>Ga0207425_1000036_pt1 | contig 225783 bp, 216 predicted proteins | sample AraplaF_Col_mTSA_FD_184255 | JGI IMG/M metagenome (GOLD analysis project Ga0207425, IMG submission 184255) | Arabidopsis root microbial communities from the University of North Carolina, USA - plate scrape MF_Col_mTSA (SPAdes) (version 3) | ecosystem: Host-associated > Plants > Roots >...
GGGTCACCAGCTCTTTCACGTATTCCGGCGAACGCACGGCCAGGTCGTAGCGCAGGCCGGACTGGATCAGGATCTTCTTCACGCCCTTGATCTCGCGCGCCTTGCGGTACAGCTGGATCAGCTTGCTGTGGTCGGTGCCCAGGTTGACGCAGATCGACGGGTAGACGCAGGACAGGCGGCGGCAGGTTTCCTCGATCGACTTGTCCTTGCAGGACAGGCGGTACATGTTCGCGGTCGGGCCGCCCAGGTCGGAAATGATGCCGGTGAAGCCCTTGGTCTTGTCGCGGATATGTTCGATCTCGCGCAGGATGGACGGCTCGGAACGGCTCTGGATGATGCGGCCTTCGTGCTCGGTGATCGAACAGAAGGTGCAGCCGCCGAAACAGCCGCGCATGATGTTGACCGAGAAGCGGATCATTTCCCATGCCGGGATATTGGCGTTGCCGTAGCTTGGGTGCGGGGCGCGCGAGTACTCCATGTCGTACACGCCGTCCATTTCGTCCATCGCCAGCGGCAGCGGCGGAGGATTCATCCACACGTCGCGGTCGCCGTGCTGCTGCACCAGCGCGCGCGCATTGCCCGGATTGGATTCGAGGTGGAACACACGCGAGGCGTGGGCGTACATCACAGGGTCTTCCTTGACCACCTCGTACGATGGCAGGCGCACCACGGTCTTGTTGTGTTTTTCCTTAGCGGCGGCCAGGCGTTCTTCGCGGGTCATGATGATGACCGGCTTGACCATCGGTTCCGGCGCGGCGTTCTCGGTGGCGCATTCCTTCTTGTCTTCCTTCGCCATGGCGTAAGGATCGGGGTGCGGGTCGACACGGCCAGGCACGTCGACGCGGTTCGAGTTGTGCACCGCCCATTCGTCGGAAGGCAACCAGCCATGCGGCACCAGGAAAGCGGTGCCGCGCAGGTCCTTGATCTCCTTGATCTTCTCGCCCATGTCCAGGCGGCGGGTCAGGTCGACCAGGGCGCGTTCGGCGTTACCGAAGATCAGCAGGTCGGCCTTCGATTCGGTCAGCACCGACTTGCGCACCTTGTCCGACCAGTAGTCGTAGTGCGCGATGCGGCGCAGCGAGGCTTCGATGGAACCGATGACGATCGGCGTGCCGGGGAAGGCTTCGCGCGCCTTCTGGGCGTACACGGTCACGGCGCGGTCAGGACGCTTGTTCGGCTCGGCGTTCGGGGTGTAGGCATCATCGGAGCGGATCTTGCGGTCGGCCGTGTAGCGGTTGACCATGGAGTCCATATTGCCGGCGGTGATGCCGTAGTACAAGCGCGGCTTGCCCAGCGCGCGGAACGATTCCACGTTGTGCCAGTCCGGCTGGGCGATGATGCCCACGCGGTAGCCTTGTGATTCCAGCAGGCGGCCGACCAGGGCCATGCCGAAGCTTGGATGGTCGATATAGGCGTCGCCTGTCACCAGGATGACGTCGCACTGGTCCCAGCCCAGGGCGTCCATTTCGGCGCGGGACATGGGAAGGAAAGGCGCAGCAGAAGCACGCGCAGACCGCTTGGCGACGGTCGCGAAAAGATTGGTTGGGGGATTCATCCCGGCATTGTACCGGAAATCACCGGTTAGCGCCCGCTTCGGGGCGCAAAAAACCTTTAAGTTTCAGTAACTTGTGACGTTCCAGCAAGGCTGTTTGGGTAAATACTCATTGAACATCGTGACATTTTTGCTATAACGGGTATACAACGTCTTCCATGGAGCGACATCATGCGACGCAGACTGTACTACATGCTTCCCAATGTAAAAGCCGCCCGCGCAGAACTGGACGAACTGCTGCTGACACGCATCGAAGAACGGCATATCCACTTCATGGCAAAAGAGGGCACCTTGCCCGATGACATGCCAGATTGCAATTTCCTGCTGCGAACGGACCTGATCCACGGCGCCAAGCTGGGGATCGCCATTGGCGGGATTGTGGGGCTGTGTGCCGGCATCTTCCTGGTCGTTTTCCCACCCGAAGGGCTGACCCTGCGCACCATGACCATCTTGCTGGTCACGCTGGGCGGCGCGCTGTTCGGCGGCTGGGCGAGCGGCATGAATGCGGCGGCCGTTCCCAACAAGAAGCTGGAGCAGTTCTCAGAGCGAATTGAACAAGGTCAGGTTTTGATGATGGTAGACGTGCCAGTGCGGCGCATGAAGGAGATCGAGGAAATGATCGCCAAACGTCATCCTGACTTCAACTTTGGCGGTGAAGAACCGCCCATGCTGGCCTTCCCATAAGGCTAGCCTCCCGGGGGCCGGCTGGACAGCCGGTAAAACCCCGGGTTCCATACCAAAGGCGGGCTGCGGCCCGCCTTTTTATATGCCCATGTTTCCTAGAATTCGCGTCAGTTCGCGCAAAGTAGGCTCCAATGCCGGGTGTTTGGCAGCAAATTTGGCGGTGATTTCCTGGGTGCGTTCGGCCAGGCCGTAGGTGGAGGTGCCGCCTTCCTGTTCCGGCGGCTGGTCGAGAATCAGCTTGATGTCGCCATCGAGCTGGCGCAACAGGCTTTGCAATTCCTCATCGACCGGGCCGTGGTGGGCCAGCGTGGCGTGCAATTGGCGCAGAGTCTCCTTCAGCTTGGTGTCCATGATCCCTTTCCCCGGTGAAGTGGCTATCCCTCTTTATACACCCATCCGCCGTGACCAGCTACGGATGTGCTCAATTTCGGGCACGCTGAGCCCGAGGGAGCGCAGGAAAGTTTCATGCGCTTGCGGGGCTTGCTGCTCGAACAGCGCGTGCCAACGTTCCATCGCGACATCGTCAAGGCCGGCGGCGCGCAGCAGGGCGGTCCAGCCGGCCTTGTCGATGCCTGCCGGGGATGCCTTGCCGAGCACACGCAGCAGCACCTCCTGCTGTTCACGCAGCCGTGCCATCTCAGCGGCGATCTCCTGCAGGCGGCGCTCGACGGGGCCGGCATGCGATGCGTCGCGCAGCAGGGCGGCAATGGCTAGGATGTCCATTCCTGTCGCACGCCAGGCGCGGATTTGTTCGGCACGTGCGACGTCAGCTTCGCCGTAGCGGCGGTAGCCCGCGGCGCTGCGGGCAGGTGCCAGCAAGCCTTGTTTTTCATAGTAAAGCAGCGTGCTGCGCGAGATGCCGCAACGGCGGGCGAGCTGGCCGATGGTGAGCGTCGTCATGGCAACGGCGACAGGTCAGGCGGCATGAACGCGGTGCGCGATGCGGGCGTGGCGAGCAGTTCAGGGCTGTAGTGCAGCGCCAGCAAGCCGCGTGCATCGGCCAGCGCGGCGGGTCCATGCGCATGCAGTAATCGCATGAGCGCGACGGTGATGGTGGCATGGTATTTGTCCGCAGCGCCAAGGTGAGCGGCGTAGCTGCGAATGGCGGCGCAAGTGCGCACGATAGCCTCTTCAAGCGAATGCTGTGCGAGGTAATGGCACGCCAGCCGCACATGGCCGGCGTGATTGAAATGCTCCGGCGGGAGCGTGCAGGCTTCGAGGCTGCTTACGAATTCGATGTCGTCCATGGCATTAGCTTAAAGCTGTCTACCATGGACAGGTCAAGTTCGTTAGTTGGCCTTCAAGCCGCGGCGTTCCAGCAGTGGATCGATCTTCGCATCGCGGCCGCGGAACTCGCGGTACATCTGCATCGCATCCATCGTGCCACCCTTGGACAGCAGGGCTTTGCGGAAGTGGTCGCCGTTCTTGCGCTGCATGCCGCCGTTCTCGGTGAACCATTCAACCGTGTCGGCATCCAGCTTCTCCGACCACAGGTAGCCGTAGTAGCCTGCCGAATAGCCGCCCGCAAACACGTGCGAGAAGTAGGTGGTGCGGTAGCGTGGCGGCACCGGCGCGAAATCAACACCCGCATCCTTCAGCACCGACGATTCGAAGCCCAGCACGTCGGTCGGGATCTTGTCGGCCGGCAGCTGGTGCCAGCGCTGGTCCAGGATCGAAGCGGCCAGGTATTCGGTGGTGCGGAAGCCTTCGTTGAACTTGGCCGAAGCCTGCACCTTGTCCAGCAATTCCTTCGGCATTGGCGCGCCGGTCTGGTAATGCTTGGCGTAGTTGTTCAGGATTTCCGGCCAGGTCATCCACATCTCGTTGACCTGCGAAGGGAATTCCACGAAGTCGCGCGGCACGCGGGTGCCGGCAAAGCGCGGGTACTTCACGTCCGAGAACATGCCGTGCAGCGCGTGACCGAATTCGTGGAACAGGGTGCGCGCTTCGTCGTAAGTCAGCAGGGTCGGTTCGCCGGCTGCTGGTTTCGGGATGTTCAGGTGGTTGGCCACGACTGGCTTGGTGCCCATCAGCTTCGATTGCGACACATAGGCATTCATCCATGCGCCGCCGCGCTTGTTGCTGCGTGCGTAGAAGTCGCCCAGGAAAATCGCCAGCTGCTTGCCGTCGGCGTCGAACACGTCGAACACGCGCACGTCTTGCTGGTACACCGGCAGATCCTTGCGTTCCTTGAAGGTGATGCCGTACACCTTGGTCGCGGCGTAGAACACGCCGTTCTTCAGCACGTTATCGAGTTCAAAGTATGGCTTGAGCTGGTTCTGGTCGAAGGCATAGCGGGCCTGGCGCACCTTGTCGGTGTAGAAGGCCCAGTCCTGCGCCGCGTTGGCGAAGCCGCCCTTCTCCGCATCGATCACGGCCTGGATGTCGGCCGATTCCTTGCGCGCGTTGTTGACGGCAGGCTTGGACAGTTCACCCAGCAGCTTGTTGACGGCGTCGGTATCGTGCGCAGTCTGGTCTTCCAGCTGGTAGGCAGCGTGCGAGGAATAGCCCAGCAGCGCAGCGCGTTCGGCGCGCAGCTTGGCGATCTTCAGCACCACTTCGCGATTGTCAAAATCTCCGCCACGGCTGCCGCGCGCCAGCGAAGTGGCCAGCAGGCGTTCGCGGGTGCTGCGGTTGGTCAGCACTTCCAGCGGCGCCTGGCCGGTGGTGTTGGCGATGGCGATCAGGAATTTGCCATCCATGCCTTTGGCCTTGGCGGCGGCAGCGGCTGCATCGATCGCCTTGTCGGACATGCCGGCCAGTTCTTCGCGGGTGTCGACCACCAGTGCGGATGCATTGGCTTCCTTCAGCACGTTCTGGCTGAAAGTGGTGGACAGGGCGGCCAGTTGCGAGTTGTAGGCCTTCAGTTTTTCCTTGTCGGCGGCGGACAGCTTGGCGCCGGCGCGCACGAAATCGGTGTGGTAGCGCTCCAGCAGGCGCTTGGATTCAGGGTCCAGCTTCAGCTTGTCGCGCTTGTCGTACAGGGTCTTGATGCGGGCGTACAGTTTTTCGTTCAGGCGGATCGCATCGCTATGCGCGGACAGCTTTGGCGCCAGTTCGCGGTTCAGGGCTTCGAATGCGTCATTGGTGTTGGCGCCGGACAGGTTGCCGAACACGGAGCTGACGCGGTCCAGCAGGCGGCCGGAACGTTCCATCGCCACGATGGTGTTGTCGAAAGTCGGCGCCGCCTTGTTGTTGGCGATCCTGGCAATCTCCGCCGCCTGCTGCTTCATGCCTTCTTCGTAGGCGGGGCCGTAGTCTTCGTTCTTGATCTTGTCGAAGGCAGGGTAGTTCAGCGGCAGGGTGGATTCAGCAGCGAAAGGGTTGGATGCCGGCAGGGCGGCATTGGCAAGACCGGCAACAGCCAGGCTGGCGGCGATCACCAGCAGTTTCGGACGGAACATTCTCTCTCCTGTTTTGTAATGTTTCGAAGCGCCAGATGATAGCAACCCCGCAGTGCAAAGTCATGCTGCACTGCGTATCATAAAGTGTCAGGAAATCAGTAGTGCGGCGGCCGCTCGTTGAGAGGGGTCTGGTTGGCCAGCGTGGAAGTGCGCACGCGCTCGGCGAGCGCGCGCACCAGGTCTTCCAGCATATCGATCTGCTTTTGCTGCTCGTAGACGCGCTGGTTCAGCGATTCCACCAGGTCTTCCTGGTGCACCAGCTTCAATTCAATATCGACAAAACGCTCTTCGCTGTCCACGGCCTGCTCCTGCTTTGGGAAAACAGGCATTTTACTGGACGGTCATGGCGATCACCACGCTTTCGACAATGACAACAACCACTAATAGCACTGCCAACCTGACAATCCAGTGCTTGATCTCATTCACCACTATCGTATTTTCAATGCTTGCCACACGTCGTTCTTGCAGACGGAGCAAATCTTGCGCAATCTCTGCGTGCAGGTATGCTTGTGCTGGAGGCACACCTGCATCGATCAAACGCTTCGCAAAGTCAGCAGAAATAGACATAATTCCCTCGGCAAGCATTATGCCGCTGCGAGGTTTTAGAGGGCACACGCTTCTTTATTTCAAGTAGACGCCGCCACAGAGAATCAGGTCCTCTTCCGGCACGCAGTACATCGTCTTCGGCTCGATCTTGCCGCTGACGGGATTGTTGAATTTGTAGTCTTGCCAGAACGGGACTTTTTTCTTCGCCATTTCGACGCGCTCCTTAACGAAAGGCTTGCCGTCGACATCTTTCAGCTCGATCAGGTTTTTGCCGATCATCTTGGCGTTGCCTCCATGGGCACGCACCACGCCATCGGTACCGTAAACCACCAGGTACAGGTCGCGATCGACGAACTGTCCGTCCTTCTTGTCGATTTCGGCAAAGGTCTTTTCGCGGCCGTTGGACTTCATGTAGCCCAGGGCTTTCTTCACCATGGCCTCGGCTTCAGGCTTGGTCACCACATCGGCAGCCACCACCACGGGCGCTGCGCCCGCCAAGGCGGCGAGCAGGCAAATGCGTACAAACATGTGTGCCTCCTGTCTTAAGGAAGAGCACCCATGCTAGCACCAATTACGCCGGATTAATGTCGCGCGGAGCCGACAACAATTCCTTCATGCGCGCCAGGCGTTCGCGCGGCGAAATCACTTCCGACTCTGTTGGCGGAGCAATCCCCTGGTCGAGCGCCATCTCGGCAATGAAGCGCGAGATATCGCACTGGACATGTTCGCCGCCGCGCTTGCGCTTCTTGCACCAGGTGAGCTGCAAAGTGCGCTGGGCGCGCGTAATCCCCACGTACATCAGACGCCGTTCTTCCTCGATGCGCTGGGCCAGCAATTCCACCGGCGCATCCGGATCGCCCTTGTGCGGCAGGATGCCTTCCTCCACGCCGACCAGGAACACGTGCGGGTACTCCAGGCCCTTCGATGCATGCAGCGTCGACATGCGGATCGCATCCGGCTCTTCGTCCTTCCCATCGAGCATGGACATCAGGGCCACCATCTGGGTCAGCTCCAGAACGTTCTTCTCTTCGCCGTCGCGGTCCTTGCCGCCGCGGCCTCGGTCCTTCAGCCAGTTGACGAAGTCCGTCACGTTGTCCCACTTGCCCTGCGCCGCACGTTCTTCGAAGGTGTCATACAGGTAGTGCTCGTAGTGCATGCCTTCCATCAGGTCGTCCAGCACTTGCGCCGCGTTGTCACCGCTGCCCGATGGGCCCGGACGCGTGGCGCGCGATTCCAGTTCCAGGATGAAGTTGCAGAAGTCCTGCAGCGGCTTCAGTTGGCGGTCGTTGAGCACCGCTTCGATGCCGCCCTTGAACACGGCCTCGAACAGCGAGCATTGCCACTTGCCCGAGAAGGAACCCAGCGCTTCCAACGTCGACTGGCCGATGCCTCGACGGGGCGTGGTCGCCGCGCGGATGAAGGCAGGATCGTCGTCCGGATTGGCCATCAGGCGCAGGTAGGCCATGATGTCCTTGATTTCCGCCTTGTCGAAGAAACTCTGGCCGCCCGAAATCGTGTATGGAATGCGCTGTGTGCGCAACGCCTGTTCGATCACGCGCGCCTGGTGGTTGCCACGGTACAGGATCGCGTAATCGGCCCACTTGTTCTTGCGCTCGAAGTGGTCGGCCGAAATCATGATGGCCACCTGCTCGGCTTCCTGCTCCTCGTTCGGCATCGAGTGCACCTTGATCGGCTCACCGATGCCCAGCTCGGACCACAGCGATTTTTCGAACAGCTTGGGATTGTTCTGGATCACCGCGTTGGCGGCTTGCAGGATGCGGGTGGTGGAGCGGTAGTTCTGTTCCAGCTTGATCAGGCGCAGGTCAGGAAAATCGACCTGCAGCAGCGCCAGGTTTTCCATGGTTGCGCCGCGCCAGCCGTAGATCGCCTGGTCGTCGTCGCCCACAGCGGTGAACATCGGCTTCTTGCCCAGGCCTGTAACCATCAGTTTCACCAGTTCGTACTGGCAGGTATTGGTGTCCTGGTACTCGTCGATCATCAGGTAGCGCAGGCGGCGCTGCCACTTGTCGCGCACCGTGTCGTGGTTGCGGAACAGTTCCACCGGCAGGCGGATCAGGTCATCGAAGTCCACCGCCTGGTATGCGGCCAGGGTGGCGATATAGCTGCCGTAGATGCGCGCCGACTGCGCTTCCTCTTCGGTCTGGGCCTGCTTCAAGGCTTCTTCCGGAGTTACCAGGCCGTTCTTCCACAGCGAAATGTCGTTCTGGATGCTGCGGATCAGGTTTTTGTCGGTGGTGATGGCCAGGTCCTGGACCAGCGAATAGCAATCGTCGCTGTCCATGATTGAAAAACGGTCTTTCAGCCCCAGATGATTACATTCCTGGCGCAGGATGCGGACGCCGAGGGAGTGGAAGGTACAGACGGTCAGCAGCTTTGCCTGGCGCGGCTGCTTGAGCATCTTGCCGACGCGTTCCTGCATTTCCAGCGCCGCCTTGTTGGTAAAGGTGAGCGCGGCGATCGTGCGCGGGTCATAGCCGCGATCCTCGATCATATGGGTAATTTTTTGCGTAATGACGCGCGTCTTGCCCGAGCCGGCCCCCGCCAGTACTAGGGCAGGGCCGTCGAGATAGAGCACGGCTTCGCTCTGAGGCCCGTTGAGGCCGAACTGGGGTGCATTGGACATCCCGGCATTGTACAGAATATAGTGGTATCAAACCTCCGAAAAAAGCAGGCAGAAGTGTTATGAAATTTGAACATTTGATAGAAGTGAACGATCTCCTCAACCCGCTGATGGACACCATCACCCACCAGCAGTTGTGGCGCGGCCTGGTGCTGCGCGCGGAGTCGCCCAAGCTGTTCGTCCCGCACCTGGACGAAGCGGATATCTCAGACCGTACTTCAGCAGGCTTCAGCCGCCGCCTGCGCTATGGCGACGTGGTCATCGAAGACAACGTGGTGCTGCACGAGCCGTATGTGGTGCGCTACAACGTGCCGGCGCAGAAGGACATCAGCCCCTCCAGCCTGACGATGACGATCGAGATGCCGCAACCGGAGCGCCTGTACGTGCGCTTCCAGTATGACGACGGACATGACGCGGCGACCGATGCCGCCAACGCCATGTACGACGACTTCCGCCGCTCCGCCTACCAGGAGTCGGACCTCGACACCATCCGCGTGCTGCGCGAACTGGCCAGCCAGGGCCGCCTGGATTCGAGCCTGAACTGACCTAGCAGCCGGGCGTGCAATCGTTCGGCATCGGCTTGGGCGGGGGCGGCGGTTTTTGCAGCTCTTTCGACAAGTCGCGCAGGGCGGTGCGCAAGCCTTCTTCCACTACCGGATGGTAGAAGGGCATGTCCAGCATCTGGTCCACGGTCAGCGCGGCCTGGTGCGCCCAGGCCAGCAGGTGGCCGATGTGCTCCGCGCGCGGCCCCACCATCTCGGCGCCGAGAAAGCGCCCGCTTCCATACTCCGCATATACCCGCAGCATGCCCTTGTTCTGGCGCATGACGCGGCTGCGTCCCTGGTCGTCGAAGCTGACGGCGCCGATCGCGAAGTGCTCGCGGCCGTTCGACAATTCCTTGTAGCCTTTGCCCACAGTGGCGATCTGCGGCTCGCTGAACGTGATCGCCAGCGGCGTGCGGCGCAGGCCCGGCTTCACTTCCGGATAGCTGGCGGCATTGGCGCCGGCGATTTTGCCCTGGTCGGCAGCTTCCGGCAGCAAAGGGATCTCCGCGCTGGCGTCACCCGCGATAAAGATGCAGCTGTCGCCGCACTGCATGGTGTGGCGGTCGAATTTCGGCACGCCGCTCTTGTCCAGCGCCAGCCCGGTGTGGTCGAGGCCGAGGCCGGAAACGTTCGGCGTGCGGCCGGTGGTGACCAGCACGTAGTCGAAATGTTCGACGCGCTCTTCGCCTTCGGTATTGCGAGTGCGGAGTTCGAGCCCGTCGCCGGCACGTACGATGCCTGCAACCTCGGTGCGGAAGCGGAGATCCAGTTCTTCACCCAGCGCTTGCGAGGCGGACGCCAGCACCTGCGGGTCCTTCAATTGCGCCACGCTGCTGCTGCGCGCGATGATCGCCACCCGTACGCCCAGGCGATGCAGGGCCTGGCCCAGTTCCAGTCCGATCACGCCGGCGCCGATCACCGCCACGGAGCGCGGCAAGTCGGTCCATTCGAAGACTGCATCGCTGTTGATCACGCGCGGGCCGGCTGCCGCCCATTCCGATGGGATGTCCGGCCGGGAACCGGTGGCAATGACGACAGCCTTGGCCGCCACTTCCAGGTTGGCGCCAATCTGCAGCCGGTTGGGAGCAGTGAATCGCGCGCGGCCGTGAAGCTTGTCCTCGGCCGGCATGGCCGCCACATTCTCCAGCACGAAGCCGACAAAGCGGTCGCGCTCACTGCGCACGCGCTGCATGACGGCCTTGCCGTCGACTTTCAGGCCGCCCGGCTGGACGCCGAAGCCAGGCGCTTCACGCACCGCATGCGCCGCCTCGGCCGCAGCAATCAGCAGCTTGCTTGGCATGCAGCCGACGCGCGCGCAGGTGGTGCCGTGCGGGCCGTCTTCAATCAGTACCGCATGCTTGCCGGCGTTGCGTGCCGCCCGATAGGCGCTCAGGCCAGCCGTACCGGCGCCGATCACCGCCACATCGCACTGGATGGTTTCCATCTTGCCTCCGTCATTGGTAATGCATTAGTATGACTTATCTTTTCGCGCTTTGATTAAGCACATCTTATGGAAAATCTGGACTACCGCGCGCTGGCGGTGCTGGATGCCGTTGCCAGCCATGGCAGCTTCGAAAAGGCGGCCAATGCGCTCGGCATCAGCCAGCCGGCCGTATCCCAGCGTATCAAAGCGCTCGAGGATGCGGTAGGCAGGCTGCTGATCGTGCGCGGGTCCCCCGCCGAAGCGACTGGCCTGGGCCAACGCCTCATCTCGCATTACCGCAACGTCAAACTGATGGAGGCGGCGCTCGACATCGACCTTGGCCACGAAACCAGCATGCCTGAAATTGCGATGGCCGTCGATGCCGCGAGCCTGGCGACCTGGCTGCCGCTGGCATTGCGTCCTTTGTTGTCGCCGCCGCGCTGCCAGCTCGACGTCGAATGCGCCGAGCGCGAGGTGGCGCTGCACCTGATGCGCGAAGGGGCGGTATTCGGCTGCGTGGCTGCGCGGGCCGAGGTGCCTGCGCCTGCGGCCGCCGGCTCTTCCTCTACGCCGCTGGGCGCCATGCGGTATGTGTGCGTGGCTGCGCCAGCCTTTGCGGGCCATTGGTTCGGTGATGGGTTCGGCGTTGAAGCCCTGGCGCTGGCGCCGGCCGTGGTGCATGACCGGGATTTGATGGCGCGCTTCCTGGCGCGCGAGGCGGGGTATGTGCGGCCGTTCCCGCACCACACCTTGCCGCTGTCGACGGCCTTGAACGATACCGTATTCGGTGGGCTGGCTTATGGCCTGCTGCCATACCTGCAGGCGGCGCATGGCTTGTCGCAAGGCGCGCTGGTGGACCTGCTGCCGGGGCGCTATATCGATGTGGAACTGGACTGGCATGCCTGGGAGCTGGATACGCCGTTCACGCATGCACTCACTGAGCAGATGATCGGCACCGCACGGCGCTATCTGGTACAGCCTTAGATATCAACCGGGTCCACTTCAAGCGACCACTTGATGCGCGTCTTCTGCTCGCGCAGCGCCTGCATCCACTCTTTCAGGAACGCCTGCAGGGCCGGGCGTGAAGGCGACTCCACCAGCAACTGCGCGCGCTCCATATTGTGCACGCGCGCCATGCTCATCGGGATCGGGTCGTTGATCGTGATGCCGCCATGCTGCACCAGGTCGCGCGCGCTGCGCAGGAATTCCAGCGCCAGTTCCAGTTCGCGCGCTTCCGCGCGCAGGATGGCCTGGTACAGGTAAGGCGGCAGTCCGGCAACTTCGCGTTCGCCAAGCAGCGAGTTGGCGAAGTAGTCGTAGTCATGCGCCACCAGCGCCGAAAACAGCGGATGCTCCGGATAGCTGGTCTGCACCAGCACCTCACTTTCGCTGCCGCCCTGGCGGCCTGCACGGCCGGCCACCTGCATCAATTGCGCGAACAGGCGCTCGCTGGCGCGGTAATCCTGCGAGAACAGCGAGCTGTCGGGGTTCATGATGCCCACCAGCGTCAGGTTCTTGAAGTCGTGCCCTTTGGCGACCATCTGCGTGCCGACCAGGATATCCACTTCCTGCCGGTGCACGCTGTCGAAAGCTTCCTGCGCGCTGCCCTTGCGGCGCGTGCTGTCGGCATCGATACGCAAGATCCGCGCTTGCGGGAACAGCTCCTGCAGGCTCTCCTCGATGCGCTGCGTGCCGCGCCCCAGCGGCTGCAGGTCGATATTGCCGCAGGTCGGGCAATGCCGTGGAATGCGCATCTCCAGGCTACAGTGGTGGCAGCGCAGGCGGTAATCCGATTTGTGCAGCACCATCGACGCTGTACAGCGCTTGCACTCGCTGACCCAGCCGCATGACTCGCAGGTAATCACTGGCGAATATCCGCGCCGGTTCAGGAACAGCAAGGACTGTTCGCCGCGTTCCATGCGCAGCCGGAGGGCTTCCACCAGTTGCTCGGTCAAGCCTTCCTGCCCGCGCCGGCGCGAAGTGTCGATCAGCTTCACGGAAGGCGGCACCGCCTGCTGCACCGCGCGTTCGCGCAGTTCCAGCTTGCGGTAGCGGCCTTTCAGCGCATGGTGCCAGCTCTCCAGTGACGGCGTGGCGGAGCCCAGCACCACGGGAATCTGGAGCTGGTGGGCGCGCCACACGGCAAGGTCGCGCGCGGAATAGCGCAAGCCTTCCTGCTGCTTGTACGAGGGATCGTGCTCTTCGTCGATCACGATCATCTTCAGGTTCGGCATGGAGGCGAGAATCGACAGGCGCGTGCCCAGTACGATGCGCGCCTTGCCTTCATGCGCCGCCAGCCAGTGCAGCATGCGCTCGCCTTCCGACAAGCGGCTGTGCAAGGTGGACAGCATGACGCCGGGGAAGCGGGTGCGGATATTGGTTTCCAGTTGCGGCGTCAGGTTGATCTCGGGGACCAGCACCAGCACCTGGCCGTGAGGCTCGCGCGCCAGCACTTGCGCACAGGCTTGCAGGTAGACCTCGGTCTTGCCGCTACCCGTTACGCCATACAGGAGGAAGGGCGCAAAGCCCTGCGCGCCGACGATGGCATCGGCCGCCGCCTGCTGGCCCGGATTCAATGCCGGCACATTGGCCGGCGCCGGGTCGTGCGGTTCCTGCAGCTTGGCCAGCTTCTTGATGGCGCGGTCCAGCGCCACCGTGCTGGTCACGCGCAGGTTCTTGGGCAGGCCAGGCAGGGCCACCTCGCCCAGCGGGCGCTGGTAATACTCTGCGGCAAAGCCGGCCAGCGCCAGCCATTGCGGCGACAGCGGCGCCAACTGGCTGCGCACGGCAAGTGCTGCTTTCAGCTTTTCCTCAGGGACATCCGTTTCCTCGAGGATATCCACAATGAGTCCGACTACTTCGCGTGGGCCAAACGGCACCATTGCCAATTGTCCTACACGGGGTCGCTCTGATTTTTCGCAATCCCAGCGGTAATCAAAGACCGCGTTCAGCGGCGTGTCGAGGGCAATTCGGAGAATGCAGTGCGCCATCCAGGGCTATCGATCGAGGGTTTTTCAACTATCCACAGAAACTGGGGATAACTTTGTGAACAAAGGGGCTGGAATCCAGAGCAAGCACTAACCTCCAGCTTGCAATCCGGGGAAACCCAGCAAATGAGGCTTATTTTTCCCCTTTTAATTCAACTACTTACAAGAGCCGTCCTAGGAGAAGCAGAAAGCGCATATTTTTCCACGCTCTGTGTATAAGTGCTTCATTTAAGGAGCAGTTTTTCACCGAAATCAAGCATTTTTTTCGGCCTTTTCAGCGCAAAACGTGCCTGGTGCGCCACAACATCAAGCCAAGCATTGTACACAGGCAGGCACGGCAAGGTTTGTGTTTCCGCAAGCGTTTTCACCACTGAAAGTCTTAGCGAAATATCATGCAACGCAACATAACGCTAAGACAATTCCTACAAATTCCTACTAAGTGCCGGTTTACTAAGTACTTTTGGCTTTTTTCCACAGTTTTTGTGGATAACTTTGTGGAGAATGACCCAACAAGCTCGCTTGCACCTTGGGATAAGGTTTACAAAACCCAAAACATTGACAAAAGCAGTAAAAAATAAATCCTTACAAATCAATATCTTGCGAACACGCTGAGAGGGACGGATTTGCTGCTGCCTCTTATTTCCGCAGTAAAAATTTTTGTGTATAAGTCGCTTCTGCACGAAATAAAAAAGGGCGCCGCAGCGCCCTTTGGAGCGGGACTACAGTTTTCAGCCGCCGCGCAGCTTGCGGCTGTGGCTGTGGACGGTTTCCACCAGCACCGTCACCGATTCCGGTGGCGTGAACTGGGAAATGCCGTGGCCCAGGTTGAAAACGTGGCCAGTATTGTGTGGACCGTAGCAATCGAGCATGCGGCGCGCCTCGGCGGCGATCTGCTCCGGGTTGGCGAACAGGATGGCCGGGTCGATATTGCCCTGCAGGGCCATTTTGTGGCCCACCAGTTCGCGGATCTTGCCGATGTTGGCGGTCCAGTCCAGGCCCATGGCGTCGGCGCCGATAGCGGCGATTTCCTCGGCCCAGTGGCCGCCGCCCTTGGTGAACACAATGGCAGGGATCTTCACGCCATCTTTTTCACGCTTCAGCAGGCTCACGACCTGCTGCATGTATTTCAGCGAGAACTGCTGGTAGGCGCCGTCGGCCAGCGCACCGCCCCAGGAATCGAAGACCATCACGGCTTGTGCGCCGGCGTCGATCTGCGCATTCAGGTATTCGGCAACAGCGCGGGCATTCACGTCCAGGATGTGGTGCATCAGGTCCGGGCGCGAGTACATCATCTTCTTGATGGTATGGAACTCGCGCGAGCCCTGGCCTTCCACCATATAGCAGGCCAGCGTCCATGGGCTGCCGGAGAAGCCGATCAGCGGCACGCGGCCATTCAGCTCGGTGCGGATCTGGGTCACGGCCTTGAAGACATAGTCCAGCGAGCCCGCTGGCGGCAGTTGCAGCGCCTTGACGTCTTCCTCGGTCTTCAGCGGGCGTTCGAATTTCGGGCCCTCGCCTTCCACGAAGAACAGGCCCAGGCCCATCGCGTCCGGCACCGTCAGGATGTCGGAGAACAGGATTGCCGCGTCCAGCGGATAACGGTCGATCGGCTGTAGCGTGACTTCGGTTGCCAGGTCCGGATTGGTCGCCAGGCCCATGAAGGAGCCCGCCTTCTGGCGCGTGGCGCGGTATTCAGGCAGGTAGCGGCCTGCCTGGCGCATCAGCCACACCGGGGTATATTCGGTCGGCTGGCGCAGCAGCGCACGCAGGAAGGTGTCGTTCTTCAGCGGGGCAAATTGTGGCATGAAAGACAATCTAAAGCGGATAGAAAGGGGGTATTATCGCATCCCTGCCCTGTTTTTACGCGTTTGGAGCGCCCATGACTTCCACTTCCGCCGCGCCTTTTGGCACCTGGACTTCGCCGATCAGCGCCGAAATGGTCGCCGCGGGCGCCACGCCGCTGTCTTCGGTCGTCCTGGACGGGGCGGATATCTATTGGCTGGCCGGCCGCGCGGCGGAAGCGGGACGTACCACCCTGATGCGCCACCAGGGCGCGGCGGCCGGCGAAGTGACGCCAATGCCGTTCAACGTTCGCAGTCGCGTCCACGAATACGGCGGCGGCGCCTATGCCGTGGCCGGGGGCGTGGTGGTGTTCTCGCATCACGCCGACAACCGCCTGTACCGCCTTGCGCCCGGCGGCGATGCAGAAGCATTCACCTCGCCGGGCCGCCAGCGCTTTGCCGACTTCGTGTTCGATTCCTCCCGCGCGCGGCTGATCGCAGTGCGCGAGCAGCATCCAGAGGACGAAGGCTCGCACGCACAGCCGGTAAATACGATCTGCGCGGTAGGCTTCGATGGCGGCGAGCGCGTGCTCGTCATGGGCAATGACTTTTATTCGTCGCCGCGGCTGTCGCCGGATGGCCGTCGCCTGGCGTGGCTGTCGTGGGACCATCCGCGCATGCCGTGGCAGGGCACCGAACTGTGGGTAGCGGACGTACAGGACGATGGCCGCCTTGGCACGCCGTTGCGCGTGGCCGGCGGGCCGCAGGAGTCGATCTGCCAGCCCGAATGGTCGCCTGCCGGCGTACTGCACTTCGTCTCGGACCGCAGCGGCTGGTGGAACCTGTACTGCCTGCGTGAAAGCTCTGGCGGCACGGCCAGCGCAGTCGAGGCGCTATGCCCGATGGCCGCGGAGTTTGCGACCCCGCACTGGACCTTCGGCAATTCGCTGTATGGCTTCGCCGCGAACAGCGAGATCGTGTGCAGCTATATTGAACAAGGCGTCAGCAAGCTGGCCTGCCTGCGCGCCGGCAGCACGATTCTGGAGCCGATTGTCACGCCGTACCAGGAGATTCGCGAACTGCGCGTGGGCGACGGCTACGTTGTGGTGCTGGGGGGCAGCCCGACCATCGCCACCGAGATCGCCCGCATCGACCTGGCGACAGGCAAGCGCGAAGTGCTGGAGCGCTCGATCGCCGAGCTGCCTGCGCTGGGCTACCTGTCCGTCCCGGTAAGCATCAGCTACACGAGCGCCAACGGCCGCACCGCATACGCCTTCTTCTATCCGCCCGCCAACCAGGACGTGCACGCGCCGCATGACGAAAAGCCGCCGGTCATCGTCATCAGCCATGGCGGCCCGACCGGCATGGCTGCCAGCACCCTGAGCCTGAAAACGCAATTCTGGACCAGCCGGGGTTTTGGCGTGCTGGACGTGAACTACGGCGGCAGCACCGGCTTCGGCCGCGCTTTCCGCGACGCGCTGAAGGGGCAATGGGGCATTGTCGACGTCGAGGATTGCATCGCCGGTGCGCGCCACCTGGTCGCGCAAGGCCTGGCGGATGGCGAGCGCCTGATCATCCGCGGCAGCAGCGCGGGCGGCCTGACGACCCTGTGTGCGCTGACCTTCCACGATGTATTCAAGCTGGGCGCCAGCTACTACGGCGTATCCGACCTGAAAGGGCTGGATGACGATTCGCACAAATTCGAATCGCATTACAACGAATACCTGATCGCGCCAAAGGCGCAGGCCGAGGCGGTGTATGCCGAGCGCTCCCCGATCAACCATACCGGTCGCCTGTCGCGCCCGATGATCTTCTTCCAGGGGCTGGACGACAAGGTCGTGCCGCCGCAGCAGTCGGAAGCCATGGTCAACGCGCTGCGCCAGCGCGGCATCCCGGTCGAATATGTGGAACTGGAAGGCGAAGGCCACGGCTTCCGCAAAGCCGGCACCATCGTGCGCACCCTTCAGGCAGAACTGTCCTTCTACCAACGCATGTTTGGCTTGACCGGATGAGCGACACCCTGCTGGCCGAATTCGAAGCCCTCGAACCGCCCGAAAAAGCCATCCTCGCCTTGCTGTCGCTGGTGGGCGACCCGATCGGCCGCACCGCCATCCTGGACCTCATGGTGGCTGCCGGCATCCGTGATACGAACGACCAGCCCTTCACCACCCTGACGCTGGACGATCCGCTCCTCAAACTGGAACGCCTGGCCTTCACCACCGCTGTGATGGGGCGCGGTTATGTCTGCAACGCCCGCCTGCGCTGGCCGGCCATTCGCGCCGCCATTGGCGCCCACCTGCTGGACGATATCTGCAAGGCTTACGAATCGCTCAATCCCATGCGCCAGAACTGGAATGGTGCCTACGAGCCGCGCAGTTACCGCCACGGCGTGGCGCGCCTGCGCATGGCCATGCTGCGCGGGCGCCCGCCGCAGGACGTCATGCCGCTGCTGGCTGCCTGCATGGTGTGCTACGAGGCGGCGCAACTGCACCCGATTGTCGACATCTTTTCGCGCCCTTTCGAAGCCGGGATGCTGCTGCTGGTGCATCCGGCCTTGCAGGACGATGTGTTGATGCTGCTGGTCCAGCACACCCAGCGCGAACCCGCCCTGGCGCCGTTGGTGCGCGGCTATGCGGAGCGTCACCTGCAGCGCCGCCAGGCCGCCGGACAGGAAATCAGTCCCGCATTGCGGCTGGCCATGGCGGAGCACGCCATCCTGTGCGGCAAGCTGGCCGATGCCATGCGTCTCCTGGAAGGACTGGATGGAGCTCTGGCGCAATGCTTCTCCAGTGCTGTGCTGCTGCTGCGCGGCGATGTGACCGGCGCGATCAACGGCTTTGAAGCTGCGCTGAAATCGATCCGCCGCGAATCCGGCAAGCGCAAGCACCTGTTCCAGGGCATCGCGGGCCACCTGTACGTGCTGGCCCTGCTGCGCAGCGGTGATGCCAAGCACCTGAAATCAGCAGAGAGCTACCTCGATGTCGCCGTGCATGCCCAGCACAATGCCGACAGCGCGGTCTACCAGCAACTGAGCATGTTGCGCCAGATCCGTGCCGGCACCATGCAGGCCGACCTGGTCACGCAGCGCGCCTGGGAGGTGCCGCTGCAGGCGCAGATGTTCCAATGCATGCTGTATTACTGGCTAGCGCTGCCGCAACTGAAACAGCGCCGTGCCGAATTGCAGGACTTGTCGCAAGCCGCAGAAGCTGCAGGCTTCATGCTGCTGGCAGGCGGCGCGGAAAGCCTGCTCGGCCACCTGGGCGACGAGGCGGCGGCGGGACGCGCAGCAGCCTTGCGCGAGCAGCTTGGCTTTGGCGACATGGCCACCTGGTTCGAACGCCAGGAAGCATGGCAACGCCAACTGGCGGCCCTGATCAACCTGCAGCAGGGCGGCACCGAGACCGGCGGCGAAATGCGCCTGGTCTGGGCAATCAGCTACGGCGAGCGGCAGGGCATCGCTGAAATCGAACCGCGCGAGCAGAAGCGCGACGTGCGCGGCGCCTGGGGCAAGGCGCGCCCGGTCGCGCTCAAGCGCCTGCGCGACGACGCAGCGCAGATGGAATTCCTGACGCCGCAGGACATGCGCGTCAGCAGCGCCATCATGCCATCGCGCCAGGCCTATTCTTCCGGCCTGCGCTACGACATCGATATTGACCAGGCGGTACTGGCGCTGGTCGGCCATCCGCTGGTGTTCTGGATGGATGCGCCGGATACCCGCGTCGAATTGCTGGCCGGCGCGCCGGAATTGCTGATCCGTACCCAGAAAGGCCAGTTGCACCTGGCCCTGCACCCATCCATTGACAACCTGAACGCCAACGTCATCGTGGTGCGCGAGGCGCCGAACCGCTTGCGCGTGGTCAGTGTGCAGGATGAACATCGCCGCATCGCAGCCATTGTCGGCGACGGCCTGGCCGTTCCGGAGCATGCGAAGGAGCAGGTACTGAAGGCCATCGGCGCAGTGTCGTCGATGGTAACCGTGCAATCCGATATCGGCGGCGGCGCGGCCAGCACCGAACAATGCGATGCCGACCCGCGCCTGCACATCCACCTGCTGCCTTACCAGCAAGGCTTGAAGATGCAGATCCAGGTGCGCCCGCTGCGCGATGCGGGGCCGTATTACGGGCCGGGCGCCGGCGCCGAAAACGTGATCGCCGACGTCAATGGCCGCTCGGTGCAGGCGCGCCGCAGCCTGGCCGGTGAACGCGATGCGGAGCGCCAGCTGGTGCTCAAGTGCGAAGTGCTCGAGCAGGCCACCGAGGAACATGGCGAATGGCTGCTGGGCGAGCCCGCGCTCTGCCTGCAGTTGCTGGCTGAATTGCAGGAGCAGGGCGCGGATAAAGTGGTGCTGGCATGGCCGGAGGGCGAAACCTTCCGCCTCACCAAGCCGGTGTACACCAAGCAGCTGCGCCTGAACATCAAGAGCAAGAAGGACTGGTTCGCCGCCAGCGGCCAGTTGGTGGTCGACGAAGACCGCGTGCTGGACCTGCGCTCGCTGCTGGACATGATCCGCGCCAGCAAGAGCCGCTTCATCGCACTGGGCGACAAGGAGTTCCTCGCTCTTTCGGAAGAACTGCACCGCCGCCTGTCCGAACTGGCCGCCTATGGCGAGGACGACGACGCCGGCATGAAAGTGCACCGCCTGGCCGCCTTTGTACTGGAAGAACTGGCCAACGATGTCGGCATGGTGGAAGCGGATGCCATGTGGCGCGAACACCTGCAGCGCATTGAAGCCAGCGCCAGCTACACGCCGCAACTACCAAGCACCCTGCAGGCAGAATTGCGCGACTACCAGCTGGCCGGCTTCGAATGGTTGGCCCGTCTGGCGCATTGGGGCGTGGGCGCGTGCCTGGCCGACGACATGGGCCTGGGCAAGACCTTGCAGTCGCTGGCCCTGGTCCTGCTGCGCGCGCCGCAGGGCCCCACGCTGGTGGTGGCCCCGACCTCGGTCTGCCTGAACTGGGCCAGCGAAGCGGCACGCTTTGCGCCGACGCTGAATGTGAAGATGTATGCCACGGGCGACCGCGACGACATCGTCACCAACGCCGGCCCATTCGACCTGGTGGTCACCAGCTACGGCCTGCTGCAGCTGGAGTCCGAACGCTTCACCAAGCCGAAGTGGCACACCATCGTGCTGGACGAGGCACAGAACATCAAGAACGCCGCCACCAAGCGTTCGCAGGCCGTCATGGCGCTGAAGGGCGACTTCAAGATGGTGGCCACCGGTACACCGCTGGAAAACCACCTTGGCGAACTGTGGAACCTGTTCCGCTTCATCAATCCGGGCCTGCTGGGCAGCCATGAGCAGTTCAACCTGCGCTTTGCCGGCCCGATCGAGCGCCAGCAGGACCACCGCGCGGAAGTCGGCGCGCGCAACCGCCTGCGCCGACTGATCGGGCCTTTCGTGCTGCGCCGGACCAAGGCGCAGGTGCTGACCGAACTGCCGGCCCGCACCGAGATCGTGCTGGAAGTCGACCTGTCGCCGGAAGAAACCGCGCTGTACGAATCGCTGCGCCGCGAGGCGCTGGAAAACCTGGCCGCCATCGAAGGTCCCGCGGACAGGAAGTCGATGCAGATCCTGGCGGAGATCATGAAGCTGCGCCGTGCCTGCTGCAACCCGAACCTCGTGGCGCCATCGCTGCGCCTGGAGTCGAGCAAGCTGGCAGCCTTCGCGCGCCTGCTGGAAGGATTGCTGGAGAACCGCCACAAGGTGCTGGTATTCAGCCAGTTCGTCGATCACCTGTCCCTGATCCGCGCCCATCTCGACCGCAACGGCATTCCGTACCAGTACCTCGACGGCAGCACGCCGATGGCGGCGCGCAAGCAGTCGGTAGATGCTTTCCAGGCCGGCGAAGGCGACGTGTTCCTGATCAGCCTCAAGGCCGGCGGCGTCGGCATCAACTTGACGGCAGCCGACTACGTGATCCACATGGACCCGTGGTGGAATCCCGCCGTGGAGGACCAGGCTTCCGACCGCGCTCACCGCATGGGGCAACTGCGGCCCGTGACCATCTACCGCCTGGTGGCACGCAATACAATCGAGGAAGGCATCGTCGAGCTGCATGGCCACAAGCGCGAACTGGCCGACAGCCTGCTCGACGGTAGCGACACCGCCGCGCGCATGACGGCGGAAGACATGCTGGCCATGCTGAACGAAGGCTTGCGCCGCTTCTGACAGGAGATGCTATGCAACTGACATCCATCGCCGCGTGCGGCAAGGCGCGCCAGCTCGCGACGACCGCTGCGCTGGCCGCAATCTGCCTGGCCGGGGCGCCGGTTTCCGGTTCCTCCGCCGCCCCCAGCTGTCCGGCCGCCGGGCTGCGCGAAGCGAAAGCCGCAAAATGGCACGTCCCCCACGACGCCCAGCGACAGGCACTGGCACTGCAAGCGGTCTCCTGCCTGTCGTCGCCCGATCCCGTCGAGCGCGATGAACTGGCCTTCGAAGCCCTGCAAGCCTGGATGCGCGCCGACAAGCTCGATACCGCCACAGTGCAGGAGCTGCGCACCCGACTGGTCGCGCAATTGCAGGCGCCGGATCCGCAAGGTTTCGCGCGCCCTTTCGCCGCCCTGGTGCTGGCCGAGGTGGCGCGGGTGGACCGCATCAAGCCTTACCTCTCCACCGACCAGCGCGCGCAACTGGTGGGCGCCGCGACGGAATACCTGCGCGGCGTGAACGATTACCGCGGTTTCGACGAAAAGCAAGGCTGGCGCCATGGTGTCGCTCACGCTGCCGACATCATGCTGCAGCTCTCGCTCAACCCTGCATTAACCCGCGCCGAACATGAGCAAATGCTCGCAGCCATCGCCAGCCAGGTTGCGCCGCCAAACGAGCATTTCTATCACTATGGCGAAGGCGAACGCCTGATGGCTCCTATCTTCTACCTGTCACGCGCCAAATCGCTGCAATGCAGCGACTGGGACGGGTGGTTCGCACGCCTTGCAGCACCTCCGGCCTCCGCCGGCACGCAGCAGGCAAGACTGGCCCGCAAGCACAACCTGAACGGCTTCCTGCAGCCGCTGTACATCAACGTCAGCGAAAGCAAGGACGAAGCACAGCGCAACTGCCTGAAGCCACTCCTGCTGCGCGCCTTGAAGCAGGCCGCCGAATGAACACGCAACAGGCCCTGGCCTTTGTCGAACAGCACGGTGTCGTGCTGGCCTCCGCGCGCGGCAAAGTGCCAACGTTGACCGAAGCCATCGCCGGCGCCCCGATCAAGGGGAGCTGGTGGGGTCATCCTGAAGGCAAGCGCATTTTCGCCGTGCTCAGCGAAGTGCAGGAGCACGACGACATCCTCGTCTGCCGCCTGCTGGCGGGAAAACTGACGCTGGTACACCGCCGCCTGTGGCCCGCCCTGGCGGCATTGGCCGGCGAACTGCCTGCCGACGCACTGGCACGGGTACGGCAAGTGCATACCGCCACCGGCAAGCATGTCAACGAGGAGATCCCTTTTCCGCAATGGCTCCCGCCCGATGCAGCCGTGGACGCCGCAAGCATGGACCCCGACAGGGCGCGGGCGGCACTCGGCTTGTGATAATCTCCCACGCTGCACTAGCAAGAGGTTGAATTATGATGAAGACCAAAATCGCCCTCGCCGCGATGATGTTGAGCCTGGCCCTGTCGCCAGCCGACGCCGCGACGAAGGCCAAGAAATCCAATGCACCGGCGAAAACAGCCGTCAGCAAGAAGTCCAGCAGCAGCAAGGGAAAGACAAGCAAATCGTCGTCCAAGTCCGCCAAGGGCGGTAAATCCGGCGGCAAGTCGGCCAGCAAGTCCAGGGCGGACAAGGCCAAGCCTGCGGTCGCCAGCAAGCCCCTGCCGGCTGAACGCCGCCAGGACAAGGCTTTCGACAGCCAGGCCAACCAATTCCTCGGCGCGCTGTGGCGCATCGATCCTGAGACCGCGATCTCGGTCGGCAAATACGACACAGCGGCGCAGCTGACCGTTCCCGACCAGGCTTTCCGCGACCAGCAACTCGCCTTCATCGACGAATGGCTGGAAAAATTCGGCAAGATCGACGCCAGGCAGCTCTCGCCGAAGCAGCGCAGCGACCTTGGCCTGCTGCAGAACAAACTGAATTCGGACCGCTGGTACCTGACGACTTTCCGCGAGTGGGAGTGGAACCCGGCGCTCTACAACATCGCCAGCCCGATCGACTTCGTGCTGAACACCGAATATGCGGCAAGGCCGCAGCGTCTGCGCACACTGCTGCGCCGTATCGCCAGCGTGCCGGCGTATTACGAGGCAGCGCGCAACAACATCAAGAACCCGACGCGCGAACACGTCAAACTGGCCATCGACCAGGCGCCTGGCGTGCTGGCCGTGCTGGCAGACCTGGACAAGCAGGCGCAAGATTCGATCCTGAATGCCAATGAAAAGAACCTGTACGCGCAGCGCATTGCTGCGGCCAAGGTAGCCGTGGAGGCTTATGTTGCCTGGCTCGGTGAGCTGGACAAGTCTCTGGCCGTCAGCGGCGGACGCTCCTTCCGCATCGGCAAGGAGCTGTACGAAGCGAAGTTCGGCTACGACATCCAGTCCGGCAGCAATGCCGATCAGACTTACCAGAAGGCGCTGGCGGCTCGCGAACAACTGCTGTCGAACATGGACCGCATTTCGGACGACCTCTGGCCGAAGTACCTGGCAGACAAGGCCAAGCCGTCCGACCGTTTCGCCAAGATTGGCATGATGATCGACACGCTGTCCTCCAGGCATGTGGCGCGCGAAGAATTCTTCCCCGAGATCCGCCGCCAGATTCCTGTGCTGCAGGACTGGGTGGTCAAGAACGACCTGCTGACGCTGGATCCAAACAAGCCGCTGGTGGTGCGCGAGACGCCTGCCTACCAGCGCGGTGTGGCCGGCGCCAGCATCGAAGCTCCAGGCCCTTACCGCCCGCAGGACCGCACCTACTACAACGTGACACCGCTGGACGACGCCACGCCGGAACAGGCCGAATCCACGCTGCGCGAGTACAACCACTGGATCCTGCAGATCCTGAACATGCACGAGGCGATCCCCGGCCACTATGCGCAACTGGTGTACGCCAACAAGTCGCCATCGATCGTGAAATCGATCTTCGGCAATGGTGCCATGGTGGAAGGCTGGGCGGTGTACAGCGAGCGCATGATGCTGGAATCGGGCTACGGCAACAACGAGCCTGAAATGTGGCTGATGTACTCGAAGTGGAACCTGCGCAGCGTGACCAACACCATCCTCGATTACAGTGTGCATGTGCAGGGCATGACGGAGCCGGAGGCAATCGACCTGCTGACCCGCCAGGCCTTCCAGACCGCCGCCGAAGCGAAAGAAAAATGGCGCCGCGCGCAGCTCACCTCGGTGCAGCTCACCAGCTATTTCTCGGGCTACTCGGAAATCATGGAACTGCGCGAACAGCGCCGCGCCGCCCTGGGCAGCAAGTTCTCGCTGAAAGACTTCCACGAAGACTTCCTGAGCTACGGCAGCGCACCTGTGCGCGTGATCAAAGAGCTGATGCAGTAAACGGCTTAGGCTGCTCCCATGCCCCGCGCGCGCCGCGGGGCGATTCTGCTCGCTCTTCTGGCTGAGTTTGAAATCCGCATCACCAATAAGCTGAGACCACTTTGGCTGATGAGCACCGTTAACCTGATGCTCGTCAGCGCAATTACGGTGAAAGTCTTCTTCTAAGACTTAGTCGGCTTTTTCTTCCGGTGCAGTGGTCGCCTTGACGAACATCGGCGACAGGATCACGCCAATTTCAAACAGCAGCCACATCGGGATAGCCAGCGAGAACTGGCTGACGATATCCGGCGGGGTTACGATCGCTGCGATCACGAAAGCCGCCACGATCACATAGCCGCGCCATTCCCTCAGCTTGGCGACGGACACCAGGCCCATGCGCACCAGCACCACCACCACCACCGGCACTTCGAAGGCGCAGCCGAAAGCCAGGCACATCGACATGACGAAGTCGAGGTAGTTCTCGATATCCGGCATCACTGCAATCGAAGTCGGAGAAACCTGGTTGATGAAGGCGAACACCTTGCCGAACACCAGGAAATAGCAGAACGCCACGCCCGCCATGAACAGGGCGGAGGAAGCGATCACCAGCGGCGCGACCAGCTTCTTTTCGTGTGTGTACAGGCCTGGCGCAACGAAGGCCCACATCTGGTACAGCACCCACGGCAGCGACAGGATGAAGCCGAACAGCAGCGTCACCTTCATTGGCACCAGGAAGGGCGAGATCACGCTGGTGGCGATCATCTTCGAGCCCACCGGCATGGCGGCAATCATCGGCGCGGCAATCAGGTCATAGATCTTGGAAGGGCCGATGCCGAAGCCGATCAGTGCCGTCATCACCACGATGCCGATGCTGGCCTTGACCAGGCGGTCGCGCAGCTCAACCAGATGGCTGATGAAGGTCTCTTCGACGGGTTCTTGTTGACTCATTTAGAAAAACGATGCGTTCTTGCGGCTGCCGGGGCGGTGGCGCTTCATGCGCGCCGCACCGGAGATGACGTGGGTGCGGACGCCGGCCTGCTGCTTGTACCACAGCGGCACGGCCGAACTGCGCACCACGCGCTTGCGGCGGAAATCCTTGGCCTTGCGCGCCATGTCTTCGCTGGTCGGGGTGTACAGGTCCAGCGCCGGCGTCGTGACTGGCTCGTCATTGCGGAACGCCGCCTCCACTTCGCGCATATCCTTGCCGATGGAGTTTTCCATCTCGTCCTTGAAGGTGCTGGCGGCTTCTTCGGCCTGCTTGCGCAGGTTCTTCAGCTCGTCCAGCTCCATTTCACGGGAGACTTCGGATTTGACGTCGTTCAGGTAGCGCTGGGCACGGCCGTACAGTGTCCCGGCCATGCGCGCCACCTTGGGCAGCTTTTCCGGACCGATGACGACCAGGGCCACTACCCCGATGACGGCGATTTTGGTAAGACCGAGGTCGATCATTGCTGGTTACTGCTTGGACTTTTCCTTGGCTTCGACTTCGATGGTGCCCTTGTCGGTCACCTGCGCTGCCGGAGGAGCTGGCTGTGCCGGCTTCTCTTCATCCGCGCCCTTGACGCCATCCTTGAAGCCCTTGACGGCCTTGCCCAGGTCGGAGCCGATATTGCCCAGTTTCTTGGTGCCGAAGACCAGCATGACAATCACCAGAACGATCAGCCAGTGCCAAATGCTAAAAGAACCCATTACAAAACCCCTAAAAAAATCATTCGTTGGGACAGTATACGCGAAGCGCACCCTGTCATGTGCTTGTCATAATTTCAAGTCCGCATGCCGCGCCATGGGCGCGGGCCGCCGTACAGGTGCATATGCAGGTGGTACACCTCCTGGCCGCCATCCGGACCGCTGTTGATCAGGGTCTTGTAGCCGCGCGTCGGCGTGCCATCGGCCTCGTAGGCAACGGCAATATCATGCTGCTCAGCCAGTTGCGGCACCAGCGCCAGCATCTTGCCCAGCAGGGCCGTGTGCTCCGGCTTGCAGTCGGACAAGGTCGACAGGTGCAGTTTCGGGATGATCAGCAAGTGTACCGGCGCGGCCGGGTGGATGTCCTTAAACACCATCAAGTCGTCGTCTTCGTGTACCACGGTCGACGGGATCTGTTTTGCTGCAATCTTGCAGAACAGGCAATTTTCCACTTTTATTCCTTGCGAGATGCTTTTTCTTCCAGGCCGGACAAGCCTTCGCGGCGGGCCAGCTCATCGAGTACCTGCTGCGGCGACAAATCGAATTGCGCCAGCAGCACCAGCGAATGGAACCACAGGTCGGCGCATTCGTACAGCACTTTCGATGCATCGCCGCTGACGCGGGCGTCTTTTGCCGCCATCACGGTCTCGGTGGCTTCCTCGCCGATCTTTTTCAGGATCGCATCGTCGCCCTTGGAAAACAGCTTGGCCACATAGGAGGAGGCAGGGTCGCCGCCCTTGCGCGATTCGATGGTGGCCGCCACGCGGTCCAGTACATTGCTCATTTCTTTGCTTCCGCGTAAATCTCTTCAGGGTCTTTCAAGACCGGCTCGGTGTTCTGCCAGTCGCCATTCTCGAACTTGTTGAAGAAGCACGAGTGGCGGCCGGTGTGGCAGGCAATGTCGCCTTCCTGCTCGATCTTCAGCAGCACCACGTCTTCGTCGCAGTCAAGGCGGATCTCCAGCACTTTCTGCACGTGGCCGGACTCTTCGCCCTTGTGCCACAGCTTCTTGCGCGAGCGGCTCCAGTAGACTGCCTCACCCAGCTCCACGGTCTTGTAGAGCGCATCCCGGTTCATCCACGCGAACATCAGCACATCGTTGCTGCCGGCTTCCTGTGCGATGACAGGCACCAGGCCATGCTCGTCCCACTTCACCCTGTTCAGCCATTTGGCTTTGGCGACATTAGCTGCAATTGCGGTAGCCATTGTGTGATCCCCGAAGTTTAAGAAAGGCGCATGGGAATGCCCTGCGCCGCCATGAATTGCTTGGCTTCCTGTACAGTGTGCTGGCCGTAGTGGAAGATGCTGGCCGCCAGCACCGCGTCGGCGTGGCCCAGTTTGACGCCGTCGGCCAGGTCCTGCAGGCCGCCCACGCCGCCCGATGCGATCACCGGAATGCTGACCGCATCGCTGACGGCGCGCGTTAGGCCCAGGTCGAAACCGGACTTGGTGCCGTCGCGGTCCATGCTGGTCAGCAGCAGTTCGCCGGCGCCCAGCTCGGCCATCTTGCGCGCCCACTCGACGGCATCGAGGCCGGTCGCATTACGGCCGCCGTGGGTGAACACTTCCCACTTGCCGGGAGCGACGTTCTTGGCGTCGATCGCCACCACGATGCACTGGCTGCCGTGCTTCTGCGACGCTTCGTACACCAGCTGCGGGTTGGTCACGGCGGAGGTGTTCATGCTCACCTTGTCGGCGCCGGCGTTCAGCAGGCGGCGCACGTCTTCGACCTTGCGCACGCCGCCGCCCACGGTCAGCGGGATGAACACTTGAGAAGCCACCGCTTCGATGATGTGCAGGATCAGGTCGCGGTTGTCGCTCGAGGCGGTAATGTCGAGGAAGGTCAGTTCGTCCGCGCCCTGCTCGTCGTAACGGCGCGCGATTTCCACCGGGTCGCCCGCGTCGCGCAGCTCGGTGAAGTTGACCCCTTTCACGACGCGGCCATCGGTCACGTCGAGGCAGGGGATGATGCGTTTAGCCAGCATATTCTTTACTCTGAAAGTTCGTCGGCACGTTCCTGCGCCGAAGCCAGGTCCAGCGTGCCTTCATAGATCGAACGGCCGCAAATCACGCCTTCGACGCCTTCGTCCTGCACGGCGCACAGGGCTTCCACGTCGGCCAGGTTGTGCAGGCCGCCGGAGGCGATGATCGGGATGCGCACCGCCTGCGCCAGGCGCACGGTGGCTTCGATGTTCACGCCGCCCATCATGCCGTCGCGGCCGATGTCGGTGTAGATGATCGATTCAACCCCGTAGCCTTCGAACTTCTGCGCCAGGTCGATCACTTCGTGGCCGGACAGCTTGCTCCAGCCGTCGGTCGCCACTTTGCCGTCCTTGGCGTCGAGGCCGACGATGATGTGGCCGGGGAAGGCGCCGCAGGCATCTTGCAGGAAGCCCGGGCTCTTCACAGCGGCCGTGCCGATGATGATGTAGCTGATGCCGTCGTCGAGGTAGCGCTCGATGGTGTCGAGGTCGCGGATGCCGCCGCCCAGTTGCACCGGGATTTCAGGCAGGTCGAATTCCTCGGCATAGTCTTGCACGGCCTGGATAATGGATTTCACCGCACCTTCGTTCTTTGGCTTGCCGGCAAAGGCGCCGTTCAAGTCCACCAGGTGCAGGCGGCGCGCGCCTTGCTCGAGCCAGTGGCGGGCCATCTTGCCCGGATCGTCGGAAAAGACGGTTGCAAGTTCCATATCGCCCTGTTTCAGGCGAACGCAGTGACCATCCTTGAGGTCGATAGCAGGAATAAGCAGCATGATGTTGTTCTTGAAGTTAAGGATTCCAGTGGATGAAATTTTTGTACAGTTGCAGGCCGGTGGCGGCACTCTTTTCAGGGTGGAACTGTGTGGCAAAAATATTGTCTCGGGCGACTGCGCAGCAGAACGGCTGGCCGTACACGGTTTCCGCCGCGCTGTGCTCCGCCTGGGCGGGTTGCGCGAAGTAGCTGTGCACGAAGTAGAACCACGCGTTGTCGGGAATACCGTCCCACATCGCGTGCGGCGCGCGCTGGCGCACCTGGTTCCAGCCCATCTGCGGCACCTTGAAGCGCGAACCGTCTTCCTGCAGCATGCCGTCGAGCTGGAAGCGCACCACCTTGCCGGGCAACAGGCCCAGGCCGGGCGTATTGCCGCCTTCTTCGCTCATGTCAAACAGCATCTGCTCGCCCACGCACACGCCCATCATCGGCTTCGACGCGGCAGCACGCAGCAGCGCATCTTTCACTCCGGATTCGTTCAGGCTGCGCATGCAGTCGCGCATGGCGCCCTGGCCGGGCAGCACGATGCGGTCGGCGGCATCAATCGCGGCGGGTTCGCCGGAAATCAGTACTTCGGCTTCGGGTGCGACAGCGCGCAATGCCTGCGCTACCGAGCGCAGATTGCCCATGCCGTAATCGACTACTACGATTTTTTTCATGTCAGTCAGCCGTAGTTGTCGTTACAGGCTTCCTTTGGTGGACGGGATGGCGCCGGCAGCGCGCGGGTCAAGCTCGCTGGCCATGCGCAGAGCGCGGCCGAAAGCCTTGAACACGGTTTCGCACTGGTGGTGTGCATTGGTGCCGCGCAGGTTGTCGATGTGCAGCGTGACGCCCGCATGGTTGACGAAGCCGCGGAAGAATTCCAGCGTCAGGTCGACGTCGAACGCGCCGATCATCGCGCGGGTGAATGGAATGTGGTACTCGATGCCGGGGCGGCCGGAAAAGTCGATGACGACGCGCGACAGCGCTTCATCCAGCGGCACATAGGCGTGGCCGTAGCGGCGGATGCCTTTCTTGTCGCCAATCGCCTTGGCGATCGCCATGCCGAGCGTGATGCCCACGTCTTCCACCGTGTGGTGATTGTCGATGTGGGTGTCGCCGGTGGCTTCGATATCGAGGTCGATCAGCCCATGGCGGGCGATCTGGTCCAGCATATGGTCGAGGAAAGGCACGCCCGTGTTCAGCTTCTGGACGCCGGTGCCATCGAGGTTGATGGCAACGCGGACCTGGGTCTCGCTGGTGTTGCGAGTGATTTCTGCGGTGCGGTTCATGAAAAGCTCTTGAGTTTCGCTTCAGGACGCCAGGGCGGCTTTCAGGCCGTCCAGCATGATTGCGTTTTCCTCGGGCGTACTGACCGTGATGCGCAGGCAGTTGGCCAGTACATTATGCATTCTACCCACATTTTTAATCAAAACTTTGCGCTCGAGCAGTTTGGCATGGACCTGGTCGGAGTTTGATACACGAATGAGGATAAAGTTTGCGGCCGATGGGAAAACGTTGACACCCGGCAATTGCGCCAGCGCGGCCGACAACTCGCCGCGCTGTTGGCGCAGCAGGGCCGCCTGCTCATTCAGCACTTCGAGGTGGTCGAGGCAGAATTCGGCGGCGGCCTGGGTCAGGACGTTGACGTTGTAGGGTGGGCGGATCTTGTCGAATTGTTCCAGCAGGGCTGGCGCGCACGACATATAGCCAAGGCGGATGCCCGCCAGGCCAAGTTTCGACAGTGTGCGCATGACGATCAGGTTGGGGAATTCAGGCAGGCGGCCCATGAAGCTCTGTTGCGCAAATGGCTCATAAGCTTCGTCGACGACGCACAGGCCCTTGTTGCCCAAGGCCTTGATCACTTGTTCGATATCGCCGGCGGAGAACAGGTTGCCGGTCGGGTTGTTCGGGTAAGCCAGGAAGACCAGCGCAGGCTTGTGCTGTTCGATCGCCGCCAGCATGACCGGCAGGTCGAGCGTCAGGTCGGCCTTCAGCGGCACGCCGACGAAATCCATGCCGGCCACCATGGCCGAGCGCTGGAACATGACGAAGGATGGTGCGGGCGCCATCATCACGGCGCGCCTGCCTTCAGCCGGCTGCAGCGCACAGGCCTGGGCCATGATGGCGATCAGCTCGTCCGAGCCATTGCCCAGCATGACGTCGTAGCCGGCCGGCACGCCCAGCTTGGCGCGGATGCGCTGCTTGATGGTTTCGTAGCTGGCGACCGGGTAGCGGTTCAGCGCGACGCTGGCGATACGGTTGGCCAGTTCATGATGCAGGTGGCTCGGCAGCACATACGGGTTCTCCATCGCATCCAGCTTGATAAATCCGCTGGCATCCGGCACATGGTAGATGTGGTCGGAACGCACATCCTGGCGGATAGTATTGGCGATAAGGCTGTCGAGGGACATTCTGCATTACTCCTGTTCTAAAACCTCGCTAAGCACAGGTGCGTCCTTGGCCCTGCGTCCTTTGCGCGGCGGGGTCCGACCCTTCGGGTCGTACCCTGGTTTACCGGTTTCGGCGAGCGCCTCCAAGCGCCTCCGAGCTATGTCGCAATACTCCGGATTCAACTCAAAGCCAACAAAATCACGCCCGCAGCGACGCGCGGCGACAGCGGTCGTCCCGCTGCCCATGAACAAATCCATCACCACGCCATCCGGCGGGCAACTGGCTTTGACCATGCGTTCAATAATCTCCAGTGGCTTTTGCGTCGGGTGATCGACCCGTTCCGCGTGTTCCCGGTGCAAGCGCGATACGCTCCACAGGTCCTTGGGGTTGTAGCCCACTTCCAGCCATTTCGCGCCGACGAAAATCGAACGCGAACGAGCCTTCTTGGTGACGGCGTCGTACGGGATACGCACGGCGTCGAGGTCGAAGTAGTAATCCTTGCGGCGCACGAAGAACCCAATGGTGTCGTGCACCGACGAAAAGCTGCGGGTACTGCCGCCCATGGAAGGCACGCGGCGGTCCCAGATAATTTCATTCATCATCGTCATGCGTTTTTTCAGCATGACGAAGATCTCCGGCGAATAGCGCCAGGTCAGGAAGATGTACAGGCTACCGTTCGGCTTGAGCTTCGGCAGGGCCGCGTCGATCCACGCTTCCGTCCAAGCCAGGTAGTCTTCCATCGACTGCTGGTCGGAAGTGTTGCCGTAATCCTTGCCCAGGTTATAGGGCGGATCAGTCAGGATCAGGTCGACGGAACCATCCGGCACGCGGGCCAAGCCGGCCAGCGCGTCTTCACAATAGACCTGGTTCTTCCAGTCGGTCATTTCAGGCGCAACTCCGCGCTGCGGGCGTGGGCCTGCAAGCCTTCGCCGTACGCCAGTTCGGCCGCGATCTTGCCCAGCGTTTGCGCGCCCGCTTCGCTGACGTGAATCACCGAAGAGCGCTTCTGGAAGTCGTACACGCCCAGCGGCGACGAGAAGCGCGCGGTGCGCGAAGTCGGCAGCACGTGGTTCGGGCCGCAGCAGTAATCGCCCAGCGATTCGGACGAGAAACGGCCGAGGAACATGGCGCCGGCGTGGCGGATCTGGTCGGCCCACTGCTGCGGGTTCTCGGCCGAGATCTCCAGGTGTTCGGCGGCAATGCTGTTGGCGATGGCGCAGGCTTCGGCCATGTCGCGCACTTTCACCAGGGCGCCACGGTCGCGCAGCGAGGTTTCGATGACGGCCTTGCGTGGCATGGTCGGCAACAGCTTGGCGATGCTGGCTTCCACCTTGGCGATGTAGTCTGCATCTGGGCACAACAGGATGGCTTGCGCCAGTTCGTCGTGCTCGGCTTGCGAGAACAGGTCCATCGCCACCCAGTCAGGGTCGGTGGTGCCGTCGCAGATCACGAGGATCTCGGACGGGCCGGCAATCATGTCGATGCCGACGGTGCCGAACACGCGGCGCTTGGCGGATGCCACGTAGGCGTTGCCAGGGCCGACAATCTTGTCGACCGGCTGGATGGTTTCGGTGCCGTGCGCCAGCGCGGCGACAGCTTGCGCGCCGCCGATGCCGATCACGCGGGTCACGCCGGCGATGGCGGCTGCGGCCAGCACCATCTGGTTCTTCACGCCGTCCGGAGTCGGCACGACCATGATGATTTCTTCCACGCCCGCCACTTTCGCCGGCACGGCGTTCATCAGCACCGAGGATGGGTAGGCGGCCTTGCCGCCCGGGACGTAGATGCCCACACGGTCCAGCGGCGTAATGCGCTGGCCGAGGACGGTGCCGTCGGCTTCGGTGTAGGTGAAGCCTTGCAGTTCCTGCTTCTGGCGCTCGTGGAAGGCGCGGATGCGGTCGGCGGCGGTTTGCAGGGCGCTGCGCTGCGCGGCTGGCAGTGCGGCCAGCGCGGCGTCCATTTCGGCCTGGCCGATGTCGAAGTCGGCCATCGACGCGGCTTTGGTGCGGTCGAAGCGGTTGGTGTATTCCAGCACCGCTTCGTCGCCGCGTGCGCGCACGTCGGCAATGATCTTCGCGACCGCGCCTTCGATGGCGTCGTCGGTTTCTGCTTCAAAGGCCAGCAACGCGTCGAGCGTTTCCTGGAAGTCGTCTTGGGTGGAGTCGAGCTTGCGGATCATGGTGCTCATTCTTTCATTCCGCCTTCGCCAGCGAGGCGCGTTCAAATGCTTCGATAATCGGTTGCAGGCGGGCGCGCTTCATCTTCAGCGCGGCCTGGTTCACAACCAGGCGCGAAGAGATGTCCATGATCTCTTCCACTTCCACCAGGTTGTTGGCGCGCAGGGTGCTGCCGGTGGAGACCACGTCGACAATCGCGTCGGACAGGCCAACCAGCGGCGCCAGCTCCATCGAGCCATACAGCTTGATCAGGTCAACGTGCACGCCCTTCTTGCCGAAGTGCTCGCGCGCGATCGAGGTGAACTTGGTCGCCACGCGCAGGCGCGCGCCCTGGCGCACCGCGGTCTCGTAATCGAAGCCGGCGCGCGTCGCCACCGACATGCGGCACTTGGCGATATGCAGGTCCACCGGCTGGTACAGGCCCTCGCCACCGTGTTCCAGCAGAACGTCTTTCCCCGCCACGCCGAAGTCCGCCGCGCCGTGCTGCACATAGGTCGGCACGTCGGATGCGCGCACGATCAATACGCGAATGCCTGGGTCCGAAGTAGGCAGGATCAGCTTGCGGGAGGTTTCCGGGTTTTCGAGGACCTTGATGCCGGCCGCTTCCAGCAGCGGCATCGTGTCTTCAAAAATCCGGCCTTTCGACAGGGCGAGGATGAGTTCCATAAAGTTTTACTTCACACGGGTGATATTGGCGCCAACGGCGGAAAGCTTGACTTCCATGCGGTCATAGCCGCGGTCCAGGTGATAAATGCGGTCGACCAGGGTTTCGCCTTTGGCGGCCAGACCAGCGATCACCAGCGATGCCGATGCGCGCAGGTCGGTCGCCATGACTGGCGCGCCGATCAGCTGGTCAACGCCATCGATGTAGGCGGTATTGCCGTCAATGGAAATCTTCGAGCCCAGGCGGTTCATTTCCTGCACGTGCATAAAGCGGTTTTCGAAAATCGTTTCGGTCACGCGGCTGGAACCGCTGGCGATCAGGTTCACCGCCATGAACTGCGCCTGCATATCGGTCGGGAAGCCCGGGTATTCAGTGGTGCGGAAGGTGACCGGCTTCGGACGCTGGTCCATCTGCGCGCGGATCCAGTTGTCGCCCACGGTCAGCTCAACGCCCATCTCGCGCAGCTTATCCAGCGCCACGTCGAAGATGTCGGTACGGGTGTTGCGGATGGTGATATCGCCGCCGGTGGCAGCCACTGCGCACAGGAAGGTCGCCGCTTCGATACGGTCGGAGATCACGTCGTGCTTGGCGCCGTGCAGTTCCGAAACGCCCTGGATCACCAGGCGGTCGGTGCCGATGCCTTCGATCTTGGCGCCCATGGCAACCAGCAGGTTGGCCAGGTCGGTGACTTCCGGCTCGCGCGCTGCGTTTTCCAGGATGGTTTCGCCTTCGGCCAGGGTCGCTGCCATCAGCAGGTTCTCAGTACCCGTCACAGTGATCATGTCGGTCACGACACGGGTGCCCTTGAGCTTCTTGCACTTGGCGTAGATGTAGCCGCCGTCGATGGTGATCTCGGCGCCCATCGCCTGCAGGCCTTTGATGTGCTGGTCGACAGGACGCGAGCCGATGGCGCAGCCACCCGGCAGCGAGACCTTGGCTTCGCCGAAGCGCGCCAGCAGCGGGCCCAGTACCAGGATCGATGCACGCATGGTCTTCACCAGCTCATACGGCGCTTCGCACTTGTCGATCTTCGAACCGTTCAGCGTGACCTTTTCGCCGTCCTGCTCAACCGACAGGCCGGTCTGGCGCAGCAGCTTGAGCATGGTCGCCACGTCGTGCAGCAGCGGCACATTGGTCAGCTCCAGGTCGCCCGCGGTCAGCAGGCCGGCGCACAGGATAGGCAGTGCAGCGTTCTTGGCGCCGGAAATCTTGATGTCGCCGACCAGGCGCTTGCCGCCGGTGATGAGCAGTTTGTCCATATTCTTCTTATCCTTGGAATTCTTCTGGGGTCAGGGTTTTCATCGACAGCGCGTGGATCTCTTCGCGCATGCGGTCGCCCAGCGCGGCATACACCAGCTGGTGGCGCTGGATCAGGCGCTTGCCGGCGAAGGCAGGCGAAACGATCACGGCCTGGAAGTGCTGGCCGTCGCCCTCCACTTGCAGGTGGGTGCATTCGAGGCCGGCAGCGATGTAGCTGTGGATTGCTTCTGGAGTTGTGGTCACTTTGAATTCCTCAATAAATCAGTGGCGCAGGCGGTAGCCGCTGCGCAGGAGTTTGATAGCGAGCAGCGCCAGCACCACCAGGAAGGCGGAGACGATGGCGACGCTGATCCATGGGTTTACGTCCGACTGTTCGAAGAAGCCGTAGCGGAAGCCGTCGATCATGTAGAAGAACGGGTTCGCGTGGGATACGGCCAGCCAGAATGGCGGCAGCGAATGGATCGAATAGAACACGCCGGCCAGGAAGGTCAGCGGCACGATCAGGAAATTCTGGAAGGCGGCCAACTGGTCGAACTTCTCGGCCCAGATGCCGGCGATCAGGCCCATGGTGCCCAGGATCGCTGCGCCAAGCAGGGCAAAGACGAGAATCCACAGCGGCGCGGTGAAGCTCAGGTGCGCGAACCAGGCGGTAATCGCGAACACGCCAAAGCCCACGGTAATGCCGCGCACCATCGAGGCCAGCACGTAGGCGGAGAAAATCTCCCAGTGCGACAAAGGCGTCAACAGTACGAACACCAGGTTGCCGGTGATCTTGGACTGGATCAGCGAGGACGAGGAGTTGGCGAAGGAATTCTGCAGGACGCTCATCATCACCAGGCCCGGGATCAGGAAGGCGGTATAGGTCACGCCAGGATAGACCTCGACGCGGCCCGACAGCACGTGCCCGAAGATCAGCAGGTACAGCATGGCGGTCAGGATCGGCGCGGCGATCGTCTGCGTCGCAACCTTGTAGAAGCGCAGCGTCTCTTTGTAGACCAGGGTGCGGAAACCGGTGGTGATCATACGATGTTCTCGTCCATGATTTGCAGGAAGATGTCTTCCAGGTCGGCCTGCTGCAACTGCATTTCGTCGATGCTGATGCCGCCCTGGCGCAAGCGGGCCAGGATGCCTTCCACTTCCGCGTAGTCGTTGATGCGCAGGCTGTACTTGTTGTCTTCCGGCGGATGGTTCAGCAGCGGCTGCAGCTCTTCCGGCAGCGAGTTGTGCGGCAGGTGCAGCACCAGCTGCGAGCCGGAGATGCGGCGAATCAGCTGCGACATGGTGTCCAGCGCCACCACCTTGCCCAGCTTGAGCATGGCGACGCGCTTGCACATGGCCTGCGCTTCTTCCAGGTAGTGCGTGGTCAGCACGATGGTGTGGCCTTCGCGATTCAGGCGCGTGATGAACTGCCACAGGGTCTGGCGCAGCTCCACGTCCACGCCGGCAGTCGGTTCGTCCAGCACGATGACGGGCGGCTTGTGCACCAGCGCCTGCGCTACCAGCACGCGGCGCTTCATGCCGCCGGACAGGGCGCGCATATTGGTGTCGGCCTTGTTGGCCAGGCCCAGCTCCTCCATCACCTCGTCGATCCATTTGTCGTTGTTGCCCAGGCCGAAGTAGCCGGACTGCAAGCGCAGCGTTTCGCGCACCGTGAAGAAGGGATCGAATACCAGTTCCTGCGGCACCACGCCGAGTTTGCGCCGCGCTGCGCGGAAATCGGACACCACGTCATGGCCGTGGATTTTGACGCTGCCGGCATCGGCGCGGATCAGGCCGGCGATGATGGAGATCAGGGTGGTCTTGCCGGCCCCGTTTGGCCCCAGCAAGCCAAAGAACTCGCCTTCCTCGATTTTCAGGGACACGCCGCCAAGCGCCTGCAGCGCCTTGTAGCGCTTCTGGACGTTGCTGATTTCGATTGCTGTCATGCTTACTTGTATAGATAACTGGGACAACGATGACCGTTGTAAAGGCGCGCGCTCATCAGGCGCGGTAGACGGTCAATTATATTGGAAATTTGGTTCGGGCTCGCCGAACCGGTTGAAACTACGCTACTGCTAGGGGCGGGGGGTGAGGCGGGGTCAATGATGATGCAGGTCGGCGGGCGACACGAGCGTGCACACGCCGTAGAGCTTGGTCAAGCTCTGGAGCTGTTCTGGCAGGTTGCGCAGTTCCAGCTTGATGCCGCTTTGGGCGGCAGCGCGCTGCCATGCCAGCATGACTGACACGGCAGCGGAGTCCACTGCTTCCACCTGGCTCAGGTCGAATACGGTCTGGCCGGCGCGCAGCGCAGCCAAACCGTGCGCCAGCGCCTCCGTGGCGTTGGCCACGGTCAGCGACTTCAGCGACAGCTGATTGGAAACAGTGGTATCAGGCATTATTTACCTGCAGTCTTCAGCGGCTTGGAAGCCAGCTTCTTGTTCTTTTCGGACAGGGTCTTGATCAGGCCATCGATGCCGCCCTTCGAGATCTCCGAAGCGAAAGTACCTTTGTAGGCTTCCACCAGCCATGCGCCCAGCACGTTGATGTCATAGATCTTCCAGCCGGCGTCGGTCTTGGCCACGCGGTAGTTCAGCTGGATCGGCTCGCCACGCGCCTGGTTTACCTGGGAACGCACTTCCACCTCGGTGTCGCCTGGCGAAGAACGCATAGGCTTGAAATCGACGGTCTGGTCTTTCACTTGGGACAGGGCGCCCGAGTAGGTGAAGATCAGCAGGGTGCGGAATTCGGCAGCCAGTTGCTTTTGCTGGTCCGGGGTAGCTTCGCGCCAGTAGCGGCCGGCTGCCAGCGAGGTCATGCGCTGGAAGTCGACGTAAGGCAGGATCTTGGTTTCAACCAGGTCCATAACTTTCTTCTGGTTGCCGGCCTGGATGTCCTTGTCGGACTTGGCGGTTTCCAGCACTTCGGAGCTGATGCGCTTGACCAGCGCATCAGGCGCTTCGGCGGAAGGAGCAGGAGCGGCAAATGCGCTGGTGGCAAAAGCTACCGTTGCGACCGCGATCAGTTGTTTGATCAGTTTCATTGTTCTTTACCTATGTAGGGTTGTGTTCCGGGTCACAGGCTGGGTTTGGTTTCAGCCGGTTCCGGCATTATAGCCTGAGGCTGCTTTGGAGCCTCGTCCTCCACTTCAGGCTTCTTCTGCTTGTCCTTTGGACCGTCTTCGCCATCGTAAACCTGGCTGTTACGGCGCTGCATCCAACCGTCACGGATGAACTCGTAGCGGTCGAGGGCGGCATCTTCAAGCAGCGTCGACGCGTCCAGCAGGGCTGCACGCTGGTCGACAACACGAACAACGGTGCCGGTGTTGCGCACGTTGACAGGATCTTTGTATTGCCATGGATCGGCATAGATATCCACAGGCAGGCCAGCGGTATCACGCACGGTCGACGGGCCCAGCAGCGGCAGCATCAGGTAGGGACCGGATGGCACGCCCCAGGAACCCAGGGTCTGGCCGAAATCTTCTTTATGTTTTTGCAAACCTGCTTCGGATGCAATGTCGAGCACGCCCAGCAGGCCGAAGGTCGAGTTCATCGCCACGCGCATCAGGTCCGACATGCCATCGCCAACTTTGCCTTGCAGCAGGTTGTTGGCAGCGGTCCAGACGTCAGCCAGGTTGCCGAAGAAGTTGCTCACGCCGGTCTGGAAAAAGCCCGGGGTCACGTTCTTGTAGACGGTGGCGGTCGGCTTCAGCGCGTATTCATCGATTTTGTCGTTGAAGTTGAAGACGGCGCGGTTATAGCTTTCGTACGGGTCACGCGGGTTCGGGCCGGCGCAACCGCTCAGCGTGCCAACTACGGCCAGGCTCAGGGCGATTGTACGGAATTTGCTCATTGGGAGTCCTTTCCTTCGGCTGCCTTGCTATAGATGAACTGGTTGATCAGGTCTTCCAGCACGGTTGCGGACTGGGTGCGGGCGATACGGTCGCCGGCTACCAGGTTCTTGTCGTCGCCACCGGCTTCAATGCCGATGTACTGCTCGCCCAGCAGGCCGGCGGTCAGGATCTTGGCCGAACTGTCTTTCGGGAACTTGAAGCCTTCTTCCATGTCCAGCGTCACCACGGCTTTGTACACCTTGTCGTCATAGCCGATCGACGCCACGCGGCCAACCACGACGCCCGATGCCTTGACGGCAGCCTGTGGGCGCAGCGAGCCGATGTTGTCGAAACGGGCGGTCACCTGGTAGGTATTGCCCATGGTCATGGAACCCAGGTTGCCGGCCTTGAGTGCCAGGAACATGAGGGCGGCAGCGCCCATCACGATAAACAGACCAACCCAAACGTCGAGAGATTTACGTTGCATGTCAAAAATCCTTAGTTACTTGCTAAACATCAGCGCCGTCAGCATGAAGTCGAGCCACCAGATCATCAGCGAAGAGATGACCACAGTGCGCGTCGTCGCACCGGAAACGTCTTCCGGGGTAGGCTGGGCCTCATAGCCCTGGTACAGCGCGATATAAGTGATGGCAACACCAAACACCACACTTTTCACGAATCCGTTGAATACGTCTTTCCACACGTCCACGCCGCCCTGCATCTGCGACCAGAACGCGCCTTCGTCGACACCGATCAGCCCAACGCCGATCAGGTAGCCGCCCAGGATACCGACCGCGCTGAACATGCCGGTCAGCAGCGGCACGGAAATCACGCCTGCCCAGAAACGCGGCGCCAGCACGCGCTGGATCGGGTTCACGGCCATCATTTCCATGGCGGACAGTTGTTCGCCCGCCTTCATCAGGCCGATCTCCGCGGTCAGCGAAGTACCGGCGCGGCCGGCAAACAGCAGGGCGGTGATGACCGGCCCCAGTTCGCGGGTCAGGCCCAGCGCCACCAGCAAGCCCAGCGACTCAGAAGCGCCGTACTTGTTGAGGGTGTAATAACCCTGCAAGCCCAGCACCATGCCGACGAACAGGCCGGACAGGATGATGATCAGCAGCGAGTAGTTACCGATCACGTGCAGTTGTTCAACCAGCAGGCGCGGACGGCGCAGCAGGCCAGGCGACAGCCCCAGCATGGTAAAGAAAGTACGTGCGGAAAGGCCAATGCTCTCCACATAATCGCGTGCGCCACCACCCACGCTCAGCAGGAAACGGCGCATCATTTGCGTGCTCCCAGGCCCAGGTCTTCGGCCAGCGATTTGCCCGGATAGTGGAATGGCACAGGGCCATCCGCTTCTGCGTGCACGAACTGCTTCACGTAAGGATCAGTCGAAACCATCATGTCTGCCGGAGTGCCGTGGGCAACGATCTTGCCCTGCGACAGGAAATACACATAGTCGGCGATCATGAACGACTCTTTGACGTCGTGCGACACCAGGATCGTGGTCGAACCGAGCGCATCGTTCAGATTGCGGATCAGGTTGGCGGTCACGCCCATCGAAATCGGGTCAAGGCCGGCGAACGGCTCGTCATACATGATCAGCTGCGGGTCCAGCGCGATGGAACGTGCCAGCGCTACGCGGCGTGCCATGCCGCCGGAAATTTCGCCCGGTTTCAGCTTGGCGGCATTGCGCAGGCCGACCGAGTGCAGCTTCATCAGCACCAGGTCGCGGATCAGCTCTTCCGGCAGGTCGGTATGTTCGCGCAACGGGAAGGCCACGTTTTCGTACACGGTCAAGTCGGTGAACAGCGCGCCGTGCTGGAACAGCATGCCCATTTTGCGGCGCAGCACGTACAAGTCCTTGGTCTTCAACTGGTGAACGACCTGGCCCTCTACGCTGACGGCACCTTTTTGCGGGCGGATCTGGCCGCCGACCAGGCGCAGGACAGTGGTCTTGCCACTGCCGGAACCGCCCATGACAGCCACTACCTTCCCGCGCGGGAAGTCCATATGGAGGCCGGACAGGATCGCCCGCTTCCCATAGCTGAAGTGTAAGTCACGAATTTCGACTAGATTTGGCACAGATGTCGCTCTTTGTTCTTGAGGCCACATTGTAATTCAGAAACGCTTATCTCTGCTTGGAGGCCCGTAGCGGGCCAGGTGGCATAGCTAAAGAGGCAAATTTTACAACACTAATAACCGCAAAGTCAGCAATTTACAAATTGAAACGCTTGTTGTTCGGTGTTCAGTGCTGCAAGGCAGCAAATTCCTGCTATTTTAATAACTTTGGCTCATTAAGAGGAAAAAAGGCATGAAAATTCGTCGGACGGTTCTTGCGTGCTCCCTGGCGGCTATCTCGGTCCAGGCCTTGGCGGAAAGCGACAAGATCGAAGTTGTCACCGTGACCGCGCAAAAGCGCAAGGAAGATCCGAACAAGGTGGCGATGAGTATTTCCGCCATCAGTGGTTCCTCCCTGCTGTCGCAGCAGGTGGACGACTTCACCGACCTGACGCGGGCCGTGCCGAATATTTCCTTCACCGCTGCCACCGGCAACGGCGGCGCCGGCCCGGGCACCTCCAATATCGAGATTCGCGGCATCAGCTCCGCAGCCGGCCAGGCAACTGTCGGCATCTACCTCGGCGACGTGTCGCTGACCGTGGGCAACCTGTACACCATGGGCACGGTGGAGCCGAAGTTCTTCGACATCGACCGGGTGGAAGTGCTGCGCGGCCCGCAAGCTACCCTGTATGGCGCCAGCTCGATGGGCGGCACAATCAAATTCGTGCCGAACGAACCGGACCTGAAAGAACGCGAAGTCACCGCCTACGCCGAAGCTTCCTCCACCAAAGGCGGCAGCCCGGGTTACTCCACCAATGTGGTCGGCAACTTCCCACTCATCGACAACGAACTGGCGCTACGCATTGGCGCACAAGCCCAGCGCTCGGGCGGCTTCATCGACCAGGTGGATGGTGATGGCAACGTCATAGCCAGCGACATCAACAAGATCAACGACCAGGAATTGCGGGTGGCGCTGAAATGGGCGCCGACGCGCGACCTGACCATCACGCCTTCTATCTACTATCAGCGCGTGGACGCCAAGGATATCGCGGCCTTTAACCTGGACCGCCCGCCATACCAGGCGCAGAAGCAGGTACGCGAGCCGTCCATCGACAAGCTGCTGACGCCGAACCTGGCCGTCAACTGGGACCTGGGCGGAGCCGACCTGACTTCCAGCACCAGCTACTTCCAGCGCAAATTCGACCGCACCCAGAATGGTTCGGCCTACAACAGCTATTCGCTGTCGACCTTCCTGACCTCCACCGACGATGGCGGCAAGGCTCCGCCGGAACTGATTGAAGCGATTGCCGGCCTGCCCTCGGCGGTCTACCTGAATAACGCGGTGCGCCAGATTTCGCAGGAATTCCGCCTCGCCTCGAAGGCCTATGAGGCGGGCGGCTCGCCCGTGACTTGGCTGGCGGGCTATTACTTCTCGAACCAGCACACGAACCTGAACGAGAACGATCCGATCTTTGGCGTGAACGACACCTTCACCAGGTTCGGCTTCTCCAGCGCCGATCCGGACCTGCTGCCTGATTCTTATCCGGGCGCCTTCCCGAACGATAACTCCTTCGCCGGCGAATTCCACTACCGCGAAAAACAGCACTCGATCTTCGGCGAAGTGAATTACTACTTCTCGCCAGCGCTGCACGCCACCATTGGCGCGCGCTACCTGAAAGGAAAGTCCGCGCTGGCTCAGCGCAACAGCCTGTACCTGGCTGGCGCAGGCAATAACAGCACAACCAACCTGTCTTCACACGCCTTCACCCCGAAATACGCGGTGACCTGGGAAGCCTCGCCCGACCACACCATCTACGGCTCCGTCGCCAAAGGCTTCCGCCTCGGCGGCTCCAATGTGTTCGTGCCGCCAACCACCTGCGGCCCGGACCTGGAAGAAAATGGCCTGACCGCGGGTCCGCCAACCTATTCCTCCGACAGCCTGTGGAGCTACGAGGTCGGCAGCAAGTCGCGCTTCATGCAAGGCCGCGTCGCCGTCAACGCCGACGTCTTCTACGTGAAGTGGAAGAACATCCAGCAAGGCGTCTACCTGCCAACCTGCGCCTACTCGTACAACGCCAATGCCGGTAACGCCACCAGCAAGGGCTTTGAATTCGACGTCAAGGCCAAGCCAATGGCGGGCCTCACCCTGAGTGCAGCCGGCGGTTACGTGAAGGCCGAACTGTCGAACGATGACGGCATCGCCAACGGCGTAGTCGGCGCAGTCAAAGGCGCGCAAGTTCAGGGTGTGCCGAAGTACAACGGCACCGTCACCGCGCAATACAACTTCTCCACCGCCGGCGGCCGCAGTGCGTTCGTGATGGGCGGCGTACAGTGGGTCGGTCCAAGCAAAGGTTCGCTGAATCCCGAGCAGACTGACTATGAGCGCCCGGGCTACCACACCGTCAACTTCAGCACCGGCATCTCAATCGACCGCTACCAGTTGACGGCCTTCGTGAAGAACGCCTTCGACGAAGACAAGGTGATCCAGCACCCGCAAGTCGCCTCGATCGTCCAGGGCTACCGCCTGGCGCCGCGCAGCATCGGCATGAGCATCGCCGCGAAATTCTGACCGTTTCAGGCAACCTTAATTCACGCTCATAATCAGCAACTACAATAGTCGCGTAACTTTATTTACCCATAGTGCTACAACATGGAAGAAAAAGACGACGACAATCCTCTCAGCATGCGCGTGGCCGTGGTGGTGGCGATTCTCGCCACCTTCATGGGCATCTGCAAGGTGAAGGACGACAACATCAACCAGGCCATGCAACAGGCCCAGGCCAATAAGGTGGACCACTGGTCCTTCTACCAGGCCCGCAACATCCGCGAAGAAGTCGCCAACTCGACCATCGTCCAGCTCAAACTTGCCAAGGCCGGGCGACCGGCGAGCGAACAGGCAGCATATGACGAGGCCATTGCCAGCTATACCAAGCTTGCGGCAGACCAGAAACGAAAAAAGGAAGAACTCAAGGCACAAGCCGAGCAGGACGACAAGACCTACGATGCCCTGAACTTCAAGGACGACCAGTTCGACCTGTCCGACGCCATGCTCGCAATCGCGATTGCACTGTTGGCCATTACGGCGCTGACCAGGCAGCGCTGGCTGTTCATGCTGTCGATGGTGCCAACGGCTTTTGGGGTCTTCATGGGCGTTTGCGGATTGTTCGGCTGGCACTTTCACCCAACCGCGCTGGTGGCGTTGTTATCCTAAAACTAACCCATGTTTGAATAGCCGTGAACCCAATGCGCTCTATCACGGTTCCAGGAACCGAAGGCTATGCTGAAGATGCCGCGTGGCTGATCCCGCGCTATGAAAGCGTTTCCTTCGTCGATAAATATCGGGCTGTCTCTCATCTAATTCCTGCGGCACCAAGCACAATCCTGGATATCGGTGCCGGAACGGGTGTGGATTCTTCCTGGCTTGCCGAGCTTGGCCACGATGTCGTGGCCATAGAGCCTGTCGCCGCATTCCGGGATGCTGGCACCAAGCTTCATCCCTCGCGCCAGATCGAATGGATTGATGACAGTCTTCCAGGATTGGTAAAGATCGCGCAACGCGAAAAGGAATTCGATGCTGTGTTGATTAGCGCCGTTTGGAGCCACCTTGCGCCAGAGGAAAGAAGGCTGGCAATGTCCAACATTGTGCCCTTACTCAAATCGGCCGCGGTCCTCGTCATGTCGATCAGGCACGGCCTAGCTCCTGCTAATCGGCGAGTTTTCGAGATTTCTGCCGATGAAACTATCGAATTGGCAAAGTCGTTCGGCCTTGAGATGACGCTGATTGCCCGCATGCCGTCAATACAGCCACTTAATTGCCAAGCGGGCGTCACCTGGTCCTGGTTAGCCTTCAAGCGAAGTTATGCGCCATAGACCTTAGCCAGGATTGCGACCACCCCCAGCACGACGGTAAATAGCATGCCTGTGAGGATGCGAATTTCGACGCGGACACCGCGAATCTCCGCCCGAACATCGCGGAAATTCTCCCTGGCCTCCGCCCGAAAGTCGCGAAAGTTCTCTCGTGTATCGTCCCTGAACTGGCTTAACATTTCTGACTGGTTTTCAGTGAAAACTTCGAGCCGCACCACTCGGTTTTCAACGTCACCATTCGGCTTACGCGTGGGGTCGCCATTCATCAGCTGCCTCGCTTTGAAATGCATGCACCGAGTTTACGCTCATGAGGAAGATCGTCAAGCGCACTGGGCGGTTCGCTTGACGGTGCGAAGATCAGTTCACCGTGATCTTGCCGGTGCCTGCATTACTCAAGACCGATGCCTTAACAGCCGACGCCGCCATTGGCGAAACCGAGTACGGCACACTCCAGCCAACCTGATTGCTGAAGCTGCACTTGGTCGACAGGTTGAGTGCCGCGCCATTCAACAGCGAGCCAGCATCCGTGATCGCGCCAGTTTTGCTGGACGAGCCAGGGTTGGTCACGACTTGCGGGCAGCTCGTGGCGCCGGCGATGTCGAACGCGTTGTTCTGCGAAATGATCTTGGCCTTGTAGGCGACGCCAATGCTGTAGTGGTTCGGGTAGACCGCGTGCGAACGGGAGCCCTCGAAGTAGTTGTTATACAGGTGCACCTTGCCGAACCGGACGCGAGGTCCACGTTCCGCCACGTTCAGGAAGTGGTTGTTGTGGAAGGTTACGGTCAGGTGGCCGTCGTCGGTGGTCTTGCTGTCAGAAGAACCGATCAGGTTGTTCTTCTGGTGCAGTTCGAAGCGGTTGTTCGACACGGTCACGTAGTCCGAGCCGTTCTTCACATCCAGCGCGCCGTCGTGGCATTGCTTGACCTTGCCGTTCTCAACTGGCAGCTTGTCGTCCGTGATCGAGCCGTCGGTGAAGACGTTGTGGTCGACCCAGACATTGCGGGAGTTCGAGATGGTGATGCCATCGTATTCCGAGTTCCAGTTGCCGCTGCTGCCATCGTTCGGATCCCAAACTGGGTAGAGGGAGCAGGGGTTCTGGATCGTGAGGTTGCGCACGATGACGTTCTGCACGCCGTTCAGCACGATGTTGCCGTTCACCAGGCGGGCGTCGTTGCCAACGCCGATCAAGGTGGTGTTGCTGCCTGGCTTGATCTGCAAGCGCAGGCCTTCGTCGGTGGCGCTGGTGAATGGACCGCCGTTATCGGCCGCGGCCATATTGATCGTGCCCTGCAGCTTGATGATCTTCGGATTGTTGCCTTGCGCTTTCAGGGCAGCGACCAGTTGCGATCCGGTGTTGACCAGGTAAATGGCCGATGCGGGTGCTGCTGCACCGCCCGTGGTGCCACCGCCTTGTCCGGCCCAACCCGTGGAAGGTGCGGCTTCCTTGGTGGCATTCGCTGCCGGCGCTGGTGCTGGCGTTGGCGTTGGGGTAGGCGTTGGCGTAGTGCTGGACAGTGGCCCCACGGCGCACTTCTTGGTCACGCCTGGATAGGGATCGCTGCCAAACGTGCTGGTATCGCACAGGATGTCGCCAGCGAAAGTCTTGACGACCCATTTGTCCTTGATGCCGTACGACACCTGTCGACTGCTGGTTCCGACCTTGCAGGTGCTGCCTTGGTCAGCGCATTTGGAATAGCCGCTGGGCCAATCGGCCGCGAACGAGCTGGCGGAATAAATCAACATCAGGGCGCCGCAAATGAAGCTTTTCTTCATAGCCTAGATATCTCCGGAATATTGTTGAGGGGAATTGACATGTATGACAATCTTGTTCAAATAATCCATGTCATCAGACATCCTATAACATTACCGGCAGTTACGCAAAAACATTTCTGTTGGACAATACGAAAGTGTCGCCCGAGGTATACTTTCGTAATGGACAGGCTGCCTTTGACTCTCATCGCGTTAGTTTTCGCGATCCTTTTCCCGCTCGTCGGCTTCTTGTTCGGCTTGCAGCCTCTCTATGAACACGGACAGAATTGGTGGCGTTCCCGTACTTCCGTGGCAGTCGCGGCACGGGTTGAAACATTGGAACGGGCCGAGCATCTCAGCAGGAAAAGAATCGCGACGTATCGCACCAAGGCCACCTTCCGCTACACATTCGAAGGCCGCCAATTTGTGGGCGGACAGGCCAGTTTCTACGAGACACCGGAACTGCACGGCGGCTTCCAGGACCAGTTGTACGATGAGTTGAAGATTTCTCAGCAGCGACAATCCTTGGTCGACATCTGGGTAGATCCCGGCCACCCCGAGCGCGCCGTTTTCAACCGTACGCTGAATTGGGAAACAGCTGTCTGGAGCCTGCCATTTGCGCTGCTGTTCAACGGCCTGGGGCTGGCAGCCTGGGGCTACATCTTGAATCTGTGGCGTCCCGGGCGCAACAAGACGATGGCTGACCGGCTCCGGGAAGGGCGGCAAATCCTGATCAAAGGGGCAGACGGCACAGCGCTGCTTTTTGTCTTTGCGCTGGCCTGGAACTCCTTCAGCTGGCCTTTCGCCACAATCGCGCTGGAACACATTCGCGCAAACGGCCTTTCGCTGGCGGCGATAGCGTTTCTGTTCCCAATCGCTGGCCTGGGTCTCATTCTGCTCACCTGGCTGCAGTTTCGGAATCGATGGTTAGCTGGACGGCCCGTTCTCGAAATTACCGGCCTTTCGCCGCTGCGTGGGTCCATCCATTTCAGCCCGGCGATCGGGCAGCGGTCGCCGCCACTTGAGCTGATGCATCATGTCAGCATCAGCCTTCGATTAGTGAAGGGCGTCAGAAGCGGCCAGAAAAAGCCGATCAAGATTTGGGAACATTGCTTGCAGGACGGGCCGGTAGCCCGCGGCACCAAAGTCCTGGATTTCGTGGCCGGTCCACCACGCGAGCGCATGGGGGAAGAGCTTGAACTCGTGCTTGAGCTGGCGGGCGCGAACTATTCGTTCCATTTGCCACGCAGCCGCTAGCTCCCGCCAAACACCTTCACAATCAATGCCGCAGTGCCAAGTCCCACGGTGACAATCATGCCAAGCGTCGTAATTTGGAGACCAATCACCATCCGGAAATCAGCGCGAAGTTCACGAACATCGGTCAGGAGGTGCTCGGCTGTCGCTTCAAGGCGGGCCAGTCGGCTTTCAGTATCGCCGTTCTGCTTGCGGGAGGGTTCGTTCTGCATGGCAGCCTCGCTTTGAAGGCGTGCTGCCAGTTTACGCTCACGGAAAACTTCGTCAAGCGCACTGGGCTGTGCGCTTGACGTGAGGCGGGATTAACGCGGCAGGACCGAGGTGCCCATCAGGTACTCATCGACAGCGCGGGCGCACTGGCGGCCTTCGCGGATCGCCCACACCACCAGCGACTGGCCGCGGCGCATGTCGCCTGCTGCGAACACGCCAGGCTTGCTGGTCTTGTAGCTGTTGTCGCCTTCAGTCGCAGCGCGGGCATTGCCGCGTGCGTCCTTGTCGACACCGAAGGCGTCCAGCACCTGCTGCACCGGCGAGACGAAGCCCATGGCCAGCAGCACCAGGTCGGCCTTCATTTCGAATTCCGAGTTCGGCACTTCGGTCATCTTGCCGTCTTTCCATTCGACGCGGCAGGCGATCAGCTTTTCAACCTTGCCGTTCTTGCCTTCGAGACGCTTGGTGGCGACAGCCCAGTCACGCTCGCAACCTTCTTCGTGCGAAGACGAGGTGCGCAGCTTGGTCGGCCAGTATGGCCATACCAGCGGCTTGTTTTCCTGTTCCGGCGGCATTGGCATCAGTTCGAACTGGGTGACGCTGGCGGCGCCATGGCGGTTCGAGGTGCCAACGCAGTCGGAACCGGTATCGCCGCCGCCGATCACGATCACATGCTTGCCGCTGGCCTTGATCTGGTCCTTGATCTTGTCGCCGGCGTTGACCTTGTTCTGCTGCGGCAGGAAGTCCATCGCGAAGTGGACGCCTTTCAGCTCGCGGCCTGGGACTGGCAAGTCGCGCGGTGCTTCCGCGCCGCCGGCCATCACGACGGCGTCGAAGTCTTTTTCCAGGTCTTCCGGGAAGATGGTTTCCTTGGAACCGTTGGCAACGGTGGCAGGGAAGTCCTTGCCGATCAGGACGGAGGTGCGGAACTTCACGCCTTCCGCTTCCATCTGCTCCACGCGGCGGTCGATGTGGTGCTTCTCCATCTTGAAGTCAGGGATGCCGTAGCGCAGCAGGCCGCCGATGCGGTCGGCCTTTTCGAACACGGTCACGTCATGGCCGGCGCGCGCCAGCTGCTGCGCAGCGGCCAGGCCCGCAGGGCCGGAGCCGACCACGGCAACCTTCTTGCCAGTCTTGACTTCGGCCGGCTGCGGCACGACCCAGCCGTGCTCCCAGCCTTCGTCGATGATCTTGTGTTCGATCGACTTGATGCCGACCGGCAGCTCGTGGATGCCCAGGGTACAGGCGCTCTCGCAAGGCGCCGGGCAGATGCGGCCCGTGAACTCGGGGAAGTTGTTGGTCGAGTGCAGCACGTTCAGCGCTTCGCGGTAGTGGCCGCGATAGACCAGGTCATTCCAGTCCGGGATGATGTTGTTGACCGGGCAGCCCGAGTTACAGAACGGGATGCCGCAGTCCATGCAGCGCGCGCCCTGTACCTTGGCCTGGTCGTTGGTCAGGTGAATGACGAATTCTTTGTAGTTCTTGAGGCGAGCCTCAGGTGCCAGGTAGCTTTCTTCCTGGCGCTGGAATTCCATGAAACCGGTGATCTTACCCATTTTTCTGATCCTCTCTTACGCAGCGATTGCTTGAGTTTCCGCTTCGATCGCGGCGTTGTCTGCCATTTCCACCAAGGCGCGTTTGTACTCGCTCGGGAACACTTTGACGAACTTGGAACGGCTCTCGTTCCAGTTGTCGAGCAACAGGCGCGCGCGCGTGCTGCCGGTGTGTTTGAAGTGGCGCTCAATCAAGCGTTTGAGGATGATTTCATCGGCCTCCGGTTCGCCATTGCGATGCTGGCTGTGCCAGGTGGCTTTGTCGACCAGCTGGTCGGCGGCCGCCTTCACTTCTTCCAGGCTCACCATGGACATATTGCACTTGCTGTGGAATTCGCCGTCCGGGTCGTACACGTAAGCGATACCGCCCGACATACCCGCCGCGAAGTTACGGCCGGTGGCGCCCAGCACGACCACGGTACCGCCGGTCATGTATTCGCAACCGTGGTCGCCCAAGCCTTCCACGATCGCGGTGGCGCCGGAGTTACGCACAGCGAAACGCTCGCCGGCCACGCCGTTGATGAAGGCTTCGCCGGCAACTGCACCGTACATGACGGTGTTGCCAACGATGATGTTATTCACAGCCCAGCCGCGGAACTCGGTGTTCGGGCGCACGATGATGCGGCCGCCCGACAGGCCCTTGCCCACGTAGTCGTTGCCTTCGCCCACCAGGTCGATGGTGATGCCCGCTGCCAGGAAGGCGGCAGCCGACTGGCCCGCGGTGCCTTGCAGCTGGATGTGGATGGTGTCGTCCGGCAGGCCGGCGTGGCCGTACTTCAGGGCCACTTCGCCCGACAGCATGGTGCCGACAGTGCGGTTGACGTTCTTCACCGGCGAGATGAAGGACACGCGCTCGCCCTTTTCCAGCGCAGGCTTGGCTTGTGCGATCAGCTTCAGGTCCAGTGCCTTGTCCAGGCCGTGGTCCTGCTCTTCGGTGTGGTAAATCAGCTTGCCGTCGTCCACTTTCGGCTGGTAGAACACATTGGTGAAGTCCAGGCCCTGTGCCTTCCAGTGGGTGATGGCTTTCGACTTGTCCAGCAGGTCGGCGCGGCCAATCAGTTCGTCGAAGGTGCGGATGCCCAGTTGTGCCATCAGCTGGCGCGCTTCTTCAGCGACGAAGAAGAAGTAGTTCACCACGTGTTCAGGCTTGCCCTGGAACTTCTTGCGCAGTTCCGGATCCTGGGTCGCAACGCCGACCGGGCAGGTGTTCAGGTGGCATTTGCGCATCATGATGCAGCCTTCCACCACCAGCGGTGCGGTAGCGAAACCGACTTCGTCGGCGCCCAGCAGGGCAGCGATCACCACGTCGCGGCCGGTACGCATCTGGCCATCGGCCTGGACGCGGACACGGCTGCGCAGGCCGTTCAGCACCAGGGTCTGCTGGGTTTCGGACAGGCCCAGTTCCCATGGGGTACCGGCGTGCTTGACGGAGGACAGCGGCGAGGCGCCGGTGCCGCCGTCATGGCCGGCCACCACGATGTGGTCGGCCTTGGCTTTCGACACGCCGGCTGCCACGGTACCGATACCGACTTCCGACACCAGCTTGACCGAGATCGAAGCGCGCGGGTTGGCGTTCTTCAGGTCGTGGATCAGCTGCGCCAGATCCTCGATCGAGTAGATGTCGTGGTGCGGAGGAGGCGAAATCAGGCCCACGCCCGGTACCGAGAAGCGCAGCTGCGCAATGTACTCGGACACCTTGTGGCCCGGCAGTTGGCCGCCTTCGCCCGGCTTGGCGCCCTGCGCCATCTTGATCTGGATCTGGTCGGCGGAATTCAGGTACTCCGCGGTCACGCCGAAGCGGCCGGATGCCACCTGCTTGATGCGCGAACGCAGCGAGTCGCCTTCCTGCAGCGGAATGTCGGATTCGACCTGGTCCTTACCCAGCTCGGAAGCCAGCGTCGCACCGACCTTGATCGGGATGCCTTTCAGTTCGTTGCTGTAACGGCGTGGATCTTCGCCGCCTTCACCGGTGTTGGACTTGCCGCCGATACGATTCATGGCGATGGCCAGGGTGGCGTGGGCTTCGGTCGAGATCGAGCCCAGCGACATCGCACCGGTAGCGAAACGCTTGACGATGTCCTTGGCTGGTTCCACTTCGTCCAGCGGGATCGCCTTGGTTGGGTCGATCTTGAATTCGAACAGGCCGCGCAGGGTCAGGTGGCGCTTGCTCTGGTCGTTGATCAACTGCGCGTACTCTTTATAGGTCGAATAGTTGTTCGAGCGGGTCGAGTGCTGCAGCTTGGCGATGGCGTCCGGCGTCCACAGGTGGTCTTCGCCGCGCACGCGGTAGGCGTATTCGCCGCCGGCGTCCAGGGCGTCAGCCAGTACCGGGTCATTGCCGAAGGCCAGCTTGTGCAGGCGCAGGCCTTCTTCGGCCACTTCGAACAGGCCGATGCCTTCCACGTTCGACTGGGTGCCGCGGAAGTACTTGTCGACCAGCTGGCGGTTCAGGCCAACGGCTTCGAAGATTTGCGCGCCGCAGTAGGACATGTAGGTGGAGATGCCCATCTTCGACATCACCTTCATCAGGCCTTTGCCGACTGCCTTGGTGTAGTTGTAGATGGCGGTTTCCGGAGTCAGGTCGCCCGGCAGCGAGTGCGCCAGTTCGGCCAGCGATTCCATCGCCAGGTATGGGTGGACTGCTTCCGCGCCGTAGCCGGCCAGCAGGGCGAAGTGGTGGGTTTCGCGGGCGGAGCCGGTTTCCACTACCAGGCCGGTGGAGGCGCGCAGGCCCTTGCTCACCAGGTGCAGGTGGATGGTCGACGTTGCCAGCAGTGCCGGGATCGCGACGCGGTCCGGGCCAACGGTGCGGTCGGAGATGATCAGGATGTTGTGGCCGGATTTCACCGCGTCGACGGCTTCCGCGCACAGCGATGCCAGCGACGCTTCCACGCCTTCCTTGCCCCAGGCCAGCGGATAGCAGATGCTCAGCTCATAGGACTTGAACTTGCCACCGGTGTGCTGGCTGATGGTGCGCAGGCGCGCGATGTCATCAAAGCCCAGCACCGGCTGCGACACTTCAAGGCGCATCGGCGGGTTGACGTTGTTGGTGTCCAGCAGGTTCGGTTTCGGGCCGATGAAGGACACCAGCGACATCACCATCGCTTCGCGGATCGGGTCGATCGGCGGGTTGGTCACCTGCGCGAACAGCTGCTTGAAGTAGTTGTACAGCGGCTTCAGTTTGTTGGACGTGACGGCCAGCGGCGAGTCGTTGCCCATCGAGCCGACAGCTTCTTCGCCATTGATCGCCATTGGCGCCAGGATGAAGCGCATGTCTTCCTGGGTGTAGCCGAACACCTGCTGGCGATCCAGCAACGAGGCCGCCTGCTTCTCGCCGCCGGCCGGGCCGTACTTGGCCACGTTGGCAGCGGTCTGGCTCTCGCTCATTTTGAGCTCGCCCAGCTTGATGCGCACGGCGTTGATCCATGCCTTGTACGGCTTGGCGTTGGCGTAGGTGTCTTTCAGTTCCTTGTCGTCGATGATGCGGCCGGCTTCCAGGTCGATCAGGAACATCTTGCCCGGCTGCAGGCGCCATTTCTGGATGATCTTCGATTCAGGAATCGGCAGCACGCCCGATTCGGACGCCATCACTACCAGGTCGTCGTCGGTCACGATGTAGCGGGCAGGACGCAGGCCATTGCGGTCCAGGGTGCCGCCGATGTAGCGGCCGTCGGTGAAGGCCATGGCGGCAGGGCCGTCCCATGGTTCCATCATCGATGCGTAGTATTCGTAGAAAGCCTTGCGGTTGTCGTCCATCAGCGTGTGGTTTTCCCACGCTTCAGGAATCATCATCATCATCGCCTGTGCCAGCGGATAGCCTGCCATCAGCAGCAGTTCCAGCGCGTTGTCGAAGCAGGCGGTGTCGGACTGGCCTTCATAGATCAGCGGGAACAGCTTCTGCAGGTCGTCGCCCAGCACGGCGGACTTCATCACGCCTTCGCGGGCGCGCATCCAGTTGAAGTTGCCCTTCACGGTGTTGATCTCGCCATTGTGCGCGATCAGGCGGTATGGGTGGGCCAGCGGCCACTCAGGGAAGGTGTTGGTCGAGAAACGCTGGTGCACCAGCGCCAGCGCGGAGATGCAGCGCGGATCCTGCAGGTCCTTGTAGTACACGCCCACCTGGTCGGCCAGCAGCAGGCCTTTGTACACGACGGTACGGGCCGACATCGAAGGCACGAAGAATTCCTTGCCGTGGATCAGTTTCAGCGCCTGGATCGCGTGGCCCGACGATTTGCGGATGACGTACAGCTTACGCTCCAGCGCGTCGGTCACCATCACGTCCTGGCCGCGGCCGATGAAAATCTGGCGGATGACCGGCTCTTTTTCGCGCACGCGCGGCGACATCGGCATTTCCGAGTCGATCGGCACGTTACGCCAGCCCAGCACGACCTGGCCCTCGATGCGCACGGCGCGTTCGATTTCCTGTTCGCAAGCGATGCGGGAAGCATTTTCCTTCGGCAGGAAGACCATGCCAACGCCGTATTCGCCTGGCGGCGGCAGTTCGACACCCTGCTTGGCCATTTCGTCGCGGTAGAACTGATCCGGAATCTGGATCAGGATGCCGGCGCCGTCGCCCATCAGCTTGTCCGCGCCGACCGCGCCCCTGTGGTCCAGGTTCTTCAGGATCAGCAGACCCTGTTCGACGATCGAGTGGCTCTTGTTGCCTTTGATGTGGGCGACGAAACCGACGCCACAGGCGTCATGTTCGTTGGCTGGGTTGTACAAACCTTGCGCTTGCATGCGATTCTCCGCTGAATTTTTGGTCACGAAAATCCAGAGTAATGCAGTGCACAAAATCGCGCAAGAAAAACAAATAGGGTCGGAGTCGAATTAATTCAGCGACAGTCGCTCAGAAATTTAATTGGGGACAGAGTGATGCCAAAAACAGGTAAAGCACTGCCTGACCCGCAGGGTCAGGCACTTCGGCCCGCGTCCGCCGCATCCTAAGGGGTCTGACCCTGCGGGTCAGACCCTGGTTTACCGGTTTTAGCAGGCCGCCCCCGCTTGGCCGGCAGCACCTGCCGCTTCATGCGCCGCTCCAGTTCAGCCTTCCATTTGTCGCTGCCCAACGGCCAGCCTTTCAGCGCCGCGCTCTCGATCGCCCGCTGGTCCACCCCCGCCAGCCCCTGCGCCGCCAGTTCTATATAGGCTGCCTCGCGCTGGAACGGCGTATTACCCAGCGCCCAGTAGATCGGATGATCGTTCACCGCCCCGTCCTGGCGAATCCCGGCATGGTGCGGATAGCTCGACCACTGGTAATGCTCCGGCCCCTCAGCCAGCCGCGCCCGCACCGCAGCGAATTCAATGTATTTTGAGCAAGAAATGAAATAGCGCTCGGACTCGATGACCGAGGTTTTATAGCGGCCTTGCCATAAGGTGCCGGCCCGGGAGTATTTCTGGTTGAAATAAGGGACATAGTGCCGCCCGATCCATTGCATCATGCCACCCAGGCCTTCCTCGTCGCTGGGAGAGGCTAGCAGGTGCAATTCGCCCGGCAAAAGGGTGTAGGCATGCACCGCAACCTTGTATTGGCGGGCGGCGGCGCGCATCCACGCGATGAAACTGCTGAAATCTTCAGCATCCAGGAACACTTCCTGGCCATTTAGGCCACGCTGGATGATGTAATGCGGCTGATTGGGAACGACGAGACGAGGCAGACGGGCCATAAAAACAAAAAGGGTAGGATCGGGAAACCCCGATTCTACCCAGTTCGTTCGACTCTGTCCCTATTAAGACAAATTGAAGCTGGCGGACAGGCTATAACCCTCGCCATAGGCCGAACGCAGGGGTAAATCCTGGCCCAGGCCGCTACGCGCCTTTTTGCGTAAACGATACACCAGCATGTCGACGCGGCGACCGGCATCCGGATCATCGCCGCCGATACCGGCCACGATCACCTGGCGCGGTACCGGTCGGGTGTTAATGGTCAGCAAGTGCAGGAAATTGCACTCTTTCTCGGTCAGGGTGATGGCCTGGCCCTGCAGTTCCAGCTGGCGGGCCGAAACTTTCAAGGTCCACTTGCTTGGTACCGGGATGGCTTCCTGCGGGCCGACTCGGCGGTCCAGCGCCTCGATATGGGCGGCCAGCTCCGGGAATTTGATCGGCTTGGTCAGGTAATGGTCGGCGCCAAGGCGCAGGCCCATGATGCGGGAGTCGAATGCCACGCGGCCGGTCAGTACGAGCAGGCCGATCTGCGGATACAGCTGGCGCATGCGCGGGATGACGTTGAAACCATCCTCATCCGGCAAGCCCAGGTCGAGCACGACAACGCCCACGGTGCCCTGGCTGAGGGCAGACCACATTTCCTGGGCGTTATTGGTGGTGTGAACTACATGGCCAAGCTCAGCCAGGAAATCCGCCATCTCTTCGGCGTATTCCAGGTTGTCTTCCACGATCAGTATTTGCGTCATTGATGCGCCATTTTCCAGTCTGTCGCAAGCCGGGGTTTAGGGCTTGCGTCAAAGAATTATCACGGTTGGTCACGGGCTGCGCAAGCCTTAAGCAGCGATAGGGAGCCAAATCCGAAATTTCTTGCCGCTTTCAGGCAAATTTTCCACAGACAGCGTGCCGCCGTGGACCTCAACAACATTCCTGGCCATATACAGGCCGAGGCCGGAACCGGCTTGCCCTTCAGCAGCCTTGCCTCGGTAACCCTTGTCGAAGAGTTTGCCTAGCTCATCATCCGGAACGTGGGCGCCGCGATCGATGACGAGGAGTTCCACCCCGCCTTCGCTGGCTTTCCTACCCTGCAATTCTATCGCAACGTTGTCATTTGTGTACTTGAGGGCGTTATCTAAAAGTATGTCGAGACACAAACGCATGCCTTGCGGGTCGCAACGCATCCATTGCGGCAAGCCTTCCGCGCGCACGGTGATGTCGGCGCGGCGCTGGCGTGCCTGCTCGGCCGCCGTTTCCAGCAAGGCTTCCGGCGAAATCTCATCAGCCTGGCGCTTGCGGCCAATGCTGGCCAGGCGCTCCGGGCTCAGGTACTCATTGATCAACTCCAACAAGCGGTCAACCGAAGTCTGTATCTTGCGGTAGCGCTTCTTGGTGTTTTCGTCCGCGTTCTGCGACGTCATTTCCAGGCGCTGGATGGCGCCGTCGATGGTCGACAAAGGCGTGCGGAACTCGTGCGACACCATCGATGCGAACTTCTTCTGCTGCTTCTCGCGCTCGACGCGCTCGCGGATATCGCGCACCGTACCAACCAGGCGCAGCACGCCGCTGTCCACGTCGGGTACCAGGGTCGATTCGATTTCCACCGGGATCATCACGCCATCGCGGCCCGCCATTTCGGCATCGCGCACTGTGTGGCGGCGGGTGGTATCGCCTGAGGTATATGCTTCGAGCCGTTGCGGCAGCTCGCCCATCAGGTCGGCGGCCACCTGCTGCGCGCGCTCCGGCATGTAGCCGAACAGCTTTTCAGCGGACGGGCTGACGTACAGCAGCTGGCCACTATCGCAGTCCAGCATCCAGTGTACGTCGCTGCTTTGGTCGAGGATCTGGCGATAGTGTTCAGCACTCAGCATGGGATCAATCCTGTAACGGTGCGAAGATCTGTTGCAGGTCTTCCTGGGTCAAGGCCATCTTCTGCGATTCGCCTTCGGCCAGCACGGATTGCGCCAGGTCCGATTTCTTCTGTTGCAGCAGCTGGATCTTTTCTTCCAGCGTGCCCTTGGCGATCAGCTTGTACACGAACACCGGCTTGTCCTGGCCGATACGCCAGGCGCGGTCGGTGGCCTGGTTTTCGGCGGCAGGATTCCACCATGGGTCGTAGTGGATCACGGTGTCGGCTGCAGTCAGGTTCAGGCCCACGCCGCCGGCCTTCAGCGAAATCAGGAAGATCGGGACTGCGCCTTGCTGGAAGGCCGCCACCTGGGCGCCGCGGTCGCGCGTTTCGCCGGTCAGGATCGCGTACGGAATATCGCGTGCTTCCAGTTCTTCTTCGATCAGTTCCAGCATCGAGGTGAACTGCGAGAACACCAGGATCTTGCGCTTTTCTTCCAGCAGGTCTTCCACCATCTGCATCAGGTCGACCAGCTTGGCTGAGCCGGTGGTAGCAGCCTTCTTGGTGCTCTTCACCAGGCGCGGATCGCAGCAAACCTGGCGCAGCTTGAGCAGCGCCTCCAGGATCACGATCTGGGAGCGTGCCACGCCCTTGCGGTCGATCTCCTCGCGCACTTTCTGGTCCATGGCCAGGCGCACGGTTTCGTACAGGTCGCGCTGGGCGCCGCTGAGCTCCACCTTGCGCACCATTTCGGTCTTCGGCGGCAGTTCTTTCGCCACGCTGTCCTTGGTACGGCGTACCAGGAAAGGCTTGATGCGGCGGTTCAGCAACTGGCGGCGCTGCGGGTCGTCCTGGCGCTCGATCGGGTGGCGGAAATTGCTGTTGAAGGTCTTCTCGTCGCCAAGCAGGCCCGGCAGCAGGAAGTGGAATTGCGACCACAGCTCGCCCAGGTGATTTTCCAGCGGCGTGCCCGACAGGCACAGGCGATGGCGTGCGCGCAGCAGGCCCGCGCTCTGGGCCGCTTTGGAGCGGGTGTTCTTGATGTAGTGCGATTCGTCCAGGATCACCAGGTGGAAATCGTGCTCGCGCAGCTTTTCCTCATCGCGCGGCAGCAAGGCATAGGTGGTCAGTACCAGGTCGACTTTCGGGATTTCGTCGAACAATTCGGCGCGGTCCTTGCCTTGCAACAGCAGCACTTTCAGGCCCGGCGCGAAGCGCGCCGCTTCATCCTGCCAATTGTTCATCAGGCTGGTAGGCGCAATGACCAGGGCTGGATGATCGAGGCGGCCGGCTTCTTTCTCCACCAGGATGTGGGCGATGGTTTGCACGGTCTTGCCGAGGCCCATATCGTCGGCCAGGATGCCGCCGAAGTTGTACTCGCGCAGGAACTGCATCCAGCTCAGGCCGTCGGTCTGGTAATCGCGCAGGGTCGCCTGCAGACCCGCCGGGGTCGGCACGCGCTTGACCGAGGAGAACTGGTTGAGCTTGCGGCCCATTTCACGCAACTCTTCACCGCCGGTCCACTGGAAGTCGACATTACGCGCCAGCTCATCCAGACGCGCCGCATCCAGCGAAGACATGCGCACCGAATGGCGGATCTTTTCGCTGAAGTACAGCTCGCCAATCGTAGCCAGGATAGGACGCAAGCGGTTCCATGGCAGGGCGACGCGGGTGCCGTCCGGCAGTGCGGCCAGCATCTGGTCCGAGTCGCCATGTACGGCCAGCGCTTTCGGGCTGAAGTCGTTCGGGAAATTGCGGATCATCTGCACCAGCACCGGCAGCAGCGGCACGCGCTCGCCATTGACGGTGATGCCGAGTTCCAGGTCGAACCAGGCATTGCCATTCTCGGTGGTTTCTTCTTCGACCTCGGCGTACCAGTCGTCGACCGCCACCATATCGTAGCGATACTTCGGCGATTTCTCGACGCGCCAGCCGGCAGCCAGCAATTCATCGATGCCGGATTCGGCGAAGCGGATCCAGTCGGCCTGGTTGGCCAGCAGCAGGCCGCCGCGCACGCTGGACAGCGGCAGCGCGGTCGGTTTCTTGAAGCCCAGCTGGGTCAGGGTTTCCAGCGCGGCCGCCTCGGCAGCTTCGTCACGCTGGATGATTTCGGTCACTTCGCCGCGCTGGCGCACCACGCGCTGCGAAGGATCGAAGGACACGCGCTCGCCGTCGTAGTCATACGACAGCACGGCATAGTCGTTCCAGCGCTGCAGCGTGCCGTCAGCCAGTTGGGCCGAGTCGAGCACCAGGATAGGACGCGGCTTGACGTCGGTGCGCACGCGCTGCGGCAGCGGCTGCGGCAGCGGCATCAGCTGCTGCAGGCCATGCGCCAGCAGCAATTGGGACACGCGCATCTTATCGTTCGGCATCAGCAGCGGCGCCTGCGCCACCAGCGCTTGCAGGTCCGCCAGCGGAATGGTGGTGCCGCCCTGGTTCAGTTGCAACACACCGGTCGACAGGTTGTCGATATACCACGGCGGCTCGGTCGGCAGCATGTAGTCGATCTGGTCGGCGCCGTGGTGCTTGGCTCCCTCCGGCACATCGACTTGCCAGCCAAGGCGCAGGCCTTTGCCTTCTTCGCGCCAGGCCAGGCTGGCGTTGCGCATGTTGCCGCATTTCATCGGGTAAACCAGGCCATTGCCTACGTCCGACCAGGAATTGGCCCACAGCAGCTTGTCCTGTTCGGACAGCATTTGCAGCAAGGCCGCGCCGATCTTGCCGCGCGGCTCGGTCGCGCTGCCGGTCTGGGAATTGGGGCCGCTGCGCATGGCCACGAAGAAGCGCACCAGGTCTTCATCGCCCGGCGCCAGGAAAGCCGGCGGGGCGGAGAGCAGGGAGAACACTTCGCTGACCGGCGTCGCCGCCGCCACGTCGCCGTTCGGCTTCAGGCGCGCCTTGTACAGGCAGAGCGCAACATGGCGCCCGCCGCTGGTCGGCGCCAGCACGTAAATCAGTTTGTAGTTGGTCTGTTTCGGGTCGATCTCGACCGGGGCCAGTTTAGGCTTGGGATGCGCGGCTGCATCCACCCGCTGCAACCACGTCGCCACAGCATAGGGAAGCTGGTTGGGCGGAGCGGCTGGTACAGGTGCAGATGCGGGGGCCGGTGCGACTGGAGTTTCGCGGGCTTCGTCGCGGGTAATATCCATTGGGCGCATTCTTTTAAATCAGCGGTTCAAAAACAGCAACATGCAATATTATCCGCCTTCCACGTTTTCGTGTTTGTGAAAATCCTAACTTAGTGCAACTACAAGTTAGACGGACAACATTAACTAATTAATAATAATCTATTCCGACGCCCGTTGGCCATGCGGGCGTTGTATGATTTCGGCCTTCTACGTTTGGAACACCGCAATGCTGCCTTCTATCGAACAACGCCTCGCCCTCGAACTTGCCGCCAAGCCGGTCCAGGTCGCCGCCGCCATCGCCCTGCTGGACGAAGGCGCCACCGTCCCGTTTATCGCCCGCTATCGTAAGGAAGTGACCGGCGGGCTGGACGACACCCAGCTGCGCAACCTCGAAGAGCGCCTGCGCTACCTGCGCGAGCTGGAAGAACGCCGCGAAGCGATCGTCAATTCGATTACCGAGCAAGGCAAGATGACGCCGGAGCTGCTAGATGCGGTCATGCACGCAGAGGACAAGACCCGTCTCGAAGACCTTTACCTGCCTTACAAGCAAAAACGCCGCACCAAGGCCCAGATCGCCATCGAAGCCGGCCTGGCCCCACTGGCCGAGGCCCTGCTGGCCGACCCGACCCTGAATCCGGAGGAACAGGCCGCCGGCTACCTGCGCGAAGCCTTCGAGACCGCCGACGGCAAGAATCCCGGCGTTGCCGACGCCAAGGCCGCCCTCGACGGCGCCCGCCAGATCCTGATGGAACGTTTCGCGGAAGACGCCACCCTGCTGCAATCGCTGCGCGAATATGTCCAAGAGCATGGCGTAGTTGAGTCGAAAGTTGTTGAGGGAAAGCAAGAAGAGGGCGAAAAATTCGCCGATTACTTCGATTATTCGGAGCCGCTGGCCGCTGTGCCATCGCACCGCGCCCTGGCGCTGTTGCGCGGACGCCGCGAAGGCATGCTGGACGTCACCCTGCGCCTCGATTCGGAAGAGGAAAAGCCAAAGTGGGACGCCCCGCATAACCCATGCGAAAGCCGCATTTCGGCCCGTTTCGGCATCAAGCAAGCCGGCCGCCCGGCCGACAAATGGCTGGCCGACACCGTGCGCTGGACCTGGCGCGTGAAATCCTTCATGCACCTGGAAACCGAACTGATGGGCGCCCTGCGCGAAAAAGCCGAGCTGGACGCCATCAACGTATTCGCTACCAATTTGAAAGCTTTGTTGCTGGCAGCGCCAGCCGGCCCGCGCGCCACCATGGGCCTGGACCCGGGCCTGCGCACCGGCGTGAAAGTTGCCGTGGTCGACGCCACCGGCAAGGTTGTGGATACCTCCACCATTTACCCACACCAGCCGCGCAATGACTGGCATGGTTCGCTGCACACCCTGTCCCAACTGGCCGCCAAGCACGGCGTGCAACTGGTTTCGATCGGCAACGGCACCGCCTCGCGCGAAACCGACAAGCTGGCGCAGGACCTGATCAAGCAATGCCCTGAACTCAAGCTGACCAAGATCGTCGTCTCCGAAGCCGGTGCTTCGGTGTACTCCGCCTCCGAGTACGCTTCGCGCGAACTGCCGGAGCTGGACGTGTCCTTGCGCGGCGCTGTCTCGATCGCGCGCCGCCTGCAAGACCCGCTGGCGGAACTGGTGAAGATCGATCCAAAGTCGATCGGCGTAGGCCAGTACCAGCACGACGTATCGCAGACCCAGCTGGCGCGCTCGCTGGATGCAGTGGTGGAGGACTGCGTGAACGCCGTCGGCGTCGACGTGAATACCGCCTCCGCGCCACTGCTGGCGCGCGTCTCCGGCCTGTCTGCCAGCGTGGCGCAAAGCATTGTCACCTATCGCGACATGAAGGGCGCCTTCGCATCCCGCGCCGCGCTGAAGAACGTGCCGCGCCTGGGCGACAAGACCTTCGAGCAGGCAGCCGGCTTCCTGCGCGTGATGGGCGGCGAGAACCCGCTGGACGCATCGGCGGTGCACCCGGAATCGTACCCGGTGGTCGAGAAGATCCTGGCCGACATCCAGAAGGACGTGCGTGGCGTGATCGGCGAAAGCAAGCTGCTGAAGGCACTTTCCCCAGCCAAGTATGCCGACGAGAAGTTTGGCGTGCCGACCGTGACCGACATCATCAAGGAACTGGAAAAGCCGGGCCGCGACCCGCGTCCTGAATTCACCACCGCCACCTTCAAGGACGGCGTTGAGGAGATCAGCGACCTGCGTCCGGACATGATCCTGGAAGGCGTGGTGACCAACGTGGCCGCCTTCGGTGCCTTCGTCGACATCGGCGTGCACCAGGACGGCCTGGTGCACATTTCCGCCCTGTCGAACACCTTCGTCAAAGACCCGCACACGGTGGTGAAAGCCGGCCAGGTGGTGAAGGTGAAAGTGCTGGAAGTGGACGTCAAGCGCAAGCGTATCGCGCTGACCATGCGGTTAAGCGACAGCGCCCCTGTTGCCGGCTCGCGTCCGGAACAGCGCGGCGACCGCAACGACCGCCGCGCCATGGGCCAGCAGCAAAAGCAGCAGTCCCGCGAGCCGCAGGTCCAGGGTTCGATGGCCGCCGCTTTCGCCAAGCTGCGCGGCTAACAAAGCCGGTGCCAGGTCTGTCAATCGGACAGGCCTGGCACCGGCTTCAGGCTTCTTTCATGCGGCGCCAGACGCCGAGCGTGGCGACGGAGGTCAGCGCCAGACTGAAAACGCCCAGTCCGAATACTCCGGCGGCCGCCAAGCCTGAGTTGCCGCCTGCCAGCATGTCGCGCCACAGGCCGCGGTCGAAGAGGATGATCGGTGCTACCGACAAACCCGGCAAGAGGACCAACAAAAGACTGCGATACTTGGCCAGCAACGAAGAGCGGTCTGTGAAGATTTCCGGTTGCTGCCCCTCGCCGGCAGCCTTGCACCAGCATAGCCAGCTTCCGCCCACGTCGCCCACCAATTCCCAGCCTGCGTCGCGGAATAGCTGGTGGTAGTCTTCGCGCCCTCCGCGCAGGCGGAAGTCCCAGCGATATGCCATTTCCGCCGGTGCACCTTGCTCGAAATAATGCAGTACGCCGAGGACCGCCACACGGCGCAAGTGAAATCCCTGGCGCGACTGCTCCGCCAGCCATGCTTCGTGTTCACGGTCTTGCCAGGCCCACCACCATTTCCATTTGCGCAGCATCGTCACCCTCCCAGGGCTTTGCGCCCGTTAGCAACCATCGTTTCAAGCCGGCGCACCTGCTCAGCCAGCACCTGCCTGCCTAAATCGGTCAGCGCATAAATCTTGCGCCGTTCTTCCTCTGCCACCTTGACGATCAGCTTTTGCTTTTCCAGTGTGTTGAAGGCGCCGTACATGGTGCCGGGCCCGATCGTGACGCTGCCACCGCTCATGGCCTCCACTTTCTGCATGATGGCGTAGCCATGCGACGGTTCGGTCAAGGCGGCCATCATGTAAAAGCTGGCTTCCGACAAGGGCAAGTATTTTGAGTAGTCCATATATCGATTGACGTTATATCGAGTATCGATATAGTGGCACCGGGACATGACCTGTGTCAACTGGCAAATCGCCGTTTCGCGGTAAAATGGTGGGATTCCAATCCTTAGCAGTGAGAATGCAATGAGCGACGTACAAACCTGGATCAAAGAAACCGTGACCAACACCCCTGTCGTGCTGTTCATGAAGGGCACCGCCCAGTTCCCTCAGTGCGGCTTCTCCGGCCGTGCTATCCAGATCCTGAAAGCTTGCGGCGTTGAGAACATCGCCACCGTCAACGTGCTGGACGATCCGGAAGTGCGCCAGGGCATCAAGGAATACTCGAACTGGCCAACCATCCCGCAGCTGTATGTGCGCGGCGAGTTCATCGGCGGCTCCGACATCATGTCCGAGATGTATGAATCCGGCGAACTGAAGGCCCTGCTGGACAACAATGGCTGATCGCCCGCAGCGGCTGGTCATTGCCATCACCGGCGCCACCGGCGCCGTGTATGGCGTGCGGCTGCTGCAGCACCTGCGCAATATCCCCAACGTCGAGACCCACCTGGTCATCTCCGACGCTGCGGTACTCACCCTGCACCAGGAAACCGGCCTGCAGCGCAAGGAAGTCGAAGCGCTGGCCCATGTCGTCCATAAGCAGAATAATATCGGCGCGTCCATCGCCAGCGGGTCCTTCCAGGCCGACGGCATGGTGATCGCTCCCTGCTCAATGAAATCCCTGGCTTCAGTCGCACATGGCCTGTCGGACAACCTGATTGCCCGCGCTGCCGACGTCATGCTGAAGGAGCGCCGCCGCCTGATACTGATGGTGCGCGAGACGCCTTTCAATCTCGCTCATTTGCGCAATATGACCGCCGTGACCGAGATGGGCGGCATTATCTTCCCGCCATTGCCGAGCTTTTACCACCAGCCGAAAACCATCGACGAAATGGTGGACCACACGGTAGCCCGCGTGATCGACTTATTCGGCATATGTAACAATCTGGCCCCTCGCTGGAGTGGCATGAATCCTTGAAAACATGCGCCTTTGCGGGCTAATGTATCAATCTTGTTACAAAGTGGTATGGTCGTTTGTGACATGGCAGGACGCCATGCACGCAGTGTCAAAACCATCATTTTGACACTTGGAGAAGGCGCGCCGGGAGCCGGCGCGCTAAGTGAAACCCGGACGTAACTTTGAAAGCTATTTGCCCTGTTTTGCGCAGGACAAATAGTGTCGTTCTGTTACTTTTGGTAGTTGACCCTCACCAGCATGCGAATAAATTCGCGCGCAATTTGCTTGTGATGATCGTCCAGCCGTTGCAAATCGGCGATCAATTTGACGTCAGCCGACTCGAAGCGGGCCAGGTTGCTACCGTTCGTGTCTCCATTGTGGTGCTCGATTTCGGCACCGCCAAAGCGCAGCCATTCAGCAGGAACGCCAAGCCACTGCGCAATCATGCGCAGCTTTTCCTGGGTCGGAATTGCCTCTCCAACCAGCCATTTTCGGGCCGCGTGGACCGTAATCGGTCTGCCCTCAAACCTGATGTTGAACTCTCTCGCCAGCCGGGTTGGGCTGTCCGGAGAGTAGTGGGCATTTTTCAAAGCCTGCTGGAGACGCTGGCTGAAGCTTTCACGTTCGTTCGAAGAATTCATAGTTGCACTATTTCATGTCACAACATGAATGTCAGTCTCTAGAATCATCAGACCAATTGTGACAATTGTAGATTACAACAATTAACAATTGGCGCTACAGACTGTCCGATTTCCTGCTCTGCAAACCCAAATTTCTTTTGGTGAAATTGGTGAAAAATAGCAGAATCTACTTGTCAGGACGACAAGCAATCGGTTACAACTTTAGAAATAAAGTTGATTGGCGACTACAAACCTAGGGGCGGTCTTCGTTGTCGACCGGTCGGCTGGTATTAAAGACCGCCGGTAACTTTATGCGCCTTTTATGAATTTTATGATGCCGTCATTTCCGGTATCCCGGCGCACGATACCATCCCGCCACAGCTTGTGGAGGTGGGCCAGCGCCTCGCCCAAAGCGAAGCTGAGCTGGTGGGCATCCAGCGGACGGCGGAACATGATTGGTACTATCTCAGCCGCAGAGCGCGGCTGGTCCGTGCAAGCAGCCAATACCTCGGACAGGCGCGCTTCGTGGTGATCGCGCAACTGTGCGATGCGGGTGTGCAGGCCGCGGAACGGCCGGCCGTGCGAAGGCAGCACCAGGACGTCGTCCGGCAGGCTGGAGAAACGCTGCAGGGAATCCAGGTATTGCTGCAGCGGGTTGCCTTCAGGCTCGACGGCAAAAACCGATACATTGGTGGAGATGCGCGGCAGCACCATGTCGCCGGAAATCAGCACATTGAGCTGCTCGCAATACAACGCGGCGTGCTCGGGCGAGTGGCCAAATCCGGTGATCACGCGCCAGCTGCAATCGCCAGCCCGGATCGCCTGGCCATCCTGCAGGCGGACGTAGGAGGCGGGAACAGATGGCACCAGCGAGGGGTAGTAGTTCTTCCGCGAACGCATTTTCTCCAGCATGTCAGGGTCGACCAGGCCGTGGCGCTCAAAGTGGGGCACGGCCGAGGGGCCATCGACGCCCGGCAGTCCTGCCGACATCATGCGCGCGAAGGCGTACTCGCCCGCCGTCGTCCATAGTGCGATGCCGAAGCGCTGGCACAGCCAATCCGCTAGCCCGACATGGTCTGGGTGACAGTGAGTGGCCACTAAGCGCCGCAGCGGCTGGCCCGCCAGCGGCCCTGCCAGCACGGCATTCCAGGCTTCTTTGCTGGCATCCAGCGCCACGCCGCAATCGACCGCGCTCCAGCCGCCTTCTTCGCGCAGCAGCCACAGGTTGATGTGGTCAAGGGCGAACGGCAACGGCAGCCGCATCCACGCCACGCCGGGCGCGACTTCGAGCACCGTACCGCTGGCCGGCAGGGTGTCGCCAAATGGATAGTCAAGCTGGGATTCGAGCGGGTTCATGGCGTACAATAGATTGACGTTACGTAAACGGAAGATCCATTGTAAGCCATGCCGACCTACACCATCACCGAACTGGCCCGCGAGTTCGATATCACCCCGCGCGCCATCCGTTTCTATGAAGACCAGGGCCTGCTGAGCCCGTCGCGTGAAGGGGCCGGCGGCCGCAACCGCGTCTACACGCCGCGCGACCGCACCCGCCTCAAGCTGACCCTGCGCGGCAAGCGCATCGGCCTGTCGCTCAGCGAAATCAAGAGCCTGGTCGACATGTATGAGTCGCCGAAAGACACCGAAGCCCAGATGAACCGCTTCCTGGGCGTGCTGTCGCAGCACCGCGAGACGCTGGAACAACAGCGCGAAGACATCGAAATGTCCCTGCAAGAGATCGCGACCCACGAGGAAGAGTGCAAGCGCCTGCTGGCTGCACTTGCCGAAAAGCAAACTACAGCCGGTTGAGTTGACGTTTACGTTAACGTAAGTCAGGCGTATCATTTGCGCTTCAACACCCAACACCAATAGAGGAAGACATGCTCCATCTCCCAGGCCTGACCTTTGATCATGGCGAAGACATCGCCGCCCTGCGCGAAGCCGTGCAGCAGTTTGCCGCTGCCGAAATCGCCCCACGCGCCGCTGAAATCGACCGCACCGACCAGTTCCCGATGGACCTGTGGCGCAAGATGGGCGAACTGGGCCTGCTGGGCATCACCGTTGGCGAGGAATATGGCGGCTCGAACATGGGCTACCTGGCCCACATCATCGCGATGGAAGAGATTTCCCGCGCTTCCGCCTCGGTTGGCCTGTCCTACGGCGCGCACTCCAACCTGTGCGTCAACCAGATCAAGCGCAACGGCACAGAAGAACAGAAGAAGAAATACCTGCCGAAGCTGATCTCCGGCGAGCACGTGGGTGCGCTGGCCATGTCCGAGCCGAACGCCGGTTCCGACGTGGTGTCGATGAAGCTGCGCGCCGACTTCAAGGGCGACCGCTGGGTGCTGAACGGCACCAAGATGTGGATCACCAACGGCCCGGACGCCGACACCCTGGTGGTGTACGCCAAGAACGACATCGAAGCCGGCCCGCGCGGCATGACCGCCTTCCTGATCGAGAAGGGCTTCAAGGGCTTCTCCATCGCCCAGAAGCTGGACAAGCTGGGCATGCGCGGCTCCCACACCGGCGAGCTGGTATTCGAAGACTGCGAAGTGCCGGCCGAAAACGTGCTGGGCGGCCTGGGCAAGGGCGTCAACGTGCTGATGTCCGGCCTGGATTTCGAGCGCACCGTGCTGTCCGGCGGCCCGCTGGGCATCATGTCGGCCTGTATGGACGCCGTGGTTCCTTACATCCACGACCGCAAGCAGTTCGGCCAGCCGATCGGCGAATTCCAGCTGATGCAGGGCAAGCTGGCGGACATGTACTCCACCATGATGGCTTGCCGCGCCTACGTCTACGCCGTCGGCCAGGCTTGCGACCGCGCCACCTCGCCTGAGCAGGTGCGTGCACTGCGCAAGGATGCTGCCGGCGCCATCCTGTACTCGGCCGAGAAGGCAACCTGGATGGCAGGCGAAGCGATCCAGACCCTGGGCGGCAATGGCTACATCAACGAATACCCGGTCGGCCGCCTGTGGCGCGACGCCAAGCTGTATGAAATCGGCGCCGGCACCAGCGAGATCCGCCGCATGCTGATCGGCCGCGAACTGTTCGCCGAGACCAAGTAAGCAACGCCGTTCCCAAACGGGGCCGCCATGATCCACGCCGCCTTCCCCAAGCTGCTGTCGTCGCAAATCGCGTTCGACATTGCGCGCACCATCCGCGAGGGGTTCGACAAGCACTACCGCCTGTTCCGGCAGGCGGCGCAGGCGGCCAAGCGGCATTTCGAGCAAGGCGACTGGGCGGTGGCCCAGGTCGCGGCGCGCGAACGGATCGACTTTTACGACAAGCGCGTGCAGGAATGCGTGCAGATGCTGGAGGACGAATACGATCCGTCCGAGCTGACCGATGAGGTGTGGCGCGAACTCAAGCTGCACTACATCGGCATGCTGTCCGGCCACAAGCAGCCGGAGCTGGCGGAGACCTTCTTCAACTCCGTGTGCTGCAATATCCTGCACCGGTCCTACTTCCACAACGAGTTCATTTTCGTGCGTCCGGTGGTGTCGACCGAGTACATCGACACGGAAGAAGTTGCGCCGACCTACCGCGTGTACTACCCGGGCAAGGATGGCCTGACCTTCACGCTCAAGCGCATCGTCACCAACTTCCAGCTCAATACACCGTTCGCCAACCTGTCGCGCGACGTCGCGCTGGTGGAAGAACGGCTGTCCGACCTGTTCGGCGAACTGGAACCGAATGCGCAGATCCAGATTCTTTCGAGCCTGTTCTTCCGCAACAAGGGCGCCTACATCGTGGGCCGCGCCATCAACGGCAGCCGCGAATTGCCTTTCGTGGTGCCGATCCTGCACAACAAGAACAAGCAGCTGGTGCTGGACGCAGTGCTAACCGAGCAGCAGGACATCGTTTTGCTGTTCTCGTTCACGCGCGCCTACTTCCTGGTCGACATGGAAGTGCCGTCGGCCTATGTGCAGTTCCTGCGCAACCTCCTGCCGCTCAAGCCGCGCAGCGAGATCTACACCATCCTCGGCCTGCAAAAGCAGGGCAAGAACGCCTTCTACCGCGACTACCTGCAGCACCTGAAACATTCGTCGGACCTGTTCGCGATTGCGCCCGGCATCCGCGGCCTGGTGATGCTGGTGTTCGCGCTGCCGTCCTTCCCTTATGTGTTCAAGGTGATCAAGGACTTCTACCCGCCGCCGAAGGAAACCACGCGCGAGCAGATCAAGTCGAAGTACCTGCTGGTGAAGCACCACGACCGCGTGGGCCGCATGGCCGACACGCTGGAGTATTCCAACGTCGCCTTCCCGCGCAACCGCTTCAGCGAAGAACTGGTGATGGAGCTGAAGCACTTTGCGCCGTCGCTGATCGAAGAAGAAGGCGACCAGCTGGTCATCAAGCACCTGTACATCGAACGCCGCATGGTGCCGCTGAATATGTTCCTGTCGCACGCCGACGAAGTGGGCGACGATGCGGCGCTGGAGCACGGCATCATTGAATACGGCAACGCCATCAAGGACCTGGTGGCAGCCAACATCTTCCCGGGTGACATGCTGTACAAGAATTTCGGCGTCACCCGTCACAAGCGTGTCGTTTTCTACGACTACGATGAAATTGAATACATCACGGACTGCAACTTCCGTGTAATACCGGCACCGCGCAACGAGGAGGACGAAATGTCCGCCGAGCCGTGGTACCCCATCGGAAAGCACGACGTGTTTCCCGAGCAGTTCGACAAGTTCTTGCTCGGGAACGCGAAGATCCGAAAATACTTTATGAAGCACCACGCCGAGCTGCTCTCGCCTCACTGGTGGGCCAGGAAAAAAGAGCTGATCGCCAGTGGCGTCATTGAGGACGTGTTCCCGTATCCCCAGCACGTCCGTTTCCGCAACCGAGATTCGCTGCCCGAGGCAGCGAAGCAAGCAACACCATCCCTTTTGGAGACCTTTGAAAATGAATGACCCAATCGTAATCGTCGGCGCAGCACGTACCCCAATGGGTGCATTCCAGAGCGACTTCGCAAGCCTGAGCGCCAATGACCTGGGCGCAGTGGCCATCAAGGCCGCCGTCGAACGCGCCGGCATCAAGCCGGAAGCCGTCGAACACGTCTACTTCGGCAACTGCCTGATGGCAGGCCAGGGCCAGGCCCCAGCACGCCAGGCATCGATCAAGGCCGGCCTGCCGGTTTCCGCCGGCGCCGTGACCCTGTCCAAGATGTGCGGCTCCGCCATGCAGGCAGCCATCTTCGCCTATGACGCCATCGCCGCCGGTTCGGCCGAAGTGATCGTGGCAGGCGGCATGGAATCCATGACCAACGCTCCTTACCTGATTCCAAAGGCACGCGGCGGCTACCGCATCGGTCACGGCATGATGTTCGACCACATGATGTACGACGGCCTGGAAGACGCCTACACCCGCGACGCCAAGACCGGCGCCGGCCGCTCCATGGGCACTTTCGCCGAACAGTGCTCGGCTGCCTACAAGTTCACCCGCGAAGCGCAGGACAATTTCGCCATCGAATCCGTCAAGCGCGCGCAGGCAGCACAGGCATCCGGCGCCTTCAACTGGGAAATCGCCCCGGTAACCGTCTCCGGCCGCGCCGGCGACGTGGTGATCGACAAGGATGAAGGCCCGCTGAAAGCCAAGATCGAAAAGATCCCGGCCCTGAAGCCAGCCTTCGCCAAGGACGGCACCATCACCGCCGCTTCGTCCTCCTCGATCAACGACGGCGCTGCCGCCCTGGTCATGATGCGCGAATCCACCGCCAAGAAGCTGGGCGCCACCGTGATCGCCAAGGTCACCGGCCACGCCACCAACTCCCTGGTGCCGGAGCAGTTCACCACCGCCCCGGTAGGCGCGATCCAGAAGCTGCTGGCCAAGACCGGCTGGAAAGTCAGCGACGTTGACCTGTTCGAGATCAACGAAGCCTTCGCCGCCGTGCCAATGGCCGCGATGCACGACCTGGACATCCCGCACAGCAAGGTGAACGTGCACGGCGGCGCTTGCGCCTTGGGCCACCCGATCGGCGCCACCGGCGCGCGCATCATCACCACCCTGATCGGCGCACTGAAAGCCAAAGGCGGCAAGAAGGGCGTGGCAGCACTGTGCATCGGCGGCGGCGAAGCCACTGCCATGGGCATCGAGCTGGTATAAGCACGATGGCGCTGGCACTCGTTATCGGCGCCTCGCGCGGCATCGGCCTGGAACTGGTACGCCAGTATCTGGCCGACGGCTGGCGCGTGATCGCCACGGCCCGCAGGAAAGAAGATGTCGCCATGCTGGCCGAGATGGGTGCCGAAGCCCACAAGCTGGATGTAACGAACGTGGAAGCCGTAGCAGGCCTGGGCTGGAAACTGGATGGCGAAGAGCTGGACGTCGCGATCCTGAACGCCGGCGTGTACGGCCCGCGCAGCGACGGCTTCCCGATGCAGACCGATTTCGACGCCGTCATGCACATCAACGTGCTGTCGGCGATGCGGCTGCTGCCGATCATCGCGCCGCTGGTCTGCGCGGGACGCGGCAAGCTGACCGTGATGTCGTCGCGCATGGGTTCCCTCAGCGAGCGCAAAGGTTCCACCGGCTCGCTGTACCGCGCCAGCAAGGCCGCGCTGAACTCCGTGCTGGTCGACACCGCGCACCAGTTCGGCCCGCAAGGCGCCACCTGCGTGGCCCTGCACCCGGGCTGGGTGCGCACCGACATGGGCGGCGCCGGCGCCGCGCTATCGGTCGAAGAAAGCGTGTGCGGACTGCGCAAGGTGCTGGCCGAACTGCCCGCATCCGAACAAGCCGTCTACCGAGACTACGACGGTTCCCCCATAGGCTGGTAACAGCCGAGCCCGCCGGATGGCCGTCCCGTCAACCTTGGGGTCAGGCTCTTTGGTTGACACGGCCCCAGCCGTAGAGAAAGATAACAATGATCCTCAACGAACAACACGAAATGATCCGCGATGCGCTGCGTGCGTTTTCACAGGAGCGCCTGGCGCCCAACGCAGCACGCTGGGACAAGGAACACCACTTCCCGAAAGAAGAGCTGAAAGAGCTGGCGGCGTTGGGCGCCTTCGGCGTCGCCGTGCCGGAGGAACTGGGCGGCGCGGGCCTCGATTACGTTTCGCTGGCGCTGGTCCTGGAAGAAATCGCCGCCGGCGATGGCGGCACCTCCACCGTCATTTCCGTGAATAACTGCCCGGTGTGCAGCATCGGCATGATGTACGCGAATGAGCAGCAGAAGCAGCAGTGGCTACGTCCACTGGCGCAGGGCGAAATGCTGGGCGCCTTCGCACTGACCGAGCCGCACACCGGCAGCGATGCCGCTGCCTTGCGCACCACTGCAACCCGCGATGGCGATGACTACATCATCAACGGCACCAAGCAGTTCATCACTTCCGGCAAGCATGCCGACGTGGCGATCGTGTTCGCGGTCACCGACAAGACAGCGGGCAAGAAGGGCATCAGCGCCTTCTGGGTGCCGACCAATACGCCGGGCTATATCGTGGCCGGCATCGAGCACAAGATGGGCCAGCACTCGTCCGACACCGCGCAGATCCTGTTCGAGAATTGCCGCGTACCTGCAGCGAACATGATCGGCGAGCCAGGCCAGGGATACAAGATCGCCCTGTCCGGCCTGGAAGGCGGCCGTATCGGCATCGCTTCGCAATCGGTCGGCATGGCGCGTTCCGCCTTTGAAGCGGCGCTGAAGTACGCGCGCGAGCGCGAATCGTTCGGCAAGCCGATCTTCGAGCATCAGTCGGTGCAGTTCAAGCTGTCGGAAATGGCAATGCAGCTGGAAGCCGCACGCCAGCTGATCTGGCATGCCGCGTCGCTGAAAGACGCCGGCCAGCCATGCCTGAAAGAGGCGGCGATGGCCAAGCTGTTCGCCTCCGAGATGGCGGAGCGCGTCTGCTCCGACGCGATCCAGATTCACGGCGGCTATGGCTACACTGCCGACTTCCCGGTAGAGCGCATCTACCGCGACGTGCGCGTGTGCCAGATCTATGAAGGCACGAGCGATATCCAGAAACTGCTGATCGCCCGCGCGTTGTGATGCAAGCGGGAGCTACGGCTCCCGCGTCGGCGGTTGTTGCGGCGAACCCGGGCAATCGCCGAGGCTGTCCAGGCTCTTTTTCGCCTGCTCCATTCCGTTCTGGCTCGCCATCGTGAACCAGTACTTCGCCTCGGTACACTTATCCGGGCTCGAAGTGCCCAGCACGCGCACGCCCAGGTTATATTGGGATGTCACATCGCCATTCAATGCCGCCTTCTTGAACCAATAAAAGGCTGCGTCACGATTGCGGGTCGTAAAATCATAAAAGAAGCCCAGGCGGGCAGCCGCCCTGTTGTCGCCGGCATTGGCTTTATCGACCAATTCATTCCTTTCGGCTTCAGTCAACAAGAATGCAGAATTCGCATAATGCGGCTCTGCTTTTTTGGACTGTTTATCATGCGCGATGACTTCAGTTGAAAGCAGGCACGCAGCGGAAAGCACGGCAATAATAGCGGTCGGTTTCGGCACATCGATTCCCTTTAAGTTCCGGCAAGCATTACATGTTGCATGCCGAAAGGCCAGTCCTCCGCGAATTTCGTCTGTTTGTAACACTTTGTCGGATTTCAAGTGCATATATGCTGAGAGGTTGCGGCTCTTATAAAATGTCCGCCATAAGGAGAAAGACATGGTTCATGTGATGTTGGTGGAAGACGATGAGCGCCTGGCCGAACTGGTCACGGAATATCTCGCCGGTTATGAATTCAAGGTCGAAGTGGTGCCGCGTGGCGATGAGGCCCTGGCGCGCTTCAAGGCGGCCAATCCCGACGTCGTGGTGCTGGACCTGATGTTGCCGGGCATGGATGGCATGAAGGTCAGCCAGCAGATCCGCGAAATCAGCGACGTGCCGATCCTGATCATGACCGCACGCGAAGATTCCTACGATGAGGTGTCGCTGCTGGAACAGGGCGCGGACGATTTCATCAACAAGCCCGTGCAGCCGCGCGTGCTGCTGGCGCGCCTGCGTGCGCTGCTGCGCCGCCGCCAGGGCAAGTCGGAAGTGGATCACCTGAGCTTTGGCCAGTTGAGCATTGCGACCAGCGACCGCTCGGTCACCTGGCGCGGCCAGCCTTGCCCGCTGTCGAATACCGAATACAAGCTGCTGCTGGTGCTGGCGGAAGCGGCGGGCACGGTGCTGTCGCGCGACGCGCTGCTGAAGACCATGCGCGGCATCGAGTTCGATGGCCTGGACCGTTCGATCGACAACTCGATTTCGAAACTGCGCCGCAAGTTCGACGATACGGATGGCGAGAAGATCAAGACCGTCTGGGGCGAGGGATATCTGTTCTCGCCGTCGGCCTGGAATTAAGGCCGCTTACTCAAACAGCGGGGCGATCGCCAGCGGGGTATTCTGGCTGACGACCTGGCCCTGCGCGGACCAGTCGGCGAAGCGATAGGTTGCGGTGCGATAAACGCCGAGCGTTTCGCCGTCAAAGGCTGGTCCATCCACCACCGGCAGGGGCGCTTCGCGCGGCCCATACTTCGCCTGCACCAGCGCATCCGCGCGATTGCCGAACACGAAACGAACGCCGCTGCACTTCTTCGAACCATAAGAGGAATCGATGAAGCGCTGGTAGGCAAGCGCCTGCTCGCATGCGGCGCGCAGGTCGGTCGACTCGTAAATGCCGTCGTTGCGCGTCAGGATTGTGACGCGCGGCGCAAAGCGGTAGCTCGCCATGCGGCGGTTCAGCGCCAGTACGGCGTTATCGTCATAAGCCGCCTTCAGCAGCGGGAACACGGCGCGGCCGGTGGCGTCCAATGGCAGGTTAAGCTGCGTGTTCTTGCCTGTCAGCGTCAGGTGCAAGCCTTCCAGCGTTGCCATTGGATCGCGCGGGCTGACTTCGTAATGAATCTGCAGGAAGTTCTTCGGCTTGCCGTATTTGGCAAATACCACCATCTGTTTGTAGGCGTCGCGATAGCTGACCCACTCCTCCTGCGCCTGGACGGCACAGCACACCACCGCCAGGCAAACAGCCGGCAGCGTGGTGCGGAGCGAGGTCAAAGTCTTCATCAGAATCGGTAAGCCAGGGCAGTTGAAACGGAATAGTTGGTAGCCCGCTCGACCAGCGGGCTGTCTTTTGCATCGCCGACCAGGCGGTTGACCGTGGCGCCGGACGTCAGCATCCAGTTCGGGCTCAGCGCCCAGTTCCAGCGCACGCCGGCGCGCACGTCCTGCACGCCGGCGCCGGGGCGGTAATAGCCCTTGGCGCCGGCACGTTCGGCTTCTTCAGCGGTCACGCCGAACCAGGTCTCGTTGTAGGCACGGTCAACTACCGATACGCCAGCCGACAGCACCACGGTATGGTGGGGCGCCACGTCCTCCATCATGTACTGCAAGGCGGTGTGCAGGCGGGCGCCATCGTGGTCCCTGCCGCTGCCATAGGTGAGCGTGTTGGTCAGGCGTAGCTTGGGCGACAGGTAATAGTTGAAGAAACCACCGGCCAGGACGCGGCGCTTCACCACGTCCATATAGCGCAGGCGATTGTCGTCAAACGATTCGCGCACGGCAAATTCATCAGGGCGGAAGCTGCTGTGGGCCATGCGCGCGCCGGTGCCGTCGCTTACGCTGCCGACGCCGAAGGAGACGCCATCCTGGTCGCGACGGGGCGACAGAACCAGCATTGGGCCGAATTCCATCGAGGGCGACTGCGAGAGATGCCAACCCACGGAGGTGCCTGAGACGAAGATCCCATTGCTCCACTGGACCTGGAGCACCGGCAAGGGGCGGGTGCGGTTATCGCTGGCACCGTCATAACGCGGAATCGACTGGACGCCAATACCAATGTACATGTCCCGGCTGCCGTCTGGCATCGGGTTAGTGGCCGGAGTCTGCGCAGCTACCGTGCTGCAGGCGCTGGCAATGGCTAAGAACAGGTACTGTCGCATATAAGGCTCTACGGTTGGGATAGCCGCACATTTTAAATGCAATACCATCCCAGACCGCTAAAACGCTCAGTTCTTGACGAAGTTCACCGTCGTATCGATGCGATCGACAACAATAATTTGCACGGGCGCAGTGATATCGGCCGCGCACATCATTGTCGGGAGAGGTGGAATTATATGGAAGTTGACCACCACAGCTCCGCCGTTGACCGCTACTTTATCGATGGCGAAAGAAGTACAAGGGTCGACGTATCCAAGCGCCACGGCCAGCACCATCTGCCGATTGAAGTCCACCTTCGGCAAGTCGGGCACGGGGAAGACGTTTAAATATGTGCTGTACCAAAGTTTTTGCAAGCTATCGTTGTCGCGAACCACAAAGTTTGTTGCAGTCTGCACACCGGAGCTGCGCACACTTGCCAGTTGCTCAATGACCAGTGGCCCGTCTGCGACCCGGGGGGCGGCAGACAAGGTTTGCGGTGCAGCGTCACCGCCGCCGCCACACGCGACGAGGAGCAAGGCTCCCAGCAGGGGCAGGCAGCTGATGATCTGTTTCATGGCGAGTCCTCCAGTTGATGATGTGATCTTAGGTAAAGTGCCGCTGGAAATCCGCCCTGAGCTGTACGCTTTTTGTCGCAAATTTGTAGGACCGATTCGCCGCAGGCTCTTGTTTCTTATACAATGCGCTTTGATGAATCGCCTGTTCTTCCGTTTTTTCATACTGGTGATGCTGTCCATCAGTGCGGCGGCATTCATCGTCTATTTCGCGATCAACCGCCTGTTTGGCGACCCCCTCGATTCGATCGCGCGTCGCCAGGCCGCGGCCCAAATCTTCCTCCTTGAGCAGTACATCGACCAGGCGCCAGCCGACCAGTGGCTGGATCGCCTGAACAAGGTACGCGAGGTCTCCGGCGTGCGTTTCGAGCTGGTGCCGCTGGGCGACGTGCGCCGGCAGCTTTCCGGCATCGATGCGGCAGGCTTCGAACGCGGCGACGTGGTGCTGGATATCGGGCGCAAGGCCTTTTACCGGCGCGTGGACCTGGTCGGCGAGCGCTATATCGGCAGTAACGAAGAGGCGCTGGTGGCGCAGGACCTGCCGATCGATATCGGCTTCGCGCTGTCGATGGAGGCGGTACGTTACCTGATTGTGGCACTGGTGCTCTTGATTCCGATCGCGGCCTGGTCGCGCGCGCACTGGCAGGGGCTGCAGCAGCTTTCCGACGTGGCCGACCGTTTCGGCGGCGGGGAGCTGGGGACGCGGGCCCACATGGAGCCTAAGGACAGCATTTATCCGCTGGCGGAGCGCATCAATCACATGGCCGACCGCATTGAGCGCCTGCTGGATTCGCAGCGCAACCTGCTGCATTCGGTGGGGCACGAGATCCGGACTCCGATTGCGCGGCTGGAGTTCGCACTGGAGCTGCTGCGCGATGCGGCGGGAAACCCGGCGCTGGACAAGCGCATCAACGCCATGGAAGGCGACCTGCGCGAGCTGAAAGAACTGGTCAACGAACTGCTTGGCATGACCCGGCTGGACGCCGAGCCGCATCTGGAGCGCCGTTCCTTCGATCTCGGCTCTGCGCTGGCCCATTGCCGCGAAACCCTGCCGCCGTCCGAAGGCATGGCGCTGGAGATGGAGATCGGCAGCGCCTTGGGACAGTTCAGCGGCGACCAGCGCTTGCTGGAGCGTGCGGTCGGCAACCTGCTGCGCAACGCGCTCAAATATGGCAGCCGTTCGGTGCGCCTGGGGGCAACGCGGATCGGCAGCGTGGTGCAGGTGGTGGTCGAGGATGACGGTCCCGGCATCCCGGACGGCGAGCGCGAACGCATTTTCGAGCCGTTCTACCGGCTGGACCGCAGCCGCGACCGCAATACGGGCGGCTTCGGTCTAGGGTTATCAATCGCGCGCAAGGCGGTGCAACTGCATGGCGGCACCCTGGTTGCCGGCCAGTCCGCGCTGGGCGGGGCGCGCTTCACGATCACGCTGCCGGCCTAACAGGCAGTCTTGGTTTGCAGGCGATGCGGGGCCTTGTTTTGCTCGCCGCGTCCAACCCGTTCGAATTCCGAGATGACCTGGGCGCCGAACAGCAGCAGGGTGGCGCCAATTTCCAGGCTGAACATGACGACGATGGCGGTGGTCATCGAGCCATACACCAGGTTCACCTGCGACAGCGTGGTGAAGTACCAGACCAGTACATGGCGCGCGATTTCCCATAGCGCGGTAGCGGTGGCGCCGCCGATCAGGGCATGCGGCCAGGACAGGCGGCCGACCGGCATGACCAGGTAGATTGAGCTCAGCATCAGCACCTCACCGGCCAAGCCCAGCATGTAGAGCAGCACGCCGGACAGGCCATGCAGCGACCATTCGTAGCCGAACAGGTGCACGCTTTCCTCGCCGATCACTTGCAGGCTGCCGGCGACGAGGGTCATCACCAGGGCCCCAATGCCGAGGAACAGGATATAGCAATAGGGCAGGACGGCCGACACCAGGTAATGGCGCCGGCGCACCTTGGCGCGGTGCAGGAAGATGAAACACATGGCGTTTTCCAGCACGGAGAAAGCCAGGGAGCTGAAGAACAGCATCACCAGCACCAGCGCCCAGCCGACCAGTTCGCGATGGTCAAGGAAATGGCCTACCTCAGCCACGACTGCCTGCGACTGGCCGGGAATCAGCCATTCGAGGTAGCGGCCAATGATCTGCAGCAATTCCTGCTGGGGAATGATGTGGGACAGCGCCACCACCACCAGCATCAGCAGCGGAACGATGGACAGCAGCGAGTAATAGGCCACGGCGCCGGCCAGCAGCAGCCCCTGGTTGGCCCGGAAGCCCTTCAGGCACTGCAGGGCGAAGTCCAGGGGATGCGCCAGCACAAAAGCCACCGCCTTGTGCTTGAGTATTCGCATCGCCCCATTCTACGCCGAAGTCTGCGGACGAGCCTGTGTCAACCAAAGCGCCTGACCCCAAGGTTGCCACGGGCTCGGCTGTCAGGTGACGGCGGGTTCGAGCAGGGTGAGGGTCTGGCGGTCGGTGTCGAGGCGGGCGCGGATGCCCATCGGGAGGGTGAACTGGTTGCGGATGTGGCCAAAGCTGTAGCCGGTGACCGCGGGTACCTTCAGCGGCTTGAGGTGCTGGTCGGTGGTTTCGTCCAGCGTCAGGGAGATGTCGCTATCCTGCGGGCCGCAGTTTTCGCAGATGCCGAGCATGACGCCGGCGGCGTTGTCGAATTTGCGGTTGAGCTGGAGCTGCATCATCATGCGGTCGATACGGTATGGTGCTTCGTTCACCTCTTCCAGGAACAGGATGCCGCCTTTGTAACGGCTGGCATATTCGGTGCCGACCAGCGCGCTGACCAGGCACAGGTTGCCGCCAGTTAGCGGGCCTTCGCAGACGCCCGGTACTACAGTGCGCAGCGCGTAGTGCGGCTCTTCTTCCGCCTTACGGCTGTTTTCCAGGGCCATCGGGATGGTGTATTCGTCTTCCGGGTGCATCAGCACGTTCAGCAGATGGGTCACCGAGTAGTCGGAGAACGTGGATGAGGCTACCGGGCCGTGGAAGGTGACCAGTCCGACCTTGTTCTGGATTGCCAGGTGCAGCGCCGTAATGTCGGAATAGCCGATCAGGATCTTGGGATTGCGGCGAATCAGTTCAAAGTCGAGATGTTCCAGCAACTGGATGCAGCCGGAGCCGCCGCGAATTGCCCAGATGGCCGCCACGTCGGGATCGGCAAACATGGTGTGCAAGTCTTCCAGCCGCTGTTCGGGAAAGCCGCCATAGTTGCCATACACGGCTTCCAGATTACGGCCCAGTTTGACATGGAAGCCCAGGGATTCGATGTTCTTGATGGCCTTGGCAATCGCCGGGGCGTCGGTGTGGCCGCCGGGGGCGATCAGGCCCACGGTGTCGCCTGCCTTCAGGCGCGGTGGCTTGACCAGGGCTGTTTTCTTCATGGTTGGCTTTCGGGAAACAGGCCGGCCGCCCGCCGCTGCCGACACTCCGGGGAGCGCGACAGCGGCCAGGGCGGCCGCCACGATTCGGCCAAAACTGCGCCGGGTAATCACATCAGTAGAACTTGTATTTCAGGTTGAGTGCGAAGGAGCGGCCACGGCCGTCTGCCACGCGAGGATCCCAGCCGGCACCCACCACTTCGTCCACATTGTGGGCGGTGAATGGCGGGTCGGTGTCGAACAGGTTCTGGATGCCGGCCGTGATGGTGGTGTTCTTGAAGCCCGTGTACGTACCCGAGATGCCGAAGATGCTGTAATGCTTGATCTTCGGGTCGAAGCCGGCGGGCGGCGTGCCTTTGCCGCCATTCGGCAACTGGTCGGCGTAGTGCGAGGCGAACTTGTTGTTGAACAGTACACTCCAGTCGCCGCGCGACACCGTCAGGCCGGCATTGTGCTTCCAGCGCAAGTAGACGTCGCGAGTGGCGAACTTGCCGACTTGCTCGATAAACGGCTGGCCTTCGAACTCGGCAAACTTGAAGGACTGCATCCAGGTGCCATCCAGGGTGGCGGTGGTCTTGTACTCGCCGAACTTGCCGTCATGGCGCATGCCCAGGTCCAGGCCGCGGGTTTTCAGGCCGGCGGCGTTGATCCAGCCGGCTTCGACGTGGTCGATCACGCCGGTCTGCGGGTTGCGGATGATGTAGTCGTTCAGGTACTGCCAGTTCTTCAGCACCACTTGCGGGGTGCGGTTCAAGATGCGGTTCTGGATGTTGATCGCCCAGTAGTCCAGCGAGGCGGTGAAGCCGGTAAACGGCGCGATCACCATGCCGAGCGTCCCTTGCTTGGAGGTCTCTGGCTTCAGGCCGGGATTGCCGCCCGAGAAGTAGTTCAGGCGCGGAATGGCGCAGAAGGCCGGGTCGCCCGGATGCTGGGCGCAGCCTTCCTGGTCGATGGTGCCGTTTGGCAGTTCGCCCAGCAGGCGCCCAGAATAGAGCTGGGTGAAGCTCGGCGCCAGGAAGCCCTTCGAGGCGGAGCCGCGGAACATCAGGTTCTGCGATGGCTGCCAACGGAACGACACTTTCGGGTTGGTGGTGGCGCCGATCACGGAGTAATCGTCGCGGCGCACGGCCAGTTGCACTTCCAGGTCCTTGATGACCGGGACGATCATTTCGGCATACACGGCCTTGATATTGCGGCTGACCCGATTCTGGTTGGCGTTGCCGGGAGCGAGCAGGATCTTGGTCGCATCGACATCCTGCGCAAACTCATAGGTTTCCTTGCGCAGGTCGAGGCCGACGGCCATCGATACGGCGCCGGCAGGCAGTTGGAAGACTTCGCCCGAGATCGAGCCATCGAGCTGGGTCATGGTGGTTTTGCCGTGCTGCAGGCGGCCACGGAACTTGGTCGACTCGACCAGGTTCATGGCTTCGTCGGTCTGGCTCTGGCCGGGCAGCAGCCAAGGGTTAATCTTGCCGGAACCGAGGGCCGAATAAATCTGGCTGGTCCAGCCATAACCGTCGACCAGGTCGGTCTTGGTAGTGCTCTGGGCGCGGGACAGGCCAAGCTTGTAGTCGTATTTACCGGCCAGCATGCCTTCCATGCCGAGCAGGCCGCGCAGGTTCTCGGTAACGTTTTCCTGGGTGCGGTTGCCCCATGGGGTCGAGCGCCATTTGTAGATGATCGGCTTGGTCTTGTCGTAGGTCGGAATGAACTGCGTCATGTCCAGGTAATACGGGCCGTTGACCGGGTAGGCGGAGCCATTCGCCAGGCTGGTCGAGATCTGCACCGGAGTCAGTTCGGCAGTGGCCTTGGTGCGTGAACCCAGCAGCTCGGCGAACAGCTTGTGCTCGGGGCTCAGCTGGAAAGTCGCGCGCGAGATGGCGTTGGTGCGTTCAACCGGGAAGCTGATCACGTAGTCCGCGCCGTAGTCATAGGCACAGGAATACCTGGTGCGGGTCGGCGCCGTAACGTCTTTCCAAAGGTCGGTCTGGTATTGCGACATGCCGGGAATGCTGTCGCACTTGCCCTGGAAGCTCAGCGGGCTGGCCTGCAGGTAGGTGGTGTTGTCGCCGGGGACCTTGAAGCCCGTTCCCAATGCCGTCCCGGCGCCGGTCAGGATGTTGGCGTAGGGCGTGCCGGTGGTGTCCGGGGACAATCCACGCTCCGGCTGGAAGCCATTGGCGAAGCCGCGCTGGCTGGAGGACAGCTTGTCGTTGACGTCGTGCGTCACGCTGGCCATCACGTTCCAGCCTTGTTCGGCCAGGCTGCCCACGCCGCCCAGCAGGGAGTAGCGGCGCTGCATGCCGCCGCCTGCTTCGGTGGCGTTATAGCTGGCTTCCGCTTCCAGGCCGGTGTAGTCCGTGCGCAGGATGAAGTTGACCACGCCGCCAATCGCGTCGGTGCCGTAGATGGCGGAGGCGCCATCTTTCAGGATTTCCACGCGCTGGATAGCGCCCAGCGGAATCGAATTCAGGTCGACCGCCTTGCCGGAGGCGCCGTGATTGCCCACGCGGCGGCCATTCAGCAGCACCAGGGTGGCGTTCGGGCCCAGGCCGCGCAGGGAGGCGAAGGAAGCGCCGCCGGACACGCGGTCGGCATCGGCGCCGAACACGTTGTTACCGGAAGTCATATTGTCGGCGCCGGTGCCATTGGCGGAAATACTGCGCAGCAGGTCTTCGGTGCTGGTGATGCCGGCCTTCTTGATGGCGTCGAAGGTGATGACCTGGACTGGGAGAGCGCCTTCCGCTGCGACGCGTTTGATGCTGGAGCCCGTGATCTCGACGCGCTGCATTGGCTGCGCGGCTTCCTGTGCGATGGCGGGGCTTACTACTCCGATCAGCGCAATCAGTTGCGCCAGCTTTTTAACCTTCACGAGCCTCTCCCAAGATAGTAGTTTTTTGCAGGTTAGCTCCGGAGAAATCTTGTCATCCAATGAAAATTACTCTTACATCCATAACCTAATGTAATGCCGACGTCACATTGCTTTTTGGTTCAATGTCGAGGTAGCGCCAGTTGGTCAGTTCGACCGGGTGGCGGTTGTAGTTTTTAAGCCACGGTTGCTGGATATCGGCCGAAATCGGGTGGATCAGCAATACCCAGGGGTTATAGGCGTGGATCAGCTGGTTCAATTCGCGGTACAGGGCGTTGCGCTCCGGACCGTCGCTGAGCTGGCGGGCTTTCTCGTAACGGCTGTTGTAATCGGGAAGGTTGAAGCGGGCGTAATTGGCGCGGCCGCTGTTGGGGCCCCACAGCAGCTGGAAGAAGTTATCGCCATCCGGGAAGTCGGCAATCCAGTTGGTTTCGAACATCTGAACCTTGCCAAGGCGGCTGGCCTTGATGATCTCGGTCTTCTTGTCGGTCTTGAAGCTGACCCGGATGCCGAGGGCATTCAGGTTCTTGCGCCACAGCTCGTCGCGCAGCCGGCCGACCATGGTCGGTTCGCTGTGCATGACCAGCGCCAGCGGCTGGCCGTTGGGCAGGGTGCGGAAGCCGTCTTTGCCGGCCTTGTAGCCGAAGCGGTCGAGCAGGGCTTTGGCCAGCTTCGGGTTGTAGCTGATCGGGCTGCGGTAGGCCGGGTCGTAGCCCAGCACGTTCGGCGGCAGCGGGCTTTGGGCAGGAATGGCCAGGCCCTTCTTCAGCAGGGCAATGTCCTCGGGGCCGTTATAACCCAGTGCTATGGCGCGGCGCAGGGCAACTTTTTCCTTGCTGTAGCCGCCGATCACCGGGTCGTCCATGTTCATCCACATGTAATAGGTCTGCAGCACCGGGAATGGGGACAGCACCATGCCGCGTGCGGCCAGCTCCTTTTTCAGCAGCGGCTTGGATGACGATGGATCGAGCACCATGTCGCGCATCGATTCCGGCACCTGCTCGATGTAATCAAACTCGCCATTCAGGAAGCCCAGCACGCGCGACTGGTATTCCTCCATGATCTTGACTTCGACCTTGTCGACAAGCGGCAGGTGCTTGCCTTGCCAGACCTGGTGGTAGCCCTTGTTGGCGGCCAGCGTAATCTTGTCGCTGCGCTTCCATTCTTCGATGACGAAGGGACCGCTGCCAACCGGGTGGTTGCCGACCTGGCTGCCATAGGCATCGGTTACCTCTTTCGCCACCGCGCCGGTGGCCGGCAGGGCGAGGTAGAACAGCAGGCTCGGGTCGGGCTCCTTCAGCGTCAGGCGCAGGGTGTATTTATCGAGAGCGCGCAGGTCGGCCAGTTTGCCTTCGAACATGAAGGACCAGGGCGATTTGAGTGCAGGATCGAGCAGGCGTTCGATGGCGAATTTATAATCCGCCGCCGTAACTTCGCGCTTTTTGCCGTTAAATGCCGGATCGTCGCTGAAGAACATGCCGGGCTTCAGGTGAAAGGTCCAGACGGTGCCGTTGGCGTCGCTGGTGGGCATTTCGCGCAGGCTGCCGGGCGTCAGCTTGACCGGACGCGCTTCATAGTCGTAGCGCAGCATCGGCTCGAACAGGTTTTCCAGAAGGCTCAGGCTGGCCAGGTCAGAGGCAACGGCAGGATCGAGGCCGGTTTCGCCGGTCGAGAGGAAGGCGTGCAGGACTTTGTCGGCGGCCAGCGCTGCCGGGGCAGCAGTGGCCAGGGCAAGGGCGGCGGCGAGAACGCGAAGTTTTTTCATGCGGCGGAGCATAAGCCAGTGTGTGGCGATACGCCAGCTTATAACTTTTTTACATGAGCGAAGCGCATACTTTCATCTGCTGGCCCTATACTTTCGCTGCAAAATTGGTCATTCCACTACAAGAAGTACATCCATGTCCCTCAATTACATCTGGTCCGGTTTTTTCCTCGTAGGCTTCGCCGCTGCCATCATCCAATGGCTGTTCATGGGCGATACGGAGATCTTCAAGAAGATCATCGACGGGACTTTCGAATCCGCCAAGCTGGGGGTAATGGACATCGCCCTGCCGCTGGCAGGCGTGATGACCTTGTGGCTGGGGATCATGAACGTGGGTGAAAAAGCTGGCGCCATCGGCTGGCTGGCAAAGATCATCTCTCCATTCTTCTCGCGCATCTTCCCGGAAGTGCCAAAGGACCACCCGGCCACCGGCCACATGGTGATGAACTTCTCGGCCAACCTGCTGGGCCTCGACAACGCGGCCACGCCGTTCGGCCTGAAGGCGATGGAAAGCCTGCAGTCGCTCAACCCGAACAAGGATACGGCCAGCAACGCGCAGATCATGTTCCTGGTGCTGCACACGTCTGGCCTGACCCTGATCCCGCTGGCGATCATGGCGCAGCGCGCCATTCTCGGTGCTGCCGATCCGTCCGACATCTTCATCCCCTGCATGATTGCGACCTATGCCGCGACCATGACCGGCATCATTGCGGTCGGCATCCGCCAGCGGCTGAACCTGTTCGATCCGGTGCTGCTGGCCTGGATTGGCGGCATGACGGCGGCCATCGCGGGGCTGATCTGGTATTTCACCGCCTTCCTGACACGCGATCAGATCGAGGTAGTCTCAAAAGTAGCGTCGAACCTGATCCTGATTTCCATCATCGCGGCCTTCATCATCGGCGCCCTGCTCAAGAAGGTAAACGTGTATGAAGCCTTTATCGAAGGCGCGAAGGGCGGCATCCAGACTTCGCTGACGGTGATTCCTTACCTGGTTGGCATGCTGGTGGCAATTAGCGTCCTGCGCAACGCTGGCGTGTTCGGGCTGGTGATGGATGCCTTCAACTGGCTATTCAACGCGCTGGGCCTGCGCACGGATTTCGTGCCGTCGCTGCCGACGGCGCTGATGAAGCCATTCAGCGGTTCCGGCTCGCGCGCCATGATGATCGACGCGATGAAAACTTATGGCCCGGATTCCTTCGTCGGCCGCCTGGCCTGTATCTTCCAGGGTTCAGCGGACACCACCTTCTACATCGTGGCGCTGTATTTCGGCTCGGTCGGCATCCGCAAGACACGCTATGCAATTTCCGCCGGCCTGATTGCGGATCTCGCGGGGGTTTTGACCGCGATTGCTGTAGCCTACGTGTTTTTCGGTTAAGGATCCGTTGATGCGCCGCCTGCTTCTTGCCACATTGTTCGCCGCTATCGGCGCAACCGCCCACGCGGCGCTGCCTGAACCGATTGCCAGGCTGGCAGCCGAAAGAGGCATTCCGGCGGACGCCATCGGAGCGCTGGTGCTGCGCGGCGACCAGGTACTGGTATCGCACGAAGCTACTCGCACGTTCACCCCTGCTTCGACCATGAAGCTATTCACGACCATGGCCGGCCTTGAGCTGCTCGGCCCGCAATTCCGGGGCCGCACCGAGTTGCGCACGAACGGTGAAGTGGTGGACGGCGTGCTGCACGGCGACCTGGTGCTGCGCGGTGGCGCCGATGGCGATTTCACTGCCGATGCCTTCACCCACATGCTGGAAAAACTGCGCACCAAAGGCATCCGCAAGATCGACGGCAACCTGGTGCTGGACCGCCAGCTCTGGCAGCCTGCACGTGCCGATGCAGGCGCGCCGCCCTTCGATGAGTCGCCGGAAGCGTATTACAACCTGATTCCCGATGCGCTGCTGCTGAACATGAACCTGCAGACGCTCGATATTACTTCCGACTCGAAGTCGATCAAGGCCAGCGTGCTGCCTGAGTTGGACAACGTCCGCGTGCGTTCGGAACTGATGCTGGTCGATCGCGATTGCGCAAAATGGGAGGACGGCTGGAAGGTTCCCGAATACGTGCGCAATGGATCGCAATTGACGGTGGTACTGAAAGGGACTTTCCCGCGCAATTGCAGCAAGACCAACGTCGTCAACGTGATGGACCGCACCGATTACGCTGAACGCCTGTTCCGCGCGACCTGGGAACGGCTTGGCGGCCAATTCAGTGGCCGGGCGATCGAAGCCTCCGCCGAACAGTCGCGCGTCTTCAACAGCGGGGCTTCGGCCCTGCTGGCCGAGCATGTCAGCCGATCCCTGCCCGAGATGGTTCGCGATACCAACAAGCTGTCCGACAACGGCCTGGCCCGGACGATCTTCCTGAGCCTTGGCAGCCTGCAGGCCGATCCGGTTCTGGGAAGCCGGCCGCTCGCCGACCTTGCCGACGCAACGCCCGGCCAGCCGCATTGCTGTGCGATGGAAGCGCCGCCACCGATGACCACACAGGCCCGCGCCGAAATGGCGATCCGCACCTGGCTGGTCGGGCAAGGAATCGACGATACCGGAATGGTGTTCGAGAATGGCTCTGGCCTGTCGCGCATTGAGCGCTTCAGCCCCGAACAAATGGCAGGTTTGCTGAAGGCCGCGCAAAGGTCGCTGTGGGGACCTGAATTCCTCACCAGCTTGCCGATCGCTGCGATTGACGGCACCATGAAGCGCCGCCTGAAGGAAAGCCCGGCCGCGATGCGCGCACGCGTCAAGACCGGAACGTTGAAAAATGTCGTCGCGATTGCTGGTTACGTTCCCGACGCCAGCGGCCATCAATGCATCGTGGTCGTCATGGTCAACCACGACCGCGCCGGCAACGGCAATGGCCGCGCGCTGGTGGACGGCGTAATCGACTGGGTTTCGCGCAGTGCCGCGCCGGAAGCAGCAACTGCACTGCCAACCATACAGTGAGGCTTTGGACATGGGTGAAGTGAAACAATATTGGTTCCCCGCCAAGCGCTATGGCTGGGGGTGGGGCGTACCCGTTACCTGGCAAGGTTGGCTGGTGCTGGCCGCCTATACCGTGACAATGGTGGTTGGCGCGGTTGTCCTGAATCCTGCGCGCTCGCCGCTTGGCTTCCTGGTCCTGACTACGGTTGCCACGGCAATCTTCATTGTGGTTTGCTACCTCACGGGCGAACCACCGCGTTGGCGTTGGGGCGATGATGGCAAGTCGAAGTAAAGGAATTCCTAGCGCCCTGCTGGCGGTCGTTGTCGCGGTGACGGCGTATTGGTACTGGTCGCCGCTGCTCGTGGTGCACCAGATGAAGGAAGCAGTGCGTGCGCATGACGTGGAGGCATTCAATAGCCATGTCGATTTCCCTGCGCTGCGGGAAAATATGAAGGACGACATTGCCGGCAAGCCAGGCGACGATGCGCTCAGCGGCTTCGGGCGACTACTGGGCGGCGTGGTGGTCGACGCGCTGGTGCGGCCGGAAGCGGTGATGTTCGTCCTGGAGCACGGCGACTTTGCGAAGAAGCGCGGCAACCGGCGCGAAGAACGCGATGAGCGCGACGAAGCACCACCTTCTGGCGAAGACAAGCCAAAGTGGGTGACCGAGCGCGATGGCGTCAACCGCTACATCGTCCGCAACGACAAGATTGCGCTGGTCTTTGTCCGCAACGGCTTTGCGGATTGGAAGCTGTCCGAATTCCGTCTATGAGCGCCGCAGCACCTTGCGCGTGGCCCAAACGATCGGAAGGCTGAACAGGAAGATGTGCGACAGGATGTCCATGCCCCATGAGAAGGCATTGAACGTCACCGGGCGCGGAAACGCCGATAGCGGCAGCACCACCAGCCGCATCGTGAAGAACACCAGCAGGCCATAGCCGACCGCCGCCAGCAGCGGTTTGCCCGCCAGCGCAGGAATGCGGCGCGCGGCGAAGAAGAAAATCGCCATCCACACAAAACTCAGGGCGAAGTGGCAGGCCAGGCCGAATGCCGCGGCGGGCATGCCGCCGGTGAAGGCTGCTTTGCCAAGCGCTCCGCTGGCTACCACTTGCAGCAGCCGTTCCGGCGGCAGTCCGTTGTAGCCGGCGAAGCTGATTGCGAACAGGATGTCCAGTAAACCGCCCAGCGCGCCGCCGGTCAGGATTGCTCGTGTGGTAGACCAGGGCTGCTGCATAAGGGCTGTCTCCTTATAGGACTTTCGTGTAGTCGCGGCGCACCAGCACACGGTCGCCGCAGTCGAAATGCCACCATTCGCTGTTGATGCCGGCGAAGCCCGCCTGGAACATGGCATCGCGCAGCAGCTGGCGGTTGGCAACTTGTGCGGCAGTCAGCTCGCCGCTGGCGAGGTGCCGCGCCTCGAGCGCCGGGTGCGACAATTCTGTCATATCGTCAAAGCCCGTGCCCATGTCGAGTTCCTGGCCGGATGGGTCAAGGATGGTGATGTCGACCGCCATGCCGAAGGAGTGGATCGAGCCGCGCTCCGGCGGCGCCAGGTACATCTGCAGGCTGGTGCCTGCCAGCGCGTCCCACAACTGTTCCTGCACCCGGTGCGGACGCAAGGCGTCGAGCAGCAGCACCTTGTAGCCAGGCGCGCGCTGCGCCAGGTAGTCCACCACGCGCTCGATGGCAGCCGCCGCGTCGCGGTGCAGCCACGCGCAGTCCAGCGGCGAATACAGGTCCCGTCCGACAAAATTGTCCGGTCCCGCATAGCGCAGGTCCACCGCGATGCCGCCGATGGTGCCCAGGTGGCGGAAATTTGGACTGCCGGGAACGTCTTCGCTGCGGATGGTATTGCTCATTGCTTTCCTTGTTCGAGGCAGGCGCGTGCCATCTTGGCGATGGAGCCGGCCAGTTGGCGGGCGCCGTGCGACAGGGGAGCGTGGCTATTGGTCAGCAGGAAGAGCTGGATCGGAATAGCCGGCGCCCACTGGCGCTTCTGCACCCTGGCCGGGTCGGCCGACGCCGCCGTGAACGGGTCGACTACCGCCAGGCCGGCGCCGGCTTCCACCAGCGAACGGGCAATCTGGTAAGTCTGCACCGTGGTGCGGAAGTTGGGCTGGATGCCCTGCGCTTCGCAGGAGGCCACCACCATTTCTCCCAGCGGGTCGTTGTCGGCGTGGCCGATCAGTTCTCCGCGCAGTCCTTCCGCCGTCAGCGGCAAGCTTGAATCGTCAGCGTGCCAGGTGCCGGCCGGAGCGATCGCGGTCATCACGCCTTGTGCGATCGGCTCGGCGATGATGCCGGGGTGGCGCGGGTCCTGCAGCGAGAGCGCCATGTCGGCTTCACCCAGGCGCAGGGTGTTGACGATCTCAGAGGTGTGGTGGGTAGCCAGTTCGCAGCGCGTATCGGGGAACTCTTTGCGCCATTCATTCATCGCCTGCGGCAGCACGCTGATGGCGATGGTCGGCGTCGACACCAGCCGCACGGTTTCGACGGCGCGGCTTTTCAGGCTGGCGGCCAGGCGGCGGATACCCTGCAGGTCGCGGTGCAGTTTTTCGGTTTCGGCAAACAGCCGGTGCGCTTCCGGCTTCGGATACAGCTTGCCGCGCACGCGCTCGAACAGCGGCATGCCCAGCTGCAGTTCGGCGTGCTGCAGCACCTTGGTCACGGCGGGCTGCGAAATATGCAACACCTGGGCGGCACCGCTGATGGTGCCGACCTGCATGATGGCGTGGAAAACTTCGATGTGGCGCAGCCGCATGGTCCTGGTTCCTCTTCCTCAGCGCCGCAGGTCCTCCCCCGCGGCATTGTGGCAGGATAGGGGAAAGCCGGCGGCCGTGCAAACCGCCTTATTGTTTTGGCTTGGGCGCGGTCAGCACGTCGAGGATGGCGGCGGATTCGGCGTCCGGCACGCCGTCCCATTTGCTGTTGCGGTATTTGGCCTGGAAGGTCACCAGCACATTGTGGGTTTCCGGGTCCAGCACGCCGGTCTGCGGCGTGGCGTAGCCGTGCTGGGCCAGCTTTTGCTGGAACCAGGCGATGTCCGGCAACTGGGCTTCGTATTGCGGACGCACCGCAGCCACGGCGTTGGCATCCGGCCAGGCGATCAGGCCTTCGTCGGCCAGGCGCTTCCACGGGAACATCGGGCCCGGGTCCTGCTTGCGCTGCGGCGCGACGTCGGCGTGGCCGAGGAAGTTTTCCGGCGCAATCTGGTGGCGTTCCTTGATCTGCTTGAGCAGGGCGACCAGCTGGTCGATCTGGCGGTCGGAGAAACCGTACCAGTGGCGGCCGTCGGGCATGTCCTTGAAGCCCGGGTTGACGATTTCAATGCCGATCGAGCTGTGGTTCAGTGCCGTGTAGTTTTTCCAGCTGCTCAGGCCGGCGTGCCAGGCGGCGCGGTTTTCGTCGACCAGGGCGTAGACACGCGGCTCGTTCTCATCTGTAATCAGGTAGTGAGCGCTTACCTCTTTCTCCGTCAGCAGCTTGATCGACAATGGCAAGTCCGATACGGTGTAGTGCATCACCACGAAGCGCACGCGGCTGCTCTGCCCTTTGGACGTCAGCGAATGGTCGATGTTCGGCAGTTGGGTGGCGCAGCCGGTCAGCAGGGCGATCAGGGAAGCAAGCAGCAGTTTTTTCATGGTGTCCTTAATTACGCGGCCGGGCGGCCATCCTGGCAGCAGCATGATGCGGCCGGGCAGTACGTTTTTGCAAATTGAGTCCAGGCGGCAAGTCTGCGCGCATGGCTTCGAAAATCAGGGGGTGCAGTTCGGCTGCGCGGCCGGAGAGGACAATCGGACGTTCGCCGAAGCGCGTCACCAGCGCCAGGCCCAGGCGGGCCAGTTCGCGCCCGGCCTGCAGCAGGATGTGGCGGGCGGCCGGGTCGGCGCCGGCGCTCATGGCGACGGCCAGCGCCAGCTTGCCGATGTCGCCGCGTTCCTGGGTGTACATGAAGTTGCGCGAGAAGGACCAGTCGCTGCCGCCAACATGGTCGAAGACCGCGTGGGCCATCGGCGATTCCTCCCAGATGCCGGGCTGCTCATCCTCGCCGCGCCAGATGCGGCGCATCGCTTCGCGCGCGATCCAGAAGCCGCCGCCGGCATCGTCCAGCATGACGCCGCGGCCCCCGGCACGGTGGAACTCTCCGTGCTCGTCGATATAGGCGGCAATCGAGCCGGTGCCGGCATACACCAGGTAGCCCTGGCCAGGCTCAAAGGCGTCAAGGTAGGCAACTTCGATATCGTTGCAAAGGGTGATGGCGTCCAGCCGCACGCCGAGCAGGGTGGAAAGCCAGTCCATCAGGACGTTGCCGTCGCCGCCGAAACCGGTCAGCCCGGCGCAGATGCGCAGCGGCTTGCCGGCGTCCAGTACGTCCTGCGCCAGCTGGCTGAAGGTTGCATGAAGCAGCTCGCGGCCGGCCGGCTTGGCCATCATCAGGGCGGAAAGCCCGGCGACCGTGCCTTCGGACACAATGTCTCCTGCCGGGTCGGACAGCGCCCAGCGTGTCTCCGTGCCGCCAGCATCGATTCCCAGCCCTAAGGTACGATCGGTGTCAGGTTTGCCCATGATCTGTCGAGTGTACGTTAAATCGCTGTCAACTTTACATGAAAGCGTGTTCGTCACGCATTCCAAATAGTTATAAGGCAGCGGAAACCCTTGGACTTTCGTTACCCAAGCGGTCGACCGCCGACACCACCACGCTGCGGGCCGGCACGCCGTTGTCGTCGGTCAACACCACTTCGCTGCGGCCGGCGGGCACCACGTTGAAGCGCCATTCCTCGCCATAGCGCGCCCAGATCGCAAGATGGGTGGCGCGACCGGCGTTGCCCAGGGTGAGCGCCAATCCACTGGCGTGGCGCTTGACGGCCACCGTCGGCGCCGGCGGCGCCTCGCTGCCCAGCCAAGGCGAAGCCGGCACTAGGGCCGGCCCTTGGTAGCTGGTGGCTTTCAGGCGCTCGCTCACGCCTTTGCGGTTTTGCATCAGGGCGGCGATGCTGAAATGAATGTGGCCATCGGCATTGGCCCTGCTGCGCATGACGTCGACCTGCTGCACGATTTCGTCGGCTGTGAAAGATTTGCTGGTGTCGTCGATACGGCTGGTGTACAGGCCCGGCCAGATATGGCGGCCGCGCTTGTTCTGCCCCAGCCAGTAATCGAGCAGCACCGGGAAAGCTTGCGGCTGCTGGGCGATTGGCCAGTAGAGCTGCGGGGCCAGGTAATCGAGCCAGCCGTTCTGCAGCCAGAGTTCGGCATCGGCATACAGCTTGTCATACTGGCTGAAGCCCTGGATGCCGGGCGGGCGGCGGTCCGGGCGGCCAATGCCAAAGGGGCTGATGCCAAAGCGCACCCACGATTTCTCCTTGTGGATGCCGGTATAGATTGCCTCGATCAACTGGTTGACGTTCTGGCGCCGCCAGTTGGCGCGGTCCAGGGTGCCGCCGCCTTGCAGGTAGCGCTGGTAGGGGGCGGAGTCGGGGAAGTCCAGCTCGGGCTTGCTGCCGTTCGATGGCGCGTCCAGCGCCGCCTCGCCGCCATTGGCGCCGGGGGCTTCGATCGGATAAGGGTAGAAGTAGTCGTCGATGTGGACGCCGTCGATATCATAGCGGCGCACCACGTCCAGGATTACATCCAGCGTTTGCTGGGCGGCGGCTTCCTCGCCCGGGTCCATCCACAGGAATTTGCCGTACTGGCGCACTACTTGCGGCTTGGTGTTGGCGATATGCTCTCGCGCATTGGGCGTGCGGGCGGCGGAATGGCGGGCACGGTAAGGGTTGAACCAGGCGTGCAACTCCAGGCCGCGGGCGTGGGCCTGCGTGATCCAGAATGCCAACGGGTCCCAGGCCGGTTCGGGGGCTTTGCCCTGCTGGCCGGTCAGGAATTCGGACCAGGGCTCCAGTTTCGAAGGGTAGATGGCATCGGCGCTGGGACGCACCTGCAGCACGATGGCGTTCAGGTGCAGCGACTTGGCGCGGTCGAGGATGGCGATGGCTTCCGCCTGCTGCCGCGCCGGCGGCAGGTTGCTGCGGCTTGGCCAGTCGATATTGGCGACCGTCGACACCCAGGCGGCCCGGAATTCGCGCGGTGCTGCGGGTGGCTGCTCGCCGGTCACGCGCTGCTGCACCGGCGCCGGTGCCGCACTCGTGGCTGGTGCGGGCGCATTGCCGCTCCCGCCTCCGGAGGATGGAGCCGCAGCTTCGCCGGCGGCTGGCACGGTCGGCGTCGATGAACACGCCCCCATTAATGCGGCCACGCCGGCCGCGGCGGCGGCTATGGTCAGCCGCCTTTTCGCATTAAAAGCCAAAACCTAATCCTCACATCAGCAGGAGCCGTATTCTACCTATTCCCGGCCAAAGTCCGGATCTATCTTGATCAGTGCCGTCATGATGAAGGCTGGGACGGTTGCTGTGCAGACATAAATGAAGAAATGCTGGTAGCCCAGGTATTCCTGGATCGCGCCGCTGGCCATCTGCGGAATCATCATCCCGAGCGCCATGAACCCGGTGCAGATCGAATAGTGCGCGGTCTTGTGCTCGCCCTGGCTGACCATGATCATGTACATCATGAACGAGGTGAAGCCGAGGCCGTAGCCGAACTGCTCCACCGCCAGGCAGGTCGAGATCCAGGCAAAGTTCTGCGGCTGCGCCTGCGACAGGTAGACGAAAATCAGGTCGGGGATATGAATCGCGATGGCGAAGGGCCACAGGCAGCGCTTCAGGCCATAGCGCCCTATCAGCCAGCCGCCCACCAGGCCGCCGAGGATCAGGCCGATGATGCCGATCGTGCCATAGGCGATGCCCACGTCCGCGGTGCTCAGGCCAAGGCCGCCTTTTTCCAGCGGGTCTTTCAGGAACGGCACCACCATCTTCAGCAACTGCGATTCGCCAAGGCGGAACAGCAGCAGGAACAACAGGATGACGACAATGCCGTCCTTGCGGAAGAAGGCGGCGAAGGTCGCGAAGAACTCCTGCATCGGCGCCGAGGAATGTGCGGCAGGCTTGTCTTCCGCCGGCCGTGGCAACACGAAGAAATGGTAGATCGCCAACGCCAGGAAAATTGCGCCCGTCACGCCGAAGGTGATGGCCCAGGCCATGTGGGGATTGCCGTGGTACTTGATGATTTCGCCGGCCAGGAAAAGCAGGCCGCCGTTGCAGGCCACGTTGGCCGCGCGGTAGAACGTACTGCGCACGCCGACGAACTCCGCCTGCTGCTTCTGGCGCAAGCCGAGCATGTAAAAACCATCCGCCGCGATATCGTGCGTCGCGGAGCTGAACGCCATCAGCCACATGACACCCAGGCTAAGCTGGAAAAAGTTCGAAAGCGGCAGCGTGAACGCGACCGCCGCCAGCGACACACCCAGCACCATCTGCAGGATGGCGACCCAGGCGCGCTTGGTGCCGAACATTTCGATCAGGGGAGACCACAGCGGCTTGATGACCCATGGCAGGTACAGCCAGCCGGTGTAGAACGCCATCTCCGTGTTGGAGATGCCAAGGTCCTTGTACATGGCGGTGGACAGCGCCATCACCACGAAATAGGGAATGCCCTGGTTGAAATACAGTGTCGGGACCCAGCCCCATGGGCTGCGTTGCTGCGCTCGATCCATTACGTCCTTTCTTATCGGCCGGGACGAGCGCAGGACGGGTCAAATGGTGAGTGCGCCGCGCACGCTGCCCCTGGCCTGGTCCAGCAAGTCTCCCGCCTGCTGCACCGTGGTTTTCTTTAACAGGGCGACCACCGCCACTTTGACGTGGAAGCCGCACTGTTCCAGCGCTGTGCGGGCTGCCGCTTCGTCGGCGCCGGTGGCGTGCATGGTGAGCCGCACCGTGCGCGCAAACAGCTTCGCATTGGTCGGCTTCAAGTCTACCATCAAGTTTCCATAAACCTTGTTCAGGCGGACCATGATCGCGCTGGAAATCGTGTTCAGGACGATCTTCTGCGAGGTGCCTGCTTTCAGGCGCGTGCTGCCGGAAATGATTTCGTGGCCGGTGTCGAGCGTGATGCCGATTTCGGCTTCCTGCGTTACCGGCGAACCAGGGTTGTTGGCGATCCCGATGGTCAGTGCGCCGGCCTGCCGCGCGGCCGCCAGTGCGCCAAGCACGTAGGGCGTGGTGCCGGATGCGGCCAGCGCCAGCACGACATCGTTCCGCCCCGGTTGCAGCGCCAGCAAGTCGCGCGCGCCTTGTTCGCGGTCGTCCTCGGCGCCTTCCACCGCCTGGAACATGGCTTCGCTGCCGCCGGCGAGGATGGCAACGGCCCGTTCATGCGGCCAGGAGAAGGTGGGATAGAGCTCAACGCTGTCGAGCACGCCGAGCCGGCCGGACGTGCCGGCGCCGACATAGAGCAGCCGCCCGCCCGCTTCGATGCGGGGCACGGCAGCTTCGACTGCTTGGGCAATAGCGGGGACTGCGGCGCGCACGGCTTGTACCGCGTTGAGCTGGTCATCGGCAAAGGCGGCAACCAGCTTCTCTATGGAATATTGGTCCAGTTCGCGATGTTGGGAACTGGGCGTTTCGGTCTTCAGCATAAAACGAGTGTAATGCCAAATTGCCGGGCCAGCCCATGACGAGGCTTGCGGGGGCCATGCCCCCAGGTTATGAAGCTCGGCGCATCTCCGCCACGAAATCGTAATGATCGCTGCGGCAGTAGGAATGCGTGAGCTCGATCGCCTGGCCCGACTCAAGATAGGCGATACGGGTAATAAACAGTACGGCCTGGCCTTCCGGCACTTCAAGCTGGCGCGCCAGTTCGGCCGAGGCATTCATGGCGCGGATGTGCTGCAGCGCGCGCGCTGGGCCTTTGCCGACCGAATCCAGATATTGGTACAGCGAATCGCCGATCAGCTCCGGATTGGCGACGATGGTTTGCGGCAGCACCGAAACCTCATACGCCATCACCACATCATCGGCCAGGCGCAAGCGCTCGAGGCGTGCCACGCGGGTATTCGGCGACAGCCCAAGGCTCAATTGTTCATCGGCACTGGCGGCGACAAGCGCGCGCTTCAGCCAGCGCGAGCCCGGCTTGTAGCCGCGCTGCGAAAGCTGTTCCGAGAAGCTGGTCAGGTTCGACAGCGGTTGTTCGATGCGCGGCGCGATGTAGTTGCCGGAGCCGCGGCGGCGCACCACCAGGCCCTGGTCCACCAGCTGGTCAATGGCTTTGCGGGCGGTCACGCGCGAAACATTCAGCAATTCCGAAAGGGTGCGTTCGGAAGGCAGAGCCTGGTCGACTTGGTAACGTCCGTTTCGAACATCGTCGCTCAACTTGCGGGCAATCTGCATGTACAGCGGCGAATTGTCTTGTTGGTCTGGTTTGAATTCAACGCTGGTGAGGCTCATTACATTTCTCCTATAACTGCTAGTGTAATAGCGAAAGAGAAATCACGCTGCTCTTTTCATTTAGCTTTTATGCCCGATACACAGGGGTTATAGGCAGATAATCAGTTTTCATTAGCTGGCCGAAAGGACAGCACCGTATGCTGTGCGCATAAGGAGAATGCATGCAAAAAGGAATGCGCGCCCTGATCGGCGCGGTACTGTTGGGCAGCATCGGCCACGCCTCGGCCGGCAAGCTCGATGCGGAACTGGCGGCCATCGTCAACGACGCGCAGCGGCCGCTGTCCGGCTTGTCGGTACTGGCGATCCGCGATGGCAAGGTGGCTTATCAACAACAGTTCGGCCTGCGCCGGCTTGATACGGCGGGCAGCGGCATGACCGCGCCGGTCACGCCGCAAACCCTGTTCCGCATTGCCTCTATTTCGAAAATGATGACCACCTTCGGTGTGATGAAGCTGGTCGAAGAAGGCAAGCTCACGCTGGATGCAGACGCCGGCGACTACCTGGGCTTTGCGCTGCGCAATCCACATTACCCGACCCGCCCAATCACTTTGCGGCATTTGCTGAGCCACACATCGACGCTGCGCGACGACGATGGCTACTTCTGGCCGGCCGGCACCGCCCTGCGCGATGTGCTTGTTCCGGAAGGGAAGATGTGGGCGCGTGATGGCGAGCCCGGCCAGTATTTCACCTATTCCAACCTGAACTGGGCTGTGGTCGGGACCATCATGGAGCGCGTGACGGGCGAGCGTTTCGACCGCTTGATGAAGCGCCTCTTGCTGGCGCCGATGGGCCTGCACGGCGGCTATAACCCTGCCGAGTTCAGCGCGCAGGAGGTGGCCGATACGGCCACCCTGTACCGCCGCCGCACGCGCGATACCGAAGTGTGGGATAGCCGGGGTCCGTGGATCGCACAGGTCGATGACTTCGGCGTGGCCGCGCCGCAGCAACCGCCGGGCATCGACAAGTATGTGATCGGCACCAATGCCACGCCGTTCAGCCCGACCGGCGGCCTGCGCATGTCGGCGGGCGATATGGGCAAGATCATGCTGATGCTGATCAACAATGGCCGCCATGAAGGCAAGCAGGTCATCAAGCCGGCCTCGCTGGCCCTGATGTTCGGCGAGCAGTGGCGCTTCAACGGCAGCAATGGCGATACGCTGAAAGGGCTCTACCATAGCTGGGGCCTGGGTGCGCAGCGCTTTGCCGACGTGCGGGGCAATATGGGCGGCATGCCGAAGGATGGCCGCTTCCATGCGGTCGGCCACCTGGGTGAGGCCTACGGCCTGGTGTCCACCTTTGCCGTGGACTTGCAGAAGAGGCAAGGCATCGTGTCCCTGATCGGCGGCTTTGGCAGCGATCCGGATGCCGACCCGGGCCTGCATTCGGCGCATACCCGTGCCGAGGAGAGGATCCTTGATGCGATTTACCAACGCGCCATCCTCCGACGCCGCGACTGAACTACAATAGACTCAATTTTCCACAAGGCAACACAATTCGGAGATCGGATGGCGGGAGCACGGCAAGTGGTGGTGATTGGCGGCGGCGTGGTCGGCCTGGCGTCAGCGTGGTGGCTGCTGGAAGCAGGCTTCCGCGTGACGCTGCTCGAACGCGCCCCGACCGTTGCCAGTGCGGCCAGCTACCGCAATGGCGGCCAGCTCAGCTATCGTTATGTCTCCCCGCTGGCCGATGAAGGCGTGCCGAAAAAGGCCCTGCAATGGCTTTTCGAGCGGGACGGCCCGTTTCGTTTTCGCCCTGAAGCCGATTACCGCCAGTGGCGCTGGATGGCGCAATTCCTGCGCAACTGCAAGGCGGAAGCCAATGCCCGCACGACCGCCAAGCTGCTGCAGCTCGGTGAACTGAGCCGCCTTTCCCTGTCGCTGCTGGAACTGAAACTGCCGTTGAGGGAATTCAATTGGCGCAATGCCGGCAAGCTGGTGGTCTACCGCAGCGAAGCAGCTTTCCGGGCGGCCCTGGACAAGCCCGATAACGACGAAAACCGCGCCGTACTGTGGGGCCGGGATACGGCCCGCATCGAACCTGCCCTGACACAGGTGGCATCCCAACTGGCAGGCGGCATCTTCAATCCCGGCGAGGCAGTGGCCGATTGCTACGCCTTTTGCCTGGCGCTGGAAAAGCGTATTTACGCCCACCCGCGTTTCGAGCGCTGCATGCACACGGCGGCGCGCACCATTTTCGTCGAGCAAGGCAAGGTCAGCGCGATTGAGACCGACGCCGGCTGGCTGTCAGCCGACCATTACGTGCTGGCGGCGGGCATCCAGAGCCGCGACCTGGCTGCCACGGCCAACCTCGACCTGCCGATGTATCCGTTGAAGGGCTACAGCCTGACGGCGCCGATCCGCCAGGATCATGTGGCGCCGAATATCAGCGTGACCGACTTTGAGCGCAAGACGCTATACGCCCGCATCGGCAAGGAATTGCGCGTCGCCGCCATGGTCGACATGGTGGGCGAGAGCTCACGCATCGACCGCCGCCGCATCGCCAGCCTGTCCCGCCTGGCGCGCGAAACAATGCCCAACGCCGCCGACTACGACCGGGCAGAGGCCTGGGCAGGCCTACGCCCGGCCACGCCTAACAGCGCGCCAATTATCGGCGCTACGCCTTACCCCAACCTGTGGCTCAACGTCGGCCATGGCCCGCTTGGCTTCACCTTCGCATGCGGTAGCGCCAACCTGCTGGCCACCCTGATGCGCGGAAAAGAGCCGCCTTTCGAGCTTGACTGCCTGGCTTATAAGCTTTGAGCTAAGTCCGGATGACGCGTTCGAGGCGGCGTATCATGTGCTTATCCCTCACAAGGAGGCAAGTCATGCGCACAGAGCTTGAAATTGATGACGATGTTCTTGAAGCGGTTCGAGCTTTAGCCCTTAGACAGAACTTGAGCATAGACAATGTGATCACTGCCCTCACTCGGGGTGGATTGGAATCCGTTGCAGTTGCTCGTACTGCCGAAGGCTTTCCAGTCTTACCACGCCGCGGAACAGAACACCCGGTCACGATGGAACTCGTGAATCAACTTCGCGACGAGATTCCGGAATGACCTATTTGCTTGACGTAAACGTGTTGATTGCGCTGATCGACACAGCCCATGTACAGCATGCAGCAGCAAAAGCCTGGTTCTCAACTGTGGGCCAATGCTCATGGGCCACATGTCCGCTTACTGAAAATGGCGTGCTTCGAATCGTCGGCAACCCTCGCTACCCAAATTCCCCCGGTTCTCCAATTTTAGTTGCTCCCCTACTAAGGGCATTGCGCATAATGTCGGGCCATATGTTCTGGCCCGACGATCTAAGCTTGGTCACTTCCCCGTACGTCCACCCGAGCCGTCTATATCAGTCTCGCTCAATTACAGACACTTACCTGCTCGCCTTGGCCCGCGCCAATAACGGCAAGTTGGCAACCTTTGATCGCCATATGGCAACAACTGCCGTTCCGAATGGCGACTGCAGTTTGCATCTTCTTTGAGGAGCCGGTTAAAAAGTACCCAGATAGCACGCTGGTACGGCATCAGTTAGCCAAACACCATTTTCGGAGACGTAGAAAAGGTGGCCGTCGCGGGCCATCTGGCCGGATTCCACAGTCAGCACCACAGGCTTGCCGTGGCGGCTGCCTACTTTTTCAGCGGTTGCCAGGTCTGACGAAAGATGTACGTGCTGGCGCGAGGCGGAATGCAGGCCGCTTGCGCGGATCGAATCGAGGAATCGGGTGGCAGTGCCGTGGTACAGCTGCTCCGGCGGCGTTTGTGGCGCCAGTCCTAGCGCGATATCCACGGAATGGCCCTGGTTGGCTCGGATCTTCGTGCCATCCACACTGATCGCGAACCGCTGTTTGTCGCTGTTCGCAACAATCGATTCAATCTGGCGACGGCTCAACTTCGTCCCACTGGCGTTGGCAAGGTCAATCAACTCGTCGATCGACGCCCACCCGTTTTGGTCCAGTACGAGCCCGATTTCTTCCGGTTTATGACGCAAGACCAGGCTCAGGAACTTGCTTTTGCTTACTTCGTTCATGCCGATATGATAACACTTGGCACTGTCGGCTTTCTTTACTATGCAGCCGGGCGGCCCTTTCGGCGCTGCAGGATAAGGAGGAAGAAACCCATGCCCAGCAACGCGAGAGTTCCCGGCTCCGGCAAGGCCACAACCACTGGCGACTGGACCGGCGTCTCAATGGGCAGAGTCGAACCGTTTTGTCCGGGCGCGGTCGATGGCAGTGCCGGGCCTGGCGGCCTGCCGGGCGCCTCAACTGCCGGCATGGGTGGTGGCAAGCCCCGGAAGGGCGGCGGCCTGTCGAAATCGGTCAAAGGCCTGCGATTGAAATAGGACGCCGGCGGCCGGCTGTAGTTCATGTAGCTGAAATCGATACTGTTGACGGTGTAGGGCGACTGTGTCGTAATAATCGGATCCGCAAGTGCTTGGCCGCCTTCGAGGACGGAGCAGGCCAGCAGGCAAGACTTGAACAAGGCATCGGCTTTCATTTTGCGCTCCATTCGGTGGAGAAAACTTAAAGCTTGACGATGCATCAACTGTACCCGCGGCTAAGTATCTGATTATTCAACGCGGTCCCGCATCACCCTGGTCAGGCGTAAAGTTTTGCGACGCACGAAGAGCAGACTCGACTGCCTGGCATACTGCGCCTTACCTGGGATACGATCAGCAGATGACGACAATCGATCAAGCCGAACTCATTGCCAGGATCCGCCGCGCCTGGGCCGACGCGACGCCGCCAAACGCCAGCGCAATCTCTGTCCCAACCTATGACGACGAGGGTGTATCTGCCTATTTTGCAGGAAAGACCTGGGAAGGCCATTCCGCCAGCACCCTGCGCAAGCTGGACTTCGCTACCTCGGTATTTACCGACGAAGCGTTCGCCTACTATCTGCCGGCCTACCTTATAGCCGCCATTGAAGATCCTGACACCCTGGATGTTGTCGCTGACTTCATCCTCTATTCCCTGGCCCGACCCGAGCGAGGACCCGCAATCGTCGCCCGCCTGGACGCTACGCAGTGTCCGCTGCTGTGCGAATACATGGAACTGGTCCAGGAGCGCGAGGAAGACCTCATGGATGACTACATCCTCGCCATTGAGTCATTCGTGGCGTGTCGCCGCGCTTGACGCCGGGAAGCCACGCCGGCCGCCGATATGGCGGATAATGGCGGGATGTCCAAATCCAAGACCCCTGTCGGCTGCCCATGCGGCGGTCCTTCTTTTGCGACTTGCTGCGGCCCCTTTATCGAAGGAAAAGCCCTGCCGGAGACGGCTGAGCAACTGATGCGCTCCCGTTATTCCGCCTATACGCTCCAGAACGAGCCGTATTTGTTGTCGACTTGGCACGAAAGTACCCGTCCAACCGAGCCAATTATTCACCAGGACGAAAAGCTCCAATGGCTGGGACTTGAGGTAAAATCTGCTTTACGTTTACGTCAACGTAAAGCAGAAGCCCAGCCGAACGAGGATTTTGTCGAGTTCGTCGCCCGCCTGCGCGTGAATGGCCGCGGCCAGCGTTTGCATGAGCTGAGCCGCTTCCTGCGCGAACCGGGTGAAGGTGGCTTGCGCTGGTTTTACGTCGACGGCGAATTTCCAGAATAAGAGAAGAGGACGACAATGCCGCATATCGAAAGCAAACTCAATCCGCGCAGCGAGGACTTCAAAGCCAACGCCAACGCCATGCAAGCCCTGGTCGACGACCTGCGCGCCAAGGTCGCCAAAGCGGCGCAAGGCGGCGGCGAAGCGGCCTGCGCCAAGCATGTGGCACGCGGCAAGCTGCTGCCGCGCGACCGCGTTCAGATGCTGCTCGATCCCGGCACGCCTTTCCTCGAGTTCTCGCAGCTGGCTGCCTTCGATATGTATGAAAACGCTGCTCCCGCAGCCGGCGTGATCACCGGCATCGGCCGCGTGAACGGCCAGGAATGCGTGATCGTCTGTAACGACGCCACCGTGAAGGGCGGCACCTACTATCCGATGACCGTGAAGAAGCACCTGCGCGCGCAGGAGATCGCCGAGCAGAACAACCTGCCGTGCATCTACCTGGTGGACTCGGGCGGCGCCAACCTGCCGAACCAGGACGACGTGTTCCCGGACCGCGACCACTTCGGCCGCATCTTCTTCAACCAGGCCAATATGTCGGCCAAGGGCATCCCGCAGATCGCAGTGGTGATGGGTTCCTGCACCGCCGGCGGCGCCTACGTGCCCGCCATGTCGGACGAGTCGATCATCGTGAAAGAACAGGGCACCATCTTCCTGGGCGGTCCTCCGCTGGTGAAGGCGGCGACCGGCGAAGTGGTTTCCGCCGAAGACCTGGGCGGCGGCGATGTGCATACCCGCCTGTCGGGCGTGGCCGACCACCTGGCCAAGGACGATATGCATGCGCTGTCGATGGCCCGCACCATCGTCTCCAACCTGAACCGCCAGAAGCCGCAACAGGGCGTGCTGCGCGAAGCGGTGGAACCGAAGTACGCGCCGGAAGAACTGTATGGCGTAATCCCGGTCGACACCCGCAAGCCTTTCGATATCCGCGAAGTGATCGCGCGTATCGTCGACGGCTCCGAATTCGATGAATTCAAGGCCCGCTACGGCACCACCCTGGTGTGCGGCTTCGCCCACATCTACGGCATGAAGGTCGGCATCATCGCCAATAACGGCATCCTGTTCTCCGAGTCCGCGCTGAAGGGCACGCACTTCATCGAACTGTGCTGCCAGCGCAAGATCCCGCTGGTCTTCCTGCAGAACATCACCGGCTTCATGGTCGGCCGCAAGTACGAGAACGAGGGCATTGCCCGCAATGGCGCCAAGATGGTGACCGCTGTCGCTACCGCCTCGGTGCCGAAGTTCACCGTGATCATCGGCGGCTCTTTCGGCGCCGGCAACTACGGCATGTGCGGCCGTGCTTACTCGCCGCGCATGCTGTGGATGTGGCCAAACGCGCGCATTTCCGTGATGGGCGGCGAACAGGCAGCCGGCGTGCTGGCGACCGTCAAGCGCGACGGCATCGAAGCCAAAGGCGGCCAGTGGAGCGCCGAGGAAGAAGCGGCCTTCAAGCAGCCGATCAAGGAACAGTACGAAGTGCAGGGTCACCCTTACTATGCCTCCGCGCGCCTGTGGGACGACGGCGTGATCGATCCGGCCGACACCCGCATGGTGCTGGGCCTGGGCCTGTCCGCCGCGCTCAACGCGCCAATCCCGGACACCAAGTTCGGCGTTTTCCGCATGTAAGGAGATGGCGATGACTTATGAAACCCTGACCGTCGACATCAACGACAAGATCGCCACCGTCACCCTGAACCGCCCGGACGTGCGCAATGCCTTCAATGAGCATTCGATCAACGACCTGGCGCGCGCTTTCTCGGAGCTGGGCCGCAACGAAAACGTGCGCGCCATTGTGCTGGCCGGGAACGGCCCGGCCTTCTGCGCCGGCGGAGACCTGAACTGGATGAAGAAGATGGCCCATTACACCCACGAGGAGAATGAGGCCGACGCCATGCAGCTGGCGCAAATGCTGCGCACTATCTACCTGTGCCCGAAACCGACCGTTGCGCGCGTGCATGGCGACTGCTATGCGGGCGGCATGGGTCTCGTCTCCGCCTGCGACATCATTGTCGCCGTACCGGAAGCGAATTTCTGCCTGAGCGAAGTGAAACTGGGTTTGATTCCCGCGACCATTTCGCCGTATGTGATCAAGGCGATGGGTGAGCAGGCTTCGCGCCGCTATTTCCTCACCGCCGAACGTTTCAGCGCCGCCGAAGCCCACCGCATCGGCATGGTGCACGAACTGGTCGCCGCCGACGCACTGGACGCCAAAATGGCGGAAGTGCTGAAGGCGCTGGTGACCAACAGCCCGAATGCAGTGAAGGAAGCCAAAGTGCTGGTGCGCGACATCGCCGGCAAGCCGGTGAACGATGCGCTGCTGGCCGATGCGGCCGAACGCATCGCCCATATCCGCGCGTCCGAGCAGGGCCGCGAAGGCGTGACTTCCTTCCTGGAGAAGCGCAAGCCGGGCTGGCTGAATTGAACGGAGCAGTTTTTGGAAGCAAACCAACAAAGCGATTGGGTAGCGCGTAGCCTGAAGTCAGTCTGGCACCCGTGCACCCAGATGCAGCACCATGAAACGGTCCCGCTGATCCCGGTCAGCCATGGCCGCGGCGTGTGGCTGTATGACCATCAAGGCAACCGCTACCTGGATGCGATCAGCTCCTGGTGGGTGAACCTGTTCGGCCATGCCAACCCGCGCATCAACGCGGCGCTGCGCGAACAGCTCGACATGCTGGAGCATGCGATGCTGGCCGGCTTCACCCACGAGCCGGTGATCCAGCTCAGCGAACGCCTGGCGGCGCTGACCCAGCATCAGCTGGGCCACGCCTTCTACGCGTCGGATGGCGCGTCGGCGGTCGAAATCGCTTTGAAAATGAGCTTCCACGCCTGGCGCAATATGGGCCAGGGCGACAAGCAGGAATTCGTTTGCCTGAAGGGCAGCTACCACGGCGAGACGATCGGCGCGCTCGCCGTAACCGACGTGGCGCTGTTCAAGGATGCCTACGGCCCGCTGCTGCGCGCCACGCAGACCGTGATGTCCCCGGATGCGCGCCAGGCCGGCGAAGGCGAAACGGCTGCCGACGTGGCACGCCGCGCCGCCGCCGATGTCGAGCGCATGTTCATTGAACGCGCCGGCAAGATCGCGGCCATCATCATCGAACCGCTGGTGCAGTGCGCCACCGGCATGGCGATGCACGATCCGCTTTACCTGAAACTGGTGCGCGAGCTGTGCGACAAGCACGGCGTGCACCTGATCCTGGACGAAATCGCGGTCGGCTGCGGCCGCACCGGCACCTTCTTCGCCTGCGAGCAGGCTGGCATCTGGCCGGACTTCCTGTGCCTGTCGAAGGGCATCAGCGGCGGCTACCTGCCGCTGTCCATCGTGCTGTCGCGCGACGAGATCTACCAGGCGTTCTACGATGCCGACGTGACCCGCGGCTTCCTGCACTCGCACTCGTACACCGGCAACCCGCTGGCCTGCCGCGCTGCGCTGGCCACGCTGGACATCTTCGCCGAAGACCATGTGCTGGAAGCGAACAAGGCGCGCTCGCGCAAGCTGACCGAGGCGCTGGCGCCGCTGGCCAACCACGAGCACACCGGGAACTTCCGCAACCGCGGCATGATCTGGGCGTTTGATGCCGTCGGCGCTACGCCGGGCTTCTCGCGCCGCTTCTTCACCGAGGGCACGAAGCAGGAACTGCTGCTGCGCCCCATCGGCAATACCGTGTACCTGATGCCGCCGTATATCCTCAGCGATGAGGAAATCGATGGACTGGCTGCACGCACCTTGTCGGTGTTCGAGAAAACGCGGGTGGACTGACCATGGAACTGCTCGCAAAACTCGACCAGCAATTGCAAGCGCTGGATGACAAAAGCCTGATCCGCAAACGGCGTTCGGTCGAAACGGCCTGCGCGCCGCGCATGATGGTCGATGGCCGGGAACTGCTGGCCTTCTGCAGCAACGACTACCTCGGCCTGGCAGCGCATCCGCGCGTGGCCGAAGCGATGCACCAGGGGATTGAGCTGTATGGCGCCGGCAGCGGCGCGGCGCACCTGGTCAGCGGCCATAGCCGCGCGCATACCCTGCTGGAGCAGCGCCTCGCAGAATTCCTGTCGCCGCACCTGGTTGAGGCGCAGGCGCTGTACTTCTGCACCGGCTACATGGCCAACCTGGCCGTGGTGACCGGTCTCGCGGTCGGCGACAAAGACACTGAAATCTTCAGTGAAGCGCTCAACCACGCGTCCCTGATCGACGGCGGCCGCCTGGCACGCACCAAGGTTTCCGTCTACCCGCACGCCGACGTGGCTGCGCTGGGCGAGCTCCTGGCCGCCAGCACCGCCAGCAACAAGATCGTGGTCACCGACGCCGTGTTCAGCATGGACGGCGACCTGGCCGACCTGCCGGCGCTGCTGGCCCTGTGCGAACAACACAAGGCCTGGCTGGTGGTCGACGACGCGCACGGCTTCGGCACGCTGGGCGAGAATGGCCGCGGCGCATTGGAACACTACGCCATGCGCTCGCCTTACCTGGTCTATGTCGGCACCCTGGGCAAGGCTGCCGGCGTTGGCGGCGCCTTCGTTGCGGCGCACCGTACCGTGGTGGAAACGCTGATCCAGCGCGCCCGTCCTTACATTTTCACCACCGCTGCGCCGCCTGCATTGGCTCACGCGCTGCAAGCGAGCCTGGACATCATCTGCGGTGACGAAGGCCGCGAGCGCCGCGCTCACTTGCAAGCGCTGGTGGCACAATTGCAGGACAGCCTGCGCTTGAAGCGCTGGCAACTGCTGCCGTCGAAAACGGCGATCCAGCCAATCATCATTGGCGAGAACGAAGAAACCATGCGCATGTCCGCCGCGCTGTACGAGCAAGGCATCTGGGTGGGCGGCATTCGCCCGCCGACCGTGCCGGCCGGTACTGCGCGCCTGCGTGTCACGCTGTCTGCCGGCCACAGCGCCGACGACGTGCGCCGCCTGGCAGACGCGATTAACGAATTAGAAAGGACCTGATATGGCGCTTGAAGACCCTGTCATCGCTCCTGAGCCCCAAGCCGCAGCGGCCACCGATGGCCTGCCGCCGCGCTTCGCCTGCTTCGTGGCAGGCACCGACACCGAAATCGGCAAGACCCTGACGTCTTCCGCCATGCTGTATTCCCTGGTGCGCAATGGAGCGCGCGCCTGCGGCATGAAACCCGTCGCCGCCGGTGCGGTGATGAAGAACGGCCAGTTGCACAACGACGACGCCGACCAGCTGATCGAAGCAAGCAATGTGCACTTGCCGCAGGCGCTGACCACCCCGTTCATGCTGAAAGAGCCGGCTGCACCGCATATCGCCGCCGCGCTGGAAGGTGTCGAAATCGATCCGGTGCCGATCCTGGCGGCGTATGTCGAAGTCGCCGCCGCCACCGATGCCATCGTGGTGGAAGGCGTGGGCGGCTTCCGCGTGCCGCTGACCGACGATTTCGACACCGCCGACCTGGCCCAGCAGCTCGCGCTGCCGGTCGTGCTGGTGGTGGGCCTGCGCCTGGGCTGCATCAACCACGCGCTGCTGACCGTGGAAGCGATCGAGTCGCGCGGCCTGAAACTGGTGGGCTGGGTCGCCAACACCCTGGAATTTGAAATGAACTTCGCGGACGAGAATATCGCCGCACTGGCAGCGCGCATTCCCGCGCCGCTGCTCGGCCGCATCCCGCGACTGGCGAAACCGACTGCCGCCGCCGCTGCCGAATACCTGAACTTCACGTCCCTGCCGAACTGGCCGGGCCGCCGCACCAAGTAAGAGAGGAAGAACATGTCCCTGCAAGAACCTAAAGCCGTCCAACTGCACCGTCCAACCGCCGCCATCAAGCTGCCGGAAGCCGCCACCTGGCCCCTGGAAGACGTGATGGCCCTGTACGAGCTGCCATTCAACGATTTGATGTTCCGCGCACAGGAAGCCCATCGCGCCCACTGGCCGGACGGCGACGTCGAACTGGCGACCCTGCTCTCGATCAAGACCGGCGGCTGCGAAGAGGATTGCGGCTACTGCCCGCAGGCCGCACGCTACGACACCGGCGTCGAAGCCAAGAAGATCCTGGACCTGGACACCGTGCTGGATGCCGCCAAGCAGGCAAAGGACAACGGCGCGACCCGTTTCTGCATGGGCGCCGCATGGCGCAGCCCGAAAGAGCGCGACATGGAAAAAGTTGAAACCATGGTGCGTGAAGTGAAGGCCATGGGCCTGGAAACCTGCGCCACCCTGGGCATGCTGGAAGCCGAGCAGGCGCAGCGCCTGAAGGACGCCGGGCTGGATTACTACAACCACAACCTGGACACTTCGCCGGACTTCTACGACAACGTGATCTCCACCCGCCAGTACCAGGACCGCCTGGACACCCTGGGCCACGTGCGCAACGCCGGCCTGAAGGTTTGCTGCGGCGGCATCGTGGGCATGGGCGAAACGCGCGAACAGCGCGCCGGCCTGATCGCCCAACTGGCCAACCTGAATCCATACCCTGAATCGGTACCGGTCAACCACCTGGTGCAGGTGGAAGGCACCCCTCTGCACGGCCTGGACAAGCTGGACCCGCTGGAATTCGTGCGCACTATCGCCGTGGCTCGCATCACCATGCCGAAAGCGCGCGTGCGCCTGTCCGCCGGTCGCCGCGAACTGGGCGAAGCCGTGCAGGCCATGTGCTTCATGGCTGGCGCCAACTCGATCTTCTACGGCGACAAGCTGCTGACCACCGACAATCCGGAAGCCAACGACGACCGCGCATTGCTGGCAAAACTGGGCTTGCCGACCCGCGGCGCCGTCCTGGACTCCGTACAAAAAGAAGCCTGCGGCTGCTAAGAAAAAAATTCAAAAAAGAGTAGAGAGAGACATGTTCAAAAAAATCCTGATTGCCAACCGTGGCGAGATCGCTTGCCGCGTCGCTGCAACCGCACGCCGCCTGGGCATCAAGACCGTCGCCGTGTATTCGGACGCGGACGCCAACGCCAAGCACGTTGCTGTGTGCGACGAAGCGGTGAACATCGGCCCCGCCGCCGCCAAGGAATCCTACCTGTGCGGCGACAAGCTGATTGCCGTGGCGCTGGCCACCGGTGCGGAAGCGATCCACCCTGGCTATGGTTTCCTGTCCGAGAACGCCGAGTTTGCGGATGCCTGCGCCGAAATGGGCCTGGCCTTCATCGGTCCGCCGGCTTCCGCCATGCGCGCCATGGGCTCGAAGTCGGCTGCCAAGCAGCTGATGGAAAAAGCCAATGTGCCACTGGTGCCGGGCTACCACGGCGACAACCAGGATGCAGGCTTCCTGCAAGAACAAGCCGACCGCATCGGCTACCCTGTGCTGCTGAAGGCTTCGGCCGGCGGCGGCGGCAAGGGCATGCGTGTGGTCGAATCGTCGGAAGCGTTCAAGGATGCGCTGGCGTCCTGCAAGCGCGAAGCGATCAGCTCCTTCGGCGACGACAAGGTGCTGGCAGAAAAATACCTGCAGCGCCCGCGCCATATCGAAATCCAGGTGTTCGCGGACACGCACGGCAACTGCATCTACCTCTTCGAGCGTGACTGCTCCGTGCAGCGCCGCCACCAGAAGGTGCTGGAAGAAGCGCCAGCGCCGGGCATGAGCGCCGAGCGCCGTGCAGCGATGGGTGAAGCTGCCGTTGCCGCCGCGCGCGCCGTGGGCTACGTTGGCGCCGGTACGGTGGAATTCATCGCCAACCAGGACGGCAGCTTCTACTTCATGGAGATGAACACCCGCCTGCAAGTTGAGCACCCGGTGACAGAAATGATCACCGGCACCGACCTGGTGGAATGGCAGATCCGCGTCGCTGCCGGCGAAACCCTGCCGAAGAAACAGGAAGAGCTGACCATCAACGGCCATTCGATCGAAGCGCGTATCTACGCCGAGAATCCGGAGAAAGGCTTCCTGCCGTCGATCGGCACGCTGCGTCACCTGGATACGCCGGCTTCGGTGAACTTCGAACTAGGCGGCGTCCCTGGCCATCCTGCCGCTGTGCGTATCGATTCCGGCGTGCGCGAGAACGATGCGATTTCGCCGTTCTACGATCCGATGATCGCGAAGCTGATCGTCTGGGGTGCAGACCGCAAGCAGGCGCTGGCCCGCATGGCGCAAGCGCTGTCGCAATACCAGATCGTCGGCCTGGCGACCAATATCGCCTTCCTGAAACGCCTGGTGGAAGGCGATGCCTTCGCCAACGCCGACCTGGATACCGGCCTGATCGAACGCAATCACGATGCGCTGTTCCCTCCGGCGCGTTCGATTCCGGTTGCTGCCGTGGCGCTGGCCGCGGTATCGCTGATCGAAGAAGAGAAGGATAAGTCGGCCGCGCAATCGGGCGCCAACAAGGGCGATCCATGGGGCCAGGCGCTGGGCTGGCGCATGAACTTCCATTACGCCCGCAAGCTGGCTTTCAGCGACGAGCATGGCAAGCAGTACGCGCCGATGCTGACCTATTTGCCGCACGGCTGGCACTTCGAGATCAAAGGCCTGGAAGTCGACCTGTCGCTGTTCAGGCAGGACGGCGTGGACCTGAGCATCAAGCTGGGCGAAACCTCCGTGCATGGCACCGTGCGCCGCGATGGCGATGTGTTCCACGTGTTCACCGGCGGGGGCCACTATGTGCTGGACTATAACGACCCGATGGCGCATGCCGGCGAGTCCGAAGCCGAGGGCGGCCGCCTGACTGCGCCGATGCCGGGCAAGGTCGTCGCGGTGCTGGCAGAGAAGGGCAAGGAAGTGAAGAAGGGCGATGCGCTGGTCATCATGGAAGCGATGAAGATGGAACACACGATCTCCGCGCCGCATGACGGCGTGGTCGAAGAGATCCTGTACGCGGTGGGCGACCAGGTGGCAGACGGCGCGCCGCTGCTGGCCTTCAAGACCGCCGCTTAAGGGGAAGCGGAATGCGCATCCTGCTTTATCGCGCGGATGGCAATACCGCGCCGTGGATCAAGGATTTCGCCGAGTTCATGCCGGAGGCCGAAGTGGTCGTATGGCGCGAAGGCATCGGCGAGCTTCCAGCCTGCGACTACGCAGTGCTGTGGACGCCGCCGCAATCCATGCTGGCCGACCTGGCGCGCGTGAAGGCGATTTTCCTGACCGGCGCTGGTGCTGACGCGATCATGAAGTATTCGCACGCGATTCCGCCGCACATCCCGATCGTGCGCCTGAATGATGCGGGCATGGGCATCCAGATGGCGGAGTACGTCACGCACGCCGTGCTGCGCTATTTCCGCCGCCTTGACGAATACGAAACCCAGGCGCGTGCCGGCGCCTGGCTTCAACTGGAGGCGCGCGAGAAGGCCGACTTTTCAGTCGGCGTGATGGGTGTGGGCGCGCTCGGCTCGCGCGTGATCGAAGCTTTGCGTCCGTTCGAATTTCCGCTGCGTGCTTGGAGCCGTTCGCCGAAATCGCTGGCTGGCGTTGAATGCTTCCAAGGTGATGAAGGGCTGGATAGCTTCCTCGGTTCGTCGCGCGTGGTGGTGTGCATGCTGCCGTTGACGGAAGAGACTACCCACATCCTCAACCGCGCGAATATGTTGAAGATGCCGCAGGGCGCCTACATCGTCAACGTGGGGCGAGGTGCGCATATTTCCGAACCGGACCTGCTGTCGCTGATCAAGTCCGGCCATATTGCGGGCGCCATGTTGGATGTGTTCCGCAACGAACCGCTGCCGGCCCAGCATCCGTTCTGGCAAGAGCCGCGCATTACGATCACGCCGCATATTTCCGCACTGACGCTGCGCCGCGAAAGTGTCGAGCAGATGGTCGGCAAGATGCGCCAGCATGCGCGCGGCGAGGAAGTCGCCGATGTAATCAATCGCACAAAGGGATACTGAAATGAGTTTGCCAAAGAAGGTCAAGATTGTTGAAGTGGGCCCGCGCGACGGCCTGCAGAATGAAAAAGGCGACGTGCCGGCCGATGTGAAGATCGAGCTGGTGAACCGCCTGACGGAAGCGGGCTTCTCGAATATCGAAGCGGCTTCGTTTGTATCGCCAACATGGGTGCCGCAGATGGCGACTTCGAAAGAGGTCATGGCCGGAATTACCCGCAAGCCGGGTGTGATCTATTCCGCGCTGACGCCGAATATGCAGGGCTTCGAAGCCGCGCTGGCGGCAGGCGCCGGCGAAGTGGTGATCTTCGGCGCTGCGTCGGAAGCGTTTTCGCAGAAGAACATCAACTGCTCGATCGCGGAATCGATCGAACGCTTCGTGCCGGTCGCGAAAGCGGCAAAGGATGCAGGCCTGCGCCTGCGTGCCTCGGTCAGCACGGCGTTTGGCTGCCCGTATCAAGGCGAGGTACCGCTGGATTCCGTGGCTTATGTCGTTGGCCGCATGCGCGACCTGGGCTGCGACGAGATTGATATCGCCGACACTATCGGCGTGTCGACCCCGCGCAAGACGCAGGCGGTGATGGAGCGCGCGATCAAGGAATTCCGCGCCAACTCGCTGGCGGGCCACTTCCACGACACCTACGGCCAGGCGCTGGCGAATATCTACGCTTCGATGGAACTGGGGATCGAAATCTTCCATTCCTCGGTGTCGGGCCTGGGCGGCTGCCCATATGCGAAGGGCGCAACTGGCAATGTCGCCACCGAAGACGTGATCTACATGATGAATGGCCTCGGCATCGAGACCGGTGTAGATCTGGACAAGGTGGTTGATGCGGGCCAGTTCATTTCCAACTTCCTGGGCCGTAAGGCTGCCAGCCGCGCGGGCAATGCGATTGCCGCCAAACGCGCCGGCTGACGCATCGCCAACTAAGTCTCGTCCGAGCGGCCGCGCAGCAGGAATACTGCCAGCAGCGTGGCCGCTGCGCGCTGCAGCGATTGCCAGTTAGGCGTAGCAAACAGCGTTTCAAGCCGCGGCAGGGGATGCGGCGCGCCGTCCGCGATTTCACTCCAGACGCGCGCGAACTGTGCGATGCCGTTGCGTTCTTTCGCCGAGAAGACAGGTTCAGTGAAATGCTGCTTCCAGTCCGGCGTTACCCAGTCTTCCCATTGGTTCAACACTTCGTCGGCGGCCGACATGGCCGGCGCTGACGCTTGCAGTTGGCGTTGCGCGTCGAAAGAACTGGCCAGTTCCAGGTATTCGATGATGCGGTTGCGCACACGGCGCAGGCCAACAGGCTGCTCGGGAACGGAAGCGCGCGGGGTGCGCAGCCAGTAATACAAATCGTAGTTGGTGGCGCTGTCCGGCGCCGAGCCTACCGGGAGATCGGCTTTTTGCTGCCACAGCGGGAACCAGTGCGGATCGCGTATATGCTCAGCACCTGTCGCGGCGCCGCCGAACTGCACGTATCGCACTTGAGCTTCAGCCAGGCTGTGCACGTTTGCGCCGCTGGCCAGGAAGGGGGAGTAGAGTTGCGGCAGGTCGTCGTGCCAGTCGCAGACCGGGCACGTTGCAAGTGAACCTGGGGCGCCGGCGAAGGTGGCGTATCCGCAGCAAGGGCAGGTGTACATGGCGCTGATCATAATGCAGCAAATGCTGCAGAAAAAAAAAGACCTGCACGAATGCAGGTCTTTTTTCTGAAACTTGGTCGGAGTACAAGGATTCGAACCTTGGACCCTCTGCTCCCAAAGCAGATGCGCTACCGGGCTGCGCTACACTCCGAAGAAGCAAGATAATACAAGCTGGGTTGGGGATCGTCAACCCCCAATTTAAAAGTTGGAGAATTTTGATGCCCTATCGAACGCCCAGGTGGCGTATTGCGGTCGGTATCGTTATTTCTTTGCTACTGCATGCGGCAGCGGTGGTTTTCGTGCGCCTGCCTGAGCCGCGCAATGTGGCCGACACGCGCAACTGGATGACGCAAGTGGAGGTAAGGATAGTTCCACCGGCTCCGCCGCCAGAGCCTGCTCCGGAAGTCGAGCAAAGGCCCGAGCGCGTTGCGGTCGCAGAACCGCGCCGCCAGCCGCGTCGTACAGAGCCGCGCAGGGATGCTTCCAAAGAGGAATCCGATACTGCAGTCCAGCCGGCGCGCGAATCGACGCTGGTCCTGCGTCCAGCCGAACCGAGCACAACGACGCATTTCGACCGCGAAGCCGCCAAAGCCGCCGCCCGCGATATAGCCGGGGAGCTGGAAACGGCCCCGCTCAAAATACGCGAAACCAGGGACGAGAAGCTTGCGCGGCAAATCCAGAGCGCCGCCCGCCCCAATTGCAAGGACGGCATCCCCGGCGGCCTGCTGGCCCCGCTCTACCTGATGATGGACAAGAAAGACAGCGGCTGCAAATGGTAAAAATGGGGTACGTCCCCATTTTTTTACTGCTTGAGCTCGAGGGCGCGGTCGTAGAGTGCGTTCTTTTTCTTGCCGGTGATTTGGGCGGCAAGGGTGGCGGCTTGCTTGACGGGCAATTCGGCGAGCAGAATCTGCAGGATGCGGTCGGTTTCGGCGTCCTGGCCTTCGTCCGCAGGCGGGGCGCCTTCGACCAGAACTACGAACTCGCCTTTTTCATGGTTGGCGTCGGATTTCAGCCAGGCTACTGCTTCACCCAGCGGGCAGCGGTGGATCTGCTCGAACAGCTTGGTGACTTCTCGGGCGAACACGACCTGGCGTGCGGCGCCGAAGGCTTCGGCCAGCGCTTGGGCGCACTCGACTATACGGTGCGGGGCTTCGTAAAACACCAGCGTCGCTGGCGCGGCTGCCAATCCTTGCAGCACCGCCTCGCGCTGCTTGGCTTTCGATGGCAAAAAACCAACAAAGTGGAACTGGTCGTTCACCAGGCCGCTGGCCGACAGCGCGGCCACCGCGGCCGAAGCGCCCGGCAGGGGGATCACGCGCAGGCCGGCGGCTCGCACCGCGTCCACGATCCTGGCGCCGGGATCGGATACAGCCGGGGTGCCGGCATCCGACACCAGCGCAATGCGCTCGCCGGCCTGCAGCCGGGCGATCAGGCCTTCCGCCGCTTCGCGCTCGTTGTGCATGTGGGCTGCGACCAGGGGCTTGTGCAAGCCGAAGCGATTCATGAGCTGGGCCGTGTTGCGCGTGTCCTCGCAAGCTACCGCGTCAACCAGCGACAGCACATGCAAGGCACGCAGGCTAATGTCAGTAACATTGCCAATTGGCGTAGCCACCACGTATAAAGATGCCGTAGGATAGTTCTGGTGGACGGTCTCGCCGAGGATTGGCAATGCAGCGAGCGGGCTGGAATCTTGTGAGGTCATTTGGGGGAAGGATGCAGTTTAAAAATATCAAAAATCTGATACTCGGCGTTGCCACGGCCATGTTGGCCAGCGCTTGCAGCACGCCGTGCGATGCGCCCGGGGGATTGTGCGCGCCAATCACTTCGATGACAAGTGCGCCGCCTGCCGTTGCCAAGGCGCCGCGGCCGAAACCTCCGGCGCCGCCGCCTGAGCCGGAAGTCGTAGTCGAGACTTTTTCGGTGCCGTCGCCGGAAGATGCGGCACGGCCGCCCTCCATCATGCAGGTCGTCCCTCAAGCTGCGGAGAAGGCTGACGGCGAGCGGGTTTATCGCATCGCGCTGCTGCTGCCGCTGCGTTCGGAAGCGCTGGGACGCGCGGCCGATGCCTTGCGCGCCGGTTTCATGGCGGCGCTTGAGCGCGACAGCCATGGCTTTGAAGTCAATGTGGTGGAAACCGGCGATTCGCCGCAGGAGGTGCTGTCGGCCTACGTTACGGCCCAGGAAAAGAACGATATGGTGGTTGGTCCCCTGGCCCGTTCCGCCGTCACCGCCATTGCATCGAGCCCGCTGGTGGAAAAGCCGACTATCGCTCTGAATCACCCGGAACTGCGCGGCGATCCCCAGCTTCCGCCGCAAATGCTGGCGATCGGCCTGTCGATCGAGGATGAGGCACGCCAGGTGGCCGACTGGGGTGCTCGCGAGAACCCTTCCGCCAAGGCGCTGGTCATTTCCGGCAATTCGTCCTGGCAGAAGCGCCTTGCCGGCGCCATGTCGGCACAGTTGCAGCGCCTGGGACTGCGCCCGCGCAACGTTGACCTGACCCCGCTCAACGGCTATCTGCAGGATTCGGAACTGGTAGCCTTGCGCACCCGCCTGCAAAGCGAGCCAGCAGGCGTGCTGTTCGCGGCGCTGGACCCGGACCAGGTGCGCCAGCTGAAAATCGCGCTCTCCGCCCCGCCGCTGGGCGATATTCCGCTGTATGGCACGTCGTCCCTGAATCCCGGCCGCAGCATGTACCGCGCCGGGCCGGAACTGGATGGCGTGCGCCTGCTTGACCTGCCATGGCTGGTGCAGCGCGACCATCCCGCAGTGATGACGTACCCGCAACCGGTGCCGCGCGACGAAGCACGGATCAGCGCCGACATGGAACGGGTCTATGCACTGGGCATCGATGCCTTCCGAATCGCCCGCGAGATCGCGATCCAGCCGCAGCGCCGCTTCCAGCTCGATGGCGTGACCGGCCAGCTGATTATCGATTTCGGCACCGGACCATCCTGGTTCGAGCGGGCCGAAGTGCCGGCCGAGTACCGCAACGGCGTGCCGGTTCCGATCACCCAATAAGGCAAGCGCATGCCCCGCACCGAATTGCAGGAAATCGGCCGGGGCGGCGAAGAACGCGCCCTGGCTTTCCTGCAGAGGCAGGGGTTGACGCTGGTTGAGCGCAATTTCCTGTGCAAGACGGGGGAGCTGGACCTGGTCATGCGCGATGGCGAACACCTGGTGTTCGTTGAGGTCCGGGAACGCAATAATCCCCGCTTTGGCGGCGCTGCCGCCAGCATTTCCCCGGCCAAGCAGCGCCGCATCCTGCGTGCCGCCAAATATTACCTGCTGCGTTTTGCCAAAATGCCACCATGCCGTATTGACGTGGTGGCAATAGACGGCGAGCGCATCAATTGGATGCGTAACGCTATCATTGATCAAATGTAAGCATTTTTAACAGCGCTTGTGAGGCCCGCCTAGCCACTGCACTATAATTACGCACACTATGACCAATCAACGCATCCTCTCGCACTTCCACGAAAGTGCCGAAATCAAGATCCAGTCCGCAACCGTCCTGGCGCAGCCTATCGCGCAAGCTGTGGACCTGATGTTCTCCGCCCTCTCGAACGGCAACAAGATACTGGCTTGCGGTAACGGCGGCTCGGCGGCTGACGCCCAGCACTTTGCCGCGGAGTTGGTAGGCCGTTTTGAGCGTGAACGCTTTCCGCTGCCGGCCATTTCGCTGGCAACCGATACCTCCATCCTGACCGCTGTGGCCAACGACTACAGCTACCGCGAGATCTTCTCCAAGCAGGTACAGGCGTTCGGCCAGGCTGGCGACATCCTGCTGGCGATTTCGACTTCGGGCAATTCGGCCAACGTGATGGCCGCAATCGAGGCGGCGCTGGAACGTGAGATGCGCGTAGTGGCACTGACCGGCAAGGGCGGCGGCGCAATCGGCAAGATGCTGACCGACGCCGACGTGCATATCTGCGTGCCGGCAGACCGTACCGCCCGTATCCAGGAAGTCCACCTGGTGACCATCCATTGCATTTGCGACGGCATCGACGTCGCCCTGTTCGGAGGAGATGTAAATGAATAAAGCCCGTCCACTTTCGCTGGCCGTGATGGCCGCGGTCCTGGCGAGCACCACCCTGTCCGCTTGCGCCCCGATCATCGTTGGCGGCGCGGTTGCAGGTACCCTGGCGGCGTCCGATCGCCGCACCCTGGGCGCGCAGACTGAAGACAAGTCGATCGTTGTGAAGGCCGAGGTGAAAATGCCTAACATCGCCGGCAAGAGCGCCCACGTCAACGTGAACAGCTTTAACCGCCGTGTCCTGCTGACCGGCGAGGTGCCAGACGACGAGACCAAGGCCAAGGTAGAGCGTGAAGTGCGCGCTATCGACGGCGTGCAGAACGTGACCAATGAACTGGAAGTGGGCTTCTCCTCCAGCTACACCTCGCGTTCCAACGATGCGCTGATCACTTCCAAGGTCAAACTGAGCCTGGCTGATGCCAAGGACATTTCGGCCAACTCCTTCAAGGTCGTAACCGAGAAGGGCGCTGTTTTCCTGATGGGCCGCGTGACCCAGCGTGAAGGTACGCAGGCGGCCGATATCGCGCGCGGCGTGGCCGGCGTGACCAAGGTCGTTAAAGTGTTCGAGTACATTTCCGAGGACGACGTCAAGCAATACCAGCCGTCCCAGCAGGCTTCGCAAGGCTAAGAAATATCATGAGTACCGGCTCCAGGGCATGGATTAAACCGGCGATTGCGCTTGCCGTCATCGCCGGCATCGGCTTCACGACCTACCAGTCGCTGAACAAGCATCAATCCGCGCCTGCGGTCACCTTCCTCGGCATCAAAGGGGAAAAAATCACGCCTGAAAGCCTGAAAGGCAAAGTCGTGATGGTCAATTTCTGGGCAACCTCGTGCACCACCTGCGTGGCCGAGATGCCGGAAATGGTCGAGACGTACAACAAGTACAAGGGCCAGGGCCTGGAATTCGTCGCCGTAGCGATGAAGTACGACGCGCCCAACTACGTGGTCAACTTCACTGAAACCCGTCAGTTGCCGTTCAAGGTCGCGCTGGATGTGACCGGCGATGCCGCCAAGGCGTACGGCGACGTCTCCATGACGCCGACTACCTTCGTCATCGACAAGGACGGCAACATCATCAAGCGCTACTTGGGCAAGCCGGAATTCCCGGCCCTCCACGCGCTGCTCGAAAAAGCCCTGAAGGGCTGATCAAATCAATTCCTCGGCGCTGCGCAGTAATTGTGAAAACTGCGCCAAGCCTTGGCTTTCCATAATTGCGATGAACTGCTGCGCAGTATGTGCGGGGCGTCTTAGTCGTTGACGCATCGCCTTTACCGCACTGAGGACCTTGATCTGGTCAAGAGTGTATTGGGCAACCATGAAATCATCGGGATGCAGTACCTCAATTCCGTGAATTTCGACCGCGTCGACCGGAAAGTCCTTCAGGTTAAAGGTAACTATCGCATCGGCATGCCCCGCGATAGCGGCGGCAAGCACATGGCGATCGTCCGGGTCTGGCAGTACCAGAGAGTCGATGAGCCGCTCGTACCCTTGGATCAAGCAATCTTCAATTGCCTTGTTCATCAGTTCCGCAGTTCGCGGTATCAGTTCTTTGAGTTCCGGGCGATTGCTTAAGAGATTCCCCTTCCACTCGTCCTGGATCGTTTCAGTCCAGCGGGCGGCGAACATACCTGCCGACGCAAGGCTCAACAGCAGATCCCGCAACGGCGCTGGATACAACACGCATGCGTCAAGCACCACCGTATAGCGGAAAAATCCTGCCATTAGTAGCCCATGTTGTGTTCCTGCGCCTGGTCAGACAGCTCTTGCAATGCCTGTTGCGATCGATGCTCGCGCTGTTCTTTGTACCGCATGACATCTTCAAATCGCACGCGCCTATGCGCGCCAACTTTGTGATGCGGAATCGCCCCCGACTCAAGCAACTTTACAAAATACGGACGGGAGACGTTCAGGTACATCGCCGCCTCTTGGGTAGAAATATCGAGCTCTTTTGGCATCACGGCAACTGCCTTGCCCTGTGCGAGCGAACCCAGGACTTCCGCAAACAGGCGCAACACCTTTGGCGGCAGGGTCAACACAGGCGCCCCAGACAAATCCTTCTTCCCGTCCTCGACTAGCGCGATCTGGACAGCACGCGAATGATCTAAAGCAGCAACGAGGCAACGTTGGGCCTCTTTGGCCAGCTCAACATCTTTTTCGCTGTCCAGCCGGTCTATTACATTTGCCACGCCACTCTCCTTGAACATTTTGTTTACTTCATTGTAAACGAAATATTCAAATTAATCGAAATATTCGAAACGCTCTTAACTTTTAGGATAAAGGATCATCTGCGTGCAGCGGAACAGGGCGATGGCTTTGCCGGTCGCCTTATTGCTTACCGTTGCATCCCACACTTGCGTCGTACGGCCGCCGTGCACCATGCGGGCGGAGACGGCGATCGTGCCTTCGCGCGCGGTGCCAAGATGGTTCGACTTCAACTCGATCGTGGTGAAATTCTGGGCGCCTTCCGGCAGGTTGGCAATGCAGCCAAAACCGCAGGCCGTATCGGCCAGGGTGACGACGGTGCCGGCGTGCAGGTAGCCGTTCGGCGCCAGGTGGTGTTGGACGATGTCGATTTCGGCCTGCAATTCGCCTTCGGCGGCGCCGGTGACGCGGATGCCGAGCAGGCCGGTCAGGTTGTTGTGAGTGAGTTGATTGAGTTTTTCGAGGTCGAACTTCATCAGGGCATGTCTCCGTTTACAGATAAAGGATCATAGCAGCAGGAAACAGGGTATGCTTACGCATGCGCGACCTGCCCCACAAGGGCCCGGTCTGCAGGCAAGACCAGAAGCTCAAAAGGTGGATTCAACCGATTAACTTACGGAGAATGACCTATGAACGAACGAGAGCAACTGTCTGCCATCGTGCAGCGCATGGAAGTGAAGCTGGCGCAAGGCCACCAGGAGGATTGGGCCCGCCTGCTGCACCGTGCTCGCACGCTGAGCGCCTTCGATTGCTCGGCCGCCAAGGGCGAGATCCTGCATTATTTCGGCGGCGCCGGCTCGATCAGCGATCTTCAGCTTGACGAAGAATTCAGCGACCTGCGCACCCAGCTCTACACCCTCTGCTACGGCAAGCGCACCACGCATTGAAACGCGGGATAGTCCGCCTGTTATTCCTGGCCTGGGCGCTGGTTTCGACGGGCTGGCTGGCCAACTCGTACCGGACGCGCGACGTCGATCCGGCGCTGCTGCGCGGCAGCGTCGATGCCGAAGAATCCCTTAGCCTCCCTGCGCGCACTCCGGGCGCCACCGCAGGATTGCTATTCTTTTGCGGCTCGGGCGTCGCGGCAGAGGCCTATGTCCCGATGCTGCGGCAGGTTGCCGATGCCGGCTATCCGGTTGTGATCATCAAGCTGCCGTTGCGCTTCGCCCCACTCGACAGCAGCAAGGACGAGGCTTTGGCGAGGGCGCATCGTGCGATGGCGGCCCATGGCGAGGTCCGGCACTGGGTGATTTCAGGCCATTCGCTGGGCGCCGCGCTGGCGGCCCGGCTGGCATACCAGGAGCCGGCGCTCCCGGCCGCGTTGGTCCTGGTTGGCACCACCCATCCCAAGCAGCAGGATCTCTCCAGGCTGCCTTTTCCCGTCACGAAGGTCTTTGCGTCCAACGACGGCGTGGCGCGCATAGGCGACGTAATGCACAACAAGCCGCTGCTGCCGGCGCAAACGCGCTGGGTGGAGATCAAGGGCGGCAACCATTCTCAATTCGGCAATTACGGCCACCAGCTGCTCGATGGCGAAGCGGCGATCAGCCGGGAGGCGCAGCAGGCGGTGGTCGTGCAAGCGCTGCTTGCCGCGCTTAAGCCCAGTTGATCGGGTCTTTGCCCTGCTGCGCCAGGTAAGCGTTGGCGCGCGAGAAGGGGCGGCTGCCGAAGAAGCCTTTGTGGGCGGAAAATGGCGACGGGTGCGGCGAAGTGATGACCATGTGCTTGCGCGGGTCGATGAGGGCGCGCTTGGCGATGGCGTAACTGCCCCACAGGATGAAGACCAGCCCTTCGCGGCCGGCCGACAGGCGCTTGATTGCGCTGTCGGTGAAGTGCTCCCAGCCCTTGCCCGCGTGTGAACCGGCCTCTCGGGCGCGTACTGTCAGCACGCTGTTCAACAGGAACACGCCTTGGCCAGCCCAGTCGGACAGGTCGGTGCGCTGGCGCGCAACGCCCAGGTCGGAGTGCAGCTCCTGGAAGATGTTCTGCAGGCTCGGTTGCGGGCGGTTGCCGTCCGGGACCAAGAAGCAGAAGCCCATGGCGGCGCCGGGCGTGTGGTAAGGGTCCTGGCCTAGGATCACCACTTTCACGTCGTCGAACGGCGTCAGGTCGAAGGCGCGGAAAATATTGCGGCCGGCGGGGAAGCACTGGCGCTCAGCATATTCCGCGCGCACGAAACCGGTCAGCGATTCCCAGTAAGGCTGCGCGAATTCTTCTTCCAGTTGGGCTTTCCAGCTCGGTTCAATGCGGACTGTCATACCGAAATCTTAGCATTCCACAAGCGGCCTATACTGGGCCGATGAATATCCGTCGCAAAGCGAGGTTTGGCGAGGCCTTTGAGGCGATCGTGGGCGATTGCCTGGCGCAGGTGCGCGCCAACGTCGCCGGCGTGCTCGCAGGCGACGTCGAAAGCTTGCACCAGATGCGTGTGGGCGTGCGCCGCTTGCGCGCCTTGCTGTCGGGCGTGCAGGCATGGGATGCAATGCCTGAAGGTACGGCAGGCAAGCTGCGCTGGCTGGGGCAGGAGCTGGGCCGCGCGCGCAACTGGGATGTCTTCCTGGAGTCGACCTTGCCTGCATTGGGCGGGGGTTCGCAAGCGGTGCAGTCGGCGGCGTGCGACGCAGCGTCGCGGCAGCACGCGCATGTTCGCCACCTCCTCGAAGGGCCGCGTTATCGCGCACTGATGGAGGAACTGGCGTTGTGGCGCAACGAGCGGTTGTGGCGCGATCCGGCGCGCATCCAACCCTGGGACAAGGACGCGCGCAAGGTAGCGCGAGCCCTGGTGCGTCATGCGCGCAAACGGGTGGCGAAGCGGATTCGCACGCTGGACGCAAGGCGGCCGGCCAGCCTGCACCGGCTGCGCATCGCGGTGAAGAAGGAGCGCTACATGCGCGAGTTCTTCGGCATAGACGCACGCGCGAAGGTGCTGTCTGAAGCGCAGGAGCTGCTGGGCACGCTGAATGACCGCCGCATTGCGCGTGAATTGCTGCAGTCTTTGCAGGACCGCCTGCCCGCGCACGCGGCGGAACTCTCGTATATGGGAGGCCTGCTGGCCGGGCGGCAGGAACATGCCCTGCCGGAAGCGGTTCGCTTCGCCCGGCGCAAACTTTAGTCGTCCAGGCCTTTGCCGGCCAGGATCTGCGGCATGCATTTCTCGACGCGCGATTCGCGGGTCTTCGCTTGCTTGGCGGAAGAGAAGTGCAACAGGTAGCCGCGCTGGCGGCCAGGCGTCAGAGCGTAGAAGGCTTCCGCCAGGGCTGGATGCTCGTCGAGCTTTTGCAGGAACTCGTCGGCCATCGGGAAGTCTTCCGTCTTGCGGAATTCGACCTTGGCGCCCGACTTTTCGAGCTCGATGGCTTCTTCGACGTAGGACTTGATGATCTTCGCCTGCCGCTTGATGTCGGCGAGGCCGGTGAAGCGGAGCTGGCGCCCGGCCTGCACGTTGGCGGTCTGCTGCACCAGGATGTTTTCCGGGTCCTGCATCAGGGAGCCCTTGAAGAACAGGAGCGCGCAGTATTCCTTGAATCCGTGGATCAGGACGATGTTCTGGTCATTCCAGGTGAAGCACGCGCAACCCCATTTCGTCTCCTCCGTCAGGTGCGTGGAGAGAACGATCTTGCGCAGTGCTTCAAACTCTTCGTGCCATTTATTCTCAGCCATTCTTGCCTCCCGTTGTTGTTAGGTCGGCAATATACTACTTCAGAATGGCCGATTCGGCTCAGGCCTGTTCCAGTACGTTATGCGCCTGCACGTCGGCGTGGTATGAAGAACGCACCATGGCGCCCACTGCGGCGTGGGCGAAGCCCATTTCGTAGGCTTTTTCCTCGAACATCTTGAACACATCCGGGTGCACGTAACGGCGCACCGGCAGGTGGCTGTTGGACGGCGCCAGGTACTGGCCGATGGTCAGCATGTCGATGTCGTGGGCACGCATGTCGCGCATCACTTCCAGGATTTCCTCGTCGGTCTCGCCCAGGCCGACCATCAGGCCGGACTTGGTCTTGACGTGCGGGTAGCGCGCCTTGAAGTCTTTCAGCAGGGTCAGCGAGTGCTGGTAGTCGGCGCCCGGGCGGGCTTCCTTGTACAGGCGAGGCACGGTTTCCAGGTTGTGGTTCATCACGTCCGGCAGGCCGTCGGCAAAGATGTCCAGCGCTTTTTCCAGGCGGCCGCGGAAGTCAGGCACCAGTACTTCGATCTGGGTCTTGGGCGACAGTTCCTTGGTCTTGGTGATGCACTCGACGAAGTGGCCGGCGCCGCCGTCGCGCAGGTCGTCGCGGTCCACCGAGGTGATCACCACGTAGGACAGGCGCAGCTTGGCGATGGTGTTGGCCAGGTTGATCGGCTCCTGGGTGTCCAGCGGGTCAGGGCGGCCGTGGCCCACGTCGCAGAACGGGCAGCGGCGGGTGCACTTGTCACCCATGATCATGAAGGTAGCAGTACCCTTGCCGAAGCATTCGCCGATGTTCGGGCAGCTCGCTTCTTCGCACACGGTCACCAGCTTGTTCTCGCGCAGGATGTCCTTGATCTCGTAGAAGCGGGAAGAATGCGATGCCGCTTTCACGCGGATCCACTCAGGCTTCTTCAGGCGCTCGGCCTGTTCGATCGGGATGATCTTGATCGGGATGCGGGAGGTCTTGTCGGCGCCTTTTTGCTTGTCGCTTGGGTTGTAAGTCATAGCTGCTTGCTTTCAAGTTAATTCAGGTTCGGCCACGTGGAGCTGGCGTACCAGCTCGTCGGCCAGTGCCTGCTGGACATCGGCCAGCGGGACATCCACGCCCATCGAACGCATGTCGATGGTTTCCAGGCCTGCGTAACCGCAGGGATTGATCCAGGTGAAGGGGGCCAGGTCCATGCCCACGTTCAGCGATACGCCGTGGTAGGTGCAGCCGTTGCCGCGCACCTTCAGGCCGAGGGCGGCGATCTTGGCGCCTTTTTTGGGGCCGTTGGCGATGTAGATGCCGGGCGCGCCTTCAACGCGCTCGCCGGCGAGATTATACGCGGCCAGCACATTGATGATCGCTTCTTCGATCTTGTTGACGAACTGGCGGGCGTACAGCTTGCCGCCTTTCTTGTTGCGGCGCAGGTCCATCATCAGGTAGATCACGACCTGGCCGGGACCATGGAAGGTCACCTCGCCGCCGCGGTCCGTCTGCACCGTGGGGATGGACGTAGCGCCGGCCAGCAGGTGGCCGCGGTCGGCGCCCAGGCCCAGCGTATAGACGGGCGGGTGCTCGACGATCCACAGTTCGTCGGGCGTATCTTCCTGGCGCGCGTCGGTAAAGGCGCGCATCGCTGCGAAAGTTGGTTCGTATTCGGCTTGGCCGAGATGGCGGATGACCGCCGGCTGAATAGGCATAAGGCCGCCATTATACCTTTCCAGCCTTGGCGTTGCTTAATGACTAGGCAGTTTTATGCCGATTTCCTTAAGCTGGCATCAGGTTGATGTTCTTTAGCCAATCTTGCAAAGACTCCCGCTGCCATTGGTGCGCGACGTAATCCTTGAGCTTTTGCGGCACCGGATCGCCGTTCATCACCAGGCGGCTAAGCATGATGGCCAGGTCGGTATCGGCGATGCACCAGCGGCCGAACAGGTAGGGGCCGTCGATCACGCGTTCTGCCAGGTGCACCAGCTTATCCGCCGCCGCCTGGGCGGCGGGGGACAGCGGCTGTTCGGCGCGGCGGTAGAACACCGTGTAGGTGCTGCGTTCTTCCCTCAGTGCGCCCAGGTCGCTGCGGACCCAGGCCTGGATCTGGCGCGCGACGGCGCGTTTCTGGGGCAGCACCGGGTACAGGGCACGATGCTCGGGGGCGGGAAACATCTCGTCCAGGTATTCGGTGATGGCGCTGGACTCGGTCAGCATGAAATCGTTGTGCTCCAGGCAGGGTACGCGGCCAGTCAGGGCCTTGCCGGTATAGGACAGCTCCTTGTTTTTGCCAGCTTCCAGGTCGACGGTTTCGAGTTCGAAATGGAGGCCTTTTTCGCGCAGGGCGACGAAAGCGGAAATGGCGTAGGGGCTGGTGAACTGGCTGTCCACATACAGTTTGAGGCTCATGGCGGGGCTCCGGCTTGGTTATATTTACTCACATGGTATGCCTTGCGTCATGCTTGCCAAAACGATATATTTTCTACGGCCTTGCTAATATTGCTCACATGAGACTACCCAACCTGTCCACCCTGCGCGCCTTCGAGGCGGCAGTCCGCCACGAGAATTTTTCGCGGGCGGCGGCGGAGCTGTGCCTGACGCATGGCGCCATCAGCCACCAGGTCCGGGGGCTGGAGGAGGAGCTGGGCGTGCAACTGTTCGTCCGCAATGGGAGGCAAGTGACGGCGACGCCCGAGGCGCGGCGCTTTGCGGCGACGGTGGCGCGCTGCCTCACCGAGCTGGCGGATGGCGCGGCCGAATTGCGGCCGCCTGAGGGCGTGCAGCGGCTGAGCGTGACGGCGATTCCTTCGTTTGCGGCGCGCTGGCTGGCGCCTCGGCTGGGGCAGTTCATCGAACAGCATCCGACGATCGAGGTGATCCTGCAGGCCAGCGGGGCTTTGCAGGACCTGGTGCGGGAGGGGATCGATGTCGGCATCCGCTTCGGGCGCGGCAAGTATCCCGGGCTGGATGTGGAGCGCCTGATCGGCGAGATTTACTATCCAGTAGCGAGTCCTCACTATCGCGGTGGACAACTGCCTGCCTGTCCACAGGATTTGGCGAAGGCCACCTTGCTGCGCTCGAACGAGCCTTGGGCACCCTGGTTCCGCGCGGCCGGACTGGATCTGCCGGAGCCTTCCGGCGGCGTGATGTTCGAGGATTTGTCGATGCTGATCCGCTCCGCCGTCGACGGTGACGGAGTGGCATTGGTGCGCCACGTGGTGGCGATGCAGGAAATTGCGTCGGGCCAGTTGGTGCGGCTATTCGATATCGCATCGCCTTGCCCGGATGATTACTACCTGGTCAGTCCGCCCGGCGCCCTGCAGAAACCGCAGGTGCGGGCGTTCCGCGAGTGGCTGAAGGCGGAAATCGCCCGCAGCCAGCTTCTTACAACACCATCTTGACCATCGGGTGGCCGGACAGCGCGCGGTAAATATTGTCCAGCTGCTCGCGGCTGGTGGCCCGCACGGTGCAGGTCAGGCTGGTGTAATTCCCTTTTGCCGACGGACGCGATTCCAGCTTCCCTTCGTGGAAAGTCGGGTCGTGCTCGACCACTACCTCGATAATCGTGGTGGCGAAGGCGTCGTGGGTGGCGCCCATCACCTTGATCGGGAAGTCGCTCGGGTACTCAATGAGGGACTCTTCAGGCGAGATGGGTTTCATCATGATTTTTCCAATCTTGTAACAACAAAAAAAAGACCCGGCGCGGTGCGAGTGCGCCGGGTTCCATTTTACATCGTTACCTATATGGCCCCTGTGGGCCACTTTTCAAGGTCAGGCGGCTTCTGGCGCCTTGTTTGACAGGCGCTGCAGGCGTTCCAGGGCCGACTCGCTGCCGTTGGCCGGATTGGTCACCGATTTGCGGATCGCTTCGATTTCGGCGGCCTGGTCGTAAGGGCGCTGGCCGATGTCGGAGACGATCTTCATGCCTTCGGCTTCATTGGCGATCGACTGGGCGCGCTTGGTCAACGCGTTCAGCGCGCTGGTGTTGCCGCGCATGCCGGACAGGTTGGCCAACTGGCTCTGGCGTTCGGCGCGCACTTGCTGCAGGTCGCGCTGGGCCTTGGCTTGGGCCAGGGCTTGCATCGCCTTTTTCGCTGCAGCGTCGAAGTCGGCCAACTGCTGCGACAGGGCGTCGACGATTTTCTGCAGCTCTTCCATGTAAGCCTGGGCGTCGGCCTCTTCCTGGATTTCCTGCGGCAGGCGGCCCTTGTTGGCTTCCAGTTCGTCGCAGAACATGTTGATCGTCGCTTCCGAAATCTGGCCGGCGGCCAGGCGTTCGGCCAGGGTGCCAGTGGCTTTTTCGTCGGTTTCGATCAGTTTGCGCAAGCGGACCACGTCGTCGCGCTCCTTGTTGAAGGCGGCACGGGCTTGCGCCAACTTCTGGGCGGCGCTGCGCAGGGTGTCGGCCAGGCGGTCGCGGTCGGCCTCGGTCGCCGTTTCCGGGTCAAAACTGGCGATGGCTTCCGACACGCGGTCGCCCAGGGCGCCAAAGTGCTTGGAAATCAGTCGTGCAGTCAGGGCCCAGCCATTCGAGTTGCTCATTTTTGCTTCCTTTCAGTTAAGTTCAATATGCGGCGGTCATTTACTGGATAACCAGCCGTTCCTGCTCCACCGGAATTCCCACTACGAAGTCGACGTGAATTCCGCGTTTCCTTGCATCGCCGTTCACGCTCTGGAGAATCTCCGTCGTGACCAGCAGGTATTCCTTGCTGCCGTCGCCCAGTTGCCGGGCGTAGGGCATGAAGTACAGCTCTTGCTTCAGGCCCTGCATGCCGCTTGCTTCGTCGATGCGGGTTTCGGTGCCCGTGAAGGGCGGGACGAAACCGGCATTCGGGTCGCCGACATCGCGCTCGAAGTCCAGCGCTTCCTGTTCGCCAAACGCCGTTGCCAGTACCGCGCTGTCGGCGCCGCTTTCCTCAAGCTGGCTGCGCCACAGGCTGAATTGCAGGTCGCCCAGGCCGCAACCGTCTGCGCCGGTGAAGGCGTCCTGGTCTTCCGCCGTGGTGGGAATGAAGCGCACCAGCTGCGTGCAGTACAGGATTTCCTTCACCTCGCCGTGTTCGTCCACATAAAGCTGGAGGAACTTTTCGTGCTCGTCTTCGTCGCCCTTGGCCAGGTAGTAGCGGTACAGGCGGCCGGCCATCGACAGCTTGAACTGGGAAATGGCGAGGATCCGGCTGTCTTCCGCTTCCGGCAGTGCGACCAGGGAACCGTTGGCGTTGGCGCGCAGCAGGGGCGACGCTTGCACTTCCACCACGCTGCCGATCCTTGCTGCCAGCGGCAGGCCGCGGTCTTCCGGCTGCGGCGCGTCGCTGTCGACGCCGCGGCGTTTGGCGCCGCTGCGCAGGTAATCGATGGCGTCTTTCCAGCCCATTCCTTAGTTCCTTTCAAACGAGTAGTTAGCGTTCTTTTTCACTTCCTGCGCCGCGGCCATCATCCTGAAGGCTTTCCAGGCCAGCCAGACCAGGCCGCCGATCAGCAACGCGACTGCCAGTTTGGCCAGGGTGCTCGATTCGTGAGCAGCGGGTTTGGCGGCCGGGGCTTGCACTTGCTGCTGGCGGGCGGTCTCCACAACAGCGCCAGCAATGTCACTCGCGCCGGCCGCGTCAGCCATGGCGCCCGTATTGCCGCTGACGTCACCCTGGGCGGTTGGCGCCGGCGCCGGCGCCGGAGCTGGCTGGGCAGCAGGAGCAGGGGCCGGAGCTGCATGGCCGCTTGCTGCACGGCCCAGCATGAAGCCGCCGATGCCCCACAGCCAGCCGTTGCTGCTGTCGCGGACGATGACCGGAGCCGGTGCACTGGTCGCGCCACTGCCTGGGGCGCCGTGCTGGGCATAGGCGCCGTTGTTGTAGCCGCCATTTCCGCCGCTGCGGCCGCCGGGAACGACCGGATCAAGCGGAGGCAGCGGAGGCGTGGTCCCGGTGCGGGAAGCCGTGGTGTTGCCGAAGCTGCCGGGCGCTGCCTGGCCGGTAGTGGCGGCACGTCGCGTGTCATAGGTGCGCATTGCCTGGTCCTGGGCGGCGCGGCGGTCAAGATCGCGGGACATTGCCGAGTCGCGTTGTTGCGTGCGTGCCGCAGCAGGCGGCTGCGACTGGCGCTGGCCGAAGGTGCCGAAACTTGGCTTGCTCGGCGTGCTGACGCTGCGCGAAACCGTGCTGCGGCTCGAGGAAAAGCCGCTGCGGTATGAGCCGCCTGGGCGGGCATCGGCCGTGTTGGCGACTACAATTGCCACCACGATTGCCATGATGGCCGCGAAGCGAGTGCGCTTGAACATGAAATTCACCGTTGTCAGGTAGTTAAACTTTCGATGAAAATCAGCATATCTTTCAAACAATCCGACTGCATCGGTAAAAAAAGGCCCGCTTCACCATGACTAAGAAATACCTGGACATGAACCAGCACGACGCGCTCTACAAGGTGGCGCGCACCTTCCCCGGCGGCATCGAGGCGCTTGCCCAGCAAATGGGCATTTCGGCCAACGTGCTGCGCAATAAGCTGGCGCCAACCATCGCTTCGCATTACCCCTCCTTCGAGGAGGTTTCGACCATCGTGGACCTGTGCCACAAGGCTGGCGTGCACGAAGCCATGCTGCCGCTGCATGCGCTGCTGACGCGGCATGGCATGGCGGCATTCATCGTCCCTATCCCCGATGAGGTGAGCAACGACGACCTGTCGCAGACGGTGTGCAAGGTGATGGCCCAGGTGGGCGCGGTGGCGGAGGCAGTGTCGGGGGCACTGCTTGATGGCAAGGTGACGGAGGCGGAAGCCGACCTGATCGAGCGCGAATTCCATGGCGCGCTGTCGGCGCTGGGGGAGTGGCGCGAGCGCATTCGCCAGCGCGCCAAGATCGGCAAGTAAAAAAAAAAGCCAGCCTTGGCCTGTCGGCCGGCTGGCTAAGACTTTTTCTTCCTTTTGGGGCGAAATAGTCGGGACAAGGCGCGCAGCTTATCCCGGTTTCGCTACCGCTTCATGACACCATGATTAGCGGCGATTACCCTCGTTGTCCTGGCGCTCTTGCCGTTCCCGCGCGCGGTCGCGTGCATCATGCCGCTGTTGTTGCGGCTGTGACTGCTGAGGTTGCGGTTGAGGTTGAGGCTGCGGTTGAGGCTGGGCCTGCTGCGGCGGTGGCGACATTTGCGCCGGACGAGACGGAGCCATCTGCATCTGCGCAGCTTCGCGGCGGCCACGGTCTTCGCGCTCGCCCCCTCCGAAGCGCGGCTCATGGCGCGGCTGTTCCATGCGCTGCGGTTGAGGCTGAGGCTGCTGCACTTGGGGCGGCGCAGCCTGCAGTTGCGGCTGTTGCTGTGGTGCGGTGATGATGCCAGGACGGCGCTGCTCTTCGCGCATATTGCGGCCGCGCCAGTTATCGCGGTCGTCATTGTCGGTACGGGTCCAGTTCTGGCGTGGCTGCTGTTGCGGCGGCGTTGTCAGCTGCTGCGGCTGTTGTACCTGCGGCTGCGTCTGCAGCAGCGGCTGGCGTTGCTGCTCCTGGCGTTCCGGGCCGCGCAAGTCCGGACCGCGTTCGACGCGCCGATCCTGGCGGTTGAAACGGTCCTCCCGATCGCGGTTGAAGCGGTCGTCACGATCACGGTTGAAGCGGTCTTCGCGGCTTGGCGGCGGTTCCTGGCGTTGCGCACGCTGCAGGCTGGAGGCCAGTACCGGCGGCGCAGTCATGATCGGCACATTGCGCACATCCTGCGGCGCGATGCGTGCCCCGCTGGTCACCGAAATATGGCGGCCGCGGCCCCACTGGTCGCTTGGGAGAGCGGTTACGCCGTCGCGGCGCCCGTCGTGGTCACGGTCACGGTAGCGCTCATGCCAGCGTTCGTTGGTGCGGTGGTTCCACATCAGGCGGCGCTCGAAATCCGACGAAACGCGGTAGGCAGGCACATAGCGGTCACGCGGGCTCAGCGGGTACCAGCCAACAGCAGGCCCCGAATGGCCCGAGCCAAAGCTCACACTCCAGTTGTTGCCGCCGACCCAGCCCACCAGCGCTGGCGACCATACCGCGCGGCCAATCACGCGGCCCGGCGTCCAGCACCAGCGGCCGCTCACCACGACCCAGCGGCCATAGTGGAACGGTGCATAGCCCCACGGCGAGTTATCAACCCAGGTCCAGCCCCAAGGCGAGATCCAGACCCAGCGGCCGTCACGGTAAGGCGCCCAGCCAATCGGCACTGCACGCGGGAACCAGACTGTGCCGTATTCGCGGTCTTCGACCCAGTTACCGTAGTTGTCCAGGTCTTCATAGCCGGTCATGTCGGCCGGCACATAGCGCGAAGCGACCAGGCCTTCATCGCGGCGGTCGCGGTTGGCAACCCAGTTGTCGAAATCGTCACGACGTGCCAGCGCGGTGAAGATGTCGTCGCCGCGCACTTCCACGCGCTTGCCGGAACGGGCGGTCAGCATGGTGCCGGCGCCTTCAACGCGGGCGTTGCCGGCGAAGACATTGACCACGGTGGTGTCGGGGGCGCGCTCGGTGTCGACGCGGAAAGAGCCAGGTTCGGTCAGCGTAACGCGGGCTTGCGGCGTGAGGAACTCGAATTCATTGAGCATCGCCGGATCGCGCACGCGCACGGCGGCGGTACCGTAATTCAAGCGCAGCACCAGACGGTCGTCATCCAGCTCCTGCACCTCGAGGTCGGTGTCGCCGTCCAGGCGAATGGCGGTGGAGCCAACACGGAATTCCGCACGGGCCCCGGGGGCGGTTGTCAGGTGGTTTTCGCTGGTGACCGGCCAGTTCATCAGGTTGCCGGATTCTTCTTCGCCATTGACGAGCATGGTCACCCTGCCTTCGGTAACGGTGACTCGTCCAACCCGGGCGGGCGGGTCAGCCATGGCGACGGAGGTCACTGCGACCAGGGCTGCCAGCATCAGGAACTGCACAATCTTGCGGCTCATTTCTATCTCTCCAAGGGAACGTTCTGGGGCGTTTTTGTTTTTATATAACGCCTGAGTCCCCTTGGCGAGGACGCAAGTTACAAATAATTTCAAATAGGGGTGAAGCGCTGCACCTTTTGGCCATCCACCTCGATGATTTCGAAGAAAACTTCGCGCGGGCGGCACCAGATGGAACCGTTGGCGGCCTTGTACACGATCATCGTACTGAGGTCGGATTCCAGCGTGGCTTCGCACACGAAGTCGTAAATGCCGCCTTTGTAATGCCGGAACTGGGTGGTCATGCCTGGGCCGCTCCGCGCTTGACGAAGAAGAGTGCGCCGCCGATAAACATCAGAAGGCCGCCAAATACGCGATTTTGTACCTTGATGGCAGACGATTCGCGGAAGAAGCGCTGCATCGACGAGGCCAGGAAGGCATAGCTGTGCATCACCACCAGGTCGATCACGCACATGGTCGCAGCCAGGATGGCCAATTGCGGCAGTAGCGCCGCATGCTGGTTGATGAACTGCGGCAGCACGGCCACCATGAAGATAATGCCTTTCGGGTTGGTGGCATTGGTCAGGAAGCCGATCATCACGCGCTTGCGGAAGGTCGGCAGCGCCTGTCGCGTGGCATGTACGCCTTCACCGGCGGCGACCTTGGCGCGCCACTGGCTGATGCCCAGCCAGATCAGGTACAGCGCGCCCACTGTCTTCACCACGCTGAAGGCGACTTCCGAGGCGATCAGCAGAGAGCCGACACCCGCGCCGGCAATCGCCAGCACCAGCAGCAAGCCCAGTTGCAGGCCGAGGATGGTGGCGGAAGTACGCTTCACACCATAGGACAAACCATGCGACATTGACAACACCGCGCCGGAACCCGGCGACACGGCAATGATGCAGGCAGCGATGACAAAGGTGATCCAGGTGGTGAAAGTCATGACCGATTACCGACGAATAAAGAGTTCATTGTAGCGTTGAAGATGCCCGCTCGCTGCAGCGGCGTGTTAGATTGTCGATCCTGTAATTTTTCTTTGGAGTTATACGAAATGGCCGGTTCCAGCCTGCTTGCACTGATCGACGATATTGCCACCATCCTGGACGACGTGGCCGCCATGAGCAAAGTGGCAGCCAAGAAGACCGCGGGTGTGCTGGGCGACGACCTGGCGCTGAATGCGCAGCAGGTCGCGGGCGTGCAAGCCGACCGTGAACTGCCTGTTGTCTGGGCAGTAGCGAAGGGTTCGATGATCAACAAGGCGATCCTGGTGCCTGCTGCGCTGGCGATCAGCTACTTCGCTCCGTGGGCGATTACGCCCCTGCTGATGCTGGGCGGCGCCTACCTGTGCTTCGAAGGTTTCGAGAAGATTGCCCACAAATTCCTGCATTCGCCGGCGGAGGACGAACAGCACCACAAGGAACTGGTGGATGCGAACCAGAGTGTTGACCTGGTGGCAATGGAAAAGGAAAAGGTCAAGGGCGCCGTGCGTACCGACTTCATCCTGTCGGCCGAGATTATCGTGATCGCCCTGGGCACCGTGGCCGCCGCGACCTTCCTGCAGCAGGTGACTGTGCTGGTCGGTATCGCCGTGGTGATGACCATTGGCGTGTACGGCCTGGTGGGTGCCATCGTCAAGATGGACGACGCCGGCCTTTACCTGAGCAAGCGCGCCGGTGCCGGCGTGCAGGCCTTTGGCCGCTTCCTGCTGAATGCAGCGCCCAAGCTGATGAAATTCCTGTCGGTGGCCGGTACGGTCGCGATGTTCATGGTCGGTGGCGGCATCCTGACCCATGGTATTCCTGGCGCACATGACGTGATCCATCACGCTGCCGAAGCTGCCGGTTCGGTGGGCGGCGTTGGCCCCCTGCTGGCTGCCATTACCCCGTCCGTGCTGGACACTATTGGCGGCGTCATCGCCGGCGCCATCGTGCTGGCCATTGTCACCATCGGCAGCAAACTGTTGAGCGTGGTCAAGCGCTAAGCATCAGCCCGGCGGCACACTGTCATTTTTAACAAGGAGAACCCTATGTCGACCCAAAACCGACCTTCCGGCGCCTTTGTTGGCGCCTCCTGGACCGCCCTGCTGCTGGGCGCCGGCGCTTTCCTGGCCGGACTGTGGAATGCGCAGATGGCGCTGAACGAGAAGGGGTACTACCTGACCCTGCTGCTGTACGGCCTGTTCGCGGCCGTATCGCTGCAGAAGTCGGTGCGCGACAAGGTGGAAGGCATCCGCGTATCGAATATGTATTTCGGCCTGTGCTGGATTTCGACTGCCTCCGCCATCCTGCTGCTGGGTATAGGCCTGTGGAATGCGACCCTGGCGCTCAGCGAAAAAGGCTTTTACGGCATGGCTTTCGCCCTGAGCCTGTTCGCCGCCGTGGCAGTGCAAAAGAACGTGCGTGACAGTTCGGCAATCCCCGCCGAAGTGGCCTGACCGGCCAACCCTGCCAGATTTGATCTACATCATTAAAAAAGCGCGCCTAAGTCCCTAGACTTATCCCCGTGATCTTGCGTTATGGCAAGAAAGTCAACAGGGAGCGCGCGATGCGTAAGAATTTACCGGTAACCAATCAGGAAGTAGAGCTGGACGAAGACCAGGCGATCGTCTCCAAGACCGACCTGGAAGGCAATATCGTCTACGTAAATCCTTACTTCGAACACATCAGCGGCTATTCCGCTGCGGAGCTGATTGGCCAGCCGCAAAACATCATCCGCCACCCGGACATGCCGCCGGAAGCGTTTGCCGACCTGTGGCACACCATTCGCGCCGGCATCCCATGGACTGGCCTGGTGAAGAACCGCTGTAAGAACGGCGACTTCTACTGGGTTAAGGCCAACATCACCCCGATCAAGGAAAACGGCCGCACCATCGGCTACATGTCGGTGCGTACCAAGGCCGATCGCGGTCAGATCGCTGCCGCGACCGAGGCATACCGCAAGATCTTTGCCGGCGCCCGCGACATCCGCATCAAGAATGGCCAGATCGTGCGCCTCGGCCTGTCGAATGTGCTGGCACGCCTGAGCCATGTGTCGCTGGCCATGCGCATCTGGCTGGCCACCAGCGTGGTCAACGTGCTGCAGATCGCAGTCTGCATCGCCGCCCTGTTTGCCGACGGCACCAGCGACGTGACGCGCTGGGGCATCTTCGGCGCCACTGCGTTCGGCTTCCTGATCAACGTCTTCCTGTGGTACACGCTGCGCACCGGCATGCTGCAGCCGCTGGGCCGTGCGCTCGATGGCGCGCGCCTGATCGCGGCCGGCGACCTGACCGGCTCCTTCGATACCGACAGCACCGACGAAGTGGGCCAGTTACTGCGCGCCCTTCAGCAAATGAATAACAACCTGATCGCCACCATTCGCGACGTGCGCTTCAATATCGATGCGATGGCGGTGGCGACCAGGCAGATTGCCGCCGGCAATTCCGACCTGGCCGGCCGTACCGAATCGCAGGCCGCCAGCCTGGAAAAGACCGCCTCCAGCATCGAGGAATTCTCGTCGACCGTAAAGGCCAATGCCGAAAACTCGATGGAGGCGAACACGCTGGCGGTCAGCGCTTCCGACGTGGCGGTGCAGGGCGGCGAGATCGTGTCCGAAGTGATTGCGACCATGGACGAAATCAATTCCTCGTCTCGGCGCGTGGTCGACATCATTGGCCTGATCGAAGGCATCGCGTTCCAGACTAATATCCTGGCGCTGAACGCTGCTGTCGAAGCGGCACGCGCCGGCGAGCAGGGCCGCGGCTTCGCCGTGGTGGCCGGCGAAGTGCGCAACCTGGCGCAGCGCTCTTCCGCTGCCGCCAAGGACATCAAGCAGCTGATCGAGATCTCGGTGGAGAAAGTCAGCACCGGCATGGAGCGTGCGCAGCGCGCCGGCGCCACCATGGACCAGGTGGTGAATTCGGTCAAGCAGGTCACCGCCATCATGCACGAAATCTCCACCGCCTCCCGCGAACAGAGCATCGGCGTCGACCAGGTCAACCAGGCCGTCAACCACATGGACCAGGTGACGCAGCAGAACGCCGGCCTGGTCGAAGAAGCCGCCGCAGCGGCGGTCAGCCTGGCCGACGAAGCCGGCCACCTGCGCGACGCCTTCAGCCTGTTCAAATTTGAACGCACCCGTCATGCGCGCCTGACGGCTGTCAATTCGGCACGCGGCGCGCAGCCAACCCGCCAGGCGCCTAAACGCCTCGCAGCCTGATACCGAACGAGAAAATCATGAATACCATTGCAGAACCAACCGTACAGTTTGATGCAGAGCTGATCAGCCGCATGAGCACTTCCGGCCCGCGCTACACTTCGTACCCGACGGCCGACCGCTTCAAGCCGGACTTCAGTTACTCCAGCTTCCTCGAGGCACAAGCCAACCTGCGCATGCGCGGGGCGCGTGCACCGCTCTCGCTGTACGTCCATATCCCGTTCTGCAACGTGGTCTGCTACTACTGCGCCTGCAACAAGGTGGTGACCAAGGACCGCAGCAAAGCCGTCACCTACCTCGGCTACCTGAAACAGGAAATCGATATGCAGGGCAAGCTGTTCGCCGGGATGAACCGCGTGGAACAGCTTCATTTCGGCGGCGGCACCCCAACCTACCTGGACGACGACCAGATGGGCGAGCTGCTGGCGCACATGCGCAAGCACTTCGAGTTCGCACCGGATGAAGAAGGAGAGTACTCGATCGAGATCGATCCGCGCACCGTCGATGCGGAGCGCATCCATACGCTGCGCAAGCAGGGCTTCAACCGCGTCAGCATGGGTGTGCAGGACTTCGATCCGGACGTGCAGAAGGCCGTCAACCGCATCCAGCCTGCCGAAGAAACCCTGGCCGTGATCCAAGCCGCACGCGACGCCGGCTTCCGCTCGATCAGCGTGGACCTGATCTACGGCCTGCCGAAGCAGAGCATGACGACCATGCAGGCTACGATGGACAAGGTGATCGAGGCTAATCCCGACCGCATCGCGCTGTACAACTACGCGCACATGCCGCACCTGTTCAAGCCGCAGCGGCGCATTTCGGAAGACGAGCTGCCAACGCCGGCCGTAAAGCTGGACATGCTGGCCCTGTGCATCGAACGCCTGACCAAGGCCGGCTACGTCTACATCGGCATGGACCATTTCGCCAAGCCGGACGACGACCTGGCCGTGGCACAGCGCCAGGGACGCCTGCACCGCAACTTCCAGGGTTACTCGACCCACGCGGAAACCGACCTGGTAGCGCTGGGCGTGTCGGCCATCAGCTCGGTGAACGGCACCTACAGCCAGAACGAGAAAACGCTGGACGAATACTACGCGCGCCTGGACGAAGGCCGCCTGCCAATCGCACGCGGCTACGCGATGGACAACGACGACCTGCTGCGCCGCATGGTGATCCAGATGCTGATGTGTAACTTCGAACTGTCGATTTCGGCGCTGGAACTCGGTTATCCTATCCGCTTCAAGCAGTACTTCGCCAAGGAAATCGAGAAGCTGCGCGAATTCGAGCGCGACGGCTTGCTGGCGATTGAGGACGACTGGATTTCCGTGACGCCGAAGGGCCGCCTGCTGATCCGCAATATCTGCATGGTGTTCGACCGCCACCTGGCTGCCGACCGTGCTGCGGGGACTGCGCCAGGCCAAGTGCATCCGCTGCGCTTCTCGCGCACGATTTGAGGAGTTCATGAACCTGCTGCCCATCCTGATTGCCGGCCTGGCCGGCAGTGTGCATTGCGCCGGCATGTGCGGCGGCATCGTCAGCGCGTTCAGCGTTGGCGGTCCGTCCGCCGCGCCGGCGCGCGCCCGCGTGATCCCGATTGCGCGTATGGGCACGGGTGGAACTGCCGCCATGACTTGGGCCGGCGCCAATACCGGCGCGCTCGGCCACGTCCTGGCCTATAACAGCGGGCGCATTGGCAGCTATATGCTGGCCGGCGCAATGGCCGGCGGCATCGCCGGCAGCATCGCCAGCCTGGCACAAATGGCATCGACGCAACTGATCGCCTACTGGCTGGCCAACCTGATGCTGATCGCCATGGGCCTGTACCTGATGGACGCCTGGCGCGGCCTGGCCCGCATCGAAACACTGGGCGGCATCCTGTGGCGCCGCGTGCAGCCGCTGGTCAAGCCACTGGTTCCGATGGATACGCCGCTGAAGGCGCTGGCACTGGGCGGGCTGTGGGGCTGGGTACCTTGCGGAATGGTCTACAGCATGCTGCTGACCGCCATGCTGAGTGGCTCGGCGCTCGATGGCGCGCTGGTCATGGGCGCCTTTGGCCTCGGCACGCTGCCGATGCTGCTGGCAATGGGCATGGCTGGTTCGAAGCTGCGCCAGTACCTGCAAAAACGCTCAGTGCGCGTGGCCTGCGGCCTGCTGGTACTGGGCTTCGGCGTGCTGGGCCTGGCCCGCGCAGCCAGCGGCGGCCAGCACGCATTGTTCGATGTGCTTTGCCTGACGGTGCAGCCATGATGATGAATGAAATTGCGGCCTGCTTCCATTGCGGCCAGCCCGTCGCTGCAAGCGCCGATTGGCATGTGAACATCGAAGGCGTCGAGCGCGCCATGTGCTGCCCTGGCTGCGCGGCTGTTGCGCAGACCATTGTCGATATCGGCCAGACCAGCTATTACCACGAACGGAGTGGCTTTGCCGCGCCGGGCGAGGCGGGCGTCGCGGCGGCGCTGGTGCCGGCTGCGCTCGCGCTGCCGGAAGACGATCCGAACATCATCGACGATGGCGATGCGCGCGAAACGACCTTGCTGGTGGAAGGCATCCGCTGTGCCGCCTGCGTGTGGCTGATCGAGCATCGGCTGCGCCAGGTCGAAGGCGTGGAGCAGGCCAACCTGAACGTCGCCACGGAAAAGTTGTTCGTCCGCTGGCACAAGGACAAAACTACCGCTGCTGCGCTGCTGGAAGCGGTGCGCAGCATCGGCTACAACGCCTGGCCTTACGATACCACCCGCCACGACGCGCAACTGCAGAAAGCCAGCCGTACGCTGGGCCGCCAGCTCTTCGTTGCCGGCCTGTCGATGATGCAGGTGATGATGTACGTGGCGCCGGAATACATGGCCGGTGACGACGGCACGCTGGATGCCGGCATGGCAAGCCTGATGCGCTGGGCCAGCCTGCTCCTGACGCTGCCCGCCATTGCCTACTCTGCCCAGCCTTTCCTGAAAGGCGCCTGGGCTAGCCTGAAAGCCCGTGTACTGGGGATGGACGTGCCGGTGGCATTGGGCATCATGGCCGCCTTCATCGGTAGTGCCGTATCGACTCTCCGCGGCCACGGCGAGGTGTATTACGACTCGGTCACCATGTTCATTTTCCTGCTGCTGGCCAGCCGCTACCTGGAAATGGTAGCGCGCCGCAAGGCAGCCAGCGCCTTGTCTCGCCTGCGCCATGGCGTGCCGGAGATGGCGCAGCGCCTGGCCGCCTGGCCGGACCTGCGCGATGCCACCACCGTGCCCGCCAGCGCACTTGCCGCCGGCGACCATATCATCGTCAAAGGCGGCGAGGCGGTGGCGGCCGATTGCGTGGTGGTGGAAGGCAGCACGGCCGTCGACCTGTCGCTGCTGACCGGCGAAAGCGCCCCGCAGCGCAAGACTGTCGGCGATGCGATTCCCGGCGGCGCCGTTAACGCGGGCAGCCCGGTCGTGCTGCGTGTCGAAACGCCGGCACGCGAAAGCACCTTGGCCGGCCTGCTCAAGCTGATTGAACGCGCCGGCAGCGCCAAGCCGCAGATTGCGCAGTGGGCGGACCGTACCGCCTCCTGGTTTGTCGCTGCGCTGCTGCTGTTCGCCGCGGCCAGCTTTGGCTTCTGGTCCTGGCATGACGCAGCGCGCGCCTGGCCGGTGGCGATTGCGGTACTGGTGGTGTCCTGCCCTTGCGCCTTGTCGCTGGCGACTCCCTCGGCGCTGGCAGCAGCGACAGACCGCCTGCTGGGCAAAGGCGTCCTGGTCGTGCAGCCGCATGTCCTCGAGACTTTGCACCGCACCACACATATCGTATTCGACAAGACCGGCACGCTGACGGAAGGCCGCCCAACCGCGCAAAGCATCGACGCGATCGACGGCGCGCGGATCATCGGCATCCTGCGCGTGGCGGCGGCACTCGAAACTGGCAGCGCGCACCCGATTGCACGGGCCATCAGCGCCGCCGCCGAAGCGCATGGCGCTGGCGCGGCTGGCGCCACCGGCCTGCAGGAACTGGCGGGGCAGGGCATGGAAGGCATGGTCAACGGCGTTCGCTATCGCCTCGGCACTGCGGCATATGTAGCCGGCATCGCTGGCAGCCCGGTACCGCGATCGGGCCTGGCCGGAAGGGCTGGCGCTGCGGGCGCCACGGACAGCTCGCCGATGACCACCGTGTGGCTGGGCATGCAGGGCCGTTGGCTGGGACGTTTCCGCATTTCCGACGCACTGCGGGCAGATGCGCGGCGGACAGTTGAATTCTTCCGGCGGCTCGGCAAGGAGGTCGTGCTGCTAAGCGGCGACCAGCAGTCACTGGCAGAAAGCGTGGCAGGACAGTTGGGCATCACGCAGGCAATCGGCGACTGCCTGCCGGACGAAAAGCTCGCCTATGTACAGGCGCTGCAATCACGCGGCGGCGTGGTGGCGATGGTCGGCGACGGCATCAACGACGCCGCCGTGCTGCGCGCGGCCGATGTCTCGTTCGCAATGGGCAGCGGGGCAACGTTGGCGCAAGTGCATGCCGATTGCGTACTGCTCGACGCCCGCCTGCCGTTGCTGACGGAAACCGCCCGCAGCGCGGACAAGACCATGCGCGTGATCCGCCAGAACCTGGCCTGGGCCACGCTGTACAACATTGTTGCCATTCCGGCAGCGGCCTTCGGTGTGCTGAACCCCTGGCTGTCCGGCGTTGGCATGGCGGCCAGCTCCGCCATCGTCGTTCTCAATGCGCTCCGTTTGCGCAGAGGTTAAAAAAATGGAATCACTTTACCTGCTCATACCCATCAGCGTCGGCCTGGTTTTCGGCGCGCTGTGGTTATTTTTCAAGGCCTCGGATGACGGCCAATTCGACGATCTGGTAGGCCCGGCCATCCGAGTTTTACAGGACAACGACCGGATTTGATCCACGTCATGTTTTTTTGAAGTGCTCCTCGGTAACCTTTGACATATCTCATCAAAGTGTCTGCCTGGAGAATTCAAAGTGGATCAATCACTGGATTACAACTACAAGGTCGTGAAGCAATTCGCGATCGCCACCATATTGTGGGGCGTTGTGGGCATGCTGGTCGGCGTCATCATCGCCGCCCAACTTGCCTGGCCCGCCCTGAACCTGGACATTCCCTGGCTGACCTACGGTCGCCTGCGTCCCCTGCACACCAATGCAGTGATTTTCGCCTTCGGCATCAGCGGCCTGTTCGCCACTTCGTACTACGTGGTGCAGCGCACTTGCCAGGTCCGTTTGTTCTCCGACAAGCTGGCAGCTTTCACTTTCTGGGGCTGGCAAGCCGTGATCCTGGCCGCCGTGGTCACCCTGCCAATGGGTTTCACCCGCGGCAAGGAGTACGCTGAGCTGGAATGGCCAATCTCGATCCTGATCGCCCTGGTGTGGGTTTCCTACGCGGTGGTCTTCTTCGGCACCATCGTCAAGCGCAAGGTCAAGCACATCTACGTCGCCAACTGGTTCTTCGGCGGCTACATCCTGGCGGTGACCCTGCTGCACGTGGTGAACTCGATGTCGATGCCGGCTTCGCTGTTCAAGTCCTACTCCATGTACACAGGCGTCCAGGACGCGATGATCCAGTGGTGGTACGGCCACAACGCGGTGGGCTTCATCCTGACCGCCGGCTACCTGGGCATGGTGTACTACTTCATCCCGAAACAGGCCGAGCGTCCGGTGTACTCCTACAAGCTGTCGATCGTGCACTTCTGGGCGCTGATCTTCACCTACATGTGGGCCGGTCCGCACCACCTGCACTACACCGCGCTGCCTGACTGGGCGCAGTCGCTGGGCATGGTGTTCTCCCTGATCCTGCTGGCGCCAAGCTGGGGCGGCATGATCAACGGCATGATGACCCTCTCCGGCGCATGGCACAAGCTGCGCACCGACCCGATCCTGAAGCTGATGATCGTGTCCCTGTCCTTCTACGGCATGGCCACTTTCGAAGGCCCGATGATGTCGATCAAGACCGTCAACGCACTGTCGCACTACACCGACTGGGGTATCGCCCACGTTCACGGCGGCGCACTGGGCTGGGTGGGCTTCATCACCATGGGCTCGATCTACTACCTGATCCCGCGCATGGCCGGCCAGACCAGGATGTACAGCACCAAGCTGATCGACCTGCACTTCTGGGTCGCCACCATCGGCGTCGTCCTGTATATCGCCGCAATGTGGATTGCCGGCGTGATGCAGGGCCTGATGTGGCGCGCAGTCAACGCCGACGGCACCCTGACCTACACCTTCGTGGAAAGCGTCAAGGCCACCTATCCGTACTACGTGGTGCGCTTCCTGGGCGGACTGCTGTACCTGGCCGGCATGTGCATCATGGCCTACAACGCCTGGATGACCCTGAAGGGCCGCGAAACGACGCGTGCACGCATCCCTGAATTGAGCATGGCCGCCTGAGTGGCAACTGACCGGAGTAGAAGATGAAATTTTCCCATGAATGGATTGAGAAGAACCCCTGGCTGCTGATCGCGCTGGTCACGCTGGTGGTATCGGTGGGCGGCGCGGTGGAGATCATCCCGCTGTTCTTCCAGAAGTCGACCACGGAGCCGGTGGCGGGCCTGAAGCCTTACTCCGCGCTGCGCCTGACCGGCCGCGACATCTATGTGCGTGAAGGCTGCTACGTCTGCCACTCGCAGATGGTGCGTCCGTTCCGCGCCGAGACCGAGCGCTACGGCCACTATTCGGTGGCGGGCGAGTTTGTGTATGACCGCCCGTTCCAGTGGGGTTCCAAGCGCACCGGTCCCGACCTGGCGCGCGTTGGCGGCCGCTATTCCGACGAGTGGCACCGCACCCACCTGAACAACCCCCGCGACGTGGTGCCGGAATCGAACATGCCTAACTATCCGTGGCTGGCGCAGAACAAGCTGAAGCCGGAAGACGTGGTGCCGAAGATGCGTGCACTGAAGCGCATGGGCGATCCATACACGGAAGAAGAAATCGCCGCCGCACCGGCCGAACTGGCCAACAAGACGGAAGAGGATGCACTGGTGGCTTACCTGCAAGGCCTGGGCACCCTGATCAAGACGAGGAACTGAAATGGAAAACTTTTTTGGCAATGCGAGCAATGTGATGACGGTGATTTCCTTCCTCACTTTCCTCGGCATCGTATGGTGGGCCCAGCGCGGCAACTGGGAAGAAGCAGCCAAGCTGCCTTTCGCAGACGAGGAGAAGGACCATGGCTGATTTCACCAGCGAATTCTGGAACCTGTACGTCGTCGTCCTGACCGTCATCGGCATCGTCGGCTGCGGCGTGCTGCTGTGGTCCCAATCGTCCGTCAAGGGTTCCGCCCTGAAGTCGGTGGACGGCAAAGTCGGCACCACCGGCCATATCTGGGACGAAGACCTGACCGAACTGAATACGCCCATGCCGCGCTGGTGGATGTGGCTGTTCTACCTGACCATCGCCTTCGCCATCGGCTACCTGTGGCTGTATCCGGGCCTGGGCAGCTACAAGGGCTCGCTGGGCTGGACTTCCGCCAAGGAGCACAAGGAAGAACTGGCCAAGGCCGAGAAGGAGTACGGCCCGCTGTTCGACAAGTACAAAGGCCAGGACCTGAAAGCCGTAGCGGCAGACCCGCAGGCGCACGCCATCGGCGAACGCCTGTTCCTGAACTACTGCGCGCAATGCCACGGTTCCGATGCACGCGGCAACAAGGGCTTCCCGAACCTGGCAGACAAGGACTGGCTGCATGGCGGCGATCCCGACACCATCAAGCTGACCATCATGAAGGGCCGCCACGGCGTGATGCCTCCGATGGGCGCCGCAGTAGGCTCGGAAAAGGATATCGAAAACGTTGCGCAGTATGTCCTGAGCCTTTCCGACAGCACGCACGACCCGATCAAGTCCGTCATGGGCAAGTCGAAGTTCAGCGCCTGCATGGCCTGCCACGGTGCAGGCGGCAAGGGCAACCCGATGCTGGGTGCGCCCAACCTGAGCGACAAGACCTGGCTGTACGGCGGCAGCGCCGAGACCATCATGGAAACCATCCGCAAGGGCCGCAACAACACCATGCCTGCCTTCGAGGACTTCCTCGGCGAAGGCAAAGTGCACGTGCTGGCAGCCTATGTTTGGGGCCTGTCGAACCCTCCAGTCACCGCTTCTCGGTAAGAAATGAACGCCCCCGCACCACAAGTCATCAAGATGTACGCCAAGCGCGAGGATATTTTCCCGCGCGAGGTGAAAGGCCATTACCAGAACCTGCGCTGGATCTGCCTGATCCTGACGCAACTGGTCTTCTACGGAGCGCCCTGGCTGCAATGGAATGGCCGGCAGGCCATCCTGTTCGACCTGATGTCGCGCAAGTTCTACATCTTTGGCCTGGTCTTGTGGCCGCAAGACTTCATCTACCTGGCGGCCATGCTGATCGCCTGTGCCTGGGGCCTGTTCCTGGTCACGGCGGTTGCCGGCCGCGTGTGGTGCGGCTTCTCCTGTCCGCAAACGGTCTACACGGAGATGTTCCTGTGGATCGAGCGTAAGTTCGAAGGCTCGCGCAGCGCCCAGATGCGCCTGGCGAAAGAGCCGATGTCGTTCAACAAAGCCTGGCGCAAGGGCGGCAAGCATCTCGCGTGGCTGCTGCTGGCCTTGTGGACCGGCTTTACCTTCGTCAGCTATTTCTCGCCGCTGCACAACCTCGCCAAGGAAGCGCAGACGTTCAACTTCGGCCCATGGGAAACCTTCTGGGTGCTGTTCTACAGCCTGGCCACCTACGGCAATGCCGGCTGGCTGCGCGAGCAGGTGTGCAAGTACATGTGCCCTTACGCCCGCTTCCAGAGCGCGATGTTCGACCGCGATACGCTGATCATCACCTACGACGAAAAGCGCGGCGAACCGCGCGGCCCGAAATCGGAAGGCTCCTGCATCGACTGCTCGCTGTGCGTCCAGGTCTGCCCAACCGGCATCGATATCCGTAAAGGCCTGCAGTACGAATGCATCGGCTGCGCCGCCTGCATCGATGCCTGCGATATCGTGATGGACAAGATCCAGCAGCCGCGCGGCCTGATCCGCTACAGCACCGATCGCGCAATGCAGCTCGGCCTGAGTGCAAAAGAGATCCGCAAGCGCATCATGCGCCCGCGCGTCTTGCTCTATACCGGCGGCCTGCTGCTGTTCATTGTTGCCGTTTTCACCACCCTGGCCCTGCGTACGCCGTTGAAGATGGACGTGATCCGCGACCGCGGTTCGATGGGCCGTGAAGTGGAAAACGGCATGATCGAAAACGTGTATCGCCTGCAGATCATGAACACCGGCGAACAAGGCCATACCTACCGTATCCGTGCCAGCGGCATCGATACGTTGCAGGTTGCGGTACCGGATACAGTGGAACTGGGCCCGACAGAAACCCGCGCAGTGCCGATCCGCCTGCGCGTCGATCACGGCAAGGGCGAGACTGGATCCAACAAGATTGCGATTGAACTGACGGCGCTGGATGATCCATCGCTGGCCGTCAAGGAAAAAGCGGTATTCATCGTGCCGCGCTAAGGAGATTGAAATGAATGCTACCGTCGCCCCCGCCGACGCTGCCCCTTGGTATACCCATCGCTGGCCATGGCTGCTGATGCTCGGCCCAGCCGTTGTGGCAGTGGCAGGCATCGCCACCAGCTACGTCGCTTTCACCAGCCAGGATGCGCTGGTGGTGGGCGACTACTACAAACAGGGCAAGGCGATCAATCAGGACTTGCGCCGCGACCGCGCGGCCGCCGCCCTCGGCCTGTCGATCGACCTGCGCTACGACGCAGCGGAAGGGCTGCTGCACGGCCATGTGGGCAACAGCAAGCCGCTCGCGGACGAAACGCTGTCCGTGCGCCTGCAGCACGCCACCCAACCGAATCGCGACATGGTGCTGATGGCCCGTCCCGATGCCGCAGGCAATTTCAGCGTCGCCTTGCCGATGCTGGAGCGCTCGCGCTGGCAAGTGCTGGTCGAGGGCAAGCAGCGCGACTGGCGCCTGGAAGGCGTTTGGCAATGGCCTGTAGAACGCGAGGTGGCGATTCGCGCCGACGCTGGCGCCACACCCGGCACGGTGCGCTAGCCGACCAGGTACTCGCGCGCCAGCGCACGTGCCCGATGCAGGCGGCTTTTGGTAGCCGCCGTCGTCAGGCCCAGTTCCTGCGCAATCTCCGCAATGCTCAACTCCTCGAAGTCGCGCAGCAGCACGATCTGCAGGTAGTCGCGCGGCAGCGACTCCAGCGCCTGCACCAATTCCGTCCGCAAGCCTGCATCATCCTGCGATGCCAGCCATTGCTCCGCGCGCTCTTCGTCATACGGGTCGTAGTTGAGGGCGCGCCGGCCCAAACGCCGGCACTCGCGCTGCACCACCTTGAACAGCCAGCCTGAAAACGCCGCCAGCACCTTCAGCGAAGACAGGCGGCGCGACATTACCAGCAGCACCTCCTGCACCGCATCATCCACATCGCTGATCAGGCAATTGCGCTGGGCGTAGCGGCGGATATCCGGCTGGCATACCGCCAGCAGCTTGGCCAGCGCCTGCGGATCGCCCCGGTGGGCGGCCTGCAGGACCGGCTGGTGCTGTTCGAGAAGTGCCATTTACCGTTTTGCCTTATCCAGTTTGCGGCCCACCATGGCGCAGGCAGGGCAGAAGCCAAAAAGCCCCGACATCACGATCCCCGCTGCCGACAGCGCCACGACCGTGCCCCACAGGCCGCCCAAGGCGAGCACGCCCCACGCCACGACGGCCAGGCCGACGATCACACGCAGCACGCGTTCCCAGGTTGGCACATTTTTAACATAGAACATTTTGCACTCCTTTTCACAGGCAGAGGGAAATTCCTCACCTGCTAAGAGGGGTCTATTCCGGATTTGGATTCGCGGTTACAAAAATAAATTACACTAGCCAGCAGCCCCCTCGCCCAAAGGACGTCGATGAAGCCTCTCGGGATCAATGTGAAGGTCGCACTTGCCACCAGCGTCATGTCCATCGTGATGATCGCCGTGGTGACCGTGTTGCAGGCGCAACGCCTGCGCGAGGACTTCACCAAGGTGCTGTTTGCGCAGCAGGACGCCCTGATCACCCGTACCGCCGAAGACCTGGACGACAAGCTGACCACAATGCTGGACGTCATTGCCCAATCGGCGCGCAAGCAGCCCCGCAGCCTGATGGCCGATCCGGCCGCCCTGCGCAACTGGTACGAGGAGCGCGCCATGCTGTCGATGTTCGACGACGTCATCGTAATCGATGGCGCCGGCACCGTGATAGCCGACGTGCCGCACATCGCAGGCAGGGAAAAGGTCTCCGTGGCGGACCGCGAATACTTCAAGAAGGTGGTGGAGACCCGCAAGCCGATGATTGCCGGCCCGATCAAGAGCCGCGTCAGCGGCCAGCCCATTGTGCAGATGGTGGCGCCCATCCTGGACGAGCGCGGCAAGGTGGTCGGCGTACTGGCCGGCGTGCTGCGGCTGTACAAGGACAATATGCTGGGGCACCTGCGTACCGCCAAGGTAGGCAAGACCGGCTACTACTTTGCTGTGACGCTCGGCGAGCCGTCGATCTACGTGGTGCATCCCGAGGCCAGCCGCATCCTGCAACCGCGGGCCCAGAATGCCAACCCGGCAACGACGCGCGCCATGAAGGGAGAGTTCGAGGGTACGGTCTTCAGCACCAGTGCTGCCGGAGTGCCGGGGGTGAGCAGTTACCGCCGCCTGAAATCCACCGACTGGCTGCTTGCCTCCATCCTGCCGGTACAGGAGGCTTTTGAGCCCTTCGAAGGCGTACAGCTGCATATGCTGGCCTGGGGTGTCGCGGCATCCTTGATTTCGGCCCTGCTGATCGGCTGGATCACGCTCTACCTGCTGGCGCCGGTGGCCAAGCTTCGCAATGCGATCCAGGGCCTGCGCGCCACGCCCGGCGAGTTCACCCCGATTCCCGTCACCCGCAAAGATGAAATTGGCGAACTGACGGAGGCCTTCAACAGCCTGATACAGGAGCGCCAGGCGGCCGAAGCCCATTCACAAACCTTGATGGCGGAAGCCGACCTGCGTGCGGCGGAACTCGAACAGGAACGCGACCGCGCCGAGGCAGCCAATCGCGCCAAGAGCGACTTCGTGGCAAATATGAGCCACGAGATCCGCACGCCGATGAACGCTGTGCTGGGGATGGTGTATTTGCTCGGGAATACCTCGCTCAGCGCGCAGCAGCGCAAATACCTGAACATGATTCGCACTTCCGGGCAGTCCTTGCTGGGCATCCTGAACGACGTGCTGGACTTTTCCAAGATCGAAGCGCGCCGCATGGAACTGGCGCCGATCGACTTTGACCTGGACGAGGCGATGGCGACCCTGGCCACCACCATGACCATGAACGCCGGCGACAAGGAGCTGGAACTGGCCATCGTTGTGGCGCCTGACGTGCCAACCCTGCTGCATGGCGATGCGCTGCGCCTGCAGCAAATCCTGACCAACCTGGCCAGCAACGCGATCAAGTTCACCGAGCAGGGCGAAGTGGTCGTTTCGGTGAAGACGGCGGTACGGGTGGCCGACCGCGCGCTGCTTTGCTTTGAAGTCCGCGACACCGGCATCGGCATGACGCAACAGCAGACTGCCCAGTTGTTCCATGCCTTCTCGCAGGGCGACGAGAGCATCACGCGCCGCTTTGGCGGCACCGGCCTGGGCCTGGCCATCACACGCCGCCTGGTGGAATTGATGGGTGGCCAGGTGCAGCTTCAAACCGCGCCGGGCGATGGCAGCACTTTCTCCTTCGAGCTCTGGTTCGGCGTACTGCCGGAGCGCGCCACCCCGAGGCGCCTGCCGGCCATCGGGCCGCTGAATGTGCTGGTAGCGGACGATAACAGCACCAGCCGCACCATGATCGCCCAATTGCTGCGGGCCTGGGGATGGGATGCGGACGAAGCCGATAACGGCGAAGCAGCCCTGCAGCGCTTCCAGGAGCGGCTGGCCGGGCCGCGCCCCTACGACGTGGTGCTGACCGACTGGCACATGCCGGGTTCGGACGGCTATGCCTCGGCACGCGAAATCAGGCGGGCAGCCGAGGGCCACCGCCAGCCTATCGTGGTCACCATTAATGCTTTCGCGCGCGCCCAGGTCGACGATATCGCCAACACGCCGGAAGCGGATGCAGTGCTGGTCAAGCCGATCACGGCATCGAGCCTGTTCGACGCCCTGCACCAGGCGCTGGCTGCGACCAGCGGAGCCGAAGATGCCTCTGCGTCGGCTGCCGCGCTGGGCAACCGGCTGCGTGGCGTGCGTTTCCTGCTGGTGGAGGACAACCTGCTGAACCAGGCCGTTGCGCGAGGCATCCTCGAACTGGCCGGCGCCACGCTGGACGTGGCGGGCGATGGCCAGCAGGCGGTCGATATCCTGCGGGCCAGCGCCAGCCGCTATGACATCGTGCTGATGGATATGCAGATGCCGGTGCTGGATGGTTTCAGCGCCACGCGCATGATCCGCGACGAGCTGAAACTGGACCTGCCGGTGATAGCGATGACCGCAGGCGTGCTGGCTTCCGAACGCGACCGCTGCACCGAGGCCGGCATCACCGACTTCATCGCCAAGCCGGTGGTGATCGAGGAGATGATGGCGGTGATAGAGCGCTACCTGCGCAAGCCCGCGGGAAGCGCGCCCGCTGCGAACGATGCCGGCATGGCGCACCCAGAACATGCGCCGTCCGAGCAGGTATTCAGCATGGACAGCCTGATGCGCGTGATGGGCAAGGACCAGAAGGGCCGGGCGGTCATGTTCAAGATGGTGCGCGGCGCCCTGGAAGGCGGCCTGCAGCCCATGGATGATGCGGATGCGGCAGTGCGTGCGGGCCGGCCCGGCGAAGCGGCGCGCATCCTGCACAGCCTGCGCGGCGCAGTCGGCGTGCTAGGGGCGAAACGGTTAGTGAAGGCCACGCTGGACGCCGAATCGGCAATCCGGGTCGGCAATCCGGACAACCTGCCGGGCATGCTGGCTGCCGTGCGCTACGAGTTGGAGCAGGTGCTGGCACACGGGCGCCGCTGGCTGGAGCAGGAAGACCGCTAGCTGTCGCGCCGGTTCAGGTAAGCGCCGGCAGCCAGGCCGGCCCCAAAGGCCAGGTACACCATCAGCAGCGAAGTATGCGACAGGCGCTCCTCGAATCCTGGCCGCAGCCGGTGCGGCGTCAGCTGGTAATCGGTGAAGCAGGCAACGGCGCTTGCCGCCGCCGCCACGGTGGCGGTGGTTGCCGCCTCCTTCTTGTCGAGTGTCTTGCAGCAGGACTTTTCGAATAGCGCGGCCCAGAACATCGACGCCCCGTGGTGGATCAGGTATCCGACCAGCGTGTGCTTGAGCGTAGGCTTGTCGACGCGCGTCGCCTTGTCACCCCAGAGCCAGTGGCTGACCGCATTTACTCCTGCAAACATGCTGCCGGCTTCGCGTTTGCCGCAAGCGGCCAGCACCAGCGTCGAGGCAAGGCTGGCCAGTGCGCCGGGCAATACGCTGTGCTTGAGCGCTTTGCTCCAAGTGTCCATGGCGATTCTCCCTTTTCGTGTAATGTCCGAGGACGGGAGGAGGAGCCGATGCGGGTGCTGCTGACCGGTGCTACAGGATTTATCGGGTCGCGTGTTGCGGCGGCCTTGCTGGCGCGCGGTCATGAAGTCATTGCTGCCGGACGGCATCCCGGACGCGATGCCCGCATGGGCTTTGTTCCTGCCGACTTTGTTCACGATACCGAAAAAGCTGTGTGGGCGGCGCGCCTCAAGGGCGTGGATGCCGTGGTGAACGCAGTGGGTATTTTTCGTCCGCAAGGCGCATCTTCTTTTACGGTGGTGCATGATGCGGCGCCGCGCGCGCTGTTCGCCGCCTGCGCGAAGGTGGGCGTACGTTATGTGGTGCAGGTGTCGGCGCTTGGTGCGGATGCCGGCGCGCGTTCGGCCTTCCATGCGAGCAAGAAGGCCGCCGACGATGCACTGGCTGCGTCGCAGCTGGACGGCTGCATCGTCCAGCCCTCGCTGGTCTATGGTGCGGAAGGCGCCAGCGCGCGCATGTTCCGCATGCTGGCCGCCATGCCGCTCGCGGTCCGGCTGGGCAGCGCGCCACAGCTGGTGCAGCCGGTCCATATCGACGATGTCGTAGCCGCTATCGTTATCCTGGTCGAGCGGGGAGCCGGCGAGCGTCCTGCGACTGGCGCCGGCGTGGCGCGCCTGGCGCTGGTTGGCCCGGAGGCGATGCCATTCGTAGACTATTTGCGGGCGCTGAGGGAAGCGATGGGCCTGGGCCGGTGGCGTTTGCCGGTGCTGCGGTTGCCGGATTGGATCGCTCGCAGCCTGTCGCGCGTTGCGGGCATGCTTCCCGGGAGTCCACTCGACCGCGAGGCGCTGGAGATGCTGGCGCGCGGGAATACCGCTGACGCAGCCCCCCTGGCTGCACTGCTGGGCCGCCAGCCGCGCGCGGTACGCGACTTTATTTCCCAGCCGGAGGCTACGCGCAGCCAGGCGCAGCTCGACTGGCTACTGCCCCTGCTGCGTGTGAGCATCGCCGCTGTGTGGATCTGGACTGCCATCGTATCGGCCGGCCTGTATCCGGTCGCCGACAGTTACACGCTGCTGGTCCGCACCGGCGTGCCGCAAATGCTGGCGCCGCTGATGCTGTACGGCGCATCCGCGCTCGACCTGGCTTTTGGCGTGGGCACGCTGGCATGGCCACGCCGCAGCCGGCGTTGGCTATGGCTTGCGCAGATCGCCCTGATCGCCTTCTACAGCATCGTCATCGCCTGGCGCCTGCCCGAATTCCTGCTCCAACCCTATGGCCCAATCAGCAAGAACCTGCCCATGCTGGCCGCGCTGTGGATGCTCTACGAAATGGAGAAACCGTCATGGAATACCTGATCGTAAAATGGCTGCACGTCCTCTCTTCAACGCTGCTGTTCGGCACAGGCATCGGCTCCGCGTGGTACCTGCTGTTCGCGGTGATCAGCAAAAATGTGCAGGCAATTGCCGTCGTCACCCGCATCCTGGTGATTGCAGACTGGCTGTTCACAGGCGTCACGATGATCGCCCAGCCGGCGACCGGCTTTTACCTGATCCATCTCGCCGGCTTTCCAATGCAGACGCCCTGGATCAAATGGTCGATCGCACTGTTCGTGATCGCCTTGCTGTGCTGGCTGCCTGTTGTCTGGCTGCAAATGAAGATGCGCGATATCGCAGCGGAAGCGATGCAGCAGGCGGCGGCGCTGCCGGCCCAGTTCTGGCGCTACTTCCGCGCCTGGGTCGTGCTTGGCATTCCGGCTTTCTTCGCCTTCATCGCCGTGTTCTACTTGATGGTCGTGAAGCCGGCCTGGGGATAGATCGCCTGCCCGCGCTCCAGCATGGCGACGAATTCGCCAATCCGTTTGGCCCGCGTTTCAGCGCGCTTGGCCTGGTGTGTGCGGAACAGGATCGAATAGCGGTTCTGCGAGCTAAGCTTCGAGAAGTTCGCACGCGCCTTGGCGCTGGCATCCAGCGCTGCCTGCAAATCGGCCGGCACTTCCGCCGCGCTCCATGAGTCATACGCTGCTTCCCAGCGGCCGTCCTGCTTGGCGCGCTCGACTTCCGCCAGCCCGGCAGGCTGCATCAGCCCCTTTTCGGCCAGTGCGGCGACCTTGTCGCGGTTCACCTTCGACCAGATGCTGCGCTTGGCGCGCGGCGTGAATTTTTGCAGCCAGTATTGCTCATCAATGCTCTTCTTCTGGCCGTCGATCCAGCCGAAACACAGCGCCGCGTCGAGCGCTTCCGGGTACTGGACCGACGTTTCCGGCGCCTCTTTCTTGGCGATCTTCATCCACACGCCGGGCGAGGAGGCGTGCTGCTTCTGCAGCCACGACCACCATGCTTTTCCCGTGGCAAACAGGCGCTGCTCCAGTTCGACTTTAGTGCTCATAGTTTGACCTTTCGTGCGACTTCGACAAAAGCCTTGGCTGCCGGCGAGGCCTGCGCCAGGTTGCGCAGCGCCAGCCCGACCCTGCGCCGCACCGGCGGCGAGAAGGGGCGCACCGCGATGTTCGGATGGGTGGCGGCCAAGTCGATCGGCAGCGCCAATTCTGCCATGCCCGACACGCCATCGCCGCGCCCTACCATGCCCAGTACAGTCAGCACCTGCGACATGCGGTAACGGACTTGCGGGCACAAGCCCTGTGCAGCGAACAGCGGCTCGATCAGGGTCGAACAGCCGGCGTCGGGCATGATGAAAGGCTCGTTCGCCAGGTCGTGCGCGCTGACGGACTTCTTGGCCGCCAGGCGGTGGCCTGTCGGCAGCAGCGCCACCATCTGGTCCTCCACCAGGTCGACGGTGTCGAAACGGTCGTCGGGCTGCTGGATAAAGCCGATGTCGACGCGGCGGTCGAGGATCCATTGCAGGGTGTCGTCGTCCGTGCCTTCGTCGATGCGTACCTCAATGCCGGGATAGCGCTTCTGGAAGACGTCGAGAATCGCCGGGATCAGCTTGAGCGAAGAGGTCGGGCCGAAGGAGCCGATACGCAGCAGACCCTTATTCAGGCCGCTGGCTGCCGACACTTCCTGGCGCATCGATTCCGCCAGGCCGAGGATTTCGCGGGCCCGCACCAGCAGCCGCTGGCCCAGTTCCGTCACGTCGGCCGTGGCGCCCTGGCGCTCGATGAGCTGGGCGCCGAGTTCCTGCTCCAGCGACTTGATGGCGTGGGAGATAGCGGACTGGCTCACGCCAAGCCGCATGGCGGCGGCGGTGAAGCCGCGCAATTCCGCCACCAGGGCGAAGATTTCCAGTTGGGTGAACGTCATGAGGATTTACTCATTTTTCTATGAGTCAGGATTAGTATTAATGTATAACCTCCTTCACTGACACGCAAGGCCCACTGCCATGATCTACCTGAAACTGATCGCCTGCACCCTGATCTGGGGCGGCACCTTCATCGCCGGCCATATTGTCTCGAATGCACTGCCGCCGCTGACGGCAGCCTCCATCCGCTTCTCGATTGCCGCCGCGCTGCTGCTGGTGCTGGCCTGGAAGCGGGAAGGCGGCCTGCCTAAACTCTCGATGCAGCAACTGGGTGCGACCGCCGCCTTGGGCCTGACCGGTATCTTCCTGTACAACTTCTGTTTCTTCTCCGCGCTGGGCAAGATGGAAGCCAGCCGCTCGGCGCTCTTTATCGCGATGAATCCGATCGTGACCGCGCTGGCCGCTGCCGCCGTACTGCGCGAACGCCTGAACTGGCAGAAATGGGCGGGAATCGGCATCGCCTTCGTCGGCGCCACCGTGCTGATCACGCGCGGCGAGCCAATGGCAGCCCTGCATGACATCAGCCAGTCGATCGGCATCGGTGAATTGATGATGCTGGGCGCCGCTTCGTGCTGGGCAGCCTACACCCTGGTCGGCCGCGCCGCGCTGAAAGGCCTGTCGCCGATCGCCGCCACCACGTACGCTTCGCTGTGGGGCTTGGGCTTCCTGCTGATTACCGCTTCGCGTGAGTTGCCGAACGTGGCCTGGGCTTCACTGGGCTGGCAAGTATGGGCATCCGTCACCTATCTCGGCGCGTTCGGCACCGTGGTGGCTTTCGTCTGGTGGTATGAAGGGGTGAAAGCCCTTGGCCCGGCACGCACGGCAGTGTTCAACAACCTGGTGCCGGTATTCGGTGTATCGCTCGCGGCGCTGATGCTGGGCGAGCAGGTGATGGCGTCGATGATTGCCGGCGGCCTGCTGGTGGCCACCGGCGTGACAATCACAAACCGCTGATCAGGCGTAGCGCAGCACGTCACCCAGGGGACGGCGCGGCTTTTGCGGCCAGTTGCCCTGGGCGGCGTGACCGACGGCGACCAGCATGACCGGCACTTCATTGGCATCCAGGCCGAAGGCGGCATGCACGGCCTGGGCGTCGAAGCCGGTCATGGCGCAGCTTGAGAGTCCCATGCCTTCGGCGGCCAGGATCATGGTCATCGCCGCCAGGGAGGCGGAACGCAGGGCCTCGTCGCGCTGGGCGCGTTCGTCGCCGTCCATCGAACCCTGCGCCATGCGGGACCAGCTATCGACAACGGGTTGGATAAGCAGCTTAAGTTGAAGAGTGAGTACGCTGCCCAGCACCACGGCCAGGCCAATCATTGCGGTGCCGCCAAGCTTCTGGCCGAGCAGGATCCAGCCGAGAACGACGGCAGTTGCAGGGCTCAGCAGGCCAAGCGAGGACACGGCAACCGGCGACAGCTTGCTCAGGCCACGGAACCACAGCAGGTAAGCCACCAGGGCGCCGACGAATGTCAGGTAGGCATAGCCAAGCACTTCGCTGATTGCCAGCGAGGCAGGCAGCGGCGGATCGGCCAGCAGCGCCAGCGGCGTGAGCATCAGGCCACCGAGCAGGAGCTGCCAACCGGCCAGTTCCGCCACCGGCAAGCCGGTTTTCCAGCGACGGGCCAGCCAGGTGCCGACAGCCATGCTCAGGGCGCCGGCCAGGGCTGCGGCAACTCCGAGGGCATCCCAGCGGGCGGACGGCGACAGCAGCAAGGCGCCCATGCCGGCCACGCCCACCGCGGCGGCGCCGAGTGCCGCCCATTGCGGACGGCGACCATCCCAGCCCCAGGCCAGGCCCATGATGACAATCGGCTGGATCGCGCCCAGCACGGCAGCCAAGCCGCCCGGCAGGCGGTAAGCAGCAACGAACAGCAAGGCCTGGAAGGCGCCGATGTTCAGTGCCGCCAGCACGGCGACGCGCCACCAGAGATGGCGGGCCAGCATGCGGCCGGCAAACAGCACCAGCAGCAGGCCGGCCGGCAAGGCGCGCACTGCGGCGGCGGTGAAGGGACGCCCGGCGGGCAGGATTTCGGTGGCGACGATATAGGTCGAACCCCAGATGACGGGGGCCAGCGCGGTGATCGCGGTATCGGCTAAGGGGAATTTTTTCATGGCTGCAAAAATATCTTGAAATCGAGATAAATCGGAGTATAGCAAATTTATCTTGAAATCGAGATAAATTGTTATAATCGTCCCGATAGCTAACTGGAGATGGCTGTGGATAAAGTGGATTTAATCCTGGAGCAATGGGCACGCGAGATGCCCGCCCTGGACGTGGGACCGATGGGCGTGATCGGGCGCCTGAACCGCTGCGCGGCGCTGATGCGGCGCCGGCTCGACGCGACGTTCGAGCAATTTGGGCTCAGTAACTGGGAGTTCGACGTGCTGGCGACCCTGCGCCGGTCCGGCGCACCTCACCAGCTGGCGCCGACCGCGCTGTTTTCGCAACTCATGGTGACATCGGGAACGATGACGCACCGCCTGCAAAGGCTGGAGGCACAGGGCTGGGTGACGCGCGCGTCGAATCCAGCCGACGCACGCAGCCTGCTGGTCCAGCTCAGCCCCGCAGGGCTGGAACTGATCGAACGCGCCGTGGCGGCCCACGTGGAAAATGAGAAGAACATCATGGCCCCGTTCGGGGCCGATGGCTCAGCCGCGCTGGACGCGCAGCTGCGCAAGCTGCTCGCTATGCTGGAGTCTTGAAGGCGCCGACCTGGGCGCCGATACGCGCGCCCATGGCCTCGCCCAAGGCCTGCAAGCCGCTCTGAGGGCGCACCATCACTTCGAAGTCGACGATCTTGCCGGCGTCATTGAAGCGAATGAAGTCGATGCCCTTGAGCTGTTTGTCGCCGACGTTGGCGCTGAATTCCAGCACCACGCTCAGGCCATCGTCGGTCGCCAGCTGGCGGTGGTAGGCGAAGTTCTCGAACACCTGGTAAGCCGTGTTCAGCACCAGCACCACCGCCTCCCGGCTGGCATAAGGCTTGTTTGCAATCGGCGAGCGGAACACCGCATCCGCATCGACGATGGAGGGCAGGGTGGACAAATCACCGCCGGCGATCATCTTGTGCCAGCGTTCGAGCGATTCCGCAACGGCCGGTTGCAGCAGCATGGGCTTACTCCTTAAATGGCGGCAGCCAGTCGGGTGCCTTGGTTGATGGCGCGTTTCGCATCCAGTTCAGCGGCCACGTCGGCGCCGCCGATCAGGTGTACCTTGCAGCCCGCGTCGAGCAGGCCTTGCTGCAATTCGCGCAGCGGCTCCTGGCCGGCGCAAACAATCACATTATCCACCGGCAGCACGTGCTGCCGGCCTTCGACGGTGACGTGCAGGCCGGCATCGTCGATGCGGTCATAGCTGACTCCCGACTGCATGTTGACGCGCTTGGCTTTCAGGCCGGTGCGGTGGATCCAGCCGGTGGTCTTGCCCAGGCCGTCGCCAACCTTGCTGGTCTTGCGCTGCAGCAGGTGAACCTTGCGCGGTGAAGCTTCCACTTCCGGCGCACGCAGCCCGCCGCGATCCTTGTAGCCATTGTCGATGCCCCACTCGGCGTAGAACTTTTCCGGCACCAGGCTGGCGCTCTTGCCTTCATGGGTCAGGTATTCGGACACGTCGAAGCCGATGCCGCCAGCGCCGATCACCGCCACGTTCTTGCCGACCGGGGCGCCATCGCGCAGCACTTGCAGGTAGCCCAGGGCCTTCGGATGGTCGATGCCGTCGATGGCCGGGGTGCGCGGGGTGACGCCGGTTGCCAGCACCACGTCATCGAAGCCGCCCGCAGCCAGTCCGGCCACATCGACACGGGTATTCAGATGCAGCTTGACGCCGGTCAGCTCGATCTGGCGGCCGAAGTAGCGCAGGGTTTCGTTGAATTCTTCCTTGCCCGGCACCTTCTTCGCCACGTTGAACTGGCCGCCAATTTCGCTGCCGGCGTCGAACAGGGTCACGTCATGGCCGCGAGAGGCTGCGGTGGTGGCGAAACTCAGGCCCGCTGGGCCGGCGCCGACCACGGCGATGCGCTTGGCCTGCTGCGCAGGAGCGATCACCAGCTCGGTTTCGTGGCAGGCGCGCGGATTCACCAGGCAGGAAGTGATCTTGCCGGAGAAGGTGTGGTCCAGGCAGGCCTGGTTGCAGCCGATGCAGGTGTTGATTTCGTCGCCACGGTCTTCGCGCGCTTTCTGCATGAAGAAGGCGTCGGCCAGGAATGGGCGCGCCATCGACACCATGTTCGCCGCGCCATCGGCCAGGATGCCTTCGGCCACTTCCGGCGTGTTGATACGGTTGGTGGCGACCAGCGGGATGCCGACCTTGCCCATCAGGTTCTTGGTTACCCAGGCGAAGCCGGCCCGCGGCACCTTGGTGGCGATGGTCGGGATGCGTGCTTCGTGCCAGCCGATGCCGGTGTTGAGGATGGTGGCGCCGGCCTGTTCGACCGCCTGCGCCAGCTGCACCACTTCGTCCAGGGTGGAACCGCCTTCCACCAGGTCCAGCATGGACAGGCGGTAGATGATGATGAAGTCCTTGCCTACGCGCTCGCGCACGCGGCGCACGATTTCGACCGGGAAGCGCATGCGGTTTTCGTAGCTGCCGCCCCATTCGTCGGTACGCTGATTGGTACGGGCGGCGATGAATTCGTTGATCAGGTAGCCCTCCGAACCCATGATTTCCACGCCGTCGTAGCCGGCTTCGCGCGCCAGCACGGCGCACTGGGCGTAGTCCTCGATGGTCGCCGCCACTTCTTCGGTGGAGAGTTCGTGCGGGGTGAACTGATTGATCGGCGCCTTGATCGCGCTCGGGCCCACCAGTTTCGGATGATAGGCGTAACGGCCGAAGTGCAGGATCTGCATGGCGATCTTGCCGCCTTCCGCGTGCACGGCAGCGGTCACCTTGCGGTGCTGCGCCACTTCCTCGGTGGTGGTCAGCTTGGCGCCGGCCTTCCATGGACGTCCCGCTTCGTTCGGGGCAATGCCGCCGGTGACGATCAGGCCCACTTCGCCGCGTGCGCGCTCGGCGTAGAAGGCGGCCATGCGTTCAAAGCCATCGACTTCCTCTTCCAGGCCGACGTGCATGGAACCCATGATCACGCGGTTTTTCAGGGTGGTGAAGCCCAGGTCGAGCGGGGCGAGCAGGTGTGGGTAGCGGTTCATTGGCGTCCTCATTTATGCAACTGGTTGCATAAATATAGCCCGGTTGCCGCGTCTATGCAACTAGTTGCAGAGACAATGTGGCTTGTCCGCCTCGCGCTGCTGAGGCAAGATGGTGGCATCTTTTTCATTGTTTCCTGCCATGTCTTTGCCTCACGCGCTGTTGACCTCCCTGTCCGAGCGAGCCGGTTCCGGCTCGGAACTGGCCCGGCGCTTCGATAAATCGATCGGATTTTTCTGGGCCGCCACCCACCAGCAGATTTACCGCGAGCTGGCCCGCCTGGAGCAAGCCGGCTGGATCGAGTCGCTGCCCGCCGAAACGGGCCGGGGACGCAAACGCGCCTATCGCGTGCTGCCGGCCGGGACTGCGGAGCTGCGGCGCTGGGTTGCCGAGGCCGAAGATCCCCGCCCCCAGCGCGACGCCCTGATGGTGCGCATCCGCGCCGAGGCGGCGATCGGCCCGGCCGGGCTGGCGGACGAAATGCGGCGCCACCTGGCCTTGCATGAAGCGAAACTGGCCCTGTACAAAAGTTTCGAGCAGCGGGACTTCGCCAGTGAATCCGACTCGCGAGAGCGCAAGCTGCAATATGTGCTGCTGAAGGGCGGTATCGCGCAGGAGGAACTGGCCATCAATATGGCGCGCGAAGCCTTGCGTATCCTGGAAAGCTGACCTGGATCATTTTCCCGGGGAGGCAGGACGCCTACCATCCAGGCATGGATACCGACTACAAAGACCTCACCCAGGACATATCGGCCAACCTGGCGCAACTGCGCAAGACCCAGCCCGATGTGATGAAAGGCTTCGGCGACATGGGCAAGGCTGCCATGGCTGGCGGCGCGCTTGATCCCAAGACCAAGGAACTGATCGCGCTGGCGGTCGGCGTCGCAGCGCGCTGCGACGGCTGCATCGGCTTCCACACCAAGGCCCTGGCCCGCCTCGGCGCCACCACCCAGGAAGTGCATGAGGCCTTGGGCGTGGCAATCTACATGGGCGGCGGTCCGGTGGCCATGTATGCAGCGAATGCTGTGGCGGCTTACCGGGAGTTTTCAGAAGAACTACAAAAAGTGTAGGCAGTGTTATGCTCCAGGTAAGGGATTGCCGGGAGATGGAATGCGTCGTCGCACCGTTTTGGGTTTCGCGCTGTCAGGCCTGCTGCCTGCCTGGGTAGCCGCGCAGACTTTGCCGGTGATGAATGTCTCCACCCTGGTGGGCGACGACCCTGCCGCCACCATTTCCGAAATGGTGCTGAGGGAAGCCTACCGGCGCCTGGGCCGCACATTGGTCGTGCACCAGTTGCCCGGTGAGCGCTCGCTGGTCTATGCCAACGAAGGAAAGATGGATGGCGAGCTGTATCGCAAGCTCGGGCTGGACCGCGATTATCCCAACCTTGTCATTGTTCCCGTTCCCTTGCTCACCTTCGAACTGGTGATCTTCACGCGTGGTACTTCATTCGTGGTCAACGGGTGGGACAGCCTGCGCCCCTATACGCTGGGCTTCGTACGCGGGAACAAGATCGCACAGGAGAACACCAGGGGCATGAAAGTGGAGCAAGTGCCGACCATGCACCAGGCTTTTGAAAAGCTGATGATGGGGCGCACCGACCTGGTACTCGGGCATCGCGCCTCGGGCATGGCTGTGGTGCGCAGCCAGAAGCTGGAGGGCGTGACCGTGCTGGAACCGCCTCTGTCCGCCTTCCCGGTCTACCACTACCTGAACAAGAAGCATGAGGCGCTGCTGCCGGAACTGACCCGGGTACTGAGGCAAATGCAGTCTGACCGGACCATCGAGCGCATCCAGAAGTCCATACCGGGCAACTGAGTAGCAATACCACTCGGCGGGTAGCCGAATGCTGGTATTCATCGTTTAACAGAATGTCTCATTTGAGACATCTCCTTCTTCATTCTCAAACGGCCATTTTTCGTGCCTCGAAACGGCACATGCATTTTTGCAACTGGTCTTATATTGGCAGCACTAATTAAAACCACTTGACTACCAATTGTCCCAATCCCATCCTAGCCCGACAACCACAACCGAAGGAGGGGGAGCATGGAACAAAGGGTTTCAAGAAGTTTTCTGGTCGCCGGTTTGACGAGCAGCCTGCTCGCTGCTTGCGGTGGCGGTAGCGACACCGGCCAGGCCTCACAACAGCCACGCACACTCGCAACGTCCACCGTGGCGGAAACGTGTCCGGCGTGGAGCAGCAGCGCGGTCTACACCGCGGGCATGTGCGTGACCTACAACGGCACGGTGTACAAGGCCAAGTGGTGGACGCAAAACAATGTGCCGGGCGCCGAACAGTACGGGCCTTGGGAAGCGCAGGCGACTACGCCGACGCCAACGCCTACTCCAACCCCGACACCGACGCCGGATTGTCCTGCATGGAGCGCCAGCGCGGTCTATACCGGAGGCATGTGCGTGACCTATAACGGCTCGGTCTACAAGGCGAAGTGGTGGACGCAGAATAATGTGCCGGGCACCGATCCGAACGGGCCTTGGGAGTTCCAGTCGACCACGCCTACTCCGACGCCGACTCCAACCCCTACGCCGACGCCTACTCCAACTCCAACTCCAACTCCAACTCCAACTCCAACTCCAACGCCAACGCCGACACCAACGCCAACGCCAACTCCGACACCTACGCCGACTCCAACCGGGCGCGAGATCGGTTCCTACTTCGCCCAGTGGGGCGTGTACGGCCGCGATTACGAAGTGGCGGACATCCACACCACGAAGACGCCGGTCAACGGTGTGCAGACCAGCGTGGCCGACCAGCTCACCTTCATCAACTACGCCTTCGGCAACGTGTACCAGAAGAACGGCGGCTACGAGTGCGACATGGTGACGAAGGCTGAAGTGGGCAACGACAACCCAACTTCGCCGGATGCCGGCACCGGCGGCGATTCCTATGCCGACTACCAGCGCCAGCCGAAACGCACCGTCAACGGCCAGTCCGTGCCGTGGGACGCCCCGCTTTCCGGCAACTTCCTGCAACTGAAACTGCTCAAGCAGCAGCACCCGAACCTGAAAGTCTTCATCTCGCTGGGCGGATGGTCATGGTCGAAGTTCTTCTCGGCCGCAGCCAAGACCGACGCACTGCGCAAGCAGCTCGCCAAATCCTGCGTGAAGATGTTCATCGCCGGCGACCTGCCGATCCAGGATGGGCGCGGCGGGCCAGGTGCGGCCAAGGGCGTGTTCGACGGCATCGACATCGACTGGGAATACCCGGGCGGCGGCGGCCAGCCGTACAACACCTACGACGCGGTCAACGACAAGCATAACTTCACGCTGCTGATGGCGGAATTCCGTGCGCAGCTTGATGCGCAGGGCGCCACCGACGGCAAGCGCTATGCATTGACCGCAGCGATCGGTGCCGGTGTCGACAAGATCGCCAACACCGAACCTGGCCAATACGCGCAGTACATGGACTGGGTGAACGTGATGACCTACGACTTCCACGGCGCGTGGGAATCGAGCACCAACTTCCATGCGCCGCTGTACCACGACCCGGCCGATCCAGCGACCGGCAACCTGGCGAAGTACAACGCCAACGATGCCATCGCCACACTGACCGCAGCTGGTATGCCGAAGAACAAGATCCTGCTCGGGATTCCGTTCTATGGGCGCGGCTGGAAGGGCGTCACGGCAGGGCCGAATGCCAACGGCCTGTACCAGGCTGCCAGCGGCGGTGCTGCCGGCACCTACGAGGGCGGCATCGATGACTACAAGGTCTTGCGCAACAAGACCGGCCAGCGCTGGTACCACCCGGTGACCAAGCAGTTGTACCTGTACACCAGCACCGGCGAATGGTGGAGCTATGACGATCCAACCGTGATCGGCACCAAGATGCAGTACGTCCGCGACCAAGGCCTGCGCGGGGCCTTCTCGTGGGAGCTGGACGGCGATGCAAGCGGTGCGCTGACCAGCGAAGTCTGGAAGGGACGTTAATCGTCCATCCCTTGCCGGCGGTGCGCCCAGCGCCGCCGGCTTTTCCCATTTGGAGACGCTTATGAAACGTCGTGCGACGGTGCATTCCCTTGGCATCAGCGACGAATGGCGGCGCTGGATTGCCGAAAACCTGATGCTGGGCCATTCTCCTGCAACTCTGGCCGGCATTCTCGGCCAGTCCGGCATTCCTCCTCAACTCGCACAAGCCGAAATCACGGCTGCGATGAACAGCCCTTACCTGCACGGCGTACAACGCCTGCATAACCGGCTGGCCAAGCGCGACTGGCTGCTTGGCATCCAGGCGCGCCTGAACCGGATGGCGCCGCAGGAAGTACCGCGCCGCGAACGCCTGTCGACCGAGGCTTTCCTGCACGAGCATTACCTTTGCAACCGGCCTGTGATCATCACCGGCATGCTGGACGACTGGCCGGCGCGCGGCAAGTGGACGCTGGACTGGCTGGCCGCGCAGTTCGGCGAGCGCGAAGTGGAAGTGCAGTTCGGCCGCAATGCCGATGCCGATTACGAAATGAACAGCATCGCGCACAAGCGCCACATGCCGTTCGGCGAGTACGTGGAACGGGTGCGCAGCAGCGGCAGCACCAACGACTTCTACATGACGGCCAATAACGATGGCCGCAACCGGCAGGCGCTGGAGGAGCTGTGGCAGGACATGCCGCTGCTGCCGGAATACCTGGATGGCGAACGCAAAGGCTTCTTCTGGCTTGGGCCGGCGGGCACCATCACGCCGTTCCACCACGACCTCACCAACAATTTCATGATCCAGGTGATGGGTCGCAAGCGCGTGCGGCTGATCGCGCCTTGCGAAACGCCAAAGCTGCAGAACCAGCGCCATTGCTTCACTCCCGTCGATGGCCGCGATATCGACCTGCAGCGCTACCCATCGATGGCCGGCGTTCCGGTCCTCGACGTTGAGCTGGCGCCTGGCGAAATCCTGTTCCTGCCGGTCGGCTGGTGGCACTTTGTCCAGGGACTCGACATCTCTTTAACCATCTCGGCGACGCACTTCCGCTGGGATAACGATTTCTTTAGCAGTTATCCGCATAACCACGATTTTTAATAACGGAGACAGCATGAATTTTCGACCGAATTACCTGATGCTGGCGCTGGTCGGCAGCGCCATCGCCGGTTGCAGCGGCGGGACCGACAGCGGCCAGCCCGCGCAACCGGCCCGCACACTTGCGACGGCGGTTGCTTCTGAAACTTGCCCGGCCTGGAGCGCAAGCGCGGTGTACACCGCGGGCATGTGCGTGACCTACAACGGCACCGTCTACAAGGCGAAGTGGTGGACACAGAATAATGTCCCTGGCGCGGAACAGTACGGGCCGTGGGAATTGCAGGCGACCACGCCAACGCCGACTCCGACTCCGACACCGACGCCAACCCCGACTCCAACGCCGGATTGCCCTGCATGGAGCGCGAGCGCGGTCTATACCGCCGGCATGTGCGCGACTTATAACGGCGCCGTCTACAAGGCGAAGTGGTGGACGCAAAATAATGTGCCTGGCACGGAAGTGAATGGCCCGTGGGAACTGCAGACGTCCACGCCGACGCCAACGCCAACTCCTACCCCGACTCCCACGCCAACTCCAACTCCAACTCCAACTCCGACTCCGACTCCGACTCCGACTCCAACCCCGACACCCACCCCGACGCCCGTAGCATGCCGCCCGGACGGCCTGACCTCGCCGGTGCCGAACGTTCCGTACTGCAGCGTGTACGACGCCAACGGCCGCGAAAAACTGGCAAATGGCCTTAACCGCCGCATCGTTGGCTACTTCACCAGCTGGCGCACGGGCGCCAACGGCCAGCCGTCCTACCTGGTCAACGACATCCCGTGGCAGAACATCACGCATATTAACTACGCCTTCGCCAGCGTCGGCGCGGACAACAAGGTGCAGATCGGCAGCGGTGCGAACAACCCGGAAACCGGCATCACCTGGCCGAACATCCCCGCCGCGGCGATGGACCCATCCCTGCCATACAAAGGCCACTTCAACCTGCTCGCGCAGTACAAGAAGAAATACCCCGGCGTGAAGATCATGCTGTCGGTCGGCGGCTGGGCAGGCAGCGGCGGCTTCTACACCGCCACCACCAATTCAGACGGGAGCATCAACACGGCAGGCATCAATACCCTGGCCGACTCGATGGTCGCCTTACTGCGCCAGTACACCTTCTTCGACGGGATGGACATCGATTACGAGCACCCGACCACCAATAACGAAGCAGGCAACCCGCTCGACTTCCCGGTCTCCAAGCCGCGCCTGTCAGGCTTGATGAAGAGCTACAACGTGCTGCTGAAAACCGTGCGTGAGAAGCTCGATGCAGCAGCGGCGGCAGACAACAAGTACTACATGCTGACGATCGCCGGTTCCGCATCCGGGTGGGTGCTGCGCGGAGAAGAAAACCTGTCCGGCCTGAAGTACCTCGACTACGCCAGCCTGATGAGCTATGACCTGCACGGCGGATGGAACCAGTATGTTGGCCCTAACGCACCGCTGTTCGACGACGGCAACGATGGCGAACTGCGGGCCGGCAACGCCTACCAGTACGGCGGCATCGGCTACCTGAACGTCGACTGGGCCTACCGCTACTACCGCGGCGCACTCCAGGCGGGCCGCATCAACATTGGCGTGCCGTACTACACGCGCGGCTGGAGGGAAGTCAGCGGCGGCAATAATGGCTTGTGGGGAACCAGCCCGGTCGTCACCGACACCGTAGCCTGCGCCGGCGTGAAAACCTGCGGCAAAGGCGCTACCGGCATCGACAACGTCTGGTACGACCTGGATACCAACGGCAAGCCGGTACCGGGCGGCGGCAACCCGCTATGGCATGCGCTCAACCTGCAGAACGCCATCGTGCCGTCCTACCTCGATGCTTACGGCGTGACCGAAAAGACCATCACCGGCACCTATAGCCCGCAATACAGCGCCACGCTGGCTGCACCGTGGCTGTGGAACGCAACGCGCCAGGTCTTCATTTCCACCGAAACGGCGCAATCCATCGCAGCCAAGACCAGCTACGTTGTCAACAACGGCATCGGCGGCATCATGATCTGGGAGCTGGCCGGCGACTACGCGTGGAACGCAGCGCGCAACGGTGGGGCAGGCGAATACTTCATGGGCTATACGCTCACGAACAACATCGCTGCTGCCTTCCGAACCGCCGCTCCATACGGCGCGACGCGTGCCGAGACGGCGATGCCGGCCAGTAGCGCGAAGGTCAGCATCTCCCTTGGCGGCTGGAAGCTGGGCGACAGCAACTATCCAATCAATCCTGTGATGACGGTGACGAACAACACCGCCACCACGATTCCGGGCGGTTCGGTAGTGGAGTTCGATTATCCGGTATCGGCGCCAGCCAATATGAGCGACCAGTCGGGTTACGGCCTGACCGTCATCAAGGCTGGCTACACGGGACCGAATAATATCGGCGGCTTCAAGGCCAACTTCAACCGCGCCAAGTTCACGATACCTGCCTGGCAGTCGCTGGCGCCGGGTGCATCGGTCTCGCTGACGCTGAACTACACCTTGCCGATCAGCGGGCCGTCCGCCTACACGATCACGGTGAACGGCGTGCGTTATGCGCTGAGCGAAGAGTACCCGAACCTGCCGGTGGCACTCCCGTAAGCGGAAAGGAATCGACATGAGAATCCTCTCATCTGCTGCAATTGCAGCGGCGCTGTTGCTCTCCGCCTGCGGCGGAGGCGGCAGCACCGACAGCCCGGCTACTGCACGCACGCTGGCGCAGGGTGCGGTGGCCAGCGCCACCGCTTCCTGCCCGGCGTGGAGCGCCAGCCAGGTTTACACGGCCGGCATGTGCGCCATCTACCAGAGCAAGCAGTTCGAAGCGAAGTGGTGGACACAGGGGAATGCGCCAAGCCAGGCCGACACCTGGGGTCCCTGGAAGTACATCGGGGATGCGACCGATCCGCCCACCAACCCTGGCGACCCGCCGACCCAGCCGGGCGGCGTACCAACCAAGGCGCAGGCCGAAGCGCGCGAACTGACGTTGACCGACAATGACTTCTTCCGCAGCGTCAAGGCATCGATCCGGACACTCGACAACGCGGCGGTGGAAGCCGTTGCGCCCGGGGCGGCGAACAATCCAGCCAACGTGAAGCGCGTTGAACGTTTGCTGTCGTCGGCGAAATGGGACTACTACTTCTCCTTGCGCGAAGCGAGCTACGAGTACCGGCGCTTCCTGCAGGCGGTAGCCAAGTTCCCGGCGGTGTGCGGGGACTACGCCGACGGCCGCAATGCCGACGACATTTGCCGCCATTCGCTGGCGACCATGTTCGCCCACTTTGCGCAGGAGACCGGCGAGCACAATGCCAGCCTGCCCCTGCCGCAGTGGCGGCAGGGCCTGAAATACCTGCGCGAGTTGGGCTGCACTGAGGATGGTCCAGGCTGCGGCTACAACACCGAGTGTGCGGATCCGGTCTTCAACACGGTCTGGACTTGCGGGAAGAACGCCGATGGCAGCTACAAGAAGTACTTCGGGCGTGGCGCCAAGCAGCTCTCGTACAACTACAACTACGGGCCTTTCTCGCAGGTGATGTTCAACGGCGACCAGTCGGTGCTGCTGAAGAATCCGGACCAGGTGGCGTCGACCTGGCTGAACCTGGCGTCCGCCACGTTCTTCTTCGTCTACCCGCAACCACCCAAGCCATCGATGCTGCATGTGATCGACGGAAGCTGGGTTCCAAATGCCAGCGACATCGCCGCCGGCGCGGGGAACAACTTCGCCACCACAATCATGATCATCAATGCGGAATGCGGCACCGGCAGCGAGAAGCCGGCGGCGCAGAACCGTATCGATTATTACCGGCAGTTCGCGGCGGATCTTGGCTGGAACGTGGCGGGCGAGCAGCTGTCATGCGCGACGATGCAGCGTTTTGGCCCGTCCAGTTCCGCCGCCTACAACATCTATTGGGAGAAGAACTGGAACAGCGGCGGCGATTACCAGTGCCAGCTGGTGAACTACCAGACGCCTTACAACGCCCTTATCGCCGGCAATTACGTGAAGTGCGTTGAGCGCAACTGGAACGTCACGCTCAACTAAGCGCATCAGCGCTGCGCAGTAGGGCCGACCGTGCCGAGGGACTCCGCCATTCGCACCATTTTCACGAATTCGGCGCGATAACCGTCACGGTCGGCGCCGCGTGCACCTTCCGCCAGTTTCGCGATATCGCCGTAGCTGAAGTCGGCCACCTGTTGCTCGCCGCGCAGGCGTTGGGCGAAGGCGGCAACAGCGACGGCGAAGCGCTGGTCATCCGGCGCTGCGTCGAGCGAATCGCGCGCGCTGCCGGCACGCACGGCATGCTCGACCTGTTTGCTCACCGACTGGCCAGGCAGCTTGTAGCGCACTTTCACAAAGCACAGCTCTTCGGAATTACCCGATTCGGTGGCTTTCTTTTTGCCCGGCTGCTCGTAACGCAGAGGGTCAACCAGCTTGCCTGCGTTGGCGGCCGGCGTGATTTCGTAGATGGCGGTGACGGTGTGGCCCGCGCCCATATCGCCGGCGTCGACCTTGTCATCCTTGAAGTCCTGCCGGTTCAGCATGCGGGTTTCGTAGCCGACCAGGCGATAGGCGGCGACTTGCGACGGGTTGAATTCGACTTGCACCTTCACGTCATTCGCGATCGGGAACATGGTCGAACCCAGCTCCTGCGCCAGCGCCTTGCGTGCTTCCAGCAGGGTGTCGATGTAGGCAGCGTTGCCGTTGCCGGACTGGGTCAGGCGCTGGATCAGGGCGTCGTTCAGGTTGCCCAGGCCAACGCCGAATACCGACAGGTAGGCTCCGGACTTGCGCTTGTCGACGATGAATTGTTCCAGCTGCTTGGGATCGGTGATGCCGATATTGAAGTCGCCATCGGTGGCCAGGATCACGCGGTTCACCGCCTTCGGGTCGAAGTTGCGCTCAGCCTGGGCGTATGCACGCTGCAGGCCATCGCCACCGGCAGTGCCGCCCGATGCGTGCAGGTTGTTGATCACGTCGATGATCTTCTGCTTGTCCTTGCCGCTGGTTGGCTCGAGGGCGACCGCGGTGCCGTTGGCATAGGTGACGATGGAGACCATATCGTCATCACGCAACTGCTCTGCGAACAGGCGGAAGCCTTGCTGCAACAGCGGCAGGCGGTCGCGAGGCCCCATTGAACCGGAAATGTCAACCAGCAGCACGACGTTGGCGCGCGGGCGGGCGGCGGCCTTGATGTCATAGCCTTTGAGAGCGATGTGGACAAGCTGGTTGCCCTGCTGCCAAGGGCTCGGCATCACCTCCGTCGTCACGGCAAACGGCTGGCTCGCACTGACGGGCGTAGCGTAGTTGTACGGGAAGTAGTTGACCATTTCCTCCACACGCACGGCTTGCTGCGGCGGCATGCGGCCATCGGACAGCATGCGGCGAACGAAGGCGTAAGAGGCAGTGTCGACGTCCACGCTGAAGGTGGATACGGGCTGGTCGCTCACCAGGACGGACTTATTGCCGTCCTTGTCGGGGAATTTGTCTGCCGATTGCGGCACGGGCGCTATGTGCGGCATCGGCGCTGGCAGTCCGGGCGAATAGGCCAGCACCGGGGCGGGCTTCACCGAGCCTCGCAGGTCGGCCCTTGCCGCTGGCGCGACGGGTGCTGGCGGTACGGCGGCCGGCACTGGTGCCGGCATTGCAGCTTCGGCGGCATGCTGCGGCGCCTGGGTCGGCTGCGGCGTACTGCAGGCAGCAAGCGTAAGCATGCCTGCTGCCACGACCGGCGCAAAGGGTATGGTCTTCTTCATGGTGGACGTCCTCTGGAATTATTGTCTTGCTAAGATGCTCCAGAGGCATGTCCGTTGCAACATTGGTTACATCTTGTATCCCTTATCCGCTTAGCGGCACCCCGGTACCTCAACCGTGACATCGCTTGCGCCAGCCACAACCCTGGTTCCATCGGCGGAGGCCTGCGCGCCGCAACGCACCAGGAAGGCTTGCTGTCCGCGCATGCCCGGGAAGCTGCCCTCCCGCGCATGAATTGTCAGTCGTCCGGCCGCCTGGCTCCACTCCAGCAGCGTGGTGGCGTACTCGCGGCGCGTATAGCCGTCGCCATCGCCGGCATCGTCGTACAGCTGATATCTGGCGTCCTTGCCGGGGTAGATCCGCAGTTCGATCGGCTCTTCGCTCTTTTCGTCGGCGTATTGGACTGCAGGGCCGAGCGGCAAGATGCTGCCGGCTCGCGCGAACAGCGGAATGGTCGCGATGTCGGCCTTTGCGGCAATGACCTTGCCGCCCTCGTAGCGATTGCCGGTCCAGAAGTCGAACCAATTGGTCTGGGCCGGAAGGTAGACGGTTCGCACGTCGGTGTTTGCACTCAGTACCGGCGCCACCATCAGCCCTTTGCCGAACATGTATTGGTCCGGTGTCGAAACGGCCTGGCGATCGGTGCGGAAATCCATCGCCAGCGCGCGCATCATGGTGCCATGCTTGTTGGTCACGTCCCACGAAGCCGAGTAAATGTAGGGCAGGAGACGGTAGCGCAGGCGCGCATAGGAAAGCAGAATGTCCTGCGTGGGCTGCTCGAAAGCCCAGATTTCCTTGCCCGGTCCCGTACCATGCACGCGGAACATCGGATTGAAGGCGCCAAACTGATACCAGCGTGTGAACAGCTCGGCATACGCAGGATCGGCCGGGTCGCCGCCGAAGAAGCCGCCGATGTCGGCCGACCAGTATGGAATGCCGCTCAGCGTAAAGTTCAGCGCAGCGGGAACGTGTGCGCGCAGCACGTCCCACGTCGCACTCGTATCGCCCGACCACGTGATGGCGGCGTTGCGCTGCTGGCCGCTGAAGGCCGAGCGGGTCAGGATGAATGGACGCTTGGCGGGAAAGTCCTTGCGCATGCCTTCGAATACGCCCGTTGTGTGCAGCAGGGGATAGGCGTTCAGCACATCCTTGCCGCTCCCAGCCGCTGTGCGCACCTCACGCATTTCGCCCCAGTTGCCGCCCAACTCCGCCTCGCTCGCGTCGAGCCACCAGCCATCCCAGTCGAATTTGCCGAGGTTGCGGCTGATCTGGTCCCAGTAAAGGCGGCGCGCCGATAGCGAGTAGGCGTCGTACCAGCGGCCTTCGCCGGCCGGGTAAACGTTGCGATAAGTCTTGGGATACAGGGCGCCGGCCTTGTCCAGCTCCTTCGTGTTGGTGGTCCCGGTGTCCAGGCGCGCCCAGACGGAAATGATGGCGTGGACGTTTTGCGCATGCAGCTTGTCGATCATCCCCTTCGGGTCGGGGAAGCGCGCGGCTTCCATGCGGTGCTCGCCCCATTGGCCGCTGCTCCAGTATTGCCAGTCCTGTACCACGGCGTCCAGCGGCGCTTTCATTGCACGGTAGCGGGCGGCGATGCCGAGCAGTTCGTCCTGCGTCTGGTAACGCTCCTTGGACTGCCACAGGCCCCAGGTCCAGCGCGCCATCATCGGCGCGCGGCCAGTCAGTTCGCGGTAACCGCCCACCACGTCGTCGAGTTCCGGCCCGTAGATGAAATGATAATCAACCCCGCCTCCCGCTTCCGAACGAATGATCAGCGGATGCGGAGCGGAGGGAATGCCGATGTCGACATCGGTCACTGACGCGTTATTCCACAGGACGCCAAAACCGGTGGGCGATACCAGCATCGGTACGGCTACGTCGCGATTGGCCTGCTGCAGGTGCACGCGGTTGCCGTTGTAGTCGAGAAGTCCGTTGAGGTGCTGGCCGAGCCCGAAAACCGGGCCTCCATAGGTGAAGGCCTGGACGATGCCGCCGCGGCCGACCTGTCTTGCGCCCGGGGCCTCCGCCAGCAACTCGGCGCCTTTTGCGTTCTGAAAACTGACAGCGCCATTCTTCTTGTCGACCAGCACCTTGAGGGCGGCTGTGGTGAGTACGCGGTGGGTCGCCGTCTCGCTGACGGTCCATTCGACGTTCTGCGGCGTGCCGATGACCGCAGGGTTGTAATTGCCTTTCCAGCCTGGCGACGCGCCGGCCTGGACGTGGATGATGCGGTCCGTCCAGGGCTCCACATGCACAGTGCCGCCGGCAGTCTTCACGTCCAGTCCGCGCGCTGCCGCTGCCTGCACCAGCGCAGTCCACAACACCGCCGCCATGAGTTTCGTGTATTTCATTTTGTCTCCTGGTAGTTCACGACATAGCTCTTGCCTGGCTCCAGAATCAGCTCGCGCGCTACGCCTTCGTTCGTATAACGCAGGATGCCTTTGCCGCCCGGCGACGACACCTTGATCTGCTTTCGGTCCATGAAAATCGATACCTCGCCGTGCGGAGTCGGCACTTTTCCGTCGATCCACTGCAAGCCGCCGAGGCTTGGCTCGACCACATAGCCCGCATAACCCGGTTCGGTCGGCCGGACGCCAAGGTAGTAGCGGCCCAGCAGATAGAGCGGACTGGCGCCCCATGCGTGGCACAGGCTCATGCCGAAAGCCTTGCCGTACATGGCATAGCGTTCCGGTGCTTTCTGCTTCGGATCGTATTGCTCCCAGAAACAGGTCGCTCCGTCGCGCAGCATGCCACCCCAGTAGTCCTTGATCTGTCCTGTGACGTAAGCCTGCTGGCCGCTTTCGGCCAGGGCTGCCAGCTCGTAGAAGCGCATGTAAGGCGTGGTGATCTTCTGAACCTGGCCGTTCAGAAGCACATTGCGCTTCACTGCCTCCTGCTGCGCAGGATCGAGATAGCCGAACATCAGCGCGAACATGTTGGGGTGGCGCGTGACAAGCGTGTCCAGCTTGCCTTCCTTGCGGCGATGGATGAAAGCCTGGCGCTGAGGGTCCCAGAACGTTTGCATGATCTTCGCCTTCAGCTCCGATGCGAGCTGGCGATAGCGGCCCGCGCGCTCATCGTCCTTCACCAGCGTAGCGCTGTCGGCCATCGATTCCAGGCTGCGTGCAAAAAGCAGCTGGATCACCGACAGCTCTCCGTCCGTCGGCATAGGCGCCCAATCCACGAACACCCAGTCCCCCGGCTGGCCTTCCAGCATTCCGTTCGCATTGCGCCTTGCCAGCACGAAGTCCATCAGCGAAACCATGCGCGGATAGATGCTGCGTACGAAAGCTTCGTCGCCCGTGTAGCGGTAGTAGTCGTGGATGCCGATGAACCAGTACAGCGAGTAGTCGAGAATGGTGTTGATGTGCATGTCGACAGGATCGGCGCCACGCAAGGCCCAGGTGGTGCGCTTGACTGCGTCTCCCTCGAAGAAGGAGTAATAGTTCATCAAGTAGGATTGCAGTGCGTCGCCGGACCATAGCCAGTGATCGCGCTTGATGCCGTCAATGAAGAATTCGCGCGTATTCAGTTGCAGCGAGCGCAGCGAAACCTCCCAGATCCGGTTCAGCTCTTCATCCGAGCTGCGGAAGCTGCCACGCTGCGTGAGCGGAAGATATTGGTACATCAAAGACACGTCGGCAACGCTCATGTCTTTTTCGAGCACGATGTTCACGTAGCGCATTGCGCGTGCGTTGGTGGAAGTGAAGTCCGTCTTGCTGTCGACTGTAAAGCGATCGAGCGTCTCGCATGTGTCGGTGGCGAGCGCCTCTTCCAGCGATTCACCGTAATACAGCGTCACCTTGCCTCGGCCGCGCAGGTTCTTTAGCTTAATGAAACCGATTGTCTCCTCGCCGAAGTCGACCAGGATGGAATCAGCCTTGCGCTGTACGCTCCTGGGCTGGATCTCGCGCGTCGCAAGCCTGAACTGGGACGGCGGCCCACCAGTTCGCCCCGCCGCCTGGATTGCCGGCCCGTTCGATGGCTTGTAATACGGCGCCGGGCCCACTGTCCATGTCGTGTCTGAACTGATTGTCTTGCCCTCTACCAGAATCGCGGGCGGCGACGCCTGGTTGTAGACCTGCACGTTGATGGAGTGCTTGCCCGTGGCAAGGTGCACGTGCTTCTGGTCGCCCTGTACGAATTTTCCATCGACCTGGATGCTGTATTTTCCCTCGGCGGTTACGGTGATTTCCTCCGGCGCGGCGAGTTCGAACTGCCTGCTGAAGTTGACCTGCGGCTGGTGGCTGTAAAAGCGCCAGAACGGCATGAACGGCGCGTCGCGTTCAACGCGCCTCACCTGCACCTGGTTGCTCAGCCAGATTTCGAAGTCGCCCGGATACCAGATCCAGCTTGCCGGACTCGCGCCGCTGGCCGATGCGCTGGCCGCGAAAAGCAAGCCGGCCAGTGTCGTAGCGAGTGAGCGCATGGTCATTGCTCCTCTACGACAGCCACGCCCCATGGCGCCAGCTTGAGCACTTCGCCCTTGCCTACGGATTTGCCCGACAGGAGTTCCAGGCCTGCCGCGTAGTCATACTTCATTTGCTGCGGCTTGGCGGAGTAGTTGAGCAGGTAGCGCACCTGGCGCCCGTTTTGCAGCGTGCCCCCACGCATGACGAGCGGATAGCGAACCATTGGCAAGGTGACGCCGGCGCGCTTTACCTGGTCCTCCATGATCCTGTCGATGACCGCATCGGTCGGCATGAAGCCAACGTAGGTCACTTCCCCGCTGCCGTAAGCATTGCGGGTCACGGCGGCGTATGCCGGCCATGACGGATGCTTGTAGCGGGCCAGCACCTGCGCCGTGGTCGGCTTGACGAACTCCATCCACCAGCGCACGCGATTGTCCTGCTCGCCGACGTGGAAAGGGTCACCGTCGAGCGTCACGTTTTCCGGGTTGGTGAACTGGCGATATTCGATACCGGCCGCTTCGGCGATCGCGCCGGGCTGGGTGGCGTAACGCACCTTGGTGTTTTCGTCCGAGAAGCCGCTGCGGAAGGTGTAGAGCACCCGGCCGCCGCCTTTGGCGAAGGCGTTGAGCCTCGCGATTTCGGCATCGCTGGCAGCGTACAGCGACGGCACCACGATCAACTTGTAGTCCGAAAAATTGGCTGTGGAAGACGGGGACAGGATGTCCACGCCAACGTTCATGCGGTACAAAGCATCGTAATAGGGCCGCATGGCCTCGTTGTAGCCGATGGTCTTCCCTTCGGCATGCACCTTGAACGCGTCGAAGCCTGCTTGGGCGGTGTTGCTGACGTAGAGCGCAACCTCATTCTTCTTTCGCAGGTTGACCAGCTTTGGGCCGAGCCGCTTCAAGTCGGCGCCGGTGGACTTGGCCTCGGCGTAGACCTCATTCGGCTGATAGTCCTGTGACAGCACGCCGCGCCAATAGGTTTCGACCGCATTCGCAGTAGTGGCCCAGTGCCAGTACGACACCATGTTCGCGCCGGACGCCAGATGGCTGAACGCCTGCAGGCGCAACTGGCCCGGATACGGCGTCCAGTGCGGGAAGCCTTGCGCCTGCGTTTCCATGAGCAGGTAATTCTGGCCGTTGCGCAAGGAGCGCGTCAGGTCGCCGCCAAAGGCGATCTCCGCGCCGGTGAGCTTGTCCTGGCTTGGGTGGTAGATGTCGATGCCCGCGACGTCGAGCGCCTTGGCCGCCTCCCAATGATCGACCTCCGGCTGCACGCCGTAGGAATGGTCTTTCCAGCCCAGGTCGAAATTCTGGGTGATGAACTGGTCGTTACGTGCGCGGGACCGGACCAGGCCGGCCTGCCAGGCAAGGTATTCGGTCACCAGTTCGCGCTGGAAGGCAGCGAAGGCGTTGGACAGGCTGGCGTTAATGGAGCCATTCACGGAAGGGAAGTCTTCCCAGCTATTGATCCTGTTGCTCCAGTAATCGAGTCCAAACGCCTTGTTCAACTGTTCCAGGTCGGGGAATTTTTTGCGCATCGAAGCGACGAAAGCCGCCTGCACATTCGGACCGCTGGCGCCATAGGCCTTGGTCTCGTTGTCGACCTGGTAGCCGATGACGGCGGGATGGTCCTTGACGTGGTCGACCAGGGCCACGATCACGCGTTCGGCCGCGCGCCGGAAATCGGGATCGGTGATGTCCATGTTCTGGCGCGGTCCGTATTCGGCGCGGCCTTTCGGCGTTACCACCAGCACGTTAGGGTGCTTGCGCGCCAGCCAGGTTGGAACCGCATAGGTCGGGGTGCCGACGATGACCTTGATGCCAGCCTTGTGGAAAGCCGACAGCATGCGGTCGACATGCGTGAAGTCGAACACGCCTTCGCTGCGTTCCAGCGTGCCCCAGGTCGATTCGGCGATCCGCACGACGCTGATGCCGGCCTCCTTCATCAGGCGCACGTCTTCGTCCAGGCGGTCGACCGGCGTGTACTCGTCGTAATAGGCAACGCCGAACAGTATTGTGTCCGGCAACTTCGGCGCAGCCATGGCTGCCCCCTGCAGCATGGCGAGCGCCAGGCCCGCGGCCAGCAAATGTCTCATCTCCACCACCCCATATCGATATTGTTAGCGCAACCATGGTATCGATACCGGGGCGTGGGTTCAATGCATTTGAAGCGGGCGGGCCAAAATTTCAGGAAAACGAAGGAAAGGCACGAATTTGGTTATCGCATCAGGCTAATCCCAGCGATTTGCGCAGGCTCGCGTCGACCGGGCCGGCCGGCATGAAGCGGCGCAATTTGCTCAGGAGGGATGCCTGCCCAGCCGGCGTGCGGCGCATGCGCCAGGTGCCGAGTGCCGCTTCCACTATTGTGTTCGCAACACTATCCGGGCCGGGCGCGTTGTTGATGCTGTTGAGGACGGAGCGGGCTGCAGTATCTCGCTCATGGTCATATTCGCCGATCCGCAGCGCGGTTTGCGGCGAGTTTGCATCCAGGCTGGTCTTGGTGTACGACGGCTGGACCAGGGTGACGCGGATGCCGAACTGGCGCACCTCGTGGTCCAGCGTTTCGGACAGTCCTTCAACCGCGTGCTTTGAAGCAGAGTACAGTCCCATGTACGGCGCAGGGAGGAAGCCAAGCACGGAACTGACATTCACGATCCGGCCATGGCGCTGCTTTCGCATATGCGGGAGAACGGCGCGTACCATGCGCAGCACGCCGAACACGTTGGTATCGAACAGGGCGGCGGCTTCGGTAACCGATGTTTCCTCCACCGCTCCGACCATACTCATGCCGGCGTTGTTGACCAGGATATCGATCCGGCCCGCGCGCTCGATCACGGCCTGGACGCCAAGCTCCACGGACGCGTCATCGCGAACATCCATTTCGATCAGTTCGACGCCCGACAGGGGGGATGTTTTGGCGATGTTGCGCACCGTGCCAAAGACGCGGTATCCCTGCGCTGCGAATTTCTCCGCTGCGGTGCGTCCGATGCCGGACGAGACACCGGTAACCAATACAATCGGCGATTCCTTCATGTTTTTCTCCAGGGGTCAGAAGCGATAAGCCAGCGAGACAGCGAAGATATCGCTCGCCAGCTTGTAGTTGCCATGCAGGGTGCTGCCGGTCGACGAGTGCATGGCGACAGCCGCATCGTCGAGGAACAGGTGGGTGTAGCCGGCGCTCCATTCGACGCTTTGGCTGGCGCGCCAGGTGGCGCCGAGGGACAGCCACTTGCGGTCCACGTCCGGCACCCGGACGTCGCGGGAAGCTGCCCGGACCGGCGTCTGGTCATAGGCCACGCCTGCGCGCAGGGTCAGGTCCGGATTGAGCGTGTATTCGGCGCCCAGCGCGCCGAACAGGGTGTTGCGATAGTCGAAGGTGATCGCCTGCGTTGCCTGCGGCGAATCGAAGTCGAGCACTACATCCTTGAACCGGCTCCATTTGGTTCGGTGCACGTCGGCCATGACGGACCAGCGTTCGTTGAGCTGGTGCGTCACGCTGATCGTCCAAGAGGAAGGCATGCGCAGTTCGGTCGAGGCGTTGGTGTCGGTGAACCAGCCGGGGCGCGTGGCCGCGAGAATTGCCTTAGGCCCTTGCGGCACGTCGAACGTGATCGATGCATCGCTCAGCTTATGATTGACGCCGGAGCGGTAGGCTGCACCGATGTGGGTTTGCCTGGTCGGGCTATACAACAGGCCGAGCGTGAAGCCGAAGGCGTTGTCGCTGCCGTCGAGCGCGATGCGGCCGTCGGCGCTGGTGGGAGCGTAGCCCGGCACGCGCGAGGCCGCCATGATGGCGCCAAAGTCCAGTGCAGTCGTCAAGTTCGCTGTCGCATGCTCGAAGAAGAGCGAACCGCCCAACGAAAACTGCTCGTTCAAGTCATAAGACAATGCGAGTCCCAGGTTGACCGCTTTGAGCTCGGTCTTCTGGCCCTGGTATCGGCCCTTCCATTGCGCGTCGTAGTCGGTGGTGAAACCGAATGGCGCCGTCAGCGACAGGCCGAGGTGGGCGCGCTCGCCCAATGGCGTGTGGAAGTACATCGCTGGAATCGGCTTGGTCGCTCCCGCCTCTCCGCCGTTGTTGCCCTATAAAGGCCGGCCGAGCGCATCCTCGCCATCGCCATTGAACTTGACCGAATAATCGACCGTGGTCAAGTCGGCCTGGAAGACCCTGCCATCCAGGCCGCGCATCGCGGCCGGATTCTCGGCGATGGCCGACGCGTCTCCGGGAGCGCTGATCGATCCTGCCGTGGCCCGGCCCTGTGCCTTGGCGCTTTTCTCCTTCAGTTCAAATGCGGCGCCATGGCTCTGGCCGGCCAGCAGCATGCCTGCCGCTGCTGCCAGCAGGGACTTCGAATACTTATGCTTCGACATCAACTTCTCCTCTTTTATGAATTCAACTACCAGTCATCAGCTGCGGGCCCGCCGATTCACCCGCGTGCGAAGCCGGCTGGGCATCGCCGGGGCGGATCTTGAACCAGATCGAGTACATCGCAGGCAAGAACACTAGGGTCAGGACGGTGCCGGCAAGGGTGCCGCCGATCAGCGTATAAGCCAGCGTGCCCCAAAACACCGAATGGGTCAGCGGCATGAAGGCGAAGATCGCCGCCAGCGCTGTCAGGATGACCGGGCGCGCGCGTTGCACTGTCGCTTCGACCACTGCTTTGAACGGGTCCATGCCAGCTTCCTTGTTATGGTGAATCTGACCGATCAGGATCAGCGTGTTGCGCATCAGGATGCCGGACAGGGCGATCAGGCCGACCAGGGCATTGATGCCGAAAGGCTGCCGGAACAGGATCAGGGTCGGCACCACGCCGATCAGGCCCAGGGGACTGGTCAGGAATACCATCACCATTGCCGAAATCGAACGCACCTGGAAGATGATGATCAGCAGGGTGATCGCCAGCATGATCGGGAACAGCGGCAGCATGGCCTTGGTCGCCTTGCCCGATTCCTCGATGGAGCCTGCTTCCTCGATGGCATAACCAGTCGGCAGCTTGGCGATCAGCGGCTGCAGTTGCTTGGTGATGGCTGCCGAAACGTCCGGCGGCTGCAGGTTATCGGCGATGTCGCCGCGCACGGTGATGGTCGGCATGCGGTCGCGGCGGCGTTCGATGGGTTCTTCCATCCGCACTTCGATCTTGCCCACTTGCGACAGCGGGATGCGCTGTCCGTTGGCGCCGGCCAGGGTAAAGTCGCCGATCCGGGCTGGATCGAGGCGGATGTCGCCAGCAGCGCGCGCCACCACCTGCACGGTGCGGATGTCTTCGCGCACGGCTGTCACCGGTACGCCGTTCAGCAGGAACTGCAGTTGCTGCGCCACCGCGTTGGAGGACAGGCCCACTGCCTGCAGCCGGTCTTGCTGCAAGGTGAAATGCATCGTAGGTGCACGGATGCCCCAGTCGGCATTCACGGTCCGCATCATCGGGCTGTTCTCCATGAGCTGGCGTACGTCCGCTGCAATGCTGCGCAGCTTTTCCGGATCGGGACCGCTGACGCGGTAGGCAACCGGGAATGGCGAGTAGGGGCCGAACACCAGCTGGGTGACGCGGACGCGTGCTTCGGAAACCAGGCCGCCGCCGATTGCTTCGCGCAAGCGCTGTTTCAACGCATCGCGCTCGTCCTGGCTGTCGGTGCGGACCACGATCTTGGCGAACGATGGATCGGGCAATTCCGGTCCCATGGCCAGGTAGAAGCGCGGCGCGCCCTGGCCGATGTAAGCCGTGACGATCTTTGCTTCCTTTTGTCCGGCCAGCCATGCTTCAACCTTCGCGGTAGCAGCGCTGGTCTGGTTGATCGACGTGCCATAAGGCATTTGCACCTCGACCAGTACTTCCGGGCGGTCCGAGATCGGGAAGAACTGCTTCTTGACGACGGCCATGCCCAATACCGACAGCACGAACAGGCCCACGACCGAGCCGGCCACCAGCCATTTGCGGGCGATGACACGTCCCAGCAAGCCGCGGAAGCGGTTATAGCGCGGTGTGTCGTAGATGGCTTCGTGGCCGCCCTCGACCTTTTTGAAATCTGGCAGCAGCTTGACGCCCATATAGGGTGTGAACACCACCGCCACGACCCAGGATGCGATCAGGGCAATGCCGACAATCCAGAACATATTGCTGGTGTATTCGCCGGCGGTCGAGCGGGCGAAGCCGTTCGGCATGAAGCCGACAGCCGTCACCAGGGTACCGGACAGCATCGGCGCTGCCGTATGGCTCCAGGCGTAGGCCGATGCGGCTATGCGGTCGTAGCCTTCTTCCATCTTCACGACCATCATTTCGATGGCGATAATGGCGTCGTCCACGAGCAGGCCCAATGCCAGGATCAGCGAACCCAGGGTAATGCGGTCGAAGTTCTTGCCGGTGGCCGCCATCACGACAAAGACGATGGCCAGCGTCAATGGCACGGCAGCGGCAACCACCACGCCGACGCGCCAGCCCATGCTGATAAAGCTCACCAGCATCACCACCACCAGGGCGGCGAAGAACTTGAGCATGAATTCGTCGACCGAGGCACTGATGTTGACTGCCTGGTCGGTCACCTTGGCCAGGCTCATGCCCAGCGGCAGGCTGGCGTTGATGGCGCCCACTTCGCTGTCCAGCGACTTGCCCAGGTCCAGGCCGTTCCAGCCGTCGCGCATCACAATGCCCAGCAGGAGCGCAGGCTCGCCGCCATTGCGGATCATGAAGGTCGACGGATCCTCGTAGCCACGTTCGACCTTGGCGATGTCGGACAGCTTCAGCGTGCGCCCTTGGGCCACCACCGGTGTCTCGCGGATTTTCTGCAGCGTGTCGAAAGCACCGTCCAGGCGGATGAACACTTGCGGCCCCTTGGTCTCGACGGAGCCAGCAGCGGCCAAAGCGTTCTGGCTGTTCAGCGCAGCGAACACTTCCTGCGGGCCGATGCCGAGCGTCGCCAGGCGTTCATGGGAGAACTCGATATAGATGCGTTCCTGCTGCTCGCCGACGATGTTGACCTTCTTCACGCCTGGCACGTGCAACAGGCGCTGGCGCAGCGATTCGGCGTCGCGCACCAGCAAGCGCTGTTGCTCGCCCTTGGCCTTCAGCGCATACAGGGAAAATGTGACGTCGGCGTATTCGTCGTTGACCATGGGCCCGATCACGCCAGGCGGCAGGTTGCCGACCTCGTCGCCGACCTTCTTGCGCGCCTGGTAAAACTCTTCCTTCACTTCCGACGGCGGGGTGCTGTCGAGCAGGGTCAGGGTGGTGAAGGCCAGGCCAGGCCGGGTATAAGTTTCGCTGCGGTCGTACCAGCGCAGTTCCTGCAAGCGCTTTTCAATCTTTTCCGCTACCTGGTCCTGCATTTCCTGCGCGGTGGCGCCGGGCCAGGCGGTGACGATGGTCATCACCTTGACCGTGAACGCCGGATCTTCGGCCCGGCCCAGTTTGAAGAAAGAGATCACCCCTGCCAGCGAAATCAGGCAAATCAGGAACAGGGTGACTGAGCGCTCGCGTACCGCGAGGGCGGACAGGTTGAAGCGGCTGGTTTTCACGGACGTGCTCCTTCGGCTGTGGCGCCGGCGCCCTGGGTGTCGACCCGCACGCTGGCGCCTTCGCGCAACAGGTGCGCGCCGAGCGCCACGATGCGGTCGCCTTGCTTGACCTGGCCGTCGATGCTGGCGCGGTCGTCTTCAAGACGCTGCACCGAGACCGGGCGCCAGGAAACCTTGGCCGGGTTGCCGTCGATAATCCACACTCCAGGGCCCTTGCCGGCGTCGAACAGGGCGCCGATCGGCACCTGCAATCCGCCCTGGGCGGCCGGCTGGCCATCGGCCACCTGGATGGTTACCGTGCTGCCCAAGGGTGCGTTTGCCAGTTCGCCTTCCAGCACATAGCGTGCCTCGAAAGTACGGGTAAGACGGTCCGCCGCATCCGACAACTGCCGCAACTTGGCGGGAACGCGTACACCGTCTTTGCCGAACAGCGTTGCCTGGGCGGTTGAGCCAACGACCGGGCGCACCGTTTCCGGCAGCTGGATCACCGCCTCGCGGCGTCCGGCATGGGCCAGGCGCACCACCACCTGGCCGGCATTGACCACCTGGCCGGGTTCGGCCAGCGTTTCCGTCACGACGCCGTCGCCATCCGCCACCAGTTCGGTATAGCGGCTTGCGTTCAGGGCGACATCGGCCTGGGCCTCGGCCGCGCTGAGCTGGGCGCGGGCGGCATCGGCTGCGGCCTTGGCCTGGTCATAAGCGGAGGCGGAAACTGCACCGCTCGGACGCAGGTCGCGATAGCGGGCCTCGTCGTCGGCCGCCTGTTTTGCCCGGGCGCGCGCCGCGGCGACGGCTTCCTGTTGGGCGTGAGCTGCCAGTTTCAGGTCGACCGGATCGATACGCATCAGCGGCTGGCCGCGCTTGACGGTTTGGCCAACGTCGACCAGGCGCTCCAGCACTTTGCCGGGAACACGGAAGCCGAGGTCGCTCTGCACCCGGGCGGCGACAACGCCGGTGTAGGAGCGGGAAAGGGGCGCTACCCCCTGTACGACCGCGGCGCGCACCAGCGGCGCCTCGGTACGGGGATCGGTTGGATGTTTCTCGCCGCAAGCCACCACCGCAAACGGCAGCACGGCAGCGAAGACTGCAGACGGAGTTGAGCGAAGCAGGCGCATGAAAGTCCCATGGATAGAGTGATCGGGACTTTCATTATGGTTCTGGTGACTAATTTAGTCAATGGTCACAAACTATTTTTTTATGGCGACAGGCTCCTGAGCACCAGGCTGGACAGATGCGCCGGGGCATCTTCCGTGTAATCAAAGCTATGTTGCAGTAGCAGTGGGTTGAGGTAAGGGCGCATCACCAGGTAGATCGCCATCACAGTCTCGTCGAGGGGAGTCTTGCGCTCGAAGTCGCCCGACTGGCGGCCCTCCTGCAGCACCTCGCGCAGCAGCTTCTGGATGCGCACTTCATAGTCGAGCACGACCTGCCAGCGATCCGTTGCGGCTGTCGCTGCAATTTCGTAAAGCTTGCGCTCATTGAACAGCAGGCGAAGGCTGGCTTCAGTAAAGGCCTTGAACATGCGGCGCAGCTTTTCAGGCGAGGAACTGGCTTCGGCAATTGCCGCGCTGACCTCGGTTTCGATCTGCTGCATGCAATTGGCGCAGATCACTTCACCGATGGCCTGCTTCGACTCGAAGAACTTGTAGATATACGCTTTTGAGAAGCCAATCGACTTGGCCAGGTCGGACACGGTGGTCTTCGCATAGCCGTAGTGGCTGAAATGTTCAACGGCTGCGGCAACGATCTGGTCGCGCACTTCGTGGTCGGCCGGGCCCCTGGCCGGAGCGGGGGAGGTAAGTGGATTTTTCATGCGCTCAAGTTTAAGCCAAACAGAAAGATTGGACAACTTGTGACCATTTGGTATTATGGTCACCATCAATTCTTCGTGAGGGATGTCCGATGCTAAGCAAACAAACCCTGGCGGCGCTCGTCGTTGCCACCCTGTCAACGGGCTGCGCCGTCGGCCCCGATTACGCCCGGCCGGAACCGGTTTTGGCGCAACAATTCCACGGCCAGGCCGCTGTCGAGCAGCGCCAGGCCGCCTCCAGCGCCGACCTGGCCCAGTGGTGGACCGGATTTGGCGATCCACAACTGAGCCGCTTCGTGGCACTGGCACTGGAACAGAACCTCGACCTCGCACAGGCGGCAGCACGCGTGACCCAGGCGCGCGCCGGCCTGGGCGCAGCCAATGCTGCCTTGCTGCCTTCAGGGAATATCAGCGGGCAAGCAGCCAGGGCTTATCAGTCCGTCGAAACCCCGCTGGGGCGAGTACTCAATTCCGCGCCGGGCTTCGACCGTCACGGCAATGCCTACGAAGTCAATCTCGGAGCGAACTGGGAGCTCGACCTGTTTGGCGGCTTGCGCCGGGGCCGCGAGGCAGCGCTGGCCGAATACCAGGCTTCGGAAGCCGGGGCTGCGGCAGCGCGGCTGGCGGTGGCAGCACAAACCGCCGACATCTACATTACCGTCCGCGGCCTGCAGGCACGCCTCGATGTCGCCCGCAAGCAAGTGAAGACGCAACAGGATCTCGTCGCGACCATCAATCTCTTATATGCGAAAGGCCTGGCGGCGGAACTCCAGCTCAGGCAGGCCGAAGGTGCATTGGCCCAGGTGCAGGCATCCATCCCGGTGCTGGAGTCCGGCCTGGAAACTGCCCTGAATGCGCTGGATGTAATGCTTGCGTCGCCACCCGGCACGCATCACGCCGAGCTGGCTGAAACGGCCGGCATCCCGCTTGCGCCGCAGATTGCCGCCAGCGGCTCGCCGCGTGAACTGCTGCGGCGCCGGCCCGACCTGATCGTGGCCGAGCGCCGCCTGGCCGCTTCCAATGCTCGGATCGGCGTCGCCATTGCCGAGTATTACCCCAAGTTCTCCCTGAGCGGGCTGCTTGGCAGCGCCAGCTCGGTATCCGGCGGCAACCTGTTTACCAGTGGCGCCAACCAGGCGGCCGGCATCCTGGGCTTGCGCTGGCGCCTGTTCGATTTCGCCCGGGTCGATGCGCAGATCGCGCAAGCGAAAGGACAGGAGGCGGAAATGCTGGCCGCTTACAGGCTGGCGGCTTTGCACGCGAGTGAGGATGTCGAAAATGCATTCTCTGCATTGGTGAAGCGCGAGGAGCAGGCAGCCGTGCTGGAGCAAGGCGTCAGCTCGCTTGGCCGTGCACGCGAAGCGTCGTTCGCGGCCTACCAGAAAGGCGTCGTCAGCCTGGTCGAAGTCCTGCAGGCGGACGAAAACCTGCTGCGTGCTTCCGACGCCCGGGTGCAGGCGCAGACGGAATCGGCACGTGCCGCAGTTGCGGCCTTCCGTGCGCTGGGCGGCGGCTGGCAGGCTCCGGAGGCTGGAACAGTGGCGATGCGATAGCCTGCGCTGTGGCTGGCGCAGGCTTTTTCCGGTACTTCCTTACGCGGTAACGACGTTCAGCACCACGTCGATGTTGCCGCGTACTGCTTTCGAGTACGGACAAATGGCGTCGGCCAGATGGGCGACCTCGGTCACGGCTGCGTGGTCGGCGCCAGGAGCGAACACGGTCAGGCGCGCCTGGAGGAAGTATTCACCGCGGCCCTGGCCAAGGTCGACTTCGATCTCGACATGGGTCCCTTCCGGCAGGGCCACTTTCTTTTCCTTGGCCGCCAGGCCAACAGCGCCCGAGTAGCAAGCCGACCAGGCGCCCGCGAACAACTGCTCGGCGAGCGGGTGCGGCTGGCTCGCCTGGATATCGATCACGCGGCCGGCCGGATTGCCTGGCGTCGTCAGGTGGAAGTCCAGGAAGCCTTCCGGATTGCCGGAAAAGATGGCGGAATCGACAGGGGTAGTGCGGGTTTTGCCGGTGGCGAGGACTTTGGTGATCTTGCTCATGTGCAACTCCATTAAGTTCGTGAATTTGAATCGCATACGATGCAGTCGCATTCGATGAACAGGAGTATAGCGGCGGATTTTGCGATGTCAAGCGGATTCGATTGCATCGCATGCGATAAATAATTCGGGTCAGGTTCAGCCGTCTTGTTGCTACGGCCGACACAATGCTATTTGGACAATGACCTGGCCAGGTTGTTGCGTAGCTTGAGTACGGCGTCGCGCGTCTCGGCGAACTCATCGCCGGTCAAGCCGCAAGCGTCCGACAGGTCTGCGCTGAAGGCACGCTCGCGCAATGCGCGGCCTTCCTCGGTCAGGCTGACCAGCACCTGCCGCTCATCGGCAGCGCTGCGCTGGCGGGTTACGTAACCCATGGTCTCCAGTTTTTTCAGGATAGGTGTCAGCGTATTCGACTCGAGGAACAGCTTCTCACCGAGCTCACTCACCATCTGCCCGGATTCCTCGTACAGCGCGATGACGGTGATGTACTGGGTGTAGGTCAGGCCCAGCATGTCCAGGATTGGCTTGTAGGCCTTGCCGAAGGTGAGGTTGGCCGAATAGATGGCGAAGCACAGGAAGTCCGCAAGTTTCAGGTCTTGCGGCTTGGGTGCCGGCTTAGCTTTGCTCATGGTAAGTAGTGGCGTTGGTTCAACGCCGCTACTTTACCATGTGATCCGATTCAATCGGACCGGAGGCATCACAGGAAGCCGAGATCGCGCGTGCTGTAGTTGGACAGGTTCGGCAGCAGCTCCAGCAGTTGGCTGTCGCTGGCGCCCAGCCATTTGCCCATGGTGGCTGCGTACTGGTCGACCGAGGTGCTTGGCAGCAGGCGGCCCTGGCCAACGTCGTCGGGACCGTTGTTGGCGACCACCGGCGCGGTGCCGTAGAGACGTTTGCCCTTGACCGCGCCGCCCATCATGAAGTGCATGCTGCCCCAGCCATGGTCGGAACCGTCGTTATTGGCGACCAGCGTGCGGCCGAAGTCGGAAGCGGTGAACGTGGTCACCTTGTCGGCAACGCCCAGTTCAACCGTCGCCTGGTAGAAGGCCGCCATGGCGTCGCCCAGCTTGGCCATCAGGCCCGGGTGGACGGTGGCCAGGTTGTCGTGGGTGTCGAAGCCCCCCATCGAGACAAAGAACACCTGGCGTTTGGCGCCCAGGCTGCCGCTGGCGGAGATCATGCGCGCGACCATCTTCAACTGGTCGCCCAGGGAATTCGATGCCGGGAATACCGTCTGCAGTGCCGGCGCGCTGGCCAGGGCGGTGGTGAGCGCTGCGTTGGCATCCACCGAGCGGCGGGTGACGCGGTTGTATTCGTTCTCCAGCGCGTGCGTGCGCTGCTGGGTAATCAAGGTGCGCAGGGCTTCGGTGGCGGTGGCGGAGCCGAACAGCGGCGACTTCAGGCCGTTGAACTGCATCGAGCCGTTGGCCGACACCTGGTACTGCACTGCCGTCTTGCCGGCCATGTAGACCGCGTTGCCGGAGACGTTGACGCAGGTGAAGGTGGCATTGCCGTTGCCAGACTCGAACAGGTCGCCCAGGCGGCCGCCCCAGCCCGTACGCGAGCCTTCGGGCGCGGACGATTGCCAGATCGATTGCTGGTCGTTATGAGAGAACAGCTTTGGCGGCAGCGGCACTGACTTGGCCTGGTACTGCGCCTTCGTGGTCGGCTGTACCAGCGGGCCGACGTTCAGCATGACGCCAAGCTGGCCGTTGTTGAAGATCGGGACCAGGGGCGCGAGCGCCGGCGCCAGTGCGAACTCGCGTGCCGCACCGGTCGAATCCAGCACAGGGGCGGATGACGCCAGGGCTGTTGCGGCCAGGGCCTCGCGGGCGTAGGCGATGGTTGGACGCAGGCCCTGGTACAGCGTGTAGTTGGTGCTGTCGTACGGGATGACTGTGTTCGCATAGTCGTTGCCGCCATACAGGAAGACGCAGACCAGCGCCTTGTAGTCGCTTGCGGTGGCTGCCGCCGCCTCGGCGATCGACATCAGGTTGATGGCCCAGGGCGCCGCCACGCCTGCCACGCCGAGTGCCGATGCGCGCTTGAGGAAGGCGCGGCGCGAAGCTTGATTAGTCATGGTGGTGGCCTTTACTTCTGTACGATGAATTCAGGGGATGCCATGACCAGCGTGAGCGCCGCATAGACGCGGTTGGCGCGCGCGGCGTCGGTGCCGGTCGCCATGCTGGTGACAGCGTTGCGGATCAGGGTCACGGTATCCGCGCTCAACTGGCCGGCGGCCAGTACCAGGTTGATCTCGTCGACCAGGCCCGGCACGTTGTCGGCCAGCGGCAGCAGGGTCGAATAATCGGCCTTGACGTCGCCGATGCCTTTGCTGATCGCGGTTTGCATGTAGTTGGCATAGCCGACCACGCTGGTTTCGTTCACGATCTGGAACTCGGGTGCAACCACGCCCAGCGCCGGCGGCACGTAGCCGGGGCGGAAGAAGTTGAACACACTCGGCGAACGCAGTGGGCTTTGTCCGAGGCGGGACGAGGGCTCGCTGGTATTGCCGATAGCCCAGGCATCGCTCGGCGAGGTGGCGTTGTAGGCGCGCGCCCACGCAGTGAAACGCAGGATTGGTTCGCGTACCTTGCCGAAGCCAGCGTTCGTCAGGTTCGAGGCGGAACGTGCTTCCGGGTCCAGCAGGATCGCTTTGATGACCGCTTTCAGGTCGCCCTTGACGCCGCTGCCGTTGTTGTTGAACACGGCGGCGACACGCGCCACATACTCCTTCGCAGGATTGCTGGTCACCAGGCGCTGGATCAGCTGCTTCGATACGAATGGCGCCACGTTCGGGTGCGCAAAAATCGCGTCGAGCGCCTTGTTCAAGGCCGTAGCGGCGTCGATGCCACTGTTGATCGTGGTGCCGAGGAAGGTCTTCTCGCCCGGCTCATATTTGGTTCCAACCTGGACCATCGGGCGCTTGCGGTAATCCGGCGTGTCGTTGGTGCCGCCCGCCAGGTCCGAGTCCCAGCCGGTGAACACACGAGCCAGGCCCGAAATATCGGCTTGCGTATAGGTTTCCTGTTCGGTCGCGGTACCGTCCGGGTTCAGTTTCAGCAGGCCGATGGTGAAGAGCTGCAGGATCTCGCGGGCATAGTTCTCGTCCGGCATGGAGCCGGTTTTCGGATTGGCCTTGGCGTTGCCGCGGTAGGTCAGGTATTCGCCCATGGAGGTCGACAGCGTGACCTGCTGCAGCAAGGTGCGATAGTTGCCGAAGGCGTTGGCCTCCAGGATGTCCATGTAGGCGGCGCCGGTGAAGGCGCGCCAGGCCCCGGTGAAGCCGTCCAGCGAAGCCACGACGATCTCGGACAGTGCCAGCGTTACGCGCTGGCGCAGGGTATCCGGGGACGCGATCAGCTTGACCCACAGTGCCGCATCGATGCCGGCCTGGCTGTTCTTGTTCTCAATGGCGTTGAAGCCTTTCGCCATCAGCCAATCCCAGCGCGATTGCGAAGCCGGCATGGCCATTTGCTCGTCCAGCCACTTGCTGTAGCCGAGCGCCTGGACCCGGGACATCTGTTCATGCGTTGCGCCCATCGAAGCCTGGGCGAGGAAACGTGCGGCCTGGGCGCCTGCAATCGATTCGACCTGGGTCGGTGGAACCGGCGAGGTCGTGCCGCCTTCGCTGCCCGTGCTTTCACTGCCGCCGCCGCCACAGGCAGTCAGCAGGGTTGCCGCGGCCAGGGTCGCGGAGAGCTTCAACACGCCCTCATTATTCTCGATTGTGTCGTCCATTGTTGCCCCTCGGAAATTTCCTTGAGGGTGCAGTATAGCTAGAAATGGATGAGCAAAACCTATTGTGCGCGGGTTTGTCGGTTTTCTTTAACCCTTTGGTGAGTGAAGTCGGGCGTGACTTTTTTAATGAAAGCGTCGGTGCCGATGCGGAAATTTTCCGTCGCAGCTGCGAGGCCGAAATAGTCGGCTCCCAGGCTTGCCGACTCTTCCAGCGTCATGTTCAGGCCGCGGTGCAGTGCCTCCCACGTCAGGCGCACGGCATCCGGCGACTGGCCGAGGATGTCATAAAGCAGGGAGCGCGCAGCATCCATCAATTCGTCGGCAGCGGTCACTTGCTGCACCAGGCCGACCCGCAGCGCTTCTTCCGCATCGATGGCGCGGCCCCGCAGCAGCATTTCCGCGGCGCGGCCTTTCCCCACCAGCCGCGCCAGGCGCGTCGTGCCGCCAAAGCCGGCAACGGCGCCGATCCGCACCTCGGGATGGCCAAGTTTTGCATGGCTGGCCGCGATGCGGATCATGCATGCTTCGGCCAACTCCAGCCCGCCGCCCAGGGCGTGCCCGTTCAGGGCTGCCACCACGACCTTGCCCAGGTTCTCGATGCGGTGGGTGACGCGGACCGCAAGGCGGGCGAACTCGCGCACTTCCAGCGGGGTGGCCTGGCTCAGGTATGTGATGTCGGCGCCGGCGCAGAAGGCTCAGGAACCGGTGCCCGTCAGGATCACGGCGCCGGCTGCGGTGCTGGCGGCTGCCATCTCCAGCAGTTCCTCCAGGCGCTGCAAGGTCGGGAGGTCAAGGGCGTTCAGCGCTTCGGGGCGATTCAATGCGATTACGGCGATGCCGGCGGATTCTCCATACAGGACGGTCATGGCTTGGCTCCGGAAGTTGAGATTGGAGTTAGTATAGGTTTCCAGATTTGAACGTAGTTTGACGATTTCAGAAAACGGTTTTCCGATAATGAAAAATCTTTCCTTTGACTGGAATGAGCTGAAATTCTTTCTCGCAGTCGCGCGTAGCGGCGGCCTTAGCGGCGCTGCCGCGGTACTCGGCACCAGTGCATCCACGGTCTCGCGCCACATCGATGCGCTGGAGCGCCGCATCGGCCGAAAGCTGTTCTTGCGCCAGCAAAGCGGTTATGCGCTGACCGATGAGGGCAATGAATTGCTGGCGCAGGCCGGGCAGGTGGAGCAGGCCATGGCTGTCGCGGCGCATGCTGCGCACCGGCCGGCGCAGCAGGAAGTGTCCGGTGTGGTGCGGCTGGCGACCACTGAAATGCTGGCGCAATACCTGGTGGCGCCCAGGCTTGCGGCACTGCGTACCCTGCATCCGGCGCTGAGGGTGGAGCTCGACATCGCCATGGGTGCGGTCAACCTGTCGCGGCGCGAAGCCGACCTGGCGCTGCGCATGGCGGCTCCGGACGATGGCGCCGGCGACTACATCGCAAAGCGTATCGGCAAGGTCGATTTCGCGCTTTACAGTGCATCCGGGGTTCCGCACGACCGCGACGACCACATAAGCTGGGACGGCGCCTGGGACGGCCTGCCGATGGCGGCTTCGCTGCGTGCCGCGTTCGACGGCGTACCGCCGGTCCTGGCGTGCAATAGCCTGCCCACGCAGATCGCAGCGGCCCGCGTCGGCGTGGGCGCCGCCATGCTCCCTTGTTTCATCGGCGATGCCGATCCGGCGCTCCTGCGCACGCAGCGACAGGCCGCACCAGTGTCGCGCGACCTGTGGCTGGTCTGTCACCGCGACCTGAAAGCGAGCCTGCGCGTACAGGCAATGGCCGCCTTCCTGACCGAGGTGGCAGGCGTTTGCCACGCGAGAGTTCTTTAATGTACTATTCGGCAATTGGGTGCGCGCGTCCTGTCCTGGATGCGCGTTAAACGGGAAACCGGTGACGCTGCCATGTGCAGCCATTCCGGTGCAGCCCCCGCTGCTGTAAGCCTGACGAATCCGGAAACACGCCACTGCGCAGCGCGCGGGAAGGCCCGGAGGAGGATGAAGGCGAGCCAGAATACCGGCCCGATGCTGCCAGCACTATTCTCCGGGGTGAAGGGAAGCCGCTGTCGACCGGCTTCCTGCGTCTTGTCCGCCTGCCCCCTGTCGACCGTCTCCCGATTCTCCCCTGGTGGTGCTCCCATTGACCATTCGACGGGAGGTTTCGAATGCACATCATGGAAGGTTTCCTGCCGCCCGCGCACGCGCTGGGCTGGGCAGCCGTATCCATTCCTTTCCTGGCCTGGGGCTTGCGCAGCATGGCGCGCGGCTTGCAGGCGCACCCCGAGCGGCGCATGCTGCTTGGCGTTGCGTCGGCCTTTGCTTTCCTCCTGTCTGCGCTGAAGCTGCCGTCCGTAACCGGCAGTTGCTCGCATCCGACCGGCGTCGGGCTTGGCGCCCTGCTGTTTGGTCCCGCCGCGATGGTGCCGGTGGGCTTTGTCGTGCTGCTGTTCCAGGCCTTGCTGCTGGCGCACGGCGGCGTAACAACGCTTGGCGCCAATGTATTTTCCATGGCGGTCGTCGGCCCGTTTGTTTCGTATGGCGTGTTTCGTGCGCTGGCCGCACTTGGCCTGTCGCGCTCCGCGGCGGTGTTCATGGCGGCTTGCCTCGGCGACCTGGCGACTTACCTGACCACCTCCGCACAGCTGGCCTGGGCATTTCCCGCCCCGGTTGGCGGCTTCAGTGCTTCATTCTCCAAGTTCGCCGGCATTTTCGCGCTGACGCAACTGCCGATCGCTGTCAGCGAAGGCTTGCTGACCGTTCTGGTGGTGAATGCGATGGCGCGCTTCAATACGCACGAGCTGCGCTTGCTGCCAGTTATGGCGCTGGCGAAAGGGAAAGCAGCATGAAGGTGCGCACCGGTTTGACCTGGGCAGCCATCATCCTGCTGACCGTGCTGCCGCTTTGGTTTGCGGCTGCACCGCCGGCGGAGCCGGGCAGCGCGGCGCCTGCGGCATTCAGTGGCGCGGACGCGCACGCGCAACAGGCGATCGGCACGATCGCACCGAACTACAAGCCGTGGTTTGCCCCGCTGTTCGAGCCGCCCAGCGGAGAAATCGCGTCGCTGCTGTTCGCGCTGCAGGCGGCGCTTGGCGCCGGCGTGATCGGCTTCTGGCTCGGCATGTCGGTGGCGCGCGAGCGCGAACGCAAGCATGCGCCCGAACGGGATGCCAATGCGGATTGATGCTGCCGCCTACAAGTGCCGCTGGCATGCCGTGGCGCCAGGCGCCAAGGCCTTATTTGCCCTGAGCGGCATCGCCGCTGCCTGGCTTGCCAGCAGCGCGGATACGCTGGCCGGGCTCACGCTACTGTCCACGTTCGCCACGTTGGCCGGCGCGCGCGTGCCGGTGCGGACCTATCTGGCGCTGGCCGTCGCACCGCTTGGCTTCCTTCTGCTGTCCTGCCTGACGATGCTGGTCACGCCCTCCAGCGCTGGCGGCTGGCAGTGGTCACCCGAGATGCTTCCCGGTGTCACACACATCGCTCTACGCTCGTTCGCCACGCTGGCAGCGGTACTCGGCCTCGTGCTGACCACGCCCATGCCCGACCTGCTGGCGTTGATGCGCCGTCTGCGCGTACCCGAGCTGCTGCTCGACCTGATGGCGCTGTGCTACCGCATGTTGTTCGTCCTGCGCCAGGCATGGGATGAAGGCAGCACTGCACAGGCCGCGCGGCTCGGTCATCGCGGCTTGCGCGCGCGCTGGCGCTCAACAGGCCTTCTTGCGGGACAGATGGCGATACAGGTGTGGCAGCGTGCTTCAGCCCTGCAGATGGCGGCCGATGCGCGCGTCAGCCAGGGCGGGCTGCGCTTCCTGCCCGTTTTGTACCCCAACGCGCGGCGCCAGATTGCGTTATCCCTGCTGGCGAGCGGGTTGATGCTGGGATTTTCCTTGCGGGACCGCCTATGACACTGTTGATTGAACTGGACTCGGTGGAACACGCATTTGCCGACGGCAGTTCCGGCCTGCGCAGCTGCACGCTCTCGCTGGCGCAGGGCCGGCGCCACGCGCTGCTGGGCGCCAATGGTGCAGGCAAGACCACGCTGTTGCTGCACCTGAACGGCCTGCTGCGTCCGACGGCCGGCAGCCTGCGCTGGCACGGCCGGCCCTATGACTACAGCCGCCACGGTCTGACAGCGTTGCGAAGCCAGGTGGGCCTGGTATTCCAGAACCCGGAGCGGCAACTGATTTCGGCCCTGGTCGAAGAGGACGTCGCATTCGGCCCGCTTAATCTCGGTTTGGACGAGGCTACGGTGCGCTGCCGCGTGGCCGCGGCGCTTGATGCGGTGGGGCTGGGTGCGTTCGGCCGCCGCCCAGTGCACCAACTGAGCTTTGGCCAAAAGAAGCGCGTCTGCATTGCCGGAGTGCTGGCCATGGAACCTCAGGTCTTGCTGCTCGACGAGCCAATGGCAGGCCTGGACGCACCGATGCAGGCCGAGCTTGAGGTCTTGCTCGACCGACTGGCCGCACGCGGCGTAACAATCGTCCTGTCCACGCACGACGTCGACTTTGCCTATCGCTGGTCCGACGAAATCCATTTGATGGCCGCTGGCCGCTGCATTGCTTCGGCTCCTGCGCAGGAACTATATGCGCAACGCGAAGCATTGCGCGCCGCAGGCCAGCGCTTGCCGCAAGCGCTGGCATTGCATGCCGAACTGGCCCGGCACGGCCTGCTTGCCGCCGACGCCGCACCGCGCAGCGTGGAGGCCTTGCTGGCCGCTCTGCGCGCGCAGCCTGTCGACAAACACCGAGGAGAAATACTGATATGACAGCTGGCAAAGTCTGGTTCGTCGGCGCCGGCCCCGGCGACCCCGAACTGATCACCGTAAAGGGACAAAAGCTGCTGGCACAAGCTGGCGCCGTGCTGTTCGCCGGCTCGCTGGTCGACCGCGCCGCAACGCTCTACGCGCCGCCCGGCTGCGTCGTCCGCGATTCGAAAGACATGACGCTGGAGGAGATGACGGCCTGGCTGATCGAGCAAACGCGCACCCACGCTACCGTGGTAAGGCTGCAGACCGGCGATCCCGGCCTGTACGGCGCCCTGATTGAAATGGCGCGTCCGCTGGCTGCGGAAGGTATTGAATGGGCCGTGGTGCCGGGCGTTTCGTCGGCCATGGCGTCGATGGCAGCCGCCGGCGAATCGATGACCTTGCCCGAGGTGACGCAAAGCGTGATTTTTACCCGCGTCGAAGGCCGCACGCCGATGCCGGCAGGCGAAGACCTGGCCAGCCTGGCTGCGCACCGCACCACGCTGTGCATCTTCCTGTCGATCACCCTGATGTACAAGGTTGAAGCGGCCCTGCGTGCAGCCGGTTGGCCGGAGGACGCGCCAATGCTGGTCGTGCACAAGGCCAGTTGGCCCGGCGAGGAGAAGATCCTGCGCGGGACACTGGCCGACATCAAGCAGCGCTGCCGCGAAGCCGGCGTAGCCAGCCAGGCCATGATCGTCGCCAGCCCCACCCTGGGCGCACTGCACTGGGAAACCCTGGTGCGCTCCAAATTGTACGACCCAACCTTTACCCACCGTTTCAGAAAGGCCAGCGCATGAACCAATCCATCATGATGCCAGCGATTGCAGCAGCGAGCGATACCATCCTCGTCGTCGGCCACGGCTCCCGCGAGGAGTCGGGCAACCAGGAAATCCGTGAATTCGTGGACATGTGGCGCGCACGCCGGCCGGGCTGGCGCATCGAATTGTGCTTCATCGAATTCGCGCCACCAGAGCTGAATGCCAGCCTGCTGGAGGTTGCCGCCAGTTCGCGCCGCGTATTGGTGGTTCCGCTGATCCTGAATGCCGCCGGCCACGTCAAGATGGAGATCCCCGAGGCTATCGAAGGCGCGCGTATCGCCCGGCCGCAGACGGAATTCCTGCTGGCGCCGCACCTGACCGCCTGCGACCCGGTGCTGGCCATCCTCAAGCGCCGCCTGCGCAAGGCCACGGGCACGCTCGACATGCCCGATCCGACCACCACCGGCGTCGTGCTGCTGGGACGCGGCTCTTCCGACCGCGGCGCCAACGGCGAGATGGCCAAGATGGCGCGCTGGCTGCTGGAAGAGGGCGACCACGAACTGGTGGACCTGGCTTTCACTGGCATTACCTGGCCGCGCCTGGAAAAAGTCGTGCAGCGCCAGGTGATGCTGGGCATGCGCCAGGTCGTGGTGCTGCCGTACTACCTCTACACCGGTACGCTGATGCAGCGCATCCACCGCCAGGTCGAACACCTGCGCGGCCAGTACCCGCAAGTGCGCTTTGCCTGCACCGAGCATTTCGGGTTCGAGGCCGAGATCTTCGAACTGATGGACCAGCGCGTGGAAGATTTGCGCGCTGGCGTGCCGGACAGCCGCCTGCCTTGCGACGGCTGCACCTATCGTGAGATCGCGCATGACCATGGCCACGGCCACTCCCATGCGCACACGCACGATCACGCCGAGGCGCAGCCAGCATGAGCACCATCAACACCATCACCGAGCAACTGACACGCGCCGGCCAGGTGATTGAGCATGACAGCTTCGCCATCATCGACGCGGAAGTCGGCTCACATACCTATACCGAATCGCAATGGCCAATCGTACGGCGCATGATCCACGCCAACGCGGACTTCGACTTCAACGGCCTGACCGACTTCCATCCGGCTGCAGTGCGGGCCGGCATCGCCGCCATGCTGGCCGGCTCGACGCCCGTCGTCGCCGACGTTGAAATGATCTGCTCCGGCCTGTCGCAACCGCGCCTCGCGCACTTCGGCATGAAGACGCACCAGTTCATCAGCGATGCCGACGTTATCGAAACCGCCAAAGTCGAAGACACAACGCGCGCCGTACAAGCCATGCGCAAGGCGCACCGGCTTGGCCTGCTGGAGGGCGCAATCGTCGGCATCGGCAACGCGCCGACCGCGCTGATCGAGCTGGTACGCCTGATTCGCGAAGAAGGCGTGCGCCCTGCGCTGGTGGTTGGCATGCCGGTTGGTTTTGTCTCCGCCGCCGAATCCAAGGACCTGATGGCGGAGGTGGCCGAAGTGCCGTGGATTGTCATTCGCGGCCGCAAGGGCGGCTCGACGCTGGTGGTCGCAGCCCTTCACGCCCTGCTTGCACTGGCCGAGGCAAAGCAGAAGGCAGGGCAGGCTTGACGTCCCCCCCGCCCTAAAGGACGGGGATTCCTGCTTCCAGCGTCGCACGTCCGCGACGGAGAATGTTTAACGCAGCATTACGATCACGATCATGTACCACACCGCACTCGCTGCATTCCCACTCTCTTATTCCAAGGCCTGCGATACCTCTCGGCCTCGAATCGGGCAGTGCGCCGCAATTCGAGCAGGTCTGGGTGGTAAAGCGTTCGTCCACTTCCACGTATCGTGCGCCATGCCTCATGGCCTTGTACGCCAGCATCCTGCGGAAAGACGACCAGCCTGCATCAAGCACGGACTTCGCCAGGCTGGTTTGGGCGAGTCCACTGGCATTGACATTGCCGACAGCGATATGGTCGAAGGCGCGGGCAAGCTCCACCGACCTGTTATGCAAGAAGTCCAGCCGTCGCCGCGCCGTGCGCGCCTGGATGGCTTTGATGCGGCGCCGCTTGTGGGCTCGCTGCGCTACCGCCAGCGCCGCTTCAGCCTCACGATAAAAACCCGGCGCTGGAATCTTTTCTCCCTCGGACGGTGTAGCGAGATCCTTCAAGCCAAGATCGATACCGACACCGCGGTCGAGTGGCCGGACCGGCGGCTCGGCTACCTCGATCACAATATTGAGGAACCAGTTACCGCGGCTGTCTTGCGCAAAGCAACTGCCGTCCTTGATCTTCCCTTCAGGAAGCGGGCGAGAGTAGAACACGCGGAACGTATTACCTGCAAAGCGAAACGCGTTGCCTTCCCGATGCAGGTCGCGTCCTTTGAACGGAACCCAGCCCAAGGACTTTCGGCCGCGATAACGCAAATACGGCCGGCAGTGTTGGGCACGAGATTTGGCGAACTGTTCGCATACGGCATTGATCACACCAGAGTGCAGTTCCAATGCTTTGCTGCTGCCGGTAGTCAGCTTGTTCAAGTCAAAGCCGGTCAGCCAAGGGCGCTCAAACCGCAACGCATCTTTCTGCCGATCATTGCAGTAGTTCCAGACGAAATTCACCTTACGGGCTTGCAGATCAAGCAGCCCGTTTTTCGATTTCACGCGGAAGCGGTAGACGAGAATCATACTGTAATTTTATACAGTATTTCACAAATCTCAAGGAGAACGGCCGCTTTGCGGCCGGCTCCTTTCATTCCCCGCCCTGAAGGACGGGGTTTCTCGGAGCAAATCTGATGAAGGAAAAGGCAGCGGCCGAACGCGGCACTCGCACCGGCTTCACGACCGGTGCCTGTGCTGCCGCAGCGGCGCGCGCAGCGGTGCTTGGCCTGGCAACAGGCCGGGTGCCGGAAGAAATAGAAAGCCTGCTGCCGAACGGCAGCCGGGTGCGCTTTGCCGTGCACGACGGCGGCTGCAACGCGCAATCTGCGCACGCCATGGTGGTCAAATTCGCAGGCGATGACCCCGATTGCACCGACGGCGCCCACCTGACGGTCGACCTGCGCCTGCTGCCCGGCCGCGCCGGCGACGTGCAGTACGTGGCGGGCGATGGGGTCGGCACAGTAACTATGCCCGGCCTCGGGCTGGAGGTAGGCGGACCGGCGATCAACCCGGTGCCGCGCCGTAACATCGCCGACAACCTGCGCGAAGCCGCACCCGCCCTGCTGCAGGAACACGGCATCGAAGTCACCATCAGCGTGCCGGATGGACAAGTGATGGCCAAAAAGACCACCAACGCCCGCCTGGGTATCCTGGGCGGCATCAGCATCCTCGGCACCACCGGCATCGTCAGGCCGTATTCGACGGCAGCCTGGCGTGCCAGCGTAGTGCAGGGCGTGCAGGTGGCGGCGACCACCGGGCACGAGGTAGTCGCGCTGACTACCGGCGGCCGCACGGAGACCTTTGCCATCGCAACGTTGCGCGCCGAACGTCCCGAGCTTCCTTCGGCTTGCTTCGTCCAGATGGGCGACTTCCTGCGCTATGCGCTGGACGAAGCCGCCTCGCAGCGCATCGGACTCGTGGTGCTCGCCGTCATGGTGGGCAAACTGACCAAGATCGCGCAAGGTGAAACCATCACCCACGCCAACCGCAGCGAAGTGGATACCGACCTGGTGGCGGAGATCGCGCGCCGCATCGGCGCCACGCCCGAGGACTGCGCCGCCATTGCGGCAGCAGAAACTGCGCGCTTTGGAGCCGAGTTGATGGTCGAACGCGGACTGGGCGACGTCTTCCATCACGCGCTGGCCCAAGCCGCCATCGATACCCTGACCGCGCCCGAGCGCTATGGCCGCGCATTCCAGCTGCGGGTGCTGGTGTGCGATTTCAGCGGCAACCAGGTGGCCGACGTCTGGTCGGCGCCTGCGCTCCCGCAAGAACGCCCGTCCGACGCAAGGCGCATCGGCATTGACCATATCCTCGATATCGACCCCGAGCCAATTCCTGAATAGACCCATGGATACCTGTTTAACTGATCCCAATCCCTGCCGCGTGATCGGCGTGCTGGATGACGGCGCCGCCAGCCTGAATGCGACAGCGCTGGCCTGGCTGCGCAATGCCGACGTGGTGATCGGCGGCGCCCGCACCCTGGCGCTGCTGAAGAACGAATTCAAGCCAGGCGCCGTTTGCCGCGACCTGACCTCGCGCCTGAAAGAGGTGCCGGAATGGGTGCGCGCCGCGCGTGCCGACAACCTGTGCTGCGTGGTGCTGGCCACCGGCGATCCACTGTGCCATGGCATTGCGCCTTACCTGGCACAACACCTGTGCGTACAGGCGCTGGAAATCCTGCCCAACCTGTCGACGCTGCAACTGGCCTGCGCGCGCATCGGGCTGTCCTGGCAGGATGCGCGCATCGTGTCGGTCCACACGCGGGACGCCGGCGAATGGTCGCGCGGCAGCACGCCGGGGCACGGCCTGTATGGGCTGGCACAGGCGCTGCGCCAGCATGCGCGCCTGCTGGTGCTGACCAGTCCCGACAACAGTCCGGACCGCATTGCCCGGCTGCTGCTGGCGGAAGGCCTGGGCGATGATTTCCACATGGCGGTCGCGGAGAACCTGCTCCAGCCTGAGGAACGCGTGCTGGCCGAACTTAGTCCACGCGAAGCGGCGGGCATGCAGTTCGCAGTCCTCAACGTCGTGTTGCTGTGGCGCGTGACGCCAATACCTCGCCCCGTGCGCTTTGGCCTGGCCGATGCGGAGTTCGAACAGCGCCAGCCGGAGAAGGGCCTGATCACCAAGCAGGAAGTACGCGCCGTCAGCCTGGCGCGGCTCCAGCTTCGTTCCGACAGCGTGATGTGGGATATCGGCGCCGGTTCCGGCTCGGTAGGCCTGGAAGCGGCACGCTTGTGCCCACAGGGGCATGTGTTCGCCATCGAAAAGAACGAGGAAGACTGCGCCATTGCGGGCCGCAACCACGCCGCATTCGGCGTTGCCAACTACAGCTTGTACCACGCCAAGGCGCCCGAGATGCTGGATGCCTGGCCCGATCCGGACGCCGTATTCATCGGCGGCTCGGGCGGCGAACTGGCGGGCCTGATTGCCGGCGTGCTGCGACGCTTGCGCCCGGGCGGCACGCTCGTGATGAACTTCGTCACGCTGGAGAACCTCGCCACCGCCACTGCCGCATTGCAGGCGCTGGAGGGCGAGGGCGTGAGCTGGGACGTACTGCAATTGCAGGCTGCGCGCAGCAAGCCAATCCTGCACATGCACCGCATGGCGGCCGAAAACCCTGTGTGGATCGTTTGCGCACGCCGAGCAGGAGGAGCGGCATGAGCGGTACCTTGTGGGGGATTTCCCTCGGCCCCGGCGACCCGGGCCTGATCACTCGATCCGCCTGGGAAGCGCTGCAGCGGCGCGATGCGATCTGGGTCTATCCGGCCCGTAGCGGCAAAACGCCAAGCTACGCATTCGACATCGTGCAACGGGCCGGCCTTGCGCCGCCAGACAAGCATGAATTGCTGCTATTCCCCATGACGCACGACGGCGAAAAGCTCGCGCGGGCCTGGATGAAGGCGGCCGAGACGGTGCTGCCCTGGCTTCGCGCGGGCCGCGACGTGCTTTTCCTTGTCGAAGGAGACGCCAGCACCTACGCAACCTTCGGCCACCTGGCGCGCACAGTGCGTGCATTGGACGAACAGGTACCGGTGCAGGTCATCGCCGGCGTCAACGCCTTCACTGCCGCCTGCGCCGAAGTGCCGGTGCCGTTCGCAGAACAGGATGACACGGTCGCCATTGTGCCGGCAGCCTATGGCGTCAGCGCCATCGACCGCCTGTTGCCGGACTTCGACACCCTGGTGCTGATGAAGGTGAAGCCCCTGCTCGATGAACTGATCGACTGGCTTGAGCGCAAGGACTTGCTGGAGGGCGCGCACTTTATCGAACGTGTCGGCGCCCCGGACGAGCGTCGCTTCAGCTGCGCTGAAATCCTGGCGCTGCGGGGCACCAAAGTCAGCTACCTCTCGCTGCTGATCGTCAAGCATGGACAGCGCATTCGCGGCGAACGCATCAAGGGCTGCCTCAAGAAGGCCGGCCCTCAACCATTAACCCTGGAGTCTGCATGAGCAGCTTATCAATTATCGACACAGCGGCGCCGCGCCTATGCCTGGTAGCCATCACGAAGCACGGCGCGGCGCAGGCTGCACGCCTGGCCGCCGACCTGCCCGACGCCGACATCTGCACTTCCGCCAAGTTTGCGGCGCAATTTTCCGGCCTGCCGAATGCGGTACGCGCCTACGACGGCGCGCTGCGCGATGAGATCGGCCCCTTGTTTGAAGGCTACGACCAGGTCGTGTTCTTCGTGTCGCTGGGCGCCGTGGTGCGCCTGATCGCACCCCACCTGCGCAGCAAGGACGAAGACCCTGGCGTGATCGTGGTCGACGACGCAGGCCAGTATGTGATTCCGGTGCTGTCCGGCCACGTCGGCGGCGCCAACGAATGGAGCGAGCGCGTGGCCGACCTGCTGGGCGCAGTACCGGTGCTGACCACAGCGTCGGATGTCGGACGCACCATTCCCGTCGATATCCTTGGCCGGCACCTCGGCTGGCGCGTGGAAGCGCCCAAGATCAACATCACGCGAGTCTCGGCACATGTCGTGAACGGCGAACCGATCGCCTTCATACAAGAGGCGGGAAGCCCGGACTGGTGGACCCGGCCGACGCCGCTGCCGGACAACATCCACTTCTTCAAGCACTTCGACGACGTGCTGCTGGAGCGCTACACCGCGCTGCTGTGGGTAACCCATGCCGAAGTGCCGGAAGAACGCTGGAACGCCCTCCACGAACGACTGGTGGTGTATCGCCCGCCGCTGGACGGTGCAGCGTGAGCACATTCACTATCGGCCTTGGTTGCGACCGTGGCGCCATGCTGCAAACGGTGCGTGAGGCCGTGCATGCAGCGCTGCGCGAGGCGGGAGCCCAGACCGGGCAGGTAAGCGCCGCCGCCAGCATCACGCTGAAACGCGATGAAGAGGCTTTGCTCGCCTTCGCCGAAGAAAATGGCTGGCCGCTGCACTTCTACGCGCCCGAAGAATTGGCGGCCGTTCCGGTACCGAATCCTTCAGAAACCGTTCGCCGCTACACCGGCACGCCATCGGTAAGCGAGGCGGCCGCGCTGCTGGCAGCCGGCCCAGGCACGCCAATGACCGCCCTGGTGGTCGAAAAATTCAAACTCCGAGGCGTGGACAACCGCAACGTCACCGTCTCAATCGCAAGGAAGAATCCATGAACGCTCCATTCGAACAACCCGCTGCCGCGGGCAAGATCATGCTGGTCGGGATTGGTCCCGGCAGCGTGGACCACATGACGCAGCGCGCCCGCGACGCCATCGCCGAAGCGGACGTAGTCATCGGCTACGTCACCTACATCAAGCTGGTGGCAGACCTCATTGAGGGGAAAGAGATCATCCGCAAATCGATGACGGAAGAACTGGACCGCGCCGTCAGCGCACTGGAAGCCGCGCGCGCCGGCAAGAAGGTGGCCCTGATCTCCTCCGGCGACGCCGGCGTGTACGGCATGGCCGGCCCAACCTACGAAGTGCTGTTCCAGTCCGGCTGGACCCCGGAAGACCCCGTGCAGGTGGAGATCATCCCAGGCGCATCGGCCCTGAACAGCTGCGCAGCGCTGGTCGGCGCACCGCTGACCCACGACTTCTGCGCGATTTCGCTGTCCGACCTGCTGACGCCCTGGCCAACGATTGCCCGCCGCCTGGATGCGGTCGCGATGGCCGACTTCGTGGTGGCACTGTACAACCCGAAAAGCGGCCGCCGCACACGCCAGATCGTCGAAGCACAGCGACTGTTCCTGCGTCACCGCCGTCCCGACACGCCGGTCGCCATCGTCAAGAGCGCCTACCGCCGCCGCGAGAACATCGTGTTCACCACCCTCGACAGCATGGCCGACGCCGACATCGGCATGCTCAGCACTGTCTTGATTGGCAACAGCAACACATTCGTGCGCGACGGCCTGATGGTGACGCCGCGCGGCTACGCCAACAAGTACGACATGCAAGAGGGTGGCGCGACGCGCGAAGGCGAACGCGCGGGCCGCTCCCTGTCGACAGGCCTGCTGGGATGGCTCGATACGCTGCGTGCCGAACACGAAGCCGGCGCCGGCATTGAAGAACTGGCAGCGCAGTACCGACTGCCCGTCGACTATATCCGCGCCACGCTCGACGAACCGTGGGAAGCCGAGACGAGCACCGAAGCGGAAGGGAGCGAGGCATGAGCGACACCCCGGTAAAGCCAAAGATCAGCAGCTACCACCGCCACCTGCTGATTTGCACCGGCCCGCGCTGCACTGCCGACGGGCAGTCGCAGGCCCTGTTCGACAGCCTGGGCGACAAATTCAAAGCAGCCGGCTTGAACGAAGGCGAGCTGCGCGTGAAACGCAGCCGGGTAAGCTGCTTCGCGGCCTGCAAGGGCGGCCCGATCGTCTGCGTCCAGCCGGACGGCACCTGGTACTACAATGTCACTCCCGAGAACATGGACCGCATCATCGACCAACACCTGTGTAATGGACAGGCCGTTGAGGAAATCGTGTTCCATCAACAGTGAGAGTAGAAGTGCAAAGCAGTTTTGACCAGGCAGCAATTGATGCCGTTTATCGTGTGATTGCCGAACGGCGCGACGTGCGCCACTTCGTACCTGGTGCAATCGATGAAGACCTCCTCATGCGCCTGTTGGCGGCGGCCCACCAGGCGCCCAGTGTCGGCCTGATGCAGCCCTGGCGCTTCATCCGCATCCAGAGCCCCGAGCTGCGCGAGCAGATGTATCGGCTGGTCGACGAGGAGCGTCAAGCCACCGGGGCCGCTCTCGGCGACCGCAACGAGGAGTTCATGCGCCTGAAGGTCGAAGGCATCCGCGATTGCGGCGAAGTGCTCGTGGCGGCCCTGATGGACCATCGCGAAAAGCACATCTTCGGCCGCCGTACATTGCCTGAAATGGACCTGGCCTCGGTCGCCTGCGCTATCCAGAACATGTGGCTGGCCGCCCGGGCCGAAGGCCTGGGCATGGGTTGGGTATCGCTGTTCGACCCGCTCAAGCTGGCAGCCTTGCTGGGCATACCGAATGGCGGCAAGCCGGTTGCCATCATCTGCCTGGGCCACGTCGCCGGCTTTTACCCCAAGCCGATGCTGGAACTCGAGGGATGGGCCAAGCGCGGCAAACTGGCCGACCTGGTTTATACCGACCGGTGGCAGGATAACAACAGTGCGTAGCGTATAATCGCCGCCGTTTGGTGCCTCGCGCGCGTTCAAGCGTGCAGTTAAACGGGAAACACATGGCCGTGCTGGTTCAGCCGGCAGGCCAGGGTGTGCTGCCCCCGCAACGGTAAGCAAGCATCGTTCTCCAACGAAGGCCGTCTACACAAGCCACTGTGCGCAAGCATGGGAAGGCAAGACGGTTTGCCTTGCCAGCCCGGATACCGGCCAGACAGGTGGTGCACGCATCGGCGACGAAGCGCGCGCTGTTCGGTCGCGCTCACGGGGAGGTGGGCGGGATTGCCGATTCAAACATCCATAATGAAAAAGAAACTGATCCTCGTGATCGCGGGGGCCTTGTGCGCTGTCGCGCAGGCACAAGAGCAAGAGACACCAGCCAGGGTGTACGTCGTTGGCCACCACTATGACAATGGCATTCGCACTTCCGACGCAGCCAGCGAAGGAACCATCACCTCGGCACTGATCGCCAACCGGCCTGCATTGCGGCCCGGCGAGATCCTTGAATTCGTGCCGGGCATGATCGTCACCCAGCACAGCGGCGACGGCAAGGCGAACCAGTACTACCTGCGCGGCTTCAACCTGGACCACGGCACCGATTTCGCCACCTTCGTCGACGGCATGCCGGTCAATATGCGCACGCACGGCCACGGCCAGGGCTATACGGACCTGAATTTCCTGATTCCGGAACTGGTGAGCCGCATCCGTTACCGCAAGGGCCCCTATTACGCGGACGAAGGCGATTTTGCATCGGCCGGCGCCGCACATATGGGCCTGGCCGATAAGCTGAACGAAAATTTTGCATCGCTGACCGTCGGCGCGGACAACTATCGCCGCGGCGTAGTGGCGAATTCCATCGAGGTTGGCAACGGCAACCTGCTGTATGCGCTCGATCTGGGCCACAACGACGGCCCTTGGCAGATGCCGGAAGCGTTCCACAAGTCGACGGGTGTGCTGCGATACAGCTCGGGCAACAGCGCGGAGCGTTTCAGCATTACCGGCATGGCGTACAAGGCCGGCTGGCACGCAACCAACCAGATTCCACTGCGCGCGGTACAGGATGGACGGCTGGATGAATTCGGTGCGGCCGATCCGAGCGACGGCGGACGCACCGCGCGCTACAGCCTTTCCGCCGAATGGCGCAAGCGCGCAGGCGACACGCTGACGGAGGCGCACGCCTACCTGGTTCGCAGCGACCTCTCGCTGTACAACGACGTCACCTACTTCCTCGACGATCCGGTCAACGGCGACCAGTTCCTGCAGACGGAACGCCGCAAGATGACGGGTTTCGACGTGACCCAAACGTGGTTCGGCCAACTCGGCCATCGCTCGATGGAGAACAGCATCGGCGTGCAGGGGCGCTTCGACCGCATTGCGCCAGTCGGGCTGTACGCAACGACGCAGCAGCAGGTGCGGCATCCGATCGCCGAATCGCGCGTTACCGAGGCGAGCGTGGCCGCATGGTTCCAGAACACGGTGCAGTGGACGGACTGGCTGCGCTCGATTGCCGGCATGCGTTACGACAGCTACCGCTTCAATGTCGGCAGCTCTATCGCGGAGAACAGCGGGAAGGTGAACGATCACATTGCATCACCCAAGATCTCGCTTGTCCTCGGGCCCTGGAGCAAGACTGAGTTCTTTGTGAATTACGGCGAAGGCTTCCACAGCAACGATGCGCGCGGCACCACGGCACGCCTGTCGCCACGCGAACGTGAGCCTGTCGATCCTGTGACGCCGCTGGTGAAAACGCGCGGTGCGGAAATCGGCGCCCGCAGCGAGTTCGTGACCGGCCTGCAAAGCTCGGTCGCGCTGTGGCGCCTACGTTCCGGGTCCGAACTGGTGTTTTCCGGCGATGCCGGCGACACGGCGCCAAGCCGCGCCAGCAAGCGTTCCGGCGTCGAGTGGAACAACCACTACGCCGCGACCAAGCACCTGCTGCTGGACTTCGACCTGGCCTATTCGCGTGCACGCTACACGGAGTTCGACGTCGCTGGCGACCGTGTGCCGGGCGCTGTCGAAAAGGTGGCTTCGTTTGGCGCAACGCTGAACGACATCGGCCCATGGTCGGGCGCATTCCAGCTACGCTATTTCGGCCCGCGGCCACTGGTGGAAGACAACAGCGTTCGCTCGTCCAGCACGGCGCTTGCCTACCTGCGCGCCACGTATCGCTTCAACCGCCGCTGGCAGTTGACGGCCGATGTGTTCAACCTGTTCGACCGCAAGGCAAGCGATGTCGATTACTACTACGCCTCACGCCTCGCAGGCGAGCCGGCGGAAGGCGTTTCCGACATCCACTTTCACCCCGGTGAACCACGCACGGTGCGTTTGACTTTGCGCGCCGTGTTCTGACCTGCCAGCCCGGCCAGGTATGCGCACAGCATATCGGCCAGGCCGCCTGCGTAAGCCTTGATCTCCTTGTCAGTACGGGGCTCCTGAGAAAACTGCTGTCCGACAGCGCTGAGCGTATCCATCACCAGGTCGCTGGCCAAGTTGCGCTCCGTATTGGTGGCGTTAGGCAGCAGCTGGTCAATGAAGATGCGGAACATCCGGTCGCCGGAGGCTTTGGTTTCGATGGCCTCCGGAGCGTCCCGGTAAAGCGGGGCCGCATCGTTGAGGGCCGTGCGCACCGCCGCTTCTTCACATTCAGAGCGCACGAAGGCATGCACCAGCTTACGCAAGCGCTCCAGCGGCGGCTTTGCTGCATCCTGCAGGATCTCCGACAGCATGGCCGACGTTTGTTGCCACTCGTCGCTTTGCAGGCGGAACAGGATCGAAGCCTTATTGGGAAAGTACTGGTAGATCGAGCCTACGCTCACCCCCGCACGCTCCGCCACTCGCGTCGTGGTGAAGCGGCGGGCGCCTTCCTTCGCCAAAACCTGAATAGCTGCCTGCAGGATCGCGCTGACAAGGTCATTCGAGCGGGCCTGTTTTGGCCTTCTTCGCGAGGAAACACGGGCGTTTTTGCTATCGGTCATGGCGGGTCCTGGGAACGCGAATATGAAATGTGAAGGATTCTTCATATTATTCCTGCTCTTACACAAGAAAGGAATACCCCCATGATTACCCTGACTTCTACACCTGTCGCGCCCCTGCTGAACCGCCTGTTCGACGAATCCAAAAACACACGGGTGCCGGCGATCGCCGCCTTCGCCGCACTGCCGGAAGAGGAGCGCGTGCGCATCATGAGCAGCAAGACCGGTTATCGCGAAATCTACGCGGACCTGAAGGACGCCGCGATCCCGGTGTCGCGCGAAACGGGCCTGCTGCTGTACATGTTGGCGCGCAATGCGAAGGCGAACGTGATCGTCGAATTCGGCACCTCGTTCGGCATCTCGACCTTGCACCTGGCAGCAGCCCTGCGCGACAACGGCGGCGGCCTGCTGATCACCACGGAGTTCGAGCCATCCAAGGCACAGCGCGCCCGCGAGAATCTTGAAGCAGGCGGCCTGCTGGATCTGGTTGAAATCCGCGAAGGCGACGCACTGGAGACCCTGCGCGCCGGCCTGCCGGAACAAATCGACCTGCTGCTGCTGGATGGCGCCAAAGGCCTGTACTTCGACATCCTGCGCCTGGTGGAGCATCGCCTGCGCCCTGGCGCGCTGATCATCGCCGACAATGCGGATTACTGCCCTGAGTACATGTCGGTGGTGCGGGAGCCGGACGGCAATTACCTATCCTTGCCGTTGCCCGGTGAAGTTGAACTTTCGATGAAGCGCAACTAAGTCTTTCCGCGTTAAGAAGTTGGCGCGGCAGTCCCCCGCCGCGCCAACTTCTGGCCATCGGACAGTTCGCTCTGCCCCCGAAGTCATTGACAGCATTTCCTTTGAACTTGTAGGCTCGCGTTTTCTTATCTATATGTCCCAGCGTCTGCTGTGGTGCGTGGGAGCAGAACGATGCTAGTAGGCTGCACAAAATGTGGGAAGGAAGCGGCCGAGCGTGAGCCAGGAATGCCATGCGCAATTGAGCGCTATGTTTGCGGGGCGTGCGGCGCAGACTTCTTCGTGCGCTGCAATTACCTTGTGAACATTCCGTCTACTGAGAAGATCTATTGGTACTCATGCTCCTTCACCCCTAGCTCCGGAATCGCTGCGGCCAAGGAATACATCAAGCTCAAGCGAATCGTGCGAGGGTTCACCCCTGACAGGGCTGGTAATCTTGAAGCGCAATATGCGTCTCGCGCTGCCAAGTGGAACATCGGCTTATTGTCCCCGGACCAATCCAAGCAGCTTGTTCAAGAGGCGGCAAATGCAGGCTTGGTTATTGAGCGCCATCTTGAACCAGATATTTGAAGGTGCCAGCTTTTCAATTGAATGAAGCAATTGCGACTGGATGTTGAGTTACTCAACTCCAAAATTACTTGCAAAAATTTCGGAAAAATCGACCGCGTCGGCGCCGCGTTGGGCAATTTGTCGCTTCACCATCGGGACAATCGGATGGCGATGTATTGCTTCGGCCAAGGGACCTTGATGCTCATAATTTAATGCAACTATAACGTCTACAAGTACTCCGGCATCATCTTCCTCGATAAACGCCATTGCCTTAGTGAGGCCATCCAGCGGGTTCAGCGACATGAGTCTGCCCAGCGCTCCGGCACGCAGCCACTTGTCTGCTCGTTCATCCTGAAAGTGATAATTACAAAGCTCCTCCGCCATCGAGTGGCGACGCGCCACTAATACGCCGAGCGCAAATCCAGCGCATGAAGGCTCCATCGAGAATTCACGGACTAATTCGATGAGCGTTTCATCGGAAAGGCTTTCCCACTCTGGCTGAGAAGGGAATGCCATCTGAATCCATGTGGCTTCGCTCAATTGGGTTGACGGGTCATTTGGCATCGTGAGGTTGTTCTTCTGTCGTGAGTGAAGCGCCGACTCACTGTTATCTTGAATATTGCTCTTCCCGAGCGATGAGTCTTGGCCGTCGGAGCATTCATTCGATAGGGACACCGCCAAACGCTTTGACGGACGGAGCCCCTATATTCTTTCAGACTTTATTGTTTCTCTTCAGCGTCCATGTCGACAAACAATAAAGTTTGACACAAGCGATCCAATAAAAACAACGGTTTAACTCTATGGCCCGCGATAGTGCCTTGAAATATAGCTTGACACAACATGCTCGAAACCACTTCCGTTCATACTTTCTGCGACAATAAAGTTTGACACAAATTGCCTCATACTTAACGATGACATCGATTAGTTGCATGCCGTCTGTTGGCCTTAGTGGCTGGGGCAAGTGGCCGTCAGGGCATCACGACTATTCGGGATCAACGCTTTCATTACGCGGCTGCGTTTAATTGCGCCCTTAGTTTTTCCAGCCTTTTCGTTAGCGCCGCGCTGTACTTTCCTGGAGCGGAAGCGTTGATGGCGGCTTCAGTAACGTTGATCGCAGTCGCAATTTCCCCTAACGCTTCATGACATTTGCTGAGCAGATCGTAGTAGCTAGCAACACGATCGACTGCCTTCCTATCATTCTGGGCTAACGATAGCGCTAATTCAGCGGTCGCTAAAGCGTCTTTGAGATTGTCCATTGCCAACTCTGCTTCAGCTTTGCGATACAACAGCCAATGGTCCTTATTCAGTGCTGCTTCTGGGATCTTTGCGATCACCATTAGCGCTTCCTTGGGCATCTGCGCGAAAACAAACATCTTCGCAGCTGCTCGCACATCGAAGCTCTTGATGTCTTGATTGTTGCGGAGTGCTGTAGCGAATGAAACGCCAGCGGCCATAATTCGATCTCGCAAATCGAATTTGCCAGCACTATTTGCTGCGACCGCTGTATTACCCAGAGATTCACATGCGCTGCTCCACTGGTTCTTTTCTACGAGCGCTGGAGGCGTCGAGAGTATTTCCGGGAATCCTTCAGCCAGCTCGACGCAAACTTCAGGATACTGGTATGCAAAAATTGAAGTGAATGACAGGTACGCCTCGTAGAACTGATCTAGTCCCTCAAGTGCCGACAGCGCAATCACTTCCGCTAAAGCTTGCACCTGTTCAAGCGTGCTCACCATTTCCTGCGCGACATTCCTATATGAGCGAAGTCGTGCGACAGCGCCCAATGAGACACGAAGCGGAACTTGCCACGGCGAAGCCATTACGCGCTCAATTAGGTTGCGCATTGCGTCGGCACCAGCACTTTTAATCGCTTCGTCGGCTTCGCTTTGGGTGCCCAGGTGGGCAACCTGCAAATATGTGGCATGCCATTGTGGGCGCGTAGCGAGAAGCCTTTGGAAGCACTTTAGAGACTCTTGTAATCGACCGCAACGGCGTAGTGCTTTGCCTTGATGATGCAAGAGTTCGAGGTTCAGTTCGGACGAAAGATCTTCCTGTTGAGCCTTTCCATACTCCTCGGCCCATGTGCTGAAATGCTGGCGCCGTTCGTCATGACTCAGCGAATAGGCAAACGCTTCACGTGCATCGATAACACTAAGCAGCTCTTGCAGTGGTGCCCCTCGATGAATGGGACGAAGATGAAGATCCTGATCTTGAACAAGACGTCGACCGCTGTCTAATTGAAGCATTGCATATGTCAGCCAACTTGGTTCCTCTGCCGGTTGCTGCTTATATGTTTCCGTCAATTGATGGGACGACAAGTGGATCTGTCGGATCACACTAGGAACCATTTCACCAGAATGCTTCTCAACGTATTGCACGACGGCGGAAGCGATCAGTTTCGAATCAGGATTGTCTCGAACGGCTTGGCAGATGAGGTCATGCACTCCCAGCAGTTCTGGCGCGACGGCGGGTCTTAGTATGGACAATCGTTGAAGGCTAAACTTCACGGTGTGTCCTAGAAAATATCCCAAAAATCTAGAGTCGTTCGTGAAAGAGCCCGAATTTGCGATTAGTTTGAGTCCCTGCAAATAGCGCGGGTCTAACTTCTGCAGAATGCGCCCCATAATTGCCGCACCGTCGCCATCCGAAATGTACTGCGGTTCAGCCAAGATTTCTTCATACAACTCTTCTCGTGGAACTCGTTCGGCCTCCACCAACTTACGGACAGTTGCTAGGATAAGCGGAGAGAACCTGCATGCCTTAAGAAATCGTCCTGCGAGTTCGCTTAGATCTTTTACGTCCTCTCCTAGAATCACGGCCGCCGTTTCCATCGAGATGCTCGGCATGTGAAGTGCGGATTTTGTTGCTGGGTCAAGCTGGGACGTCACAATTACTCGACCGCCCAACTCGAAGCCCTTAGCCAATTCGTCAAGCGAGTTATTTGCTAGCTCCCGTTCCAAGCTGTCAATTATGAGAAGTGTCTTATAGCTGTTGAAGATACCTGCGACGTTGATGGCAACGCCCCCTCGTGCTCGCTGGACTGAGCTAAGTGAGGTGTCAGGCTTCCAGTCGCTACCAGAAATCCAAAGGTAGTTCTCGTATTTGTCTTTCTGCTGCAAGTAGGCAATAGCCGCTTGCGTTTTACCCGAGCCACTCAAACCGGTCAGTACGCAGACGCGGTTACCTTGGTCAAAGTGATTTTGAATAGCGAATAGCACCGATTCATCAGTGACGTGGTTCTCACAAAACGCTGGCGCCTTGCCGTAGTAGGCATAGTTGTCCAGGTCTTGCGCGAAGCTAGGAAACAGCGTTGCATAATAAGCCGCTGCAGTATGGTTCTCTGTAGAAAATTTAAAAATAAGCTTTGCAAGCTCACGTGCATCCAGAATGTGAAGTCGATCCGCGTGGCTCTTGGCAATTGGAGTGCGATTGAATTTTACGCGAAAGGACTCTGGCTCTTCCTGGCTACAGATCAAATAGATTTTACTGGGAAGCTTGCCCGCCGCATGGTCGATGACGTGCTGGACATCGCCTTCGATCTTCTCATATGTGGCTATAGGTTCACCGTCGCCACCAGCCTCCTTGTCCGATTCCGCTTGTTTTGCGGCCTCTCTTGAGACCCGCCCCACGAAGTAGTCCTTTTCCGCACTGTACTCGCCCGCGACCATGAAGTCCTGCGAAAAGGTATCGATTGTATATCCGACAGGACGATAGTCCCGGTTAAGACCGTGGTGAATGAGGTGCTTTTCTTCTATTAGCTCGATGAGGCTATGTCCTACGATTTCCAAAGTAGAAGCATCCAACTCAACAATTTCATCGATCAAGTTACCGATAATTCTCTTCCTGATAAGCTCTGACTGCATATTCTTTCTTTCGATGACGACAACTGATCACTGCTTGGCGAAATTCTATGAGAAATGGCGAAGGTGAACATCGCCGCTGCGGCATCACTGATACGGCTCCCCAGTGAGGATCAACATAGAAATCTCAGGTTCGGACTTGCGCAGTTCCTCTAAAGGTACTGCATACCTCTGGGGCTCGGCATTCGGAATCGCCACAGCATAATTGCTATTGGCCACTTTCAACTTCATCTCGAAACAAGCGAGGGCTACGCCAAGGGTTATAAGTTTGCTAGCAAGAGGAGTGACAACAAGACGACAACCACCCAATAGACTCATACTCTTCTGATATCGAGACATGGCCGTGAGCAACTGCCTATATGCCTCAAATGGGTGTGACTCATGCGCATACATAACATTTGTAAGCGGAATGTCTTTTGAATCAAAGAGCGATGCTTTGTATTCCAAGAGAAGTTTGTCACCACGTCGTAAATCTTTCGAAGGATGAGGCAATACTGGGCAAATTTCTGCCGCGAGTGGAACTGCTTCCATAACCTTCTGGAGCTGCGCATTCTTGTTTTCGCCAAGGATGGGGAACCATACCAGTGGCCAGTCTTGCATACTTTCGGCTTGCAGTGCGGTAGCAAACCCCGGAATCATCACTAAATCATTACTTGGATCTTCAGACTGGATTTTCCCGTCCAACCTCGCGTCTTCACCAACAAGGATCTGAAAAGTTACACCCCCGCCAGATAAGAGGTAGCTGTTGCCGTTTACCTTAACCAATCGCTGCAGAAGCGCCAACATAAAGGACAAGTACGCTATGCGGGGCAATGAGCTGACATCCAAAACAATGTCCGTGTGATCCGAAATTAGCTGCATTAGCTGATCGTTACCTTGCCGAAGCAAACTAGCTGCGCTTATGTCCTCCTCTTCCCCGTTGGCACCGATGTGAACTGTCGTAGTACTACCTAGACGCTCAAATAGCGAAGAAAGGATCTTTGCATTTTCGTCTGTTTGCTCCTGTAGTTCCTGGCTCAACTGGTAGCTGGAAAAGCCGACAAGTACCAGCTCCGCCTTTTCGATTCTGCACGCGGATTCGGATACACTTTCCACATATTTTTCGAGTACAGCATTGGCCCGAACATCAAACCCCCTACCTGCGATGTAGAGAATTTTGACTGGCTTCTCTGCCTCTCGACGATCACGATACATTCGCTCCCAAAGATCTTGAACTTTGGTGCCGCGCTGAAATACATACTGTTCCCAAAGCATCTACGCTCCTAGTCTACGTTGGCGACTGGGTTGGAATCCGATCTCCATCCAATCCACAAGTTGTGTCAATGACACCTCCTGCCATCCCCCGTATTGCAAAGGCAGGTCAAAATACGCGCATAGAGTTCGATTAAGGTAGTAAACGGTCCCGCCATCTCTAGCGACACTTGCTGAGCTCGACCGGGCAACAAGCAAGTTTTCAGCGACACACTCAGCAAGCACTTTTTGCAAAGTAACTAAGCTGGCTGTTCCTCGCTTACTTTCAGATGCGAGGCGAAAAAGCTCAATCTCGCTTATCCTGATCCCTGTAACACCCGGAGCATATGGAGCGTTCGATTGGAATGTCTTTCCTCTGCAGAAAGCACCAATTGCATCCAACAGTCGCTGCGCTCGCGTGCCCTCTGTATGATTCTTTGGTATGAAGTCACGCTTTTTTCGTGCTGCTTCTCTAATGCGCTTTTCTTGATCCTGCGGTGATACCTGAATGTCTGTCTGACGCCTCAACACCTGCCTTGCCACTATCCCGTCATACAGCGCCGCTGCCAACATGAGCAACTCTTCAACGTTTGAAGTAGCAAGAATACATAAGCGTTCTAGCCCAAAGTAGTAGGGCGTTTTTAGTGAATCATGATTGAAGATCTCCGCGGCCCTTTGTACTTGCGTACTGTCGCGGTCCTCCAGTTCATCGGCCGAAAGTGGCGCAAGCTCAAGAGTCAGCTGCCGCTTCGATTCATCACGGGCAATCAATATTTGGGTCGCAGCAATCGCTTGGAGAGACTCAATTCCTGGGCTACTCAGATGCGCTTCGATATGTGTAGCCCACTCGCTGTACCTAGGCGAATGACGGTAATTCTGAAGATATTTGTTAGCAAGCTCAACGCCCTTTTGCCAATACTCTTCTACTTCCTGCTGTGAAAGTTGATCGCGTAGATAAGCCGAAAAGGCCACGGATGGTACAGCTTGCTGAACTTCCATTCGGCGATCAAGAATGTTAGATGCATAATGTTCAAACTCTCTTGGCGAACTCCATATATCTTCGAGTGGGTAATGCCGTAGGTCCCGTCCATCTCGAGCCCCTTGGGAAATTAACTCGGCACCTAACGCAATACTTCGTTGGGCGAGCCACACTGGAATATGCAATCTAAGTTCGACAAGCTCCTCTATCAACATCGCTCGCTGTTTCTTGCGGAGCTTATGTAAGTCATCCACCATTAACAGGCGCCTTGGAGCAACCTCTTTTCCGTCCCTCAGGAAACGTACAGATTGCAACCAAAGGACGCTCTCAAAGCGCACGTGTACTGGCAAACCGGTAGGAGAAACATCGGAAATTGAGTCAAGTTGAGCGTAGACCCCTTTTTCGCAGGCCTCAGCCCACTCGACCAATTCAACTGCTGATTTCGTTGTAGGTATCGATTTCAGATCGATTCCAGCACCCTCGTATCGCAGTTCAACTGATGCAAGCTCAACCGTCGACTCCATTCCCAATAATGCAGCAAGACTTCGCAGTGATCGCAATACGACGCGACAATCGAACAACGCTCTAAAGATTCCGTCATGGGCTAGCGTCGCCCCAGAAGGCAAATCCGCATACCCGGAAGCACAAGAGAGCAACACTCCCAAAAGCTGGGGCCCCTCTTGCTCGTGCATGACGCCACGTGATACGAAGTCCTTAAAGGACTCAGTTTTAGTCCCTTGAACCAGTCTATTGCTCCAAAAGGCACGAAGCGCCGTTGGAGTAAATGCTCTAAGTAAAGTCGTCTTACCGGCTCCAGGGGGACTCGTAAACAAATGAACGGCCCCTCCAAATGAGTCTTCTGGAAGGCATTCGAGAATCTTCGGAGAGAACAGGCGAACAAATTCCTGATCAGATGTCGTCTTCTCAGACATCCGTTCTAAGAACGGGTTTCGTCGATATGCCATTCAAAATCCCTTATGCCGGCTGATCCTTGGGAACAGGCCGACAAAATCAAAACTTTCAGGTCCCCACAGTATATATACGGAGTTATTCGGCGTATTATGAGCCAAGACCACTGGCAGAGCACAACTGGCAAACCCTAATTTCGCATTATCTCCACCACCAACGGCCATGTGCTTGTCGAACGATCTCTGGTCGTAATATTTTGAATTCGCTAGAAGGCTTTGTAATTCGCTTGAAGCAACTTTAGCTAATGAAACACTTGGCTCTATGGGGCAAAGCACTCTCAATTGCAATGGCTTATATCCATGTTCAGAGGTAAATCGCTCAGCCCAATACTCAATATGGTCAATTGCTTGTCGGGTCGCCACGTAAAGCAACAGGAACACTTCGTAGTGTTCGGGATCTATCAGGTCGCCCCTATGCAGACGCTCATAAATCTTCTTGATCTTTCCCTTAAATTTTGACGTCTCGGTGTCGTAACGGATATAGGTGTTACCGCTTCCGGAGAAGTCGTCGAGTAGCCAAACAAGATTAAACCTTGCGTCTGACTTCAACTTCTTTGGCGCTTTCCGTAACTCATCTAGTAATTTGTTCGCCTCGGCAACTCCGCCTTCTTCAAAAACCCGCCAGACATCCTCGTTCTTGACCTCTGATTGTGGGGCTATCAGTGTGCTGCGCAGCTCTGAAAGCATGTCTTCAGCTTTGGCTTCACCGAGTTCATACGCTTGCCATATTTGTTCGTTGCTGATGTCGCCGCCAGCAGCTCGACGCAATTCATTTGTTCTCGCCCCATCGCTTAGACCAAGATAGAGTGACTTTTTTTGAAGCTCTTGAAAACGACTGCTCTTGGTGATCTCCAAAATCTTGTGAGCCGGTATATCCATTTCTTCGGCAACAAGGCGGAGCCGTTCTTGAACTATTACGTCAGGGTAGGCCAACTCAACCAAGTGAGAAAGCTCCTTGTCTGAGAAGAAGACAAGGTAATCTTCTACGAATTGAAGCGCCGTCGCACGGTCATCAGGTTCAAATTGATTAAGCCAAATAGCTAGACTTTCGATGAATCGCCTACCCGGTCCAAACCGTTGATAATCATCATACTTGTAGTCAGCGATGAGTTGAAGGCGCGGTACACGGTCGACAACAGAGTCTTGGTCATTCCATCTCATGACCTTTGCCAGCATCTGTTGTGCGTTTTGGTCTCTCATTCTCGTTCCAAGGTTTAATGATCGAACTCAAAGCTGAACTGGCCGTCACCAACAACTTTCAGCCTTTCCAAATACCAAAGAGTCGCATCGACGTCACGCCTATGCTCTGGAGCGAGTTTCCAACCCCTGTCAAGTCGGCGAGACGGTAAATCAACGCTCAAGGAGTATCGATGCTCCAAAAGCGAATGGTCGTTCCCTGGCCATGCCCCCTGATCTCCCATCGTAATCACTTCATAAGGATCAATTTTTTCTTGCTTCACTATATGGGCAATTAGGTGCGATTTGTTTATTCCTTTCGCTAACACATCAATTGAGTGCTTACTTCGAACAACTGTCGATGAATCTAACCCCGACTGCCTCAATGCATCAGCGATTACGAACCACATCCCTTCTGTATTTACTCCTTCTTCAAATCGAATACTAACTTGGAACGGATGCGTTTCACGAATTCTCTCGATTGGCACGCCAAGAGATTTAAGTTTGACTACTATTCGTCTTACATGACTTAAGAATTCACTGGTTGCTCCTGGAACAGGTGACGGACTTCCCACTTCACCTATCCAGCCGCCGTTGTACAAACCGAGGTGAAAGGTTTTCCATAGGTCTTTATTCGGCAAGCATTCTTGCAGCAGCTCTTGAATCGAGCCTCCGCGGCCAGAAGCAATTCCGATTGAGATTCCAGCTTCTGCAAGTCGAGTCAAATGTTCGAGCACGGATGGAGGAGGTCGCGTATCGTTCCTGTGCGAATTGCACAGTGTGCCGTCATAGTCAAAAACAACCGAACGGAAACGCTTTTCCGATAGTTCGTTAACTACTTGTTTAAGTGCTCGACGTGCTATCCCCCCGAATCGAGCGGATGGCCATTTTGCGCCAAGAACTTCATACTTAGACCGCTCAATCGGCTGCTCATCTTCTGTTGGACGGGGTATAAATTGGGCGAGATCAGCGTAATAAAGGCTTCGTCCGAATTCAGGCACATAAGGCCTTGCTGGATCCTTCCCAGCTTTATGAGCGATAGCGGAAACGAAGTGCATTTGTGCCACCAGCCCCGTAAGTAGGTCTGTTGGCGTTGCACCAGCTAGCGGCATCTCATAAGTAGGTACGCCTAAAGGGAACAGCGCTTTCATGCCGTTCCAGAGAGCGGCTAAGTTAGGTTCGGTAATCGCCAAGACGGCGCACTCTTCAACTCGTTCGGCGAGCCACAGGTGTCTTCCGTGAGCAAAGGACCGCAAATCGACTACTTGGCAGGTCGTAAGCGCGGCCTCAGATAACTTGGATTCGAGGTCAGCCGCAACCGCCTTCAAGAGTGGGGAGTAAACGACAATTAGATTCTTGCGTTCTACTACTTCACCGACGAATTTTTCTGCACATTCAATCCAGCTTGAAATCGAACATGTTCCGATTTGAAATTGGACTATGTTGCTTGGTAGAGCAAATGTTGGATAATCAAGTTCACCATACGCTCTTGCAATCAAAACAGCGTCAAGTAGCAGGCTATTGGTTGCTAGGTAACCGTCTTTGTTTGAAAGAGGAAAGACGTGGGCCGTGACGTCAGCCAGCGCATTCGCTCGCTCCATCGTCGGGCTGTCTACTCTGTTCGTTAGAACGTGTACCATCCTCGAGCTATGTCTTCTCGCACGTTCAAGGGCCTCAATGATATCTGGATTTTTCCCTTCAGCCGTGATTAGGAACACAGGACTTGAGGCTGCAAGGTTCGGATTGCAAATAAGCTCCAATGGAGTGGATGGCCTGGAAACTCTCCCAGTAAAGGATTCGTGTAAATTGCATAGTAGCGTGGCAACGGTGTAAGAACCGCCAGAGCCAACACCGATTATGCTTGACTCACTAGCGCCTCTTATCGCGTGCTTAAGCTCCGAGATATCGGAGTCTAGAGCGAGCTGATAAGTGGTGCCAAGATCAGCAAGTTCTTCGTCATATCTTGATCGTGACATTTGATCACTAGACTTTGGTCGTTATGCCACCTCAAGTATGAGGTCCTTTTCCACTTTCGTTCGCTTTGAACTTTTTTTACTTCTGGGTTTCAGTCTCTGAGCTCGTAGTTCTGTTCGCAATTCCATCAGCAAGACACCGAGCATGTTTTGCCCGCGGCCGTTGACTTCCCCCCAAAGTCTATTCACTGCATTGTCTACTGTTCCAACTTCTACTAACCTCCGCTCTCCGGTGGATAGAAGAAGCTCACACAAGTCCTCATGCTGAGTGAATTTTGCGCGCAAAACTCCCCTCATGCGATCGAACTTAATCTGGGCCCAATTTGGGGCGACATCCCACACGTAGAGCCCATGAGCTGCCATTGCAGCGAGTGCTGGAGTAGGCGCGCTCAGAATCCAGTCTCGAACCGCTTCTTTCCGCGCTTTTCCTGCTTGGTATGCGTGCTCAGAAGTGGGATACACAATGCCCTCGAATTCTACGGCACGTTTGTATAAGTTGCTAAAAACACCATACGGCTTCTCATTAGCACGGTAAAAACTGATCTCCGCTTGATTTGGTTCGCCTATAGGTTCCTCGGCAACAATTGCAGTGGTGGATTTCACTTTTTTCATGTTTATGCAGGCTTATCAGTTGGCGTGAAGGGGTCGATGTTAACTTGTTTGCAATGATTTAATATGAGAACCTCAACTAAGCTAGTAAGGCTTCTATTATCACGCTCTGCAGCGAGCTCTGCAGCATGCTTAATCTGAGGGTCAACCCTAAGTGTCATTACAGCCGTTTTCTTTTTTGGTCGTCCTGGCGGCATAGTGAGGCTCGTCACGCTTTAAGCAATATTTATTAAGTATAATGTACGGCATTTTGCAGTCAAAAAGCACTCTAAAAATAGTACGTTTTGTTTGCACACCATCTCCAACAACTGTATAAATATACAGCACGAACTAGTTTGCCGGGCGGCGCGTATCGGCGAAGCAATCAAACCGAACTGAATGCATCCTGAATTTCGTTTCAATGTCCGGCCCAAATACCTCAAGTCCGAAGGTTCGCAAGCTTCTCTACTTCCCCACTTCACTTCCTGACGAAACACTACTCTCTAGAGTTTCCCGTTGCCACTTGCTGTCTGGTGAAAGAAAAGATGAGATTACGTTCCTTTCGCTATTTGGTGTCGCAGGGACAGCTGTCGATTTTGGCACTGCCGCGCCCCCGCCGCTGAAAACGCTTGCGGATCGGCTACCAGGTCCATCATCAATGCAACTAGGGGCTTTACTTGCAGCGAATACGTTCGTTCCTTTAGTGATGCCAATTGCCGATTGTTTGGACTGGCATCGGCCGGCCGCTCGGTTCGCTACGTGCAATTGCTGCGCCCAATGCTTGTTTGAAGATGAAGCTTTAGTAGGTGTCCCGTATCTTCGCAGGGCCCACCAACTGCCTGGTGTGATCGTTTGCGGTAAGCATGGTACTAAACTTATCGATTCATGCCCTGGCTGTTCAGAGCACTTTGATGCACGCGGCAAATTCTTAGCTGCCCCCTTGATTCCCTGCAGATGCGGCTGGGACGCAAGAAGGGGAGGGCCTACTATCTTTGGGGCCGCTGCGGAACAAGGATTTGCAGCAAATGCACAGACTGTTCTTGAGCAACGGACGCAACGAATGTTGGTCAGCGACCTGGTCAAATTCTTCGACTTGCACATTATGCCGACCAAGCGTGGCATCAGGCAGGAAGGTGTCATGTTCCGCAACCTCCTGGCAGAGCGGATATCGCAACTTTTAGCCGAGGGGCACTCAGCCGCAGAAGCAGCGTTGGCTGCGGCCAAAGTAATTGCTTCTACAAAGGAGCCAAACTGGTGGATCGCCACACTGAATCCAAAAGTATTAGAGGAGCGCGCCAGAAGACGTCAAGCTGTGGACTAATTCTTCGTTTTCCACAGCCAACTTGCGGATACCCGCTTGGCGGAGCAGTAACCATCGAGGAAGGAGGCCGCCAAACTCGTTGCCCAATTCAGATGCGGCCCAGACGATGCGCCGCCGCTGACAGGCCGGTGCGGTCTCAGAACATGCGATAAGTGCCGAACGCGTCAACGGAAGACTGCCGAGGTTTCGCTCGATCGTTTCAGCCATTTTAGTGGCGCGCTCAAGCAAACTTCTACTAATCCGTCTCGGCCTTCCCACTGCTTGGTGGGCCGCAGCTTCCGCCTCAATTATGCATTGTGCGAATTGCTTATCGCGCTGAGCCCAGTTAACGCTAGGACCTCTCGCATTTAAGTTCGCCTTCGGCGCCTGTTGGTTGGCCAACCACTGCCCGTCATGCCTCCGCAGCCAAGCGTAAGCATCAGGAGATGAGTGGCGGCCAACAAAACCGCTTCGGTACCCCTCTCGGCATATTTGAAACCGCTTATCTTTGTATGCCTTTTCTAACTCGGGATCCATTCGCAAGATCCGATAGACAGAGGACAAAGATATCCCGTGATGACTTGCAGCCTCATGAAGAGTTCGGCCTTCAAGGAGAGAACTTCGCACGACGCCACGCAGCGCCGGCGTAATGCGCTTGGGCCGCGTCGCCACAGTGAGGCCGGCGCGAGCCGCTTCAATCGCCACCGTCGTAACGCTCAGCTCTAAAATTCTGGCGACCGTAGACAACGATTGCTTTTCGACTTCAATTAACTGGACCAGTCGACCTCGATCTATCGCTTGTCGAGTCTTATGATGGCCGTTCGTGGGTGGAGTCAATACAGCTTCCTGATCCACTCGCAAAGAATTGGAGCTATCAAGGCGCAAACAATCCAACAAAATTATGTGCTTCAACGGATGCTGCGCGTTCCCCTTTGGCTTTCTAAGGAGCTTCAGGGGCCAGTCATTAATGCGGCGACGCAAGATCAAGTACTCGTTAGTGGACGGCAAGCCAATCGCATATTTCTCCAGGCATTGGACCAGGTCCATCACCCTAATTCGCCCATTTGACGTGGTGAGCATGCAATGCGCCGCATTGTCTCTATGAACGCTTTGCCAATCTGCACTCACCGATGCGGGGAACGCGCCAAGCAGGGCGCATTCGCTTAGCCGAGCGATCCTAAGTGCGGTTTCAAATTGGAAATCAGACAGCTTGGATCGCCAAGTATGCGAAAGCACGAGCGCATCATCTGGCAGTAGCAGCCTGTGCCGCTTCAATTGCACTGTGTCAGTGTCGACGAAGGAGAGCGGTTCATTATGAGTCGGACAAATCCACACGCCGGGCAATTGGTGAACTCGGTGCCAGTAGGGTTGGCCATACATGGCTTCATCCAAGACCACACAGGATCGGCAATACCTGAGATTGTTCTTCGCCCCCAGCCGGCTAGCGATCAATCCAAGACACATCTTGAGCCCAGAGGCACTGTCTCCCGACATTGTTGCCAATAGCTTGGCGTGGCGCTCCGTTGGAATAAACGCGCGAAAGTAGGGGAAGATGGTATTGCTTTCGATGATGTCTTCGACCGCTGGCGATTCTTGTGAGGGAATTTGAGAAACTAACGTCGCCAAAGAACTAGGAAGGTCAGAATTGATTACATGAGTGTGGCACCGGCCCTCGAACGCCTTGGTAAGCCGTGCCGACGATTGCCCTATCGTCCATGGCCCATTTTCGCTCGCCCTTACGCCCACGCCGGACAGTAACATCGTCGAACGCTTTCTTTCCCCAATATCCGAATTGTCTCTCAGTCGGGATTTGTTCTAGCAGCTTGAGTGGCCGACCAATGTCAGAGCCATCTGGGGCGGCAAGTTCCGCGCGATAGAATCTGTTCAATGTCTTGATGTAGGCATCGGTGATGTACTTTACTTTATTGTCTGCGTACAAAGAGTATCCAATCTTGATGAACGCCTTGTCTTCGTCCGTTAGAACCTTTGTCGTATTTAGCGCCCGCTCCCCGAGATACATTGGAGGGCGCCCGGGCGTCTTTCCATTGATGAATTCGCGCTGCACTCCACGCGCACCTGAGTTCACATATCGGCCAATGAAGGCATTCGGAGTCATTCCCAACGCCCAATATCGGTAAAGATGCCGAAAGATCGTTTTGGGTGCCTTTTCAGCTTCCTTTGCATAGGCGTAGACGGTCTCACCAAGCATGCCTGGATAGTAAATTTGAGCTCCGCGCGGGCCCTCAAATATCGGCCGTATCAAGTTCCAGCATTCGGTCCGCTTCGCCTTTGCGGCTATGCTCAGCTCCTCATCTGATTGAAGCATGAATGCGGGCATGCGCATCAATACGGTACGCAGCTTTCCTGCGCGAACCGCCGATTCAATTTCCCGCAGACCGATCGACCAAGGAGCCTTGTATGGTTCGCTAAGGGTCATCTAAGTGATCAGGTCTCGCCTACGATCGAGCCACAAGATTCGAGCGGGGTGCGCAAAAGGTTCTTCTTCACTTACAGATTCGAGTATGAGGTTTACAGCTAACATCATGCTACCTCTTGAGTTGCGATGATTGGACTCATCTCCAACCTCGGACACGGCAAGGTCGGATCCAGCCTATGGTTAGCAATGTCAGTAAGGATGACCTTGTCCCACACAAGCTGTTTGAATAGGGCTATTCCGTTTCGGTATGGGATGCCAACGGCACTAGAAATCGACCGTACTATCGAAGATAGTGGTCGACTTCCGTCCGCCGCATAAACGACGGCGTCGATGTATTTCGCCCGCTGTTCAGGCGTAGCTATAGCGGCGTCCGATAAGGGCGACTTGTGAAGCCAGTCAAGGTTATCCTTGAGAACTGGGCTCATTAATTGGTCGGTCACAATCATCCAATCCGTGATGCCTTTATCCGCCCAGATTGCGCGCTCCAGCTCCAACTTCTCGAGAACCGCCAAACCATTATTCGGGTCCGAGAGTTCGCTTTCGTATTTGCACGTTCGGATTGCAATGCGGCGCTTACCAGTAGCGTCCATCAGTGTGACAGCAAAGTCCGAGGTCATTACAAAGGGAACCTGTGTGCCGACATACATTGGATAGCGAATGCCCAGTTCGGCCGCGATGTCACGGGCCCGTGGGGTCGCGAACACAGGGTATTGTTCTCGAATGTCTACTACGTCGCTTGAAAATTCAAGCAGAAGGAGGTAGTAGTATTCAAGATCGGAAAGGGTATGATGGTTTCGTCCGGACTTTATTCCAGGAACTTTGCGAGAGCGGCCCCGAGAGGGGATGTCTTGAACACGAATCCAAGGAACGTAGGCAGAGCCTTCTCCTTGTCCATAGCCCTGCTTTACAAATCGGACTATATCCGCCTCGGTCTTAAAACGCCTTTTACTCATAGCGGACTCCATTGACTGGATCGCCATTGCTGCCCAGTCGCCCAGAAAAAAAGGGCGTATGTTAATGGCAGCCAGGTTGAAGCGCTAGTGAGACGGCTTACACGATGACCTCATTTGGGACACACACTTCCGATCGGTGGACCATTCCGGTTGTTGAGTGATTTCACCAATACCGCTCGGTATTTTCACGCGCCGTCACCATACATTCACGTTAGCGCGTTAGTACGTTCTCGCAAGTCGGCCTGCGCGCATCTGTGAATAGAGTTCAAATTTTTCATTCCCCGCGACGATTTTCACTGAAATCGCTAATTTCAACGCGTGCTGAAAACTGCAGTTTTAATGAAATTGAATAAAATGGCCGTAGTGTTGACTCATCCTGTAGAT
>Ga0207425_1000037_pt1 | contig 224645 bp, 172 predicted proteins | sample AraplaF_Col_mTSA_FD_184255 | JGI IMG/M metagenome (GOLD analysis project Ga0207425, IMG submission 184255) | Arabidopsis root microbial communities from the University of North Carolina, USA - plate scrape MF_Col_mTSA (SPAdes) (version 3) | ecosystem: Host-associated > Plants > Roots >...
ATTGAAGCTTGTGCTCCGGAAGAACCCATTCACAATCTCTCCCCATCTGGCGCGGGATGGAGCAGCCCGGTAGCTCGTCAGGCTCATAACCTGAAGGTCGTAGGTTCAAATCCTACTCCCGCAACCAACACATCAGACCCGTCAGCAAACAAGCTGGCGGGTTTTTTCGTATCCGCGGAGCACCGCGGCCAACCCGCCAGCACCTCGACCAGCGCCTTCGGCGTAGGCGCGCCGAAGCTATCCGCCTTCGCCTGAAAGCGCCGCCAGCAGCTCGGTGGTGCTGAGGATCGCGTGCGCATAGGTCGGCCCGTTCAGCGCATGGGCGGCGTGCATCATCTCCTCGGAGAAGGCGGCCGTGGCGTCGCGGACCAGCGTGACGTGATAGCCGATCTCCATCGCGTAGCGGCCGGTGGATTCGATGCAGGTGTTGGCCAGCAGCCCGATCAGGATGACGTGGCTGATGCCGTGCTGGCGCAATTGCTGGTCGAGATCGGTGTTGGCGAAGCCGCTCTGCGCCCAATGTTCCTTGGCGATCACGTCGCCCGGCTGAGGGAGGAAGTCCGGATGCCAGTCGCCGCCCCATTCGCCGCGGGCGAAGCTGTGGCGATGCATGATCGCGCGCTGGGTGGGATTGGGGTGCGCCCAATCCTCGTAATCGCCCGGCTCCCAGCGGCGATGCGGGGCATAGAAGACCCGCATGCCGGCGCCGCGCACCGTATCGGCGATCGCCTTGAGGTTGGCGATCAGGCCGTTCGCCTCGGCAATCGCCTGGACGCGCGGCCAGATCTTTCCGCCTTCGGAGAGGAAGTCGTTATAGGGATCGACCAGCAGCAGGCCGGTCGCGCCCCTGGGATAATCGGGGGCCATGCTCGTGCTCCCCTCAGGCGGCGCGGCGCGCGAAGCGCTCGATGCTGGCGGCGAACAGCGGCGTCTCGCCCTGGTTGTGCGCGATCGACATGGGCTGGCGCTGGGCCCTGAACACCTCGAACGGGATCCCCTGCTTGTCGAGCAAGGTAAGCATCGCGTCGGTGGCGCGCGAGCGGACATGGTTGGTGAACTCGCAGCGGCCGCTGTCCAGCGCCTTCACGCTCAGCTCCCAATGGACATGGATCGTGGTGCGGCCGTTCGGCGTGAACACGTCCGAAACCGATTCCAGGATCAGGTGATCCTTCTCTGCGCGCTTTTCGACATAATGCTGGACCATCAGGCTGCCGCCGATGATCTCGACATTGATCGACATGCGGGTGCCGTCGGGCGCGGTGGTGAAACCGGCGGCGACATGGGCAGGCGAGCAGCCCTGATATTCGGCGTCCGGCAAGGTGAAGGCCCAGCTCGGCAGGTCGATCAGCTCGATCGGCGCGTTGACGATTGCAGAGAAGCTCGAGCGCACAATTTCATTGTCGGTCATGGAAGGTGCTCCGGTTGCGGATGACCGGGACAAGGTCGGCCGATCGCCGCACACGGGCTATTGTACGATGGTGCCGTTGGACTTTGGTATCGGGAACGGCGGCAACGCATTGCTCTCAGGTGCGTGGCGATATTAGCTGCGGCTATTGGCGATCCTAAGGCGATTGTGAGACAATGCACCGGAATGGGGAGAAAGCCGCAGGATCAGACCAGCCGCGAGACGCTGGCCCGGGAAGCCGGGCCGGTGCGCCGCTGGCTGACCGGCTATTTCCGGCGCCGTGTCCGCGACGATGACGAGGTAGAGGACCTAGTGCAGGACGTCTTCACCCGGATCGTGGCGCGCGACAGCGAGGAGTCGGTTGGCCATCTCGGCGGCTATGTCCTGCGGACAGCGGCGAGCGTGCTGGCCGATCGCGCCCGGCGCCGCGCGGTGCGGCGGAGCGACCTGCATGTCGTGCTCGATACCGATCGCATGGGGGACGATGCGCTCGATCCCGAACGGGTGCTGAGCGGCCGGGAGGACTTGCACGCGGTCACCGCGGCCTTGCTCTCGCTGCCCGAGCGGACGCGCACCGTGTTCGTGCTGCGCCGCCTGGAGGGGCAGCGCCATGCCGATATCGCCCGGCACCTCGGCATTTCGATCAGTGCGGTGGAGAAGCACATGGTCCGCGCGATGCGGCACCTGAGCGCGGAGATGGAGAAGCGCGATGGTGCATGAGGCGCTGACCCTGGAGCGGCTGCAGACCATGCCGCTGGACGAAGCCGCCGCGCTGCTCGCGGTGCGCCGGGCCGAGGGGCTGACGGCGAGCGAGGAAGGGCTGCTGGCCGACTGGCTGGCGGCGGATCCGGCGCATGCCCGGGCCTTCGCCCTGGTCGGGCGTGGCTGGGATGCGTTCGATGCGGGCGCGGACGACGAGATCCTCGCGGCGATGCGCGCCCATGCGCTGGCGCCGCGGCAGCGGGCCTGGCTCGGCTGGCCGCAGCTTGCCGGGGTGGCGGCTGCGGTGTTGCTGCTCGTGGCGGTGGGCCTGTGGTGGATGCCGTCCCTCGTGCCGGGCGGCCCCGGTGGACCGGCGGTGCAGGAGATCGCCTGGGCGCGCTACGAGGCGCCGGCGGAGCGCGTGCGCGATGTGACCCTGGCCGATGGCAGCGTGATGACGCTGGATGCAGGCAGCGTCGCGGAGGTGCGCTTCGCTGCGGACGGGCGCGCGATACGGCTGGTGCGCGGGCGGGCGCTGTTCGAGGTCGCCCATGATCCCGCGCGGCCCTTCGGGGTCATGGCGGCGACCCGGCGCGTGGTGGCGCTCGGCACGCGCTTCGTCGTCGATCTGGACGATGACATGCTCAAGGTGATGCTGATCCGCGGCAAGGTCGCGGTCGAGCCGATGGGGCGGGGCGAGGCGGTGACGCTGATGCCCGGCCAGCGCTTCACCGAGCGGGGCGACGCGGTGTCGGTGGCGATGGTGCCCGCACCGGTGGAGACGCCGGCCTGGAGCCAGGGACTGGTCGACCTCAACGACGTGCCGCTTTCCCAGGCGGTTGCGGAGATCAACCGCCATGCGCGTATCCGGATCGTCATCCGGGATCCCCGTATCGCGGCGCTACGGGTGTCGGGGCAGTTCCGCGCGGGCGAGGCGGAGCGCTTTGCCAATACCGTCGCCGAGCTGCACGGGCTGCGCGTCATCCGCCGCGCGAAAGAAATCGAGCTCGTGCGAAAATAATTTCCGGATCGGGATGTGGGTTTCGGATTCCCGTGCGTCTTTGGCGGGAATTTCGGAGGGCATCCCATGACCGCCACGCTTGCTTCGTACGACAGCTGCCGCTTCGACCGGCCGCTTTTCCTGGGCAGCGCCGGTATCCCGCTCGCGCGGGTGCGGCCGAATCCCGCGGCGCAGGACCCCCACGCGATCGCGCATATCGTGCATCACGATCCCGCCGCGGCGATGCGGCTCGCGGACTTGTTCCGCTCGACCGGGATCGAGACGTGCATCCATAGCAGCGTCCATGCCTTTGCCGAGGCGGCGCTGCCCGACGCGCCGGCCTGCCTCCTCATCCATGTCCGCCATCTTCCTTCGGCGGAGCTGGCGCTGCTCGCCCGGCGCGTGCTGCCCGAGGCACTGCCGCCGGTGATCGTCGCCGCCGAGCGCGCCGACGTCCGTACCGCAGTGCTGGCGATGAAGGCGGGCGTGATCGAGTTCTTCGATATGCCTCCGCGCGACCAGGATTTGCTCGAGGCGGTCGCCACCGCCATCGCCATGGACCGCGCGCGGCGGCGGCTGGCGGTGGACTGCACCGCGCTGCGCGCGGCGCATGCGCAGCTGACCGAGCGCGAGCGTCAGGTGATGGGGCTGGTGACACAGGGGCTGCTCAACAAGCAGGTCGCCGGCGAGCTGGGGATCAGCGAAATCACGGTGAAGGCGCACCGCGGCGCGGTGATGCGCAAGATGGGTGTGCGCACGCTGGCCGACCTGGTGCGCATGGCCGATGCGCTGGCCTATCTCTCCGGCGACGGCGAGGCGCTCTAGAAGTTCGCGTTGAACCCGATCTCGACGCGCCGTCGGCGCGGATCTCCATAAGGGCTGTACATCGGCACTTCGCCAAGAAACGCATTTACCGCGTCATAGGGCGGCCGGGCGTCGAAGATGTTCACCAGCCCCAGGTCGAGGCTGAACCCATTCTCCTTGCCAGCCCAGGGCAGGCTGAAGCGCCGGCTGGCATAGAGATCGACATAGATCTGGCGGGGGACGTAGCGCGATCCCTGCAGGCGCTCGGTAGCGGTGGCGCAGCACAGATACTTGTCCGAGGGCGCGATCCGGTAGCGGCTGAAATACTGGATGTTCGTGCCGATCAGCGACCGGCCTATCGTCCATTCCACGCCGCCATTGGCGCGCCAGCGCAGCGGGCCGCTGCGAAAGCCGGCAAGGTGTTCGGGTGCGCTGAACGGTTCGGTCCGCGTGTTGCGGATCTGCCAGGTGCCGCTTGCGTAGCTGCGCAGGGTTCCGCCGGCCAGCGGCAGGGTCCAGTCCAGCTTCGCATCGACGGATTCCACGTCGAGCGTGCCTGCGTTCATCGCCCGGGAATCGACCATGGTGATGAACCCGCCGGTATAGCCGAGCGCCCGGTCCGCGTCGGTGAGCGGCAAGCGGGTGACACGCTCGGGCCAGGCGTCCTCGTGCGCAAGGATGGTGGACTCGTACAGCTGCACAATGTCGCCGGTTCTGCGGATGCGCGAATAGTCGAACGACAGGCGCGGGCCACGCTCCGCGGCCGGATTGAGGACCATGCCCAGCGCCAATGTGTTGGCCCGAATAGCTTTCAGGTCGGGATTTCCTCCCAGCTTGGCCAGATAGTCGCCATCGTCGCTGAAATCCCAGCTGTTGCCCCGCTTGGGATCGGCGAGGCTGTAGCGGCCCGAGGTGTAGGAAAACTCGACGAGATTATCGAGCGGCGGCGGCTGCTGTCCGGTTGCATAGCTGCCGCGCAGCATAAGCCAGGGGAGGGGAAGGAACTTGGCGCCGGCGGTGAAGGCGAGCCCGCGGAACCGGGCGCGCCGCCGCTCCGACTCCAAATCGTCCGGATCGGTCGAGAAGCGGAAACGCTGATCGTCATAGCGGGCGGCAAGTTGCAGTTCGAGGCCCCTGAGCAGCGGCACCCGCGCGTCCGGCGCGATCAGCGGCGCGTTGATCTCCGCATGGAGCGAGCGGGTGGTGCTCGTCCGGGAGGCATAGTCGGAATAGGAGGGATCGGGACCGTAGATGTCCGCCAGATACTCGATGCTGAACCCGGGGACCTTCTCGAGGCGGTTCTGCGCGAGAAGGGTCAGCGTCGTCGGCCCCGCGGCGGTTCGCCAGACCGGGCCGGCGAGCCGCAGCGACTGCTCGCGATAGCGATTGCGCGACTTCCGCACCGCGGCGGTGCTGAGCGTAAGGGGGGCCAGGTCGCGCTGCAGCGTGTCCCAGTCGCCAAAGGGATTGAAGCCGATATCGTCCTCGATCCCGAGATAGGGGAAATAGCCCTTCGTGCCGCCCTTCGCCTCGTAGCGGACGGAGCCGAACGTTGCTTCTGCCGTTGCGTTCCAGCGATGCGGCAGGGGGACGATCAGGCCCGCGGTGTAGCGATCGCTCGCCATCGTGACCCTGTAGGCCTGTGGCGCCGCCGGCGCCGGGAAGGTCAGCCAGACATAATTGTCGAACGGATTGTGCGCCGAAGCCGGGGAGAAGAGCACCTGGCCATCGGACGTCAGGCTATCGAACCGTCCCCGATTGCGCAGCAGGAGCGCATCGAAATAAGCCTCTATCCCGCCGCCGAACCGATGGCGCAGGTTGAACAGCGCCGAGGTCGTGGTCGGTGTCGATCCGAGGTCGCTGGCGTTGCGCTCGTCGGACAAGGTGAGATCGGTCTTGCCCGATTCCCGGGTAAGCGCTGCGATCATGTCCGCCACTGTGCCGGAGAAGCCCCGGGGCAGATTGGTGTGGCTGTCGATCGTGGCGCCGCCATATTCCGGCTTGAAGACCAGAGGCTCGCGGCCGAACAGGCTGAACACGTTGATCGCATTGCTGTCCAGCTGGACGCCGTTGCCCGAGAATTCGTCCGGCAGCAGCGCGTTGACGAATTTGCGCGCCTGCAGGGCATAATTACGCTGGCCGTCGAGCAGGGCCTGTTCCCGGCGATGCGCGACATAGACACTGATACTCGTGTCGCCCTGGTCGGGGGAGAAGCCGAAGCCACTCTCGAGGCTCACCCGCCGGGCATCGCCCCGGGTGCTGATCCCGGCGGTGCCATGAAGCTCGAGGCCGTGCAGGTCGCGCCGCAGCACGACGTTGATCACACCGCCCAGCGCACCGAAGCCGTAGATACCGCCGGCCGTGCCGGTCAGCGTCTCGATCCGCTCGATCGAGTGGAAGGGAATGGCGTTCAGGTCCGGCTGCGCGAAGGCCAGGGCGCTTTCCGGAATGCCGGGCAGGCGGCGGCCGTCGACCAGGATCAGAGTCTGGTCCGTGCCGAGTCCGCGCAGGTCGATCTGGGAGTTGGTCTCGCCAAGTTGCGAATAGCTGTTCGGGAACATCTGCGTGTCGGCGCTGACCCGGCTGCGGAAATATTGCTCCACATCGTTGCGGTGCGCGTTGATGATCTGCGGGCGGGTCGAGACCTGATAGGGCTGGACGTCGTTCTCGCGGCGGCGGATGTCGAGATTCTGGGTCTTGCGGCCGATCACCAGGATCTCGGGCTCGGCAAGTTCCTCGCGCGCAGCTTCGGGCAGGGCCCTGCGCTCGACTACCCAGGCGCCCGTGGCGGCGCGGCGATGGACGAGGTCGGTCTGGCCGAGCAGCGTACGGAGCGCCGTATCCACCGTCATCCGGCCCTTGAGGCGCGGCGCGCGCAGCCCACGCAGCACGGCGCGGTCGAACAGCAGCTCGATCCCGGTCTGGCGCGCCAGATCCTGCAGCGCTCCGTCGAGTGGGCCGCTGAGGATGTCCACCGGGAAGGCATAGCCTTCCCCCGTCGCCGGTGCGGGCGCTTCAATGCCGGGCGATGTTAACGCAAACACGGATAGCGTGACGGATGCCAGCATGCCCGATCCCCAAGAGCAGCGGTCTGGCTATCACACTAGTCCGGAAGTGCAGTTTTAGTCCATATCGGACTGATCGGTATTTATCCGGCAGTCTCGGCGCGTGCGCGGGACAGGGCGGTCGCCCACCAGTGCAGCTCGTCCAGCATCGTCGCGGCGTTCTGGGCGAGATAGGGCAGCTCGTCGAGCGGCTTGCCTTCCTGCCATGTGGCGAGGAAGTCGGCGCCCTGCAGATGCACGCCGGTGCGGGTGGGCGCCATCTGCAGCTCGACGCAGATCAGCCGCAGCTGCTCCACCGCGCGGGCTCCGCCGACGCTGCCATAGCCGAGAAAGGCCGCCGGCTTCCGGTTCCATTCGGGATAGGCATAGTCGAGTGCATTCTTGAGGACGGCCGGGATGCTGCGGTTATATTCGGCGGTGACGAAGATGTAGCCGTCGAATCCGGCGACCTTGCGCTGCCAGGCCCGGGCGACTTCGTTCTGCGACGGCACCCAGGCATTGGAGGCGGGCTCGTCGAAGAAGGGCATCGGATAGTCGCGCAGGTCGAGCAGCTCGACCGCCATGTCGCCGCGCGTCGCCGTCTGGTCGAGGAGCCAGCGTGCGGGGATATCGGCGAAGCGCGTGGCGCGCGTCGTGCTCAGGATGATGGCGATGCGAGGCTGGGTCATCGGGCTGGCTCCTTGATGGATCAGGCGAGGGCGAAGTCGGACACGTCGATTGACACCATGACGGGATCGAGGATCGGCATGCCGTCCTCGCCCTGGCGATAGGCGCGGCGGCGCGTGGGGAAGCGGAAGCCGGCGACCTCGACAAAGTCCGAGACGAGATGCGCACCGGCAAAGCCGCCGGCGACATCGACATGATAGTCGTGGCGGGCGAGCAGTCCGTCGGGGCCGAAATAGAAGTCCTGCAAGGTGCTGTGCGTGGCGATCCGCGCGGGGAAGGTGGCACGCAGCCCGCGCCAGGTTTCGCCGCCCGCCTCGATCGGGGGAATGTCCTCGATCCCGACATCGGGTTCGGCGAGCAGGAAGGGTGTGGTGAGATAGGTCCACAGCGCATAGCCGTTGAAATAGGCGCGGTGGAGCGGGTCCCAGGGCGTGTCGATCTCGTGGCCGGCAAAGGCAGATCGGGGATCCATCCGCTCGGCGACGACCCGGTCGCTGCTGTCGCAGATCGCGATGCGCTCCGGGCGGAACACGCTGCGCCAGTCGGGCGCGCCGAAGGGGGCGAGCGTCGCCCATTCATGATCGAGCGTCACGGTGATCCGGCGCGGATCGCTGTCCTGCACCAGCCCCTTCATCCCCCAGAAGGCGCCGCTGGTGACGATCGTGGCGGACAGGGTCTGGTAGCTGCGCCAGCGCTCCAGGCCGCCATGCGCGACAAGGGCTTCGGTGAGGAGACGGTGCATCGGTGATCCTTGGTGGCGGCGGAAAGACGTTCCGGCGCACTCCGATCTGGCAGCTCGACCCCGCTGGATGCCATTGGACCATGGTATTGGCGACACCATCGGACAATGGCGGCCGAACCGGCCTGGCCGATATCGCGGAGACCTTCCACAGATGAGGTCTTCCCATGGAGAATGAGCAGAAAGTCGCGATCGTCACCGGCGCGTCGCAGGGCATCGGGGCGGCGCTGGTCACGGCGTTCCTGGCGCGCGGCTACCGCGTCGTCGCCACTTCGCGCACGATCCGGCCGTCCGACGATCCCGCGCTGCTGAGCGTTGCCGGGGACATCGGCGATCCGGAGACCGGGCCGCGTGTCGTTGCCGAGGCGCTGGCGCGGTTCGGGCGGGTGGACACGCTGGTCAACAATGCCGGCATCTTCGTCGCCAAGCCCTTCACCGACTATACGCCGGAAGACTATGCCCAGGTGCTGGCGACGAACCTGACCGGCTTCCACTTCACCACCCAAGCGGCGATCGCGGCGATGGCGAAGCAAGGTGCCGGGCACGTCGTCAGCATCACCACCAGCCTGGTCCGCGCGCCGAGTTCCAAGGTGCCCTCGGTGCTCGCCTCGCTGAGCAAGGGCGGGATCGACGCGGCGACGCGCAGCCTGGCGATCGAATATGCCAAAAGGGGCATCCGGGTGAACGCGGTGTCGCCGGGTGTGATCCGCACCCCGATGCACGCGCCGGAGACGCACGAGGCACTTGCTGCGCTCCATCCGGTCGGGCGGATGGGCGACATCCCCGACATCATCGGCGCGGTGCTTTATCTGGAGGATGCCGGGTTCGTCACCGGCGAGACGCTCCATGTCGATGGCGGCCAGGCGGCCGGCGCCTGAGGGGAGACAGACCATGCCGATGATAACCGTGCAGCTCACCCGCGAAGGCACCACGCCGGGCACCGATCGGCTCACTGCCGAGGAGAAGGCCGCTATCCATATGGGGATGAGCAAGGTGCTGCTCGACGTGCTGGGCAAGCCGCTCGACTGGACCTGGGTGGTGATCGAGGAAGTGGATCCCGACAATTGGGGCTGGGGCGGGCTGCCCGCGCTCGAATATCGCGCGAAGATGGCCGGGAAGGGCTAAGGCTCGGGCATGGCTCCGCCCTTCCGCCCGGCCGGCACCGCCTATCGCTTCGCGACGGTGGCGGGGCTTCGGCTCTTCTACCGCGAGGCCGGGCCACCCGACGCGCCGGTGATCCTGATGCTGCACGGCTATCCGTCCTCGTCGCGGATGTGGGAGCGGCTGATCCCGCTGCTCGCCGATCGCTACCGGTTGATCGCGCCGGACTATCCGGGGTTCGGGCACAGCGATGCGCCGTCGCCCGACGACTTCGCCTATACCTTCGACCGGCTCGCCGCGCTGGTCGAAGGGCTGGTGGAGACGCTGGGGATCGCGCGCTACGTGCTGCTCCAGCAGGACTATGGCGGGCCGGTCGGCATGCGCCTGGCGGTGCGTCGGCCGGAGCGGGTGCGGGCGATCCTGGTCCAGAATGCGGTGGCGCATGACGAAGGGCTGGGGCCGCTCTGGGAATCCCGCCGAGCCTATTGGCGCGACCGCGCGGCGCACGAGGAGGCGGTGATCGGCGCGTTCACCTCGCTCGAGGGCGCGCGGCAGCGGCATCTCGGCACCAGCCCGTCGCCCGAGCGCTACGATCCCGACAGCTGGACCGACGAGGCTGCGTTCCTGGCACGGCCCGGGCAGCGGCGGATCCAGGCGGACCTGTTCTACGATTATCGCACCAATGTCGCGGCCTATGCCGAATGGCAGGCCTGGCTGCGCGCGCATCTTCCGCCGCTGCTCGTGCTGTGGGGACGCTATGATCCTTCCTTCGCCACCGCCGGCGCCCACGCCTATCTGCGCGACGTGCCCGATGCGGAGGTCCATATTCTCGATGCGGGCCATTTCGCGCTCGACGAGAAGCTCGAAGACTGCGCGGTGCTGATCCGCGAATTCCTGGCACGGAGGCTGAAATGATCCACATGCGACCCTTGTTCACGCTCGAGGTGGCGGTGGACGGACTTCATCTCGCCGGCGGGCCGCCGGGTGCCGAGCGGCGGATCGGGGACCTGCCCTCCGGCCGGTTCACCGGCGAGCGGCTGTCGGGCATCGTGCTGCCGGGCGGGACCGACTGGCAGACCTTGCGCGGCGATGGCGCGGTGTTGCTCGATGCACGGGTGGTGCTGCGGACCGACGACGATGCGCTGATCGCGATGACCTATGCCGGCATCCGCCATGGCCCGCCCGAAGTGATCGCCGCGATCGGGCGGGGCGAGGAGGTCGATCCGAGCTCCTATTATTTCCGCATCACCGCGAGCTTCGCGACTTCGGCGCCGCGCCACGAATGGCTGAACCGCATCGTCGCGGTCGGCACCGGTCATCGCCGCGCGGCGGGACCGGTCTATGAGGTGTTCGAGATCACCTAGCCCGTCCAGGGCATGCCCTCCGGCGCACCGCGGCCGAGCTTGTCCGGGAGCGGCTCGCCCTGGGGCGTGAAGTCGAGCGAACCCGAATTGATGCAATAGCGCAGCCCAGTGGGCGGCGGACCATCGGGGAAGACATGGCCCTGGTGCGCGCCGCAGCGCGCGCAGAGAATCTCGGTGCGCGACATGCCGTAGCGCGTGTCCCTGATACCCCGCAAATGCGTCTCGTCGAACGGCGCGGTGAAGCTTGGCCAGCCCGTGCCGCTCTCGAACTTGGCCCCGGCGACGAACAGCGGCAGCCCGCAAAGGCGGCAGGTGTAGAGGCCGGCGCGCTTCTCGTGGAGGAACACGCCGCAGAATGGCGCCTCCTCGCCATGATCGAGCAGCATGTGCCGCTCCTCGGGCGTGAGGGCGGCGGCGAGGGCGGCGAGTTGCGCCGGGCTGGGCGGGGTGAGATCGAAGGTCATGGAAAGGGCCTTGTGGGACTCTGGAGTGGGGGCGGGAGCACCTCTGGGGATCGGCGCTCCCGCAGCTTCCGGGGCTGGCTTCAGCGGAGAGGCCGGAAGCTTTCGCGCAGTTCTTCGGTAAAGGCCTGGGGCTGTTCCCAGGCGGCGAAATGCCCGCCCTTGGGCATGCGCTTGTAGTGGATGAGCTTGGGATAGGCCCGCTCGGTCCAGCTCTTGGGCGCGGTGTAGATCTCGTCGGGGAAGGCGCTCACTGCAGTGGGCAAGGGCACGTGCTTGGGCGCGAAGAAGGCGAGCTTGCTCTCCCAATAGAGCCGGGCCGACGAGACGGCGGTGTTGGTCAGCCAGTAGAGCGTGACATTGTCGAGGATGTCGTCGCGAGTGAGACCCTCCGTGGCGCCGTCGAACACGCGGGCGATCAGATCGTAGCTGCGCGCGTCATGGTCGAGCATCCAGGCGGCGAGGCCGACGGGCGAGTCCTCGATCGCGTAGAGCGTCTGCGGGCGGTTGCCCATTTCCTGGGCATAGGCGAGGCCGTGCTTGTAGAAGAAATCGAGCTGGTCCCAGGCATAGGTCTCGTCGGCGGACAGGTTGGCGGGCTTGTCGCCCGAGGCGAGTGCAGCGGCGATCTCGTCGGGGATGGTCGCCGGCATGTTGGTATGGATGCCGAGCAGACCCGGCGGGGTGAGCAACGCGAGCTGCTCGGTCACCGCATTGCCCCAGTCGCCGCCCTGGGCGACATAGCGGGTGTAGCCGAGCCGCTGCATCAGCACCGCCCAGGCCTTGGCGATGCGGATCGGATCCCAGCCGAGCACGGTCGGCTTGCCCGAGAAGCCATGGCCGGGGAGCGAGGGGATCACCACGTCGAACGCATCGGCGGGCGTGCCGCCATGCGCGGTGGGGTCGGTGAGCGGACCGATGATCTTCATCTGCTCGATGATCGAGCCGGGCCAGCCATGGGTTACGATCACCGGCAGCGCGTTCGGGTGCTTCGACTTCACATGGATGAAGTGGATGTCGACCCCGTCGATGCGGGTGACGAACTGGGGCAGCTTGTCGAGCCGCGCCTCGAGCTTGCGCCAGTCATGACTAGTCGCCCAGTAGCGCGCGAGCTTCTCGATCGTCGCGAGCTGCACGCCCTGCGAAGTGTCGGTCACCACTTCCCTGTTCGGCCATCTGGTCGCGAGGATGCGGCGCTTGAGATCGGCCAGTTCCTCGTCCTTTGCCCGGTAATGGAAGGGACGGATGCTGGTGTCGTCGTCCGATCCGGCCGGCGCGACGGTGCCGATCAGCGTGGCCCCGGCCAGCGTTGCGGCGGTGATGCCGGATGCTGCCCTGGTGCTGGAAAGCGTGGCGGTCGCGACCGGTGCGGGTGCCTGGGCGGCGTGCGCGGCAAGCGGCATCACCGCGCCGGCGGCGCCTACCGCCGCGGAGGTGAGCAGGAACTGGCGGCGGCCGAGCGAGGAACGGGATTCAGGCATGATCATGCTCCACTGGTTGCTGGAGCCTGTCAGGGATGCCCGCACAGTCTCCCGAAATATCAGGGTGCGGACTGAAGGAAGAAGAGCGCCCGCGGCCCGGACTATGGGTCCGCCGGCGCGGGCTCGGCTATTGCACCATGGTCTCCCATATACCTTGGTATCGCGGCGCCGGCTGGAATGCGCTGCGGCGCGCCTGCCCGAATGCGCTGCGGCGCGCCTGGTTGAAACCAGACGCGCCGCGGGCAGGCGTGGTCCTACTGTCCGGATGGACCACCCCGGCCCATCACTCCGCTGCGTCCTTCACCTCGCCCTTGCCCATGGCGGAGACCAGGGCGTTGCCCGAACCGGTGAAATTGGCGGCGGGCAGGGTGGCGGTCTTGTCCTTCACCTTGACCAGCACCTGCTCGACCTTGCCACGCGCGGCGGTGCGGACCGACTGGACGGTGCCGATCAGCTTGCCCCTGGCATCGGTGACCGGCATGCCGACCGATACCGGGAAGGCGCCGTTGCCATTGGCTGCCGCGGAACCGGCGAGTGCCAGCGTGCTCCCGCCGAACGCGCCCGCGCCACTGGCGGCGCCCGAAACGGCACCCGAGACATCGGCCGTGCCCGGCACGGCATTGCGGGCGCGCGAGACGGTGTTGCCGGCTACGTCGCGGGTGCGCCCGACGGCATTGCCCGCGGTATCGCGGACACGGTCGGTAGCGCCGCTGGCGCGGTCACGGACACCGGAGACCGCATCGCGGGTGCGGCCGACGGTGCTTCCGGCGGTGTCGCGGACAGCGTCGGTACCGATCAGCTGCGCATCCGCGCTGCCGCCGGCATTGCCCGAAGCCGATCCGCTGCCGCCGATCGTGCGATCACCGATCCGCGAGCTGTTCGTCACGGTGGAGTCGAGCGCGCTGTCGTTCGATGCCTTCACATGACCCTTGCGGGTATCGACATTCTTTTCGGTGCGCGACGAGCCGCGCAGGCTGCCGGTGGTGTCACTGGTGTTGGGCAGGCGGCGCATCGGGCTGTCGATCGTGCTGCCGAGCGTGCCCATGCCCGAGCCGCCGATATTGCCGCCAAGGCCGCCACCCAGGCTACCGCCCAGGCCGCCACCGCCGCCGAGGATCTGCGCCGAAGCCGGAGCCGCCGCGAGCGCGATGGCGAGGAAGGCGCTGGTGCCGAGAAGCTTGATCATTTCCATTCTCCCAAAAATCCACTGACATCAGGAGAACGGTGGTCGGATCGCGTTTAATCCCGGGGCACCGGAAAAAATTCGCGTGCGCCGTTTTATATAGGGAAATCAGTCTATTGCGTGGATGTTCGGCAGGCTTCGCAGAGCACGCCGCGGCCATAGAGCTTGTCCGGACCGCGCGATCCGGCATCGCGCGCCTGGCTATCCACCCTGGTCATTGCGGCACGCAGCCCCGAGGGATCGGGCGCCGAGTAGAAGCGCGCGATCGTCGCCGCGACGAAAGGCGCCGCGAACGAGGTTCCGCGTACGCGCATGGTGCGCCCGTTCGATGCCATTGCCAGCATGTCGGCGCCGGGTGCCGCATAGTCGAGATGGGTCGCGCGGCCGGACTCGATCAGCACCCGGCCACGGCCATCGATGCCGGTCACCGCGACCACGCCGGGATAGGAAGCCGGATAGGCCGGCGGCGCGGCAGGCCCGTTGTTGCCCACCGCGGCGACGATCACCGTGCCGCGCGCCTGCGCCGCTGCGATCACCTTGCCCAGCACCGGATTGGGCGGCCCGACTAGGCTGATCGTCACCACGCTCACCCGGTTCTGGACCATCCAGCCGATTGCCCGCGCGATCGCGGTCGCGTTGCCGCCGGCGGGATCGCTGCCATAGACATCGGCCGAGGCGATGCGGGCGCCGGACAGGCCGCCACGCACTGTGCCCGCCCCGGTGATCAGCGAGGCGACGGCAGTGCCATGGTCGTTGGCCCTGGGCGCGCCGCTGGCGAAGCCGGATGCCAGCGCGGCGCCCGCCACGCCCCCGTCGATCACGCCGACCACGGGACCATTGCCAGGGGCGGGCGGTGCCGGGTGGCCGGGGATTGCGCCGCTCGGGCTGTGGAGCTGGTCGGCGCTGACATCCTTGCCGCCCAGCTTGCGCAATTCCCGGATCGCCTGGCCGAGCGAGCGGCTGCGTGGCACCGAGAGGCGGACGAAACCGACCCCCAGCACGTCCTCGCGCGCGATCACGCCATAGCCCTTCGCCGTCGCCTTTTCGATCAAGGCGTCGTCCGGATCATCGACCGTCACTTCCCCGGCACGCGCGGGAAAGCCGTTCGGATCGAGCGCGATGCGATCGGGATTGTCGCGGACCAGCTTCGCCGTGGCGGTCTGGCGGATATCCTCCAGCCTTTGCGCGACATTGCTGGTCACCCGATCGAGATCCTGCCCGACCCGGTCCAGCACCGGCCCCGGGGACAGGGGCAGGGACGGCAGCGTCGGCGCGAGCTGGGCATGCGCGGGCAGCGCCGTCGCCAGCGCAATCAGCCCGATCCAGTGCCATGTGCCGCGCATCGCGGTGCCCTTCTTGCACAAAATGCAGTTCATGTGGATTAAACGCCGGACGCCATCCGTTTCATCCACGGACAAGAGGAATTGGGCTTGGCGGCTTTCGAGGATGACCTGCTGGCGCTGCTGCCGCGATTGCGGCGGTTCGCCCGTGCGCTTGCCCGCGATGCTGCAGATGCCGACGATCTGTGCCAGGTGGCGCTGGAAAAGGCGCTGCTCGGGCGCGCATCGTGGCAGCCCGGCACACGAATGGACAGTTGGATGTACCGGATCATGCGCAACAGCTGGATCGACACGACGCGCAGCCGTGCCCGTGCCGCGCAGACCTTCGTCGATGCCGAAGCCGGGCTCGGCGTGGGTGCCGATGGCGGGGCCGAGGCGCGCATTGCGCTGAGCGAGATCGACATCGCCCTGCACAGGCTGCCGGACGAGCAGCGTGAAGCGGTGGCGCTCGTGCTGATCGAAGGGCTCGCCTACAAGGAAGCTGCGGAAATCCTCGATGTGCCGATGGGCACGCTCACCTCGCGGCTGGTCCGCGGTCGACAGGCGCTGATGGCGCAATTGGGAGAGGCGGCATGAGCATCGATCCCGAAATGCTGATGGCCTATGCCGATGGCGAGCTGGGCCCGATCGAAGCCAAGCGTGTCGAGCGGGCCATTGCCGAGGATCCCGCGCTTGCCGAGGAGGTTGCGCGGCACCGCGCGCTGCGTGCCCGGCTGGCCGGACATTTCGCGCCGGTGGCGGAGGAACCGGTCCCGGACCGGCTGGCCGCCATGCTGCGTCCGAAGGTGGTCGAGCTGCCGGTACGCAAGCGGGCCGCGCGCATTCCCGCATGGGGACGATGGGGTACGGCGGTGGCGGCGTCGCTCGCGCTGGGCTTCGCGATCGGCCATGGCCTGCAGGACGAGGGCATGGTGCGGACCGAGGCCGGGCAGCTCTATGCCGCCGGCACGCTGGCCGATGCGCTCGACAGCCAGCTTGCCGCGAACCAGGGTACGGTCCGGGTGCCCGTCACTTTCCGCAATGCCGAGGGCCGCTATTGCCGTGTCTTCACCGCCAGGGCAGCGGATGGCATCGCCTGCCACGATCCGCGGGGCTGGGCGCTGCGACAGACCCATGCGGCCGGGACTGCGGCGAAGACCGAGTATGTGCAGGCGGGCTCCGCCGATGCGCGCGTGATGGCGGCCGCGCAGGAGATGATGGCAGGCGATCCGCTGGATGCGGATGCCGAGGCGAAAGCGCGCGCTTCCGGGTGGAGATAGATGGCCTGCTGCCGCGTGCGGGCGAAGATCCTCAGTTTAGTACGGCGGTGAAGAGGCCCTGGCCCGAACTCTGGCTGGAAACATTGAGGAAGAGATCGAAGCTGCCCTTCGTTGCATGCGAGACCTGGAAGGTCTTGCCGCCGACCGAAGCCACGGTCGCGTTCGTCTGGAACTTCGCAAGGAAGGGCTGATGGCGGGCGAGGGTGGAGGGACGGGTGACGTCCGCGATCCGCTCCAGGCTGGACAGGACGGCGGAAACCTTCCCGGAATCCGTCGTGATCAGGAAGGAGGATCCGACCAGCTTGTCCCACTCGCTTGCCTCGGCGGCGATCAGCGGGGTGCTGGAGGGGGTGGCATCGGCCGTCGGCGTTGCCGCGCTTCCGGTGCTCGATGTGGATCCGCCGCCGCTGCACCCGGCGACTCCGGCACTGGCGGCAACCGCCAATCCTCCGGCAACAAAGCTACGACGCGAGCTGTAGGTCATGGTTTGCGCTTTTTCTGCGGCAGGCCGCAGCGCCACCCGCGCACGACCTTTCCCCCGAAATGGTCCTTTAGCATTTCGTTTCGGTTTCTGCACGTCGTGAATCGGGAGAGATCGGGACGCACCGGATTGGCGCGACCTTCGCGGCATGCTTATAGCGCTTCCGATCCAGGGGAGGGAGTTCAACGATGACGTCAGATGCCGGTTCGGCGGCTCCGCAGCATGCGCCCATTCCGCTCCGGCTTCGCGACTTCGAGGGGCGGACAGGCTCGCCTTTCCGTATCGCGTTCCAGGGAGAATCCCAGGACCTGATACTGATGGCGGCACGGGAATTGCCGGGTTCTCCACGTGCGGAAGGGGGATTTCGACTGGAATTCCGCGGGCCGCTCGAGCCGAGATTGCCCCAGGCGATCTATGCCTTCGAGATCGACGGTGTGGCGCATGAAATCTTCATCGTGCCCATAGGCTTCGCGATCGATGGCCTGCTCTATGAGGCGGTGTTCTTCTAGGCCGGAGGCGAGGGACGCGGCACGTCGCGTTCCATCAGGTCGTAGACGCCCTTGTCTTCGGCCACGACGAAGCCGAGGCGCTGATAGAGGCGCCGGGCCGGATTGAACTTCTCGACATGGATCGAGACGCCCTTGCCCAGGGTGGCCGCCTGCTCGATCACGTCGCGCAGGATCGCCTCGCCGATGCCCTGGCCGCGTGCCGCGGGCATCAGGGAAATATCCACTATACGAATCTCGAGCGTCCACGCGTCGAGATAGAGCCGCCCGATCGGTTCACCGTCCCGTTCGACGATCAGCCGCTCGGCATCGGGATAATAGGTCTGATAGTGATGGTGCTGGGCGCGGTGCTGCTGGGTCAGGAACGCCAGCTTCTGGTCTTCCGGCCACCCGGTCCGCGCCAGTTCTTCCGCGCGCGTCGAGAAATAGAGCGCCTCGATGAACGCGAAGTCTTCCGCCGCGAACGGGCGATAACCGATGCCGAAGCGCGCGGCTGCGTGGAGGGGCGGGGGCATGGCAAACGGTCTGGGGTCAGCGCGGAGGGAAGATGCCCTGCAGGGCGATGCAGAAATTCATCGTCAGATAAGGCTGCATGTTGTTGTGGGGCTGGCCGCCGCCTATGGGCGACAGGGCATTGGCAGACATCGGCACCAGGTTCGAGCCGGTCTGGGTCTGGTAGAGTGCGCCGCCGGTAGTGGTGCCGAGCGCCGCGTTGGGGGTGAGCGTCCCTTGCGTCGCGTTGTTCCCCGCTGCCTGCAGCCCGTGGACGTGAGAGGGGATCTCGGACTGGAGCAGGGTCACCTGTTCAGAGCCGCCCTGTTCGCCGAGATCATGTAGCGACAACCCCGGACCCTGGCCCGGGTGCATCGCCGCACGGCCCTGCAGGTCGGGCAGGGCGAAGGTCGCTCTGCCGTCGCCACCGTAAACGTCGCCCAGCAACGAGAAGAGCGCGGTGTTCTGCGAGATCGGCATCAGCTGGCCATTGCAGAACGCCCAGCCACTGGGTGCGAAATTGAACGGAAAGATTCGAATCTCGGCGACGAAAGGGTCAGACATCTTGGCTTCCTGTCAATTCTGGGTCGGGAAGACGCCGAACAGCGAGATGATGTAGTTCACGCAGAGATAGGGCTGCATGTTGTCGTGTGGCTGGTTGTTGCCGACCGCAGATATCGAGGTCGGTGCCATCGCCAGGTTCGGCGTGTTGCCGGTGTAGAGACGGGCGAGAGTCGAGCTGGCCAGCACGTTGTTCTCGGGCGTCGATTGCGACCCGTTGCCAGACGATCCGAGCATAGCATGCGAATGCGACGGGATCTGGTTGGCACTCAGCGTGACTTCCTCGACGCCGGCTTTCTCGGCAATCTGATAGTTGTTGGCGATGCCCGGACCCTGACCCATGTGCAGCGCGATCCGGCCGCGCAGGTCGGGTAGGGCGAAGGTTTCTTCGCCGTTGCCGCCATAAGTGGTCCCGATCAGGTTGAAGAGCGTCTCATTCTCCGAGATGGGCAGGAGTTGCCCCTCGCAGAAACTCCATCCCGATGGTGCAAAATTCCCTGCGAAAATGCGAAGCTCGCCGACATAAGGCATGGCAGTTCCTCAGTTCTGGGACGGGAAAATGCCCTGCAGGGCGATGCAATAGACAAGCACCTGATAGGGCATCCTGTTTTCATGTGCCTGGCTTCCGCCAATGCTGGTCACCGTCGCGGCGTTGAGCGTGACTGCCCCAGGGGCGAAGCTGGCGGAATAGGGGTTTCCGGCCTCGGCCGCGAGCACGCGCCCGGTGCTGCTGACATTGGCCCGGTTCGTGTCGCCCGCCACATAGGACGCGTATAGCTGGTGCGTATGGGTCGGCATTTCGCTGGTCGAGAGCGTATGTGCTTCCTCACCGCCCCGCTGGCCCAGAAAATAGCTACCGCCGACATGAATCGGCACGCGCCCACGCAGGTCGGGCAGGGCGAAGTTCACCCGGCCGTCGCCGCCATAGGTGGTACCCAGCAGCGAGAAGAGCGCCTGGTTCTGATTGATCGGCAGAAGCTGGCCGTTGCAGAACGCCCAGCCCTTTGGCACGAAATTCCACGAGATCAGCCGAATCTCGCTCAGATATGGTTCTGCCAACGCCCGTCTCCCCGAAATCCCTCCTTCGGCCTAACCGAAATGGATCGAACTGGCCATAGCCTAGCGTTTCGCTCCTGTTATAGATTGCCGGCCGACGGTCCCATTCTGCGACTCTCCCTTGAGGCATCGACGCTCCAGTGGTAGCCGTTGCCGAGGCGTCACGACCCGTATTCGAAGCACTGGCATCCGCGCCAGCTCCGGGAGTGCGCCGATCGGGGGAGATTGTCCGTGCAGAAGCTCAATCGCGGCCGTGGCCGCCTGCTGCTGTCCACCTGCCTTAGCGGCGTGGCGCTGGCCTGGGCACCAGGTGCGCAGGCCCAGGCGCAGGACAAGGCCCCGACTTGGAAGCCCCGCGCCGAAGTCGATGCGCGTGCCGCCGACGGCAGCAGCCAGGTCTCGTTCGAGCTCTTCGCACCCGTCGCGCAGAACGATTCCAACCTGCTTTTCGTCGCCGGGCGGATCGGCACCGACGAGCGCTATGACCGTAACGGATCGGTGACGATCGGCGGGCGCGGCAAGATCGGCGAGGACGTCGCGATCGGCGTCAACGCCGGTGTCGACTTCTACAAGACCGACATCACTTCGCGCGACCAGACCGCGGTCTCGTTCGGCCTCGAGGGCTTCACCTCGGTCTTCGACCTGCACGTCAATTATCGCCTGCCGGTGAACAACCGGCGTACGATCGGCTATCTCGATCCCAATGCCAGCCCGGCGGGGACGCTCTCGGTCGAGAACAATCGGCTGATCGAGCGCAAGAGCGGCTGGCGGCTGGAGGAAGTGCCGCTCGCCGGCGCCAATGCCGAGATCGGCGCGACTGCCGCGCTGAGCAAGGACCTTAGCCTGCGCGGCTCGCTCAGCGGCTTCGACTATCGCGACGATGCGGCGAGCAAGGCCTATCGCGGCGTGCGCGGCGGACTCGAGCTCGGTATCGAGGACCCGCTAGGCACCGGCGGGCGCTTCTCGGTCGGCGCGGAGCTGCAGAACGACAATCGCTGGGGCACCCAGGCGCGCGGCACGGTGCGCCTGTCGATCCCGATCGGCCGCGGCGCGCGCGATCGCAGCGCGGGTACCAGCGGCCTCGATCGCCAGATGGGCGAGCGCCTGCGCCGGGATTACGTCACGCCCTCGGGCACGCGCTACACCGACCTGACCAGCACCGGCTTCGCGATCGATGCGCGTACCGGCGTGGCATTCGGCGGGGTCTATTTCACCAGCGGTTCCGGCACCGCCGGCGCGGCTGGCACCAGCACCGCCACGACCACGCTGAGCGACGCCGTCACCCGTGCGGGCGCGAACGGCATCGTCGTCGCGCTCGGCAATGCCGGCACCATCGCGAGCGGCGGGGTCACGCTCGCCGCCAACCAGTATCTGGTCGGCGGTGCGAGCAGCGTCAGCGTGCGCCATTCGGACGGATCGGTCAGCGCGTTCAGCTTCGGCGGCACCAATGGCACGATCACCGGCAGCAATGCCGGCGGCGCGGCGATCACGCTGGGCCAGGGATCGGTGGTGCGCGACGTGACCGTGCGCGGCGCGGGCTCGGGTATCCTGGCGAACGGCGTGGGCGGCTTCGCGCTCGAGCGCGTGGTGATCGAGAATACCGGCGCGGCCGGGCTGACGCTCACCAACACCACCGGATCGGTGGTGGTCGACGGCCTGACCGTGCGCGGCGGCGCGGGTGCGGGCGTGGTCATCAATGGCGGCAGCAACGTCACGCTGCGCAACTCGATCATCGGCGGCGGCGCGGGCGCGATCGACATCAACGACGCCGGCGGCAACCTGACGACCACGCTTTCCAGCCTGACCCTGTCGGCGACGGGCGGCACCGTGCTCGACATCGACGGCTCCGGCGCCGGCACGGTGACCGTGGCGGGCCTGTCGGGCATCAACATCACCGGCGGCAATGGCGAGACCGGCGGCTTCGCAGCACGCAACGTCACCTTCGACGCCAGCGCCACCGCGGGCATCCAGGCGGTCAATGCCGGCGCGATGCAGGTCGGCACCACCACGGCGCGCGTGGGCGGCGCCGGCGTCACCCTGACGGATGTCGACGGTGCGCTGAGCTTCGCCAATCTGAACATCGCCAACAATGGCGGCACCGGCCTGAGGGTCAACAACACCAAGACCGGCACCTTCACGCTGAGCACGGCGGCCGGCACGACCGACACCACCGCGGGCGCGGCACTCAACCTCGATCCGCTGCTGATCGACCTGACCTTCTCCAGCGTGCGGTCGACCGGCGCGGCCGGCGCGGCGATCCTGCTCGACAATGTCCAGGGCGCAGGCACCGGCGGCAATGCGCTGACCATCGGCACGCTAACGATACTCAATAGCGGCCAGCAGGGCTTGTTCATCACCGGCGGCTCGACCGGGCTGGTCACGATCGGTGGCGGCTCGATCACCAACAGTGGCGGCGCTTCCGTCCAGGTCGGCGAGTCCGGCGTCGCGGGCAGTGGCGGCACCATCGGGCTCAACTTCGGCGCGACGATCACCGATACGGGCGCCGGGCCTCTGGTCTCGCTGTTCAACACCGGCGGTGCGATCCGCTTCACCGGGGCGATCAGCGGCGCGGGGCCGATCACCATTGGCGGCACGGCTGCCGGATCGAGCGTGACCTTCGCGGGCGCGACGACGATCACCGGCTCCACCTCGCCGGTGCTCTCGATCGACAACGCCGCAGGTGGGGTCGCCTTCACCGGCCTGCTCACCATCGCCAATCCTGCCGGCACGGGCATCGTGATCGGCAATGTTCCCGGCGGCGTGACCTTCGGCGATGTCGACATCACCGGCCTGGGCGCCGGGACCGGCGTCAACTTCACGGGCACGCACGGCAACGTCACCTTCGGCACGCTCGACATCACGGGCACCGGTGCCACCGGATCGACCGGCATCGACCTGACCGGGGCGACCAATGCTGGCGCGATCACGATCACCAATCCCAGCGTGATCCAGGGCGTCGACATCGGTGCGAACCTGACCAACGCCGCGATCACCGGCAGCTTCCGCTTCGGTGACGGCAATGCAGCCGACGGGCTGGAGAGCCGGATCACCGCCAACACGGTGATCGTCGTCGCGGGCATGAACGCGACCCAGGGCACCTACGATTTCGCCGAGGTCGATCTCGACGGCAACACCAACAACATCACCGGCGGCAGCTTCACCGCCTATTACGTGCTTGCGGGCGCGAGTGGCGCGGGCACGGCGAACGATCCGGGCAGCATCGCCGGCGCGGCGGCTTCGGGCGCGCAGTATATCGTGCTGCTCAACAACCCGAATGGCGGGCAGGACGTGATCGACACGTCCGGCCTGTCCGGCGGTGCGCTGAACCTCAGCGCCGGCCAGTCGCTGGTCAGCTTCCTCAATTCCGATTTCTTCGCGGTGACCGGCGCGACCGTGCCGGCCAACCTGATCGTCTCGAACCTCGGGCCGACGGGCATCACCAACACCTATACCGGCTCGGGCGCGGCGGTGCTGACCAGCAGCACGGGCGGCTCGACGGTCGTCCTCGCCAACAACACGACGCTCGACGGGGTGATCGTCCACAATGACGCGGCGGGTATCGCGGTGGTGGGCACCGGCGTGTCCAACGTCATCATCCGCAACTCCACCGTGTCGGGCACCGGCGGCGCGATCTCGATCTTCGACAGCATCAATGCCGCATCGGTGACGCTCAGCAATGTCGACCTGTCGGCGAGCAGCGGCACGGTGCTCGCGCTGAACGGCGCGGGCGGCGGCACGCTCAACGTCTCCGGCACCGATGTCAGCATCACGGCAACCGGCACCGCCCAGGGCGCGAACCTGTTCGACGTCAACCTCGGCGCGCTCGACATCAGCTCGATTACCACGGGAACCTCGGGCACAAGCGCCGTGGCGCTCTCCGGGCTGACCGGCGGAACGCTGAACATCGGCAGCATTGCGGTGGGTGGCGTGGCGGCCGGTGTCGGCGTCGACATCCGGTACAACGCCGCCACGGTGAACATCGGTTCGTTGACGGTCGCGGATGCGGGAACGGGCCTATCGGTCTGGAACAATAGCGGCACGCTGAATATCGGGCCGGTTTCGATCACCAACGCGGGTTCCCAGGGCGTTTCGATCACGAGCAATTCGGGCGCGATCACGCTGGGAGCGACCACGGTCTCGGGCAGCGGCAACAATGCGGTGATGCTCGCCGACAATGGCGGGACGATCGCATTCGGTGCGCTGGCGCTCTCCGATGCGGGCGGCGCGGGGCTCGCGATCTACGACAATAGCGGCAGCGTGACGGCGGCGGGCGGATCGATCGTCAATATGGGCCGTAGCGGCGTGCTGATCGACGGCGTGACGTCGACGGGCAGCGTGACGATCGGCGCGATCGGCGTGACGGACAGCACCGAATTCGGCATCTCGCTTCGCGGTATCGAGGGAACGGTGAACTTCACCGGCACCACCAGCATCGCGAACAGCTCGGGCATCGGGCTCGCCGTGGGCAATACGGGCGCGATCAGCTTCGGCGATGTCGACATCACGGGGCTGGGTGACGGGCTCGTCGGCCTCGACGCGCGCGCGTCCTCGGGCAATGTGACCTTTGCGACGCTCGACATCACGGGCACCTCGACCAACGGCACGCGCGGCATCGACCTGACCGGCGCGAGCTTTGCCGGCAACCTGATCGTCTCGGGTAGCAGCACGATCACGGGTGTCGCCATCGGCGTCGACCTGACCAATGCGGCGATCACCGGCAATTTCCGCTTCGGCGACGGTTCGAGCACCGACGCGAATGGCGCCGGCTCGACGATCAGCGCCACGACTCCGATCGTCATCGCCGGCCTGAACGCGATCACCGGCATCTATGATTTCGCCGATGTGAACCTCACCGGCGACACGAGCAGCCTCTCCACCTCGGCGAGCGTCTATTGGGTGCTGGCAGGCGCCACCGGCGCGGGCACGAAGGCCGATCCGGGCAATCTGGCGGGTGCGGCGGCATCGGGCGCCGACGTCATCATCCTGATCAACAACCCGGCCGGCGGCAACGACACCATCGACGCCAATGAAGCGGTCTATGGCTCGGGTGGCACCTTCACGCTGCTCGACGGCCAACAGCTGCGCGGCTTCCTGAACGGCGACACGATCACGCTGCCCGGCGGCGCGCCGGCGAACCTGCGGCTCTACAATATCGCGGCCGGCGTGGTGACCAATCCCTTCGCGGGATCTGGCGCGCCGACGCTGACCACTACCCGCGGTGGTGGCGCGGATACGGTGCGCGTCACCGGCAACAACCTGATCGACGGCGTGATCATCGCCAATGGCGGGACGGGCAGCGGCGTGCTCGGCGTCGGCGCGGCGAGCGTCACGATCCGCAACAGCAATATCTCGGGTGCGGACAGCTCGATCGACTTCCGCGATGGCGGCCTCGCCACCAGCATCGCGCTCAGCAACCTGCATCTCTGGTCAAGCAACGGCTCGATCAACTTGGCGGTCTATCGCAGTGGCGCCGGCTCGACCACGATCACCCAGCTTTCGAATGTCGTCCTCGAAGGCGGGCATGGCGAGGCCGGTGGCGCCTATTTCTACGGTGCGACCTTCGATTCCGATTTGGCGACGGCAGGGTATCAGAACGTCGATGCCTCGCTCCAGGTTGGCACCGCTACGGCGCGCTCCGCCGGTGTGGGCCTCAACCTGATCACTGCGACCGGCTCGCTCAACTTCTCGAGCCTCTCCATCTACAATCAGGGCAATACCGGCGTAGCTATCAACAGCGCCGGCCTGAACCTCACCAGTACCGCAGGCACGGTGGATTCGCTGAACGGCACCACGCTGTCGCTCGTCGACTCAGAGATCGACTTGGTGCTCGATAGCATCGTCCATTCCGGCGCCGGCTATGGCATCATCAGCACCGGCACCCTCACCGGCCTCGGCACGGGTGGCCGCGCGCTGCAGGTGGGCGTGCTCAACTCCACGGGGGGCACCAACGGCATCGCGATCTCGGGCACCGCCAACGGTACCGTCAGCGTCGGCGCGGGCTCAAGCATCTCGGGCACCAGCGGTGCGGCGATCGCGCTCGGCAGTGGCGCCGGCACGCTCGACTTCACCTATAACGGCAGCGTCACCCAAGGTGCCAATTTCGCGCTGCTCAACGTGACGGACCATAACGGCACCATCACCTTCGGCGCCGGCAGCACGCTCTCGGCGACCAACGGCACCGGTCTGCAGTTCACCAACGCCGACGGCAGCTACGCCTTCAACGGCACGACCACGCTGAACGGCGGCGATGCCGGGATCGACATCATGGGTGGTTCGGCGGGCAGCTTCACCTTCGGCGCCGGCACCGTGATCACCAATCCCAGCGGTCCCGGGTTCAGCATCGCCAATTCCACGGCGGGCGTGACCTATCTCGGCACGCTGAGCCAGTCGAACGCCGGGGTGCTGGCGCTGGCCGTTTCCACCCATTCGGGCGGCGCGCTCGACTTCACCGGCGCGACGCTGAACGTGACCGGGGGCTTCGGGCTGGCGTTCAACGATGCCGACGGCACCTACAGCTTCGGCAACCTGGCGCTCTCCGGCGGGGCTGGCCTCGCGATCGTCAACGGCTCGGCCGGCAATTTCACCTTCGGTGACGTCGACATCATCGGGCTGGCGGCGAACACCACCGCGGCGAACCTGACCGGGGCGACGGGCAACGTCACCTTCGCCACGCTCGACATCACGGGCGCCTCGAATACCGGCACGCGCGGCATCGACCTGACCGGCAGCACCACTGCCGGCAACATCATCATCAGCGGCAGCAGCACGATCACCGGCGTCGGCGTCGGCGTCGACCTGACCAACGCGGCGATCACCGGCAATTTCCGCTTCGGCGACGGCTCGGGCACTGACGCCAATGGCGCGGCGTCGAGCATCACCGCAGTCACGCCGCTGGTCATTGCGGGGCTGAACGGCGGCGTCGGCACCTATGATTTCCTGGACGTCAACCTGAACGGCGACACCACGAATCTGTCGGTCTCGGCCTATTTCGTGCAGGAAGGCGCCACCGGTATCGGCACCTGGAACGATCCGGGCTCGCTCGCCGGCGCCGAGGCGTCGGGCGCGACCTATATCGTGCTGCTCAACGACCTGAACGGCGGCAGTGACACGCTGGACGCGACGGCCGGCGCGGGCGGTTCGCTCGATCTGGCCGGCGGGCAGGTGCTGCTCGCCTTCCGCGATGTCGACCGGTTCACCGTGGGCGGCGGCGCGCCGATCAACGTGAAGCTCTTCAACGTCCAGACCGGCGAGATCGTCAACCCGTTCACCGGATCGGGTGCGCCCACGCTGACGGCAAGCGGTGCCAATGCCACGGTCACACTGGCCGGCAACAACACCATCGATGGCGTGGTGATCGCCAACAGCGGCACCGGCGCCGGCGTGCTCGGCAATGGCGTGGCGGGCATCAACACCATCCGCAACAGCACCATCTCGGGTGGCGCCGCGGGCGCGATCCGCTTCTATGACAATGCCGCCAATACGGTGGTGGCGCTGCAGAACCTCACGCTCGCCGCGAACGGCGGCAACATCCTGGCGTTGGACGGCACGGGGGCAGGCACGCTGACCGTGTCGGCGCTTTCCAATCTGACCGCGCTCCACACCACCGAGACCGGCGGCTTCGTCTTCGCCGATGTCACTTTCGATGCCGATACGGTGACTGCGGGCGTGCAGGACGTCGCGGCCGGCGACCTGGCGCTCGGCACCGTAGCAGCGCGGATCAACGGCACGGCACTCACCTTCTCGAACGTCTCGGGCACGCTGAACTTCGGCAACCTGAACATCGCGAACGATGGCGGCACCGGCCTGATCGTCGCCAATTCCAAGGTGAACAACTTCGTCCTCGGCACGACCGGCGGCGCGATCGACACCACCAATGGCACCGCGATCAACATCGACCCGCTGACCGTCAACATGACGCTGGGCTCGGTCAAGTCGAGCGGCGGCGTCTATGGCCTGTTGCTCGACCAGGTCCAGGGCAGCTTCACCGTGACCGGCATCGTGGACGTGAGCAACGCCAGCGACACCGCGATCGCGATCCGCGACAACACCGGAGCTGCGTTCGCGGCCAAATTCCAGGGGGCCGTCACGATCAGCGGCACCACCGGCGCCGGCGTCTCGCTCACCAACAACACCGGCGCAACGATCGACTTCACCGGCGGGCTCGGCATCACCACCACCAGCGGCACCGGCTTCAGCGCGAACACCGGCACGGTCGTGGTCCTCGGCGCGGGCAACACGATCGCCACGACCACCGGCCAGGTCCTCAGCCTGAGCGGCGTGACCAGCGGCTCGGGCGGCATCACCTTCGACTCGCTCACCGCTTCCGGCACGGTCGCCAATAACGGTATCCTGCTGAGCAATCTCACCGGCGCGGCCTTCAATGGCGGCACGGTGAACATCGGCGGCACCAGCGGTGCGGCCAATGACGGCATCAAGGTGACCACCGGCACTGCGGCGATCACCTTCGGTGACACCACGATCGGCACTGCCAGCAGCAATGCGATCGAACTGCTCAACAGCGGTTCGGCGGTGACTTTCGGCAACATGACCCTTTCGGGTGCGGGCAGCAGCACCGTGGTCATCGCCGGCTCGACCGGCGCGGTGACCCTGGGCACCGGTACGATCACCGCCACCGGCGCGGCGAATTATGCGGTTTCGGTCACCGGCGGCACCGGCGACGTTACCGTTGGTTCGGCGCTAGGCGGCACCAACCTGGTCCAGATCGTCGATCACGAGACCGGCACCGTCACCTTCAGCGGCGACATGGCGTCGACCGTCAGTGGCATCTCGGTCACCAACGTCAATTCGGGCCTGATCACCTTCACCGGCCAGACGCTCGCGCTGAACGCGACCAGCGCCGGCGTCACGCTGGCCGGCAACAGCGGCGGCACGATCGACTTCAACCCGACCAACGGTGGCAGCGGCCTCGACATCGTCAGCACGGGTACGGGCTTCACCGCCGGCTCGGGCGGCACGATCATCGTGCGCGGCAACGGCAACTCGATCAGCACCACCGGCACCGGCACGGCGCTCAGCCTGCAGAACGTGACCATCGGCACCGACGGCTTCACCTTCGGTAGCGTGACCGCCAACGGTGCGACCACCGGCATCCTGCTCAACGGCGTCGGTACGGCGACACCCGCGATCAGCCTGGGCACGGTGAACCTGCAGGGGATCACCTCGCGCGGCATCGACGTTACCGGCATCCTGAGCTCGGGCCTGACGATCGCCGATCTCGATATCGGCCTGAACAGCAACAGCGCGGTTGCGCTCGATCTCAACGGCGCCGCGGTCTCGGGCAACATTGCGATCGGCAACTTCGACGTCACCAATTCAGGGGGCGCGGGCACCAGCATCGGCGTTGATCTGCGCGGAACCACCGGTGGCGCCAGCATCCAGCTGGGCGGCCAGGCGGGCGCTTCCAGCTCGATCAGCGGCGTCGGCACCGGCATCTATCTCAATGCGGCGACCAACGCGCTGGTGACTTATGGTGATGGCGAGGCGGGCACCGATACCGGCTCGACCATCTCGGCGACCACCGCGATCAATGCGAGCGCGGCGCCGACCGTGGGAACCTACGACTTCCGCGACGTTGCCTTCTCCGGCAGCCCGGGTTCGGGCTTCGGCCTCAACAAGATCTACTTCGTCGATTCCGACGGCGCCACCGGCGGTGGCGACGGCAGCGGCTCGGACGGGTTCAACCCGATGACGCTGGCCGCAGCCGAGCTCGCCGCAGCGAACGAGGACATCATCGTCCTGGTCAACAACGGCAGTGCGATCAGCGCAGCCGGTTCGAACGGCAACAATTCGCTGGTGCTCGCCCCCAACGCCCAGGTGCGCGGCTTCGGCAATGGTTCGGACGGCGGTGCAGGCACCGGCAGCGCGCCGATCGTCATCACGCTCACCGTGCCGTCGACGATCCTGCTGTCGGGCGGCGGCTCGGTCAGCATCGCCGATCCCACCGTCACCGGCGGTGCGGCGACGCTCACCAGCTCGGCGGGCAGCAACGTGATCACCCTGGCCGCCTTGGGCAACCATCTGTCGGGCTTCATCCTGGATGGCGGCGGCGGCGCGTCGCGCGGCATCAAGGACAATGGCGCCGGCGCGACCAACACGCTGATCGACTATCTGACGGTGCGCAACTTCGGCACGATGGGCATCGAGATCACCCCGTCGATCAGCACGACGATCGACCATGTCTCCTTCTCGGGCAATCCGGGCGGCGACGTGCTGCTCAACGCCGCGAACTCGGTGCTGACCAACATCACCAGCAATGGCGGCGGTATCACGCTCAACAACGCCACCGGCACGACGACGCTGACCAACGTGGACCTGGCCGGCGGCGCCGGCCTGGTCTTCACCAATGCGGCGGGCACGATCAACGCGACCAATGTCGACATCACCAATCCCGTGGCCGCAGGCCTGACGATCTCGGGCGGTACGGCGTCGTTCAACTTCGATTTGGACAGCTCGGTGACCAAGAGCTCTGCGGGCGCATCGCTGAGCATCGGCGGCGGGCACAGCGGCGGCACCTTCGTCTATGCTGGTACACTCAACATCACCGGCGGCACCGGCCTGCAGTTCGACAATGCCGACGGTACCTACAACTTCACCGGCACGACGGCGCTGGCCGGTGGCAATGCCGGGATCGATATCCTCAACGGTTCGGGCGGTACCTTCAGCTTCGGCACGAACACCGCGATCACCAGCCCGTTGGGCACTGCGTTCAACGTCTCCGACAGCACTGCGGCGATCACCTATAGCGGCAGCATCACCCAGACGAACAACGCCGCGCTGGTCTCGTTCCTCAACCATTCGGGCGGGACGGTCACCTTCCAGACCGGCACGCTGAGCGCCACCAACGGCACCGGCCTGCAGTTCGACAATGCCGACGGCACCTACAACTTCACCGGCACGACCACGCTGAACGGTGGCGACGCCGGTATCGACATCGTCAATGGTTCTGCAGGTACCTTCGGGTTCGGCACGGGCGCTTCGATCACCCATGCCGCTGCGGGTGATGCCTTCGTCCTCACCGACAGCAACGCCACCCTGACCTATTCGGGCGATATCGACGACAGCAACGGCCATGCCGTTCGCATCGACAATCACGATGCCGGCAACATCCTCTTCCAGACCGGCACGATATCGTCGAGCGGCGCCAATGCGCTGGGTATCAGCCTGAGCAACAGCAATGGCGGCGCGATCAGGTTCACCGGCCAGACCACGCTGTCCACCGATGCGAACAACGCGCTGGTTCTGAGCGCCAATGCGGGCGGGACGATCGAGTTCAGCCCGACCGACACTCCACAGAGCCTGTTCATCACCACGACGAGTGGCACCGCCATCACCATGTCCGGCGGCGGTATCTTCAACGTCTTCCGCAACAACAACAGCTTCAACCGGATCGCCACCGGCTCCGGCACCCTGTTCGACATCAGCAATGCGACCGCAGCGACGACGACGCTGAATCTGGGTTTCGTCGATGCCAGGAACACTGCGGCCGCATCGCCGACGAACGGCATCCTGATCAGCCGGACGGCGGGCACGCTCAATGGCTCGATCGACATCACTACCGGCGCGATCACCGCGACCAACCGCGGCATCGACGTCGATGGCGGCAGCCTGTCGCTAACCTACAAGGGCACCATTGCCACCAGCGGGAGCACGGCACGCTCGGTGGAAATCACCAACATGGCCGGTGGCGCCGTAACGCTGGAGGGTAACCTTACCGACACGGCGCTAGGCATCAACGTCTCGAACAACAGCAGCGGCTTCGTGGCGTTCTATGGCCAGACGATCGCGCTCACGCCGGTGGCCAACCAGACAGCGGTCACGCTCAGCAACAACGGCACCACGTCGATCAGCTTCTCCTCGACTGCCGGAGGCAATGGCTTCGACATCGTCGCCTCGGGCACCGGCAAGGGCATCGACTTCACCGGCGGCGGCAGTCTGCTCGTCTATGGTCCGGGTTCCACCATCACGACCCAGAACGGTCAGATCCTCAACCTCGTCAATGGCAACGCCAACAGCGCACGCGGCATCAATTTCGATTCACTGACCAGCACCGGCACGGTTGCGGGTAACGCGATCAACGTCAGCAATATCGATGGGGGCACGTTCCAGGCTACCAACGTCTCGATCGCCGGCACCACCGGAGCCGCGGCGGACGGCATCTTCTACGGTGGCGGATCGACGATGAACGTCGATCTCGGCACCGTGACGATCGGCAACACCGGTGGCGACGGCATCGAGGTCAACGGGGCGAACAACGGGACGTTCGCCGCGACCAGCGTTGCGATCAGCAACACCGGCGGTAATGGCGTGGAGATCAACGGCTCCACCAACAGCGTGACTCTGGCCGGCGGTTCGATCAGCGGCACAACGGGCTATGGCGTCCATGTCCTGGGCGGCACCGGCGCGGTCAGCCTGGTCAGCTCGATCACCAAGACCAGCAGCGGCAATGTCGTGTTCGTGGACGGCCACTCCGGCGGCAACCTCAGCTTCTCGGGCAACATCAGCGCCACGGGCGGGTTCGACAACGGCATCCTGGTGCAGAATGTCGGCTCGGGTAGCGTGACCTTCTCGGGCACCAAGACGCTCAATACCGGCGCCAACACCGCGGTGCGGCTGGTCAACAATTCCGGCACGATCAACTTCCTGAACGGCGGCCTGGCGATCACCACGACGAGCGGCGCGGGCTTCTACTCCACGGCCGGGGTGCCCACCGGCACGGTCACGGTCGAAGGTACCGGCAACACCATCTCCAGCGGCACCGGCACTGCGCTCACCATCGTCAACAACAATATCGGCGCGAACAACGTCACCTTCCAGAGCATCTCGTCGAACGGTGCGACCAACGGCATCCTGCTCAACACCACCGGCTCGTCGGGTGGCCTGCGCGTCACCGGCACCGGTGCGGCAGGTTCGGGCGGCGCGATCCAGAACGCGACCGGCGACGGCATCAGCCTGACCGGTACCGAGGATGTCCGCCTGGCCTATATGACCCTCAAGAACAACCGGGGTAACGGGATCGGCGGCTCGAACGTCAACGGCTTCCTGATCGACAATCTGTTGATCGAGGAAAACGGCACCGACAACGGCACCGACGAGTCCGGCATCAATCTGGTAAATCTCAGTGGCTCGGTCTCTGGCGGGGCGCGGCCGACGGGCATCTTCAATTCGACCATCAAGAACAACAACGAGTTCGAGGTGCAGATCAGCAACTCGAGCGGCACGCTCACCAATTTCCAGGTGGTCAGTTCGACCTTCTCCGCCAACGGAGCCACGATCAACGGTGGCAGCGGACCGCACGGTAATCTGTTCAACTTCCTGGGCACCGGCACGTCGACGATGGGGATCAGCGTATCCGGCAGCAGCTTCACCGGCGCTGCGTCGGTCCTGGGCAGTGGCTTGTTCATCGACAGCTCGGGCACGAGCATGAGCGCGAACATCACCGGCTCGACCTTCACCAACAACAATAACGGCATCAACATCTCGACCGGGCCGGGCTCGACCACGCTGACCTACCGCATCGATGGCAACACCATCACCGGTTCGCGCTCGACTGCGATCAACGATTTCCAGAACGGCAACGGGCCCTTCACCCGCACGGTCGAGGGCACGATCACCAACAACATCATCGGAACCGCTGGCGTCGCCCAATCGGGATCGACCAACGGCAACGGCATCTCCATCAGCAATGAAGGTGCGGTTAATGCCAAGTATCTGATCGACGGTAATACCATTCAGCAGATCGGTACGAGCGGAGGTCTGGGAGGTGCCGGCATTTCGGTCATCACCGGGTTGTTCGGTGTGGAGGTCGGTACACAGACGACCCAGGTCACGATCCGGAACAACACGATCAGCAACATCCTGAACGATAGTGGCATAAGCATAATCAACGCGCAGAATAACGTCGGCACGAAGCCGAAGATTGCGGCCAGCCTGTCCGGCAACGGCTTCGTCAACACCTACAACAACCAGAATATCTACCTCGAATCCTCGAATGGCGGCGAGGTTCTGGTCAGGGAGCAGGCGGCCAGCGCGAGCGCCAACTCAGACGAGCTCGACGACAAGAATGGCGGTAACGATCCCAGCAAGATCGTTACGTCGGGGACGATCACCTACGGCCAGGCGATTCCGGACCTGCCGGGCGCTCCTGTGCTGCCCTGATCTCGTAACAGTGCCCGCCGGCGATGCGTCGGCGGGCACGGGCTGAAGTTCATGTCGCCGCTCTGCCGAATTCGCATTTGACGCGCGTCAATTGGGGATCGCCGGGACGCGGGTAGATCGGGCGGGATGCGAAAGGTCGCATCACGACGTGCCCCTATCCGCCCTTCGATGTGCCCATGAACATTTCTGCCCTCGATTCCCTGGAAGACGATCACGCCGTACAGCGCAGCCTGTGTCAGGATCTCGAGACCGTCGCCGACGGATTGCCGGCCTTGCCGCGATCGGAGGAGATCTTGCGCCTGTGCGAAGCGATCCAGCGGGTGACCGTGCTGCATTACGCGCGGGCGGAGCGGTTGTTCGCCGGCTTGCCCCTGGCGCATCGGCCCGGACCGGCCTTCCTCCTGGCGTTGCACGAGATGCACCAGTTCGACCGGATGCATGGCGAAGACCTCGCGAGCGAGCTGTGCCGGAGCGTCGAGCCGGGCGCCGAGCGCGACGTGGGCAAGCTCTCCTACATGTTGCGCTGCTTCTTCGACGGTTGCCGCAGGGCGATCGCCCTCAAGGAAAGCGGGATCGAGATCGCCCGGCGCGGGCTCATGCCGGGTTGAGGATCGCGCGCAGGTTGGCCTCCCGCAGCACGGTGCAGCCGCGATCCCCCTTGGCGAAGGCGAGGATGCCCGCCGCCTTGAGCTGGGATAGCTGGCGGCTGACCGTCTCGATCGTCAGCCCCAGATAATCGGCCATCTCGCCCCGGCTGATCGGGATCGCGATGCGCGTGCCACTCGCCACCGGATTACCGGTGCGCTCGACCAGGTCGAGCAGGAAACCGGCGATGCGCTCGCGGGCGTTGCGGCGGCCGAGCGCGAGCATCCGGCCGCGCGCGTCACCCAGCGCCAGCAGGGTGCGGCGGAGGAGCATGCGCTCCATGCGCGGATGGTCCTCGAGCGTGCGCTCGAACGCGGCGCGGGGATAGATGCACAGGTTGCTCTCGCACAGCGCGGAGACGGTCAGGGTCGCATCCTCCGCGAACAACTCACCGACGAAATCGCCCGGGAAGAGCAGGCCGACGATCTGTTCGCGTCCATCGGTGGTGGAGGCAGTGACCTTGAGCATGCCCTCGACCACCGTCGCGCAGTGATTGTTGCGGTCGCCGGCCCAGTTGAACGCCTGGCCCGCGGGCAGGGTGCGCCGCCGGCCGATCGCATGGAGCGCCGACAACTCGCCGTCCGCCATCGCCGCGCAGAGCGAGCTGCCCCGGGCCTTGCAGGAGAGGCAGCGAGCGGGCGCGCAGCTGGCATCGGTGCGATCCTGGAGCAGGGCTTCGGTGAGCATTACAGATGCTTTCGGCTGGAGGATCAGACGGCGCTGCTGAAGCGCGTGGCGCTGGCCGCGCGCCAGGGATCGAAGGTCGCCGCGATCGTGCGGGCATAGGGCAGGGCGCCCTTGCCGAGCAGCAGGCGCGTGCCAGCCCAGGCGATCAGGCCATGCGCTTCGAACGGTATCAGGCGGGCGCGGATCTCGGCCAGCTCGGGCACGCCGATGCATTCGGCCTCGCCCCGACAGAGCAGCGCCTCGATGATCGCCCCGCGCCGCCGGTCGCCGGCGTTGCGCCGGATGCCGCGCGCGGTGGCCAGCTGACCATTGGCGATGCGCAGGTGATAGCGGCCGGCATTCTTCTCGTTCTGGAGCAGCACGCCCGGAAAGGCGCTGATCGACGAGGCCCCCAGGCCGATCAGCACCTCGGACTGGTCCTCGGTGAAGCCCTGGAAGTTGCGCCGCAGCGTCCTGGCGCGCGTGGCGCGGGCGATCGCGTCGTGCGGCACGGCGAAATGATCGAAGCCGACCGCGTCGTAACCAGCGGCGGTTAGCTTGCGATGCGCCCGCTGGGCCATGGCGAAGCGCGCCGCGGCGCCGGGCAGGCGGGTCGCGTCGATCCGGCGCTGGCGGGGCAGGAGGTGCGGGACATGGGCATAGCCGAACACCGCCAGGCGCTCCGGGTGCATCGACAGGGCGATGTCCAGCGTCTCGTCAAGGTCTTCCGAGAACTGGCCAGGCAGGCCGTACATCAGGTCGAAATTGATCGACTCCACGCCGGCCACCCGCAACCGGCCGGCGGTGCAGGCGATCTCCTCGGTCGGCTGGATGCGGCCGATCGCGCGCTGGATGTGCGGGGCGAAGGTCTGGACGCCCAGGCTGGCGCGGGTGACCTTGTTGCGGGCGAAGGTCTCGGCCCATTCCCAGCCGAAGCCGCGCGGATCGAGCTCGACCGAGACAGTCGCGCCGGTGCAGGCGAAGGCGTCGCGCAGACGCCGCGTCAGCGCGCTGAACTGGGCGGGGGCCAGGGCATTGGGACTGCCGCCGCCCCAGGCGATGCGGGCGATCCGGCCGCGCCCGTCCAGCTTCGCCGCGACCAGGTCGATCTCCTCGCCCAGCCGCTGGACATAGGCGGCGACCCGGGCGGTGCGGTTGGCGGCGCCGGTGTTGCAGCCGCAATACCAGCAGATCTCGTGGCAATAGGGGATGTGGAGATAGAGCGAGACCGGTTCGTCCTCGCGCACCCGGGCCAGCGCATGCTCCATGTCGGCGGGGCCGACATCGTCGCCAAACTCCGCCGCGGTGGGGAAGCTGGTGTAGCGGGGCACCGGCGTGGCGAGCAGCTCAGGATGATAGGTCCACATGGCATTTCCCTGCGAGCGCAAAGGCGCGGGGGCTTTGATGCCGATCAAATCGCGGTTTGCGCTGCTGCAATGCCGCGGGGCGATCCGGCGCGCATCTCCTGGTGGGACAACACACGGAGGTATTCATGAAGACCCTGATCGCCCTGGCCGCCGCCGGCCTGATGATCGCCATTCCCGCCGGCGCCCAGACGCGCGACGAGACCGGCATCAGGGCCGGCGATGTGCTCGTCCGGCTGCGCACGATCCTGGTGGCGCCGAACGAGAAGTCGAACGGGATCAAGCCGACCTTCCCGGGTGAGAAGGTGAAGCTGGACAATGCCTTCATGCCCGAGATCGACGCGACCTACATGGTCACAGACAATATAGGTTTTGAGCTGATCGCCTCGACCACGAAGCACGACTTCTCGGGCGTCACCGGCACCACCGGATCGATCGGCAAGCTCGGCTCGACCTGGGTGCTGCCGCCGACGCTGACCGCACAGTACCACTTCAATTCGCGCGGCAAGCTGCGGCCCTATCTGGGCGCGGGCGTGAACTACACGCTGTTCTGGGACGAGAAGGCGTCGGCCGGACTGCAGGGCGCGGTGGGCAAGACCAGGGTACGCATGTCGGACAGCTTCGGCTGGGCGGCGCAGGCGGGCATGGACGTGGACCTGACCCGCAAGGTCTTCCTCAACCTCGACGTGAAGTACATCGACATGCGCACCGATGTGCGGCTCGACACGGTAGCGATCGGCACGCAGCGGACGCGGGTGAAGGTCAACCCGCTGGTGTTCGGCCTGGGGCTCGGCGTGCGGCTTTGAACCTTTGCAGGGAAGGGCCGGCGGTTCCGCCGGCCCTGCTTGCCTCAGGCGTATTCCGGCATCCCCTCGAGCAGCTTGTCGAGCGTGACCGGATAGTCGCGCACGCGCACGCCGGTGGCGTTGTAGATGGCATTGGCCACCGCCGCGCCGACCCCGCAGATACCGAGCTCGCCCACGCCCTTGGCCTTCATCGGCGAGGTGGTGGGATCGGTCTCGTCGAGGAAGATCACTTCCTGGTGCGGGATGTCGGCATGGACCGGGACTTCATAGCCCGCCAGATCGTGGTTGACGAAGAAGCCGAAGCGCTTGTCGACTGCAAGCTCCTCCATCAGCGCCGCGCCGGCGCCCATGGTCATCGCCCCGATCACCTGGCTGCGCGCCGAGACCGGATTGAGGATACGGCCGGCGGCGCAGACCGCGAGCATGCGGCGGATGCGGATCTCGGCGGTGGCCGCATCGACCCCGACTTCTACGAAATGCGCGCCGAAGGTCGATTGCTGGAACTTGCGGCCGAGGTCGCCATATTCCATCGCATCCTCGGCGACGATCTCGCCCGTCTTCGCCGCATCGGCGAGCGGCACGCTGCGCTTGCCCGCGCGAACCTTGCCCCCGGCGAACACCGCATCGTCCGAGTTGAAGCCGAGCTTCTGCGCCACTGCCTCGCGCAGCTTGACGCAGGCGGCATAGACGCCGGCGGTGGCGCTGTTCGCGCCCCATTGGCCGCCCGAGCCCGCCGATACCGGGAAGCTGGAGTCGCCGAGCTTCACCACCACCTTGTCGAGCGACACGCCCATCATCTCGGCGGCGGTCTGCGCGACGATGGTGTAGGTGCCGGTGCCGATATCGGTCATGTCGGTCTCGACCGTGACCACGCCATTTGCGCCGAGCCGCACGCGCGCGGCGGACTTCATGTTGATGTTGTTGCGGAATGCCGCGGCCACGCCGATGCCGACCAGCCAGCGCCCGTCGCGCACCTGGCCCGGTTTTGCGTTGCGTTTCGCCCAGCCGAACCTGTCCGCGCCGGTGCGCAGGCATTCGACCAGCCGGCGCTGCGAGAAGGGACGCTCGGGCTTCTCCGGATCGACCTGGGTGTCGTTCAGCGCGCGGAACTCGATTGGATCGAGGCCTAGCTTCTCTGCCATCTCGTCCATCGCGATCTCGAGCGCCATCATGCCCGGCGCCTCGCCCGGCGCGCGCATGGCGTTCGCCTCGGGCAGGTTGAGCACCGCGAGCTTCTGGCCGATCAGGCGATTGGCGCCGGCATAGAGCAGGCGCGTCTGGGCGACCGAATTCTCGCCGCCGCCGCCGGGCAGGTCGCCGCACCATTCCTCATGCGCGATCGCGCTGATCCTGCCCTCCCGGCTGGTGCCGATGCGGATGCGCTGGATCGTCGCCGGGCGGTGCGTGGTGTTGTTGAACATCAGCGGGCGGGGCAGGGCGACCTTGACCGCGCGGCCCGCGGCCCTGGCACCCAGCGCCGCCAGGATCGCATCGGCGCGGACGAACAGCTTGCCGCCGAAGCCGCCGCCGATGAACGGCGAGATGAGGCGGACATTCTCCTTGGGGATGCCGAGCGTCTTGGCGACATCGCCCTGGCCCCAGGCAATCATCTGGTTGGAGGTCCAGAGCTGGAGCTTGTCGCCGTTCCAGGCGGCGATCGAGGCGTGCGGCTCCATCATCGCATGGGCGTGATCGGGTGTGGTGTATTTCTGGTCGAACTGCACCGGCGACGCGGCAAAGGCGCCGTCGAAATCGCCGACCTTGGCGTTGTTGCCGCCGGCCTTGACCGCGCTGTCCACCGAGGCGGCGAGGTCGTACGCCGCCTTTTCGCGGGCATAGTCGACCCGGACCAGGGCAGCCGCGGCGCGCGCCTGCTCGAAGGTTTCGGCGACGACCAGCGCAACCGCCTGATGGTAATGCTCGATGTCCGGCCCGCCGAGCAGATTGGCGGTGTTGAAGCTGCCCTTGGTCAGCTTGCCGGCATTGTCGGCGGTGACGATCGCCAGCACGCCGGGGGCGGCCTTGGCGTCGCGCAGGTCGATGCCGGTGATGCGGCCCTTGGCGATCGCCGAGCCGACGACATAGCCATAGGCCGGGTTGGTGACGATGTCGCGATGCTCATAGGCATAGCGGGCGGTGCCGGTGGTCTTGAGCGGCCCTTCGATACGGGGCGTGGGCTTGCCGACGATCCTGCCCTGGTCGATCGGGTTGGTGCCGGCGGGCGTGGTGAACTTCATGGCTCAGGCCCTCGCTTCGGCAATGGCGGCGGCGAGCGTGCGCTCGGCCAGCACCAGCTTGAACTTGTTCTGCTCGGTGGGCTTTGCCCCGGCAAAGGCGATTGCCGCCGCGGCTTTAGCCCCTTGCGCCAGTGCCGCCTCGGCTGCCTCCACTCGCCAGGGCTTGTGCGCTACCCCGCCGAACGCGACCCGGCCGGAGCCGTCCTTCTGCAGGATCGCGCCGACCGAGACGAGCGCGAAGGCATAGGAAGCGCGGTCGCGGACCTTGTGGTAGATGTGCGTGCCGCCGACCGGCCTGGGGAGCGTCACCGCGGTGATCAGCTCGCCGGCGGCGAGGCTGTTCTCGACATTGGGCGTGTCGCCGGGGAGTGTGTGGAACTCGGCGATCGGGATCGAGCGGGTTGCGCCGTCGGCGCGCACCGTCTCCACCACCGCGTCGAGCGCGCGCATCGCGATCGCCATGTCGCTGGGGTGGGTAGCGATGCACGCCTCGCTCGCGCCGATCACCGCCATGCCGCGGTTGATCCCGCCGATCGCGGCGCAACCGCTGCCGGGCTTGCGCTTGTTGCAGGGCTGGTTGGTGTCGTAGAAATAGGGGCAGCGGGTGCGCTGGAGCAGGTTGCCCGCGGTCGTCGCCTTGTTGCGCAGCTGGCCCGATGCGCCCGCGACGAGGGCGCGGGAGAGCAGGGCATAATCCTTGCGCACGCGCTTGTCGGCGGCGAGATCGGTGTTGCGGACCAATGCGCCGATGCGCAGCCCGCCTTCCGGCGTCGCCTCGATCCGGTCGAGACCGAGATGGTTGACGTCGACCAGGTGCGTCGGCGTCTCGATCTGCAGCTTCATCAGGTCGAGCAGGTTGGTGCCGCCGGCGATGAAGCGGGCGCCCTGGGTGCGGCCGACGATCGCGGCGGCCTCGGCGGGGCTGTGCGCCCGCTCATAGCTGAACGCCTTCATGCCTTCCTCCGTGCAGCGACTTCGCTGATCGCCTCGACGATGTTGGAATAGGCGCCGCAGCGGCAGATATTGCCGCTCATCCGCTCGCGGATCTCGTCGGCGCTCATCGCCGGTTTGCCTGCGATATCGCCGGTGACGTGGCTGGGGATGCCGGCGCGGATCTCGTCGAGCACCGCCACTGCCGAGCAGATCTGGCCGGGGGTGCAATAGCCGCACTGATAGCCGTCATGCTTGACGAAGGCGGCCTGCATCGGGTGGAGCTTCCCGGGCGTGCCCAGTCCCTCGACCGTGGTGATGCTGTCACCCTCGTGCATCACCGCGAGGCTGAGGCAGGAGTTGATCCGCCGCCCATCGACGATCACCGTGCAGGCGCCGCACTGCCCGTGGTCGCAACCCTTCTTGGTGCCGCCGAGCAGCAGGTGCTCGCGCAGTGCATCCAGCAGAGTCGTGCGGGTGTCGAGCTCCAGCGCATGCGCCTTGCCGTTCACCTTGAGGGTGACGCTGGCCATTACCGGCGTGCCGGCGCCGGCAGAAGCGGCGGCCTGCGCTTCTACGGGGGGCGCCGCGGCGGTGGCCGCCACCGAGGCCGCGCCGCCGATCAAGACGCCGCGCCGGGAAAGTTCGAAATCAGCTGGTCCGTGCATAGCGGCATCTGCTCCTCGTAACGCTGGTGCGTGCCCGACCTTGCGGGTTCTAGCGCGAACAACGATCCAGGCAAAGCATGGCTTCATTGCCCGGGGGGAGTGCCTGCCGGAAGCGCGGACGAGGGTGGTAATCCGGCGCAGTGAAGGGGACCGGGATTTCCCCGGCCCCTTCGCTCGCGGTCTTCGCCCGGATTACTGGCCGGCCAGTTCCTCTTCCAGATTCGCATTGCTGTCGTCGAGCTGGATGATGATCGCGGTGTAGCCGATCCGCAGCAGTTCGCCGAGGCGGGCGACGTTGTTGACCACCACTGCCGGGCGCTGGCCGTCCTGGCCGTTGCCCGCCGGCGCGATCAGGCCGAGGGCCAGGCCGACCGGCAGCTGGATCTCGCCATTGGCGGCTACGGTGCCGCCCGCGGGAACCACGAACCGGTCGATGATGATCTGGCGGGCCTCGGTGGTGCCGCTGCCGATGATCGGCTGGTCGTTCACGATCAGCGTGCCGGTGTTGTTGGTGTGGATCTCGCTGAACACGCCGGTGACCGTGCCGCTGGGCGCGGTGATCGTGACGACATTGCCGTTCACCACCACGCTGATCGGGCGGATCGAGGTGAGGGTGATCGTCGACGGGCTGGTGTAGCTGCCGGTGAGGTTGCCGTTGGTCTGGACGGTGATGCCGCCGGCGGCGGTGACGGTCGCGCCGATCGCACCGATCTGCGAGAGGATCGAGACGGTGCTGCCGCCGGTCACGGCCGAGGTGACCGCGCCGCTGGTCGTGGTCAGGCTCACCGAGCCGGTCGAGACGATCGGGCCGGTGATCGCGCCGCCGCTATTGACCGTGATATTGCCCTGCGCGTTGATCGCGCGGCTGACGTCGCCACCATAGCCGAGATTGACCGGGCCGCCGGCGATGAGCGAACCGCTGCCCGAACCGCCCGCGACGATCGTCACCGAGCCGTCGGCGCGGATCGAGCCGCTCTCATTGCCCGCCACCTGGGCGTTGACGTTGCCCAGCGTGTCGAGCGTGTCGGCGGTGAACAGCTGCGAGCCGCTCAGCACCGACGTGTAGTTGCCCGCCAGTTTCACCGTCCCAGCCGAGAAGTTGTGCCCGGTAACGCTCAACGCGCCAAGGCGGATCGCGTCGGTGCCGGCATTGCCGAGGGTCACATCGCCGCTGTTCGCGGTCAGGCCGTTGCCGGCGGTGAAGGTGACGTTCTGCTGCGCGTTGGTGGTGCCGATCAGGGCCGGGGCGATCGAGATCGCGCCGCCTGCGCCGCCGGGCAGGCTGGTGTTGAACACCGTGCTGCCCTGGGTCAGCCGTACCGTGGCGCCGGCGCTGCCGGTGAAGCCGAGGCTGTTGGCCGCATAGGTCGCGCCGTTCAGTACCGTCGTGCCGGCATTGACCGAGGTCGCACCAAGGCGGCGGACCGCGCCGGCATTGCCCAGCGCCACCGATCCGGTGCCGGCGTTGAGGGCGAGGCTCTGGCCACCGGCCACCGCGGCATCGACCGCGCCGAGCGAGATCGCGCCATTGCCGCTGGTCACGCTGGTGTTGCCGGCCAGGCTGGTGGCGCCGCTGACGGTGAAGGCACCCCCGCCGGTGGTGTAGGCGCCGCTCAGGCTGGTCGCGCCGGTGTAGCTCTGGACCCCACTGGTCGAGACACCAAGGGTGGCGATGTTTGCGCCGGTCACCGAAAGACTGGCCACCGACACCGCCCCGAGCGAAACGGTTCCCGTACCGCTGTTGACGTCGAAGTTTGCGTTGCCGGTCACTGCACCGAGGCTGACGTTACCGCCACCGGTCGCCACCGAGGTCGCGCCGGCCAGCGTGGCGATGCCGTTCACGGCGAAGCTGCCGGCCGTGTAACCGCCGTTCAGCACGGTCGCACCGGTGTAGTTCTGGGCGCCACTGGTCGAGGCACCGGCGGTGGTGATCGTCGCGCCGATGGCGGTGAGCGAAGCCAGGCCGGAGGCGGCACCGAGGGTCACGGTGCCGGTGCCAGCATCGACGGCCAGAGCGTTCGGACCGGCGATCGTGCCCAGCACGGCGTTGCCACCCTGCGTGGTGATCGCGGTATCGCCCGTGAGCGTCGTCGACCCGTTGACGGTGAAGCCGCCGGCCGCGGCGTAGTTGCCGCTCAGGCTGGTCGCGCCGGTGTAGCTCTGTGCGCCGGCGGTGGTGGCGCCGGCGGTGGTGATGGTCGCGCCGGTGACCGACAGCGAGGCGATGCCGCCGACCACACCGAGCGTGACGTTCCCGGTGCCGGCGTTGACGGTAAGCCCATTGCCGGTGCCGGTCGCGCTGACCGTGCCCAGCGTCACGTTGCCGCTCGTGGTGGCGACCGAGGTGTTGCCGGCCAGCGTGGTCGCGCCGACGACCGTGAAGACGCCGCCATTCGTGGCGTACGCGCCGTTCAGGCTGATCGCGCCCATATACATCTGCGCGCCGCTGGTGCTGGCGCCGGCGGTGATGATCGATGCCCCGCGGACCGAGAGCGAGTTCAGCCCGGTGACGGTGCCCAGGGTGACGTTGCCGTTGGTCGCGGTCACACCCACGCCGCCGGTGCCGCCGATCGTGCCGAAGCTGGCGTTGCCGCCCGCCGTAATCCCGGTGTTGCCGCCGAACGTGGCTGCGCCGTTGACGGTGAAGTCGCCGCCCGCGTTGTACACGCCGTTCAGGCTGATCGCGCCGGTATAGCTCTGCGCGCCCGTGGTCCTCACGTTCACCAGGGCGATGGTCGCGCCGGTGGCCGAGAGCGAGGCGATGCCGTTCACCGAGCCCAAAGTCACGCTGCCGTTCGCGGTCACGCCCAGGCTGCCGGTGCCGACGACCGCGGCGAAGCGCGCATTGCCGCCGGTGGCGATGCTGGTGGTGCCGGCCAGGATGCTCGAACCGGTGACGGTGAAGTTGCCGCCTGCGCTGTAGGCGCCGTTCAGGCTGGTCGTGCCGGTATAGCTCTGGGCACCGCTTGTGGTGGCGCCTGCGGTGACGATGCTGCCACCGGTCACGCTCGCCGAGCCGAGACCCGTGAGCGCACCCAGCGTCACGCTGCTGCTGCCGGTCACGCTCAGCGCGCCGACGCCGGTGATCGCACCGAGCGTCAAACTGCCGTTGCCGAGGGCATTGACGGTGAGGTCGCTGCCAGTGGCGTTGATCGCGCCGAATACGCCGTTGCCTCGCGTCGTGATACTGGTGTTGCCGCCGAGCGTCGTGGTCCCGTTGACGGTGAATGCGGTGCCCTGGATCGTGTTGCCGGTGGAATAGCTGCCGACGAGCGTGGTGGCGCCATTATAGGTCTGCGCGCCTCCGGTATTCCCGCCGTTCGTGAGGATGGTCGCGCCGGTGGCCGAGATCGCGAAATTGCTAAGGGCCCCGAGCGTCACATTGCCCGCACCGGCATTGATGGTCAGCGTCCCGGCGCCGGCGATCGCGCCGAACTGGGCGTCGCCGCCGCCGGTGGTCACCGTGGTGCTGTCGGTCGTTGTCGCGGCACCGTTGATAGTGAAGGCGCCGCCGGTCTGGTACTGGCCGCCGAGCGTCGTCGCGCCGTTATAGGTCTGCGCGCCGGTCGTGGTGGCGTTGCCGAGCAAGGCGATCGTGTTGCCGGTCACGAAGACCGAGGCGAGGCCGCTGATCGTGCGGAAGCGCACTTCGCCCGTGCCGGCATTGACGATCAGGTTGCCCGCGCCGGTAGCCGACTCGAAGCTCGCAAGGCCGCCGTTGGTATTGACCGTGCTGTCCGCAGTCACCTGGGCCGCGCCGGCGGTGAAGCTGCTGCCGCTATAGATGCCGTCCAGCCGGACCGTGCCATTGTACGACTGGCCGCCGGTGGTGGTGACGCCCACCGTGTTGATTGTCGGTCCACTGACCAAGAGCGAGCCAATGCCGCTCACGGCGCCGAGCGTGACGGTGCTGGAGGCGGTGAGGTTCAGCGCCCCGGTGCCGCCGACCGAACCGAGGACGGCATTGGTGCTGATGATCGAGGTATTGCCGCCGAGCGTCGTGGCGCCGCTAACCGTGAAGTCACTCGCATTGTAAGTGCCGTTGAGCGTAGTCGCACCGCTATAGGTCTGCGCGCCGTTGGTCCTGACGTCGGCCGTGGTGATCGAGGCGCCGGTCACGGAGAGCGTCCGGGCGAAGGTCGTGCCCAGCGTCACCTGGCCGGTGCCGGCGTCGATGGTCAGGTCGCTGATGCCGCTGCTGGCAGTGTTCACGGCGCCGAGCGCCACTGCACCGCCACTGGTGATGATGCTGGTCGCGGTCGCCAGGCTCGAGGCGCCCTGGACGGTAAGGCTGCCGCCGTCGGTCGTGTAGGTACCCGCCAGCGTCGTTGCGCCGACATAACGCTGGTTGCCATGGGTGGCGACGCCCAGGGTCGAAATGGCCGCACCGGTGGCGGAGAGGCTGGTCAGGCCGCTCACGGCACCGAACCCGACATTGCCGCTGCCGGCATCGACGACAAGGTCATGCGCGCCGCTGACGGTGCTGAGGAAATTGGCGAACGTGCCATTGGTGGTGACCGACACATTGCCGCCCAGCGTCGTCGCGCCGTCAACGGCGAAGTACCCGCCACTGGAGCTGTAGACGCCGTTCAGCGTGGTCGCGCCGACATAGGACTGGTTGCCGGTGGTCGAGGCGCCGGCGGTCGAGATGGTCGTGGCCTGCACGCTCAGCGAAGCGAGGTCGGTCACCTGGCCGAGAGTGATCGCGGTGCCCAGGACGATGAAGTCATGCGCACCGGCTACGCCGCCGATCGCGACGGTGGGGCTGCCGACCAGGGAGTCGCCCGCCAGCGTCGCGAGGCCGGTGACGGTAAAGCCGCCCTGCGACCGGTACTCCCCGTTCAGCGTGACGTTGCCGGTGTAGCGCTGCTGCCCGGTGGTGATGACGCCCGCTGTCAGGATGTTATTGCCGGTCACGACCAGGCTGGCCAGGTTGGCCTGGCCGATCGACACGCTGGTGGTGCCGTTCAGCGTCAAACCGTAGCTCGACGCGATCGCCCCGAGCGAGATGGTGTCGCCGGTCAGCACGGTGTTGCCGGTCAGCACCGGTGCAACCGCGAAGCTCAGCGCGCCTGTGGCGGTGAGGTTGGTGGCGATGTTGGTGCCGGCGGCACCCGCGCCGAAGCTGAGGCTGTTGACCGTGATCGGGCCGGCAAAATCGAGGACACGCAGCGCGTTCAGCGAGATGCTCTCGTTATAGGTGCCGCTCGCGATATGGACGGTGCCGCCCGCGACGACTGCGTCCAGGCCGCCCTGCAGGTTGAGCAGGGTGCGCTGGCTGCCCTGCGCACCCGCCACGCCGGTGACGTCGATATAGGCACGGGTGCGGTTCGCGGCGCTATAGCCCTGGTTGTAGACGGCCATGCCGCCATTCGCCGCGGACAGCGCCAGCAGGCGGGCCTGTTCGGCGAGCGGGGTGTTCGGGCCCAGGGCGCCGTTCGACGCGCCCACCGCGGTGCCGTTCCAGATGCCGTTCAGATAGGCGATGACGCCCCATTCGTTGCCGAATGTACCTTCGCTGTTGCCGGCGATGTTGAGGCTTGAGCCATCGGTATACTGGACCGAGATGGCCGACTTGGTGTTGTCGATCAGGTTGCTGGTCAGCGAGGCATTCGCGTTGCGGCCATCGATCAGGATGCCGTTGCGGACGCCGTGGATGTTGTTGCCGGTGACGGTGACGTTGTCCGCGCCATTGGCGATCACGATGCCGCGCGTGACCGTCGGCCAGGCATAGGTGACATAGCTCTGGTCGGCCGGACCGAAGATCTCGAAGCCCGAGACGGTGACGCCGTCGGCATCGATCACGATGCCGTTGCTGCCGTTGGAGCGGGCGTCGATCTTAGCGCCGGCGGCGCCGATCAGCGACACGCCGTTGGTGGCGATCGTGGTGTTCGCGCCATAGGTGCCGGCGGCGACATTGATCGTGCCACCGGTGCGCACGTCGCGTGCCGCCGCACTGATCGTCAGACCGGGGACGACGGTGAAGATGTTGCTGAAGCCGGTGCCGGTATAGTTCTCGAGCGAGGTGCTGTAGCCGAAGCCCAGGCTGAGCCCGAACGTCGTCGCATCCTGGAGCGTGGTGCGGAAATAGGTGAACTGGCCGCCATTGGCGCGGTGGTCGGTATTGCGGACCGCATAGCCATAGCCGGTCAGGTTGAGCTGGCCGAAGCCCTGGCTGGTCGATTCCAGCTGGGCGAACAGGCCGTTGAATTCCTCGAAATTGTTCGCCGAAGCGGCGATGTTGATGTTGGTGGTCTGGCCGTCATAGCCGCCGGCGCGGTTGGTCTGGTAGAGCGCGACGCCGCCCCAGTTGTTGCCCAGCGTGTGGACGCCGGTCAGCGTGACGTTCGCGCTGTCGGTGATCTGGACGCCGGCACCCTCGGTGTTCTGGCCGTCGGCGGTGAAGTTGGTGACGGTGACGCCCACCGCGCCGTTGATGTCGAGCTCGGCACGGCGCGACCCCTTCACCGTCACGTCGCTGATCGTGACGTTGCTGATGCGCTGGCTCGGCGCATAGCTGATCGGGTTCGGCTGGACCTTGATGCCGTAATTGCCGCCCGAGAGCTGGCTGCCAAGCAGGGTGAAATTGCCGAGCGTCGTGTTGTCGGCATAGACGCCGATCGTGCCGAGACCGCCGCCATCGTCGACGGTGCGGCCGTCGAGGATCGTGCCGGCCTGCGACTGGCCGACCAGCGCGATGCTGCGATCGATCTTGAGCTGCGAGCCGAGCACATAGGTGCCGTCGAGGATCCGCACCGTGTCGCCATTCTGCGCACGGGCGATCGACGCGTCGATCGTGCTGGTGATGCGGATGTCCGGATCGCCGCCCGCCGTGATCGTGGCGCGGGCATTGGCCGAGCTGCCCTCATAGGCGAGCACGCCGCCGCGCAGGAAGCGGTTGCCGTTGTTGCGGAACACATCGTCCCAGGCGAAGGTGCTGCTCAGCAGGCCGACGGTGCGGACGGGGATGTCGACTTCGAAGCTGTTGCCGGTCACCGTCACCGCGCCGGCGTAGAGCTGCTGCCACGGGGTGTTGGGCATATAGCCCTGGATCTGGAAGCCGCGCATGCCGGTGAGGCTGCTGCTCAGGCTGTTGTTCGCGAAGATCCGGTTAGAGGCGTCGGTGGTGCGGCCCGCGCCGCCGGCGACGACGACCATCGCGCTCGCGTAGGTGCCGCCGTAGAACTTGTTGCCGGTGATCGTGAAGCTCTCGAGCCGGGTGCGCGCGAGATCGTTGAAGTCGTCGATATAGAGGTTGGCGGCAGTCTGGTTGCCGCGGTTGTCGATCACCGAGTTGCGCAGGGTGAAGGCGTTGCCGCTCACCTCGACGGTCTTGTTGTCGCCCGCGGCGGCGGGCTTGAAGCCCAGGCCCTCGATGGTGACGCCATTGCCCGAGATGAAGTGCTGCGCGCCGAAGCCGGCCTGGTAGCGCGAGGTGACGAAGGCGGCGACGTCGTCCGCATCGGTGATCGCATTGCCGGCGGCATCGACGCCGCGCAGGGTGATGTTGTCCTTGTAGAGGTAGAGGCCGAAGCTCTGGGCGCCGGCATCGCCATAATAGCCGACGCCGGTTACGCCCTCGAGATAGTCGCCGGGACGGATGGTGACGACCGCGCCGGGGGCGGCTTCGTTGACGGCGGCCTGAATGTTGCGGCTGAAGCTGTGATAGCCGGTCGCCGAATTGTTCGCCCAGGCGCCAGCGCCGATCAGCGTGTTGGCGGCGAGCAGGTCGGCGAAGCCGGCGGTGCCCATCGCCGCGTCGCTGACATAGAGGCCGTTGGCGGTGTAGGCGACGCCGGCCATGTCGAAGGCGTTGCCGGTGATCGTCGCGCCCGCGCCGCGCACGCGCAGCATCGCGCCGAAGCCGCCGGTGGTGGTGGCGAAGCTGTTGCCCGTGATCGTCGAGCCGGCGGAGTCGATGGTCACGCCGGTGTTGAGGCCGGAATCGCCGTTGACGACGTTGTTGGTGAAGCTGATCCCGCCACCCACGCCGCCGCCGCCGAGCGCGACGAGCTGGCGCGAGACGTTGGGCACGGTGAACTGGTCGCCCGTCGCGGGCGCGGCGCCGACATAGGTCTTGCCGCTGATGATGTTGCCGTCGACGACCAGCCCGGTGATCGCATAGCCCCATTCGGAGACCAGGCCGAGATCGCCCGCGGCGAGGATACGGTTGTTGATGATCCGCGAGCCGGTGTTGGTCTGCTGGAGATAGACCGCGCCGGTTTCGCTGCCCGGATTGCCGTTCTCGATGCCGTTGATCGTGAAGCCGCTTAGCGTGGTGTTGCTCGAGCCCGCGGCCAGCGTCACCGTGCCGAGCGCGCCGACATTGGAGATGCCGTTGATCGTGGTGACGTCGCGGCCGGCGCCGAGCAGGCTGATGCCGGTCTTGTTGATAACGACGTTCTCGGCATAGGTGCCGGCGCCGACGCTGATGCTAGCGCCTGCCCGGGCTTCGCGCACCGCGGCGCCGATGCCCAGGCCGGCGACCACGGTGAAACTATTGGTGCCGGTACTGCCGTTCCAGCCTTCGATCGAGCTGCTGGTCGGCGTGCCGAGCGACAGGGCATAGCCGGTCGCGTCGCTCAGGCTGGTGCGGAAGAAGGTGAACTGGCTGCCGTCTGCACGGAAGGCGGTGTTGCGGACGATATGGTCGTAGCCGGCGATGCTCAGCGTGCCCGGATCGTTGATCGCCGAGCTGTCCTGCAGGTACAGGCCGTTCGATTCCGAGAAGGTGTTGTTGCCCTCGATCGTGATCCCGGTGAGCTGCTGGTTGCTGCCGGTCGCGCCGTTCGCCTGATAGAGCGCAAGGCCGCCCCAGGCATTGCCCGAGGTGCTGCTGTTCTTCACCAGCACATTGGCGCTGTCGGTGATCGCGATGCCGTTGCCGGCGAGCGCACCGGTGACGTTGACGTTGTCGATCGTCGCGCCGATCACCGAATTCAGGTCGAGCCCGGTCTTGCGCGAGCCACTGATCGTGACGTTGCGGATCGCGAAATCGTCGATGCGTGCATTGCCGTTGACGTCGCCCGCGCCGACCTCGACCTTGAGGCCATAGGTGGAGGTGGAGACGGCGCTGGGGGCGAGCAGGGTGAAGTCGCCCAGCGTCACCTTGTCGGCATGGACGCGCATGCCGTAGACGCCCAGGCCCGAGGCGTTGAAGATCGTGCCCGCCTCGCTCGTGCCGAGCAGGGTCAGGCTCTTCTGGATGAACAGCGTGTTGGAGAGGGTGTAGGTGCCGTCCGCGATATGGACGGTGCCGCCGGTGACCACGGCGTTGACGCCGGCCTGGACGCTCGCGAGCGTGCCGAGCGGGCTGCCCTGGTTGCTGTCGCTGCCAGTGGTCGAGACATAGGCGGCGGTGCGGTTCGAGGCCGACCAACCCTGGTTCTGCACTTCCATGCCGCCATTGGCGGCGCGCAGCGCGAGCAGGCGCTGCTGTTCGGCGAGCGGGGTGTTGGCGCCGAGCGAACCGGCCGAAGCCAGGATCGTGACGCCGTCGCCCTGCAGGATGCCGTTCAGGTAGAGGTTGATGCCCCACTCATTGCCGTACTGGCCCTGGGTGTTGCCAGCCATCGTGACGTTCGACCCGTCGGTATACTGGACCGAGATCGCCGACTTGGTGTTGTCGATCCTGTTGTTCTGCAGATAGACGTTGGTGTTGCGGCCATCCACGATGATGCCGGTGCGGATGTCGTGGATGTTGTTGTTCAGCAGCTGGACCATGTCGGCATAGCGATTGACGAAGATGCCGCGCGAATAGGTGCTGCCCCAGGCGAAGTCGGTGTAGGCGCTGGTCGCCGGACCCGAGATCTCCAGGTTCTTGATCGTGACGTAATCGCCCGAGACGTCGATTGCGTTCTCGATCCCGCTGGTCCAGCCGATCTTGGCGACACCCTGGCCGTCGATCGTCACGTCGCTTGCGTCGATGCGGACGCCCGAGCTGTAGGTGCCCGCGCCGAGGCTGATCGTGGTGCCGAAGCTGGTCGTGCCGATCACGCCCAGGGCGTCATTGATGAAATTGCCCTGGCCGCGCGTGTCGCTGCCGTTGTTCGAAAGGTTGAGCTTCAGCGCGGTGGCCGTGCTGATCTTGCCGGTGCCATAGATGTGCGGCGCGGTGATGTTCACCGTGCCCGAGGCACCGCTTAGGTTACCGGAGATGTTCACGCCCTGATCCGAGCTGATCAGGATGTTGCGGCTGATGCTGGCGCGGTCGTTCGCGGCCACGGTACCGCGCAGGTTGGCGCTGCCGCCCACCGCCTCAAGCACGATGGTGCCGTTGTCGATCGTGAAGGAATCGACGCTGAGCGTGCCGGTGTTGATCAGATTGTCGACTGCGGCGCCGGCGCTCTTTGCCGACATCTGGATGCGGCCGCCCTCGGCGAAGATCTGGCCATTGTTCTCGACCAGCGCGCTGCTCGCCGGCACGCCGATACTGAGCAGGCCATCGCCGGCCAGATCCAGCGTGAAGGCAGTGCCGCCGCCCAGCTGGACGCGGCCGGCACGCGCGGTGATCACGCCGCTGTTTCGCACCGTCGGCGCGACGAAGGCGGCAAGGCCCAGGCTGCCGGCGCTGATGTTGATATTGCCGTTGACGACGATCGCGCCGGTGGTGGCGCCGGTGATCTCCATATTGCCGCCGGCGGTGAAGGCCGCCTGATCAATGTCGCCGGTGGAGGCGATGAGGCTGCCGACATTGACGTTGGCGGTGCCGGAGAACAGCACGCCGTTCGGGTTGAGGATCGCGATCCGCCCGTTCGCATTGAGCTGGCCGGCGATCTCCGACGGTGCGGCGCCGCTGACCACGCGGTTGACTGCGATCGAGGTGGCGGACGGCTGGACGAAGGTGACGCTCGCGCCCGATCCGATGTCGAAGCTGTTCCAGTTGATCACCGCACGATCGGTGCCCTGGTTGATCGTCATGCTGGTGGGGGTGGGCGTGCCGATCGTCGCCGAGCCGGCAACCACATCACCGCCGGTCGGTAGCGCGGTCGAGGCGAGCTGGGCGCGGGCGGGGTTGGCGAGCATGATCGCCGCGAGGCCCGCGGAAAGCAGCAGCGTCGATCGCTTCAGACGACGAGTGCCCTTGCTGGAGGCAATGGCGGCCTTGGCACTGTGCAGCTTGCTCATATCCCTGATCCCCATTTGGCCGTTCGGGGTGGCCAGCCCGCATTTCTCAAGAACGAACGCGATCGATCGGATCGATCAGAACGACATGCCCACCGAGAAGAAGACCCGGCCGTCCTTGTCGCCGCGCGACGCGACGGGCCGGTTGATCGGCTTGGCGAATTCCACCGAGCCGTTGATGCCTGCGCGCAGCCCCAGGCGGAGGCCGAATCCGGCGGATTCGAGCGAGGCGCGGAGTGGCTCGCCCGGCAGCGGATCGTTCTGGGCGACCCGGCCTGCTTCGTAGAAGCCATAGGGCTGGACCGTGCCGCCCTGGAAATTGCCCGCGTAGAAGACTTCCACCCGCCCGGCGACACCCTTGTCGCCGGTGATCTCGGATGGATCATAGGCATGGGCGAACTGTTCGCCGCCCAGCCCGAACTCCTCGCTCGCGAGCAGGCTCTGCCCGCTATACTGCATCGCGCCGCTCGCCTGGAAGTAGAGCCCTCCGCCCACGCCGTAGGCGAACGACACTTCGGCGTTCACCCGGGTGAATACGCCCGAGCCGGTGGCGCGCGACTTGTCGGGATCGCTGCGCACGGTGGCGCCCAGGAAATCGAGGCCCTGGGTGACCGAGGCGCGGACATTCAGGATCCCGCCCCAGGGCGCGGCATAGTTGCCGAACAGCTCGCCCTGCACGGTTCGGGTGGAATCGTCGAAGATCGGATCAATGACGACGTTGCGCGAGCTGCTGTCGCGGCCGGTGAGCACCAGCCGGCCAAACAGGTTCGCCTCGCGGCTGCGCACGAACGGGTAGCGCGCGGCGATGCCATAGGTGGCGCTGCGGCCGTGCAGGTCGAGCAGGCGCAGCTCATCGCCCGGATGCGTCGCTGCATAGCTGCCGAACATCGTGAGGCGCAGGCCCGAATTGCCGACCGGCTGGTCCCAGGTCGCCGAGAGGAAGCCCAGTTCCTTGTGGATCGGCGCGCTCACCGCGGTGATCGAGATGCGCTCGCCGGCACCGAGCATGTCATTGAACGACAGCCCGCCATAGACCTGGACCGGACCGAGCCAGCGCGAGCCGCGATTGTCTACCGCGACAAAGCCCTCGATCCCCTTGCGCTCCACCGCCAGCGTCAGATCGGCGGCGCCGACTTCGCTGGGGGAGGGGGTGAGCACCGCGCGGGCGTCCACGCCCTGCAGGTCGCGGGCGAGCAGCAGTGCGCGTGTCAGCGCCGCGCCGGAGGTGGGCCGCTCGGCCGCGGCACCGGCCAGATAGCCGCGCAGATAGGGTGCATAGCCGCCGGCATCGCCCTCGATCTTCGTGGCGCCGATATGGCCCTCGACGACCTGCAGCGTCAGCACGCCGCCCTCGATGCGCTGCGGGCCTACCACGGCGCGCGAAAGGACGAAGCCGCGACGACGATATTCGGCGGTCACCGCCTCGGCGAGCTTGAACACCTCGGCTAGCGGCATGTCGCGGTTGAGATAGGGGGCAGCGATCGCGTTGAGCGCGTCGATCGGCACGGCCGTCACCCCTTCGAAGCGGACTTCGCTCAGCCGGACCTGGATCGCGGCTTCGGGCGCGCTCTGTTGGCGGGGCAGCTCGGGCACATCGACCGAGCGGGCGTCGGGTGTCTTGTCTGCCGGGCGGAGACGCTCGTCGATGCGTCCCGGATTCACGGTCTGCTGGGCATGTGCCGCCTGGAACGGCACGATTGCCGCGGCAGCAAAAACAAACAGCCAACAACGCTTGGATTTCATAGCCCGGGCCCCCCTCCCAGTGACATGCAGCCGATCGAAATGTGCCCGAATCGCTTGCAAGCGAGTCGGCTCTTACAATGGGCGGGGCGGACTCAGGAAGACGGACTCGGCGTTAACTATCTAGTATTTGCAATAATGCGTTGATCCATAACGGGACTATTATATTGTTTCTGGATTGTTTCTATTCCGTCTCCAGATAATCAGCAAAAGCATTGTCCCTGTATGCGGTTAAACCAATCGGTAACCATAAATACTAACCATATTCAGTGGCTTATACTTAGTTCCTTGTTAGCCCGGCCTTAGGGGTGGGCGGCGTATCCCGGATCCTGGTTTCAACCGGGGGTTGGGGTTTGCGTCGCGTATCTTCAACGCGGCTGGCGCTTGCCTGGGCGGCGCTGGCATCAGGGCAATCGCCATCCGCCATCGCGGCGGAGGCGCCCGAGTCGCGGGAACGCGCGGAACTCGCCCTGCGCCTTGCCGATGCGCCGCGCTGGACCGATGTGCTGGCCCGGGAGGCCGCTGCGCCCGTCCGTCTTCCCCTCTACTGCAAGATGCCTGCCGACGAACTGCCGGCCGAATGTGGTGCCCAGGGCTGGCGCGCTGCCTTTGCCGGCCTGCGGGGGCTGCCTGCCGCCGACCAGATTGCCGGCGTCCAGGCTGTGGTGAACAAGCTCCCCTATGTCCCGGACCTGGCGAACTGGGGCATGGCCGACCGATGGGAGACGCCCGCCGAGATGTTCGCGCGAGGCGGCGATTGCGAGGACTTCGCGCTGACCAAATATTTCGCGCTGCGCGATCTCGGGCTGCCCGAAGCGGCGATGCGCATCGCGGTGGTGTGGGACAATCAGGATGCCGAGCAGCACGCGGTTCTGTTCGCCGAGGCCGGCGGGCGCAGCTGGGTGCTCGACAACAAGTTCGCCGCAGCCGTGCCCGCGGCAGATGTCGCCAAGCGCTACCGGGTGATCTGGTCGGTCAATCGCGAGGGCGCTCGGCTCGCCGCCGCTGACAGCGGTGAAGGGGAGGGGCCCCGCCTGCGTATTGCGCGCGGGGGCAGGATGCTCGTGCTGCGTACCCGACCGGTCCGTCGCGAGGCGGTCCTGCCGGCGGGCGGACCGCGCATCGAGCTTGCGGTCGCCAGGCCGCGGATGACGGCGGGAATCGCGCGCCTGGGCGCGGCACTGTCGCCGGGGCAGGTTGTGCCTCAGCCGGTTGGTAGCGCTTCCAAAAATCGCGAAAATATCGTGCGAAACGAGCTGATTCGAGCCGGTGAAATTACCGTCCGACACGCCGTGGACATGAAATTTATCTCCTGATTTCAGCTTTCTAACTGTAATCCTCATCCTGGATGTAACAAAATTGAGAACGTTCTTGAGAACGCTCTCAATTTATGCTCTAACCCTCGCATCGGAGCGTAAGACTCCACGGACATGAGGGGTGTTGGAACAGGCTGCCGCGCGCGCCACGAGGCGTCGTCGGCTTGATCTGTCGCTGAAACCGACAGCGTTGTCGGTAAAAGCTCCCCCAGGTTGGATCGGATAAACAAGCACGCCCCTCCGGGCGTGCGCGGCGCCTTTCCGTGCGCCGAAGGGGAGAGGTGAATGCTGTTCAGTCTGCGGCACGTGGCGCGTTCCATGGCGTTGCTCGCCACAACCGCGCTTGCCGGGCCGATAGCGGGTGCGCATGCGCAGGATCCGGTTGCGCCCGCCGCGTCGAACGATTCCGCCGCTCGCCCCTGGGCCGATCCCAAGCTCCCCGCTGCCGCTCGCGCGGAAATGCTTCTCTCTGCGATGACGCTCGAGGAGAAGCTGGCGCTCGTCTACACTTGGTTCCCGCCGCTGGCGAAGGATCCGGCGGCGCCCACCGACATGATCCCCTCGGCCGGTCAGCAGCCGGCGATCCCGCGGCTGGGCATTCCGGCGCTGCGCGAGACCGATGCGAGCCTCGGCGTCGCCAACCAGGTCGAGCAGCGCAAGGGCGATACCGCGACTGCGCTCCCCTCGGGCCTGGCGCTCGCCGCCAGCTTCGATCCCAAGCTCGCTTATGAAAGCGGCGCGATGATCGGCGGCGAGGCGCGGGCGAAGCGCTTCAACGTCATGCTCGCCGGCGGCGTCAACCTGACCCGTGATCCCTGGGGCGGCCGCAACTTCGAATATCTGGGCGAGGACCCGTTGCTCGCCGGCACGCTCGCGGGCGAGTCGATCAAGGGCATCCAGTCCAACCACATCATCTCGACGATCAAGCATTTCGCGCTGAACGCGCAGGAGACCGGGCGCTTCGTGATGGACGCGCGGATCGGCGAGGCGGCGTTGCGGGAGAGCGACCTGCTCGCCTTCCAGATCGCGATCGAGCGCGGCAAGCCGGGCTCGGTGATGTGCGCGTACATGTCGGTGAACGGCGACTTCGCCTGCGAGAATGCCTTCCTGCTCAACACGGTGCTCAAGCAGGACTGGGCCTATCCGGGCTTCGTCATGTCCGATTGGGGCGCGGTGCATTCGACGGTGAAGGCCGCGCGCAACGGGCTCGACCAGCAATCGGGCGGCGAGCTCGACACGCACATGTTCTTCCGCGGCGACCTGAAGAAGGCGGTGGAGAGCGGCGAGCTGCCGATGGCGCGCCTCGACGACATGACGCGGCGCATCCTCAACGGCATGTTCGCCGCCGGTGTGATGGACGCGCCGGTGGTCGATACGCCGCAGCCGATCGACACGGCGAAGAACGCCGAGGTCGCGCAGCGTGCCGCCGAGGCGGGGATCGTGCTGCTCAAGAACGATAGGAATCTCCTGCCGCTGGCCAAGACGGCCAAGCGCATCGTGCTGATTGGCGGCCATGCCGATATCGGTGTGCTCTCGGGCGGCGGCTCGTCGCAGGTGCGCTCGACCGGCGGCATTCCGCTGGAGATTCCGCTCAAGAACGGCCCGGCCGCGTCCTTTGTGCGCGTGACTTGGCACGCGTCCTCGCCGCTTGCGGCGATCCGTGCGCTGGCCCCCAAGGCGCGCGTCGATTTCGTGGATGGCAGCGACCCCGACGCTGCCGCCGCGGCGGCGAGGAACGCGGACCTGGCGATCGTCTGGGCCACCCAGTGGACCACCGAGGCCGAGGACCCCGAGACGATCGACCTCCAGGGCAACCAGAACGCGGTGATCGCCGCAGTCGCTGCCGCCAATCCGAAGACCGCCGTAGTGCTCAACACCGGCGGGCCGGTGCTGATGCCCTGGCTCAAGCAGGTACCGGCGGTGCTCGCTGCCTGGTATCCCGGCCAGCGCGGCGGCGAGGCGGTGGCGCGGGTGCTATTCGGTGACGTGAACCCCTCGGGCCGGTTGCCGATCACCTTCCCGGCGTCGATCGAGCAGGCGCCGCGGCCCAGCGTGCCCGGGTTCGACCAGATCAAGGCCTTGCCCGACCGCGGGCAGGACGTGCGCGCGATCAGGCCCTTCGAGGTCGAGTACAAGGAAGGCTCGGACGTCGGCTATCGCTGGTATGCCCGCCAGGGCGCGCGGCCGGCTTTCCCGTTCGGCTATGGCCTCAGCTACACGCGCTTCGACTACACCAACCTGAAGGTGGAAGGTGGCGTCGCGCTCAAGGTGAGCTTCGACGTCACCAATCGCGGCAAGCGCGAGGGCGCGGACGTGCCGCAATTCTACGTGACGCCGGCCACGGGCGCTCGCCCGCTGCGCCTCGCGGGCTTCGAGCGGGTGACGCTCAAGCCCGGCGAGACGCGCCGGATCACCCTTGTCGCCGAGCCGCGCATCGTCGCGGACTACGACACCGCCCGTCCGGGCTGGCGCGTCGCGGCGGGAACCTATCGTGTCGCGATCGCGCGGGATGCCGGCCAACCGGTGCTCACGGGCGCGGCGGATTTGCAGGAGCGCCGGCTGGCGCCCTGACAGGACAGCACCGGGTGAGGCGCGCGTAGATGCGTCAGGGTGCAGAACAGAGTGGGAGGACGAAGGGAATGAAGGGAATATCCAGTGTGATGGCCGGCTTGCTGGCGTCGACCGCCTTGGTCGCGCCGGCATGGGCCCAGGACACGGCAGCGGCCGTGCCGCAAGACACGGGAGCCGGGGTCGCCGATCAGGGTGAAGAGATCGTCGTCACCGGTATCCGCGCCTCGCAGGCCAAGTCGGTCGATATCAAGCGCAACGCGACGTCGATCGTCGACGCGATCTCGTCGGAAGACATCGGCAAGCTGCCGGACGTGACGATCGTCGATGCGCTGCAGCGCATCTCGGGCGTCCAGATCCAGCGCAGCGCGGGCGAAGGCTCGACGGTCAACATCCGCGGCCTGCCGCAGGTGATCACGCTGCTCAACGGCGAGCAGTATCTGAGCCCGGGCAATCTCGGCACCGCGCAGCCCAACCTCAACGACATCCCGGCACAGCTGATGAACGCCGTGGTCGTCTACAAGTCGCAGGACACGCACAACGCGCTGTCGGGCATCTCGGGCACGATCGACCTGCGGACGCGGCGGCCGTTCGATATGAAGGAAGGATTCGTATTCTCGGGGCAGGGTGAGTATGCGCGCGGTGGAAACACCAAGCACAACGACTATCTGTTCAGCGGCCTGGCCAGCTGGCGCAACGACCGCATCGGCGCGATGGTCGGCGCGACCTATAGCCGCAACCGCCTGGGCAACAGCTATGCCGGCATCGGCGGCGGCGTGTTCGGCAACAACGACTGGGGCGGCTCGGGCGCCAACTGGATCTCGCCGCACGGCTATGAATTCTTCAACCGCGAAGTCGAGCGCACCCGCTTCGGCATCAACGGTGCCCTCCAGTTCAAGATCGACGAGGACTGGACCGTCACCGGCGAGGTGTTCCACACCGAGCTGACCGAGCACAACCGTGCCGCCGGCATCAACATCTCGAACCGCTGGAACGGCCTGGGCTGGACCACGCCGACCGACAGCGCGCCCTCCGGCCAGACCGCCGGCAACGGCCAGCCCTGGCTCGACGTCAACCAGTATGACCTCAATGTCTGGTGGTTCAACTCGTTCTCGGTCAACCGGACCGCGAAGGAGCACTCGACCAACTACAATCTGCAGATCGACTACGACAAGGACAACTTCAAGTTCAGCGCCCGCGCGCTGAAGTCCAACGCCAACATGCGCAGCATGAACGGCCAGGTGCAGGGCGACCTGAGCAACTGGCAGTACGGCGCCAACCGCGCCTTCGGTCTGTTCCGCAACCCGGCCGACCGCACCCGTGGCCCGTTCTACCCGGCGAACATCGCGTCGCAGTACCCGGCGTCGCAATATTCGAACGGCGTGGTCGGCTCGCGCGGCGGTCGCTACATCAACCCGAACCCGCTGGGCTATGGCCAGGACCCGCAGCTCCATCTCGACCTGCGCGGTTCGAACCCGGCGATCAGCGGCTTCGACACCCCGATCTCGGGCGGCCTGGGCGCCGGCAAGACGCTCAAGGACTATATGGCCAATCTCGACAGCTATGCCGTCGCGGCCTTCTCGTCCGAGGGCAACCAGGAGAACAGCGCGAACCTGGGCGTCTTCCGCGCCGACGGCAGCTATGAGTTCGACGAGGGCGGCCTGTTCGGCCTGCTCAACCGCGTCGATGTCGGCGTGCGCCGTTCGGACCGCCAGACCCAGATCCGCAACTTCCACCTCTTCTCGAACTTCTATGGCGGCAACGGCGCCGCGGTTCCGGAAGGCTGTCTCGCGCAGTGGAAGGCGATCGACGTGGTGATGGACAACGCCCAGTGCTCGGCGGGCGAGTTCGTCTCCAACCCGGCGTACAATGCGGCGAACCCGATCGCGACGGCACCGTCGAGCTGCGGCGCGGCGACCGTGGCCAACACCCCGACCTGCTTCCAGGGCTATACCGTCAACCGGCCGACCAAGCTCAATGCCTATACCCCGGTCTATTTCCAGACCAACTGGGGCGGCGTGGTCAACGGCATGCCGGGCCTCTGGGTGGTCGATCCCAAGGCGTTCGACGACGTGAAGGCGTTCCAGGACAAGGTGTTCGGTCCGTCGACCGAAGTCACCATCCCGGGCAACACCTACGACGTCGACCTGGTCGAGGAGAGCGCGTATCTGGCGACCGCCTGGTCGAGCGGTGCGTTCAAGGCCAATCTCGGCCTGCGCGTGGTCAACACCAAGCTGACCGTGAAGCAGAACCTGACCGGCGACACCCGCGCTTATGGTGACACCAACCTGGACGTGGGCGACGTGGTCTCGCGCCGCTCGTACCTGGACTGGCTGCCCACGGTGACGCTGTCGTACGACTTCAGCCGCCAGTTCCGCGTCCGTGCGGCCTTCGCCAAGACGATGATCCCGCTGGATCTCGGCAACTATGGCGGCGGCCTGACCATCTCGACCGCGGACTCGCCCTGCTCGGGCACCCCGGCTCCGACGGACGCGCCCTGCGGCGTGCGCCAGGTGACCGGCGCCAGCTCGAGCGGCAACCCGAACCTCAACCCGTGGCGTTCCAACAACTACGACGTCAGCCTGGAATATTATCTGGGCCGGGCCTCGCTGTTCAACGTCGGCGCGTTCAAGCTGGACATCAACAGCTTCGTCCAGAACCGGACGACGCCGTGCGCCGGCCGCTTCCCGGACGGTGACGGCGTGGTGCGCCGCTGCGTGCCGATCTCCCAGCCCGAGCAGGGCACGGGCGGTTCGCTGCAGGGCGTGGAAGTCGGTGCGAAGATCGCGTTCAGCGACTTCATCGGCAGCGGCTTCTTCCGCAACTTCGGTATCGACGCCAACTACACCTATTCGGACAGCAAGCAGAACAGCCGTGCCCTGAACGGCGAGCGCTTCCCGTTCCCGGATAACTCGAAGAGCCAGGTCAACCTGGTCGGCTGGTACCAGGATGATCATATCCAGCTGCGCGTGGCGTACAATTACCGCACGCCGCGCCTGTCCTCCACCTTCGGCGGTATCGCGATCTACCAGGATACCGCCCAGTATGTGGACGCGAACCTGACCTACAACATCAACGATGCCTTCGCATTCTACGTGAACGGCTCGAACATCTTCGGTGAGCGCGAGCGCTATTACTTCCAGTTCGACGAGGACTCGAAGCAGTATCACTCGCAGAACCGCTTCGAGCCGCGTTACTCGGCGGGCGTCCGCGTCCGCTTCTAAGAGCCAACCCTCCTGGGCCGGCAGTTCCCATGGACTGCCGGCCCATTTTTCCGGAGGACGCGCGGGCGGTTTCGCTTGCGATACCGTTACCAAGACGATCAGATACCATCATGAAGGACGGGGGTATGGCCAGCGGCGCGATCGAGCGTGTCGTCATCGTCGGCGGGGGCACCGCCGGCTGGATGGCGGCGGCTGCACTGAGTGCGTATCTGGCGGGAACGGGCACCCGGATCACCCTGATCGAAAGCTCGGAAATCGGGACGATCGGCGTCGGCGAGGCGACGATCCCCACCATCCGCCGTTTCTATGCGCAGCTCGGCATGGGCGATGCCGAAGTGATGCGTGCCTGCGAGGCGACCGCCAAGCTGGGCATCCGCTTCGTCGACTGGAAGCCCGGCACCAGCTTCGTCCACCCGTTCGGTCGCTTCGGGCAGGACTTGCGCGGCATCGATTTCCATCATTTCTGGCTGAAGGCCCACGCCGCCGGCCAGGCCGCGCCGCTAGAGGAATATTCGCTCGGCGCGATGCTCGCGCGCGAAGGCCATGCCAGCGTGCCGCTGCCCAATCCGCCGAGCCAGCTCTCGGTGTTCGACTGGGCGCTCCATTTCGACGCCGCGCGGTTCGCCGCGCACATGCGCGACTATGCCGAGCGCAGCGGCGTCACCCGGATCGACGCGAAAATCACCGACGTCTCGCTGCACGGCGAGACCGGCTTCATCGAGAGCGTGACGCTGGGCAGCGGCGAGAAGGTCGCGGGCGACCTGTTCATCGACTGCTCGGGTTTCCGTGGCCTGCTGATCGGCGAGGCGCTGGGTGTCGGCTACCAGGACTGGTCGCACTGGCTGCTGTGCGACGGCGCCTTCGCGGTGCAGAGCGAGCGGGTAGGGGAGCCGCCGAGCTGCACCACCGTCACCGCGCGTAGCGCCGGTTGGCAATGGCGCATTCCGCTGCGCAGCCGAGAAGGCAATGGCATCGTCTTCTCGAGCAATTTCCAGAGCGATGACGATGCGCGGGCGGAATTGCTCGCCAATGTCCCCGGCAAGCCCACAATGGAGCCGCGCCGCCTGCGCTTCACGCCTGGCCGCCGCGAGGTCGCCTGGGCGAAGAACTGCGTCTCGCTGGGCCTTGCCTCGGGCTTTCTCGAGCCGCTGGAATCGACCAGCATCGCGCTGATCGAGACGGGTATCGAGCGGCTGAAGCAGCTCTTCCCCGACAAGGGCTTCGATCCGGCGGTGATCGCGGAATACAACACGCAGTGCGCCGAGGAGATGGAGCGCGTCCGCGACTTCATCATCCTGCACTATAACCTGAGCACGCGCGAGGGGCCGTTCTGGCAGGCCTGCCGGGAGATGAGCCTGCCCGACACGCTGACCGCCAAGCTCGACCTTTGGCGCGCGCGCGGCGCGTTCATCCGCTATCGCTGGGAGATGTTCCACCCCGCTTCCTGGCTCGCCATCTATGGCGGGTATGAGCATGTGCCCGAGCGGATCGATCCCGCCGTCGCCGCGGTCGAAATGCCCGAGCTGGCCCGTGCGCTGGAGCAGATGCGGGCCGCGGTCGCGCGTACCGTCTCGGACACGCCCACCCATAGTGAATTCCTCGCGACGGTAGATGCTGCCGCCGCCGAGCCCCTGAGGACGCCCGCATGAAAAACCCCGACGCGCTGCGCAAGGTCTGCATCGTCGGCGGCGGTACCGCCGGCTGGATCGCCGCCGCGGTGATGGCGCATCACATGAAGGGCAAGCTCTTCGAGATCGAACTGGTCGAGAGCGACGATATCGGCACGATCGGGGTGGGGGAGAGCACGATCCCGCCCTTCATGGAGCTGATCGCCAAGCTCGACATCAACGAGCAGGATTTCATCCGCGAGGTGCAGGCCAGCTTCAAGCTGGGGATCGAGTTCAAGGACTGGTACAAGAAGGGCGAGCGCTATTTCCATCCGTTCGGCGATGTCGGCCAGCGGATCGAGCTGAGCGACTTCTACCAGGTCTGGCGCAAGGCGACGCTGAACGGGCATGACTTCCCGCTCCAGGACTTCGCGCCTGCCAGCGTGATGGCGCGGGAGGGGCGGTTCATGCTGCCGTTCAAGGCGCAGCGCACCCCGATCGCCGGCGCCTCCTATGCGCTGCACGTCGATGCCAAGCGTGTCGCCCAGTTCCTGCGCGGCCATGCCGAGGCGCGCGGCGTGAAGCGGACCGAGGGCATCGTGACCGACGTCGCGCTCGACGATCGCGGCTTCGTCTCGACGCTGACGCTGAAGGATGGGCGCACGGTCGATGCGGACTTCTTCATCGATTGCTCGGGCTTCCGGGCGCTGCTGATCGAGAAGACGCTCGGCACCAAATTCAACGACTGGTCCAACTATCTGTTCTGCGACCGGGCCATCGCCGCGCAGACCGAGAATGTCGGCCCGCCGCGACCCTATACGCTGGCCGAGGCGCAGGATGCCGGCTGGCGCTGGCGCATCCCGCTCCAGCACCGCACCGGCAACGGCCATGTCTTTTCCTCCGAGTTCATGAGCGACGAGGAGGCGGCGCGCATCCTTCTGGAGAAGGTGGAGGGCGAGGTGGTCGCCGGGCCGATGGTGGTGCCGTTCCGGACCGGCGTGCGTGAGCAGATCTGGCACAAGAACGTGCTGTCGCTCGGCCTTGCCTCGGGGTTCATCGAGCCGCTCGAGAGCACCGCGATCCACCTGATCTATCGCGGTATGGACTTCTTCTTCCGCTTCCTGCCCGATCGCCACTGCGATCCGGCGCTGGCGGACGAATATAACCGGCGCATGGTGGCGGACTATGTCGAGATCCGCGACTTCATCGTGCTCCACTATTGCACCACCGCGCGCGACGACACGCCGTTCTGGCGCAAGGTGCGCGACATGGAATGGCCGGACAGCCTGAGGGAGCGGGTGGAGCTGTTCCGCGCCAACGGCTCGCTGCGCGAAGGGTTGGACGAGCTGTTCCGCTCGGTCAGCTGGTTCTCGGTACTCGACGGCATGGGCATCCGCCCGCGCACCTATCACCCGCTGGTCGACCGGATCGACGAGGCGACGCTCTATGCCGGGCTCGACCAGGCGCGCGCGCAGCTCGCCGGGTTCGTCCAGCAGCTGCCGACGCAGCAGCAGTTCATCGACGCGCATTGCCGCGCCGAGAAGGTCGATCTCGCGCGGGCTGCCCGGTCCGCCATGGCTGCCGGGGCCTGATGCAGAAGAAGCGCGCGATCACGATCAAGGACGTGGCGGCCGAGGCGGGAGTCTCGCTGCAGACGGTGAGCCGCGTCATCAACAAGGGGCCGAACGTCACCCTGGGCGTGCAGGAGCGAGTGAAGGCGGCGATCGACAAGCTGGGCTATGTGCCGAGCCTCGCCGCGCGGCGGCTGGGCGGCTCGCGCTCCTATCTGGTCCTTGCCTTCAACGACGAGCGGCCGACGCTCGAGGGCTGGCAGTCGCGGCGCGGCAACGACTGGGTCGACCAGATGCTCTATGGCGGCATGCTCAAATGCGCCGAGCATGGCTATCGCATGCTGTTCGAGCTGGTGGATTCGCATTCGGACCAGCTCGAGGCGCAGGTCCAGGCGGCGCTCTCGGCGCTGCACCCGGACGGCGTGATCCTCACCCCGCCGCACAGCGACGATACGCGGATCACCGATTTGCTCCACCGCAACGGGCTGATCTTCGCGCGGCTGGGCTCGCACCGTGAAGGCGAGGGTTTCGCCGTGTACATGGACGACGAGGCGGCGGCGCGCCGGGCGACCGAGCATCTGCTCGATCTCGGCCACACCCGCATCGCCTATGTCCAGGGGCACCCTGAGTACGCGATGAGCCCGGACCGGCTGCGTGGCTTCACCAGCGCGATCGAGGCGCGCGGGCTCGAGGTCGAGCCCGCCTATCTCCAGCCGGGCGACTTCACCTATGAGGCCGGCGTCGACGCGCTCAATGTGCTGGCCCGGCTCGACGTGCCGCCGACCGCAGTGCTGGCGAGCAGCGACGAGATGGCGCTGGGCGTGCTCCATGCCGCCGGGCCGCTCGGCCTGTCGGTCCCGGGCGACCTGTCGGTGGTCAGCTTCGACGACACGCCGACGGTGCGGATGAGCGTGCCGGCGCTCACCGCGATCCGCCAGCCGATCGCGGCGATGACCGCGCGGGCGGCCGAGCTGCTCATCCAGGGCAAGGCGCGCGGCGAGGTGGCGAACGACCATCACCTGCTGCCCTTCGATTTCGTCGTCCGTGAATCGACCGCGCCGCCGCGGCGTTGACCGGGGGGCGGGGCACGGCGTTGACTTGGTTCCCGTTGGGAACGATGCTCCGGCGTCCATGCAGTTCACTTCGCCAGGCCGCGGCTTCATCCTGCTCTACGCGCTGGCCTATGCGGGCATGTTCGTCAGCTTCATGCCGTTCGTCATGGTGCTGCTGCCGCTGAAGGCGGCGCAGGCGGGCGGGGGGCATGCGGTGCAGCTGCTCAGCGCCGGCGCATTGGGCGGGGCGGCGGTGGCGAGCGTCACCAACATCCTGTTCGGTGCGCTGAGCGACCGGACGTTGCGCAAGCGGGGCACGCGGCGGCCGTGGATCGCGGCGGGGCTTGGGGTGCTCAGCCTCTCCTATGGCCTGTTGCTCGTCGCCGCGGATCCGGTGAGCCTGTTGCTCGCGGTCACCTGCATCCAGATCGGCATCAACATGATGTTCGCGCCGGTCGCCGCGGTGATGGCCGATGCGATACCCGATGCGCAGAAGGGCATGGTCGCGGGCCTGACCGGCGTCGCCCATCCGATCGGCGCGCTCGCGGCGGTGCTGATCACCCTGCCCGGGCTGGGCGGAGACGCGGTGCGCTATGCCTTGCTGTGCCTGTTGTTCATCGCGCTGACCGTGCCATTCCTGTTCCTGGCGCGGGAGAACCCCGTGCCGCTGCCGCCGCCGCCGGCACCGCAGTTGGGGCGGCGGCGCTTCGACTTCGTCCTCGCCTGGGCCTCGCGCATCCTGTTCCAGGTCGCGGGCAACGGCCTGGCGACCTATGGCTTCTTCTACTTCCTCGCGGTGCTCGACCGGGAGGACATCAGCAAGACCAGCGTCGAGGCCAATCCGATCGTCGCGACGATGACCGGATCGACGATCGTCGCGGTGCTGCTCACCCTGCTGGCAGGCCGGCTGTCGGACCGGATGATGCGCCGCAAGCCGTTCCTGGCCGCGGGTGCGGTGGGCATGACGGCGGGGCTCTGCGTGATGGCGTTTGCCGGGAGCTGGGGCACGGCCGCGATCGGCCATGCGCTGGCCCTGTCGGGGCTGTGCGTGTTCCTGGCGATCCATTCGGCGATCGCGATGCAGCTGCTGCCGTCGCCCGAGCATCGCGGCCGCGACCTGGGCATCCTCAACCTCACCAACACGCTGCCGGCAATGGTTGCGCCGCTGCTCGCGCTGGCGCTCGCGCCGGAGAAGACCGGCTATATGCTGTGGCTGCTGATCCTCGCGCTCGGCACGCTTGCGGGCGGCGCGGTATCGCTCTGCATCCGGACGCAGGATTAGCGCCGGGCGAGCAAGAGACGGGCGGGCCCTTCGACCCGCCCGGTCCGGAACTCAGTGCACCGGCTCGCCGGCGCTCGAATTGCGGTCGACCTTGGCGGTCATGCCGGTCGCGTCGGCATCGTCCTGGGTCTGCTCGTCGGCCGAGAGATCGGGCGCGGTCGGCGCGGTCGTGTCGGCGGTGGTGGCGTTGGTCGTCGCCGGTGCCTCGACCGGCTGGTCGATCGTGACGTTCGAGAAGCTCTCCGGCTCGCCGATGTTCGCGACGACGGTTTCGTTGGTCGTCTCTTCGGTCTTGTTGCCACCGCATGCGGCGAGCGACAGGCCGGCGACGGCGATCAGCAGAATATTGCGGGTCTTCATTCCTATTTCCCCTTCTTTCAGCGTGCGGAAACGGCGGCCGCGGTAATCGCGGAGCGTTTCTCGATCTTTGCCGCGAGATCCTTATCCCAGCCATAGGGATCGCCGCGGAAGTTCATCGTGCCGTTCGCATTGGCGAAGGCGGTCCAGTAGAGCAGGTACACCGAGACCTGGTCCTGCGGCTGCAGGCTCACCCGCAGCGTGTCGCCCTTGGAGAGGGCGGCGTTGATCTGCTCGGGCTGCCAGTTCGGATCGTTGCGCAGCAGCAGCTGGGCGAGCGGACCCGGCTTCTCGAGGCGGACGCAGCCATGGCTGGCCAGGCGGCTGAAGCTCGCGAAGGTCGACTGCGACGGCGTGTCGTGCAGGTACACCGCATAGTTGTTCGGGAAATCGAACTTGTAGCGGCCGAGCGCGCTGCGCGGACCGGGCTGCTGCTGCAGGCGGCGGTTCGCGCCGGTGCCGATGATCTTGTAGCCCTGCGCCTTCAGCGCCGCTTCGCCCTTGGGCCACAGCTCCTTCTGGGCGATACCCGTCGGCACGTTCCAGGGCGGATTGAGCACGATCGAGTGGATCTTCGACTGGAGCATCGGCGTCTCGTTGCCCGGACGCCCGGTGACGGCCTTCATCGACGCGATCGGGGCATCGCCCTCGAACACGGTGAGCACTGCCGCGGCGATGTTCACCTGGATGCGCTTGGCCGGCAGCTCGCTCGGCAGCCAGCGCCAGCGCTCCATGTTCGCCATGATCTGGCCGACACGGTCCTGGGCGGGCACGTTGAGCGCGCCGAGCGTGCCCGACGACACCACACCGGTGGGGTTGAGCCCGTAGCGACGCTGGGCGCGGATCACAGCTTCTTTCAGATCGGCGTCGAACTTGTCGCCGGTGGCGGCCACCTGCGTATCCTCGACCGCCAGCCGCTTGCGCAGCGCCGCGACGCGCGCGCCGCTGGCGCCGATGGCAAGGTCCGCACCGGCCGGGAGCGTCTGCCAGCCGCCCTTGGCGACGATCTGGCGATAGGTGGCCAGGCCCTTCTGGAGCGTGTCATAGCCGGCCCAGGGCGGCGGCAGGTCGCGCAGCCAGGCGCCGACACGGTTCTGCTTCACCGCTTCGGCAAAGGCGGGCAGGGGATCATAGGCCGCGGGCTTCAGGCCCCAGTTCGGATCGAAATCGGCCTCGGCGAGCCGGCCCGAATGCACCGCGCGGGCATAATCGAGCGCGGCGCGGACCAGCGTGTCATTGTCCTTGAAGCTCGGCACCGGATCGCCGACGCGGCGCAGGCCCTGGGCGAAACCGGCCTCGTTCAGGATCGGCGCGAGCTCGGCCGCCTGAGACGGGCTCAGCGTGGGCAGCACGACCGGGGCGTTCGGGATGAACGGCGGCACGGGCACCACCGGGAGCGAGGGCGTGGATTGTGGCGCGGGCGCGACCTGTTGCGCGACGACAGGCGCCGCTATGCCGGCAATCGCCGCAGTCCATATCGCCCGACGGGCGAAGCGGCCCGAAAACACTTTGTTCACTCGCAAATCTCCCTCGCGACCGCCCCGATACGCCGGGCGACCTGAATCGCAGCCTGCTATTAAGCCAAAGGGGCCGCATGTGGCGAGCGTCGAATTTAGTAGTTTCATCGACGTAACTTGACAGTGGCAACGTTGTCGGACCAGTTTCCCTCCAACGCCCGCCGTGGCAAGGAGCGGGCGACGTCCGCAGGGAGAGGTTTCTTGGCATCTACACGTTCCACACAGACGACGCTGGCGTTCGCCGCCGTCACAACCCTGTTCTTTGCCTGGGGTTTCATCACCTCGCTGGTCGACCCGCTGGTCGCCGCGGTGAAGGGCATCTTCACGCTCACTGACTTCCAGGCCCAGGCGAGCGCCTTCGCGTTCTTCTTCGCCTATTTCGTCGTCTCGATCCCGGCCTCGGCGCTGGTTTCGCGGCTGAAGGCGGTGCCTTCGATCATCGCCGCGCTGATCACGATGATCGCAGGATGCCTGATCATGCTGACCGCCGCCAACGCCGCCAATTACTGGCTGGTGCTGCTCGGCCTGTTCGTGATGGCCAGCGGCATCACCGTGCTGCAGGTGGCGGCGAACCCGCTCGCGGCGGCGCTGGGTGACCCGAAGGGCAGCCATTTCCGCCTGGTGCTCAGCCAGACCTTCAACTCCTTTGGCACCTTCCTGGGACCGCTGCTCGGTGCGCACCTGTTCCTGCAGGGCGTCGAAGTGAAGGAAGGCACCGTGATCACGCCGGAGATTCGTGCCCAGGCGCTGCACGGCATCGATTCCGCCTATTTCTGGATCTGCGGCCTGATCGCCGCGCTGGCGGTGTTCTTCTTCCTCAGCCGCCGCGTCGTGACCGAGGCCGCTCCGGCACCGGCCGCGAGCAGCGACGGCCTGTTCGCCGCCTTCTCGTCCAAATGGGCGCTGTTCGGCGGCCTTGCCATCTTCCTCTATGTCGGCGCCGAAGTGTCGATCGGCACGCAGATGGCGCTGTTCCTCAACTCGAACGCGATCTGGGGCCAGTCCGACGCCGCCTTCAGCGTGCCGCTGCTCGGCTATGCAATGGGCAGCGACGGCGTGCTGGGCGTCTCCCTGCAGGAAGCCGGCAAGGCGGTCGCCTTCTACTGGCTCGGCGCAATGGTCGGTCGTGCGGTCGGCTCGGGCCTGCTCACCGTGGTGAAGGCGCACAAGCTGCTCGCGCTGTTCACTGCGATCGCTGCTGCCATGTGCCTCTATGTCTTCGCGGTTGGCGGCGTCACCGCCGGCTTCGTCGCGCTCTCGATCGGCCTGTTCAACTCGATCATGTTCCCGGTGATCTTCACGCTCACCCTGGAGCGCTCGACCGCCAGCGCCGAATCGACTTCGGGCCTGCTGTGCACCGCCATCGTCGGCGGCGCGATCCTGCCGCTGCTGGTGGGCCTGGTCTCGGGTTCGCATGGCTACAGCTTCGCGCTTATCGTGCCGGCGCTCTGCTATGTCGCGCTCTGCTTCTTCGCGATCGCTGCCGGCCGTGCGCCGACGGTCCGCGCCGAAGGCGAGGTCTCGTCGATCCACTGATCGGGGAAGTTCCGTTCACTTGCCGCCGGACCCCGGATACTCCCCTCCGGCGGCAAGGAACGAACTGGTGCGCGAACGCTGTCCAAACGCGGCGCCGTCATTCGCGCACAATGTCGGCCCGATCCCCTAAACGGCCGCTTCCAGGAGAACTTGCGGGCTTTTCTTCGGGAAAGCCGGCGGGCTAGTGTCCCCGGTATCCGTTCGATGCCGGAGACGCCTGAGATGCCGATCGTCCGCCGCGGGTTCCTTGCCGGAGCCCTGTTCCTTCCCGCCGCCGCCCGTGCCGCTCAGGCGGAGGAAAGCTGGGAGGACAAGCACCAGCGCCAGCTCAAGGAAGACTGGCCCTGGCTCGGCCGCTATGCTGCGGACAATGAAAAGCTGATCGCCTCGGGCCGGAAGGTCGACATCGTCTTCATGGGCGATTCGATCACCGAGGGCTGGGCATCCAAGCATCCCGCCTTCTTCACCTCCGGCCGTGTCTGTCGTGGGATCAGCGGCCAGACCACGCCGCAGATGGTACTGCGGATGATGGCCGACGTGATCGCGCTCAAGCCGCGGCTGGTCCATATCATGGCCGGCACCAACGACATCGCCGGGAACACCGGCAAGATCACGCTCCAGCAGAGCTGCGACAATCTCCGCATGATGACCGAGCTGGCCCAGGCGAACGGCATCAAGGTGCTGCTCGGCTCGGTGCCGCCGGCGGATCATTTCCCCTGGCGACCCGGCCTCGAGACGGTGCAGCCGATCCGGATGATCAACCTGTTCCTGCAGCGCTATGCCGGCCGCGCTCGTGCGACCTATGTCGACTATACCGGCGTGCTGGCGACGGAAGCCGGGGCGATGAAGCCGGGCATGGCCTATGACGGGGTGCATCCCACCGAACAGGGCTATGCCGCTATGGAAAGCGTCCTCGCGCCGGTGCTGAAGGCGCACAAGGCGTGAGGCTCGTCCTGGTCGCGCTGGCGCTGCTCTCGGCGGCGCCTGCTTCCGCGCAGCAGATCCTCACCGCCATTTCACCCGACGGCAGCAACCGGATCGCGATCCAGCTCAACGGCTCGGGCACGCCGACCTATGCCGTTTCGCGCAGTGGCAATCTGGTGATTGCGCCGTCGCCGATCCTGCTCGATCTCGATACCGACACGCTCGGCTATAATCTCGCCATCACCGGATCGGAGACCGCCAGCGCCGATGCGCGCTACCCGATCGTCGCGGGCATCGCATCGGAAGGGCGCGATCACTACAACCAGCTGACCGTCCATTTCCAGGAGCGGGGCGGGGCGAAGCGCAAGCTCGACATCGTGCTGCGTGCCTATGACGACGGCGTGGCGTTCCGCACCGTCGTGCCGGTCCAGCCCCAGACCGCTGCCGCGATCATCCGCTATGAGCGCACGGGCTTCTATTTTCCGCCGACCTACAAATGCTGGGGCTTCAATGTCGGCAAGTTCGGATCGAGCCATGAAGGCGAGTTCGACCCCGTAGACCTGCCGCATGTGCGCGACCACAATCTCTTCGATCTCCCCTTTGCCTGCGAGACCGGCAAGGCCGCCTTCGCGATCACCGAGGCCGATCTGCTCGACTTCGCCGGCATGTACCTGACGGGTCGCGGCGATGGCGGGCCCGGGTTGCAGCTCAAGCTCTCGCCGTCGCTCGACGATTACCGGATCGCGGTGCACACCCGCATCGGCAGCCCGATCGTCACGCCGTGGCGCGTTGTGATGCTCGCCGACCAGCTCGGCAAGCTCAACGAGAGCACCCTGGTCACCAACCTCTCCAGCCCGAGCCGGATCGAGGACACCAGCTGGATCAAGCCAGGCCTGACCAGCTGGGACTGGTGGAGCGGCCCGTCGATCGCCGCGCTTCCCGGCCAGCGCAGCACCACAGCGGTCGCCAAGGCGCTGATCGACTTCGCTGCCGCCAATGGCCTGCCTTATTCGATGATCGACGAGGGCTGGTACGCCGGCGCCGGCGGGGGCGGGGTGCGTCGCCCGGGCGTCGACATCACCAAATGGGCCGATGCGATCAACCTCCAGGAAGTCGCCGACTACGCAAAGTCGAAGAAGGTCCGGCTCTGGGTGTGGATGCACTGGCAGGCGCTCGACGACCAGCTGGAGGACGCGCTGACGCTCTACGAGAAGCTCGGTATCGCGGGCATCAAGATCGACTTCATGGACCGGGACGACCAGTGGATGGTCAACTGGTACACCCGCACGCTCGGCGCTGCCGCGCGCCATCACCTGATGGTCGATTTCCACGGCGCCTTCCCCCCGCGCGGGCTGGCGCGCACCTGGCCGAACTTCATGACCCAGGAAGGCGTGATGGGGGCCGAGTACAACAAGTGGAGCCGGCGGGCGACCTCGCGCCACAATGTGATGCTCGCCTTCACCCGCGGGCTGATCGGCCCGATGGACTATACCCCCGGCGGCTTCCGCAACGTGACGCCGGCCGAGTTCCGCATCCGCGGCGACCTGCCCTTTGTCCAGACCAGCCGCGCGCACGGGCTGGCGATGTACGTCGTCTTCCTCTCGCCGATCGGCGCGGTGTCGGACAGCCCGGACACCTATGCCGCGAGCCCCGCCGGGTTCGACTTCATCAAGGCGGTGCCGGCGAGCTGGGACGAGACGCGCTATCTCGCCGGGGAGACCGGCGAGTATATCGTCCTCGCCCGCCGCAAGGGCAGCCGCTGGTATCTCGGCGCGATGAACAGCGAGACCGCGCGCACGGTCACCGTATCGCTGGACTTCCTCGGCAAGCGGGGCGGGGCGATGCGGCTGTGGACCGACGGTGCCCGGCCCGACACGCCGATCGTCACCGAGAAGCGGGTAGCCGATGGCGAGACGCTGACGCTCGATCTCGCCGCCAATGGCGGGGCCGCGGCGATATTCGAGAAATAGGGGTTTCAAAACTCATACAATTGATGTTAGCCTCCTCCGAAAGAGGAGAGGGTGATGCGGATCACGCGTAGGGACGTCGGCATTGCCGCGGTCGCGATCTTGTGCGGTTGGGGTGCGGGTGCGCTCGCCCAGCAGCGCAATGTCCTCGGCCCGGCGGTGTGGGACTGGAACAAGCTGGCGGTGAAGAAGACCGATGTCGGCGCGATCCGCGATCTCGTCCGCCAGCCTACCGCGACGCTCGATGAGCTGGAAATGCACGTCACTACGCTCAACCCGGGCCTGGCCTCGCATCCGCCGCACACCCATCCCAATGAGGAGCTGGTGATCATCGACGCCGGCACGGTCGAGACGCTGTCGGGCGGCAAATGGGAACGGCTCGGGCCCGGATCGGTGATCTTCAACGCTTCCAATTCGCTGCATGCGCTGCGCAATGTGGGCGACACGCCGGCGACCTATCACGTGATCAACTGGAAGACCGCCGCCACGCCGGCCAAGTGACAGGAGAGCACGAGATGGACCGTCGATCGATCCTCGGCATTGCCGGCATTGCCGCGATGCTGCCCCCCGAAGTCCTCGCCCAGTCGCAGAGCTCGGGCAATGCGCCCTCCGAGAATGCCGCGCCCGTTGGCCCGGAGCCGGGGGTGAAGCATCGGATCGATTTCGGGGTGATCGGGCTCGACCACGCACATATCTATTCGATGACCGACGCGATGATCCGCGGCGGCGGCGTGCTCAAGGCGTTCTTCTCGGCCGATCCGAAGCAGGTCGACACCTTCCGCAAGCGCTATGGCAACACCGTGAAGCTGGCGCGGAGCGAGGACGAGATCCTCGGCGACAAGTCGATCAGGCTGATCGTCGGCGCGCCCATCCCGGATCTGCGCGCGCCGCTCGGCATCCGGGCGATGCGCGCCGGCAAGGACTATCTGGGCGACAAGCCGGCGATCACGTCGCTCGACCAACTCGCCGAGGTGCGCAAGGCGATCGCCGAGACCAGGCGCAAGTTCGCCATCCTGTATTCCGAGCGGCTCGAAGTGCGCGCCGCGGTCCATGCCGGCGAACTGGTCCAGCAGGGCCGGATCGGCAAGGTGATCCAGACGGTGAACCTGGCCCCGCACCGCGTCGGCTCGGGGCGCCCGGACTGGTTCTGGGACAAGGCCCGCTATGGCGGTATCCTTACCGACATTGGCAGCCACCAGGCCGACCAGTTCCTGTTCTACACCGGCTCGAAGACCGCACACGTCGTCGCCGCGCAGACCGGCAACCTCAAATGGCCGGACAAGCCGCAGTTCGAGGATTTCGGCGACATGATGCTCACCGGCGACGGCGGCACCGGCTATGTCCGGGTCGACTGGTTCACCCCCGACGGCCTGCCGACCTGGGGCGATGGCCGGCTCTTCATCCTCGGGACCGAGGGCTATATCGAGCTGCGCAAGTACGTCGATATCGCCGGGCGTCCTGGCGGCAACCACCTGCTGATCTGCGACAAGCAGGGCGTTCGCTACATCGACTGCTCCAAGGTGCCGCTGCCCTTCGGCCCGCAGTTCATCACCGACATCGTCGAGCGCTCCAGCGTGGCGCAGGACCAGGAACAGGCTCTGCTCGCCGCCGAGTTGGTGCTCACCGCACAGAAGAACGCGACGCGGCCGGTAACGGCCTGAACCGGACAACACACAGGAGGAGAGGGGCATGCGGCTTTCCAGACGCCAGACTTTGGGTGCCATCGCGGCGCCGATGATCGTGCCGTCCAGCGTGTTCGGCCAGAATGCGCCCTCCAACCGCGTGACGATCGGCGCGATCGGGGTCGGCCGGATCAGCCGCGTCCACGACATGAAGGAAATCCACAAGCACGCCGACGCCCAGATCGTCGCGGTGTGCGATGTCGATACCAAGCGGTTGGGTGCGGGCATGCAGCTGGTCGACGACCGCTACGCCGCCAGCACCGGCAAGAACTACGCCGGCACGCGCGGTTATACCGATTATCGCGAGCTGCTCGCGGCGAAGGACATCGACGCGGTGCTGGTCTCCACCCCGGACCATCAGCATGCGCCGCTGGCCGTCCATGCGGTGCAGGCGGGCAAGCATGTCTATCTGCAGAAACCCGCCTCGCTGACCATCGCCGAGGGCCGGCGAATGGCGGACGAAGTGAAGAAGTCGGGCCGTATCCTCCAGATCGGATCGCAGCAGCGCGGGCAGGACCCCTGGCCGCAATTCCACCGCGCCTGCGAGCTGGTCCGCAACGGCCGGATCGGCAAGCTCAAGCATGTCGAGATCGGCCTGCCCGGTGATCCTTCGGGTCCCGACGCGCCGCAGATGCCGATCCCGTCCAACCTCAACTATGATGCCTGGCTCGGCACCACGCCGGAGCAATATTACACCGAGATCCGCGTCCATCCCCAGAACAGCTTCGAGGATCGCCCGGGCTGGCTGCGCATGGAGCAGTTCGGCGCCGGCATGATCACCGGCTGGGGCGCGCATCATGTCGACATCGCCCATTGGGGCATGGACATGGAGCATTCGGGCCCGGTCGAGATCTGGGGCAGCGCCGAGTTTCCCAAGTCCGGCCTGTGGGATGTCCATGGTCCGTTCGAGACGCATGCCCGCTATGCCAATGGCGTGACGATGACGATATCGGGCGCGTTGCCCAACGGGGTGAAGTTCATCGGCGACAAGGGCTGGGTGTTCGTCCAGCGCACCGGCGCGGTCTCGTCCTCCGACCCTTCCAAGCCCGCCGACATCCCGCTCACTGCCAGCGATCCGAAGATCCTCGACAGCGTGATCGGGCCGAATGAAGTGCAGCTCTACAAGGCGCCCGAGCAGCACCGGAACTGGCTCGATGCCATCCTGAAGGGCGTACCGGTCAGCGCGCCGGCCGAGATCGGCCACCGCGCCTGCTCGACCTGCCTGCTCCACCACATCGCAATGAAGACCGGTCGGCGCCTCAAATGGGATCCCAAGGCGGAGAAGTTCATCGGCGACGATGCCGCCAATGCGATGCTCAGCCGGCCGCAACGGGCGAAGTACGCGATTTGACCCTATTCCGTCATCCCGACTTTCGCCGGGATGACGGTTCTTGGCGAACGATTGGAAACTTCCCGAGGCTGGCCTAGAGCGCCCTGGCAGGCAGAGTAAGGAGCGTCGCATGATCCGCACCGGAGTGATCGGCTATGGGCTGGGCGGTCTCGCCTTCCACGCCCCCCTGGTCGATGCGGTCCCCGAGCTGGAGCTGGCCGCCATCGCCACCTCGCGCGCCGCGGATGTCCATGCCCGCTACCCCGATGTCGCGGTCGTCACGCCCGACGCGCTGCTCGCGGACCCGTTAATCGAGCTGGTGGTGGTCACCACCCCCAACGACACCCACGTGCCCCTCGCACGTCGCGCGCTGGAGGCGGGCAAGCATGTCGTGATCGACAAGCCCTTCGCCACCAATGTGCCCGACGGCGAGGGCCTGATCGCGCTGGCGAAGGAGAAGGGCCGGCTGGTCAGCGCCTTCCACAATCGCCGCTGGGACGGCGATTTCCGCACTGTGCGCAAGCTGCTCGACAGCGGCGTGCTTGGCGAGGTCATGCTGACCGAGCTGCGCTGGGACCGTTTCCGCCCGGCACTTGCCCAGGCCTGGAAGGAAGACCCCGACGCCGGCGCCGGCATCCTCGCCGATCTCGGTCCGCACCTGATCGACCAGGCGCTCCAGCTGTGCGGCGCTCCGCAGGCTGTCCAGGGTGACATCGCCGTCCAGCGCGAGGGCGGTCGCACCGACGATTATTTCGAGATCACGCTGTTCTATGGCCAGCGCCGGGTGACGCTTTCCGCCGGCCGCCTGTTCGTCACGCCGCGCCCGCGCTTCTGGCTGCACGGCACCCAGGCGGACTTCGCCAAGCACGGCCTCGACCCGCAGGAGCCCCGCGTGAAGGACGGCGCGCGCTACACCGATCCGGGCGTTGGCGACGAGGAGCCGCAGTTTCACGGTACGCTCACCCGCGCCGATGGCAGCAGCGAGATCGTGCCGACCGAGACCGGCGACTATCGCGGTTTCTATGCCGGTATCGCGCGTGCCATCGCCACGGGTGGCCCCGCACCGGTGACGGGCGAGGACGCGGTGCTCGGCCTGCGCATCGCCGAGCTGGCGCGGGAAAGTGCGCGTGAGGGGCGGCGGCTTAGCCTCTGACCAACCGTCCTCGCGGTCCTCAATCCGTCATCCCGGCGGAAGCCGGGATCCCAGGCGAAGGCGCGAGGAAGGAGCCGCACGAGATCCCGGCTTTCGCCGGGATGACGGTTCCTTTCCAGAATGGCCCTAAGGCCGCCACCCCACCGCGATCGTCCGCGCCTGCAGAGTCACCGGCACCGTCGCTACGATATCCTTCGCCGACGTCCCCAGCATCACCTGCACGGTCCCGCCGGCGATCTTCCAGCTGTTGCTCGCCCCGTCGAACGTCGCGAGCAGGCGCGGATCGACCTTCAGCGTCACCGTCTTCGCCTCGCCGGGCGCCAGCTCGACCTTGGCGAAGCCGCCCAGCCGCTTCGGTGCTTCCCAGCCGGTGCCGGCTACGTAGAGCTGCGGCACGGCCTTGCCCTTCACCTTGCCGGTGTTGCGCACGGTGAAGCTCGCCGAGACGGTCCCGTCATCGGCCCGCGCGCTCAGCCCGGAATAGCCGAATTCGGTATAGCTGAGCCCGTGCCCGAACGGGAAAGCTGGGGTCAGCTCCTTGGCGTCATACCATTTGTACCCGACGGTCGCGCCTTCGCCGTACGTCGTGTCGCCCTTGTTCGGAGTCGAGGGCTTTGCCAGCTGGTCGAGGCTCGCCGGGAAAGTGGCGGGGAGGTGGCCCGAGGGGTTGACCTTGCCGAACAGCAGGTTGGCGATCGCGGTACCGCCCTGCGTGCCCGGATACCAGGCGGCGAGGATGCCGGCGACCTGGCCGCGCCATGGCGTGAGCACCGGCCCGCCGGTCTCGAGCACCACCACCGTCTTCGGATTGGCCTTGGCCACCGCGGCGATCAGCTTGTCCTGGTCGCCATCGAGGTTCAGCGCCACGTCGAAGCTTTCGCCCGCCCATTGCGTGCCGAACACGATGGCGACGTCGGCGCCCTTCGCAGCCTTGGCCGCGTTGCCGGCGTTGTTGCCGTCGACGAACACGACTTCGGCATTCGGTGCCTGCGCCTTGATCGCGGCGAGCGGCGCGTCGGGATAGTACATCACCGGCCCCGGCCAGCTGGTCGGCTTCAAGCCGGGCACCGCATTTTCGCCTACCGGATAGACCAGCGACGACCCGCTGCCCGCCAGCACGCCCTTGTCGGCGCGGCCGCCGATCACGACGATCTTCTTCACCGAAGGCGAGAGCGGCAGGATCGCGCCCTTGTTCTGGAGCAGTACCGCGCCGCCCTCGGCATCCTTGCGTGTCACGTCGGCGCTTTTCGCCAACAGCTCGGGTGCGAGGTCCATCGGCGCCTCGGTCACCGGCTGGTCGAACAGCCCATTGTCGAACATCGCATGCAGGATCGCGCCGGCCATCGCGTCGAGGCGTTCCCTGGAAACCGTGCCCTTCGCCACCGCATCCTTCAGCGGCGCACCGAAATAGGGTTCCTTGTCGAACGGGAAGCCCGAATCCTGGTCGAGCCCGGCATTGGCCGCCGGCGCGGTCGAATGGGTCGCGCCCCAATCCGACATCACATAGCCCTTGTACCCCCAGTCGCGGCGCAGCACGTCACCCAGCAGCCAGCCATTCTCGCAGGCATGGGTGCCGTTCACCCGGTTGTAGCTGCACATCACCGAGCCCGGATTGCCCCTCTCGATCGCGAACTGGAAGGCGAGCAGGTCGCTGGTCCGCGCCACCACCGGATCGATGATCGAGTTGCCGGTGTCGCGATCGGTCTCCTGGTCGTTGATCGCGTAATGCTTCACGGTCGAGATGATGTGGTTCGACTGGATGCCGGCGATCTGCGCGCCCACCATGGTGCCGGCGAGCAGCGGGTCCTCGCCGCCATATTCGAAGTTCCGCCCGTTGCGCGGTTCGCGCATCAGGTTGACGCCGCCGGCGAGCATCACGTTGAAGCCCGAGGCGCGCGCCTCGTTGCCGATCATCGCGCCGCCGGCATGGGCGAGCTCGACGTCCCAGCTCGCCGTGGTGGCGAGGCCGGAGGGCAGGGCGGTCCGCCCGCGCTTGCGCGCCGCGCCGCCCTGGGTGGCGACGCCGACGCCCGCATCGGTCTGCCACTGGGCCGGGATGCCGAGCCGGGGAATGGCGGGGATATAGCCGGCCGAGCCCGGGCGCGCCTCGGCGGGCGCCTTGTAGCCGTTCTTGGGGGCGAAATCGGTGCCGAAATAGCCGAAGACCAGGACGAGCTTCTCGTCCTCGGTCATCTGGTCGAGGACGGCCTTCACCCGTGCATCGGGCGAGAGCCTGGCGTCCATCCAGGGGCGGGGCTGCTCCTGCGCGGCGGCAGGCGCCGCGGCGGCAAGGGCGACGCCCAATGCGATGATCGAACCCGCAAGGGCGTGGCGGCGCAGCTTCATGATTCCCTCTCCCGCGATTTTTGTCAGCGTTGTCGGGAAGGATATACAGGTCAAGTCCTGGTAACGCTATCACCGAGATGGTCTTAGACGACGCGCTGGATCAGGCGTTCAAGCGGATCCTCCCCCGCAGGGGGAGGGGGACCAGCCACAGGCTGGTGGAGGGGGCTTCCCACGGGCGATATCGCTTGTGGTTTTCCCTCTCCACCACCGGCTTCGCCGGCGGTCCCCCTCTCCCTCCGGGAGAGGATCGCCATATCGATACAGCTACGGCAAATTCGCCTTCAGTTCCTCGATCCACGCCCGTGCCACGCTGTCCGACGGCGCGCGCCAGTCGCCGCGCGGGCTCAGCGCGCCGCCGGCCGAGACCTTGGGACCGTTGGGCAGGGCGGAGCGCTTGAACTGGCTGGTCTGGAAGAAGCGGAACAGGAATTCGCGCAGCCACTTCGCGATCGTCTCCAGGTCATACTGGTTGCGCGCATCCTCCGGGAAACCGATCGGCCATTGCCCGGCGCGCGCGTCCTGCCAGGCATGCCAGGCGAGGAAGGCGATCTTGGAAGGCTTCAGCCCGAAACGGATCGTATAGTGGAGGAAGAAGTCGTGCAGCTCGTACGGGCCGATCCGGTCCTGCGTGCTCTGCATCTTGCCGTCGGCATCGGCGGGCACCAGCTCGGGCGAGATTTCGGTGTCGAGGATCGCGGTCAGCACCTCGGCGGCCTTGCCGGTGAACTGGCCGGTCTGCACGGTCCAGCGGATCAGATACTGGATCAGCGTCTTGGGCACGCCGGCATTGACGCCGTAATGGCTCATCTGGTCGCCGACGCCATAGGTGCACCAGCCGAGCGCCAGCTCGCTGAGGTCGCCGGTGCCGAGCACGAAGCCCTGGCGCTGGTTGGCGAGGCGGAAGAGATAGTCGGTGCGCAGGCCCGCCTGGACGTTCTCGAAAGTCACGTCATAGACCGGCTCGCCATTGGCATAGGGATGGCCGATCCCTTCCAGCATCGTGTTCGCCGCGGGGCGGATATCGATCTCGGCGCCGGTCACGCCCAGCGCGTTCATCAGCGCCCAGGCATTGGACTTGGTGCCGTCGCTGGTCGCGAAGCCCGGCATGGTGAAGCCGAGAATGTCGGTGCGCGGACGGCCGAGCCGCTCCATCGCCTTCGCCGCGACGATCAGCGCATGGGTGGAATCGAGCCCACCCGAGACGCCGATGACGATATGCTTCGCGCCGGTGGCCTCGAGCCGCTTGCGCAGGCCCTCCACCTGGATGTTGAACGCCTCGTAGCAATCCTCTTCGAGCTTTGACGGCGTGTTGGGCACGAAGGGGAAACGGCGGAGCTTCCGGAGCAGGCCCTTGTCGGCATAGTCCGGGCGGTGCTGGAAGGTGACGCGGCGGACGCGCGTTTCGGGATCGCCATTGGCGGCGGCGCAGTCGTTGAATGTGCCCATCCGCATCCGCTCGAGCCGGATCCGCTCCAGGTCGATGTCCGCGCACACCACTTCGGTGGTCAGCTCGAACCGCTCGGTGCTGGCGATCTGCTCGCCAAGCTCGTGGATCATGCCCTGGCCGTCCCAGGAAAGGTCGGTCGTGCTCTCGCCGGGGCCTGAGGCGGAATAGACATAGGCCGCCACTGCCCGTGCGGATTGCGCGGCGCAGAGCAGCGCCCGTTCGCGCGCCTTGCCGACGGTGATGTTCGAGGCGGAGAGGTTGCACAACACCAGCGCCCCGGCGAGCGCGCCCTCGGTCGAGGGGGGCAGGGGGGCCCAGTAATCCTCGCAGATCTCGGCATGGAAGACGAAGTCGGGCAGTTCCTCGGCGGCGAAGATCAGGTCGGTGCCGAAGGGCACGGTCTGCCCGGCGACGTCGATCTCCAGCCCGGCCAGCCCGGCGCCGAGCGCGAACCAGCGCTTCTCATAATATTCGCGGTAGTTGGGCAGGTAGCTCTTGGGGATGACGCCCAGGATGCGCCCGCGCGAGATCGCCACTGCGGTATTGTACAGCCGGCCGCTCCGCCGCAGCGCCGCGCCGACCAGCAGGACCGGTTTCAGCTCGGTGCTGGCGGCGACGATCGCCGCGATGCCCGCCTCGGTCGCCTCGCAGATCGTGTCCTGCAGGTGCAGGTCGTCGATCGCATAGGAGGTGACGCTGAGCTCGGGATAGACCAGCAGGTCGGCGCCCATTTCGTCGCCCTGCCGGGCCAGCGCGATCGCCGCCTCGGCGTTTCGCACCGGATCGCCCACCGTCATGATCGGTGTGCACACCCCCGCGCGGATCATTCCCTGGCGGTGGATCGAATAAAAAGGGTGGGACTGGGCCATCGTCTCCGTCTTGCAGCGACATGTTTCGATCTGTTGCATCCCCTAGTCGCTCGGCTCGCCTTGTGCCAACCCCGCACAGGCTTTACCCGCACGTCATGCTCCACTGGATCCGTCGCCAGTTCGATGCGCATCCGGTGCGCGCCGTCATGGTGGTCTTTGCCGCCTATACGGTCTTCAAGATCAACCTGAAATTCTTCGCGCCGGCAGGGCCGTGGTGGCGCGGCTGGCACGATCAGGGACAATATCTGAAGTCGGCCAAGGCGTTCCTGCATTTCGACCTGAGCCCGGACCAGCACTGGTACCCGTTGCTCTATCCGCTCGCCGGCGCGCCCTTCGCCTGGGCGCCGACGCCGTTCGTGCCGATCAACCTGCTCTGCTACGCAGGCGCCTTCTGGGGCTTCTACCGCGTTTGCGCGCGCTTCGGGGTCGGAGGACTGGCCGCGGGCCTTCTCTTCCTCGCCGCGACGATCGGCGACCTGCGCGTCTCCAAATTCTGGCTCGAGCCCTGGACGACGACCATGTCGGCCGCCTTCATCTGGCTCGCCTTCGCCGAAGCCGCCGACATGATGTTCGGCACGCGCCGCCGGCCCTGGCTGCTCGGCGCGCTGCTGATGGCGATCGCGCTGGTCCGCCCGGCGGACGTGGTGGTGAGCACGGTGATCGGCGGCTTCGCGCTCTGGCGCCCGGTGCTGATCGAGAAGCGCTGGGGTGACCTGTTCAGGGGCCTGGGCGGGGCAGGGGCGGCATTGGCTCCCTATGCCTTGCTTTATCTCGCCATCTACGGCCCGCGCCTGACCGACTACACCATCCTCTCGGGCGATTACGGCTTCGCCTTTGCCGATCTGGGCTGGAAGGCGAGCATCCTGCTCGTCGATCCCTCGCCCTGGTTCCCCGGCGAGACCGGGCTGCTGCGCGAGCTTCCCTGGCTGCTCACCGGCACCGCGGGCCTGATCCTGGGCGTGATGCGCCTGCAAGGGCCGATGCGCTGGCTGACGCTCTGCATGGGGCTGGTGGCGCTGATCTACACCCTGATGATGCTCGCCTATGTCGATCTGGTGCCCAGCGGCATGTGGCGCTTCTTCAACGCGCATTATTTCAAATGGCTGTTCCCGATGGCGGCGCTGTTCACCTGGCTGCTCGTCACCTGGCGCGACCTGCGCGGGCTAGCGGTGGTGGTGGCCTTGGTGCTGCTCGCCAGCTTCCGCATCGTCCCGCGCCCCGCCGAGCCGCAGGAGCCGGCCAAGGCGCTCGCCTTCGTGGCGCCCTCCGCGCCCTGGCAAGACATCTATTTCGCGCGTTCAGCGATCGTGGACGCCAAGGGTGCCCAGCGCAGTCCGGCCGACTATCACCAGCTGCCGATGGGTGACCGGGTGATGGCGATCGCCTTCAAGCGCCGGTTCGAGGGCGATGTGCTGTGGTACGGCGTCACGCCGGCCAGCATCGCGTCCTGGCCCAAGGGCAGCGGCAAGGCCGAAGTGGTGCTGCCCGGCAGCTGGCCGCAAAAGCCGCTCGCGCGCTACGCGACGAAGCTGACCTTCGGATACCCCTGCTGGGCGCCACCCTTCCCGTGCGGGACCGGCCCGGGGCCGGGCCTGCCGAAGAACTAGGCGCAAACGAAAAAGGCCGGGCATCGCGCCCGGCCTTTCTGGTTTCCTGGAATGTCGGCCGCTCAGACCTTGGCGGCGTAGATCATCCGGCCCGGGCCGAGCCGCTCGAACAGCTTGGCCAGCTGGTTCTCGCCGACGGCGAAACAGCCCTGGCTGCGGCCGAGCTTGCCGTGCTTGGCGATCATGTCGTCGTTCGCATACCAGGCCGAGTGGACGACGATCGCGCGGTCGAGCGCGTTGTTGTTGGTCGGGTCGAGGCCGAGCAGGCGCTGCGAGTCGCCATGCTTGCCGACATAATAGTCGGCGGTCAGGAACGCGCCTTCGCAGGTCGCTTCCGAATTCACTTCGTTCGAGAAGCGCTGGAGCATGCCGCTATGGTTCGGATCGGAGCCGATGCCGTGCGCGACGAGGAAGCGCTCGACCTGGCCGGTGCCGAGGTTGACGATATGGAAGCGCTGGTTGTTCGACGAGGTGGCGAAATCGGCGATCGCGATCCGGTCGTGCGACGGGATGCGCATCGAATGGCGGTTGAGCGAGGCTAGCGCCTTCTTGAACAGCTCGGGGCGGATGCCGTTCGGCACGCCCGGTACCTTGGGAGCCGCAGCCACTTCGGGCGCCTTGGGGATCGCCGGGACCGGGGCAGGGACCGGCATCGGTGCCGGCGCCATGGCTGTGTTGATCGTACGCGAGGCGCAGGCCGAAACCGCTGCACCGCTCGCCATCACAAGCGCCGACTTCAACAAGGCGCGACGCGACTGAATCGTATCGAGGCTATCCATCACTATCCAAAAGACCCGCTGCTTTACCCCTTGGGGGAATCTATATCAGACAGATGGTAAGCGCGGCGCTTAACATCTGTCCCAAGTTGCGCGACTCGCCGCAACGCATGCCCGGTTCGCCGAAGCGCCGCCGAAATCCGGAACATTGCCAGCGATTTGCGCACCCGAAATATGTCCGATTCGGCAGCGGCACGAAATTAGGTTAATTTCGTTAAGGAATCGCCCTGAGCCGTCCTGGCTCGAGATTCGGAGAGCTGTTTGATGCGTTCCGGCGTCCTTGCCGTCCTTCTCCTGGCCTGTGCCACGATCCTTCCCGCTATTCCCGCCGCCGCGCAGGTCGCCGCATCCGACACGATGCAGGTGGCGCCGTCGTCGCTGCGCAACGGCCAATGGGCCTGGTACGAGGAACCGCGGTTCATCCAGGCGAGCACCAGCGAATGGGATCCCGTCTCGATCGTGGTCAGCATTCCGGACCAGCGCGCCTATGTCTATCGCGGCGGTCGCCTGGTCGGCGCCAGCACGGTCTCGACCGGATCGGACGGACGCGAGACGCCGGTGGGCGCCTTCACCATTCTCCAGAAGAAGGTGTTCCACCGCTCCAACCTCTATTCGAACGCGCCGATGCCCTTCATGCAGCGGCTGACCTGGGACGGGATCGCGCTCCATGCCGGCCGCCTGCCGGGCTATCCCGCCTCGCATGGCTGCATCCGCTTCCCCGCCGCCTTCGCCAAACAGCTCTATGCGCTGACCGAGATCGGCGGCGATGTGATGGTCACCGACGAGCCGGTTCGCGATCCCGAGCGCTCGGGGCCGTCCACGCCGATCCTGATGGCCGATGCCCGCAACCTGGGCGGCGAGGCGTTCAACATGGTGACCATGCCCGGCCTGGCCCCGCGCCCGCAGATCCTGCCCGCGACCTGGGTCACCGGCCCGGCGCGCGAAGTCGTCCAGCCGCTTCCCCGCCGCGGCTCGAAATAAATTCTGTAATGCGCGCGACGCTTTGGATCGGCTAAGCGCGATTCCATGACGATGTCGTTCGAAGACGCAGCACAGGGCCTGGTCGAGGTCGGCCGCCGCCTCGATGCGCGGGGCTGGGCTCCCGCCACCGCGGGCAATTACTCGGTCCGCCTCGAGGACGGCAGCATCGCCGTCACCGTATCCGGCTGGCACAAGGGGCGGCTCACGCCCGCGGGCATCATGCGTGTCGATCTCGACGGCACACCGCTCACCCCCGGCAAGCCCTCGGCCGAGACCGACCTGCACCTCGCCATCTATCGCCTGTTCCCCAATGTCGGCGCGGTCCTGCACGGCCATTCGCCCGAGGCTGTCGGCATGAGCCGTGCCGCCGCCGATGCGAAGGAGTGGGTGTTCGCCGGGCACGAGATGCTCAAGGTCTTCCCGGGCAAAACCACGCATGAGGCGGAGATCCGCCTGCCGATCGTCGACAACAGCCAGGACATGGCAGTGATCGAGGAAGCGATCCGCCCCGCATTGCTGGCGCCGGACGCGGCCCCCGCCTATCTTATCCGCAGCCACGGGCTCTATGCTTGGGGCAAGGACTTGGCCGAGGCCGAGCGGGTGCTCGAGGGCACCGAATGGCTGATCGCAGCCGAACTGGCCGAAAGGGCATGGAAACGATGACCCATCTCCGCATCTTCGACGAGGCCAGCGGCGCGCCGCTGACCGACACTCGTGACGCCGCCGACATTGCCGCCGCGCTTGCCCCGATCGGCGTGCGCTTCGAGCAATGGCCGTCGCGCCCGCTCGCCAGCGATGCCGGCCAGGACGAAGTGCTCGAGGCGTTCGCGCCCGAGGTCGAGCGGTTGAAGGCCGAGAATGGCTATCAATCGGTCGACGTCATCCGCATGGTCCCCGACCATCCCGAGAAATCGAACCTGCGCACCAAATTCCTCTCCGAGCATCGCCATTCGGAGGACGAGGTCCGCTTCTTCGTCGAAGGCGAGGGGCTGTTCACCCTGCGCGAGGGCGAGAAGATCTATGCGGTGCTGTGCGAGGAGGGCGACCTGATCTCGGTCCCCGCCGGCACCCGCCACTGGTTCGACATGGGGCCGAGCCCGCGCTTCACAGCGATCCGCCTGTTCACCAACGCGGACGGCTGGATCGCCAATTTCACCGGCGACACGATCGCGGACCGCTTTCCGCGGCACGAGCCCGAAGTCGCCTGATAGATACCGTCACCCCCGCGAAAGCGGGGGCCCATCTCCTGCGCTTTCGGCACAAACAGAGGGGGCGTTGGTGGAGAGGCCGGGAGATGGGCCCCCGCTTTCGCGGGGGTGACGATAGGAATGATGATGACCCACACCCCTCCCAAATCCATCCTCCTCGACATCGAAGGCACGACGAGCAGTATCAGCTTCGTCGCCGACGAGCTTTTCCCCTATGCGCGCAAGCATTTGGCGGCGTTCGTTGAAGCGAACCCGGAAGTTGCCGCGCCGATCCTGGCCGAGGTGCCGGGTGACGATCCGGTCGCCACGCTGATCAAGTGGATCGACGAGGACCGCAAGGCGACCCCGCTCAAGACCCTTCAGGGCCTGATCTGGGCGCAGGGCTATGCCGATGGCGAGCTCAACGGGCATGTCTATCCCGACACTCCCGAGGCGCTGCGCCGCTGGGCCGGGGCGGGGCTTCAGGTGAACATCTATTCCTCGGGCTCGATCGCCGCGCAGAAGCTGATCTTCGGCCATTCGATCGCCGGCGACCTGACCCCGCTGCTCGGCAATTATTTCGACACCACCACCGGCCCCAAGCGCGAGGCGGATTCCTACACGAAGATCGCCGACGCGCTCGGCCTCGCGCCGTCGGAACTGCTCTTCGTCTCGGACATGCCGGCCGAAGTCGACGCCGCCCGCGAAGCCGGGCTCCAGGCGCTGCTCATCGATCGTGCCGGCGGCTCGGCCGATGTCCATTCTCTCGCGGAAGTCCTCCCATGATCCTCGAAGGCAAAGCCACCCGCTCGATCCGCCGCACCGAAGACGGCAAGGGCGCGGTCATCCTCGACCAGCGCCAGCTGCCCTGGGAAATCCGCTGGGTCGAGCTGCGCGACGTCGATGCCGCGGCGATCGCGATCCGCGAGATGTGGACGCGCGGTGCCCCGATGATCGGCGCGACGGCAGCCTATGGCTATGCCATGGCGCTGGTGGTCGATCCGAGCGACGCCAGCCTCGCGGCGGCCTATGACAAGCTCCACGAGACCCGCCCGACCGCGATCAACCTGCGCTGGGCGCTCGATGAGGTCCGCGCCGCGGTGAAGGACCTGCCCGAGGCGGAGCGTGCCGGGGCTGCCTTTGCCCGCGCCGATGCGATCTGCGACGAGGATGCGGAGCTTTGCCGCGCGATCGGCGAGCACGGGCTTGAGCTGTTCAAGGCGCTGCACGCGAAGAACCCGGACCGGCCGCTCAACATCCTCACGCATTGCAACGCCGGCTGGCTGGCGACGGTCGATTACGGCACCGCCACCGCGCCGATCTATCTCGCGCACGATGCGGGCATCCCGGTGCATGTCTGGGTCGACGAGACCCGCCCGCGCAACCAGGGCGCGCTGCTCACCGCCTTCGAGCTGCGCAACCACGGCGTGCCGCACACGGTGATCGCCGACAATGCCGGCGGCCTGCTGATGATGAAGGGGCAGGTGGATGCGGTGGTGGTCGGCACCGATCGCGTCACCCGCAACGGCGATGTCTGCAACAAGATCGGCACCTATCTGAAGGCGCTCGCGGCGCACGACAACGCCGTGCCCTTCTATGTCGCGCTGCCCTATACGACGTTCGATCCGAACACCGAGAGCGGCGCCGACATCCCGATCGAGGAACGCAGCGCCGAGGAGCTGACCCGGCTGGCCGGGCCGTTGGCAAGCGGGGAAATCGGCACTGTCCGGGTAACCGATTCCCCCGCCGCCAATCCAGCATTCGACGTGACTCCCGCGCGCCTGGTGACGGGTTACATCACCGAGCGCGGGGTGCTGGACCGGATCTGAGGTTCATCTGCCCGTTCCCCGGCGCATAGCGGGGAACGGCATTGGCCTTCTCGCCGCTCAGCGCGGCTCGGTCTTCACCGTCGTGGTGGTCGTCGTCGAAGTCGCCGCCGGACGGGTGACCGTTGTGGTGGTCTTGCGCACCGGCTTCTTCACGACCTTGCGCGTGGTGGTGCGTGCCGAGGAATAGCTGCGCGCCGGCTGGGTCGTGGTCGTCTCGATCGTCGTCGCGACCGGCTGGGCTGCCGCGGTGCGCGCCGCAGCAGCATCTGCCGCTGCCGACTGGGCGGCAGCCGCCGCCGCTTCGGCGCGGGCCGTGGCTGCATCGCTTTGCGCGGTCATCGCCGCATCCTGCGCGGCTTCGCGCTGGCTGGCCTCAGCCGCCGCATTGGCCGAGGCAGAGGCTGCCGCCGCCTGCGCGTCGCGGCGTGCATCGCGCTCGGCGGCCATGGCGTCACCCTTGTTGCGCTCGGCTTCCGCCAGCGCCTGGTCGGCCAGGCCCGAGGCGCGACGCGCTTCGTTGATCGTCGAATCGCGATGGTCGCGTGCCAGCTGGTCCTTGGCGACGCGCAGCGCTTCCTGCGCCTTGGCCATGGAATCGGTGGCATAGGTTTCCGCGCCCGCAGTCTGGGCCGCTTCCACCTTCGCGGTGGCCTCCGCGACGGCAGTGCGTGCGCGGTCGATGCGGCTCTGGGCGAGCGACGGGGTGGCGATGAGCAGCGCGGTCACGGCGGCGCCGCGCATCAGCAGCTTCATGTTACGCATGGTACAACTCCAGTTTGTCCCGCGGCCGGCGAACGTGCCGGAAACGAGCCGAGTTGCGCCTTGCGCGATGAAGCGGACTCTTCCGTCGATGAAACGCCCGTTGCCCGAGTCGCGGGCTTCAGCTGGCCAGCCGATCCCGCGCATCGGCGATTCGGGCGATCGCGGCGTCGAGCGTCGCGTCCTCCTTCACGAAGCAGAAACGCAGGACATTGGTCACCGCATCCTCGGCATAGAAGGCCGAGACCGGGATCGAGGCGACGCCCGCTTCGTCGATCAGCTTGTTGGCGAAGCTGACATCGTCGAGGCTGATGCCCGATGCGGTGAGATCGACCGACAGGAAATAGGTCGCCGCGCTCGGCAGCACGGCGAAGCCGGCGCCCTCCAGTCCGGCGCGCAGCCGGTCGCGGCCATGCTGGAAGCGGTGGCGCGCCTCCTGCACCCAGCCGTCCTGGGTGGCGAGGCCTTCGGCCACCGCCCATTGCAGGTTGGGCGGGGTGGTGAAGGTAAGGAACTGGTGCGCCTTGGAGATCACGCGGGCCAGGGCAGGGGCGGCGCAGATCCAGCCGACCTTGAAGCCGGTCAGCGCGAAGATCTTGCCCGCCGATCCGATCTTCACCGTGCGCTCGCGCATGCCGGGGAAGCCGATCAGGGGAAGGTGGCGGGCACCGTCGAAGGTGACATGCTCCCAGACCTCGTCGCAGATCGCGGTCAGGTCATGGGAGACGCAGAAATCGGCGAGCATCGCCAGCTCGTCGGCGCCGCACATGGTCGCTGCGGGGTTGAGCGGGTTGTTGAGCAGCAGCACACGGGTCTTGCTCGACACCGCGGCTTCCAGCGCCGCCTTGTCGATCTTCCAGTCGGGCGGGCTCAGCCGCACGAACTTGGGCACGCCGCCGGCCTGGCGGATCAGCGGCACATAGGCATCGTAGAGCGGCTGGAAGCAGATCACTTCGTCGCCGGGCGAGACGCAGGCGAAGATCGCCGCGGCCAGCGCCTCGGTCGCGCCCGAGGTGACGACCACTTCCTCCGCTGCCAGGTTGAGGCCCTGGTGCCGGGCATAATGCTCGGCGACCGCGCCGCGCAGCTCGGGCAGGCCGATCATCGGCGGATACTGGTTCGACTTCTCCAGCATCGCCTTCGCCGCTGCCTGCAGCACCGCCTCGGGGCCGCGTCCGTCGGCAAAGCCCTGGCCGAGATTGATCGCCCCGGTCTCGCGGGCGCGGGCGGACATGGCTTCGAAGATGGTGGTGCCCATCCGGGCGTAGAGCGGGTTCATGCCGGCAAGCTTGTGGCGGCTTGCATCTTCGGGTGCAACCGCCGCATTAGGCCAGCGTTCAGGCTTGCATTAATACAAGGAAGATCATGAGCAAGACCCCGCCCAAGCCGCAGGATGCCAAGTCGCCTTACCCGATCGAGGAGGCGCCGCACGACCATCACGACGAAGGCAGCGAGGCGCTCCAGGCGATGAAGGATCTCGCCGACGCGAAGAAGCGCTGGAAGCCCGATGCCAAGCAGATCGGCATGGGCGCCGCGATCGGCATCGGCTCGGCCGCGATCGTTGCCGGCCTGCTCTACTGGCGCGGCGGCAAGAAGTAATCGCAAGGCGATCGGCGGCGAAGCATCTTCGTCGCTCGATCTTCGCCCTGCGTCGCACGCTGGCCGGGGCGCCCGTCTTGGCGTCTACCGCGCCTCCACCACTGCTGCACGAATGTGGAACAGATTGCTCGACACCTCGTCCATCTGGACCGGGCCCTGCATCTTGTACCCATCCGCGGCGACCACCTTCGCCAGTCCGCCGAGCAGCATCTCCTGCCGCTTCGCCAGGAATGCCTCGTCCGTAGGCGGCGGGATCGTCGCGGTCACCGCGCATCCGCGGGCATCGCAGCTGAAGTCCACCTGCTCCAGCAGAGGGTAGGCCTGGCGGACATGCGCGATCACCTTGTCCGGCATGACCGGCGCATCGGCCGGCACGATGACGGGAGGGGTAGGCGCGCCGCTGGCCGCGACGGCGGGAGCACCGGTGATCACCACGCCTTCGGCCGGTGGCTGGTTCTCGTCCTCCGCGCCCCGCTGGACGAGCCAGAGGCCGGCCAGGGCGATCATCAGCACCGCGCCGCCAAGCGCGAGCAGTTGCAACTTGCGATCCATTGCCTTGCGCACCTCGATAGGTTCCATCCCGCGCCGCCGGGGGTTGGGGGCGGCGCGGGATGGAGAGGGTCAGCAGATGGTCGAGCCAGCCGGGCAGCCCGGCGAGTTCGAGCCCGAGTCGGTGTTCGGATCGAACCCCGGCGTGATGCTGCTGTTGACGCTGGCGGCGAGGACGCCCGAGAAGCGGGAGTCCTTGTTGTCGAAATTGCCGCTGCCGAAATTATAGTTGGAGATGGCGTTGCGGACGCTCGCCGACGGGTAGCCATTCCAGCTGATCAGCGGCTGGATCAGCCACTGGCCGGTGCCGTTCTCGGGCGGCTCGTCGCCATTGTCGGTCTTCGAGAAGCGCCACAGGTGCGAGAAGCCCCAGGTCTCATAGTGATAGACCATCTTCACGTGCTGGCCGGTCGAATCGCTCTGGAAGCGCAGCTGGCCGCCGCTGGTGGCGCGGGTTTCCCAGCCGCCGTGATCGCCGCGGGTGACGCCGACGACGGTGCTGTTGGTGCCCTGGTCGGTGGTCCAGACGATCACCGATTCCCAGTCATAGGCGTGCGAGAAGTCCGACTGCCAGAAATAGCTGTAGACGCGGGCGCAATAGCCGTTGTTGCAGCGGGCGCGGACATAGACATTGCTCGTCGTGCGGTAGTTGCCGTTGCGGCACGAGGACGGCGGCTTCGTGGCGTAGGTCGAGGCGCCTGCGCTGATCGCGCCCGACGCGTTGACTGCCGGCACGTTGAAGCAGACGTCGGTGTCGAAATCGATCGCCGGCTGGAAGCGCTTGTCGAGCGCGGTGGCCAGTTCGGGCAGCGGCGCGACCGGCGCCGGCCAGCCCTGTGCCTTGGCGGAATGCGGCGACAGCATCGCCAGCGCCCCGAAGGTCGCGACGGCCATCATTTGAATTTGGCTCTTCATATAATCTCCCAGTGCAAGACAATGTGGAGTCAAGTCGCGCCAGTTCGTCTCCGCAATTAGTATTGCGGATTTATTGTGTGGTAATATTTGTAACGACTCGCGCGTTATTTAATTCGCGCGTTACTGTGAAATTATTGTTGCAGTATTTAAGTTGAGATCTTCGTAACGATATTATTCATGATCTTCTGGCTCTATTGCGCGCGCCAAAATGCCTCCTCAGCCCATGCGCGCATGGGCCCTCAGAAGGGAGACGGGAGATCGTGAATATCAGGACAAAGATTTTTTGCGGCCGGGCAGCAGGTCAGGTGCTCGACATGGCGCCCCGATACAGCGGGTCCTCGAGCGCGCGCCCGGCGCCGGTGGCGACGCACATCAATGCATTCTCCGCGACCATGACGGGCAATCCGGTCGCCTTGGACAGGACATCGTCCAGATTCGCGAGCAGACTGCCGCCGCCGGTCATCACGATGCCCTGGTCATAGATGTCGGAGGCCAGCTCCGGCTCGGTCTTCTCCAGCGCCGAGTGTACCGCCTCGACGATCTGTGCCGTGAGGTCGGCAAGGGCATTGGCGATCTCGCCCTGATTCACTTCCACCTCGGAAGGCATGCCCTTCACCAGGTCCCGCCCCCTGACCTTCGTGGTCTGGCCGATGCCGTCCTCCGGAATCTGGGCGGTGCCGATCTCGACCTTTATCCGCTCTGCCGTGGCTTCGCCGATCATGAGGTTGTGCTTGCGGCGGATTGCGGAGGCGATCGCCTCGTCCATGCGGTCGCCGCCGACGCGAATGGAGGCACTGTACGCCAGGCCCTTGAGAGACAGGACGGCGACCTCGGTCGTGCCCCCGCCGATGTCCACGACCATGACCCCGAGCGGTTCGGTGATGGGCAGGCCGGCACCGATGGCCGCTGCCATGGATTCCTCGATCAGATAGACCTTGCCGGCGCCTGCGTTGGTGGCGGCCTGCTGGATGGCGCGCCGCTCGACCTGGGTCGCACTGCTGGGAATGCTGACCGCGATCTCCGGGCGGCGGCCGATCCGCATCGGGCGGCCGCCGACCTTGTCGATGAAATACTTGATCATCTGTTCCGCCACTTCGACGTCGGCGATCACGCCGTCGCGCATCGGGCGGATCGTGCGGACGTTGTCGGGCGTCTTCCCGAGCATCAGCTTCGCCTCGGCTCCGACTGCCCGGACACGCGATATGCCGCCGGTCGTTTCCATCGCCACCACCGATGGTTCGCTGAGCACGATGCCTCGGTCCCGCAGGTAGATGACTGTGTTTACCGTGCCGAGGTCGATCGCGAGGTCGTGGGAGCTGCCCGAGAAAAAGCGAGGAAATTGCATCAAGTTCAATCTGTTGGCATCGCGTGCGCTTCGCAGAGTTGCGGAGCACGATATCGATCGCACGGGCCGCTGCGGTGGGCGGGTACTGGGAAGGGGTCAAGCCGTTATCGGCTGGAATGACCCGCTGCAGCGCCGACGTGAGCGTGATGGTGCGGGTTCCGGGGCACCAGGCGCGAACCAGCCTATGCGATGCCATTCCAACAAAATTGGCGCGCCCGGCTGGATTCGAACCAGCGACCACGAGCTTAGAAGGCACGTGCTCTATCCAACTGAGCTACGGGCGCGCGACGGATGCCCCTAGCGTGGATTGCGCCGCAGCGGAACCGGGATCATAGATGCGCGCATGAACTCTGGGGACGGGAAGCCGGCGCAGGTCGCCGCGAACACGCTGCGCGGCGGGCAATTCCGCTACTACGACTTCATGATGGCCGCCTTCGTGGCGATCATCCTGCTGTCGAACGTGCTCGGCGCAGGCAAGGTCTCGCAGGTCTGGCTGCCGATCTATAACGACTATTGGCCATTCGGTGCCGGCATCCTGTTCTTCCCCGTCTCCTATGTGATCGGCGACGTGCTGACCGAGGTGTATGGCTATGCCCGCGCCCGCCGGGTGATCTGGGCGGGCACCGGCGCGGTACTCTTCATGGCCTTCATGTCCTGGGTGGTCGTCGCGCTCCCGCCGGCCCCCAGCTGGGGCAACCAGGCTGCGTACGAGACGATCTTCGGCCAGGTACCGCGCATCGTCCTCGCCTCGGTCTGCGCCTTCTGGGCGGGCGAGTTCGTCAACTCCTATGTCCTCGCCCGGATGAAGCTGTGGACCGGTGGCAAGATGCTGTGGACCCGCACGATCGGCTCGACCATCGCGGGCGAGGGGATCGACAGCCTGATCTTCTACCCGCTGGCTTTTCTCGGCGCCGAGGGCTGGACCACGACGCTCGTCATCCAGGTGCTCTTCACCCAATGGGCGCTCAAGGTCGCCTGGGAAGTGATCCTCACGCCCGTGACCTATCTGGTCGTCGGCTTCCTCAAGCGCCGCGAGGGCGTCGACGTGTTCGACGAGGGCACTGACTTCACCCCCTTTGCCACGCGTGTCTGATCCCGATCGGAAAGTTTGCACCAATAGTTGCGAATACCCGAAGGAGTAGCTGACACCGGGCGACAAGGCTGTCATTCTCCCCGCGATTCTTTGGGGAGAGCATCATGACCGCGACGACGGAAGAGACTTTCGGCAGCACCGGGCACGTCAACATCTTCTTCCGCTCCTGGCTTCCCGAGGGGGAACCGCGCGCGGTGGTGGTGATCTGCCACGGGGTGAACTCGCATGGCGGCCAGCATGAATGGACCGCCCAGCGTTTCGTGGAGAAGGGCTATGCCGCCTATGCGCTCGATCTGCGGGGCCGTGGCCGTTCCGAAGGCGATCGCTTCTATGTCGAGAAGGTCGCCGACTATGTCGATGATGTCGCCGGCACCATCGCCATCGCCAAGTCGCGCCACCCGGGCAAGAAGGTCTTCCTGCTCGGCCACAGCGCCGGCGGCGTCACATCCTGCACCTACACACTCGACAACCAGCACGAGCTGGCCGGTTTCATCTGCGAGAGCTTCGCCTTCCAGGTGCCGGCGCCCGGCTTCGCGCTGGCCGCAATCAAGGGCCTCAGCCACATCGCGCCGCATCTCGGCGTGCTCAAGCTGAAGAACGAGGATTTCTCGCGCGATCCGGAATGGGTGGCGACGCTCAATGCCGATCCGTACATCAAGGACGAGGTTCAGCCCGCCGCCACGGTGGCCGCGCTGGTCCGCGCGGACGAGCGGATGCGCGAGGAATTCGACACGATCACGATTCCGGTGATGATCCTGCACGGAACCGAGGATCGGGCGACCGTCTGCCACGGCAGCGAATTCTTCTACGAGCATGTCGGGTCGAGCGACCGGACCCTCAAGATTTACCAGGGCCATTACCATGATTTGCTCGCCGATCTTGGCAAGGAAAGCGTGATGGCGGACATTCTGGAATGGGTCGAGGCGCGAACGTAACGATCAACTTCGCGTAATTTATGTATTTGTACGCGAAGGGAAAAATATTGTTACGTATATTGGCGAAGCGGCAATTTGCGGAGGCGGGCACTCTATAATGCTCAGCGGAGCAACATTTTGTTGCAGATGCTGAGAGAATGCCCATGCACTGGTTTGTCGCTAACGCGCCCATTCGGCGTAAGCTGCTAGTAGCGTTTGGCTCTATGGTGGCGCTGGTATCGCTTGCGCCACTGGCCCTGTTGCTTTTCCCCAAACTCGCCCTGACCGTCGGCATTGCCGCTACCGTGGCGGCGGCCGGACTTGGTGTCTGGTATCGCAAGGCGATCGCCGATCCCTATGTCACCACCGTGCTGCGGATGGAGGCGTTGGCGGCCGGCGATCTCGCCAGCCCGATCCAGTTCACCGAATATCGTGACTGTGTCGGCCGTCTCACCAAGGCGATGTTCACCTTCCGCGATGCTGCTGCGGCGCAGATCAAGCAGAATGAGGAAGCCGAGCATCACGGCGAAATCGTTCGCGGCATGACCGCCAATCTGGAGCGGCTGGCCCAGGGCGACCTGACCGCCGACATCGTCGAGGAATATCCGGCGACCTATGCGAAGCTGCGCGAGAACTTCAACGCGGCACTTGCTTCGCTGCGCGCGCTGCTCGGCGCCGTGACCGAAAGCACCTCGGCCATCCGCAACGGATCGGGCGAGATCGCCCAGGCATCGGAAAGCCTGGCGCGTCGTACGGAGGCTAATGCCGCCAGCCTGGAGCAGACCACTGCCGCGATCAGCCAGATGGACCAGCGCTTGAAGGCGACCGCCGAAGCTGCCGCCAACACCGTGGCGCGCGCCGATGGCGCCACCGCGACCGTGTCGGGTGGCCGTCAGGTCGTCGACGAGGCGGTGCAGGCGATGAACCGGGTCAATGACAGTGCCAAGGGCATCGATTCGGTCATCGAGGGCCTCGACAAGATCGCCTTCCAGACCCGGGTGCTCGCGATGAACGCCGCGGTCGAGGCCGGTCGTGCGGGTGAAGCGGGCAGGGGCTTTGCCGTCGTCGCCGATCTCGTCTCGGCGCTCGCCATGCGAGCCGAGGAGGAGGCCGGGCGTGCCCGCGAGCAGCTTACCGCCACCCAGGTCGATATCGTTGCAGCAGTCAGCATGGTCGAGAAGGTCGACGGCGCGCTCGCCCATATCGCCGAGGATGTGAGCGGGGTGCACGCACTGCTCAACCAGATGGCGGCCGACAATCAGGCCCAGTCGACTGCGGTCAGCGAAATCAGCAGCGCGATCGGCACGATGGACGTGTCGACCCAGCAGAATGCCGCGATGGTCGAGGAAACCTCGGCTGCCGCTCGCAACCTCACGGTCGAGGTCGCGACGCTCGCCGAGCAGGCATCGCGCTTCCAGGTATCGGGCGGCCGCAAGCCGCTGTCCTTCCCGACGCCGGGCCTCGCCGCCTCGCTGAACGGAGAACATGCGGGGTTCGCACTGAATTGAGCTCTGTCCCGGCGCTAGCCGGGATGGCGCCAGACATATGAGTTCGTCACCGGGCAGGGCGATCGCGGTATTCCGCGGTCGCCCTTTTCGTCGATGCGCTATGCTCATCCAACCATATTGGTTCTGGTTGGGTTGGTTTCCGAATCAGGTTTGCAGGCTACGGAAAGCCTATTTGGATAGTCAGGTGCGAGGGCGCTGCTTGGCGATCAATTCGTAGACATTGCGTACATTGTCGATGCGCAGAAAGCGGGGAATGGGATCGGTCGAGGCGATCCAGACGCCCATATTGTTGCCGCGGAACCAGGAGCGGTTGCTGTCGAAGCGGATGTTGCCCGCGCCATCGCCACGCTCGCTCAGCTCGAGCATCGGCAGCCGCGCGATGTCGAGCGACTTGCTGCTGCGGAACGGCCCGCTGCGCTCGATGAGAACGCGCTGGCTGGTCACCGCGTAATGGGTGTTGGCGCGCAGCCAGGCATCGACGAAGAAGCGGCCGATCACGAAGAACAGGCCGATTGCCAGGAAGGCCAGGCCGATGATCTGGAAGGGCATCGGGGCGGGGCCGGCCACTTCCCTCCAGACCATGTAGTTCCAGACCACCATGAAGCCGGCCCAGAACAGGCTGAAGGGAACGAGCAGTAAATCGATGCCACGCAGCAGGAACAGCCCCTGCCAGGGCTGGCCGCTCCACAGCAGCTTCTCGCCCGCGAACAACCGGCTTTCGATCATGTTTTCCCCCGGGAGCCGCCGCCCCGCGGCGGAAATGGATCAGGCGACCGCTTCGAGCAGGCCCTCGAACAGCCGGCGGCCATCGGTGCCGCCATGCGCGGCCTCGATGCGGCGCTCGGGGTGCGGCATCATGCCCAGCACGTTGCCGGCCTTGTTGAGCACGCCGGCGATGTTGCGGGCCGAGCCGTTGATGTCGGCGGCATAGCGGAAGGCGACGCGGCCTTCGCCCTCGATCCGGTCGAGCGTCTCGGCGTCGGCGAAGTAGTTGCCGTCGTGATGCGCCACGGGAACCGTGATCTGCTCGCCCGAGCGATAGCCCGAGGTGAAGATCGACTGCGAATTGTCGACCGTCAGCGGCACGTCGCGGCAGACGAAGTTGAGGCCTGAGTTGCGCATCAGCGCGCCGGGCAGCAGCCCGGTCTCGGTGAGGACCTGGAAGCCGTTGCAGATGCCGATCACCGGCATGCCCTTGTCGGCTGCCTCGATCACGGCCTTCACGACCGGGGAGCGCGCTGCGATCGCGCCGCAGCGCAGATAATCGCCGTACGAGAAACCGCCGGGCAGGGCGATCAGGCCGAGGCCCTGGGGCAGCTCGCTCTCGCCGTGCCACACCATGGCGGGCTTCACGCCCGTCACCGCTTCCAGCGCGACTGCGATGTCGCGATCGCAGTTGGAGCCCGGAAAGACGATGACTGCGGTCTTCACAGCTTTTCCACCCGGTAGTTTTCGATGACGGTGTTGGCGAGCAGCTTGCGGCACATCTCGTCGACAGCCTCGTCACTGGTCGAGTCTGCGAGCTCTAGCTCGAAGATCTTGCCGGCGCGGACGTCTTCGACGCCCTCGAACCCGAGGCCGCCCAAAGCGTGCTGGATGGCCTTGCCCTGGGGGTCGAGCACGCCGTTCTTCAAGGTGACGATGATGCGGAGCTTCATGGGCAGGGCCTATGGCGCGGAGTGCGCCGGGCTGCAACCCAAAGCGCGCGATTTTCCGCGCCTAAATACGCGTCATCCCGGCGAAAGCCGGGATCTCAGGCGAAGGCGCTCGGAAAGAGCCGCATGAGATCCGGCTTTCGCCGGGATGACGATATGCCTTGTAAGCGGTTGGAGCTTACTTGCCCCGGCGCTTCCGGTGGCTCTCGAGGTCCAGCACCGCCGAATCCTCACCTTCCGGGAACAGGCCGAGTCGGCGCGCGACTTCCTGATAGGCCTCGACTTCGCCGCCAAGGTCGCGGCGGAACCGGTCCTTGTCGAGCTTCTCGCCGGTGGTCATGTCCCACAGGCGGCAACCGTCCGGGCTGATCTCGTCGGCCAGGATGATGCGCGAATAATCGTTGTCCCAGATCCGGCCGAACTCGAGCTTGAAGTCGACCAGGCGGATGCCGATGCCGGCGAACAGGCCCGAGAGGAAGTCGTTCACGCGGATGGCCATGTCGGCCATGTCGTGCAGCTCTTCCTGGCTCGCCCAGCCGAAGCAGAGGATGTGCTCGTCGGTGACCAGCGGATCGCCGAGCGCGTCATCCTTGTAGTAATATTCGATGATCGTGCGGGGCAGCGGGGTGCCTTCCTCGATCCCGAGCTTCTTGGCGAGGCTGCCGGCGACCACGTTGCGGACCACCACCTCGATCGGAACGATCTCGACCTGGCGGATCAGCTGCTCGCGCATGTTGAGGCGGCGGATGAAGTGAGTCGGGATGCCGATGCCGGCGAGCAGCGTGAAGACATGCTCGGAAATCCGGTTGTTCAGGACGCCCTTGCCGTTGATCGTGCCCTTTTTCTGGGCGTTGAAGGCGGTCGCGTCGTCCTTGAAATACTGGATCAGCGTACCGGGTTCGGGACCCTCGTAAAGGATCTTTGCCTTACCTTCGTAGATCTGCCGGCGGCGTGCCATCGGGTGCTTTTTCCCCTGGAAAGTCATTGCCCCGGCGGCACGGGGAATCCGCGCACGTGCCGGGGCGAGAGGCGGCCTATACCCAAAGGGGGGGTAAGGTGCAATCACGCATCCTCGTTAACGGGGCCCAATCCGGCACGGCGCCAGTGCCGCAGCCATGGGCGCGCCGCGAACAATGCCAGCCCCGCCAGCAGCGCCCAGGGGCCGAGGAAGATCACGAGCAGCAGCAGCGTCTGCCCAAATCCAAGCACCGTCGCGCCCGATTGCGCCACGGCGTCGCTCAGCCGGCCGAGAAAGCCCTGCTGCGTCGGCGCCTGCACCGGCGCGGTGACGGGGGTATAGCTGATCGAGAAGTTCGAATAGGCGACCCGGCCGCGCAGCTCGCCCAGCCAGCCCCTGGCCTGATCGAGCTCCTCCTGCGCCTGGGCGACGCTGCGCTCGGCCTCGACCAGTTCGCCGACCTTGCCCTGTCGCCCGCGCAACATGTCGGTGAGCCGTGCGACGAGGATCTCGCGCTGGCGGAGGCGCGCATCGGTGTCCACCAGGTCGCGCGAGACGTCCTCCGCCGAGATCTGCGTGTCGACCGCGCGGCCGCCCGCCTTGCCGATCATCTGGGTCAGGTCGCCGGCAAAGGCCTGGCCGAGCGGGCTGGCAACGCGCAGCCTGAGGAAGGCGCTGGTCGCGCCGTCGTCATTGGCGGCGCGCTGCATCGCGACCAGCTGGCAGCGCGAGCCCAGCCGGTTGCACAGGTCGAGATGCGCCTGTTGCGCGCCTGCAATCGCGGCGGCGGGCAGGCGATAGGCGAGGGTGAAGTTGTAGGCGAGCTGCGGCACGCTGATCGGGATCGCTGCGGCACCGGTCGTGGAGTCGCCGGGCGGCGACACGGAGTTGCGTACCGAGGATGCATAGGACCTGGCGATGTCGCTCTTGGGCATGGCCGGGGGCGCCGTGGTCAGCAATGGCGGCGCCTGGACGTCATAGGTTGCGAGCTTCTGCTGCCCCTCGCGGAAGCGGGTCGAGCCGATCAGGCCCGCGCAGGTGATTGCCACCAGCAGCGCGGCGAGTCCACCGCTCACCACCAATATCCGTCGCTTCGGCTTCAGCATGGCCCTCTCTCCCTTGTTGATTATGATATAACATCACATAATCGATGCCGAAACAAGCGGGACAACCTGCGCTGCCCCGCCTGCCTCCCTAGAAACCGTGTCGGAGCGGATCAGGCCGCTTCGGCGGGCTTGGCGCGCTTGCGCCGCACCAGCAGCACGACCGGGATCGCCAGCAACACCCAGGGGAGGAGATAGATCGCCAGCGTCAGCAGCGCGCGGACGCCGATCAGGAAGCTGGCGAAGGATCCCTGTCCCGCCTCGGTGAGTTGGCCCGCCACGCTGCCCGAATTGGTCGTCGGGGCGATCGCCGAATAGCGGATTTCGAAGTCGGACATGGCAACGCGGCCCTGCAGTTCGGTGAGCCAGCCACGGGCCTGGTCGAGTTCCTCCTGCGCGGCCGCGACGCTGCGTTCGGCCTCAACCAGTTCGGAGACCTTGCCCGAGCGCGTGCGCAGCACGTCGGTGAGCCGCGCGACGAGCAGTTCGCGCTGGGCGATCCGCGCCTTGGTGTCGACGATCTGCTTCGAGACGTCGTCGGTGGAGACCTTGGTGCCCGTTGCCCGTCCACCGGCATCGGCGGCGGCCCTGCCCAGCGCGTCGGAGAAGCGATGCGCCTCGCTGGTTGCGACCCGGAGCTTGGTCATCGCGTCGCCGGTCTTGTCCTGGCTGTCGTCACGCTCGAAGGCGAGCAGCTGGCAGCGCGCCGGGCCCATCTCCTCGCAAAGCCGGCGATGCGCATCCTGGACCGCGCCCAGCTTGTCGGTCGGCAGCAGGTAGCCGAGCGAATAGCTATAGGCGAGCTGGGGCAGGCTGACCTTCACCTTGTCCGCCGCAGCGCCCTTGGCGTCAGCTGCCGTATCGCTGGCGGGCTGGGTCATTTCCTGAACAGTGACATCGCTCTTGCTGCTCTGGCCATTGTCGGCCGCAGAGCATCCCGCCAGCGCACTGCCCAGCAGAAGCAACGGAATAAGACGCTTCATAATCCCTCCTTGCCACAATATGGCCATAATCCATCACAGAGGTGGGATTTGAGTCAAGGCACAATTTCGCCTTATTTGAGGCTGAATTGTGGCATTGGCCGCGTAAACGCCTGCGCCCGTTGCCCCACGTCCTGGCGGGGCACCGGCCACAGGCGCTGTCATGTCAGGCTGCCAAAGGCCCTAGACGTGCTGGTCTTCTTCGTCGCGGGAGAACCAGCGCTGGATCAGGTTGCGATTGTCGCCGCGCTCGCGGTGCGCGTGGCTATCGCCGCCATTATGGACGCTGTCATAGCCGTCGTCATGGCGCGGCTCCGGATCGGAGCCCACCGCGCGGCCATGGATGATCCAGCGCAGGACCAGGACCACCGCCAGCATCAACAGGCACCACGGCCCGATGCTCGCCAGCAGCTGGACGAGCTGGGCGACCGAATTCTCCAGCGTCTGCCCTGCCGTGCGGAAATTCGCTTCGGACGAGCCGAGCCCGCTCAGCGCGCTGCTCGATTCATAGGTGAACAGCATCGGTGCGTTGGCGAGGGTCTGACCCTGGCTCGCCTCCACCTCGGCAATCATCGAAAGCGCGTTCTGCAGCCGCGCCGCGCGCGCCTGGCCCTCCGGGGCGGTGCTGGCGCGGGCATTCTGCAGCTGGTCCTGCAGCCGCTTCACCACTGCAGTGCTGCGTGCAGTCGCGGTCGAATCCGCGCCGGTGATCTCGGTATCGACCAGCACGCCGTCCGATCCGGTCACGTTCTTGGTCACCGCGTCGCCAAAGGGACGGGCGATCGAGGGGTCGATGCGGATGGTCAGCACCGCGCGGGTCTTGTTGCCGTCGTCGACGCGGTAGCGCATCGAGAGGATGCGGCAGCGCGCCGGTCCGATCCGGTCGCAGGCATCGGCATTGGACTGGAGCACGCCCTTCACCCGGCTGCCGGGCAGGCGATAGGCATAGCGATAATCGAAGCCCGTGCCGGTCGAGGCAAAGGCCTCGGCATTGGCTGCCGAAGCGAATTCGGACTTGTCCCTGCCGTCCGCGGGACGATTGCCGTCATTGCATCCCGCGAGCAGCGCAAGCGCCGCCAATGCCCAAACGACTCGCATGGGGTTCTCCCTGTTCCCTGAACAAGAAGTAACCATATTTTAATTACGGGCCCAACCCGCCCGGATGGCACCGGTTTTCCCTTTTCGGGATCGCGATGCGCGATATCAATGATGCTTATGGGTTGGCGGGCGGTGTTGCAGACCGCCCGCCTCTTCGCCTTCCGAGGGATCAATCAGGGACGGGCGGAGATCCGGGTGGCGCCGGCTTGCCGCGCGACCGCCTGCTGGCGGGCCTCGGCGACCTGCTGGCGCAGCAGCGCCTTGCAGCGCAGGCCGCTGGGTGCCTCGGTCACATAGCCGGGGCGGGTGGTCGGGCAGACCGTGTCGACAGCGCGGGCGAGCCGCCGGTCGAGCGCGGTGCGGCCTTCGGCACGCGACAGGTCGAGATCGGCATAGGAAACGCGGATGACGGCGTGGCTCTGCTGGGCCTTGGCGGCCAACGGGATGAGCGCGGGCGAAAGGATCAGGGCGAGGGGGATGAGGGTCTTCAGCATGGCTTGTTCCTTTGGATGCGCGCCATGTTCGGCACCCCCGTCATTTGCGCCCGGACGCGCCGCGAGGCCAACAAATCATTGGCCATGATATATAAGCTGTGCTTGTATATTGGGATGCGTCGTCTTCCTCCGCTCTCCGCCGTCCGCGTGTTCGAGGCTGCCGCCCGGCACGGCAACTTCACCCGCGCCGCGGAAGAGCTGGGGATGACCCAGGCGGCGGTCAGCTATCAGATGAAGCTGCTCGAGGAGCGAGTGGGCGCGCCGCTGTTCGCGCGCAGCGGCCGCGGCATCGTGCTCACCGATGTCGGGCGCCGGATCGCGCCGCAGATCACCACCGCCTTTGACGCGATGGGGGACGCCTTTGCCGCGGTGCACGCCGAATCCGAAAGCGTGATGCGGATCACTGCACCGCGCACGCTCGCCACCAACTGGCTGGCCGGCCGGCTCGGCTCGTTCCAGCTCGCCCGTCCCGAACTGGCGGTGCAGCTGCACGTGGGTGACGAGATGGTCGATCTGCTCGCCGGGGAAGCGGATGTCGGGCTGCGCGGCGCGCCCGGCCCCATGCCGGGCCATAGCTGCCATTTCCTGATGGGCATGCCGGTGGCGCCATTCGCCAGCCCGGCCTTCCTGGCGAAATACCCACCGGTACGCACGCCCGCCGATCTGCTCGCGCTGCCTCGGCTGACCTATAACGACGACTGGTGGGATTTGTGGTTCGCGGCGGCGATGGGCGAGGCGCCGGACTATGTTGATCCGGCCGGTGTCCGCTTCGATTCGCAGATCCTCGACGGCAATGCCGCGATCGCGGGTCACGGCGTCTCGATCCTCAGCCCGCCCATGTGGCTGCCGGCGATCGCGTCGGGGCAGCTCGTCCAGCTGCTCCCGCAAACCACCGCCCAATATCGCAACGCCTTCTGGCTGATGTACGCCGAGGGCAAGCGCAACCAGCCCAAGGTCCGCGCCTTCCGGGAGTGGCTGTTGGAGGAAGTGAAGGCTTCGCTGGCGGACGACCCCTGGGGGGCGCTGGTGCGGCCGGAGGACCTTCCGACGGACTGACAGGGGGATGGGGACAAGCCATCCCCCTGCCGCCCCTATGATCTAGAAGCGCACGCCGATGCCGGTGAGCAGCTGGTGGCGATCGTCGTGGCCCAGATAGTCTTCAGTTCGCGTAAGGCGATATTCGGCCTTGGCATAGACGTTCTTGGTCAACTTCTGCTCGATGCCGGCGCCCACGCGCAGGCCATTGGCGGTGTCGGGACCATAGGTTCGGCCGTCGCTACCGTGGGTATCGTAGCGCAGGTCCGCCCAGCCGGCCTTGGCAAAGATCAGCGTCTTCGGGCTCAGCGCATAGCCGATGCGAGCAGAGACATCGATGTCGCGCGCCGCATCGGTCTTGTAGGTAGTCGACCCGGTGCCCGGGAACGGCCCCATCTTGGCGCTGCCCGCGACGACCCAGCCGATACCGCCTTCAACGCCGATGGTGACCCGCTTGCCGATGGCCACGTCATAGCCGACCGCGCCGCCTGCGCGCAGCCCGGTCAGTTCGCCGCCGGAAAGCGCATCGTCGCTGCTCTGGTCGAGGCCGATCGTCGCTTCGACGCGCGGACCGGCAAATGCCTGGGCCGGCGTCTTCTCTTTCTCTACTTCCTGCGCAAAGGCAGTGTTCGCGCTCGTGAGGTAAGTCACGGCGGCGAGTGTCAGGATCGAGTTGCGCATATCTGCTTACTTTCGTTCGAGTTCCCCTGTGTATTCCGGGGACGGAACGATTTCGGCGATCCCGTAATAGCCTGTGAAAGAATTTTAGACTGAATCAGATTGATCGATAGCTTGTATATGCTTGGGTTTTACAGAGAAGATTTTGGCAGGATCGGGGCGAACTGGCATTGAATGCGTCACATTCTTTCATGCCTCTGCCGCGCTTTGGTGACCGCATCGCAATGCGAAAATGGCAGGTTCGTGGTGCAAAGCCGGCGGCGCCACTGGCAAAGTTGGAAATGTTCTGCTTTGGTTCCGGGATGCTTCCTCGTCTCAAACCTCGTATCCACCCCTCGGCCTTGCCGGCTCTCGCGCACGCGTGTGGAGATTCAAGGGATTCAACATTTCTCCACGGGCGTTTCAGTAAAATCACGGGAAATTCGATAATTAGCTGCTCAATCAGTCGCTCGAATTTTCCAACGCCCAACCATTCGGTTGAATGTCGCCGCGCCCCGGCTTGGCGCTTGGCCTTCGCTGCTGCTATCCGGGGTGGGAAATGAGCCTCGACACCGACATTCAAGATCCCGGCGCGCCTTCCGACGTCCCCTTCGACAGCGCGCTTTCCGAGCGGTACCTGGTCTACGCGCTCTCCACGATCACGGCGCGCTCGCTGCCCGATGTCCGCGACGGGCTGAAGCCGGTCCACCGCCGCCTGCTCTGGGCGATGCGGCTGCTCCGGCTCGATCCGGCGAGCGGCTACAAGAAGTGCGCCCGCGTCGTCGGCGACGTCATCGGTAAGTATCACCCGCACGGCGATCAGTCGGTCTATGACGCGATGGTCCGCCTCGCCCAGACCTTTGCGCTGCGCTATCCGCTGGTCGACGGCCAGGGCAATTTCGGCAATATCGACGGCGATAACGCGGCGGCTTACCGATATACCGAGGCGCGGCTCACCCAGGTCGCCATCGACCTGATGGACGGGCTCGACGAGAATGCCGTCGATTTCCGCCCTACGTACAACGGGGAAGACGAGGAACCGGAGCTTTTCCCGGGTTTGTTCCCGAACCTGCTCGCCAATGGCGCGGCCGGCATCGCGGTCGGCATGGCGACCAGCATCCCGCCGCACAATGCCGCCGAGCTGATGAACGCCGCGGTGGCGCTGATCGACAATCCCGCGGCGAACGTCCTCGACTATGTCCAAGGTCCGGACCTGCCGACCGGCGGCATCATCGTCGACAGCCCGGCAGCGATCGCCGAGGCCTATGCCACGGGGCGTGGTGGCTTCCGGGTACGGGCCAAGATCGAGAAGGTCACCGAGAAGGGCGGGGGCTGGCACCTCGTCGTCTCCGAGATCCCCTATGGCGTCCAGAAGGGCAAGCTGATCGAGGGGATCGCCGATCTCATCAACGAGAAGAAGCTGCCGATCCTGGGCGACGTCCGCGACGAGAGCGCCGAGGACATCCGCATCGTGCTCGAGCCGCGCAGCCGCACGGTGGTGGCCGAGGACCTGATCAACAGCCTGTTCCGCCTGTCGGACCTCGAAGTGCGCGTTCCGCTCAACCTCAATGTGCTCGACAAGCATCGCACGCCGCGGGTGATGAGCCTGCAGGAAGCGCTGCTGGGGTGGATCGAGCATCAGTTCGTCGTGCTGCGCCGCAAGTCCGAGCACCGCGTTGCCAAGATCACCGACCGGCTCGAGCTGGTCGGCGGCTATATCATCGCCTTCCTCAACCTCGACCGGGTGATCGAGATCATCCGCACCGAGGACGAGCCCAAGGCCGTGATGATGGCGGAGTTCGAGCTGACGGACCGCCAAGCCGAGGCGATCCTCAACATGCGGCTGCGTTCGTTGCGCAAGCTCGAGGAGATGGAGCTGAAGCGCGAGCGCGACGCGCTGGAGAAGGAAAAGGCCGAGCTGGAGACGTTGCTCTCCTCCGATGCGCGCCAGCGCACCCGGATGAAGCGCGATCTGGCGAAGATGATCGAGCGCTATGGGCCGGAGACGGCTTTGGGCAAGCGCCGCACCCTGGTCGAGGAAGCTGCGCCGGCGCGCGAGATTCCGCTCGAGGCGATGATCGAGCGCGAGCCGATCACGGTGATCCTATCGGCGCGCGGCTGGATCCGTGCGATGAAGGGGCATGTCGAGGATCTGTCGGGCGAGGCACTGAAGTTCAAGGAGGGCGATTCGGCCTTCCTAGCCTTCCATGCCCAGACCACCGACAAGCTGCTCCTTGCGGCCGACAATGGCCGTTTCTACACGCTGGGCGCGGACAAGCTGCCCGGCGGGCGCGGGTTTGGCGAGCCGGTGCGGTTGATGATCGATCTGGAGGGCGAGCGGAACATCGTCGCGCTGCTGCCGGCGAGCCAGGCACCCAAGCTGCTGGTCGCCGCCGACGACGGGCGCGGCTTCGTCGTGAAGGTCGAGGACGTGATCGCCGAGACGCGCAAGGGCAAGCAGGTGGTGACGCCGCGCGCCGGCGCGCATCTCAAGCTGGTCCGGCCCATTGGGGCCGAGGACGATGCGGTCGCGGCGGTGGGCGACAACCGCAAGCTGCTGGTCTTCCCGCTCACCGAAGTGGTGGAACTGGCGCGTGGGCAGGGCGTGCAGCTGCAGCGTTATCGCGACGGCGGATTGAGCGATGCGCGGACCTTCAAGATGGTCGATGGGCTGAGCTGGGCAATGGGTGGCGAGAGCGGCCGGACGCGTACCGAGTCCGATCTTTCGCCCTGGCGTGCGACGCGCGGTGCTGCGGGCCGGATGGCGCCGAACGGGTTTCCGCGCGACAATCGTTTCTAGGATGACGTAAAACGCTTTTGTTTCAGGCGGTTTTAACCAATCAGGGCTAGGCCGGGGCGTGATGGTATTCGCCAGGACGAAGAAAGCCCGTATCGTGGCGCCGCTGCCCCTGCCGCAGCAGCCGGATTCGCTTGTCTTCGGCCCTGGCATCTCGGCGATGATGCTAGACATGCTGCCGGTGCCCGCCGCACTGGTGGAACTGCAGGATGACGAGTTCGTCTTCGACGCGGTGAACCGGTCTTTCCGGGTCGCCGGCCTCGGCACCGTCGCCAGCGAATCGCCGCTGATCCGCCTGCTCGGTGCGCGGCTCCGCCGCTTCATCGAATCGAACGAGATCCAGTGCGAGATCAGCTGGCAGTTCGGCGACGAGGTGGATGCCCGGCATTTCCGGGTGATGCTGGCCAAGCGCGCCGACCGCCGGTCTTTCCCGCGCTGCATGGTCACCCTGGTCGATCACACGTCGGAACTCCGTACCGAGTACAGCCTGCGCCGCGAGATGGCGACGGACAGCCTCACCGGCCTGCCCAACCGTGCCGGTTTCTCCGATGCGCTCGAGCATGCGATCACGCCCGAAAATGCCCAGGATTTCGCGGTGATGGTGGTCAATCTCGACCGGTTCAGCCGCGTCAATGCCTGCATGGGCGGCCTTGCCGGCGACGAGCTGCTGATCACCGTGGCGCGCCGGGTGAAGGGCGCGCTGCGCAGCCGCGACACGCTGGCTCGGATGGGTGGCGACGAGTTCGGCGTGCTGCTCACCCTCGACGAGGGGCCAGGCGACGCACTCCATGTCGCCAAGCGCATCCAGGCGGCGCTGGCCAATCCGTTCCGCCTCTCGGACTTCGAGATCCGGGTGGATTGCTCGATCGGCATCGCCCTGGGTTCGGACAATGACGGCGACCCCGAGGATCTGGTCCGCAATGCCCAGTTCGCGGTGAAGCGGGCCAAGAAGAGCGGCCGTACCGAAATCTACCAGGCCCATACCTTCGACATCGCCCGCGAGCAGTTCGGCATCGAGACTGAGCTGCGCCGGGCGATCGAGCATGGGCAGATGACGCTCTGCTACCAGCCGATCTGCGACCTCGCGACCGGCAGGATCGTATCGTTTGAGGCGCTCGCCCGCTGGACCAACGAAGAGGGCGTCCGCCTTTCGCCGAACGACTTCATCCCCGTCGCCGAAGAATCGGGCCTGATCATCCCGCTCGGCCGCTGGGCGATGGAGGAAGCGGCGCAGACCATCGCGGCCTGGGACCGGGCGGCGGGCGGCGACGCCGGCGTCAAGGTCGCGGTGAACCTCTCGGCGATCCAGCTGCAGCGCGATCATATCCCGGCCATGGTCAAGGGCGCACTCGACCGGCATGGCGTTGCCGGCAACCGCCTGACCCTCGAGCTCACCGAGAGCGCGATCGTCACCGATCCGGACCGCATCGCCCAGACGATGAACGCCCTCAAGGACCTGGGCACCACGCTGGCGATGGACGATTTCGGCACGGGCTATTCGAACCTCGCCTATCTCCAGAAGCTGCCGATCGACCTGCTCAAGATCGACCGCAGCTTCGTCTCCGGCATGCTGGCCGACCGCGACAAGGTCGCGATCGTCCGCGCCATCCTCAGCCTCGCCCAGGCGCTCGGCATGCAGACCACTGCCGAGGGCATCGAGACCAACGAACTCGCCCAGACCCTGGCGGCGCTGGGTTGCACCTACGGCCAGGGCTTCCTCTACTCACGCGCCCTCGAGCGCGAGGACGCCTACGCGCTGCTCGCCGAGCGCAACGCCTGATCCACGACATCGTCGGCCAGCGCGCCGGCCCGATCCTCCCCGGGAAATCCTTCGGCGATCCAGGCTTCCTCGACGCGCTTGAGCAACCGCGCCACCTCTGGGCCGGCCTTCACGCCGCGTGAGACGATCGCCCCGCCGGTGAGGGGGAAGCGCGGCGGGTCCCAGTCGCGGATCTCGGTCGCGTCGGCGATTGGACGGTCCGACAGCAGGAGCTGGTCGAGCGCAGCCTCGCGACCTAGGCGATAGGCCAGGGCGCGCGGCCCACCCTCGGGCGGCACCACCGCGGTGGCCAGCCGCTTGCGCTGCGCGTTGGAGAGCTTGAGTCGGGCCGCAATCTGCTCGGCAAGCGCGGGATCGGCGGGGATCAGCGCGGCGAGGCGGCGGATCGGATGCGGCGCCACGCCGGCATCGACTTCGCGCGCCGCGAGATGGCCGAAACGGTCCGCCGAGACGATCTCCGGCAGCACGGACAGGAAGATGCCGCGCTCGATCATCAGGGCGACCACGCGAACTGCGTCCTTCGCGACCAGCAGCTTGAGCAGCTCGTCGGCGATACGCTCGCGGCTGAGCGCCATCAGATCCCTGGAACGCGCCGTGCAGGCTTCGAGACCTGCCGGATCGGCGACGTCGCCGAACCGGGCGAGGAAGCGGAAGAAGCGCAGGATGCGCAGATGATCCTCGGCGATACGCTGGAACGCATCGCCGATGAAGCGGACATGGCGCACCTCGAGATCGGCCAGACCGCCGAAATAGTCGAAAATCTCGCCGCTCGCCGGATCGGCATAGAGCGCGTTGATCGTGAAATCGCGCCGCGCCGCGTCCTCGCGCCAGTCATCGGTGAAGGCGACGGTGGCGCGGCGGCCATCGGTGGAGACGTCCCGGCGCAGCGTAGTGACCTCCACCGGGCCGCTTGCCAGCACCGCGGTGATCGTGCCGTGATCGATGCCGGTGGGTACCGCACGGATGCCGGCGCCCTTGAGCAGCTCCAGCACGCGCTGCGGCGAAAGCGGTGTTGCGACATCGAGATCGGAGACCGGCAGGCCGAGCAACGTATCGCGCACCGATCCACCGACGAAGCGCACCTCGCCGAGCACCTCGACCAGATGGGCGAGCCCCTCGCGGTGCCGCCAATCGGCGTCGGGGAGGATCATGCCGCCCATTTCAGACGCCTCGAAAGATTGACCAGCATTGCCGCCGTTGCCCCCCAGATCCGGCGGTCCTGCCAGAGTATCTCGTAATAGCGCCGCTCATGGCCCTGATATTGCGCCACCTGCTCGCGCTGGTTGGCGGTGTCGAGGAGGAAATCGAGCGGCACTTCGAAAACGCTGGCGACCTCGGCCTCCGAAGGCGTGAGCAGCAGATCGGGCGGCACGACGCCGACCACCGGGGTGACGACATAGTTGGTGACGGTGCGATAGCTGTCGGTGGTGCCGACCACGTCGACCGAGGCAGGCGGCAGGGCGATCTCCTCGTGCGCCTCGCGCAGCGCCGCGCCGATCGGGCCGTCGTCCTCCGGATCGATGCGGCCACCGGGAAAGGCGACCTGGCCGGCATGGCTGCGCAGCGTCTCGGTACGCTGGGTGAGGATCACGCCGGGCGCGGCGCGATTGGTGACGGCGATCAGCACCGCGGCGGGGTTGCCCCGGATCGCGGGGTCGAAATCATAATGGTCGCCGGGAAGCAGCAGCGGCGAATGATCCGCGGCGAGCGCCAGGCGCAGGCGATCAGCGAGGCTCATTCTGCTGGCTCCAGCGGGAAGAAGGCGCCGTTACTCCACACGCCGGGCGGGGTGCTGCCATTGGCCAGGGCAATCTCGGCCAGCTCGTAATAGACGGTGCGGGCGACCAGCGCTTCCAGCCCGCGGCGGACATGGAGATAGGGGCGTGGTCCGTCCTCGCGCTCCTCGAAGCGCAGGCCATGCTCCGGGCCGGCGGTGACGAGATCGCCGGTGTTGAGACGGAAGGCGAGCTTCATCGCGTCGCCTTCGCCCTCGCGCTTCATTTCCACCGCGGTGAAGGGCGCATCCTCGACGTCGATGTCGAGCTTCTCGACCGGCGTGACCAGGACGAAACGGCCATCGGGCTCGCGGCGCAGGATCGTCGAGAACAGGCGTACCATCGGCGGGCGACCGATCGGCGAGCCCTGGTGGAACCAGGTGCCGTCGCGGGCGATACGCATGTCGCTGTGCCCGCAATGTCCGGGGTTCCAGCTCTCGACCGGCGGCAGTCGATCCTCTTCCGCGAGGCGGGCGATCTCGGCGAGCGAGAGATTGGCGAAGTCGGGCGGGGGCGGGGAGGGCATCGATTCGCCTCAGTTCAGGGGCCGTAGGGAGCGTGGAAAGTCACAAAAGTCTCGACATACACGCGCGAGGATCCCGGCCCCGGGATGCTTCTGCGAACGAAGGGTATAAAGGAAAGGCTGCGATCGATCGGCCATGCCGGAGACCCAAGCAGACAAAATCCTACATTGGAAGCTGCGACTTGGCTTTTCCTTGGCGAAGGCCGGGGCCCAGTCCTTGCGAATCACGCGCCTCGGTCTTTGCCGCGCACACTTGGTCCGGGCCCCGGCCTTCGCCGGGGAAAGAAGAGTTGCCTGGCGTTGGTCGCTACTCAGGCCGCTCGTCGAAGACGGGCCCCTACCTGACCCGGGCCGGCCGGCACCCCGGCGCCGCGGGCGAGCAAGCGGCGCGCCTCGAACGGGCCGGGCAGGCGCCAGCCGCCGGTCTTCTCCGCGGTGAAATCGAAGAAGCGGGCATAATATTCGGGATCGCCGACCAGCATCAGCGCATCGGCACCGGCGACCGGAGCGGTTTCCGCCGCTTCGAGCATCCGCTCCATCAGCATGCGGCCGATGCCGCCCTGCTGGCGATCGGGCTGGACCGCAACCGGGCCGACCATCACCATGGGCACGCTGCCGCCGCCATCGCATTCGAGCGCGACCGGCCAGCACTGGATCGAGCCGAGCAGGCTGCCATCGTCCGCCACCGCGGCGAAGCTGAGCTCCGGAATCTCCGAAGTGCCAAGGCGAACCTTGTACGCAGTGCGCGCGCGTCGGCCCGGACCAAAAGCACGGTCGAGCAGCGTCTCGACGGCCTGAGGGTCCACGGTCTCCAGCGGCAGCAAAGCGATCACTTCATACATTCCTTTCACAACGCCCGACCTGCGGATCGGGGCCGCGCGAGATAGCGCCCATCGGCGCTTTCGCAATACTGAATATATGCATGGCCGGGCCGAGAGGGAGGGGCGGGCTTTCCAGCAAGCGTGCATCTGCTATTGGGCGCGGCCTGTTTCCCCCTGAAAGGCATTGGCGACTTGCCCGATTCCCTGAAGCTCCAGGTCCATGACCTGGAAGTCGAAGTCCTCACCGGCGTCTATTCGGAAGAGACGCACCTTCCGCAGCCGCTGCGCATCTCGGTGACGGCCGACATCGACCTGCCCGAACGCTTCGAGCCGGATACGCCGCTCCGGGCGTCCAAGAACTATATGGACATCAAGCACGCGGCGACCGACGGGCTGCCCAAGGACGTGCACTTCACTTTGGTCGAGGCGGTGGCCGAGCATATCTGCGACACGCTGTTCGTCGGCGATGCGCGCGTGCAGCGCGTCGAGGTGCGAATCGTCAAGCTGGCGATCGCGGAACAGGGCGAATCGATCGGGATCACGCTGGTCCGCGAGCGGAAGTAATCAGGAAGCCCCTCTACCGCCTGCGGGAGAGGGAGGGAGCCGCCGAAGGCGGCGGAAGGGCGAGGGTGTCTGCGGGCGGCGAGCGCTTCGCTTGCCTCCAGCACTCACCCTCACCCGGTCTCGCTACGCTCGACCACCCTCTCCCGCAGGCGGGAGAGGGAATCGGGTGCTAGGCACACGGTCCCAGCGAGCGCAGCACGAAGGCATAGTCCTCGCGCGCCTTGGCGGCGTTCTGCGGATCGTCCGATTCGACGCTTTCCGTCGGCAGGCTGCGCGGCAGGCCGCAGGCGAGGCGATACCAGAGGAAGGTATTCGCCGCCGGCGCCCCGGCCGATTCGTCGACAATGTCCCCCAATGAAACACTCCAGCGCGGCGTTTCGCCCGGGCGGCGCAGGATCTGGAGCGACACGGGCGCGCCGCCGGCGGTCTGCAGGAACACCTGGGTTTCCCCCTCGCCGGGCAGCGAGCCCGGGACGTGGAAGGCGTTGCCCACGCCGGTGATCGCCGGCGCGGCATCGGCGGCGAGCGCATCCTTGGTGATCGCGCGAACCTGGGCGTCCAGCTCGGGCAACCAGTTCATCTGGCTCTGCAATCCGGTGAGCTGCACCGTGCCCGGACGGCTGGGCACCGGGCGAGCGAAGAGCAGCACGCGCTGCTTGGCCAGCTTGGGCGCCTTGCCCTTTGCGTTGAGGGGCAGATCGGCGGTGTAAGTGATGCGCGAGGACAGGGCCTGCGTGCCGCGAATCAGGGCCGAGACATCCGCCTCGATCAAGAATCTGGCCATACCAGTGGCCAGACCAGGCGATTCTTCCGCCTTCAACCGGTCCGCCTTGCGAATGCGCGCGTCGATGATCAGCGGCGCTGCCGTCACCTGCCGCGCCAAGGTGGCGTAGCTGGGTAAAACAGGTGCGGTTTGCCCCTGTGTTTGCGGGGGTTTAGCGGATGCACCTAAGGGTGCAGCGAGCGCAATCGCGCAAGAAAATATGGCGGGGAAGGTGCGTGTCATGCCGATCGGGTTACCGGAATCCGTTACGGCTATACAGAAATAATTCCGTCATCCGCCGATTGTAGGTCGGGTTTGTCCGACAAAGGGTTTGCGTAGACCCGGTGCGCGCGATAGAGACTCGCCCGCTGCCGAATTGGACGCATTTATAGCGCACGGCGGGCAGGCTTGTGCACGGGTCGCAAATCCGCCGCATAGGGCTGCATGTCAGGGATTAGAGGAGTGACGTTGCCGGATGTCTTACGCTGACCGCAATACAAGTGGCAGCCGCGTCGTCGCGATCGTTCTGGTTGCGATAATCGTGGCTGGCATGGGGTATGCCTTCGTCACGGGCCTTGCATATCAATTTGTCAAGAAGCAGGCGGAAAAGCTGAACACGTTCGACGTGCAAGAGCCGCCGCCCCCGCCCGAAGAAGTGCCGCCGCCGCCGCCGCCGCCGGATACCCCGGTGCCGCCGCCGCCGACTCAGATCGCAGTGCCGCCGTCCGTGGTGCAGGTGCCGACTCCGTCGCCGCCCATCCAGACGACGCCCAACATTCCGCAGACTCCGCCGCCGACGAGCCCTCCGGCTCCGCCCGCGCAGCCGGCTCCTCCGCCGCAGCCGCCGGCACCGCCGCGGATCGCAAAGAAGCTCACGCCGCGCGGTTCGCCGCAGAGCTGGGTTACGGATGATGACTATCCTGCTTCTGCGCTCCGCGCCGAGCAGGCCGGCACCGTCCGCTTCCGCCTCGACGTTGATGCGTCGGGCAAGGTGACCAACTGCACCGTAACGGGTTCGAGCGGCGTGTCCGTTCTGGACAGCACGGCTTGCAACCTGCTCAAGCGCCGCGCCCGGTTCAATCCGGCCGAGGACGAGGGTGGGAACAAGATCCCGGCTCCTTACAACGGCAGCTTCACCTGGAAGATTCCGACCTAGGCCGAGTGATTTGCTGGCGCGCTCCAGCGAGAGCGCGCCGGATCTGTGGATAAAAAGCGCTATTTAGTTAGAGGAAAGAACCGACAATGCTCACGACCATTCTCGCCGCCGCGGCGCCCAAGGAAAACCCGTACGGCCTGATTCCCGCGCTCCGTGAGGGCGGCCTGATCTCGCAGACGGTGTTCGGCATTCTCGTGCTGATGCTGTTCTTCTCGCTCTACATCCTGTTCACCAAGCTGTTCGAGCAGCAGAAGATCCTCAACCAGGCCAAGCGCGTCCGCGCCGGCTTCTGGAGCGCCAACAGCCTGCGCGAAGGCGCTGCGAAGCTCGAGAAGAACTCGGCCTATCGCCAGCTGGTCGACGACGGCCTGGCTGCCCAGGAGCAGCACTCGAAGCTGACCGATCCGGTCGAAGCCCATGACTGGCTGCACGGCTCGCTCGCCCGCTCGGAAGACCTGATCAACTCGCAGCTGAAGAGCGGCCTGTCGTTCCTCGCCACCGTGGGTTCGACCGCTCCGTTCATCGGCCTGTTCGGTACCGTTATCGGCATCATCCGCGCGCTCGTGAAGATCGGTGCGGCTGGCCAGGCGTCGATCGACGCGGTCGCCGGTCCGGTCGGTGAAGCGCTGATCATGACCGCCGTCGGTCTCGCCGTCGCCGTTCCGGCCGTGCTCGCCTTCAACTGGCTGCAGGCTCGCAACAAGAAGATCAACGAGAGCCTGAACGCTTTCTCGAACGATCTGCTCGGCTACCTGGCTTCGGACGGCCGCGTGCGCCCGACCGTTGCCAAGGCTGCTCCGGCCAAGGCCGCTCCGGCCGCGACCACCAGCACCGCGCCGCGCGCCTAAGCGATCTGGAATATATGGGCCGCGCTTCCCCTGGCGGGTGCGCGGCCCACTCCAGCCCGCAGGAGCTGGGGATTGGATTAGAAGAATAGGATAGCGCGCAATGGCGATGAGCGTAGGAGGGGGTGGCGGTGATGACGCCCCCATGTCGGACATCAATACCACGCCGCTCGTCGACGTGATGCTGGTGCTCCTCATCATCTTCCTGATCACGGTTCCGGTCGTGATCCAGACGGTGAAGCTGGAGCTGCCGAAGGTCCAGTTTGAACCGACGATCACCAAGCCCGAGAACGTTGCGCTCTCGGTCACTGCCAATAACGGCAAGTGCGAAGTCTTCTGGGGCATGACCCCGGTGACGAGCCAGGAACTGGTCGAGCGTGGCGTGAAGAAGCTGAAGGCCGAGATCGACAAGCAGGGCGGCATCAACGCCGCCGGCCTCGAGCTCCCCGAAGTGCACATCCGCGGCGACGTCAACACGCCGTACCGCTGCATCGGCGGCACCATCTTCGCGATGCAGATGGCCGGCTTCGTCAAGGTTGGCTTCATCTCCGAACCGCCCGCCGGTTCTGCCACGACCCGTCTCTGACGGCCCGGCTCAAAGGAGTTTAGACTATGGGTATGAGCGTGGGCGGCGGTGGTGATGACGGCCCGATGATGGAAATCAACACGACGCCGTTGATCGACGTCATGTTGGTGCTCCTCATCATGATCATCATGACCATTCCGATTCAGACGCACGCGGTGAAGGTCGACCTTCCGCAGTCGAACAACAACCCGCAGAACGTCGTCGAGCCGGAGAAGAACAAGGTCTATATCGATGCGCAGGGCCAGGTTTTCTGGAACAGCGCGCCGATCGACGACGTGACGCTTCGCCAGTATCTCGACCAGACGCTGCAGATGTCGCCGGAGCCGGAGCTGCACTTCCAGCCCGATCCGCAGGCACGCTACGAAGTCGTCGACCGCATTCTCGCGATCATCAAGCGCGCGAATGTGAACAAGCTCGGCTTCGTCGGCAACGAGCAGTATCGCAACGATTTCTGATCCGCCGCCCTTCGGGGCCTGGATCTGGAACAAGGAGAGGCGGTCCTTCGGGGCCGCCTTTCTTTTTTGTCCGTAGGACTACGGAGGAACATCAATCCGCTTGTGCATGTGACACGGAAGTGTAACACTACTGTCTTCAAAGAGTCATGGAATGGTCTCCGTGGCGTAACAAAAGAAGGAGTAGGAGTTATGCGCACCGCGCTCATTGTCCTTGCAGCCGCCCCGTTCGCGCTCGCCACGCTTCCGGCGCAGGCCCAGCGTGACAACGGGGATCCCGTAGCCAGTGCCGCCATCTTCAATGGCAATTATTCGAAGGCGGAAGAGCAGCTCAACGCGCGCCTGCGCCTCGATCCGAACCAGCCCGAGCTGCTGCTCAACCTCGCGGCGGTGTATGCCCAGACCGGACGCACCGCGGAGGCGCGGGCGCTCTACATCCAGGTGCTCCAGCAGCGCGCTGTCGATATGGATCTCACCGCAGACCGCGTGGCGACTTCGCATGTGATCGCCAACAAGGGGCTGCAATATATCCGGACGCTCCAGCTGACGTCGCGCTGAGCCCCATTTCCTGCCGCCTGGCTGCGCAAAAGGCGTAGCCAGCGGTGGACAACAGGCGCCGCCGATCGCGGCGCCTTTTCCATATCTAGACCAGAGACTTAGAGCCGGGGCAGGGTAACGCCGCGCTGGCCCATATATTTGCCCGCACGATCGGCATAGCTGGTCTCGCAGGGCTGATCGCCCTTGAGGAACAGGAACTGGCACGCGCCTTCGTTCGCATAGATCTTGGCGGGCAGCGGCGTGGTGTTCGAGAATTCCAGCGTGACATGCCCTTCCCATTCGGGCTCGAGCGGCGTCACATTCACGATGATCCCGCAGCGCGCATAGGTCGACTTGCCCAGGCAAATGACGAGCGTGTCGCGCGGGATGCGGAAATACTCCACCGTCCGGGCCAGCGCGAAGCTGTTGGGCGGGATGATGCACACATCGGTCTTGCGATCGACGAAGCTGTTCGCGGCGAAATCCTTCGGATCCACCACCGCTGAATCGACATTGGTAAAGATCTTGAACTCGTCGGCGACGCGCGCGTCATAGCCATAGGAGCTGAGCCCGTAGCTGATGCAGTTCTCGCGGCGTTGTGCCTCGACAAAGGGCTCGATCATGCCCGTCGAGAGGGCCTGTTCGCGAATCCAGCGGTCTGAAAGGATCATGCCCCCGTTTTGCCGGAAGCACGCGACGGGGCAAGTGGCTTGTCGGATTGCGGTGATGTGCGCATAACGCAGACAAATAAACATGGGAGAGGCTATGCGCGGGTTGGTGGCGGCTGCACTGGTGGCGACGGTGGTTTCGGTGCCGGCGCTTGCCTGCGAAGGCGCGGTGACGGTCTGCCCGACGGCCGACGGGATGAGCTTCGCGTTGATCCAGGGCGGCAAGCCCGCGACCGTGCTGGTCGATCCCGCGGCCGACCCGGCGGTACGCCATGCCGCGGAGGGATTTGCCGGCGATCTCCAGCGGGTGAGCGGCACCAGGACCGCGGCGACGCTGGGGCAGGCCGGTGCGACGGGCCCGGTGGTGATGATCGGCGTGCTCGGCCAGAGCCCGATGATCGATGCGCTGGTCCGTGCCGGCAAGATCAGGGCGCAGGACATCGCCGGCGAATGGGAGGCGTTCCGCCAGATCGTGGTCGACGATCCCGCGCCGGGCATCGACCGCGCGCTGGTGATCATCGGCTCGGACCGGCGCGGCGCGGTCTATGGCGCCTATGACCTCTCCGAGAAGATCGGGGTGTCGCCCTGGCACTGGTTCGCCGATGTGCCGGTGGTGAAGCGTGCGAACGTTTACATCACCGCCGGATCGCGGCGCGACCAGCCCGGGGTGCGCTATCGCGGCTTCTTCATCAACGACGAGGCACCGGCCTTCTCCACCTGGGCGCAAAAGAAGTTTGGTGGCGCAAATGCAAAGGCTTACGCGCATATCTTCGAGTTAGAACTGAGGATGAAGGGCAATTATCTCTGGCCGGCGATGTGGGCGCCGCGTGCCTTCAACGACGACGATCCACAGAACAAGATCCTCGCCGACGAGATGGGCATCGTCATGGGCACTTCGCACCACGAGCCGATGACCCGGGCGCAGGACGAATGGCACCGCAATACCGCCGGCGGCGTGACCGGGGGCAAATGGGACTACACGGCCAATGCGGCGAACCTGCGTGCCTTCTGGCGCGGCGGGATCGAGCGGATGATGTCGAAGGGCGACGGCAAGGGCTATGAGAGCCTGGTGACCGTGGGCATGCGCGGCGATGGCGACGAGCCGATGGCCGAGGGCACCGCGACCAAGCTTCTGGAGGGCATCGTCGCCGACCAGCGCAGGATCATCGCCGAGGTGACCGGCAAGCCGGCGGACCAGACGCCGCAGGTCTGGGCGCTCTACAAGGAAGTGCAGGACTATTACGACCATGGCATGCAGGTGCCGGACGACGTGACCCTGCTGTTCGCCGACGACAATTGGGGGCAGGTACGCCGCTTGCCAGATCCGGGCGCGGCGCCGCGCAAGGGCGGCTACGGCGTCTATTACCATTTCGATTATGTCGGCGGGCCGCGCAACTACAAGTGGCTGAACACCAACCAGATCGAGAAGAGCTGGCAGCAGATGGACCTGGCCTGGCAGCGCGGCGCCCGGGCGCTGTGGATCGTCAATGTCGGCGACCTGAAGCCGATGGAATATCCGCTGAGCTTCTTCATGAAACAGGCCTGGAATCCGGAGGCGATGACGCCCGAGGCACTGGCGGCCTATCCGGCCGAATGGGCGAGCGAGCAGTTCGGCCCGCAGCAGGGCAAGGCGATCGGGGCGCTGCTGACGCGCTATTCGCAGCTCGCGGCGCGGCGGAAGCCCGAACTGATCGATGCGGGCAGCTTCGGGCTCGGGCGGGGCGATGACCCGGTGCGCGACGGGGGCGAATTCGGTGCGATGGTCGGCGAATGGGATGCGCTCGAGGCCGCGATGCTGAAGGCCAAGGTGCGGGTGCCTGAAAATGGAAGGGACGCGTTCTTCCAGCTGGTCGAGCATCCGATAGCGGCGATGGCGAACCTCTATCGGCTCTACTACGCGGTCGCGTGGAACCGCCGGCTCGCGGAGGCGAACGACAGCCGCGCCAATGGTTTTGCCGACCAGGCCGAGAAGCTGTTCGCCCGCGATCAGGAATTGAGCGACCACTATCACGCCATTGCCGGCGGCAAATGGGACGGGATGATGCTCCAGACCCATATCGGCTACACCAACTGGCAGCAGCCGGAGAAACAGGTGATGCCCGAGGTGAAACGGGTGGCGGGCGTGCGCCGTTCAGCTGCCGGTATGCATGAGGGGACGGCAGACCTCGCCACCACGATCGAGGCGGGCGAATATGCTCGGGCGGTGGGCGGCAAGGGGCTGCGCTGGCAGGTGATCCCGCATCTGGGGCGCACCCGCGAAGCGGTGCTGGCGCTTCCGCAAGGGCAGCCGGCAACCAGCGTGGCGGACGGTATCCGCCTGGAATATGCGGTGCCGGTCGCCAGGGCCGGAGACCTGAACGTGCAGCTGATCCTGGTGCCGACCCTGGGCACCGGCGCGGATGGCAAGCTGCGGGTGGGTATCTCGATCGATGATGGGCCGGTGCAGCTGCTCAGCGACGTGCTCACGCCCGCACCCAATGCTGCGGACAGCCAGCCCAAGCGCGACTGGAACAAGGCGGTGGAGGACAATGCCCGGACGCTGGTGGCGCGCTTCCCGGGCGTCTCTGCGGGCAGGCATGTGCTGAAGGTCTGGCGGATCGACGACAATGTCGTGCTGCAGCGTATCGTGGTGGGAACGGGCGCGCTGCCGGGGAGCTATCTGGGCGGGCGCTAACCCTGCACCACGTGCCACAATTCCCCGCAAGGGCCGATCACATAGGCCAGCGTCAGTCCCCAGGGCATCAGTGCCGGTGGCCTGGGCTCGGGCACGCCGAAGCTCCCAGGCAGGTCGAGGGACTGGATGTGCACCCACCAGGCGTCCAGGTCCTTCACGATGAGCTGCATCATGAAGTTGTTGCCCCAGCCTTCGTCATAGTAATCCTGGAGCAGAAAGCTGCCGGCATCGCAGGCGAAACCGGCCACGCCCGCCGCCTCGAAGGTGATCTCGAAGCCGAGTGCCTGATAGAAGCGCTTGGAGAGGGCGAAATCCTTGCCGCCGGGGACGAAGGGGCGGATCGTGGTCGTGGCGAGGCTGGTCATATGGGGTCTCTCTCGCCGGGTATCAGGCCATGCCGAGGTCGCGGGGCCCGAAGGCCGCCGGGAGCAGCTGGGAGAGCGTGTACTCCGCAATCTCGTCCCCCGCGGCGCCGCCGCAGAAGACGGGCAGGTCGCGGCCACCGAGCTGGGCGGCCTCGTTGATGATCTGGCGGCAGCGGCCGCACGGGCTGACCGGGGCGGTGTCGGCATGGCCCATCCGGCCGCCGATCACGCCGATTGCGACGACGTCCTTCAGGCGCCCTTCGCTACTCGTCCTCGCCAGCGCCACCGTCTCGGCGCAGAGCGACAGGCCGTAGCTGGCATTCTCGAAATTGGCGCCGGTCACGACCGTGCCGTCCGAGAGCAGCACGGCGGCACCGACCGCGAAGTTCGAATAAGGGGCATAGGCGTTCTTCGAGGCTTCGCGGGCGGCCTCGATCAGTGCCTTGGGGTTCACTTCACTCATTTCGCCATCACGTCCCAATTGACCGGTGCGCCGAGGCCTTCGATCCGGCGGTGGCGCGATGCCTGCCATATCGACCATGGCCGGGCGAAATACGAGGGGGGAAAGAAGCGCTGCTGCGCCCAGAGCAGGCGCGGAAAGGCGTCGCTGAGGCGATACTGGTCCTCGAAGCGGCTCGAGACCATCAGGATCGCCGGCTTGCCGATATGCGTCTCGACATCGTGGAGGAAGCGGCCGATTTCGCCGATCACCACCTGGCGCTCGGGCCGGGCAGGGCAATCGGGCTGGAAATCGATCTGGACCGCGGGCGGCAGCTGGTCGTCCGAGCGCGGCACGGTGCTCATGAAATTGCCCGACTGATCGGCGGCGAGCTGGCAGAGCGAATAGACGTGGAGTGCGCCACGGCGGATGCCGGCCTCGAAGGTCCAGCGCCAGTTCTCGGGGAAGCGGAGGTCGCGGGCCTGGGCGCCGGTGGTGGCGCGGATATAGGCGAAGTCGATCCCGGCCTTCTTGGCGGTCCACCATTCGATCGCCCCCTGTTCCTCGGACACGTCGACGCCCTGGACGGGGAAGTCGGAGGGCGAGGGGCGCCAGCGCGAGGCGAACAGCCAGGCGCTCCAGCCGAGCAGGGCCAGAAGCAAAAGCGCCGGCACGACGAAGCGCAGCCGGCGTACGAGAACGCGGATGTGCAACGTCCTAACCCTTGATGTGGAGCACGCAGATCAGCGTGAACAGGCGGCGGGCAGTGTCGAAATCCACGTCGATCTTGCCTTCCAGCCGGTCCTTGAGCAGCGTCGCCGCGTCGTTGTGGATGCCGCGCCGGGCCATGTCGACGGTCTCGATCTGGGCAGGCGTGGCATTGCGAATCGCGGCATAATAGCTGTCGCAGATGGCGAAGTAATCGCGGATTGGGCGGCGGAATGCCGCCAGGCCGAGGACCAGTGTCTCCTGATGGGAATCGTCGGCGCGCTTGATCTCCAGCGCCAGCCGCCCTTCCTGCACCGCCAGATGGAGCTTGTAGGGGCCGGCATAGCCGTCCGCCTGGGCGCGCTGGGGCGCGAAGTGATTCTCCTCGAGCAGGTCGAAGATCGCGATCCGGCGCTCCTGCTCGATATCGGCCGAGCGCCACAGAATCGTGCGCTCGTCGAGCGTGACGTCGATGATGCGCGGATCTGCGGCCATACCGGCGTTGCTTTGCGACCTATTACCGTTTTCCACAAGCTGTGCGGTTGCCGGAAACGCCGGGCGGTGCGCATAGGATGGGGATGGCGCAACCGATCCCCCTTCCGATTCCCGATTCTCCCGAAGGCCTGAGCCTGCCCGCGAACGTCGAGGCGGAGGCCGCGCTGCTCGGCGCGATGATGATCGACAACCGAGTCGCGGAAGACGTGCTGCAGAAGCTGCGCCCCGAGCATTTCTTCGAGCCGCTGCACGGGCGGATCTATGACGCGATCTCGACGCTGGTGGGCGACAACCGTCTCGCCACGCCGGTGACGCTTAAGCCGCTCTTCGCCGCCGATGCCGCGATGAAGGAGCTGGGCGGGCCGGCCTATCTGGCTCAGCTGACCGGCAACCCGGCCAGCCTGATCGGCGCGCGGGCGTTCGCGGACCAGGTCTATGACCTTGCGGTGCTGCGCGCGCTGGTCGGCGTGGGGCGTCATCTGGTCGATAGCGCGCTCGATACCAGCGAGGAGATCAATCCTGCCAAGCAGATCGAGCAGGCCGAGCTAAAGCTCTATGAAGTCGCGGAAAAGGGCGGCGAGGATACGGGTGCGAAAAGCTTCACCCGTGCCGCTACCGTGGCGGTGCGGCACACCGAGCGCGCGATGAACTCGGGCGGCAGCGTGTCGGGCATCACCTCGGGTCTGACCGACTTCAACGCGATGACCGGCGGTCTCAACCGCTCCGACCTTCTGATCCTCGCCGGGCGCCCCGGCATGGGCAAGACCTCGCTCGCCACCAACATGGCGTTCAACGCGGCCAAGCGATACCTCGACGACATGGAGGCCGGGATTCCGGAGGACAAGTCGATCGGCGCACCGGTCGCGTTCTTCAGCCTCGAAATGTCGGCCGACCAGCTGGCGCTGCGTATCCTGTCCGAGCAGTCGGAGGTGTCGTCGGAGAAGCTGCGTACCGGCAATATCTCCGGACCGGAGTTCATGAAGTTCGCGCGGGCGGCGGGCGATCTCGAGCGGCTGCCGCTTTACATCGACGATACGCCGGGCCTGACCATCGCGGCGCTGCGCACTCGTGCGCGCCGCCTGAAGCGCCAGTACAAGATCGGCTTCGTCGTGGTCGACTATCTCCAGCTGCTGACCGGCTCGGCCAAAGCATCGGGCGATGGGCGCGTGCAGGAAATCTCGGAGATTAGCCGCGGCCTGAAGACGCTGGCCAAGGAGCTGCACGTGCCGGTGCTGGCGCTGTCCCAGCTCAGCCGTGCGGTGGAAAGCCGTGAGGACAAGCGCCCGCAGCTCTCGGATCTTCGCGAATCGGGCTCGATCGAGCAGGACGCCGACATCGTGCTGTTCGTGTACCGCGACGAATATTATCACGACTTCAAGGCGCCCAAGGTGCCCGACGGTAATTCGACGCCGGACGAGATCGCCAAGTACCAGGCCTGGCAGGATCACCAGCTGCAGGTGGCGAACAAGGCGAGCGTGATCATCGCCAAGCAGCGTCACGGCGCCACCGGCACGGTGGACCTGCGCTTCGATCGCCAGTTCACCAAGTTCAGCGATCTGGCACCGGGCGGCTATTGATCCGGCTTGCCGGGCTTCGGTACGCTTGCGTATCAAGCCGGCATGCCGTTCCTAGCGTTCGCGATGGCCGCCGCCTGTCCGGCGGGCCAGCTTAGTCCCGCCCAGGCCACTGAAGATCTGGAGCTTGCCATCTCCGCCGCGGAGGCGGGGTTGCCCAACATCTATTGGCGCCAGACCCCGGCGCAATGGGCGAGGCGCAAGGCCGAGGCGCGAACGGCGATGGCGCGGGTCACCAATGAGGAAGAATTCTTCCGCGCGCTGAGCCCGCTTTTGCGCGGGATCGGCGAGGGGCATCTCTCGGTGGCGCGCAACGAGGGGATGAACTGCCGCTACCGTGAGACGGCGCAGCTCTTCCCGCTCGACCTGCTGTGGCGCGACGACGGCGCCTTTGTCATCGCCGGTTATGGCGGAGCGGCGGACGTGCCGGCGGGAAGCCAGCTGCTCTCGGTCGGCGGGCAGGGCCATAAGGCGATGCTCGAGGAGATGGCGCGGGTGAGCGCGCATGACGGTGACAACCGGACGGGGGTGATGCGCGACCGGCTGGGGCGCGGCTATGCGGCGGTGCGCTGGTGGATGCGCGGCAACGAACGCGACTATGCGGTCCGGCTGAAACTGCCCGACGGGCGGATCGTCACGCGGCGGCTGGCGCCGGTGCCATTCGGTGCCCGGCCCGCACCGCCCGAGGATTCCGCGCCGGTGGCGACGCTGAGCCGGGTAAATGCCGACACCGCCTATCTTTACGTCCCGACCTTCAGCAACAAGCGATATCGGGCGGCAGGGGCGGACTATCGCGCAACCGTTCAGGCGATCTTTGAGCGGATTGCCGCGCGTGGAACGAAGAACCTGATCCTCGACCTGCGCGACAATGGGGGCGGATCCGAGCCGAACGAGAGCATCCTCCTGTCCTATCTGATCGAGGAGCCGTTCCGGAAATACGCGTCGGTCCGTTCGCGGTCGAACAGGCTCCGGGTGACGAGCCTGTCCGGCAAGGTTTTCGAGCAGGAAATCTATGATGCCGACGAGCTGCGAACGGTGAAGGCGGCGCCGAATGGCGATCTGCTCCGCATCAATGTTCCGCCCGAGGGGCTGATGACACGCTGGGAAAGGGCGAGCCCGGTCTTCAAGGGTCGGCTGGTCGTACTGGTAGGTGGCTATACCTTCTCGGGTGGCGCCGAACTTGCCTCGATGCTGCGCGCGACCAATCGCGGGCTGTTCGTCGGCGAGGAAGTGGGCGGCACGCATGACGGCAACACCAGTGGCTATAAATGGGAGATCAGCCTGCCCAATTCGGGGATGGAGATCGGCATCCCACTGCTCGCCTTCCGCTTCGTCTGGCCCGAGCCGCACCCGAATCATGGCGCGATGCCGGATTGCTTCATCCAGCCGCGCGTTGGCGAAGTGCGGGTGACGAAGGACGCCGCCTATGACCTGGCGGTGCGGGCGTTGAGCAGGGCCTGGGTGGTGCCCTCCAGGACGGCCTGTCAGTAGCCGAGACGCTTCAACTCCTGCTTCACAGCGGCAATCGTCTTGAAGCGGTAGTGCGTGTCGCCGCCCTCGCGCGAGCTGCATTCGCAACCAACGCCGCCGAACTTCTTGCTGAGGCCCTCCAGATAGGTCAGCGCGGGTTTGCCGGCAGCCGGCGTGTCGAACAGGCGGACCTCGTAGAAGGCGCCGCTATAGTCGTAATGCTGCTGCGGCCATTTGAGGATGAGGATCAGCTCGCGATCCGCATCGCGATCGGCGTTGGCGAAGCCGATCGCCGCGATCTCGGCGTCGCCGCCTTCCTCCTCGCCGGTGGTGACCGCGATCTTGCGCCAGGCGCCGTCCGGCTGCTGCACCAGCGCGAACAGCTCACGGAAGCTGACGGTGTAGTTATTCTGTAGCTCGCCGCGCTGATAGTCGGCGAAGATCGTACGCCGGCCGTTCCAGGGCGCATCGACGATGCTCAGCTCGTTTTCGGGCTGACCCAGTGCGCGCGCGGCGAAATGGGCAGGCGTTTCGCCGGGCTCCAGCCGCCAGTCCGGTGCAGGCGCGGCGGCAGTGGCGAACAGGGCGAGGAGCGGGAGCAGGGGCCGAATCGACATCGGCCCGAGCCTATCAGAAGCTCGGCTGGTTGGGATCGCCGTCTTCGATCGCGGTGTGGATGCCGCACTCGGTCTTGTCCCAGCCGCGCCAGCGACCGGAGCGCGGGTCTTCGCCCGGCTTGACCACGCTGGTGCACGGCGCGCAGCCGATCGAGAGATAGCCCTGCGCCTCCAGCGGATGGCGGGGCAGGTTGTGCTCCTCGAAATAGGCCTCGATGTCGTCCTTGGTCCAGCTGGCCAGTGGGTTGAACTTCAGCCGGTCGCCATCGAGCTCGAAGCGGGGCAGGGCGTTGCGGGTACTCGCCTGGAACGCCTTGCGGCCGGTGATGCTGGTGTCGAAGCCGGCCAGCGCCTTTTCGAGCGGGATTACCTTGCGGATCTCGCAGCAGCCGTCCGGGTCATAGGACCAGCGCAGGCCCGTGGCGTCGCGCTTCTCGATCGTCTCGGCATCGGGCGCGATGATCTGGAGGTTCTTCAGTCCGATGAATTCAGCGAGCTGGTGAACATAGGCCAGCGTCTCGGGGAAGTGCTTGCCGGTATCGAGGAAGATCACCGGCGTGTTCGGATCGGCCTGGGCGACGAGGTGGAGCAAAGCCGCGCTCTCGGCGCCGAAGGAGGAGACGAGCGCGACGTCGCCGAGCATGTGATTGCCCAGCACTTCACGCAGCATCTCCGGCGTGTCGGTGCCGCGGAACAGGTTGTTCAGGCGGATCGCGTCGGCCGCCGTCCAGCGCGGGGCGACGTCCAGCCGATCAACCTTGCGCGCGGCCTCAGCCATGCCGGCGTTTCCATACCGGCACCGCGGGATCGGCTGCGGCCTGATAGTGGAATTCGTAGCGGGCGAGGCTCGCCTCGAGCACGGCCTCGTCGACCGGCGCCTCGGGTGCAAAGCTGTCAAAGCCGCAGCGGCGCATCAGCGGGATCTGATCGACCAGCACATCACCCTGGGCGCGCAGCTCGCCGGTATAGCCCGCCTCGCGCAGGATGCGGCCGGTGGAATAGCCGCGGCCGTCGCGGAACTTGGGGAAGCTCACTTCGACCAGCGCGAGGCGATCGAGATAGGGAAGCAGGATGCGCGCATCCTCGCCGCTCTCGATGCGGACGGCGGTGGCGTTGGACTGGCCGAGGAATGCGTCGAGGGTGACGGCGGGCTCCTCATGCGTCTCGTCGTCGCGGTAGCGCAGCAGATCACCCATAGATCGCCTCCTTGAACGGGGCCATGCCGAGGCGGCGATAGGTATCGAGGAAGCGCTCCCCGTCCTCGCGCTTGGCGAGATAGAGATCGGTAGCCTTCTCGATCGCGTCGACGATGCCGTCCTCGCTGAAGCCGGGGCCGGTGATCGTGCCGAGCGACACATCCTCCGCGCCCGAGCCGCCGAAGGACAGCTGGTAATTCTCGACGCCCTTACGGTCGACGCCGAGGATGCCGATATGGCCGGCATGATGGTGGCCGCAGGCATTGATGCAGCCGCTGATCTTGAGCTTGAGCTCGCCGAGTTCGCGCTGGCGGCCGATGTCCGAGAAGCGCGTCGCGATCTTCTGCGCGAGCGGGATCGAGCGGGCGTTGGCGAGGCTGCAATAGTCGAGGCCCGGGCAGGCGATGATGTCGCTGATCAGGCCGAGATTGGCTTCGGCCAGCCCGGCGTCGCGGAGCTGCTGCCAAACATTGTAAAGATCGCGCACAGCGACATGCGGCAGAACGATATTCTGGGCATGGGTTACGCGTAACTCATTGAAACTGAAAGACTCTGCGAGGTCGGCCATCAGGTCGATCTGATCGGCGCTGGCGTCGCCCGGGATGCCACCAACGGGCTTCAGGCTGATCGTGACGATCGCATAGCCCGGCTGCTTGTGCGCCGAGACATTCTGATCGAGCCAGACGGCGAAATCGGGATCGCTGCGGTCGAGCGCGTCCGACGCGCCGGCATCATAGGCGGGCGGGGCGAAATAGGCGGCGATGCGATCGAACTCGGCCCTGGGCGGATCGATGCCCAGCGCCTTCACCGCGGCGAATTCCTCCTCGACCTCGGCACGATATTTGTCCGCGCCAAGCTCATGGATCAGGATCTTGATCCGCGCCTTGTACATGTTGTCGCGGCGGCCATAGCGATTGTAGACGCGCAGGCAGGCCTCGAGATAGCTGACGAAATCGTCGAAGGGCACGAAGTCCTTGATCAGCGGCGCGATCATCGGGGTACGGCCCATGCCGCCGCCCACGTAGATCGCGGCACCGAGCTGGCCGTCCCTCTCGACGATCTGGATGCCGATATCGTGCAGACGCATCGCCGCGCGGTCTTCCTCGGCGGCGATCACGCAGATCTTGAACTTGCGTGGCAGGTAGCTGAATTCCGGGTGGAACGTGCTCCACTGGCGCAGCAGCTCGGCCCAGGGGCGCGGATCGGTCAGCTCGTCCTCGGCGGCGCCGGCGAACTGGTCCGACGAGATGTTGCGGATGCAGTTGCCGCTGGTCTGGATGGCATGCATCTCGACCGTCGCCAGCTCGGCGAGGATGTCGGGCGCGTCCTCGAGCTTGATCCAGTTGTACTGGAGGTTCTGGCGGGTGGTGAAATGGCCATAGCCGCGATCGTACTTACGGGCGATGTGCGCCAGCATGTGCATCTGGCGGCTGTCGAGCGTGCCATAGGGCACGGCGACGCGCAGCATGTACGCATGCAGCTGGAGATAGAGGCCGTTCATCAGCCGCAGCGGCTTGAACTGGTCCTCGGTGATCTGGCCGGCAAGGCGGCGGTTCACCTGGTCGCGGAATTCCTCGACGCGGGCCGCGACGATGGAATGGTCATATTCGTCGTATTTGTACATGTCAGATCACCCAGCTGCCGGCATTGGGGTCGGCGGGCTTCAACGTCAGGTCCGGACGGACTGTGGGGCCGAGCGCGCGGATGCGGTCCTTTATATGCGCGGGGCGAGGCCCTTCGGGCGTGGCGGTCGCGTCGATCACATAGGGACCGTTGACCCGGCGCGCGCCTTCCTCGGCATGGGCGATTGCCTCGCCCTGGTCGCCAACATCGACGGCGTCCTCGACATGGCGCGACCAGCCCGAGCCGGTCCACCAGGTGACGTCGCCCGTGGGGAGATCGTTTCCGGTCAGGATTTTCACGCGAGCGCCTCCGCGGCTTTGGCCCAGCCGGCCATCTTGTCCTCGGCATCGGCGAGCATCACGACTTCGCCGACGATGATGATCGCCGGGCTCTGCACCTGCTCGCGCTCAACCATCGGGCCGAGATCGGCGAGCAGGGTGCGCAGCGCGCGGCTTCCCTCCAGAGTACCGCGCTCGAGCACAGCGACCGGCATGTCGGGCGAGACGCCGTCATTCATCAGCTTCTCGGAGATGTCCGGGCAGGTGGCGACACCCATGTAGATGACCAGCGTGCGACCCTTGCCGGCGAGGCCCGACCAGTTCTGCTCGCTGAGGCCCTTGCACTGGCCGGCGACGAAGCTGACCGCGCTCGACCAGTCACGATGGGTGAGCGGCAGGTTGACCTCGGCGGCAGCACCCAGCGCGGCAGAGATGCCGGGGATGACTTCCACCGGCAGGCCGGCGGCGCGCACCGCTTCGACTTCCTCGCCGCCGCGGCCGAAGATGAACGGATCGCCGCCCTTCAGGCGGACGACAATCGCGCCGGTCTTCACATGCGCGACGATCAGCGCGTTGATCGCGTCCTGCGGCACGGTGTGCTTCGAGCGGCTCTTGGCGACCGAGATGCGGTGCGCCTGGGGGGCAAGATCGAGGACGCGCGGATCGACCAGCCCGTCATGGACGAGCACATCGGCCTGCTTGAGCGCTTCGACGGCGCGCACGGTGAGCAGGCCCGGATCGCCCGGGCCGGCACCAACGAGAATCACGCGCCCGCGCGCGGTGGGATCGAGTAGGGTCGCCATGGACGGCAGATGGGCCGCGACGGCTCGAGGGGCAACGGACGGTTGCTTGGGGCGAGGCTAGGGAAACTTTCCCTACCGGGGACGGGGGCTGCTTATTCCCCTCCCTGCAAGGGAGGGCTTAGGCCGTATCGACATACAAATCCTCCCCCCGGAGGGGGAGGGGGACCAGCGAAGCTGGTGGAGGGGGCCTGCCACGGGCGATATCGCTTGCGGCGTTCCCTCTCCACCACCGCCTTCGGCGATGTGCAGGTGGAATTGCCCCCGGTAATTCCAGCCCCGTGCGGGGCACGGGGCGACCTGCTCATCCCCCTCTCCCTCCGGGAGAGGATTGTGGAATGCGAACTGTCGCCGCCTCAGCCCGCCAATGCCCTGGCATGGGCCTGGATCACCGCGCGGGTCGAGGCGTCGCTGTCGAACACGCCGTACCAGCCCTGGGGCTCGTGCGGGGGATCGCCGAGCCAGGCGGTGTCGCCGGAGCGGAAGCGATGGTCGCCGTGTACCGGGCGGCCCTCGCCGTTCCAGGCCCAGAAGTTGGAGCCGGCGATGATGGCCGGATTGGCTTCGACCGCGTCGTAGATCAGCTTGTAATACAGATCCTTGTAGCGGGTCGCTGACTCGGGATCATAGCCGCCGCCGTCGCGTGGATAGCCGAATTCCTCGATCACCAGCGGCTTGCCGATCTCGGTCGCCAGCGCGATGTGCTGGGTAATGTACTCGCGCACCTTGGCGAAGCTCGCGTCATTGGTACCGGCAATGTCCTTCGCATCGACCCAGCCCCAGTTGAGCGGCCAGATATGGGCGGTGAGATAGTCGATCTCGGGGAAGACGTGTGCGGCCTTGTAGACATCGGCGCGCTCGACCGAGCCCTTGAGCCCCTCGCTGCCGGTGGAGACGAGGTGCCTGGGCGAGATCGACTTGATCAGCTTCGCGGTGCCCTGGATCCAGCCATTGTACGCAGCTAGGTTCGGCTCGGCGGATCTGGGACTGCCGCCGGGACGCGGTTCGTTGGCGAGCTGCCAGGCCATGATCGTTGCGTCGCCGGCATGGCGCTTCACGGTGGCGCGGACATAGTCGTGGAACAGGCTGACCGCCTCGCTGTTCGCATAGAATTGCGCGGTCATGTCGGGGAATTCGGGCCAGGGATGTGCCGGGTCGTTCGCGTCGAGATACTTCCCGCCATTCACCCAGCTGAGATAGGTCATCATCCCGCCCGACCATTCCCAGAAATTGGTGAGGTAGAGCACCGCCTTCATGTCGCGCCTGGCGAGTTCGGAAAGCGCATAGGCCAGGCCGTCGACCAGGGCCGGGTTCCAGGCATTGCCCCTGGTGCGGAAGGCGGGCTTCACCGAGTTCTTGAGCGGGGAATCCTCGGCCGAGGCGGCGATGCGTAGGTTGCGGACACCGATGGAGGCCAGCGTGTCGAGCTCGCGGCGCAGGCGGTCGCGATTGCCCCAGGGCGCATCGGCCCCGAGCCAGGCAGCGTACCACATGTTCGTGCCGGCGAAGCGATAGGGCCTGCCGCCGAGCAGCAGGCCGGTGCCCTTGCGGGTGACGAAGTCGCCGGGTGTGGCGGTGGCGGGAAGGGGGAGCGCGGCACCGGCGAGCGCGGCGGCGGTCGATCCGAGCACGGACCTGCGGGTGATCATGGTCTTCCTCCCCTGTTAACGGTCACATCATAACCGCCACGGCGCGGGGAGGAAGTGGGGTTGGACGGGGCGCGGCCTTCGCAGGTGAGGAGGGTAAAAGGCCGCGCCCGTCCGCCCGCGCGTATTGCGCCTGCACGCGGGCTGGGATCAGGGGCTAGTCGAACAGTTCCTCGAGGAACGACTTGCGGCGCTTCTGCGGATAGTGCCCGCCATGGCCGTGGCCGCGATCGTCATAGCGCGGGCGCTCGTCGCGATACTCGCCGCGATATTGCGGCTGGGGCGCCGCCGGTGCGGGCGCCGGGGTAGCACTGCGCTCGATGATCTTGTCGAGCTCGCCGCGATCGAGCCACACGCCCCGGCAGCTGGGGCAATGATCGATCTCGATCCCGGAGCGCTCGACCGGCACCAGCACGGTGCCGTCGACAGGGCAGGTGAAGCTGGCCATGATGGTTACTCCCGCTCGCCGGTAAGGTTCAGCAGCAGCTGGAACATGTTGATCAGGTTCAGATAGAGCGACAGCGCGCCCATGATCGCCAGCTTGTCCGCGGCTTCGCTGCGGCCGTAATAGGCGTACTCGCTCTTCAGGCGCTGCGTGTCCCAGGCGGTGAGGCCGGCGAAGATCACGATGCCGATGACCGAGAACAGCGTCTGCAGCAGCGACGAGCCGAGGAAGACGTTGACGATGCTCATCAGCACCACCGCGATCAGGCCGACCATCAGGAAGGTGCCCATGCCGGTCAGGTCACGCTTGGTGGTATAGCCGAACAGGCTGAGCGCTAGGAACATGCCGGCCGCCGCGAAGAAGGCGGTGGCGATGCTCTCCCCGGTGAAGACCAGGAAGATGCTGGCCATCGACACGCCCATCACCGCCGCGAAGGCGAAGAAGGCGGTGCGGGCGCCGGCAACGCTCATCCGGTCGATCCGGAACTGGAAGAAGAAGATGAAGGCGAGCGGCGCGAACATCGCCACCCATTTCAGCGGCGTACCGAAGATCAGCGCGACCAGTGCCGGCGTGCTCGCCACGGCAAGCGCGACGAGGCCGGTGATCGCCAGACCGATCCCCATGTTGCGATAGATGCCCAGCATGTGCTGGCGCAGCCCCTCGTCAAAGCGCGCGGCTGCGGCGCCGGTGCGGGGAGTCTGGTAGAGAGGGTTCACGTGCGAAAACTCCAATCGAAGCAAAGCATTCGATCGAGCGACGCCCGGGGCCGGTTCGGTGGGGAAGGGGGACTTGGCCGTCCGAACCTGCACCGAGCGCGCTCGATGCGGTCCGACATCACGAGGGCTTGGAAAGCCCTCGCCAGAGGGGCCCGGTCCGCTTCTGGAATGTAGGCGGCGGGTCGTGGCGCTTCAACGCCGGGTTTGTAACGAATTGTTGCTGTGGCGTCGTTGTTTACAGGAGGTCCGTAGCTGTCGCGAATGCAGCGAGATCATGCCCGATGCCGCTTCGATAGGCGGGGAGGCCATCCTGCGAAAATTGCCGCCGACATCTATCGAATTCCGCGCCCAGCCTCGGTCGTGCAGCAAGATAGTCGCGAAGGGTTTGTCGGGCGAGGGTCGGCTCTCCGCTCGCTAGAAGATAGCTCAATATCCCTTCCGGCGATTGCAGATCGAGGTTGGCGAGAGCCGAAACCGCCTCCTGAGAGCGTTCGAAGGTTTCGAATAGAGGGTAGGCGCCAGCGCGGATCAACGAGAGGAGCTGATCGGCGACGGAGTCTCGCTTTGCGGCATCGGCGAAGTCCCATTCCAGCCAGGCGGCAGCCTCGGACAAATAGCCGAGCTGCGTGGTAATGATTGGTATCGGGAACTGCGCTGCAGGCCGGATCCACGGGCTGTCATGGTGCTTTCTCCATTTGGAAAGCGAACGGGAATAGATGGCGGCGTGAATCCAGACCGCGGCTCGCCTTCCCGCGATGTTGTTACGATCCGATTGTGCGGAAAGCGTGAAAGTCAGGTCGCCGGCCGTGCGGCTGAGCTTCGGGCCGGAGGGCGTGTACGCAAATCCGTCCGCGGCGAGCGCCTTGGCGACGATTCCCAACCCGGCGAGAATTGCATCGCGGGGTTTCTCGGCGGCGAGGTTCGGGTTGCGCCTTGCATCGGCGGCCGCCAGCTTCTGCCGCGCTGTGTCAGCGATTATTTCAGCGAGAGTGCGTGGCTTAGTCATGGGTTCGACCGTGGCCCCGCCGACTCAGGCGTCCCGGAGCCCGACCCCCATCGAGGCGCGGGAGGATTCGCTTTCCGACGAGACCACCGGATAGGCGCAATAGTCCGCGGCGTAATAGGCGCTCGGGCGGTGGTTGCCGGACCAGCCCACGCCGCCGAACGGGGCCGCCGACGAGGCGCCGTTGGTCGGCCGGTTCCAGTTGACGATGCCGGCGCGGATGTTCGCCCAGAACTGGTCGTAGCGCTTGGGATCCTGCGAGACGAGGCTCGCCGACAGGCCGTAGCGCGTGTCGTTGGCCTCGATGATCGCGTCCTCGAAGCTGTCCACGCGGAAGACCTGGAGGATCGGGCCGAACAGCTCGACGTCCACCTTTTCCCGCGCGCCGGTCATGTCGATCACGCCGGGGGTGAGGAAGGGGCGGCCCTCGATCGGGCGCTCCATGTGGCGGAGCGGGCGGCCGCCCATGGTCGATAGCGCCAGGAAGCTCTCGGTGAGCATGTCCGCCGCGTCATTGTCGATCACCGGGCCCATGAACGGGGCGGGGTCGGCATGGGGCTCGCCGATGATCAGCCGGCCGATCAGCTTGTTGAGCTCGCCCATCAGCGGATCGAACAGCTTCTGGTCGACGATCAGGCGGCGGGCGGCGGTGCAGCGCTGGCCGGCGCTGGTGAAGGCCGACTGCACCACCAGCACGGCGGCCGAATAGAGGTCGGGCGTGTCCCACACCACGATCGGGTTGTTGCCGCCCATCTCGAGCGCGAGGATCTTCTCGGGCCGGGTGGCGAACTGGCGGTTGAGCGCGATGCCGGTATTGGCCGAGCCGGTGAAGAGCAGGCCGTCGATGTCCGGATGGCCGGCGAGCGCCTTGCCCTCGTCCGGGCCGCCGACGAGCAGGCGGACACAGCCCTCGGGGATGCCGGCGGCGTGGAAGCAATCGACCAGGAAGGCGCCCGAGGCCGGGGTCTTCTCCGACGGCTTGAACACCACGGCATTGCCGGCGAGCAGGGCGGGGACGATGTGGCCGTTGGGCAGGTGGACCGGGAAATTATAGGGTCCGAGCACCGCCAGCACGCCGTGCGGCTTGTGGCGCAGTGCCAGGCGGGTGTTCATCGGCGCGTCGATGCGGCGCTGGCCGGTGCGTTCCGAATAGGCGGTGATCGAGATGTCGACCTTGGCGATCACCGTCTCGACCTCGGTGCGCGCTTCCCACAGCGGCTTGCCGGTCTCGCGGGCGATCAAGTCGGTGAAGGCGTCCGCCTTTTGCCGCACCACATTGGCGAAGCGGCGCAGCGCCTCGATCCGATAGGCGAGCGGGTGCGCAGCCCAGGCCGCCCAGCTCGCGCGGGCGAGGGCGACTTCCCTGTCGGCGTCTCCGCTAGTCTGGCGCCAGAGAACCGCACCGGTGGCGGGTTCGGTCGAGATGATTTCCGTGCCGGGCATCGATTTCGGGGGGAATTGGTCTTTCGGGAAGGTTGCCATGCTTTGCACGAATTTGGGCGGCTAGGCCAGTGCCTCTGCCATATGTCGGATCGCCGCGACCTTGGCATGGAGCGGCGCCCAGTCATCCGATTCGGCGATCGATGCCCAGAGCGTCTCCACCTCGTCGATCAGCATCGAGCAGGGTGCGCCGGACCAATAGGCGTGGTCGCGGGCCTTGCGCGGCTCGTAGAACTCCAGCTGGCCGCGCAGATCGTCGAACGCTTCGCCATAATGGGTAGGAAGCGCGCCGCCGAACGCATCGAAGAAGAACTCGTCGAGCGGGGTCAGCGTCTCGGCCAGGGCCTTTTCCAGCACGCGGGTGAGGATGCCGTCCGCTTCGGTGCCGCGGGGAGTGACGCCGAGGCGCCAGAGCAGGGCCTTGGTGACTTCGCGCTGATAGGTTTCGGGGTACGCCTCCATCGCCTCGATCAGCGGTTCCTCGTCGGCGATGAGGCGCAGCGAGATGGCGAGCTGCATCGCGTCCCAATAGATCGCCTCCGGCTGGCGGCCGAAGGCGTAGAGCCCGGCATGGTCGAAATAGGCGGCGGTGAAGCCCGGCTCCCAGAAAGGGGCGAAGCGCCAGGGACCGTAATCGAAGCTCTCGCCGGTGACGTTGATATTGTCGCTGTTGAGCACGCCGTGGACGAAGCCCGCGGCCATGAAGCGCGCGGCCATGGTTGCGGTGCGCTCGCAGACATGGGCGAGGAGGCGGGCGGGGCCGTCCTCGCCGGGCTCCTCGCCATAATAATGGCGCAGCACATAGGCCACGAGGCGTTCCATCGCCTCGGCATCCTTGAAATGGGCGAGGCGCTGGAAGGTGCCGATGCGGATATGGCCGTGGTTGAGGCGGACCAGCACCGAGGAGCGGGTGGGCGAGGGCTCGTCGCCGCGATGCAGTTCCTCGCCGGTCTCGATCAGCGAGAAGGTGCGCGAGGTGGGTACGCTCAACGCCTCGAGCATCTCGGTGGCGAGGATCTCGCGGACGCCGCCCTTGAGCGTGAGGCGACCATCGCCGAAGCGGCTGTACGGGGTCTGGCCCGAGCCCTTGGTGCCCAGGTCCATCAGGCGGCCGCGCGAGTCGGTCATCTGCGCGAACAGGAAGCCGCGGCCGTCGCCGATCTCGGGATTGTACACGCGGAACTGGTGGCCGTGATAGCGCAGCGCCAGCGGAGCCTGGAGCGAGCCCGCGAGCGGCTGGAATCGGCCGAAATGGGCGAGCCATTCCTCGTCCGACAGGCCGTCGAGCCCGACCTCGGCCGCGGCGCAGTCGTTGCGGAATCGCAGGATCGTCTGCGGGAAGGGCGCGGCGGTGACGCGATCGTAGAATGCGTCGCCGAGTTCGAGGATCGCCTGTTGCGGAGTGAAGTCCATGCAGCGATATGGGGAAAGATGGCCGAGCGACGCAACTATTCCGACGGTTTCTGGTGGTCGCGGGACGGGATTCGTCTCCACTATCGCGAATATGCAGGTCCCGCGGACAAGCCGCCGGTGCTGTGCTTCCCAGGACTGACGCGCAATGCGCGCGATTACGAGGCACTGGCTGAGCGGCTGGCCGGGCAGTGGCGCGTCATCTGCGTCGAGTTCCGCGGGCGCGGCGAGAGCGGCTATGCCAAGGACCCGATGTCCTATGTGCCGCTCACCTATTTCCAGGATGTCGAGGCGCTTCTCGAGGAATTGAAGGTCGAGAAGTTCATCGCGGTTGGCACCTCGCTGGGCGGGCTGGTGACGATGCTGCTCGCCGCCACCGAGCGCGACAAGCTGGCCGGCGTGGTGCTCAACGATGTCGGTCCCGAGATCAATCCGGCCGGGCTGGCGCGGATCCGCACCTATGTCGGCAAGGCGGTGTGGTACCCGACCTGGATGCACGCGGCGCGCGGCGTCGCCGAGGGCAATGCCGACGTCTATCCGCATTACGGCGTCGAGGACTGGCTGCGCATGGCCAAGCGGCTCTACCGGGTGAACAGCTCGGGCCGCATCGTCCTGGACTATGACATGAAGATCGCCGAGCCGTTCCGCGTGCCGGGTAACGAGGCCGGGCCGGACATGTGGCCGACGATCGACGCGATCAACGGCCGCCCGCTGCTGATCGTGCGCGGCGAGCGATCGGATATCCTGAGCGAGGACACGGCGGACAAGATGGTGGCGCGCGTGCAGGGTGCCGAGCTGGTCACCGTACCCGGCATCGGCCATGCGCCGACGCTGGAGGAGCCCGAGGCTGTCGCGGGGATCGAGCGGCTGCTGGCGAAGGTGGCGGGTTAGCTGTCCTTGGCAGGTTTCAGCTGACCGCTTACGTACCACCGCATCCAGCCCTGTGCCGATATCAGCACGCCGCCGCGGAACCTGAATTCCATATCGGCCAGGTTCGCGGAGCGGCTGTCGATGAATTCGACCCGCACCTTCCATTCGCCGCAAGGGTCGATCTGGGACGGGATCGAGCTCCAGGTGAAATAGCGGTAGGAATCGGCCTTCATTTCGCGAGCCAGGGTGCGTGCGCCACCGAGGCCGGTTCCGAAAGGGCGGCCGACATCGCCCGATCCGAGCCCGAACGCCGCATCGGGCGCCACCAGGGCGAGAAGCTTCGGATCGTTCTTCCAGCCATCCGCCGCGGCCCGCGTCACGACCTCGATCGCGCGTCGGCTGAGTTCGCCATAAACCGCGCCGATTCCACGGTCCGCCGGCATCGTGCAGTTTGCGACCGGCGAAGCCCAGGCCGGACCCGAGGCAAGGGCGAGAAGAAGGGACAAGACAGGATACGACAGCTGCTTCTTCACGTTCTTCCCTCCAAGCCTGTCAGGAATTGTCCAACGGACGTGACGTCCGCGCAATCCCCCGCTAAGCACCCCATCCAACGATGCCTGTCCACATCCTCCACCTCCATTCGACCTTCAACCTCGGCGGCAAGGAAGCGCGTGCCGTTCGGTTGATGAACGCGTTCGGCGACAGGGCGCGGCACACGATCGTCTCGGCGATGCCCGACCAGCTCGAGGCGCGGGCGATGATCGCCAAGGGGATCAAGTACGAGATCGCCCAGGATCCGCCGCCGCTCTCCGGCAAGCCCTCGGTCAAGCGCTACGAGGCGATCGCGCGCTACATGCGCCGGTTCGACCTGGTGCTGACCTACAACTGGGGCGCGATCGACGGCGTGATGGCGGCGCGGGTGTTCGGCAAGGGCCTGCCGCCCGTCATCCACCACGAGGACGGGTTCAACCAGGACGAGGCCGAGAAGCTCAATCCGGTGCGCAACATGTACCGCCGGCTCGCATTGCCTGCTGCCAACGCGCTGGTCGTGCCTTCGGAGATACTCGAGAAGATCGCGCTCCGGCAGTGGCGCCAGCCCGTCGAGCGGCTGTTCCGCATCGCCAACGGCATCCCGACCCAGCTCTATGCCGGCAAGCCCGACATCGAGCTGATCCCCGAGCTCAAGAAGAAAAAGCCCGGCACCATGGTGATCGGCTGCGTGGCGGGCCTGAGGCCGGTCAAGGACCTGCCGATGCTGGTCCGCGCGGTGGCGGGGCTCAACACGCGCTTCAAGCTGGTGATCGTCGGCGAAGGGCCCGAGCGGCAGACCATCCTGGACGCCGCCGAGGCGATGGCGATCGAGGACGACGTGATCCTGCCCGGCTTCCTGCGCGAGCCGCACCGCTACATGGGCCTGTTCGACGTGTTCGCGCTCTCCTCGAAGAGCGAGCAGGCGCCGCTCTCGGTGCTGGAGGCGATGGCCGCGGGCCTGCCGGTGGTGGCGCCCAAGGTGGGCGACATCCCGAAGATGGTCGGCGAGCGCAACGTGCATTTCCTGCCGCCCGAGCGCACCGAGGTGCAGCTACGCGACTTTATCGGCTCGTTCGCCAAATATCCCGAGGAACGCTCGCTGGTCGGCGAGGAGAACCGCGCGCGCGTCCGTGCGTTGTTCGACGAGGGTGAAATGATCGCCGCCTATGCGCGGCTCTATGGCGCCGCAATGGGACGGCCTGACGCACTGCAATAACGAATGTTGCTCGCTTATTGCGTCCAATCCGCCTAGCGTCGCCCGAATTTTTATGGAGGTTCTGTGTTCAAGGGTCTGTCGCCCATCCTGTACAACGGTCGTGAAGTCTGGCCGATCGTCGAGGGGGGCAAGGGTGTGGCTGCCACCAACCACGCCAGCGCAGGCGCCTGGGCCGCTGCGGGCGGCATCGGCACGGTTTCGGCGGTCAACGCCGACAGCTATGACGCCGAAGGCAAGATCATCCCGCAGATCTACAACGCACTCACCCGCCGCGAGCGCCATGAAGAGCTGATCGCCTATGCGATCGAAGGCGCCGTCCAGCAGGTCAAGAAGGCCTTCGAGATCGCCGGCGGCAAGGGCGCGATCAACATCAACGTGCTGTGGGAAATGGGTGGCGCGCAGCGCGTGCTGCATGGCGTGCTCGAGCGCACCCGCGGCATGGTGGCGGGCGTCACCTGCGGCGCGGGCATGCCCTACAAGCTCAGCGAGATCGCGGCGTCGTACAACGTCAACTACCTGCCGATCGTCAGCTCGGGTCGCGCCTTTCGCGCGCTGTGGAAGCGCGCCTATTCCAAGGCGAGCGAGTGGCTGGCCGCGGTGGTGTACGAGGATCCCTGGCTCGCCGGCGGCCATAACGGCCTGTCGAACGCCGAGGACCCGCTGAAGCCGCAGGACCCGTATCCGCGCGTCAAGGAACTGCGCGAAGTGATGCGCGAGGGCGGCATCTCGGACAGCGTGCCGATCGTGATGGCCGGCGGCGTCTGGTATCTGCGCGACTGGAGCAACTGGATCGACAATCCCGAGCTGGGCGCGATTGCCTTCCAGTTCGGCACTCGTCCGCTGCTGACCCAGGAAAGCCCGATCCCGGCCGAGTGGAAGGCCAAGCTGATGGAGATCGAGGAAGGCGAGGTGCTGCTGCACCGCTTCTCGCCGACCGGTTTCTATTCCTCGGCGGTGCGCAACCCGTTCCTGCGCAGCCTGGAAGCGCGCAGCGAGCGCCAGATCCCCTATTCGACCGAAGAGGCGGGCGACCACACCTTCCAGCTCGATGTGGGCGTGAAGGGCAAGAATTTCTGGGTGACCCGCAACGACCTGCTGCGCGCGCGCCAGTGGTTCGGCGAGGGCTTCACCTCGGCGCTCAAGACCCCGGACAACACCCTGGTGTTCGTGACGTCGGAGGAGCAGCAGATCATCCGTACCGATCAGAAGGACTGCATGGGCTGCCTGAGCCAGTGCGCCTTCTCGTCCTGGGCGGATACCGAGACCAACTCGACCGGCCGGCTGGCGGATCCGCGCAGCTTCTGCATCCAGAAGACGCTGCAGGACATCGCGCATGGCGGCCCGACCGACCACAACCTGATGTTCGCGGGGCATGCTGCCTACAACTTCAAGCGGGACCCGTTCTATTCGAACGGCTTCGTTCCGACGGTGAAGCAGCTGGTGGACCGGATTCTGACGGGCGACTGAGGGGTTTCCGGCGCGACTTCGGTCGCGTCTCGGGGGCGTCAGGAGACTTCGGTCAAATCCGCCTTGGCGGGAGCGCGGCGCGACTGGCCGCGAAGACGATCGAGGCCGGCACGCAGCCAGCTCTGGAAGATGCTGGGGCTCGTGTCGGCCGAGGTGCCGATCGCGGGCAGCGTGGCGTTGCCGGTCGCCAGGATCGGGCCCACGGCCATGCCTTCATTGGCGGCGCGCAGCAGTGCGTTGAAGTTCAGCCGCTCGATCAGCTGAATGCCCAGTGCCTTGCCCTTGACCCAGACCACCTTGCCGACCAGCGCCAGCGAGGCCCTGCGGACCTCGACATAGGTGCCCGGCTTGGGTGGGAAGGGTGCCAGCAGCATCAGGCCATGCGGCGAGATGTTGCGGATGGTGACGTCACTCCATCCTCTCTTGCTGCGCATCTGGGCGGGAATGACGACCTCCCGCCTCGATTCTCTCGGTATCATCGGATTTCCCCCGACGCGCCACCCGAATAGGTGGCTTCGCGTAAGTAGAATTACGCAGAATTGTATTTACCGGGTGCTTTTGGACTCTGGTTAACGCGCCGGAAGAAGCTCCATATTGGAGGAATCGGCGAAGTAATCAGAAGTATTTATAAGATCAGCTACAGCCAGCCATCGAGTATCTGGTCGGGTGGGCGATGCCCGTCGGACCAGGCCCGGATATTGGCCATCACCTTGATCCCCATGTCCTCGCGGCCCTCGAACGTGGCGGAGCCGAGGTGCGGGAGCAGCACGACATTGTCGAGATCGAGCAGGCGGGGATCGACCGCGGGCTCGTTGACGTAAACGTCGAGCCCGGCGCCGGCGATGCGCCGCTCGGCCAGCGCCGCGATCATCGCTTCATTGTCGATGATTTCGCCGCGGGCGGTGTTGATCAGCCAGCCGCTGGGGCCGAGAAGATCGAGCCGGCGGGCATCGATCAGGCCACCGGTGCTGCCGGTATGCGGGGTGTGGATGGTCAGGATGTCCGCGGCCTCGAGCATCGAATCGAGCGTGTCATGCCAGGTCGCGCCGAGCTGCGCCTCGAGCACCTGGGGCAGGCGGTGGCGGTTATGGTAATGGATCTGCAGGCCGAAGGCGCGGGCGCGCATCGCCACCGCCTGGCCGATCCGCCCCATGCCGAGGATACCGAGCTTCTTGCCGCCGATCCGGTGGCCGCGCATCGAAGTGGGCGCCCAGCCGGTCCAGCCGCCGGCGCGGACCAGCTCGTCCCCCTCGACCAGCCGGCGCGGCACGGCGAGGATCAGCGCCATCGCCATGTCGGCGGTATCCTCGGTCAGCACGCCGGGGGTGTTGGTGACGGTGATGCCGCGCTCGCGCGCCGCCTTCAGGTCGATATGGCCGACGCCGGCGCCGTAATTGGCGATCAGGCGCAGGCGATCGGGCGCGGCGGCGATCAGCGCGGCGTCGATCCGATCGGTGACGGTGGGAACCAGCACGTCGCAATCGGCCATCGCGGCGGCGAGCGCCTCGGCGGTCATCGGCGTGTCCGTGGGGTTGGCCACCGTATCGAACAGCTCGGCCATGCGCCCCTCGATGCTCTCGGGCAGCGCGCGGGTGACGATCACCCGGGGGCGGGAAGGGCGCGGGCCTTGTGCCATAAAGAGCGGCTTGGCCGGTGGCACGGCGCCAGTCAACGGTTGATGGCGGGGGCGAGGTGCGCGTAGATGGCCCGAACACTATTCAATGGGGGTCGCATGCGTTTCGGGAAGTGGGCCGTGCTCGGCGTCGTTGCGCTGGGGCTGGCCGTTCCCGCGGCGGCCCAGCGCAAGACGCCCTATTTCGTTTCGATCAAGGCCGAGAAGGCGCGGATGCGCACCGGCCCAGGGCGCAACTATCCGTCGAACTGGCTCTATCAGCGCCGCGGCCTGCCGCTGAAGGTGATCGACATCTATGGCGAGTGGCGCAAGGTCGAGGATCCGGACGGCACCCAGGGCTGGATGCTCGCCAACCTCCTCGACGACGTGCGCACCGCGATGGTGATCGGCACGGTGACCGAGATGCGGGATGCACCCCGCTTCAATGCCCGGATCAGCTGGCGGGCGGCGCCGGGCGTGGTCGGCCGGGTGAGCCGCTGCGCCAGCAACTGGTGCTGGTTCGATGTCGCCGGGCGCGGCGGCTATGTCGAGCAGAGCCATATCTGGGGGACCGATCCCGGCGAGACGGTGAACTGATCTGTCCGGATTGGGTGGGGATGACGGCCGGGGGAGCCGAGCCGGTGCGCGCGCGTTGCAGGGTTGAGGAGAAACGAATGACTTTCCGATTTGCCCTTGCCGCCCTTGCCGGTTCCCTGCTCGCGACGGGCGCTTCGGCGCAGACCGCGGGCGCCTTCATGCAGAATCCGGCCTTCAAGGACCCGGCGCCGGCCAAGTGCGAGACGACGTTCGACATGCAGCATTGCGCGGCGCACGATCTGCGTGTCGCCGATGCGCAGATGAGCGCGCGCTATTCGGCGCTGCGGGCGCGGCTCAAGCCGGCGGCGCGGCAAAGGCTGCTGGTCGAGCAGCGCAAATGGCTCGCCGAGCGTGATCGTGGATGCATCGCCAAGGGCAATCGCTATCGGGGCGGGTCGATCGCGCCAGTGGTGGTCGCGCAGTGCTGGGTCGATGTGACGAAGGCGCGGGCCAAGGTGCTGGCGAAGCGCTAGGCCAGCTTGTGGGGCGTCGGGTCGCCGCGTTCCTCGATCAGCTGGCGGCGCGCCTCGGTGCGGGCCTCCTCGTACCAGGCACGCGCGGTTTCGGGGAGCGAGGCGAGGATCGTTTCGTCGGGTTCGACGGCGATGCGGCCGACCAAGGTCTCCACTTCGATGCCGAGTAGCGGCGCGAGGAGGCGCATGGTGCGGGCGCGGAGGCGGAACTCGAAATCGTCGAGGCGCGCCGATTCGACCTCGGCCTTTTTGAGCAGCGCGCCTCGCAGATCGAAGACCATCTCGTCCTCTCTTCGTCATCCCGACTTTCGTCGGGATGACGACTTGGGGTTCAGTCCAGCAGTTCCACCGCCATCGCGGTCGCTTCGCCGCCGCCGATGCACAGCGAGGCCAGGCCGCGCCGGGCGCCGCGGGTCTCCAGCGCGGAGAGCAGGGTGGCGAGGACGCGGGCGCCGCTCGCGCCGATCGGATGGCCGAGCGCGCAGGCGCCGCCATTGACGTTGAGTACGGCGTGATCGAGCGACAGCTCCTTCATCGCGATCATCGCGACCGCGGCAAAGGCTTCGTTGACCTCGAACAGGTCGACGTCGCCGGTCGTCCAGCCGGCCTTTGCGAGGGCTTTCTTCATCGCGAAGACCGGGGCGGTGGTGAAGCGCGCCGGGGCATGGGCGTGCGCGGCATGGGCGACGACGCGAGCGACGGGCGTGAGGCCGAGCTTCTCGGCGACCGACATGCGGGTCATCACCAGCGCGGCGGCACCGTCGGAGATCGACGAGGCGTTGGCGGCGGTGATCGTGCCGTCCTTCGAGAAGGCGGGCTTGAGCGTCGGGATCTTGGCGGGATCGCCCTTGGCAGGCTGCTCGTCGGCGGTGACCGAGACCACGCCCTTGCGGGTCTTGACCTCGACGGGGACGATTTCGCGGTCGAACGCGCCGCTTGCCTGGGCGGCTTTGGCGCGCTCCAGCGACGCGATGGCGAAATCGTCCTGGGCGGCGCGGGTGAACTGATATTCCTGCGCCACTTCCTCGGCAAAATTGCCCATCAGCTTGCCGGGCTCATAGGCATCCTCGAGCCCGTCGAGATACATGTGGTCCTTGAGCACGTCATGGCCGATGCGGGCGCCGGCACGGTGGCGGAGCGAAAGGTACGGCGCGTTGGTCATGCTCTCCATGCCGCCCGCGATCAGCAGCTCGACCGAGCCTGCGGCGAGCGCCTCGGCGGCCATGATCGCCGCCTGCATGCCGGAGCCGCACATCTTGTTCACCGTGGTGGCCTCGATGTGGTTGGGCAGGCCTGCCTTGAGCGCCGCCTGGCGCGCCGGGGCCTGGCCCAGGCCAGCGGGGAGCACGCAGCCCATATAGATGCGCTCGATCGCATCGCCCTTGAGTCCGGCGCGCTCAACCGCCGCGCCGACAGCGGCCGCGCCGAGATCGGTGGCGGAAGCGTCGGTCAGCACGCCCTGGAAGCTCCCCATCGGCGTGCGGGCATAGGAAGCGATGACGATGTCGTCGGCGGACATATTGGATCCTCTCGATTGTTGGGGCGCATCTAGTATCGCTTGCGACGGTTTGCAAAAGCCGCGCGGCCCGGCATGAAAGGCGCCGAACATGAACCTGGTCGAGATTCTCAAATGGTATGCCTCGATCAGCGGGATCATCGCAGCGTTCATGGTGTCGCTGGACCTGGGGCGGCGGATCACCGGCTGGGGGTTCGTGCTGTTCGTCACCTCGAGCATCGCCTGGATCGCCGGCGCGCTGATGACCAGGGACGAGCCGCTGTGGACGCAGAACATCGTGCTGTTCGGGATCAACTGCCTGGGCATCTATCGCTATCTGATCCGCAGGAAGAAGCCCGCGCATGACGATTGACCCGGTCTGGGGCTGGGCAGTGCTGCTCGGCGTGCTGGGGCTGGTCTTCGGCAGCTTCATCGCCACGCTGGCGATACGCTGGCCGGCGGGCCGCGCGATCGGCCATGGCCGTTCGGAATGCGACAGTTGCGGCAAGGGACTGCGCGCCGGCGAGCTGGTACCGGTGCTGAGCTATCTCCTCCAGCGCGGCCGCTGCCGGGGCTGCGGCGCGCCGATCCGGATGAGCCATGTGCTGACCGAGCTGATCGGCGGCGCGATCGGCGTGACGGCGGCGATCGCCTCGCCCGATCCGGCGGGGGCCGCAGGCGCAGTGTTCGGCTGGCTGCTGCTCACGCTGGCGGCGCTCGACGTGGCGGCCTTGTGGCTGCCCAATGCGCTGACCGCGGCGCTGGCGGCGACGGGGCTGGGCACCGGGCTGCTGGGTCTGGACCCGCCGCTGGACGAGCGGCTGATCGGCGGCGCGGCCGGGTTTGGCGTGTTGTGGCTGGTCGCCTGGGGCTACAAGCGGCTGCGCGGGCGGCAGGGGCTGGGCGGCGGCGACCCCAAGCTGTTCGGCGGGATCGGGCTGTGGCTGGGCTGGCACGCGCTGCCACTGGTGCTGCTCGCCGCCTGCCTGATCGGGTTCGCCGGGATATTCGGGCTGATGCTCGGCGGGCACAAGGTGACCGCGACCGATCGGCTGCCGTTCGGCGTGATGCTCGCCGCTGCGGCGTTCGCGGTGTGGCTCGGCTTGGCGATCGGACCGATACCGGGTTAGGCTCCCTGCAAAAGAGGGAGAGAGGGCATGCGGAGCTTGATGCTGGGCGCGGGCGTGGCGCTGGGGGCATGTGTCGGGGGCGGCGCGCTGGCGCAGGACAAGCCGGAGCCGCCGCGGATCGATGTCGTCGCCGGCGGGACGGTCGAGCTGCCGGCCGAGATCGCGACGATCCGCTACACGGTGCGCGGTGAAGGCCAGACCGCCGACGAGGCCACCAGGGCGCTGGTGGCGCGCAAGGAGCAGGTCGAGCGGGCGCTCGGCCAGTTCTCCGATACGAAGCTGGATATCCGCACCGGCACGATGCGCGTGCAGGAAGTGCGCAGCGCCGAGTGCCGTCGTGGCGAGATGGGCATGCAGCAGCCACGGCTCTCGACCGGCCCCTGCGCCGTGCAGGGCCATATCGCCGACATGAACGTGACGGTCACCGTCTCGCCGATCGACCGGGCGGGGACGCTCACCGGCGCGGTGGCGCAGGCGGGGGGATCGGACGTCTCGATGGCGCAGTTCGCACTGCGCGATCCCGCGGCGGCACGGCGCAAGGCGATGGCAGTGGCGCTCGCCAACGGCAAGGCGCAGGCGGAGGCGATCGCCGCGGCGTCGGGCGCGAAGCTGGGGCCGTTGTTGCGCGTGACCGATTTCGACGCACAGGGCGGGCTGGTCGCACAGGATATCGGAAGCCTGCCCACGGTGGTGACCGTCAGCGGCGCTAACAGCCTAGCATCTGTGCCAGTCGCCATAAATCCGGACAAGGTTACGATCCTCGCCCGCCTCACCCTCAGCTACGAGATCGTCCGATGAGCATGCGTGACCTGCTGGATACCCAGCGTACGGCCTTCATGACCGAACTGCCCGTTTCGCTCGATGTGCGCCGCGACCGGCTGAAACGCGCGATCGCGATGGTCGCCGACAATGCCGACAGGCTGTGCGACGCGCTGAGCGAGGATTTCGGGCATCGCAGCCGCGAGCAATCGATGATCACCGACATCGCCGCCTCGGTCGGCCCGCTCAAGCATGCGCTCAAGCATCTCGCGCGCTGGGCGAAACCGCAGCGCAAGCCGGTGCTATTCCCGCTCGGGCTGCTCGGCGGGCGCGGCCATATCGAGTACCAGCCCAAGGGCGTGGTGGGGATCATCGCGCCGTGGAACTTCCCGGTGCAGCTCGTGGTGAGCCCGCTTGCCGGCGTGTTCGCCGCGGGCAACCGCGCAATGGTGAAGACCAGCGAATATACGCCGGTGACCAGCGACGTGATGGCCGAGCTGGCGGCGCGCTATTTCGATGCGACCGAGCTGGCGTTCGTCAGTGGCGGGCCGGAGGCAGGCAAGGCTTTTGCCGAGTTGCCGTTCGACCATCTGCTGTTCACCGGCGCTACGGGCATCGCGAAGCACATCCTGCACGCCGCGGCGGACAATCTTGTGCCGGTGACGCTTGAGCTCGGCGGCAAGTCGCCCGTGGTGGTGAGCCGTTCGGCCGACATCGCCCAGGCGACGGAACGCGTGGCGCTGGGCAAGATGCTCAACGCCGGCCAGATCTGCCTGGCGCCCGATTACATGCTGGTGCCCGAGGAGAAGGAGGCGGAGGTGGTCGATGGGCTCGTCGCGGCGGCTTCGCGCATGTACCCGACCTTGCTTTCGAACCCCGATTATACCGCGGTGATCAACGACCGGCACTATGAGCGGCTGACCGGCTGGATCGAGGATGCCCGGGCCAAGGGCGCCGAGGTGATCGCGGTCAACCCGGCGAACGAGGATTTGGGCAGCTCCAATTCCCGCAAGCTGCCGCTCCACATCATCCGCAACCCGACCGACGACATGACGGTGATGCAGGAGGAGATCTTCGGGCCGATCCTGCCGGTGCGGCGCTATGGCAAGCTCGAGGATGCGATCGGCGAAGTGAACCGGCGCGACCGACCGCTGGCGCTCTACTATTTCGGCAAGGACGAGGGCGAGAAGCGCGCGGTGCTCGACCGGACGATCTCGGGCGGGGCGACGATCAACGACGTGATCTTCCATGTCAGCCAGGAGGAGCTGCCGTTCGGCGGCATCGGCCCGTCGGGCATGGGCGCCTATCATGGCGAGATCGGCTTCCGGACGTTCAGCCATGCCAAGGCGGTGTACAGCCAGCCGAAGCTGGACGTGGCCGGGCTGGCCGGACTCAAGCCGCCTTATGGGAAGAAGACGCGGGCGGCGATCGCGCGGCAGATGAAATAGGGGGCGATGCTGCAATCCTCCGCCGGAGGGGGAGGGGCCAGCCGGAGGCTGGTGGAGGGGGCTTGCCGCGAACGGTATCGCTTGGGGCATTCCCTCTCCACCACCGCCTTTGGCGGCGGTCTCCCTCTCCCTCCGGGAGAGGATTGCGACTGCCCCAAATATCTGCGCCGGGGATTGGGCGCCGGCCTTTGCCGGGGAAAGCCAGCGTCGCGTCAGCTTCCTGACAGGAATACGCACTAGACGCACTTGCGGGCGCCGCCGGCTGCGCGCAAAAAAAAGGCCGCCCCGAAGGACGGCCGTGAAAGTCTTAGGAGAGGATGCCTGAAAGGCCCGATCTTTGTGCATCGCAGCGGTTCATATCGCAAGTGCGTAATGTTACCGGTAGCATTGCAAAAATTGCAACTGGTCAACGTTGTCAGTTGTGCGTGGAGGAATATGATAAATAGGAACGCGCTATGACCGCGCTGACGCTCGAGAATTTCCTGCCCTATCGCCTGTCGATCGCGTCGAACGCGGTGTCGGATGCGGTTGCCAGTGCGTACCGCGCCTTGTTCGGGCTCAAGATCCCCGAATGGCGGCTGGTGACGATCCTCGCCGAGGGCGGGGCGATGAGCCAGCAGGCGCTGTGCGGACGCACCCGAATGGACAAGGTGACCGTCAGCAGGGCGGCGATCGCGCTTTCCGAACGCGGGCTGATCAGCCGGGCGAGTAATCCGGGCGACCAGCGCTCGCACCTGCTGACGCTGAGCAAGGCGGGGTGGGAGCTCTATGAAGAGGTGGCGCCCAAGGCGCTGGAGCTCGAGCGGCAGGTCTTCGCCGGTTTCTCGGACGCGGAGCGTCAGCTGCTCCGCGAGATGCTCGACCGGATCGAGATGGCAGTCGAGCGGCTTGAAGCAAAGGGTTGATCCCGGGCCCGGCTATCGCCTAAGTCGGGCTTGCCCTCCCCAGGCGAACGCTGAAATATCGTGTCTGCCAGGAGGATTTTCATGACCGTCATTCGTTCCGGCCTGTCCGTCGCCGAGCCGCTCGCGCGCTTCGTCGAGGAGCAGGTGCTGCCCGGGCTCGATATCGCAGCCGAGGGGTGGTGGGCCGGCGTGGCGGAGATCTTCGCGCGATTCGCGCCGGAGAACCGGGCGCTGCTTGCCAAACGCGATGCTCTGCAGGCGATGATCGATGCCAATCCGACGCTGTCGGGCGACGAGAAGTTCCTGCGCGACATCGGCTATCTGGTCGACGAACCGGTGCCGTTCGCGATCGGCACGCGCAATGTCGATGCCGAGATCGCGACCATGGCCGGGCCGCAGCTGGTCGTGCCGGCGCTCAACGCCCGCTTCGTGCTCAACGCCGCCAATGCGCGCTGGGGGAGCCTGTACGATGCGCTCTACGGCACAGATGCGCTTCCGGGGGAAGCGAAGCCGGGGGGCTATGACGCGGCACGCGGGGCGCAAGTGATCGCCTTCGCCAGGGAATTCCTCGACAAGGCGGTGCCGCTGGCGAGCGGTTCCTGGACAGGCCTCGCCGGCGAGCCGGTGCTGGCCGATCCGGCGCAGCAGGTCGCGCCCTGGCTGTTCCGGCACAATGGCCTCCACATCCAAGTCGTGATCGACCGCGAGCACCCGATCGGTCGCGATGATCCCGCCGGGATCGCGGATGTCGTGCTCGAATCGGCGCTGACGGCGATCGTCGACCTGGAGGACTCGATCGCCGCAGTCGATGCCGAGGACAAGGTCGCGGCCTATTCGAACTGGCTAGGGCTGATGCAGGGCGACCTGGAGGAGAGCTTCGACAAGGGCGGCCGGACGCTGACCCGCCGGCTCAATCCCGATCGTGGGGCGCTGCCGGGCCGTGCGCTGCTGTTCGTCCGCAATGTCGGGCATCTGATGACCACGCCGGCGCTGCACCTGGCCGATGGCGGCGAGGCGCCGGAGGGCATCCTCGACGCGATCCTGACCAGCACGATCGCGCTCTACGACATTCGCGGCATGGGCAAATATCGCAACAGCCGTGCCGGCTCGATCTACATCGTGAAGCCCAAGATGCACGGGCCGGAGGAATGCGCCTTCACCAACGCGCTGTTCGATGCGGTGGAGGACCTGCTCGTGCTGTCGCGCCACACGATCAAGGTGGGCGTGATGGACGAGGAACGGCGGACCTCGGCGAACCTCGCCGCGTGCATCCATGCCGTCCGCGACCGGATCGTGTTCATCAACACCGGCTTCCTCGACCGCACCGGCGACGAGATCCACACCAGCATGCGCGCCGGGCCGATGATCCCCAAGGGCGAGATGAAGGGGGCGGACTGGATCAAGGCCTATGAGGACCGCAATGTCCGCATCGGGCTCGCCTGCGGCCTGTCGGGCAAGGCGCAGATCGGCAAGGGGATGTGGGCGGCGCCGGACCGGATGGCCGACATGCTCGCGCAGAAGATCGCGCATCCGCAGAGCGGGGCGAACACTGCCTGGGTGCCGAGCCCGACCGCGGCGACCCTCCACGCGTTGCACTATCATCAGGTCGATGTCTTCGCCCGGCAGCAGGAGATCGCCGGGGAGGCGGTTCCGGGCCTGAAGCCGCTGCTCACCGTCCCGCTGGCGGTGGGGCGCAACTGGCAGGCGGAGGAAGTCACGCAGGAGCTCGACAACAATGCCCAGGGTATCCTCGGCTATGTCGTGCGCTGGATCGACCAGGGGGTCGGGTGCTCCAAGGTGCCCGACATCCATGACATCGGGCTGATGGAAGACCGCGCGACGCTGCGCATCTCTTCGCAGCACATGGCCAATTGGCTGCTCCACGGCGTGGCGCACGCGGCGGATATCGAAGCGGCGCTCTCGCGCATGGCGGCCAAGGTCGATGCCCAGAATGCGGGCGATCCGCTCTACCGGCCGATGGCGGGGAACGAAGCGACGAGCCTGGCCTTCCAGGCGGCGCGGGCGCTGGTGTTCGAGGGGCTGGAACAGCCGAACGGCTATACCGAACCACTTCTCCACAGGTTTCGCGCTGAAGCGAAGGCGGTAGCACGCTGAAATCCCCTGACTTTCGGAAATCAGGGGACCCAAAGTGCATTTGGGTCGTTACGCTTGCGAGAGGGCCGGGGTAGGTAGACGGCTCGAAAGGGAGCCTGTTGCGTAAAGGGGTGAAGCGGATTTGGCTGGCGGCGCTCGCCGGTACGGCATTCGTGCCGGGGTTGGCGCATGCCCAGATTTCGGATCCGAAGCCGGGGCAGGGTGCGCCGCCTGCCGGGCCCGAGCCCGGCAGTCCCAAGCCGGCTCCGGCGCAGGACGGTACCGTGGTCGTCGCGCCGGTCGACGAGAGCCCTATCGTCCCGGACGACCAATTCGAGGCGGCGATGCCCAGGATCGAGGGCGACATCAACGCCCCGCTCGAGGCGATGCCGTCGCCCACCGGCGCGCCTACGCCCACGCCGCCGCCGGTGACCCAGGGCCAGGCGGCGCAGCAGGTGAAGGACCAGGTCGAGGAGAGCTTCGCCGCCGCGCCTGCCGAGGACCCGGAGTTTGCCAGGCCGCTGCCGCCGCTTGCCGAGTTCAAGGTCGAGCCGCCGGTGGAGGACAAGGTCGCCGACAAGAAATCGGTGACAATCCGCTACACGACGCATGAGGAAGGCCTGTCCGCGGTCGGGCTCGAGGATCTGTTCGAGGACCTCTCCGCGCTGGAGAATGGCGGCGGGAAGGCGGCGAACGCAGCCATGGTCGCGGCGCGCGCGCGCGAGGACGAGCGGCTGGCGATCCGCCTGCTCAATTCGCGCGGCTATTATGACGCCACCGCGGTCTCGACGATCGATCAGGACCCGAAGACCCCGGGCACCGTGCGCGCGACGATCAGCGCCACGCCCGGGCCGCTCTACCGGCTGGGCAATGTCACGGTGTCGAGCGATCCGACCGTGCCGCCGGGGCTGCTGCTGCGCGAGCTGAACCTCAATCCCGGCGATCCGATCGAAGCGGAGCGCGTGCAGGGCGCCGAGGCCAATGTGGCGTTACGCCTGCCGCAGCAGGGCTATCCCTTCGTCAAGGTCGGCCAGCGCGACATCCTGCTCGATGAGGAAACCCATATCGGCGACTATGCGCTGCCGGTCGCGCTGGGGTCGCGGGCGGTGTTCGGCGACATCCGCACCGAAGTGGGCAGCGGGACGCTCGCCGAGCAGGCCGCGCGCGACGCCGAGCGCAAGGCCCAGCGTGCGGAGCGCGGACAGCGTGGCGAGCGCCGTCAGCGCCGGGCGCGCAAGCTGGTGTTCGACGCCGATCACATCCGGGTGCTGCGCCGCTACAAGCCGGGCCAACTCTATGACGTGCGCGCGGTCGATGACCTGCGCGAGGCGATGATCGCCACCAGCCTGTTCTCCACCGTCTCGGTAGAGCCCGTGCGCACGGGGCAGGCGGGTCCGGACGACACCGAGGTGGTCGACCTGCTGGTCCGCCAGAACCCGGGCCGGCCGCGCACGCTGGCGGCGGAGCTCGGCTATTCGACCGGACAGGGCATTCGCCTGACCGGCAGCTGGACCCATCGCAACCTGTTCCCGCCCGAAGGCGCGCTGATCGTGGCGGGTGTGCTCGGTACCCAGGAACAGGGGCTCACCACCACCTTCCGCCGCTCGAATGCCGGGCAGCGCGACAGGACCTTCCAGATCGCCGCGCAGCTGAACCACCAGGATTACGACGCGTACGAGAGCTATACCGGCACGCTCTCCTTCCGATATTCGCGTGATTCCACGCCGATCTGGCAGAAGCGCTGGACTTACTATTATGGCGCCGAGCTGGTCGGATCGAACGAGGACCGCTGGAACTACAACCGCAACCAGCGCGACCGCGGCACCTGGCTGATCGCCGCCGCGCCTTTGTTCCTGGGCTATGACAGCTCGGACAATCTGCTGAACCCGACGCGCGGCTTCCGGATCAAGGGCAATGCCAGCCCGGAGACTTCGGTGCGCGGCGCGGCGCGGCCCTATGCGCGCTTCATGCTCGAGGGCACCTATTACCAGCCGGTATCCAGCAACATCGTGATCGCCGGACGCGCGCGGGTGGGCTCGATCGTGGGCATTGCACGGGACGACCTGCCGCCCTCGCGGCGCTATTATTCCGGCGGTGGCGGATCGGTGCGCGGCTTTGGCTATCAGGAGCTCGGCCCGCGCGCGCCGGACGGCAAGCCGGTGGGCGGGCGCAGCTTCAACGAGTTCGCGATCGAGGCGCGCTACCGCTTCGGCAATTACGGCATCGTGCCGTTCATCGACGCCGGCCAAGTCTATGAGGGTATCTACCCGACGGGCCAGAATATCCGCTTCGGTGCGGGCATCGGCGGACGGCTCTACACCAATTTCGGCCCGATCCGTGTCGATGTGGCGACGCCGATCGCGCGCAAGCCGGGTGAATCCAAGATCTCGCTCTACATCTCGATCGGGCAGGCCTTCTGATGGCCGAGGAGACGCCCGAAGCCGTGGTGCCCGAGCCCGAAGTGGTGAAGGTCCGCCGGCCGCTGTGGCTGCGCGTGGTCAAATGGACGGGGATCGCGCTGGCGGGCCTTGCGCTGGCGATCGGCGCGCTGGTGCTGGGGATCAATACCCAGCCTGGCCGGCGCTTCGTCGCCGACCAGATCGCGGGCCTGACGCTGGGATCGGGGCTCAATTTCCGCATCGGGCGGATCGACGGATCGCTCTACGGCGCGATGATCCTGCGCAACGTGCAGGTGCGCGATACCAGGGGCGTGTTCGCCACCTCGCGTGAAATCCGCGTGGACTGGCGGCCCTTCGCCTATCTCAACAACCGGATCGACGTGCGCAGCGCGACCAGTCCCGAGGTGAAGCTGCTCCGCATGCCGGCGCTCAAGCCCTCGGGCGATCCGAACGCGCCGCTGCTGCCGGACCTTAATATCGATATCGGACGGCTCGAGGTGGCGCGGATCGACATCGCCAAGGAAGTCGATGGACGGGCGCGCTATCTCGGGCGGCTGGCGGGCAAGGCGCATCTCGCCGACGGGCGCGCACAGCTCGTGCTCGACGGTGCCACGCTGACCGGGCCAAACGTGCCGGGTGGCGACAAGCTGGCGCTGACGCTGGATGCGACGCCGGACAAGAACCGGTTCGATGTCGACCTGAAGCTCGATGCGCCGGCCAAGGGGCTGGTCGCGGGGCTGGCTGGGCTCGATGCGCCGCTGACGGTGGCGGTGGCCGGCAAGGGCGACTGGGCGCGCTGGCAGGGCAAGGCGCTGGGCACGCTGGGCGGCGCGCAGCTCGCCAATCTCGACCTGATCGCGACCAATGGCCGCTTCCAGCTGCGCGGGCCGCTGCATCCGGGCGTTTGGCTGAAGGGGCCGGTCGAGCGGCTGGCATCGCCGCAGCTCGCTCTCGACCTCGACATGACTTGGGCCGACCGGACGGCGAATGGCGTGATCAAGCTGCATTCCGATGCGCTGTCGGTCGAAGGCAAGGGCAAGATCGACCTCGGACATAACCAGTTCCACGACTTCAAGATCGACGCGATCCTGCTCAAGGCCGGGGCAATCGCGCCGAACCTGGTCGGGCGATCGGTGCGCGCCGCGCTGGCGCTGGATGGCGCGTTCAATCGGCCGGTGGTCGATTACAAGCTGAGCGCCGGGGCGATCGGCTTTGGCGAGATGGTGGCCGAGCAGCTCTATGCCGAAGGCCGGGCGCAGGTGGACGCGAACCGTATCCTCGTGCCGATTAGGGCGCGGGCAAAGCGGGTATCGGGGCTGAATGCCGCAGCGGGCGGGCTGGTGACCAACCTGACCGTGAACGGCGACCTGGCGATTTCGGGCCAGCAGGTGCTGTCCGACAATCTGCGCATCCGATCGGACAAGATCGACGCGGCGGCGATCATCGCGGCCGATGTCGGGCGCGGGCGCTATACCGGTGCGCTCAAGGGCCGGGTGAACGACTATCAGATCGACGGGGTGGGCATCGTCGATCTCAAGACCGATGCCGAGCTGTACGCGGCGCCGGGAGGCGGCTGGGGTATCAAGGGCCATATCGCCGGCAATTCGCGCAAGATCTTCAGCGATGGCGCGCGCGAGTTCCTCGGCGGGAATGCCGTCGCCTCGGCACGGCTGGTGCTCGATCCCAAGGGCGTGATCAGCATCAGCGACGTCAGGATGAAGGCGCCCAGGTTCCGCGTGCTGCGGGGTTCCGGGCGCTATGACCCTGCGGGGCCGATCCTGATCAACGCCGATGCGGTTTCCGACCAATATGGCCCGCTGACTGCGCGGGTGACCGGCACGCTCAATGCGCCGGTGGTGCTGCTCAAGGCAGCGAAGCCGGGGCTGGGGATCGGGCTCGCCAATCTGGAGGCACAGGTGCGCGGGCGCGGCGATGCCTGGGCAGTGCTGGCCAAGGGCGACACCGATTATGGGCCGTTCAACGCCGATGTGCTGGTGCGCACCGGCAACCGGCTGGCGATCGACATCAATGCGGGCCGTTTTGCCGGCATGGACATCACCGGCAAGGTCGCCCAGACCGCCGCCGGTCCGTTCGAGGGCGCGGTGGCGTTCAACGGTTCGGGCGTGGTCGGCCGCGCGGCGCTGTCGGCGCAGGGCAAGCTGCAGCGTGCGGACGTGCACGCCACCGCTTCCAACGCCAAGATTCCGGGCCAGGCGGGGCTGACGATCGGCCGCGCGCTGATCGACGGGAACGTGGTGCTGGCGGACACGCCGGAGATCACCGGCGACGTGCAGATCGCCAACCTGCGCCAGGGCAATTTCGTGTTGAAGACCGCGCGGGCGAAGATCGCCTATGCCGGCGGCAACGGTACTGCCCAACTCTTCGCCAATGGCTCGACCGGGGTGCCGTTCCAGATCGCCGCGAACGCGAAGCTGGCGCCGGACAACTGGCTGGTCGCGGTGCAGGGCAATGGCAGCGGGGTGAACTTCCACACCGTGCAACCGGCGCGCATCGCGATCCGCGACGGCGTCTATCACCTTTCGCCGACCCAGCTCGATTTCGATCGAGGCAAGGCGCGGATCGCGGGCAGCTATGGCAAGGGCATGGTGCTGCAGGCGCGGCTCGACAGCCTCGACCTGGCAGCGATCAACGCCTTCGTTCCCGATCTCGGCATCGGTGGTACCGCCACCGGCAGCCTCGACTTCGCCCAGACCTCGCCCGAGGCCTTCCCGACTGCCGATGCGCGGCTGGAGATCGCCGATTTCACCCGCGCCAGCCTGGCCAGCGTCTCGACCCCGGTGAATGTCAGCTTCGTCGGCAAGCTGCTGCCGAATGGCGGGGATGCGCGCGCGCTGATCCGGCGCGGCAACACGACGATCGGCCGGGTGGTGGCGACACTGAGCCCGCTCGGGCCCGACGCCGGTTCCTGGACCGAGCGCATGTTCGAAGCCCCGTTGTCGGGCGGGATCCGTTACAACGGTCCAGCGGCGGTGCCCTTCTCCCTGGCCGGGCTTTCGGGCCAGCAGCTCGACGGACCGATCGGCATCGCGGCGGACTTCTCGGGCAAGGTCGAGGAGCCGCGCCTCACCGGCGTGGTCCGTGCGACCAGCCTCACCTATGAGAACGAGAATTTCGGCACCCGGCTTACGGGCATGCAGATCGACGGCACCTTCTCGAACGACGCGTTCCTGCTCAACTCGCTCACCGCCAAGGCGGGCGACGGCACGGTGAAGGCGCAGGGCCGGGTGAGCCTGTCCTCGGCGAACGGCTATCCGATCTCGATCACAGCCGACCTCAACAATGCCCGGCTGGCGCGAAGCGATGCGCTAGGCGCGACGGCGACAGGCCAGATCACGATCACCAAGAACCCGGAAGTCTCCAAGATCGAGGGCCGGCTGACCATTCCCGAGGCGCATTACCAGATCATCCGCCAGGGCGCCGCCGAAGTGCCCGAACTCACCGGTGTCCGCCGCAAGCGCGCGACCGGCGAAGTGGAGGAGCCGGCCAAGGTGATCAGCCGTTCGTTCGGCGATTTCGACCTCAACCTGCGCATCAATGCCGACAACCGGTTGTTCGTCACCGGCATGGGTCTGGAATCCGAATGGCGTGCGCAGATCAATGTGCGCGGCACCACCCTGTCGCCCGATATCCGCGGCACGATGGAGATCGTGCGCGGCACCTACAGCTTCGCCAGCCGCCGCTTCGACATCTCGCGCGGCACGATCCGCTTCCAGGGTTCGGCGCTGACCAATCCGAGCATCGACATCCAGGCGAGCACCACGGCGGAGGGGATCACCGCGATCCTCACCGTGTCGGGTACTGCCCAGCAGCCGCAGATCGCGTTCAGCTCGACCCCGACGCTGCCGCAGGAGGAAGTGCTGGCGCGGCTGTTCTTCGGCACCAACGTGACCAACCTGTCAGCCACCGAGGCGATCCAGCTCGCGGCGGCGCTCCAGTCGCTCAGCGGCTCGGGCGGCGGGCTCAATCCGCTCGGCCAGCTCAAGTCCGCCACCGGCATCGACCGGCTGCGCATCCTCGGTGCCGACGACGTCAGCGGGCGCGGCATGGCGCTGGCGGCGGGCAAGTACCTGACCGACGACATCTATGTGGAGATCATCACCGACGCGCGGGGCTTCACCGCCACCCAGCTCGAGATTTCGCTCAGCCGCACGCTGAGCCTGCTTTCCCAGGCGGGGTCGTTCGGCGGATCGAGCGTCAGCCTCAAATATTCGCGGGATTATTGAGCCGGCGGGTTTTCTGTTTACACTGGTGTAAACAGACCGGCGGGAGAGGGCGCGTGGCCGAGCATTTCGACGTGGTGATCGTGGGGGCCGGCATCTCCGGCGTGAGCGCGGCCTGGCATCTCCAGGCCAACAGCCCGGACCGCAGCTATGTGGTGCTCGAAGGCCGCGAACGGCTGGGCGGGACCTGGGACCTGTTCCGCTATCCGGGCATCCGATCGGACTCGGACATGTTCACGCTGGGCTTTGCCTTCCGTCCCTGGACCGAAAGCAAGGCGATCGCCGACGGGCCGTCGATCCTCAACTATCTCGACGAGGCGGTGAAGGATTACGGGATCGACGAGCATATCCGCTATTCGACGCGGGTGACCGGCGCGAGCTGGTCGAGCCCCGATGCGCTGTGGACCGTCACTGCGGAGCGGGGCGGAGAGGCGGTGACCTTCACCTGTGCCTTCCTGTTCCTGTGCACCGGCTATTACAATTATGCGCGGGGCTACACGCCCGACTTTGCCGGGGCAGCGGACTTCAAGGGGCGGATCGTCCACCCGCAATTCTGGACTGAGGACGTCGACTACAAGGACAAGCGCGTCGTCGTGATCGGCAGCGGGGCGACTGCCGTCACCTTGGTGCCCGAGCTGGCCAAGCAGGCGAAGCAGGTCACCATGCTCCAGCGCTCGCCGACCTATATCGTCTCGCGGCCCTCGCAGGATGCCATTGCCAACTGGATGCGGGGCTGGATGCCGGCGATGACCGCCTATGGTCTCACCCGCTGGAAGAATGTGCTGCTCCAGCAATTCTTCTTCCGGCTTGCCCGCAAGAACCCGGAGAAGACCCGCGAGCGGATCGTCCAGATGGTCCGCGACGAGCTGGGCCCGGACTATGATGTCGGCACCCACTTCACGCCCAGCTACAATCCCTGGGACCAGCGCGTCTGCCTGGTGCCCGATGCCGACCTGTTCGCCTCGATCAAGGGCGGCAAGGCCGAGGTGGTGACCGACACGATCGACCGCTTCACCGAGACGGGCCTGAAGCTCGGCTCGGGCAAGGAGATCGCGGCGGACCTGGTCGTCACCGCCACCGGGCTGGAGATCCAGCTGTTCAGCGGCATGCCGATCACTGTCGACGGCAAGCTGTTCGAGCCGGCCAGGGCGATGACCTACAAGGGCATGATGTTCTCCGACGTGCCCAATTTCGCGATCGCGTTCGGCTACACCAATGCCAGCTGGACGCTGAAGGCGGACCTGACCGCCAACTATGTCACTCGCCTGCTCAATGCGATGCGCAAGCGGGGCATGCGGCAGGTGACGCCGCGGCTGGCGGCGCCGGTGGAGGAGGTGCCGTTCCTCGACTTCACCTCGGGCTATGTCCAGCGCGCTTCGGACAAGCTGCCGCGCCAGGGCCATCGCAAGCCTTGGAGATTGAACCAGAACTACGCCCGCGACGTGATGGCGCTCAAGTTCGGCGGGATCGACCAGGAGATGGAATTCTCCAATCCGGAGCCTGTGGGGAAGGCGGCTTGAGTTTTCATGCCTCCCCCGGAGGGAGAGGGGGACCGCGCCCGTAGGGCGTGGCGGAAAGGGAACGCCGCAAGCGATATCGCCCGTGGCAGGCCCCCTCCACCAGCCTGCGGCTGGTCCCCCTCCCCCTCCGGGGGAGGATTGTTCATGCCAGCAGTGCCTTCGCCGCTGCCACCCCGCTGTTGTACGCCCCGTGCGCGGTCGAGAATTCCCCGTCCGAGGTCGCTTCGCCGGCGAAGCGGATGCGCGGGTCCACGCCGTCGCGGAGGATCGCCCGGGCGGTATGGCGGCCGGGCAGGGCGTGGCTGTAGCCGCCCAGTACATAGGTCTCGCGGCCCCAGGCCGATCCGGCGACGAAGCGCAATCGCTTGCGCCAGTCGCTGCCGAGCAGGTGGACCAGCTCGCCGATCGCGAATTCCGCGGCGCCGTCCAGCCCTTCCTTCTCCATCGCCCGCGCGCCTTCGCCGCCGAGCATGCACTCGACGAGCGGGCGGCCGAACGGCTTGAGCGTATAGGTGCCGGTCAGCGCGCTGCGCGGATTGCCGAGCAGATGGGCGTTGTCGTCGATCTCCTCGGCGCCCTCCAGCGTGAAGAACAGCTTGTCGGCCAGGCCGAGCGGCAGTTCCGAGGCAGCGTGGAGGATCGCGTCATGACCGGGCAGGCGGATCGCGCCGCTGGCGAGGACGTTGCTGGAGACGGTGACGATCGCGGCTTTGGCGGTAACCGTGCCGCGCGGGGTCTCGATGCGGAGCTGCTTGCCCGAGCTGTCGATCGCGGTGACCGGCGTGGCCAGTGCCACGGGCAGCGCCACGGCATGCGAGGAGACGAGCGCCCCATAGCCGTCGCAGACCCGCCAGTTGATGTCGAGTGAAGCCTCTTCATAGGCGAGCCAGTCGGTCACCGACATCTCGCGCATCGGGGCGCCGTTGATATAGCCGGAGAGTGCGTCGAGCGCCGGGTTCCACTCGCCGTCGGGCGGCAGCAGGTCGGAGGCGAGATCGCTTGGCGGCGGGCTGTGCATTGCCTCCATGAACGTCTCGAACGCCGCCCAGAGCGCCTGCTGCTCTTCCCTGGTGGCGCCGAGCCCGCGCCATTGCTCGCCCCAGCGCGCGGGCGCGCGATAGACCTCGAACCCGCGCGCCTCGGCGATCGCCGCCCAGGGGTTCTTGGTCGCCGAATGGAGCCAGCCCGCGCCCATGTCGATCGGCATGCCGGCGACGTGCACGGTATGCGCACGGCCGCCGAGCCGGTCCTGCGCCTCGAGCAGCAGCACGTCCTTGCCGGAATCGGCGAGGGTACGCAGCGCCGCGACGCCCGCCGCACCGCCGCCGATCACGACGATGTCGGCGCTGTCCTTCATGCCGCCGGCCGGCTCTTGAGCAGGGCGGAGCGGAGGCACTCGCACACCACCTCGTCGCGTTGGTTGAGCATGCGGTGCTTCCAGGTGACGATGCCCTGGCCGGGCCGGGACTTGCTGGGCCGCAGATCGGTCACTTCGCTTTCCGCGCGCAGCGTGTCGCCGATGAACACCGGCTTGGGCATGCGCAGTTCGTCATAGCCGAGGTTCGCGACGAGGGTGCCCGCCGTGGTGTCACCAACGGTGACGCCGACCATCAGGCTGAAGGTGAAGGTGCCGTTGACGAGGATCTGGCCGAACTCGCTCGCCCGCGCCGCCTCGGCATCGAGGTGAAGCGGCTGGGTGTTATGGGTCATCGTCGAGAACAGGAGGTTGTCCGTCTCCGTCACCGTGCGGCGCAGTTCGTGGACGACGGTGTCGCCGATCTGCCATTCGTCGAAATACCTGCCTGCCATCAGCCTTCCGCCTTTTCGACCTTAACCAGCAGCGCACCTTCGCTCACCTGGCTGCCCTGCGCCACGTTCAATTCGGCAATCGTGCCGTCGAACGGAGCGGTGAGGCCGTGCTCCATCTTCATCGCCTCCAGCGTGACGAGGCGCTGGCCCTTGGTGACCGTGTCGCCTGCCGCGACCTCGACCGCGGTGACCCGGCCCGGCATCGGGGCGAGGATCGCGCCGTCACCCGCTGCACCGCCGCCCTGGCTGACGGCGGATGCGGGGAAGGAAAAGCGATGGGATGCGAGGCCATCATCCGCCTTCACCCAGACGCTATGCCCCTCGAAATCATAGCTGTCGGGTTCCACCGGACCGGTCGCATCGAGATCGATGGTCGTTACTTCACCATCGACGTCCAGCCGGACCTGCCGGTTGGCCGAGGCGTTCAGGCGGAAACCGAACAGCGGATTCCATTCGGTGGAACTGGATGCCACCCATTCGCGGGAACCGTCGCTCGTCAGAAATGGCTGTCGGCTTGCCGGTGCGTCGGGCTGGGCCAGCAGCATCAGCGCACCGGCGGAGAGCGTTGGGGCATCGGCGACCTCGCGTTCGACCAGGCCATCCAGCCCGCGTTCGATCAGTCCGGTATCGACATTCCCGTCGATGAACTCCGGCGTATCCAGTAGCCGCGCCATGAATTCCGCGTTGGTGCGCACCGGATGGATGCTGACCGAGCGACAGGCTTCGGCAAGCTGCTCGCGGGCACGCTCCCGGTCGTTGCCATGGACGACGAGCTTCGCGATCATCGGGTCGTAGAAGGAGCTGACAGTCGCCCCCTTGAAGACGCCGGTCTCAAGCCGGATGCCGAACGGAAGCACGAAATGATCGAGCCGCCCGATGGACGGCAGGAAGCCCTTGGTCGGATCCTCCGCATAGAGCCGTGCTTCCATGGCATGGCCCTGAATCCACAATTCGCGCTGCAGCCTCGGCAGCGGTTCGCCCGAGGCGACGCGCAGCTGCCATTCGACCAGGTCCTGGCCGGTGATCTCCTCGGTCACCGGATGCTCGACCTGGAGCCGGGTGTTCATCTCCATGAACCAGATGCGGTCGGCGCGCAGCCCTTCGCTGGCATCGGCGATGAACTCGATGGTGCCGGCGCCGACATAGTCGACTGCCTGGGCGGCGCGAACGGCGGCGGCGCAGATTGATGCGCGCGTCTCTTCGTCCATGCCGGGCGCCGGGGCCTCCTCGATCACCTTCTGGTGGCGGCGCTGGAGCGAGCAGTCGCGCTCGAACAGGTGGACGACATTGCCATGGCTGTCGCCGAATACCTGCACTTCGATGTGGCGCGGCGAGAGGATGTACTTCTCGAGCAACACCCGGTTGTCGCCGAACGAGCTGGCGGCCTCGCGCTGGCAGGAGGCGAGGGCGTCGAGGAAATCCCCCGCCGCATCGACCCGGCGCATGCCCTTGCCGCCGCCGCCTGCAACGGCCTTGATGAGGACGGGATAGCCGATCGCGTCCGCTTCGGCCTTGAGCCGCTCGGGCGACTGGTCCTCGCCGAGATAGCCGGGAGTGACGGGCACGCCGGCGGCGATCATCCGCGCCTTGGCGGCGTCCTTCAGGCCCATGGCACGGATGGAATCGGGCTTGGGGCCGACCCAGATGAGGCCGGCAGCGATCACCTGCTCGGCGAAATCGGCGTTCTCCGAGAGGAACCCGTATCCCGGGTGAATCGCCTCGGCACCTGTCGCCTTGGCGGCGGCGATGATCTTCTCGCCGACCAGATAGCTCTCGCGGGCAGGCGAGGGGCCGATATGCACGGCTTCATCCGCCTGGCGGACGTGCAGCGCCTTGGCATCGGCGTCCGAATAGACTGCGACGGTGCGGATGCCGAGCTCGCGGGCGGTGCGGATGATGCGGCAGGCGATCTCGCCGCGATTGGCGATGAGCAGAGACTGGATCACGGGTGGCGCTCCGGGAAGCCGTGGCGGGTGGCGAGGGCGGCGAGCAGCGCCTCGATGTCGTTGGCGAAGCCGATGCTGCCGTCTTCCTTGGACCAAACGAGAGCAGGCAGGTTCTGGTTATCCTCGCCGATCGCCTCGACCACCGCGGCGCGCGGGCGCGGCCAGGCGACACGAATGACGTCGATATTGGCAGCGCGCTCGGGGAAGGTGGCGAGCAGGCCCTCCACGATCATGCATTCCTTGCAGTAGAAATGCCGCTCGCCGCCATGGGCCGGGTCGGCCCAGTCGAAGTCGAGCAGGAAGAGCGTGTCGCGGCTCATCGCGCGGTGCATCCGGTAGTGCGCTGCGACCAGGTGACGTTGAGGATCTTCCAGCTGCCATTCTCGCGGATCAGGTCGAAATGGTTGGTGCCGCAGTGATGCGCCTTGTCGTCGATCAGGAAGACATAGGGCGCCCAGACCATGGCGATATCGCCATCGACTTCGATCGCGGGCGTGGAGATGCGTTCCTCGAGCTTCTCCGGGCCCGGCTTGGTGCCGGCGGCGAGTTCGGCCCAGCTGAGGTGGCGGATCGTGCGGCTGCCATCGGGCTTTTCGATCGCTACGGTGGCGCTGCCCTCGGGGCGAGTCTGGGCAAGGATCGCGGCGCCGTCATGCGCGGCAAGGCCGGCGAACATCGCGTTGATCGGGGCAAGCACCGCGGCGGCTTCCGCGTCCTCATAAGGAAGCGGGTTGGCCGGGGGGAGCTTGGGGGTTGGGGTGACCGGCCCGGACTGTGCCAGCGCGGGGAGCGGGGCGAGGAGGAGGGCGGCGAGGAGGAGCTGCTTCATTCCGGACCTTTCAATTCCTCCCCGAGCTGGTCTCGGGGAGGGGGACCATGCGAAGCATGGTGGAGGGGCAGGTGCGATGTTCAAGGATCATGCGCCGAAAGGGAGCAAACAGGCCGTGCAGCGAGCGCGGGCACGGCGTCGCGAGATGAGTCTGCCCGAGGGGTTGTTGTGGCGGGAGCTGCGCAAGCGGCCGGCTGGGCTCAAGTTTCGCCACGAGCATGCGACCGGTGCGTTCAGTCTCGACTTCTATTGCAGCGACGCGCGGCTTGCGATCGAGGTGGATGGCGAGGCGCATGGGTTTGGCGAGCGCCCGGCGCGGGATGCGCGATTGGCGGATTGCGGGATCGCCACGTTGCGGGTGCCGGCGAGCGAGGTGTTGCGCGATCTGGATGCTATCTTGCGCGGGATCGTCGCGGAAGCGCTGGCGCGCTTGCCCCACCACCACCCGGCTTCGCCGGTCGGTCCCCCTCCCCGAGACAAGCTCGGGGAGGAATGAGGAAGGCGAGGCGCTGGCTCGCATCACATCCGGAACACGCCGAAAGCGGGCCGCTCGGGGATCGGCGCATTCAGCGTTGCCGCCAGCGCGATGCCCAGCACGTCGCGGGTCTGGGCGGGGTCGATGATGCCGTCGTCCCACAGGCGCGCGGTGGCGTGCCAGGGGTTGCCTTCGTCTTCATAGCGCTGGCGGATCGGGGCCTTGAACGCCTCCGTCTCTTCCGGCGTCCATTTGTCCGCGTCGCGGTGGACCGTCGCCAGCACGCTCGCTGCCTGCTCGCCGCCCATCACGGAGATGCGGCTGTTGGGCCAGGTGAACAGGAAGCGCGGCGAATAGGCGCGGCCGCACATGCCGTAATTGCCGGCGCCGAAGCTGCCGCCGATCAGTACGGTAATCTTGGGCACCGTCGCGGTGGCGACTGCCGTGACCAGCTTTGCGCCATGTTTCGCAATGCCTTCCGCCTCATACTTGCCGCCGACCATGAAGCCGGAGATGTTCTGGAGGAAGAGCAGGGGAATGCGGCGCTGGCAGGCCAGTTCGATGAAATGGGCGCCCTTCTGCGCGCTCTCGCTGAACAGCACGCCGTTGTTTGCGATGATACCGACCGGCATGCCCCAGATATGGGCGAAGCCGCAGACCAGGGAGGTGCCGTACAGCGCCTTGAACTCGTGGAATTCGCTGCCATCGACGATGCGGGCGATCACCTCATGCACGTCATAGGGCGCGCGGACGTCCTCGGGGACGATGCCGTACAGCTCTTCGGCCTCGTATTTCGGTGCGCGCGGATTGAGCAGCTTGAGGTCCGGATCGCGATCGGCGGGGAGGTGGCTGACGATGTCGCGGACGATGGTCAGCGCATGCTCGTCATTCTCGGCGAGATGATCGACCACGCCCGACTTGCGGGCATGGAGGTCGCCGCCGCCCAGATCCTCGGCGGTGATGACTTCGCCGGTGGCAGCCTTCACCAGCGGCGGGCCGGCGAGGAAGATCGTGCCCTGTTCGCGGACGATCACCGTCTCGTCGCTCATCGCGGGGACGTATGCACCGCCGGCGGTACAGCTGCCCATCACGCAGGCGATCTGCGGGATGCCCTTGGCCGACATGTTGGCCTGGTTGAAGAAGATCCGGCCGAAATGATCGCGATCGGGGAAGACTTCGGCCTGGTGGGGCAGGTTGGCGCCGCCCGAATCGACCAGATAGATGCAGGGCAGGCGGTTCTGCTCGGCGATCTCCTGGGCGCGGAGATGCTTCTTCACCGTCATCGGATAATAGGTGCCGCCCTTCACCGTGGCGTCGTTGCAGACGATCATCACGGTGCGGCCCGAGACGCGGCCGATGCCGGCGATCATGCCGGCACCAGGCACTTCGCCCTCGTACATGTCGCAGGCGGCGAGCTGGCCGATCTCCAGGAACGGCGCCCCCGGATCGAGCAGCCGCTCGACCCGCTCGCGGGGCAGCAGCTTGCCGCGGGCGGTGTGGCGTTCGCGCGAAGCCGCGCTGCCGCCGAGCGCCGCCTGGGCGACATCGGCGCGGAGTTGATCGACCAAGGCGCGGTTATGCGCGGCGCGCGCGCGGAAATCCTCCGCGTCTGCCGCAACCCTCGAATCGAGCACCGGGGCGCTCATAGATAGGGCATCCTTCCTGTCCTAGTTTTCTCCTCCCTACACCGCCAAGACGGGCATGGGAAGGTGCTGGCGTAACGCAGGATGCAGGAGTAGCACCCCTGCCATACAGCAATACAGGAGAGTCGCGTTGAAGACCCATATGCTCCTTGTCGCGGCGTTGCTCGCGACCACCGCCTGCACGCCGTCCGGGCCGGGCACGGGCACCGCCGCAGCGGCCGGCACCGGGGTCGGCGTCGACCTGGCCGGGCTCGACAAGCAGGTGAAGCCCGGCGACGACTTCGAGGAATATGCAAATGGCGGCTGGCGCGCGAAGACCGAGATCCCGGCCGACCGCACCGCGACCGGCATGTTCCTCGACGTGTTCAACAAGGCCGAGGCGAACAACAAGGCGATCATCGACGCCGCGTTGAAGGCCAATGCCGCGGCCGGCACCGACACGCGGCGCATCGCCGACTGGTACAACGCCTATACCGATACGGCCGGGATCGAGGCGCGGGGGATCACGCCGCTCAAGCCGGTCCTGGACGCGATCGCCGCGCTGAAGGACAAGAAGGCGCTTTCGGCGATGCTCGGCGGCAATGTCCGCGCCGATCTCGATCCGCTCAACGCGACCAACTTCCACACCGAGAACCTGTTCGGCCTGTGGATCAGCCAGGCGCTCGACAAGCCCGACACCACGGTTCCCTATGTGCTGCAGGGCGGCCTGGGGCTCGAGGATCGCGACTATTACCTCTCGCAGACCGACGAGATGAAGAAGGCGCGCGAGGGCTACAAGGCGTATCTGGCCAAGATCTTCACGCTTGCCGGCATGAGCGATCCGGCGGCGCGGGCCGGGCGGGTGTTCGACCTGGAGACGAAGATCGCCACCGCGCATACCGACCTGGTCGCCAGCCAGGATCCCAACAAGGCGAACAACTGGTGGAAGAAGGCCGACTTCGCCGCCAAGGCGCCCGGGATCGACTGGGACGGCTTCTGGGCCGCGGCTGGCCTTGGCAACCAGCAGGAATTCGTCGTCTGGCAGCCGGATACGACTGTGAAGCTCGCCAAGCTGGTCGAGAGCGAGCCGATCGAGGCCTGGCAGGACTGGCTGGCCTTCCACCAGATCAACCCGGTCACTTCGGTGCTGCCGGCGAAGTTCGACCAGGCGAGCTTCGACTTCTTCTCGAAGCAGCTGCGCGGCCAGCAGGCGATGCGTCCGCGCGACAAGCGCGCCATCGCCAGCGTGAACAACAATCTGGGTGACGCCGTCGGCCAGCTCTATGTGAAGGACTATTTCCCGGCTTCGTCGAAGACCGACATCCAGAACATGGTGACCAACATCAAGGCGGCGTTCGACAAGCGTGTCGCCGGTCTAAGCTGGATGGACGAGGCGACCAAGGCCGAGGCGCGCAAGAAGATCGAGACGATGCGCGTCGGCGTGGGCTATCCGGAGACGTGGCGGAGCTATGCGTCGCTCGAGGTGAGGGCGGACGATCCGGTCGGTAACCTGATCCGGGCGGACAAGGCCGAGACCCAGCACCAGCTCGCCAAGATCGGCAAGCCGGTCGACAAGGGCGAGTGGTGGATGACGCCGCAGACGGTAAACGCGGTGAACCTGCCGCTGCAGAACGCGCTCAACTTCCCGGCGGCGATCCTGCAGGCGCCGTTCTACGATCCCAAGTCGGATGCGGCGGCGAACTATGGTTCGATCGGCGCGACGATCGGGCATGAGATCAGCCACAGCTTCGACAATACCGGCTCGAGCTTCGACAGCGCCGGCAAGCTGCGCAACTGGTGGACGCCCGAGGACCTGAAGCACTTCCAGCAGGCGAGCGCCGCGCTGGCGGCGCAGTACAGCGCCTATGAGGTGCTGCCGGGCCTGTTCCTCAACGGCAAGCAGGTGCTGGCCGAGAACATCGCCGACGTGGCGGGGCTGACCGCAGCCTATGAGGCCTATCATGCCTCGCTCAAGGGCAAGGAAGCGCCGGTGATCAACGGGCTGACCGGCGACCAGCGCTTCTTCCTCGCCTTCGCCCAGAGCTGGCGCGAGAAGCAGCGCGACCAGGCGCTGCGGGCCGAAGTGGCAACCGACGCGCACGCGCCGGGCCGCTGGCGCGCCTACACCGTGCGCAATCTCGATGCCTGGTATCCGGCGTTCAACGTCCAGCCGGGCGAGAAGCTGTACCTGGCGCCGGACAAGCGCGTGAAGATCTGGTGAAGCCATAATTCCTCCCCGAGCTTGTCTCGGGGAGGAATTTGAAGCTCAGCGCCGCGGCGCGGGCAGTGCGATGCTGGCCAGCAGTCCGCCGATCACGCCCAGGATGCGGATCGCCTTTACGCGGCGCCGATCAGCTCGCGCCCGATCAGCATGCGGCGGATCTCGTTGGTGCCCGCGCCGATGTCGAGCAGCTTGGCGTCGCGGGCGAAGCGCTCGACCGGCCAGTCCTTGGTGTAGCCGGCGCCGCCCAGCGCCTGGATCGCCTCGAGCGAGACCTTCACGGCATTCTCCGAAGCGAGCAGGATCGCACCGGCCGCGTCGAAGCGCGTGGTCCGGCCGGCATCGCAGCTCTTCGCAACCGCGTAGACATAGGCACGGGCGCTGTTCAGCGCGACGTACATGTCGGCCACCTTGGCCTGCATCAGCTGGAAATGACCGATCGGCTGGCCGAACTGCTTGCGCTCGCGCAGATAGGGCAGGACGACGTCGAGACAGGCCTGCATGATGCCGAGCTGGATGCCCGAGAGCACGGTGCGCTCATAGTCGAGGCCCGACATCAGCACGCCAACGCCGCCGTTGAGCGGGCCCATGACATTCTCTTCCGGAACCTCGCAGTCGTCGAACACCAGTTCGGCAGTCGGCGAGCCGCGCATGCCCATCTTGTCGATCTTCTGGCCGATCGAGAAACCCGGCATGTCCTTCTCGATCAGGAAGGTGGTGATGCCACGCGAGCCGTCGCCCGTCTTGGCGTAGACGACCAAAGTGTCCGCATAGGCGGCGTTGGTGATCCAGAACTTGGTGCCGTTGAGGATGTAACCGCGATCGGTCTTCTCGGCGCGCAGCTTCATCGAGACGACGTCCGAGCCGGCACCGGCCTCCGACATGGCCAGACTGCCGACATGCTCGCCCGAGATCAGCTTGGGGAGGTACTTGGCCTTCTGCTCGGGGCTGGCCCAGCGGCGGATCTGGTTGATGCACAGGTTGGAGTGCGCGCCGTAGCTCAGGCCGATCGAGGCGGATGCGCGGGCGATCTCCTCCTGCGCGACGACGTGCTCGAGATAGCCGAGGCCCAGGCCGCCAAATTCCTCCTCGACGGTGATGCCGTGCAGGCCGAGCTCGCCCATCGCGGTCCACAACTCGTCACGGGGGAACCAGTCCTCGGCATCGATCTTCGCGGCGAGCGGCTCGATCCGCTCCTTGGCGAAGCGCTGCGTCGTCTCGCGGATCATGTCGGCGGTCTCGCCGAGACCGAAATCGAGCGTAGGTTCCATGGCCTCTCTCCAGATATGCGCGTCAGCAGTGCTGACCTATTTTCCTGCCTTTTCCCCGATTTCACGCGGGGCGGCAAGGGGAGAGAGAAGGGGTGGGGAAATTCCCCCGGCGCGACCTCATGCCGGGGGAACCGGGGGAGAAATCAGGCGTCCGTGTCGGCGCCGGCAAGATCCATTTCGTCTTCTTCCTGCAGCGCATGGCTGGTCGGCCAGATGCCGATCGAGGCGGGAATGCCGCTCACTTCGATCCAGCTCCATTGCTTGTCGCCGCCCGACAGGCTCACCGTGCGGCCGAGCGCCTTGATCGACAGTTTGCCGTCCTTGCTGGTGTAGGGCGCGTCCTGCAGCGGGCCGCCCAGGAAGCTGATCTTGCAGGTGCCCGACGGCGCGAGATCGGGCATGCGGATGAGGATGTCGCCCTTGATCGCATTGCCGAGGATCTTGGCATCGACATAGAGGTCAGCCTGCAGCGGCTGGAGAGCCTTGACGTTGCCCGAGCCGATCTGCGGGAACCGGTTGAGATAGACGTCGTAGGTCTCGCCCTGCTTGAGTGCGGGGTTCACGAACTTGGTAAGGTCGGCCATGGTTCGCTCCTGTGGAATGGCAAGTATCGTCAGCGATATTCGCCATGGAGCATTGGGCGTATTCAAGACGAGTCGGTCAATAAAAAGCGCCATTACCTTCCGGTCAACTTGGTCCGAACCGGATATGGCGCTATTCAGGTGGTAACGATCATCCCGTCGCGCACCGCGACTGGCCAGGGGCGCAGTTTCGCACCGGTGCAGGGGCCTCCGACACAGACACCGTCCGCGATCCGGTAGAGCGCGCCGTGCCAGCTGCACTGGATGTGGCTGCCATCGGGGGTGAGATAATCGTCGAGCTTGTTGCTCAACGGCAGCGCCATATGCGCGCAGAGATCGAGATAGCCGTGCACGTCCTCGCCCTGGCGGACGACGAAGCCGTGGAAGCGGCCTGCGCGCATCTCAAGCACGAAGTTGCGTGCCTTGCCGTCCGGTATGAGATCGAGCGGGCCGAGGGTCACGTTGGGCGGGGTTTCGGTGATGCGTTCCACTTAATTCCTCCCCGGCACGGGGAGGGGGACCGTTCGCGAAGCGAATGGTGGAGGGGGATCGCCCCACCGGAATCCCTTGTGAAGAGCCCCCTCCACCAGCCTTCGGCTGGTCCCCCTCCCCGTGCCGGGGAGGATCAAGGGAGTTGCGCCTTGGGAAAGCCCGTCCAGGCCGCGTCATAATCGGGCTGGGCGCGGTCGAGGGCATAGCGGGTCGGTTTGTACGGCCAGCAGGTCTCGACCATGAAGGCCATCGTGCCCGCGATCTTGTGGGGCTTGAGGTCCGCGTTGGTCGCGCCCTGCCAGCTGGTCACGTCGGGCCCGTGCCCGGCCATCAGATTGTGCAGCGACAGGCCGCCAGGGGCGAAGCCCTCGGCCTTGGCGTCATAGGCGCCGGTGATCAGGCCCATCGCCTCGGACATGATGTTGCGGTGGAACCAGGGCGGGCGGAATGTGTCCTCGGCGACCATCCAGCGTGGCGGGAAGATCACGAAGTCCGCATTGGCCCGGCCCGGCACGTCCGATGGCGAGGTCAGCACCGTGAAGATCGAGGGATCGGGATGGTCGAAGCTCACCGTGTTCATCGTGTTGAACCGGGCGAGATCGTAGCGCCACGGCGCGAGATTGCCGTGCCAGGCGACCACGTCGATCGGGCTGTGGGGCAGGGTGGTGGTCCACAGGCTGCCGAGATGCTTCTGGATGACTTCGAAGGACTCGTCGCGGTCCTCGAACCAGGCGGCAGGCGTCTCGAAGTCGCGCGGATTGGCGAGGCCGTTGGCGCCGATCGGGCCGAGATCGGGCAGGCGGAACAGCGCGCCGTGATTCTCGGCGACATAGCCGCGTGCCTCACCGTCCGGCAGCAGCGCGCGGAAACGGACGCCGCGGGGTACGAGCGCGACCTGGCCCGGGGCGATGTCGATACGGCCGAGCTCGGTGAGCAGGGTCAGCCGGCCGGCCTGGGGAATGAAGAGCAGTTCGCCGTCGGCGTCGAAGAAGACGCGGGTCTCCATGTCCTTGTTGGCTGCATAGACATGCACTGCCACGCCTTCGAGATCGGCGGGATCGCGGTTGGCGAGCATGGTGGTCATGCCGTCGACCAGGTCGGTGCCGGGTGCCGGCGCCTCGACCGGGTTCCAGCGCAGGCGATTGGGGGGCAGGGGTTCATCGACCGTGCCGGGGGCGAAGTTCGCCGCGCCTTCGTAGCGCTTGAAGGGTGGGTGCTCGGCGGTGGGGCGCAGGCGATAGAGCCAGGACCGGCGGTTTTCGTGGCGCGGCGCAGTGAAGGCGGTGCCGGAAAGCTGCTCGGCATAGAGGCCGAAGGCGGGCTTCTGGGGCGAGTTGCGGCCGACGGGCAGCGCGCCGGGCACGGCCTCGGTGGAAACATGATTGCCGAAGCCGGGAAAATAGTCGGTCATCGCATCCTCTCTATGCCCGTCTCTCTGCGGTGCCGCACATAAAGTGTCAAATGATACTATCTGTCGCGCGGGCAGCTTTACGGGCGCGAACCTAAACTTTCTTGGGCCGCCTTCGGGTAATTCCTACTTTTTTGATGGGTTTAATTCGGAGTCGGTACCAATGGCCACCATCAGCGCTGCTGCACCGCGGCGGTTCCAGCTACCTGGCTTTGGCGTGCAGGTCGCGATCGGCATGGCCACGGGGCTGGCACTGGGGCTCGCCGCACGGGCGATCGGCAGCGATGGCGAGACGGCGAACGGGCTCGCCCAGGCGCTGCAGACGATCGGGCAGATCTTCGTGCAGCTGCTCAAGGTGCTGGTGCCGCCGCTGGTGTTCACCGCGATCGTCGCCTCGATCGCTGCGCTGCGTGACTTGAACAATGCTGCGCGGTTGGTGGCGCAGACGCTGCTGTGGTTCGCGATCACTGCGGCGATCGCAGTGGGGATCGGCATCGCGCTGGGACTGGTGCTCCAGCCGGGCCATCACAGTGCGGTGGCGGCCGCCACGGCCTCGGCACCGGCGAGCAGTGGCAGCTGGCTCGACTTCCTCAAGGGTCTGGTGCCGGCGAACTTCCTCGGCATCGCGGCGTCGACCAAGGTGACGGACAGCAGCGCGACCACCGGGCTTTCGTTCAACGTCCTGCAGATCATCGTGCTGGCGGTGGCGATCGGCGCGGCAGCGGTGAAGGCGGGGGAGGCGGGGCATCGTTTCCTCGACTTCAACGCCTCGGCGCTCACGGTCTTCCGGCTGCTGCTGCGCTGGGTGATCCGCCTGACCCCGATCGGCACCGCCGCGCTGATTGGCGATGCGGTGGTCCGCTATGGCTGGGAGTCGCTGGCGGCGCTCGGCACCTATGCGGGTGCGATCTATATCGGCCTGGGGCTGGTGCTGCTGGTGGTCTATCCGCTGCTGCTCGCGGCGCACGGGCTGAGCCCGCTGCGTTTCTTCGCCTCGGCCTGGCCGGCAATCCAGCTCGGCTTCGTCTCGCGCTCCTCGGTCGGCACGCTGCCGGTGACCGAGGACGTGACCGAGCGCGCGTTGGGCGTGCCGCATGCCTATGCCGCCTTCGCCGTGCCGCTGGGCGCCACGACCAAGATGGACGGCTGCGCGGCGATCTATCCGGCGATCTCGGCGATCTTCGTCGCGCAGTTCTACGGCATCCCACTCGGGCTGGAGCATTATGCGCTGATCGCCTTCGTCTCGGTGCTGGGTTCGGCTGCGACTGCGGGCCTGACCGGTGCGACGGTGATGCTTACCCTGACGCTCTCGACGCTGGGCCTGCCGCTCGATGGCGTGGGGCTGCTGCTGGCGATCGACCCGATCCTCGACATGGGGCGGACTGCGACCAATGTGGCGGGGCAGATGCTGGTGCCGGTGATCGTCGCCAAGCGCGAGGGCCTGCTCGACGAGACGCGCTTCCGGGAAGGGGCGGGCGAGGCGCGCGGCGAACTCGCGCTGGCTTGAAGCTGGTGGCCGGGTGGAGCGCTACGCTACGCAACTGGCAGCGCTCCCCCGGCTTCCTCTCCAAACTTTCCAAGGCGGCAAACGCGCGCCCGGCAAATCCGATCCCGGCCCTTTCGCGGGATCGTGCTTAAAAAGCGTTTAAGCGTCGACTTTGATCACGCCTCTACGGATCTGATCCAGCTCGATGCTCTCGAACAGCGCCTGGAAGTTGCCGTTGCCGAAGCCTTCATTGCCCTTGCGCTGGATGATCTCGAAGAAGATCGGGCCGAACATGTTCTCGGTGAAGATCTGGAGCAGAATGCCCTCGTCGCCGACATTGCCGTCGATCAGGATACGGTTCCTGCGCAGGCGCTCGAGGTCCTCGCCGTGGCCGGGGACGCGCTTGTCGACCAGCTCGTAATAGGTCTCGATCGTGTCCTGCAGCTTCACGCCGCGCGCACGCAGCCGCTCGACCGTGTCGAAGATGTCCGGGGTGGTCAGCGCGAGGTGCTGGATGCCTTCGCCCTTATATTCGCGGATGAACTCCTCGATCTGGCTCTTGTCGTCCTGGCTCTCGTTGAGCGGGATGCGGATCGCCTTGTCGGGCGCGATCATCGCCTGGCTGAACAGGCCGGTCGCCTGGCCCTTGATGTCGAAATACTTCTGCTCCTCGAAGGCGAAGAGCGTCTTGTAGAACTCCGACCACACCCGCATCTGGCCACGGCGGACATTGTGGGTGAGGTGATCGAGCAGGTCGAGCCCGACATTGTTCTCGGCCTCAGCCGCTTCCCAACCGTCGAACGCGGCCCAGTCGGCATAGAGATCGGTGCCGTCCTGGATGAAATAGAGATAGCTCCCGCCAATGCCCTGGATGACGGTGTCGTCTTCCTCGGTCGGCTTGGCGCCGTGCTCGAGCGCCCATTCCATCGCCTTGGCCGGATCGGCGACGCGGAAGGCCATCGCGCTGGCCGAAGGACCATGCTCGCCACGGAACGCCGCCACGCGGCCGGCTTCGTCGCGGTTGAGCATCAGGTTGATGCGGCCCTGCTTGTAGCGGGTGATGTTCTTGGTCGGGTGCCGGTGCGTCGGCACGAAGCCGAGCTGCTCGAACTGCTTCCCCATCGCCTCGGGATCGGGCGAGGTGAATTCGACGAATTCGAAACCGTTGAGGCCGAGCGGATTTGCAGGATCGATCATGGGTACACGCTCCAGAATGATGGGGCGCGGGCTAGCCCCAAGTCGAGTTAGTGTCAATTGATACTAACTCGGCGCAAGCTGATCCGGAACGGTGGTTCCGCCAGGGATTCCCTCCGATTGCGACGAGACTCCCGGCGATCGTCTGCGCCAGGATGCTAGATTTGTCCGCCGCGACGATGCGCGGTCAAAGAGCGGGAGATCGGGATGGTTACGGAAGCAACCGAGGCAGGATTCCAGGAAGTCGCCAACCAGGATGTCAGCTGGCAGTTCCAGATCGGGCCGGACATCAACGGCAACCTCAACGGCGTGGTCAATTCGGCGAGCGGCTATTTCTATGTCGAGGCGCCGGGCGCCAATCTTCCCTATGTCCAGCTTTCGCTGAACAATGGCGGCAGCTGGTACACGATGCCCAACAATGCGTCGGTCTACGCATCGGGCGGCAGCGACATCATCTACACCGTGCAAGTGCCCAGCGACGAGACGATCAAGTTCCTGATCACACTCGACTGAGGCAGGTATCGGCGAGCGGGCGGTATCCGCGAGGCGGCTACAGCCCCTCGCCGCCGACCCAGTGCGCATTGGAGAGACGGCGCGCGACGCTCCAGGTCTGGGTGCGGATGTCGGGCACCGCGACGATTTCCCAGAAGGCGCCGCGGGTCATCGGCCCGAGCGCGTAGAGATTGCCGTTGGGGGCGCCCTTCGCGTTGATCGTCTGGCCCTGGTTGTCGACATCGATGCCGAGATGCGCCGCGTCCGGGCGGATCACCCCGCGTGCCGCCAGCTTCTGGAGCAGCGGCTCGTCGGTGCGGTTGAGATCGCCGAGCGGGCCGGTGCAGTTGATGATGCGCTGGACACACAGGGTCTCGGCCGCATCGGCGCCGCGACGACGCAGCGTGACCTCGATGCCCTCGGGCTTCTCCTCGAACCCGAGCGTCTTGCCGGCGATCACTTCGAGCTGGCCGCGCTCGATGACCGCCATCAGCCGCGCATAGACCTCGGGAGCGAGGCGGTGGCGATGGACGTCCCACCAGGGGCGGAGATGGCGCAGGAAGCGGCCGCGCTCGGCTTCGCTGGCATTGCCCCACATCGCCTGGGTGAAGGGGCGCAGCTCGTCGACTGCATTGCGCCAGCCGATCTCCTCGCCGCGGGCGCGGAGCGACTGGAGCAGCTTCGACGCGGTGGTGGCGGGGCGCTCGGCCAGCTTCTTCCAGTCGCTGCCCGGCGCATGGCTGCGCGGCAGCAGACCGCGGCGGGAAAGGGCGATGATCTTGCCCTTGAAGCCGCGCGCATCGAGCAGCAGCACCACGTCAATCATGGTCAGGCCGGTGCCGATCACCAGCACCGTGTCGTCGGGACCCAGCCCCTCGGGCACGCTCGCGCCCCAGGGGTCGCCCTTGTAGCGTTCGGCCGAAAGCTTGTCGGGATCGAGGCCCGGCGGATCGTGCGGCGGCAGGTTGCCGACCGCCAGCACCGCGGCATCCGCCTCGACCGTGCGGCCCTTGAGGTGCACCGTCACGCCATCGGCGAAGTCGAGATCCTCGACCTCGTCGCGCACCAGCGTGAGCCGGTCCGGATGGTCGAGCAGCGCGGCATCGAGCAGCTCGCGCAGATATTCGCCGTACGTCACGCGGGGGATGAAGGCAGTCGCCGCATTCTCGACGCCGCGGCCCTCGAGCCAGCGGACGAAATGCGAGGGATCGTCCGGAAAGGCGCTCATGTTGGCGGCGCGGACGTTGAGCACATGGCTCGGATGCGCGGCGCCATAGGCGAGGCCGAGGCCGGCCACCGGTGCGCGCTCGATCAGGGTGGCGCGGGGGCCTTCGTGGCGGAGCAGGTTGATCGCCTGCAGCGTGCCCGAAAAGCCCGCGCCGATGATGGCGACGTGCTCGATCATTTAGGCGGTCCCCCCGCTCAGATTTCGTATTCGATCTGCCACTCGGGCTGCTGGTGCGCGAGCGGCTTGGCGTTCATGCCCGGCTGGCGCGCCATCATCTGCGCATAGAGGCGCTTCACCGCGTCGCTCGCCGTGCGGACGAACAGTGCCGGGAAGATCGCGTGGACGACGCAGGCGGCGCCCCCGATGATCATCGTGAAGCCGAATCGCGCGGCGGTTGCAGCATGCTCGCCATAGGTCTCGCCGACGGCGCGCGGGTGGGAGAGGAAGAAGCGCTCGAACATGGGGGCCGTGTACCCGCCCCGGGCGGCCATGTGAAGTAGAGCTTTTGATCGCCCAAGCTGGGCTTTGCCCGCATTTGGCTTGCAATGTGCCGCAGAAATCGCCGAACCTGCCAGTGAGGCGTGCCGAAGAGCGCGCACTAGCGACGGGGGTTCCAACCACGGCAGGACTGTGGTTGGTTAGCGCTAACAATATAAGGGGAAGATAGCTTGAGCCAGGATCTGACGTCCGACACCCCGTCGGCGCCCGAGGGCGATCATCACGCAGCCACGAAGAACGAGAAGATGGTGATCGCGGCATCGTCGCTGGGCACCGTGTTCGAATGGTATGATTTCTACCTCTACGGGCTGCTCGCCACGACGATCTCGGCGCAGTTCTTCGCCGGGGTGAACGACACCACCGCCTTCATCTTCGCGCTTGCCGCCTTTGCGGCCGGTTTCGCGGTGCGGCCGTTCGGCGCGCTGGTGTTCGGGCGGATCGGCGACCTGGTCGGGCGCAAGAACACTTTCCTCGTCACCATGGGGATCATGGGCGGATCGACCTTCGCGGTCGGCCTGCTGCCCAATTTCGCCACCGCCGGCGTGCTCGCGCCGATCCTGCTGGTGACCTTGCGCGTGCTCCAGGGCCTGGCGCTGGGCGGGCAATATGGCGGCGCGGCGACCTATGTCGCCGAGCATGCGCCCAACCATAAGCGCGGCCTCTATACGAGCTGGATCCAGACCACCGCGACGCTGGGCCTGTTCGCCTCGCTGCTGGTGGTGATCGGCACCCGTTCATGGCTGGGCGAGGCGGCGTTCGCGAGCTGGGGCTGGCGTGTGCCGTTCCTCGCCTCGGTGCTGCTGCTCGGCGTGTCGCTCTGGGTGCGGCTGCAGCTCAACGAGAGCCCGGTCTATGCCCGGATGAAGGCCACGGGCAACGTCTCCAAGGCGCCGCTGACCGAGGCGTTCCTGCGCTGGGGCAACCTCCGCATCGTGCTGATCGCGCTGTTCGGCGCGGTCGTCGGCCAGGCGGTGGTCTGGTACACCGGGCAATTCTACGCGCTGTTCTTCCTCGAGAAGACGCTCAAGGTCGATGGGATGACGGCGAACGTGCTGATCGCCATCGCGCTGGCGCTGGGCACCCCGTTCTTCGTGTTCTTCGGCTGGCTGAGCGACAGGATCGGCCGCAAGCCGATCATCCTGGCGGGCTGCCTGCTGGCGTCGATCACCTATTTCCCGCTGTTCCATGCGCTGACCCAGGCGGCCAATCCGGCACTCGCGGAGGCACAGGCCAAGGCGCCGATCACGGTCTATACGAGCAAGTCGCATTGCTCTTTGCAGTTCGACCCGATCGGCAAGAACAAGTTCGACGGGACGGCATGCGACGTCGCGAAAGCCTATCTCGCCAAGGCTGGAGTTCCCTACCGCCAGCTGGAAGTCGCTCCGTACAACATGCCGGCCGATTCCGATGCGGCCGTGCAGGTGGGAGAGGTGATCACGGAAGTGCCCGCATCGAAGCGGCTCGCCGATCCGGGCGCCCGCAAGGCGCTGATCGTCGATTTCCAGGAGAGCATGCAGGCGGCGCTCACCGAAGCCGGCTACCCCGCCAAGGCCGAGGATGCCCGGATCAACAAGCCGCTGGTGGTCGCGATCCTGTTCGCGCTCGTCCTGCTGGTGACCATGGTCTACGGCCCGATCGCCGGCATGCTGGTCGAGCTGTTCCCCAGCCGTATCCGCTACACCTCGATGTCGCTGCCCTATCACCTGGGCAATGGCTGGTTCGGCGGCTTCCTGCCGGCGACCGCCTTTGCGATGGTCGCGGCGACGGGGGATATCTATTACGGGCTCTGGTACCCGGTGGTGGCCGCGGCCTGCACCTTCATCCTCGGCCTGTTGCTGTTGCCCGAGACCTTCAGGAAGAGGATCGAGGATTGACCGTTGAAACCGTGCGCGCGTGGCTTGCCGAACAGGCTCCAGATCTCGGCCTGATCGAACAATCGGCAAGCACCGCGACGGTGGCGGAAGCTGCGGCGACGCTCGGGGTCGAGCCCGGGCGGATCGCCAAGACGCTGGCGCTGCGGGTGGGCGAGGGCGTGCTGCTCGTCGTCGCCCGCGGTGATGCCCGGCTCGACAATGCCAAGGCCAAGGCGGCGTTCGGCGGCCGCGCCTCGATGCTCGGCGCCGAGGAGGCGGAGGCGCTGACCGGGCATCCGGTCGGCGGCGTCTGTCCCTTCGGACTGGCGACGCCGCTGCCGGTCTATTGCGACGTGTCGATCCGCGATTTCGCCACGGTATTCCCGGCGGCGGGATCGCGCACCGCATCGGTGGAGGTCGAGCCCGAGCGTCTCGCCGGGCTCGTCTCGCAGCGCTGGGTGGACGTCTGCAAGCTGCCAGAGGGAGGGCTGAGCGGCGCCTAGCCCGCCAGCCGGGCCGGATCGACCACGACGTGGCGGATCCGCCGGCGGTTCCAGGTATAGGTGATGTGGACCAGCCCGTCGGCCGACTGGATCACCGCCGGATAGGCATAGCCGTCGGGCAGGGGCTCGCTCTCCAGCGTCAGCGCCGGGCGCCAATGCACCCCGTCGCGCGAGATCGCGATGTTCAGCGGGTAGCGCTTGCCCTTGCCGGGGCTCTCGGGCTCCTGCGCCGAATGGTTGTAGACGAGCAACTGGCGCCCGTCCTTCAGCGTCACCGCGTCGGTGCCCGAATTGGGGTTGGGCAGGTCGACTGCGAACAGCTTGCCCCAGCTCCTGCCGTCATCGGCGGACTGGGTCGCGACCAGCGCGCCCTGGCGGCTGCGGGCGATCGCCTCGAGCTTGCCGTCGGGCAGGAACAATATGCTCGGCTGGATCGCATCGAAGCGCGCTTCGGTATCGAAGGGCAGCGGCGCGGTCGCCGTCCAGCTCTTGCCGGCATCCTCGCTCCGTTCGAAATGCAGCTTCCAGCCCTCGCGCAGGTCCTCGGTGCTCGACGGCGAAAGCCAGGCGCCGCTGTTCAGCGCCACGGGCTTGTTCTTGATCGGGCCGAGAATGCCGTCCGGCAGGCGTTGCGGCTTGCCCCAACTGCGACCGCCATCGGTGGAGGTGATCGCCATGCCCCACCAGGTCTGCGGGCTCGGGCCGACCTTGTAGTAGAGGTGCAGCGGCCCGGCGGGGTCCTGGAACAGCACCGGGTTCCAGGTCGGCTGGCGGGTGCCGTCCGGCTGGATGCCGCTGGCGACCGATTTCGGCGTCTCCCAGCCCTTCGCGCCGCGCCGGGCGAACCAGATCTCGACATCCGGATTGCGTTCGTGCGTGCCGCCGAACCAGGCGGCCGCTAGCGCGCCGTCGCGGGTCTGGACGATCGTCGAGGCGTGGCTCTGGGGATAGGGGGCGCTCTCGTAGATGAACTCGCGGAGCAGCACCGCGTTCTGCTCCGGTGCGGCGGACAGCGGCGCGGCCCAGGGCGCTGCCGCGACGGGGAGGGCCAGGGCGAGCATCAGGGTGCGGAGCATCGGGGGACTGCCTTTGTGCGAGCGCGGGGAGGCGTGTTGAACATGGCCCGGCCGCGCCGCGCAAGCCGTTTCGGGCTAGGGGGCAGATGACAAGAGAGCCCGCGCAGTCGCCTGCGCGGGCTCTCGGCCCCCCCAAAGTGGGGCCAGCAGCGGGGTCCGGTACGGTGCGGGATTCCGGTCCGTCCGTACCGTGGCTCCGGCTGCGGTCAGAAGCCGATCTTCACCCGGACCGAGGCGCGGCCCTCGCGGGTGTTCTCGCCGGCCGAGCCTTCGAGCGCGACGCCCAGGCGGACGTTCTTGCTGGCCCGGGCATCGATGCCCACGCCCAGCGTGCCGAGCACCGGTGCGATCCGCACGCCGGTCACGCCGAAGCTGCCGGTGCCGGTCGGCGCGCCCGAGAAGCGGACATTGCCCACCGTGTCGCGATCGCCCGAATTGTAGCGCACGCCCATGCTGACCCAGGGCATCGCCGTGCCCGCGCCGGTCTTCACCTTGGCACCGAGGCGGAGCTCCGCGCCGGCGGTGAACAGGTCGCGGTTGGCCGAGGCCATCTGCAGGCCCAGGCCGCCGCTGGCATTCTCGGTGAAGCCGTCGCGCTGGTCGCGGACCTTGCTGGCGTTGCCGATCAGGGCGAGGCGCAGGCCGTTGCCCAGCTCGGTGCGGAAGCCGCCCGAGACGCCCACCGAATAGCCGGTCGAATGGATGTCGCCGGTGGCGAGCGCGGTGCTGGTGCCGATGACCAGGGTGCGCTTGCTGTTCAGGTCGCTCGAATACCAGCTGCCCGAGGCGGCGATGAAGGCGCTGCCCGCATCGTAGCTCAGATAGCCGCCAAGCTGATACTGGTTGCCGCTCACCGTGGCGTAGCGGCTGTCCATGTCCGCATCGATCTGGGCGACGCCGCCGGCGATGCCCGCGGTGAAGCCGTCCATCCGGGTCTCCACGCCCATCGCGACGCCCGCCGTGGTGGTTTCGAGGCCGGCATGCGCGGTGTCGCCGAGCAGCTTCTGATAGCCGCCATAGACCTGGCCCCAGATGCCGCCATTGCCCGCCTCGCCATTGTCGGCGCCCGGCAGCGTCGCGCCGGAGAGCGCGCTGGCGAAGCCGTTGCCGGCGGTGGTGGTGGTGCGGACATCGGCCAGGCTCGAGCCGGCGAACCCGCCGCCGATCAGCGCATCGCTGCCGTCACCCACACGCTCGCGGAGCAGGTTGGTGAACAGGTTGTTGGCCGAGATGGTCGCGGTCGAGACATCGGCGAGGATCTCGCCGCTGAAGCTCTTGAACGCGGCGACCCGCTGGCCGGTGCCGAGCGAGGTGATCGCGTTGAGCGTCGAGGCCCACTGATCCGAGGCGTTGCCGGTGGTCGAGTTGCCGAGCGCATTGGCGACGGCGAGCGTGTTGGTGTCGCCCGCCGCGACGCCGTCGTTGAACTCCATGTTCTTCTGGACCTGGAGGACGACGGCATTGGCGACCAGATCGTAGCGCAGGCGCCACTTCAGGTTCGGGTTGCTCGCCACCGTGGCGAACACGCTGCCATTGGCGAAGGTGCCGGTGAGGGCGTTCGCCTGGACGATCGTGTAGAGCTGGTTGAAGCGATAGTCGCTCGCCGCGGCGGTCAGCGCGTTGACCTGCACCGTGCCGCCGGTGAGCGTGGCGGTGCCGTTCACCTTGATGCTGTCCGACGCGAAGTTCAGGCTGGTGCCGCCGAAGTCGAACAGCAGCGTGCCGCCGCTGGCCACCAGGCTGCCCGTGGTGAACGACCCGATCGGGTTGACCGCGCCGAAGGTGCCGGTGGCGAGCCCGCCCGGCGAGAAGGTGCCCGAGCTCACCGTCAGCGCGCCCGCCAGCGTACCCGAGCCGATCAGCGTGCCGCCCTGGACGCGGATGCCGCCCTGGGTGGAGCCCGAGAAGGCGAGGGTGCCCGCGGTCACGTCGAAGCGACCCGTGTTGGCGAAGGTGCCGGCCAGCGTCAGCGTGCCGATGCCCTGCTTCTCCAGGGTGCCCGCGCCGGTGATGCTGCCCGAGAAGCCCGAATTGCCCGTGCCCGAGACGATCAGCTTGCCCGCGCCGAGCGCCAGTGTGCCGCCGCCGCCGGCACCGTTCGACAGGCCGCCCACCGTTTCGGTGTAGCCGGCCAGGTCGAAGGTGGCGTTGGTGTTGATCGCGACGGTCGCGCCATTGGCCAGGCGCTCACCCGCGCCGAGGCGGAGCGTGCCGGCCTGGACGATCACCGAGTTGGCCGTCGAGGTGCCGTTCAGCGTCGAGATCAAACCGGTATTGAACAGCGTGCCGGACGCCAGGTTGGCGTTCACGGTCGCGCCGCTCAGCTGGACCTCGCTGGCCGTCAGCGTACCGGTGCCGGCCAGCGTGCCGGCGATACCGGCGACGCCTACCGTCTCGTTGAAGGTATCGAGGTTGAACGTGCCGTTGACGCCGACATCAAGCGTCGCGGTATCGGCAATCCGGTTCGATGCTCCCAACGTCAGCGTGCCGGCCTGGACTACGACGTTCGCCGCGGAGGTGCCGGTCAGCGTGGACTTGCCGGCGACCTGGAACAGGGTGCCCGCACCCAGGTTCGCCTGCACCGTCGCGTCGGTCAGCTGATACTGGCTCGCGGTCAGCGTGCCGGTGCCGGCCAGCGTGCCGTTCAGGCCGAGCAGGCCCACCGTGTCGTTGAATGCACCGATATCGAGCGTGGCACCGCTGGCCACCAGCACTTCGGCGGTGTCGGCGATGCGGTCGCTGCCGCCGAGCTGCAACGTGCCGCCCTGGACCACGACATTCGCCGCCGAGGTGCCGATCAGCGTGGACTTGCCGGCGACCTGGAACAGGGTGCCCGCACCCAGGTTCGCCTGCACCGTCGCATCGGTCAGCTGATACTGGCTGGCGGTCAGCGTGCCTGTGCCGGCCAGCGTGCCGTTCAGGCCGAGGACGTCGATCGTGTCGTTGTAGGTGCCGATGTCGAAGGTGGCGCCCGATGCGACTGCCACCGTGGCGGTGTCCGCGATGCGGTTCGCACCGCCCAGCGCCAGCGTGCCGCCATTCACCGAGACATTGCCCGCCGCAGTGCCGTTAAGGAACGACGTCCCCCCGAGCTGCACGATCGTGCCAGTGCCGAGATTGGCATCCACGGTCGCGCCGGTGAGGCCATATTCGGAAGCGATCAGCGTGCCGGTCCCTGCCAGCGTGCCATTGAGCAGCAAAGTCGCGACCGTGTCGTTGGCGCCGCCGAGGTTCAGCGTCGCGCCGCTATCGACCTGCACCAGCGCGGTGTCGGCCAGGCGGTCCGCTGCGCCGAGGTTCAGCGTGCCGCCCTCCACCACGATATTGCCTGCGGCGGTGCCGTTCAGCGTGCTGGTGCCGCTCGAATAGACAGTGCCGGCGCCGAGATTGGCATCCACCGTGCCGCCGCTCAGGGCATATTCGGTCGCGGTGAGGGTGCCGGTGCCCGCCAGCGTGCCGGCGATGACCGCCAGTGCTACCTTTTCGTTATAGCCCTGCAGGTCGAAGGTCGCCCCCTGCGCCACGCCCAGGTTGGTGGCGTCCGCGATGCGATCGCTGGCGCCGAGGCGCAGCGTGCCGCCGGATACCGCGACCGTCGCGCCGGAGGTCGTGCCGTTCAGCGTCGAGATGCCGCCGCTGTTGGTCACCGGTCCCGCCAGGTTGGCGTTCACCGTCGCGCCAGCCAGTTCGATCAGGGAGGCCGAGAGGGTACCCGTGCCGTTCAGCACACCCTGCAGCTTCGCCTGCGACACGGTCATGCCGATATTGGCGAGATCGAGCGTGCCCGCGGCACCGACCAGCAGCGTCGAGGCCGGATCGAAGCTCGCGCCGGCTGCGAGGGTCAGGCTGCCCGAGCGGATTTCGGTCACGCCGGTATAGCCCGCCGTGCCGCCAAAGGTCAGGTTCGCGCCGTCGATCAGCAGGTTGCCGGTGGTGCCGGTCAGCGTGCCGCCAAAGGTCGAGGTGCCGCTCGTCAGGCCCAGCGTGTTGGCGCCGAGCGCGACCGTGCCGGTGCCCGACAGGCTGCCGATCGCTTCCGAAGCGGCGAGCTGCAGCGTGCCGCCGGTGATCGCCACCGAAGCAGTGTTCGCGACCGCATCGCCGCCGGTGAGCAGCAGCGTGCCGTCGGCAAGGGTCCACGAACCGATGCTGTTCGGGGTGGCGATCGTCCAGGTGCCGGTGCCGGACTTGGTTGCGCTCTCGATGTTGAGCACGCTGCCCAGCGTCGCCGAGCCGCTGCCGACCAGCGCCAGCGTGTCGTTGCCCGCGCCGCCGTCCAGCGATCCGGTCACGGTCGCGCCGGTGCCGAGGGTGATGGCGTCGAGGCCGTCGCCGCCGTCGTAGCCGCCGGTGAGCGTGCCGAGGATGTTGACCACGCGGTCGCCGGTGCCGGCCGCGGCAACCGTGCCGGTCGTGGTCGAGCCCGCGTTCAGGTTGATCGTGACCAGTCCGGTTCCGCTGGCGAAGATCGCGGCGACGCCGCCGGTGATCGTGCCGCCCGACTGGTTGGTGATCGTCGCCGGACCTTCGACCGAGACGCCCGCGCCGGTGCTGCCGCCCGTGATCGTGCCCGAATTGACGACGGTGCCGCCGCCATTGACCACCACCGCGTTGTTGCCGGCGATCGCGCCGTTGTTGACCAGCATCACGCCGCCGCCGCTGGTGGCCACACCGCCGGTGATCGAGCCGCTGGCCTGGTTGGTCAGCGTTGCGTTGGCGCCGGTCAGGTACACGCCGAGGCTGGTGCCCTGGATCGATCCGCTATTGTCGATCGTCGCGCCGGCCGTGCTCGCCCGCACCGCGATGCCGGTGCCGGTGATCGTGCCGCTGTTGATGACCGATGCGCTGGTCGCGCTGGTGATCTGGACGCCGGTGGTGCCCTGGATCGTGCCGGTGTTGGTCAGGCTGCCGTTCGCGCCGGCCATGGAAACGCCGGCGAAACCGGCCCCGCTGGCAATCGTCCCCCCGTTGGTGACCGAGCCGCCCAGTGCCAAGGCAATGGCAGGCCCCGCCGTGCCGGTGATCGTGCCGCCGGCAAGGTTGACGACCGTGGCGTCGGCGCCGGTGGCGTCGATACCGCGGCTGCCGGTGATCTGGCCCGAATTCGTCACGCTCGCACCGGCGCCCGACAGGACGACGCTGTACGCACCGCCGGTGTTGACGGTGCCGGTGAAGGCGACCGCCGAGCCGTCTTGCACGACGAAGCTGCCATTCTGGGTGGCGTTGCCGGAGAAGGTGAGGGTTTCGCCCGCGGCCAGGCCGCTCACCAGCACGTTGCCGGTGCCGCTGACGGCGGTCGCGAAGGTGCCGCTCGCCGCCTGGTCGAACACCAGGCTGCCGCCGCCCAGGATCACCTTGTTGCCCGAGATGCTGTCGGTCGTGCCGGTCAGGCTGCCGCCGGTGATCGTGGTGGTGCCGGTCCAGTTGTTCGTCCCGGTAAGGAGCAGGTCGCCGGCGCCGGACTTGGTGAAGTTGCCGCTGCCGGTGATGTCGACTGCGACGGTGCCGTTGGTGGCCTGCTGATAGACCAGGCCGCCGTTGTTGATGATCGACGAGCCCGAGATGCTGTTGCTGTCGCCCTGGAGGGTGGCGCCGAAGTTGATCGTGGTCGTGCCGGTCCAGTCGTTCGCGGCATTGGTGAGGACGATCGTCCCCAGACCACCGATCACGACGTCCTGATCGGGATCGACGCCAACGCCGGTGCCGGTGGTGATCGCGCCGGTCAGCGTGGCGATGACGCCGTCGTCCGCATTGAGCGTCGACGGATCCGCCGACGAAGGCGTGACGACCTCGAGCGAGATGTTGTTGGCATAGGTGCCGGTGGCGCCGAAGGTCGCGGTCGGGTCGATCATGTGGATCGTGCCCGAGCCGAAGCCGCCGGCGGTTTCGGTACGGATCTTCGCGCCGTTGACGAAGATGTCGCCGGTCAGGTCGGCGGTATTGGTGAAGGTCACCGTTCCCGCCGGAGCGCCGTTGCCGGCGTAGATGTCCGCGGCGTTGTTGGCGCCGGCTCCGCCGGTAATGGTCATGTCGCCCGAGACGAGGCCAAAGGCCTCGAAGTTCATGAAGTTGGCGAGGGTGACGTTGTAGGTCGTGCCCGCGCCCAGATCGGCGTTCAGGCGGTCATGGCCCGCACCGCCATTGACGGTGCCGGAAATCGAGCCGCCCAGGTAGGTGAAGACGTCATCGCCATCACCCAGGTCGACATTGGCGATCGAGCCGCCGGACTGGATGAAGCTGTCGTTGCCGCCACCCAGGTTCACGTCGGTGATCGTGCCGCCGCGGAAGATGACATTGTCGACGCCGTCGCCTGACGTAGCGTCGTAATTGCCATAGACGACGCCCGACAGGTCGATGTTGCGCGTGCCGTTGCCGGTCGAGACGATGCTGCCATACATGTACGAGCCGTACTCGTTGGTCATGTTGACCGTGCCGTCACCCGTGAGCAGCGCTGCGCCCGTGCCGCCGACGAGCGCGCCGCCATTGCGATTGGTGATCGTCGAGGTCTGGCCGCCAGCGGTGTCGATCGAGATGCCGTAGCCGCTATTGCCCTGGAGCGTGCCCGAGTTGTCGATCGTCGCCGCGCCGCCCGAGATGGTCACGCCGTTGGCGCCGCCGGTGATGATGCCGGTAGTGCTGCCGTTGACATAGCCGCCGACGTTGGTCACCGAGCCGCCCGCGGTGAAGTGAACGCCGTCGCCGGTGGTGAGGTTCGGACTGGTCTGCCAATATTGGGTGGCGCCATCGCTGGCGGTGCCGGCGACGATGACGCCCGTGTTGCTCAGCGTCTGATAGTCGTCGCTGCCCATCACGCCATTGACCTGGCCGGCGATGACGCCCGCGTTGGTGAGGGTGGCGCCATAGGCCTGCAGCGTGACGCCGTTGCCCGCGGCGATGATCCGGCCGCCGGCCTGGTTGTCGATGGTACCGCCATTGGTGATCACGCCGTCATAGCCGCCGGTCGACTTGATCAGGCCCGCATTGGTGACGCTGGTACCGGTGTTGGCGAAGACGCCGATGCCGTCGGTGACGACGAGCTTGCCGCCACCGGCGATGGTCAGGCTGCCGCCGCTGTTGCCCAGCGAGACGCCCGTCGTGTCGCTCACCTGGAGGAATGCAGTTGCGTCGAGCGCGAGGCCGCTGGCGTTCACGCTCCAGCCGCCGCCAGCCGCTGCCTGGGTGCCGCTCAGCGTCAGCGTCTCGCCGCCGCTCAGATTATACGCCTCGAAGCCCGACAGGGTGGAAACGTCGAGCGTGGCGGGCGCGTAGATGGTGGCGCTGAACGTGTCGTTGCCGGCGCCGGCATCGATGCTGGTGAAGCTGCCACCCCACCAGTTGAGCGTGTCGCTGCCGGCGCCGAGCAGGATCGCGCCATTGGTGACGGAGTTGGTGCCCAGCGTCACGGTGTCGTCGGCGGTGCCGGTCAGGTTGATCGCGGCGGTGGTGGCGTTGATCGTGCCGTAGTTGGAGATGTTCACCGCGGTCGTGCCGCCGGAGGTGATGCCGTAGAGGCCACCGGTGATGGTGGCGCCGGCATAATTGCTGACATAGCCGCCGTTCAGCGAGACGGCGGTGCCGTTGGCGTTGACCGTGAAGGTGCCGGTATTGCCGCCCGAGAGCGTGCCGGAGCCGATGAAGCCGCTGTTGTTGACGTTGCCGTTGCTGGCGAACGAGACGCCCGTGGCCTGGCCGACGATCGAGCCGTCGCCCTGGTTGGTGACGATGGCGTTGACGCCCTGGAAGTTGACGCCGCTGCTGCCGGTATTGATGCCGACGATGCTGCCGGCATTGTCGACATAGGTGCCAGTGGCGCCCACATAGACGCCGCCGGTGCCGCCGCTGACCAGCGCGCCGTTCCGGTTGGTCAGGCTGCCGGTGGCCGTGCTGGCGAAGTACACGCCATAGCCCATCGCCGCATCGTTGCCGCCGGTGATCGTGGCATTGTTGTAGAGCGCGTTGTTCGCGCCCGACAGGTCCACGCCGGCATTGGTGGTGCCGGTGATCGTGCCGCTGTTGCCCAGGCTCAGCGCACCGCTCGCGCTGATGCCGGTCGCGCCGAAGACCGAGGCGCCAAACTGGTTGGCCATGCTGGCGGAGGTGAGGATCAGGCCGGCACCGGTGCTCGAACCCGCGCCATAGGTGTCGGTCGCGCCGTTATAGGCCGTCGAGGCGATCACACCGCTGTTGTTCACGACGACGTCCGCCAGCATCGACGCGCCGGCGCTGAAGCCGAGGATGCGGCCGCCGGTCTGGTTGGTGATCGTGCCGCCATTGGCGAGGATACCGTAGTCGCCGCTCGTGCTGAGCGTGCCGGTGGTGCCGCCCGAGAGCGTGCCGGCCGCAATCGTGCCGCTGTTGGTGACGCTGGCAGATCCGCTGGTCGCCACGCCGTTGGAGCGGCCGACGACCAGGCCGGAATTGGTCAGGGTGAGGGCGCCCGCGCCTCCCATGCCGATGCCGTTGCCGCCGCCCGCATTGCCCTGGCCGACGATCCTGCCGCTGGCATAGTTGGTGACGGTCAGCGCGCCCGTGCCGCCCTGGTTCTCGATCGCGTTGTAGAGATTGCCGGCGATCAGGCCGTAGTTGTTGACCGTCAGCAGGCCGGTGGCGACGACGCCGCCCGAGCCGACATGGTTGATGCCGGCGTTCTGGCCGTTGATCGTCGCGGTCGAGTTGCTTCCCGAGCCGTTGTTGATGATCGAGGTGCCGCTGGTCGCGGTCACGGCGATCGCGGCGCCATAGCCATTGTCGCCGCCAGTGCCCGTGTTGGTGATCGCGCCGAAATTGTCGATGCGGTCGTTCACGCCGCCCAGGCGCACGCCGACATATTGGCCGCCCGCGACCGAACCGCTCAGGCCGACGCGCAGGATGTTGTTGTTGCCCCCGAGCGTCACGCCGGAGGCATTCGCGCCGCTGCGCGTGCCGGTCAGCGTGACCTGGCCGCCGGTCGCGGAATCGACGGTGAACAGGCCGGTGGTGGTGATCGCGCCGCTCAGCGAGACGGTGCCGAGCGCCTGGACGTTGCCGTCGCCGCTGATTGCGCTGGTGAAGTCGTAATTGTCGTTGCGGTTGAAGATGAGCGTACCGCCCGAGTCGACGGTGATCGCGCCGGTGATGCGCCCGCTGCTGGTGCCGTTGCCCACCTGGAGGCTGCCGCCCGCGACCGTGGTGCCGCCGGTATAGGTATTGAACCCGGTCAGGGTAACCTGGCCGCCTTCCACGCGCAGCGCGCCGGTGCCCGAGATCACCGTACCGATCGAGCTTGCGCCCGACTGGACATAGGTGAGCGTGCCGTTGTTGGTGATGCTGCCGCCCGAGATCGCGCTGGTCGAGCCGCGCACGGTCACGCCCGAGTTGATCGTCGTGATGCCGGTCCAGCTGTTGCCGGTGCCGGTGAGGTTGAACAGGCTGCCACCGATGCCGGCGAAGGTAACCGCCTGTGATGCGCCGATCGCCTGGCCGGCGGCGTTGGTGCCGCTGCCCGAGGTGATGCTGCCGCTCAGGATCGCGTTGCCGCCGAACAGGTTCTCGAACACCGCCGGCTGGCCGTTCAGCACTGCCGGAACGTCGAGCACGAAATTGTTCGCATAGGCGCCGGATGCGGCGAACTGGACGTTCGACGAGAGCAGGTGGACGACCGCGCTGCCGAACGCGCCGGAGCCGTCGGCGCGCACGATTCCGCCATTCGCATTGATCGTGCCGAGGCCGCTGGTGCCCTGGAATTGCAGCGTGCCGCCATTGACGTTGACATTGGCCGCGGAGTTGGCCGCGCCGGTCAGCACCCAGGTGCCGCCGTCGAGCTTGGTGATCGTCTCCACGCCGGTCGCGTTGGCGAGCGAGAAGGTGCCGGTCTGGCCGGTGACGCCGTTGCCGGTGCCGCGCAGCTGCACGGTGTCGTTGCCGCTGCCCAGGCTGATCGCGCCGAAGACCGCCGCATTGATCGTGCCGGTATTCTGCAGCGTCATCGAACTGGTTGCGCCGCTGACCGGGTCGGTGATGCTCTGGGTGACCGCGCTGCCGTTCACCTGGCCGTTGTATATCGACACGGTCTCATCGCCGGCACCGGCGGAGATCGAACCGGTGGAGGAACCCGCATAGAGGTTGATCGACGTCGGGGAATTGCCGTTGACCACGATGCCGGCACCGGTGCTGCCGCTGGTCAGCGTGCCGTAGTTGTTGATCGTGCCGAAGCCCTGGGTGAACACGCCGGCACCGAAATAGGCATCGTTGCCGCCGGTGATCGTGCCCGCGGCCGCATTGGTGAGGGTGCCGCCGGCCTGGAGCAGCACGCCCGAATAGTTCGCGGCGGTGATCGTGCCCGCGTTGCGGATGGTGGCGGTGCCGGCCCCGCTCTCCACTGCGCCATGGCCGTTGCCGGTCGTGGTGATGGTGCCGACATTGTTCAGCGTCATCGAGCTGGTGGTGCGGACCCCGCCCAGTGTCGCGCTGATCGTGCCACTGTTATAGAGCGCGAGCGAGGCGCTGAAGACGCCATAGCCGGCGCCACCTGCCAGGAAATTGTTCGACCCGTTGAGCGTGCCGCTGCCGATCGTGCCCGAATTGCTGATGCTCAGCGTGCCGCTGCCGACATTGTTGATGCCGGCGGGGCCCGCGCCGACGATCTGGCCGGCATTGGTGACCTGCACCGCGCCGCTGTTGATCAGCAGGCCCGAGCCTTCGCCGGTCGCGCCATAGATGCGACCGGTGCTGTTGTTATAGACCACGCTGGTGCCGGTGATCTCGACGCCGGCGAAGCGGTCGCCCTGGATCAGGCCGTCATTGGTGACATAGGCGCCATTGTTGGCGCGCGCGCCGTCCCAGCGGCCGATCAGGGTCGCGCCGCTATGGTTGGTGAGGGTCAGCTGGTTGGTGCTGGAAAGGACGCCGTTGCCCTGCGTCGTGATCGATCCGCCGGCGGCGTAGGTTATCGTGCCAAAGTTATCGACCGTGCCGCTGCCGATCGCGATGGCCGAGGAGACGCCGGTACCCGAAGTGATCGTGCCGCTGGTCTGGATGTTGTTGCCGTTGCCGCTCGAATAGATGACGTCGCCGCTCGCGCTCAGCTGCGCGCCCGACTGGACGAACATCAGGTCGGGCGTGGTCAGCGTGATGCCGACACCCGAGACGTTGGTCAGCGAACCGTTGAGGGTGAATAGCGTCGCATTGCCGCCGGCCACGGTCCAGCCCATGCCGCCGTTACGGCTGCCGGTCAGCGTAAGGTTGCCGCTGAGCAGCCCGTAGCTCTCGAAATTGGTGATGTTGGTGGTGAAGAAGCTGTTCTGGTCGAGCGTCCGGTTGGTCGACGAGCCGAGGTCGAGCGCGAAGATGTCGGTGCCGGCACCGCCATCGATCGTGCCGCTGAAGGTGCCGCCGCCCCAGGTGAAGATGTCGTTGCCCGAGCCGAAGGTCGCGCCCTGCATCGATCCGGTCGATGCGAGCGTGAAGTTCTGCACGCCGGTGGCGGTGCTGGCGTCATAATTGCCGTTAAGCGCGCCGCCCAGGGTGGTGGTGGTCGTGCCGCTGCCGAGGATCTTGATCAGGCCGGTCGTGGTCGAGCCGTAAACGAGATTCAGGATCGAGGCGGCGGTGGCGTCGATGCGGATCGCACCAGCGCCGCCGCCGTTGATGGTGCCGGCATTGCCGACCGTCTGGCCCGCCGAAGCAGCGCTGCTGTTGAAGAGGATGGCCCAGCCGGAGGTGGCACTGGAGCCGCCGGTGATCGTACCGCTGTTGCCGACGTTGCCGCCGCGGTTCGAAACCACGCCCGCAAAGTTGGTCGCGGTGATCGTACCGTAATTGCCGACTTCGACCGTGGCCGCCGCGTTGATCACGCTCCCGCCGGCGGTCATCGTGCCGTTGTTGGTCACCCAGAGGGTCGAGGGACCCTGCGCGTTGTACACGGCAGACCCCGACGCGCTCGTCGCGCTGATCGTGCCGTTGTTGATGACGGTGAGGTTGCGGCCGGCCATGATCGCGGCCGAGCCCTGCGAGGTCACCGTCGTGGCCGATGCCACGCTTACCTCAAGGTCGGTATTGCTGTTGGCCGAGCCGACCGCGTAGGAGCCCGAGCCGCTGCTCACATTGGCGTTGATATAGGCGTAGTTGTTGCCACCGACCACGCCGGTGCCGAGGAACGACACGCCGTTGGTCGGGCGCGTGGAATCGCCGATCGCGGCGCCCACCGTGACGGTGGTGGCCAGGCCGGTCGCGGCGGCGTCCACCTGGATGCCATATTGACCGCCATTGATCGTGCCGCCTGCGGTGGTGGTCACGTAGGTGATGCCGTTGGTCGTCGCCGTTTTGATGCCGATGCCGGTGCCGCTGGTGGTGATCGCCGAGCCCGACACGACCTCGATCGTGCCGCCATTGGATGATACCGCATTGATGCCGCGGCCATTGGCCAGGGTCGCGATCGAGCCGCCGGTGGTGGTAATGGAGATGGTATCATGGGCGCCGGCATAGATGCCGTTGGTGAAGCCCGAGATCACCGGCGCGCGCAGCTGCAGGCTCACGTTGCCGCTGATGGAGTTGGCATAGATGCCCGTGTCACCGTTGATGCCGGTGACGTTGCGCAGGCTGCCGGTCGTGCCGTAATCCATGACCTCGATGGAGCCGTCTGCGACCAGATAGGCGCCGTAGGTGCCCGTGAGATCAATGGTCGAGTCGTTGTCGGTCTGGCCGATCCCCCAGGTCACGTTGGAGCCCGCGGCCTGCAGGAACATCGCCGCGCCGTTCTGGTCGGTGCGCAGCGAGTTGGCGCCCTCGGTGTAGAGGACCACGCCCTGGCCGCTGGAGGTCTGCTTGTAGGCGCTGCCGTTGGGGTTGCCGCTGGTGTTGTTGATGGTGACCCCGGACATGGTGATGCCGGTGCTCTGCGTGTTGTCCACCTGCACGCCGCCATTGGTCGCGGTGCCATCGGTGTAGGTGCCATTGCCCGTGATCGTGCCGCCGCCCGCGGGGCTGATCGACTGGGCCAGCGCCGGGGTCGCCAGCGTGACGCCGATCAGCGCGGTCGAGCCGAGCAGTGCCTTGCGCAGCAGCGCTTCACGACCCACGCGCACCGAAACCGCCTTGGACGCACGTGCGCCATTGCCACGATCGATCATTCTGAAAACCCCCGAAACCAGATGACCGTGCGCCCCCACGACTCAACGGGACACACGGCGGACATGGGGGAATCCCGTAGTCCCAAATGGGGGCTTTGCTGTTGAACGTGCGTCCCACCGATTTGGACCGGTGTCGCAGCGCGGGAACGTTCCCGCTTTGGTACATCAGCGATTCAGGAGGTTTCTCGCGCGGCAATCGCTGGGGGTTTCGCCGAAGCGCGCCTTGAACAGCCGGCTCAGATGCGCCGCGTCGCTGAAGCCCAGGCGCTCCGCGATGTCGCCGATCCGCTCCATGCTTTCGGGATTGAGCAGGGTCTGGCGCGCTGCCTCCAGCCGCATGTCGCGGATATAGGCCTGCACGCCGCCCGTCGGCTCGAACAGGCGGTGCAGCGTGCTGCGCGAAACGCCCAGCTTGCGGCACAGATTGGCGACGGTGAGCACCGACGAGCCGAGATGCGCATCGATTTCCTTGCGCGCGCGAAGCATCAGCGTGGCCGGGTCCTCGCGGAAACCGGATGCCTCGGTGCGGTTGGCGCCCTTCAGCGCCAGCACCAGCATGTCGAGCATCGACTTGCCCAGCTGTGGCGCATCTTCCGCGCTGAACCGGGGCAGGGCGTCGCGCACCTGCAGTGCGTGCGAGGTGAACATCCCGATCTCCGCGGGCGTGAGCACCATGCCGTGCAGGCTGGTGACGTCGAGCCCCGCCTCGATCGCCAGATGGCGTGGCACGCTCAGCGAGATGCTGCGTCCCCCGGCGGAATCATGGATGGAGGTCTGCTGCCGATCGACGAAGACTGCCGAGCCGGGCATCTGCACCCACTCCTGTGCGTGCTTGCCGACCACGCCCGCCGCCTTGCCGTCCAGGTTGACGGTCAGCGCCATCGTCTCATTGCCCATGTCGACCAGCCGCTTGTCGCGACGCCAGCGCTGGGCGGAGATGTCGGTGAACACCAGTGCGATCTCACCGAGCTGGGCGATGCTGCTGGAAATGCGGAACTGTTCCAGCGGCTCGGTATGATAGAGCGGCGTCATGCCCGGCCAATGGTTCAGCCACACCTCGTGGCGATCCTTGGCCTCGATATCTGCGGTCGTGTATCGGTGCACGCGAACAGGTTGCGATGCCAAACTACACTCCCGGTTTCTATGTTTCTGGGGTTTCTATTCGATTCCCGGCATTTAGGTCCCTCGCATTATAGACAGAAACATTCACACGCACGCAGATTCTGCGCGCGCATGTCCTGAACCGGCGCAACATTGCCAAGAATTAATCTTCCGTCGGCGGATCGCTGCTGGGCGGGACGCGGCACGGCGCCCCGCCTGCTCCGGTCAGCGGAGGCCGAGCGCGTCGCGGATGATGTAGTGGAGGTCGGTCTGGTCGAGCAGGCCACTGACGTTCACTGCGCGCGGACCATAGGCTGCGATGCGCAGCTGGGTGCCGGTATGGCCCTGCGATCCTTCCTCCGCGGTGCCGTAGTTTACGGTCATCACGCCACCCTCGCGCGTGTTCAGTGCCGCGGTCAGGCCCGGCGCCTTGGTGCCGTTGCCGACGATCTGGCTGGTATGGGCATGATCGGCGGTGACGATCACCAGCGTGTGGCCGTCCTTCCGGGCGAATTCGAGCGCGACCTGCACTGCCTCGTCCAGGTCCACCGTCTCGCCGATCTGGCCGCACGGATTGGCGGCATGGTCTTCCTTGTCGATCGAGGCGCCCTCGACTTGGAGGAAGAAGCCCTTGCGGTTGCCCTTGAGCAGCGAGATCGCCTTGCGTGTCATCCCCGCGAGCGTCGGGATGCTGGCATCGCGTGCGGCATTGGGCTGGCAGGTGATCGCGGGCTTGTCGATATTGCCGTGGAAGCTGGCCTTGGGACCGGTCCAGCGCACCGGCATGTTGCCCTCGGCGAACAGGCCGATCAGCGGCTGCTTGTCGTCGGCGCGGGTAATGGCGTCGAGTTCGGATGCGTTGCGTACGATGCGATAGCCGCGCGTCCTGGCCTGCTGTTCGAGCGTCTGGCCCTTCCACTTGCCGGCCGTCGCGGTCTCCGCGAAGCTCCTGGCACCGCCGCCCAGCACCAGATCGGCGCGGGTGTCGAGCAGCTGCTCGGTGATCGAGCCGAGGCCGCCATTTTCCAGCGCGTTCTGCGGGCAGGTCTTGAGCGTCACCGCCGGCGCGTAGCAGCTGCGGAAGGCGACATGGGCGATCTGCGCGCCCGGGGTGGCGTCCTGGATCTCGGCGGTCGAGACGTCACCGGTGGCGAGGCCGGCGGCCCTGGCAAATTCGAGCAGCGTGCGCTGTGCCTTGCCGTTCACGTCGACGCCGATCGCACCGTTATAGCTCTTCACGCCCGACGCCCATGCCGTCGCCGAGGCGGCGCTGTCGGTGACGTAGTTCGGCTTGCCGGTCTCGCGATCGAGCGAATAATGCGTGTATTGGCCAGTGAAGGGCAGGGCGTCGATGCCCTTGAAATAGCCGCCGGCACCCTCGGCATAGTTGCGTGCCAGGGTGATCTCGGAATCGCCCATGCCGTCGCCGATCAGCAGGATGACGTTGCGGACGTCGCCCTGCTTGCTCAGCTTCTCGTAGAGCGCGCGCATGTCGCCCGGCAGGCGGCGTGCGCCGCCCGGTTCGCGCACATCGCCGCGTGCGGCGCGCGACAGGTCGGGCGCGGCTTCCTGCGCGAAGGCGGGTTGGCTGGCGAGCGCGAGAAGCGCGGCGAGGGCGATACGCGAGATCATGGCAATGCTCCGGAAGTCAGCGGGTCTTGGGTTCGGTGATCGGGGCGCCGCATCCCTGTGGACGGCGCACCTTGTTGCACAGCGCGATCGCACCGCGGGGCATCGTCACTCGGTAGCCGCCGGCGAAGCGGGAATCGGGCCAGAGATAGTCGGTCGAGATGTACTGCGCGCCGCTGGTGAAGGCGGCGTCGCGCGGGCGGGTGTCGTTCACGCGGGCCTCGCGGGTATTGGCGTCGGCGCGGGTGCGGACGAGGAAATTGGCCTTCACCGCCTTTGCGATCCGTGCGGCATCGGTCACGGGTTCGTTGATCGTCATATACGCCGCGGCAGGCGAGGCTTCGTCGGTGTTCACGAAGAACACGCGTCCCTCCAGCGACTTGCGTGCGCCCCGATAGAGCGCGACCTTGGCCGGGCTCTCGTCGAGCGCGAACAGGAACTTGCCGCGCGATGCCTTGAGCGTCGGCCAGTTGTTGGCCAGAACCGCGTCGCGCAGCGTCGGATATCTGCCCTGCACCTCGTCGGGCACGATCAGCTTGTTCGGCGACAGCACCGAGCGCACCTCGGCATCGAGCGCGTCATAGGCGGATTCGCTATAGGGCTCGCCCTTGATGAAGCGGCCATTGTCGTTGGTGTTGAACATCAGCAGGATCGGGACATGCCCCGGATGGGCGTCGGACCAGGTGCGGATGATCGTCAGGCACTGGACCAGGGTCAGGCAGCTCGACCGGTTGTCGAACCCCGCCATGTGCTGGACCTTGAAGCCCGGGCGCTGCATCGCCGGGTCGATCGAACCATCGGTATAGAGCCCGCCCTTGGGATCGTACCAGATGTCGAGCTCGAGCTGGCGTGCGCCGGCATCGAGCTGCTCGATCAGCGGACGGTGGGAATAGTCGAGCGCGTCGGCGCTGTTCGCATCGAACGCGCGCAGCTGTTTCATGCGCTCGGCCGGCATCGCCTGCTTGTAGCTGTTGTGCGTGCCCAGCATAACCAGGTCGTTGATCCGCACCGGGGCATCGGTGGCGGCAAGCGCAAGCGGGGCGAACAGCCAGAACATCGCATTACTCCAGCAACAGGGTGGGCCGGCACACCCGAAGGCATGCCGGCCCGGTCATAGGCATTAGAACTGGGCGCGGATGCCCAGCGTGATGCGGCTTCCAGAGAATTCGTAGGTGGTCGGGAAGGACGGATCCATCGTGTAGCCCGTGGTCTTCGCGTTCCCCACGTTGATGCCCTGCAGCTCCATGCGGAAGTTGCGGGTCAGCTGGTAGCTGGCGGCGAAGTCGAACTGGCCATAGGCGTCGCGATAGACCGGATACATGTTCCGCTCGATCCGCTCCACATAGGCGCCCTTGCGGTTGTACGAGACGCGCAGCGAGATCGGGCCCTTATCGTAGAACACCGTCGCGTTGTACGTCGTGTCGGACAGGCCGACCGGCGAGGTGGGCACGCCAAGGTCCGACTGGCCGGTCAGCGAGCTGTCGAGGAAGGTGGCGTTGGCATTGATGCCGAAGCCGTCCATCCAGTTGGCGAACATGCCGAACGGAATCACCGCGTTGAGCTCGATGCCGCTCACGTCATACGAGCCTTCTGCATTGACCGGCTGGTAGACGTCGAAGTCATAGACGCCGTTCACCGTGCCATTGGCGTTGTACACCGTGACATTGGGCACTTCACCGGTCAGCCGGCTCTGGACCACGCCCTTGATCTTCTTCCAGAAATAGGACGCCGCCAGGATGCCGCCGTCATTGCCGAGATACTTCTCGACGCCGACTTCCCACTGATCGGCCAGCGTGGGCTTCAGGCCCGGATTGCCGTCGGTGTAGCGGAAGCTGCTGAAGCTTGCGGTGCGCTTATAGGCTAGGTCGGTGAGCGCCGGGCGGATCAGCGTCTTCGAGGCGGCGGCGCGCAGGTACAGGCTGCTGGTCAGCTCGGCATGCGCGTTGAACGAGGGCAGGAACTTCTCGTAGCGGCCGGTGCTCGAAATCGGCGTGCCGGTGAGCCCGGTGGTGCCGTTCGGGTTCTGAATCTGGTGGAACCCCTCCGAGGTGATCGTGGTGCGCAGATAGCGGCCGCCCAGGTTCACGAAGACCGGGATCGAGACGTCGAACTCCAGGTCGAGCATCGCATAGCCGGCGACCGTGTCTTCCTTGACCTTGTAGTAGTTCGCGTTCTGGAACGGGGTCACGAAGCCGGCCGGGCGGAAGAAGCTGCGGGCATAGTCGTTCGAGATCTGCGACCAGCTCAGGTCGCGCGCCTGATAGTCCTTGCCGCCGACGATGTCGGTCACGTTCGTCAGCGGGCTGTCGCCGAGCTTGCGGATGTTGACATAAGCCGTGCTGCCGCGTGTCGGGCCCTGGATCTTCTCCTCGCCATACTGACGCTCGTTGGTCTTGCTGGTGTAGCGGCCACCCCAGTTGAGGCGCTTGAACACCGACGAGCCGAAGTCCCAGCTCAGGTCGATCTGGCCGGCGTACTTGTCGTCGTTGATCTGCTCGCGGGTCGTCTCATAGGCCTCGAACAGGTACTTGCTCGGCGCATTGTACATGTCGATGGTGTTGGGGTTGGCGCTCGGGATCGTCTCGCCGCCATTCTCGGTGTAGCGGGTGCGCGACGGCGCATAGGCGACGTGCTTGAGGTTGGCGTAATCCAGCACCCGCTTGGCGCCCGAATAGCCGCCCAGCGCGTTGATCGTCAGGTTGCCGACCTTCCAGTTCATCTCGCCGCTGAACTGGCGATAGTCGGTGTCGGTGAGGTACTGCTTGCTCAGGAATTCATGCTGGGTGTTGGTGTACGACACGTCGCGCAGCACGACGATGCCGGAGTCGGACAGCGTCTTCGCGTCAAAGGCGTGGATCGTCTCGAGCGTCGAGTTGCTCGATGCCGAATAGCCCGCCGCGTCATACTCGTCCTCGGTGGTGTCGTACGAGCCGATGAACGCGTCGAAGGCGAGGCTGAAATTGTCGCCCGGCTTGTACTGGAGCGAGCCCGAGATGCCGAGCCGGTCCTGATCGTTCTGATAGACGCGGTCGCCCACCTTATCGAGGAAGACGATCTTGTTCTTCATCGCGTCGGTGAAGGTGATGCCGGCATCCCGCTGCAGCACCGCGATCGCCTGGTTGCGATACGTGGTGCCGGCACGGTCGGTCCAGCGCGCGATCGGGCGGAAGTTGATACCGGAGTTCGAATCCGTGCGGTTGGTGCGCTGCTGCTTGGCGACCGAGATCAGCGCGCCGAAATCGCCGAACGTCTTGCTGGCGAGGAACGAGAAGCTCGGGTCGATCTTCTCGGAGATCGAGTTGTAGGCACCCTCGGCGCTGCCGACCAGGCGCAGGCCCGGATTGTCGAACGGACGCGCGGTGCGGATCAGCACCGAGCCGGCGATGCCGCCTTCCTCGTCCGCCGCGGTCGGCGACTTCTGGACGGTGACCGACTGGATCAGCTCCGAGGCAAAGATGTCGAACTCGACGTCGCGGCCGCCCGAGCCCGAAGCGGTGGCGAGCTTGTTGATCGAGACGAAGGTGAACTCGCTCGGCAGGCCGCGCACGTTGACGCGGGTGCCCAGGCCCTTTTCACGCTCGATGGTCACGCCGGGCATGCGCTGCAGCGCTTCGGACAGGTTCTGCTCGGGGAAGTCGGCGATGTCGGTGGCGACGATCGAGTCCGAGAAACCAACGGTGTTGCGCTTCAGGTCGATCGCGTCCTCGAGGCTGCGGCGGTAGCCGGAGACGACGATCGCGCCGTCTTCCTCGGCGACCGGTTCCGAAGCCGGCGCGGTCTGCGCGGCGGCCGGGACGATGCTGAGTGCCGCGAGCGCGGCGCCGAGCAGAAGCTGCGTCGAATAAGAATGATGACTGGACTTGCTGTGCATATCTATCCCCCTCTGGATATGTGTCTCGCCGCGCCTTTCGCGGACGAGCGCCAGCGTTTCCCGGCCTGCGAGAGACCGGGATGGCGGCGTTGTTCGAACTTCTTCAGTTGGCGTTTCAGGAACCCGTCGATTCCGTCACGCCTTCCTCTCCGTTCCTTCAAGCCTGACGACGGCCCTGACGCGTCTCGACTTGAAACTCTTCTTGTGCGGGGCCGGGTGGGGAAGAGATATTACGCCCCTGTGACGAAGGGCGAATATATCCGCGGTGGAGCGGGAATGCCGGGGGTGCTGTCAGGCTCGACCAGGCGGGTAGGGCGCGCGTGGGCGCCTGGCGCGCTTCGCCGGATATTTCGACGCAGATAACGCTGCCGAGGCCTTCCCCTCGCGATGTTTCTTCCTACCTCCCGGGAAAAGAAAGGGAGAGGATGAAGCCGCAGCCTCGCATGTTCGCGCCCGAGGTGATCGACTGCATCGCCGAAGGCAGGCTCCCCAGTCTGGAGGAGTTGCACCGTGTCGCCGGCCATATCTGGTCGGATATCAAGGGCGCGCGGTCTGCTTTTGCCTGGGGGGATCTGACCGACGACAGTTCCGATCGTCTGCTCACGCTCCGTGCCGCGGAGGCGGCGTTGGCGGGCAGCGCTCGCTAACCCAGGTAATGAAAAATCATGCGCTCAGGCAGCGGTGCTGCATAGGGGGCGCTTCGAAAAGGCAATGGATTGGGTCGTTCAGCCGGCGGACTTGGCTATGCCCGCTTCGGCACGGCGGCGCCACAAAGCCGCCAGTCTCATGCTGGTAGGAACAGGCGCGAAGCCACCAGGTTGCCGCCGATCATGTCCGCTTTGCTCGAATGTGATCGGAATGCCTTTTCAACAAGGACCTTACGCTGAGGCTCGCCGCCGCCAGGTGGTCTCGCGGCCCAACCACAACCAGGTCAGCGCCAGCTTCGTCCCCAACACCGTCTCGATGACCGGATCGCGCGGCAATCCCGGCCTGCGGCCGTTCGAGGCCATGCAGGCCGATGCGACGCTCGAATGGTACTTCGCGCAGGCGAACTCGCTGACCGGCGCGGTCTTCTAAAAGAAGGTCGATTCCTTCACGGTGAACACGGTCAGCCGCGAATTCGTCCCGGGCTTTTCGGAGCGTTTCGGGCTGTTCGACATCTCGCAGCCCCGGAATGGGGAGGATGGCACGGCGTGTAGCCGAAGGAGGTTGTTGGCATCTACCCCACTATAGTCGATGTGCCTGCGACGAGTCTGTGATCCTGACGACGTGAAGAGTTTCGAGTGACATGAGCGAGCAAGAACATGGCGTGGCGGTACCGGCGCGCCTTATCCCATTTCCTTCTTCCATCAGCCCGGAAGCGCGAACCAGCCTCGAGCGCCTGGTCGGCGCAGATGGCACCCCGCTGAACGCACTCTACACGATGCCCTTGCCGGACGATCATGCCGGCTGGATGGCTGTCAAGGCAGCAGCCGACGAACATTATGCAGCGGCGGTGAAGGGGCTCGCCGGCACGCTACGTTCCAGCGCCGAGACGATTCACGTCGGTGACGCCACCATTCACGTCGCGACGCCTGAAACCATTCTCAAGCCGGGCTGTGCCTATCTGGATTTTCATGGCGGGGCTCTGGTCGTCGGCGGCGGGGCGGCTTGCCGTGCCCAGGCACAGATGCAGGCGGATCAGCACGGGGCTCTCTGCTACGGCGTCGATTACAGAATGCCGCCTGAACATCCCTATCCCGCGGCGCTGGACGACGCGATGGCGGCTTACCGCCATGTCCTGGATCGCCATGCTCCATCGTGCATCATCGTCGGCGGCCGATCGGCTGGCGGCAACCTGGCGGTAGCCACGCTGCTGCGCGCGAAAGACGAAGGGCTCCCTTTACCTGCAGGGTTGATCTTGCTTTCCCCCGAAGTCGATCTGACCGAGTCCGGCGACAGCTTCCAGGTCAACCAGATGGTCGATGTCGTGCTGCCCGGTTCGCTGATGCGGAACAACGAGTTGTACGCAGGCGGGGCCGATCTGGCGCATCCATATCTTTCCCCGCTGTTTGGCGATCTCACCGGCTTTCCGCCGACCTTCCTGCAGTCGGGTACGCGCGACCTGTTCCTGTCCAACACGGTGCGCATGCACCGCGCGCTGCGGCAAGCACAGGTGGACGCTCAATTGCACGTCTTCGAGGCCATGCCGCACGGCGGCTTCATGGGGAACACGCCCGAGGACCGCGATCTCGCGGAAGAGGTATCCAGGTTCGTCAAAACACGATGGGACGATGTGCAGGTTCCACCGGAATCGCATCGGTAAGGCATCCACCTCACCACTCCTTTCGAACCGCCGGTCCTCTTGCCGCCCATTCCAGGGCGTTCGAGGCGCCCGGCATTGAAAGGGCCGTGACCGGCGTTCGCAGGATGCGGGCGCTGGCTTGATCACGTGCGTCGTGCGTGCGCGGCTGGGCGTTACTTCGGAAGCAACTTACCGCGTAGCAGCAGCAACAATGTACCGGCGGCGATGCCCATGACGAGCAGGTTGGCGGCGCCGAACAGGAACGGCGCGAGCGCCGCCATCGCAGTCTCCCCGGGCACCATCGAGAGGCGGGTCGCAGCGCCGGCGAGCGCAGTAGCGCCGAAGGTGAAGGCCCAGTAGGACGTGCCGAAAGGCTGCTCGGCGATCCAGCGGGCCATCCGCAACAGGATCAGTGCCTGGACCAGCGCATAACCGACCAGCATGTGCGCCAGCATGTCCGATTGCCCACCCGTCACTGCGAGATAGGCAGTCGCGCCCACCGCCGGCGGCGCGAGCTGGATGCCCAGGGTCGGCCGCAGCGCCGGCGCCATCGCGGGGGAGGTGTAGAGACGATGCAGCAGTACCGATTCGATCGCGAGCCAGGCGAAGAAGGCAGAGCCAAAGGCTAGCTGCCCCCATTGCGGATAGCCGAGCGTTGCCGCGACGGTACCGGTGACGAACCCGCCTGCGACGAGCGGGAGATAGAGCACCGGCGTGGTCGCTGCCGGGTCGCGGTCGCCACGCCAGAGATGCCCGGTCCGCCAGATGCCGAAGCCGAAGGTGAACGCGACGCCGAGGCCGAACAGCACCACCGCCGCCGGCCGCGAATAGGCCTGCGCGCCCTGCGCGATCAGCAGAGTCGCGACACCGGCAAGGCCGACGAAGCAGCACTGGACGGCATGGCCAAGCTCATCGCGGGCGATCTGCGGCGCGACCAGCCATTTCAGCGCATAGAGGGTGACGATCGCGAACCAGGCCAGCACCGCAAGCGCGAAGATCGCTTCGGCCGCCTGCGCCGGCAAGCCCCAGGCGAGATGCGCGGCGCGCCAGTCGTTGGCGAGCCCGGCCAGGCCCAGCACGATGCCGAAGAACGAGGCGGGGACGAGGGGGATCCTGGTGGTCACGACACGAGCTTTCGGCTGATCGCCTCGGCCATCATGATCGTCGTCACGTTGGTCGGTGCGGAGATGATATCCGGCATGATCGAGGCATCGACCACGCGCAAGCCCTCGACCCCGCGCACCGCGCCGGCGAAATCGACGACCGCGCCGGGATCGCGTGCGCTGCCCATCGGCACCGTCGAGGTCGGATGCGAATAGCCATCGACCTGGGCGATGATCGCGCGTTCGAGCGCGGCATCGTCGGCCACGTCCGCACCCGGCGCCATTTCTAGGGCGATCATGTCGCTGAAGGGTGCGGTCCGCCCGATCCGGCGCGACAGGCGCACCGCTTCCTTCATGCGGCGCAGGTCGCTCGGATCCTCGAAGAAGTTGAAGCGGATCTGCGGCATGGCGCGCGGATCGCGGCTCGCGAGCCGGATCGACCCATTCGACCGGGGCAGGGTCACCGCACAGGCGAGCACGATCGCGCCGCCGGTCGGGCTCAGCGCCGGATCGAAGATGTGTGTGCCAGAGATGTGGAGGTCGAGCTCGTCGGGCCCGGCCTCGCTCGACCCGGTCCAGATGATTGCGCCTGCCACCGGCGTCATCGCCCTGGCCTTGGGCGTGAGCGCGTAGACGTTATAGTAGAAGGGATGCTCCTTCAGCCGCTCGCCCACCGGCGCGTCCTGCAGCACCGGGATGCCGAGCGCGCGCAGATGCGCCGCCGGGCCGATGCCCGAGCGCATCAGGATCGAGGGGCTGCCATAGGCACCGGCGGAAAGGATCACCTCGTCGGCCAGGATCGCCTCGCCGCTCACCAGCTGCACGCCGCTGGCGCGTCGCCCGTCGAACAGCACCGTGTCGATCTCGGCGTCGCCGCGGATCGTCAGGTTCGGCCGGGCCCGCACTTCATTGGTGAGATAGGCGATGCCGGTGTTGATCCGCTTCTCCGCGACGACGTTGAGCGGATAGGGCGAGACGCCGTCCTGCTCGGCACCGTTGAAATCGACGACCCGCTTGAGGCCCGCCGCTTCCGATGCGTGGACGAAGGCGCGCATCGACGGCGTGATCTCTTCCATGGTGCGCTGACGGATGGGGAAGGGGCCCGCGCGGCCGTGCCAGGCATCGTCGCCGGTCGGCGTGTTTTCCATCGCCTTGAAGATGGGGAACACCTCGTCCCAGCTCCAGCCCTCGACACCCATTGCGCTCCAGCGGGCGAAGTCCGACGGACGGGCGCGCATCGCCACTGCGGCGTTCACGCCCGAACTGCCACCCAGCACCTTGCCGCGGATCGCATTCACGTCATGGCCGAGCCCGGCATGGTCCTGGGTGTGATAGCCCCAGCCATGTGCCGCATCGCCGCCGACCCGGTTGGCATTGGCGATCACGTCGGGATAGGCGGAGGGGGCATAGGCTCTGCCCGCTTCGAGCAGCAGCACGCGCCGGCTGGCGTCCTCGCTGAGCCGGCGGGCGAGCACGGCACCGGCCGAGCCACCGCCGACGATGACGACGTCATAGGCACTTTCGGAACTGGACTGGGCGATCATGGCGTATCTCCTTTCCGAGGGGATCAGGCGTTGAAGGCACGGGCGAGGAAGGCGGCGGCGCGATCGAGCGCGACGCGGCTGCTCTCGAGATGCGCGACGTCGAGTTGGAAGACGTGATGCATGCCCTCCCACACCTCGAGCTCGACCGGGGTGCCGGCCTTGGCGGCGCGTCCGGCGAACTGGCAGGAATCGTCGAGCAGGCGCTCGTCGGTGCCGACCTGGATCAGCAGCGGTGGCAGGCCGGCGAGATCCCCGTGCAACGGCGAGGCGAGCGGATCGGCGGGGGAGAAGTCGCCGACATATTTATTGGCGCAATCCTGGAGATAGTCATGGCCGATCAGCGGATCGACCACGCCCGGATCGGTCATCGACTGGCCCGTGAAGGTAAGATCGGTCCAGGGCGAGAAGACGACGCCGGCGATCGGGTGCGGGAAGGTCGCCTGTTTCGCCAGCTGCGCCATGGTGACCAGCGACAGCCCGCCGCCGGCCGAGTCCCCGACGATCGCGATCCGCGAGAAGCCGTTCTCGGCCAGATAGCTCCAGGCTGCGAGCGCGGCGTTCGGTGCAGCCGGCAGGGTTGCCTCCGGGGCCAGCGGATAATCGATCACCAGCGCCGGGATGCCGGTGCGGCTGACGATCTGGCTGACGAAGCCGCGATAGGCCTTGGCCGAGCCCTGCACATAGCCGCCGCCATGGAGGAACAGGATCGCCTGGCCGGGCACCGCCGAGTGCGGCCGCACCCACCAGCCCTGCACGGTATCGGTCGAGACTTGCTCCAGCGTCATGCCCTCGACGAGGGGGCCGGCGGCGATGAACTGGTCGTAGATCTCACGCGGCGCGCCGGTGGCGCTCGCCCAGAAGTCGGCGAAATATGCGCGTAGTGCCGCCTCGCGCTGCCGTTCCTCGTCCGAAAGCCAGCGGATCGTGGTTTCCGCCAGTCCGTCGATGCTGGTCGTGTCGGTCATCGTTCGTCTCCCAGGATTGTGGTTCATCGCCGCGCGGAGCCGGGCACCGCGCATGATTTTCGGTCGGAAAGGGTAGGGAAGGGTCAGGCCGGGATGCGGCCGAACTTCCCTTCCGCGTAATTCGCGAGCGTCCGGCGCACATCGTCCGCGGTGGTCATGACCAGCGGACCGTGCTTGACGAAGCTCTCATGGATCGGCTTGCCGGCCATCAGCACGAAATGGGCAGGGGCGTCGGCGGCGAGCGCGATATCGGCGGCCATGCCGGCCTCGACCGTGGTGGCGGTGCCGGCCTCGAGCAGCCGCGCCTCGCCTTCGCAATGGATGCTGAGATTGCCGGACACGGCATAGACCCAGGCCTGGCGGCCTTCGGGCAAGGCATGGACGAAGCTGCCGCCCGCGCTCAGGAAGCCGTCGAGCAGCGTCATTTCCTCGGGCGTGCCGGTGGCACCCATGGCGTCGCCGCTCCGGCCGAGCACGACCCGCACGCGATGCCCGTCGCCCTCGATCACCGGCACCTCGCCGGCCTCAACCTGCAACGCGCGCGCCGGACATTTCTTCAGTCGTTCGGGCAGGTTGACGAAGATCTGCAGCGCATGGACCCGCGCGCCCTCGGCCGGCTTCTCCTCATGCGCCGCGCCGCTTGCCGCGGCCAGCCAATAGAGATCGCCCGCCTTGAGCGCGATCGTGTGGCCCAGCGTGTCGCGGTTGAGGAACTCGCCCTGCGAATCCTCGAACATCGCGGTCACCGCGGAGATGCCCGCATGGAGATGCGGTGCGAAGGTTGGCGCCGTCATCACGAAGTGATCGACCATCAGCAGCGGATCCATTGCGCCGCCAAACATCTCCTCGGAGAAATGCTTCGCCGAGAAGCCGCTGCCGATATCGTGCGGAACCCCGGCGACCACTGCCCCGAGCCTGGGGGTGGTGCCGGCCTGCTCGATCTTTTCCATATTGCCCATTGCGATCACTCCACGTCTCTCGATCGCCGCCATTATGAACGGGCATCATTGGACGAGAAGTCGCTGATTCTGGAACTTAGCGTCCAACCAGTTGGACGTGGGTCCTTGGCTTGCCGCGGGCAACCTGGCGCGATCTAGATGACACGCTCTGCTTCTATCAGCCCCAGCGGACTCTCGGCGCCACGGAAAGCACCGCTGAGAAGGCGGGCCTCGGCCTGGGCCAGCCGCTCGACTGCCCGTGTCATATCGGCTTCCGCCAGGGTGAAGGGCAGGCGGACGAACCGTTCGAAGCCGCCATCGGCTGCGAAGCGGGGTCCCGGTGCGATGCGCAGTCCCACGCTATGCGCCATTGCTGCCAGTGCAGAGGCTCCCGGTCGCGGCAGTTCGGCCCAGACCGCCAATCCGCCTTCGGGCATCGGCACGCGCCAATCGGGCAGCGCATCCGCGAGAAGCGCAATCAGCTCCTCGCACCGTGCCCGCATCCTTGCGGGCCGGTCGTCCGCCGGGAGCTCCCTTTCCAGCATCACCGCGACGGTGAGTTGCTCCATGATCGGTGTCGCCATGTCCAGGATCGCGCGAAGGCGGGCGAGCTCGGCGATGCGCTGTTCGCTGGCGCGGATCCAGCCGACGCGCAGGCCGCCCCAATAGCGTTTGGCAACCGAGCCCAGGCTGAGCACCATGTGCCCGTCGGGATCGTGCGCAGCGACCGGTGCGGGAACGTGCGATCCGAAATCCGTCCCCACCATCGTCTCGTCGATCAGCAGCGGGGTGCGCGTCCGCCTGGCGATCGCCACCAGCTCCCGCCGGGTCGTCTCGTCCATCAGCCGCCCGGTGGGGTTGTGAAAATCCGGCACCAGATAGGCGAGGCGTGGGCCGGTCTGGCGGAATACGGCCTCCATGGCGTCGAGATCCCAGCCGGTTTCCGGAAGGCCGACAGGCACGGGCTGGCAACTGTTGCGCAGGATCGCGCCCAGCGCATTGTGATAGGTCGGATGATCGACCGCGATCCGGTCGCCCGGGCCGGTCAGCGCGCGCAGCGCGAGGGTCAGCCCGTTCTGGGCGCCGCTCGTGACGATGATCTGTTCCGGCCGGGTCGGGCACCCCCGCCGCGCATAGTCCCGGGCGATCGCCTCGCGCAGGTCCGGCAGGCCCAATGCCTCGTAACCGATGCCGGAGAGCCAGGCAGGAAGCCGATCGAGCGCTTCTTCATAGGCGTGCCATAGTCCAGGTGGTGCCGGCATCGCCGCCGCGGTCCAATCGAGGAAGCTGTCGCCCTCGATTTCCTGAGGGAGATTTGCCGCCGTGGCGCGGCCACCGGGAATGTGGGTGACGCTTCCCGATCCGCGCCGGCTCACGAGATAGCCTTCGTCCCGCAACTGCCCATAGGCGGCCGTCAGCGTCGTCCGGCTGACGCCCAGCGCCTGTGCGAGCTCGCGCTCGCCGGGAAGCCGGACGCCCAGCCCGACACGGCCGTCCACGATGAGCAACCGCAGCGCGCGGGCGAGCAGCCGGTAGGCAGCATCCCTGCTATCGGCGCCGCGCCAATGCCCGAGAAGGCGGGACAGCGAGCCGGCCTTGAGCGAAATTGCATCCATTCGATGCCACTATCATGAAAGTGGATATTTCAGATAGAGCCAATTCAATCCATCTGGACATATGCTTCGTCAGGACCGCTTTCCCGCCCGCCTTGGTCAGCTTCTCGCCGGCCTGTGCCTCTACGGCGTCTCCATGGCCATGATGGTCCGGGCCAATCTGGGCCTCGATCCCTGGGATGTGCTGCACCAGGGACTCGCGCCGCGGATCGGCCTCAGCTTTGGCTGGACGGTAAATCTGGTCGGTGTGTGCGTGCTCGCACTCTGGTTGCCGCTGCGCCAGCGCCCGGGGTTGGGCACAGTGCTCAATATCCTCGTGATCGGCACCGTCACGGACATGGCGCTGGCGGTGATTCCCGCTCCCGAGGCCTATGTCCCGCGCTTCGCCCTGCTTGGTTTCGGCATCGTGCTCAACGGCATCGCGGGCGGCGCCTATATTGGCGCAGGGCTCGGCCCGGGACCGCGCGATGGTCTGATGACCGGCTTCTGCAAGCGGACCGGCTTGCCGGTGAAGCGGGTGCGAACGGCGATCGAACTGGCGGTGCTGGCGATCGGCTGGTTGCTCGGCGGAACGGTCGGGCTTGGAACAGTGCTGTACGCCCTCAGCATCGGCTGGGTGGTCCACCACGCGCTGCCCGTCTTCGCTTTCGACAAGCCTTCGCGGCAAGCGGAACCCGCAAGCGCCTGACCATGCGGCCTACATCAGCACGGTCTTGGGGAATTCCGCCGTCAGATGGTCCAGGAAAGCGCGGACCGAGGGCAACAGCCCTTGTCGGTAGGGGATCAGCGCGGTGAGCGTCGAATCGCCGGCGATCCAGTCGGGCAGCACGCGCTCCAGGGCGCCGGAGCGGACCGCGTCGCGGCAGACATAGCCGGGCAGGGCGACCACGCCGAGGCCCTTGATCGCGGCGCGCTGGAGGCCGACCATGTCGTCGCCGAGCAGGCGCGGGGTGAGCGGCATGACGATCTCGTCGCGCTGCTGGCGAGCATGGCGCAGGCGCCAGAGCGGCTGGACGCCGGTCCGCATCATGAACAGCGACGGATGTTCCTGCAGGTCCTGCGGCGTCCTGGGCGCACCGCGCGCCTTCAGATACTCGGTGCCAGCGAACAGATACCAGGGCGCGGGCGCGAGCGTGCGCTGGACCAGGTTGGAATCGGGCAGCGGATCCGAATGGGCGCGCACCGCGAGGTCGAAATTCTCGCCGACGATGTCGACGGTGCGATCGGCGGCATGGGCGACCACGTTCACCTTGGGATATTGGACCAGGAAGTCGGCGATGATGTCCGACAGGGCGAACTGCATCGTCGCCGATCCCGCCGTGCAGCGGACCGTGCCGGTCGGCTCGGTCAGGCGGCCGCGGATGGTCATCTCCGCCTGCTCCGCCTCGCGCAGCATCGCAACTGCATGGTGGTAGAAGTCGCCGCCCGCATCGGTCATCCCGAAACGGCGCGACGTGCGGTTGAGCAGGCGCACGCCGAGCTCGCGCTCGAGCTGCTGGATGCGGTGGCTGAGGGTCGATTTGGGTACGCGCAGCGTCCGGCCGGCGGCGGTGAACCCGCCGCGATCCACGACCTGCACGAAATAATAGAAGTCGTTCAGGTCGAGCATTGCGCAATCTCCATCGTCCATATTGTTGGACGCTGGGTTGCGATTTTGGCGTCTTCTGGTCCTTCCGTCCAGCCTCTAGCTCCTTGGGCGTCACGAGAATGTTCGTGGCCGGAGCGACCGATATTTCGATTTGGAGGATGGTAATGACCCTGCGCACCTATGAGCCGCTGACCCGCGACAACGCCGCCCTGATCTTGGTCGATCACCAGGTGAACCTGATGACCGGCGTGCGAGACTATGAGACCGGTGAGCTCAAGCACAATGTCGTGGCGCTCGCCCGTGCGGCCAAGGCGCTGGGCCTGCCGATCGTCGCCACCAGCACGGCGCGCGATACGCTGTGGGGGCCGACCTTCCCCGAGCTGGTCGAGGCGCTGGACGGGCTGGAGATCATCGACCGCTCGACGGTGAACGCCTATGACGATCCCCGCGTCGCCGCGGCGATCGAGGCGACCGGTCGCAGGAAGCTGATCTTCGCCGGCATCTCGCTCGAAGTCTGTGCCGGCTTCCCGGCGATGACCGCGGTGGCGAAGGGCTATGACGCCTATGTCGCGGTAGATGCCTCGGGCACGTTCAGCCGCACCAAGCACGATGTGAACCTGCTCCGCCTGCAACAGGCCGGCGTGGTCCTTTCCGACTATGCGACCTTCATGGTCGAGATACTGGGCGACAATGCAGCCCCGGAATCGGGCCCGGTCTATGACGTGCTCGACATGCCCTGGGCCAAGCTCGTCGGCCAGATCGTCGGCCATTACGCCCGGTAAGCGGATAAGCCGGAAGTCCGGGGCATGCGCGCGGCGCGTGCCTTGGACGACCGGCGAGGCGTGCGGGAACGGAGGCGCGGCACCGGCAATTGTCGTGGCGATGGCCGCGCGCAAGCAACTCGGTTCCGGCGAGGTCGGCTTCACGCTGGTGCCAGCTACGCGTCGCCGTGCCGATGGTGGCCAGCACATAGTTCAATGCTCGAAACCAGGATGGGGAGCGTATAGCGCGAACAACGGCGTGGTTGCCCGTGACGTAAATGGCTTGACACCGATTACCTAAATATTGGAATTGGCCTGACCAATAGGAGAGGTCAATTGCCAGTTCCCTCCCATATATGCGGGCCCTGCGCCGGCATCGGCCTCGTGCTGTTCGTAACCCCCGCTGCCATCGCGCAACAGGCCAGCCCTGCACCGCATGGTCCGATCTACGACACCGTCTCGCCTATGAATGTGACGATCGAGGGGCGGCTGATGCCGCAGCTCGCCCGCCTGCTCCACCAGCTGCTGGACGAGAAACGCGGAATGCGCCTCGACGGCGTGCCGGTGTTCGACAGCGGGGACAAGTTTCTCCCCGGTAAGATCGCCGCCGGACTCAGCTACCTGCTGCTCGATACCCCGCGCGACGATCCGAGGCTTGCCGAGTATCTGGCCGGCTATCGCGAGATCGCCGATCTGACGATCGACGATCCGAACGATACCTGGGGCATTTATTATTACATCTCGGCCCTTTACGCATTGAAGCAAGCGGGCCTGCTCGACAGGGCTGTGCGCCCGGAGACGCTCGCGAAACTGCGGCAGAAGCTCGACTGGCGGCGCTTTGCCGATGCGAAGTCACTCAATCTGCTCCACGGTCTGCCCAATAATTATTACGGCGTCGCCTTCAGCGTCGCGCGCTTGCGATATTTGCTCGGCTGGGAGGATGAGGCCGCGTCGGAGGCGCTGCTGCGGCGGATGATCGATCACTATCGGAGCTATTCAGGCAAATATGGTTTTGCCGACGAGACGGACGGAAATGGCCGTTTCGATCGCTATTCGGTACTGCTGATCGGCGAGATCGCCCAGCGCTTCATCGAGACCGGCATGACGCCGACGCCGCAGGTGAAGGCCTGGTTGCGCAAGTCGGCAGACCTGATGCTGCACCGGGCCACGCTCACCGGTGAAGGCTGGGAATATGGCCGCAGCATTGGCGCCTATGGCGAGACGGCATTCCTCGAAGTGCTGACTGCAGCGGCGAAGCTCGGCGTGCTGGACAGAACCGAGCGCGACATGGCCTATGCGCTCTCCAGCCGCATCGCCGCGCGCTACGCCGATTTCTGGCTGAATCCGGCGACCGGTTCGGTGAATCTGTGGGACGACGGCCGCCGCACCGATGGCTATCGCGGCAAGCACCGTATCCTGGGTGAGAATCTCAGTCTTGCCCGCCAGTATATCTATACCAACGCAATCTGGAATGGCCTTGGCTACAAGGGGCGCGCGCCCTCGCCTGGCTATGCCGCCTGGCTCGAGGCGCTGCCTGCCGCGCGCTTCACCTGGTTCGCCCGCGGTGACCATGACCGTGCATTGCTCACCTTGCGCGACAAGGCTCACGTCATCGGCTTGCCGATCATCAACGGCGCCGAGGGCCAGCATATGCACAATCCCTATTTCCCGATCCCCTTTGCGGGTGGGATGCTCCAGGGATCGGCCGACGCCAGCTTCCCGCAGCTCACGCCGCGTTTCGCGCTCGCCGATGGAAGCGTGCTGATGCCGCTGGCCTGGTTTCGCGGGGTCAGCTGGAGGCGCCAGGGAAATCGTACCCTCGTCAGCTGGCGGCAGGATGCGATGGATCGGATGGGTGGGAATACGCCGATCGCCGACAGCCGAATCACCGTCACTACGCGCTATGAGTTCGCGCCCGGCAAGATCACCCGCACCGACATCTATCGTGCCGGCGCGCCGGTCGAGCTGTCGGGAGTGACACTGGAATTCGCGAACTTCTCGGGTGATCCGCGCAGCGTCGGCCCGGCAACGGTGGCGTTCGGGGCAGGGGAGGTCACTGGCTTCTCGGCGACGGGGTACCAACAGTGCACGGTTGGCCCTGCCGAGGGCGAGGCCTATCGCGCGCCGACCGGCGCCTTTGCCTCGCTGGTTCGCTGCCGACTCGACGCCCGCCGCTTGTCCGCGCCGCTCAAACTAAGCTGGTCGCTCACCTATCGCTGAGGAAAACAGCATCTGGCCAATTGGGTTGACACCGGTGCCAAATTGGCCTTACCAGCGTGATTGACCCGAAAACGGGCACGAGAAATATTCTGACGGGGAGAGTTCATGCCTGGGATCGTTTCATCCGCTTTCGGACGTAATGCGCTGCGCCTGGCGCTGCTGGCATCGGCCTGTGCCGTGATGCCCGCCTACGCACAGGAAGCTGCATCCGATCCCGCCCCGGCGGACGGCGCGGCTCCGCAGGAGGCGGAGCAGGCCATTGTCGTCACTGGCGCGCGGGCCGAGCAGCGCAGCTCCATAGATGTGAAGCGCAACGCGGACGTTGTGCTCGACGGTATCGTCAACGATGAGATCGGCGCACTGCCCGACAACAGCGTCGGCGACACGCTGGAGCGCATCACCGGTGTTTCCGCCGATCGCTTCAAGGGAAATGCCAACGAGTTGTCGGTGCGCGGGCTTGGTCCGACCCTCAGCTTCTCGACCTTCAACGGTCGCGAAGTCTCGACTGCCGGCGCCGATCGGTCGGTTGCCTTCCAGCAATTCCCCTCGGAGCTGGTCAACGGCGTCATCGTCTACAAGACGCAGCGCGCCGACTTCCTGGAAGGCGGCATCGGCGGGGTGATCGAGCTCAAGTCGATGCGTCCGCTCGACTATGGCAAGTCGCGTTTCCAGGCGGAGTTCCGCGGATCGTACCTGCCCAAGGACGACGACATCATCGGCCGCGATGGGCTCGGGTATCGCGCCAATGCCAGCCTGGTGAAGCAGTTCAATACGGGCATCGGTGAGTTCGGCATCGCGATCGGCTATCAGCGCCAGGACGTCGCCGCGCCGGAAGATTATTATAACGGCAACGCAGCCTTCGTGCCGTGCAACACCTCGGCCAGCAACGGTACGCTGATCTCGACCAACACCCCGGCGAACAACGCCGCCGGTGCCGCGGTCAACTGCCAGTTCGCCACCGCGCCGCGCGCCGGGATCGGCGAGACAGTCGGCACCACCTATTACGCCACCCAGTCGCGCAACTTCCGCCAGCAGAACACGCGCGAGCTGCGCAACGCCGTGATCGGCGCGCTGCAGTGGCGGCCGGCACCCAATCTCGACATTGCGATCGACGGCCAATGGTCGAAGCGTGAGTCGACCGAGGACCGCAACATCCTGTCGATCGCCGAGGCACTGCGCGGCATCAAGCCGATCCTGATCGGCAACGGCAGCAACGGCTACTCCGAAGGCGCCCTGATCAAATATAGCGGCAACTCGAACATCGAGAACCAGCTCGAGCTGCGCGAGCGCGACGAGGAGTATAAGGGTGGCGGCGCCACCATCACCTGGAAGCCGGGCAATTTCACCCTGGTCGCCGATGGCAGCTTCTCCGACTCGCACCGCACCGAGACGCAGAAGGCCACGCGTATGCGCTCGACCACGCGCGTCGGCTATGAGCTTGACTATACCGAGAGCCCTGACGTCCCGCGCGTCACCTTCCTCAATTTCGACGTCAACGATCCGGCCGCCTTCGGGGCCAATGCCGCGACCGCGGTCTATGCCCGCAACCGCTTCGTAACCAACCGCCAGGACAATATCTGGGCGGGCCGCTTCGATGGTGAGTACAAGTTCGCCGACGGCAGCTTCATCACCGCGATCAAGGCGGGTGGGCGCTATTCCGAGCATCACCGCACGCTCGACAACAACCGGAACACCGATGTCGGCACGATCGTGCCCTATGGCAGCTTCACGACCCCGGCGCAGGTGATCAACGCCGCCAACGCCAATTGCCGCAAGGCCTTCCCGACCAAGGACTATTTCCCCAGCACCAACAGCAACCTGACCAGCTGGGCGACCTTCGACAACCAGTGCCTCTACCGCACCTTCACCGGATCGGACGCGCTGCCGCTGCCGGCCGAGAGCCGTGACCCGAGCGACCTCGACATCCGCGAACGGATCAAGGCCGCCTATGTCATGGCCAATTTCGCCGGCGGCGACGGGTTCATCAGTGGCAATGTCGGCCTGCGCTATGTGAAGACCAACATCACCTCGATCGGCTATCGCCTGCCCTTCAAGGTGACGATCGACACCAATGCCGACAATTTCACCGTTGGCCCGGACCCCACCGGTGCGATCCAGACCGACACACTGAAGGGCGACTATTCCTACTGGCTGCCCAGCCTGAACCTCAGCTTCAACCTGTCGGACAAGATCAAGCTGCGCACCGCCGGCTATCGCGCCCTGTCGCGCTCGCCGATCGAGAGCTTCGGCGCGGGCATCGCGCTCAACCCGCAGACCGCGGGTACCGGCGGCCCGGCCAATGTGATCTTCAACCCGACCAGCGGCAATCCGAACCTGAAGCCGATGCGTGCCTGGAACGCGGACGTCAGCCTGGAATTCTATCCGAGCCGCGACACGCTCTTCTCGGTGGCGGGCTATTACAAATGGCTGCGCGGCTCGGTGATCTCGCGCTCGGCGGGCATCCCGACGACGATCAACGTCACCACCATCGTCGATGGCGGCGCGCCGACCCAGGCGAGCTACAACGTCAATGTCATCGCGCCGTCCAACGATCCCGACATGCGCCGCCTCTACGGCATTGAGTTCACCGGCAGCCACAATTTCTCCTGGCTGCCCGGCATCCTCAGCGGCTTTGGTGTCAACGGCTCGCTCAACATCGCTTGGGCGAACTTCGAATATCCCGACACCTCGACGCTTGCCACGTACCTTGATCCGGCGAACCTGATCGGCCTGTCCAAGTACGTCGCCAACGGCACGGTCTATTGGGAGCGCAAGGGCTTCTCGCTGCGCGCGATGTATCGCTACCGCTCGCATTACTACAAGCCGAACGGCGGCACGAACCGCAGCGTGCAGGATGCCGGCTATCTGAATCTCTCGGCCCAGTATGACGTGACGAAGAACATCCAGCTCAAGCTGCAGGCGCTCAACGTCACGAACACCAAGGACGTCTTCTACAAGGGCGGATATGATTCGATCGCCGAGGTGAGCGAGAGCGGGCCGCAATATTATTTCGGTTTCCGGATCCGCTACTGAGAGCGAACGAAGATCGCGAGCACCGCAGTATGTATTTCTCTTTTGTCCCGGCTGCGGCGTTCGCGCCGCAGGCTGCCCTATGCCGGGAACGCCTCCCCTGGTCAGGCACGCAGCCCGTCTGCAGCGACGCGGAAGGATATTCCGCGTCGTTGGCGGACGCGGGACCTTTTTATTGACGGCGAGTGGCGGCCGTGTCCGCTATGCGAGTGTTAGGCCTGGTGCGATGCCAGGCTGATAGAGGCACGGACATGCCTGATGAAGTTGCGGCATGGCAGGCTCGGCGCGTCGCGCAAATGCAGGAGCCAGGTCGCAGTCTCGGTCTCGGGGCCGGTGAGGGGCCGATAGACCAGCTTCGCGGACTGGAGCGCACAAAGTGACTCCGCCAGGACCGTAACGCCCAGGCCCGCTGCCGCCAACCCGAACAAGCTGGCGACATCACCGACGGAATGGGCGATCCGCGGCTCCACGCCGGCGTTTCGGAGCGTCGCCAGCAACTCTTCGGTGAAGGGCGTCATGCCATTCTCGCGGATATAGATCAGCAGATCCACCTCGGCGAGATCGCGGAGCGACAATGTCGCGCGCGCGGCAAGTGGGTGCTCCGGATGCATCGCCACGACCATCCGCTCGTGAAGAACCGGCGTAACTTCGATGGAAGAGCAGGGCTCCGGACGCTTGTTGCTGCGGACGAAACAGACATCCACCGCGTGATCGACAAGCGCCGTGGCCTTCGACGCGCGGCTGGGAAGCTCGGTCAGCACCAGGTTCACATCGGGATATTCCTGACGGAACTCATGGATCGCCCTGGCGACCGAGGGGATGAAGGGCGCGGAGGCGTTGAATCCCAGACACAATTCGCCAAGTTCGCCGCGCGCGGCACGGCGGGCTACGTGCGCCGCGCGCTCGGCCTGTTCGAGCGTGGCGCGGGCCACCGGAAGAAATGCCGTTCCCGCGCTGGTCAGCTTCACGCTGCGGCTTGTGCGGTCGAACAGCTGGACTCCCAATATCCGCTCGAGCGCGGCGATCTGCTGGCTGAGCGGCGGCTGCGAGATGCCCAGGTGCTGGGCAGCGCGCGCGAAGTGCAATTCCTCGGCAACGCCGATGAAGTAGCGGAGATGGCGCAGTTCCATGATCAATATCTAACTCATATCGATCATGCTCCAATCGATATTGGACGACGATGGCTCGCGAGCCCATTTACGCTGCGGGCGCGAAGGAAACAGTGTTTCCCAGTACCCTGAGTCGACGGATCATGGCGGGCGTCCTGCAATGTCCATGGTCCGGCGAAGGCCTTGACCGGAGCAGCCGCCCTTGATCGGAATCGTTCGGACAGCGCTGTCGCGTCCGCTTACCTTCATCGTGATGGCCATCCTGATCCTGATCCTCGGCATACTCGCCGCGATCCGGACCCCGGTGGACATTTTTCCGGACATCCGCGTGCCGGTCATTGCCACCGCGTGGCAATATAGCGGCCTTTCGCCCGACGAGATGTCGGGGCGGATCATCACGCCGTTCGAGCGGGTGCTGACCACCACCGTCAACGACATCGATCACATCGAGAGCCAGTCGATGTCGGGCATCGGCGTGGTGAAGATCTATTTCCAGCCCGGCGCGGACATCCGCACGGCCACCGCGCAGGTCACGTCGGTGTCGCAGACGGTGCTCAAGCAGCTGCCGCCGGGCATCACCCCGCCGCTGATCCTCAACTACAACGCATCGACTGTGCCGATCGTCCAGCTCGCGCTGTCGGGCAAGGGCATGTCCGAGGGCCAGCTGTTCGATCTCGCCCAGAACCAGATCCGTACCGGGCTGGTGACGATTCCGGGCGCAGCGATCCCCTATCCCTCGGGCGGCAAGCAGCGCCAGATCCAGATCGACCTCGATCCTCAGGCGCTCCAGTCCAAGGGACTGTCGGCGCAGGATGTCGGCAACGCCATCGCCGCGCAGAACCAGATCAATCCGGCCGGCTTCGCCAAGATCGGCGGCCTCCAGTACAGCGTGAAGCTCAACAACGCACCGGGCTCGATCGACGAGCTCAACAACCTGCCCGTCAAGGTCGTCAACGGCGCGACGATCTACATGCGCGACGTCGCCCATGTCCGCGACGGTTCGGCGCCGCAGACCAATGTGGTGCATGTCGACGGCTCGCGCTCGGTGCTGATGACCGTGCTCAAGAACGGCGCGACCTCGACGCTGTCGATCGTCCAGGGCGTCAAGGACGCGCTGCCGAAGCTGCAGGCGACGCTGCCCGATGCGCTCAAGATCGTGCCGATCGGTGACCAGTCGGTATTCGTCAAGGCTGCGGTCGAGGGCGTGATCAAGGAAGGCGCGATCGCCGCCGCGCTGACCTCGCTGATGATCCTGTTGTTCCTGGGCTCGTGGCGCTCGACGGTGATCATCGCGATCTCGATACCGCTAGCGATCCTCGCGGCGATCCTCGCGCTCGCCGTCACCGGCAACACGCTCAACATCATGACCCTGGGCGGATTGAGCCTCGCGGTCGGGATCCTGGTCGACGATGCGACCGTGACCATCGAGAACATCAACTGGCACCTCGAACAGGGCAAGTCGGTCCACCAGGCGATCCTCGACGGCGCGGCGCAGATCGTCACGCCCGCCTTCGTCTCGCTGCTTTGCATCTGCATCGTCTTCGTGCCGATGTTCTTCCTGCCGGGCGTGGCGGGCTTCCTGTTCGTGCCTTTGGCGCTCGCCGTGGTCTTTGCGATGATCGCGTCGTTCATCCTGTCGCGCACGCTGGTGCCGACCATGGCCATGTACCTGCTCCGGCCGCACGGGCAGGGCGACGATCACGACCAGCACAGCGCCGGCACGCCGGCTTCGCGCAATCCGCTGATCCGCTTCCAGCGCGGCTTCGAGGCCCGGTTCGAGAAGATTCGTTCCGGCTATGGCACGTTGCTCGAAAAGGCGCTCGCGGTGCCGCGGCCCTTCGTGCTCGGTTTCCTCGCCGTGGTGGCGCTGTCGTTTCTGCTGGTGCCCTTCCTGGGGCAGAACTTCTTCCCCTCCATCGATTCTGGAGCGATCGCGCTGCACGTGCGTGCGCCGGTCGGCTCGCGGATCGAGGAGACCTCGGCGCAGTTCGACCGGATCGCCGGGCGCATCCGCCAGATCATCCCGCAAAAGGAGTTGGTCTCGCTCGTCGACAATATCGGCCTGCCGGTGAGCTCGATCAACACGACCTACAACAACTCGGGTACCGTGGGCCCGCAGGACGGCGACATCCTGATCCAGTTGTCCAAGGACCATGCGCCGACGGAGGATTATGTCCGCAAGCTGCGCGAGGATCTTCCCAAGGCGTTCCCGGGATCGACCTTCTCGTTCCTGCCTGCCGACATCACCAGCCAGATCCTGAACTTCGGATCGCCGGCGCCGATCGACATCCAGGTCGCCGGCCGTGATGCGGATGCCAATGCCGCCTATGCCCGCAAGATCCTGCGGCGGATCGCGGCCATCCCGGGCGTGGCGGACGCGCGCATCCAGCAATCCTCGCGCTATCCGCAGCTCAACGTCAACGTCGACCGCAGCCGGATCGGCCAGCTCGGGCTCACCGAGCGCGACGTGACCACCAGCCTGGCGAGCTCGCTGGCGGGCACCTCGCAGACCGCGCCGGTCTATTATCTCAATCCGGAGAACGGCGTGTCCTACACGGTCGTCGCGCAGACGCCCGAGTACAAGGTCGGCTCGATCAGCGACCTCGCCAATATCCCGGTGACCGGTCCGGGCTCGAACGGCGGGCAGGTGCTGGGCGGTGTCGGAATGATCCAGCGGACCAATGCTTCGGCGGTGGTCTCGCACTACAATATCGCGCCGGTGACCGACCTGTTCGCGACGACCAACGGCCGCGATCTGGGCGCAGTGGCCGGCGACATCAACAAGGTGCTGAAGGACCTGAAGGGCGAGCTGCCCAAGGGCGCCACCGTCACGATGCGCGGCCAATATGCGACGATGAACAGCGCCTTTTCCGGTCTCGCCTTCGGCCTGATCGGTGCGATCGTGCTGATCTACCTGCTGATCGTGGTGAACTTCCAGAGCTGGCTCGATCCGTTCGTGATCATCACCGCGCTGCCCGGCGCGATCGCCGGCATCGTATGGATGCTGTTCACCACCGGCACCACGCTGTCGGTGCCGGCACTGACCGGAGCGATCATGTGCATGGGCGTGGCGACGGCGAACGCGATCCTGGTCGTCAGCTTCGCGCGCGAACGCCTCGCCGAGACCGGCGACGCGGTGGTGGCGGCGTTCGAGGCCGGCGTGGTCCGCTTCCGCCCGGTGCTGATGACCGCGCTCGCGATGATCATCGGCATGCTGCCGATGGCGATGGGCTTTGGCGAGGGCGGCGAGCAGAACGCGCCGCTGGGCCGCGCGGTCATCGGCGGCCTGCTCGTCGCGACCTTCGCCACGCTGATGTTCGTCCCTGTGATTTTCAGCCTTGTCCACAAACGCAAAGTCGCCGTGCCTTCGGCCGGCGCTCCCAACACTCTGGAGATAGCCCATGTCTGAGCCCGGCAATCAACGGCTCAAGCTCGTCGGCGGCATTGCCGCGCTGGCGGCGGTGGCAGTGGTCGGCAGCGGCATCTACAGCCGCGGCCACAGCAAGGAAGCGCTCGCCCAATGGACGACGGCGCAGGCGGTGCCCAGCGTCGCGGTGATCCATCCGGCGCTGGGCGGCGGGACCGAGGCGCTGACGCTGCCGGCCAGCCTCCAGGCGCTCAACAGCGCGCCGATCTATGCGCGGACCACCGGCTATGTTCGTCGCTGGCTGGTCGATCTGGGCGATAGCGTCCGGCAGGGCCAGGTGCTCGCGATCCTGGACGCGCCCGAGGTCGAGCAGCAGCTCGCCGCCGCGCAGGCCAATCTCCAGACCGCGCAGGCCAACCAGCAACTTGCCGGCACGACCGCGACGCGCTGGAGCACCATGCTCGCCAAGGACGCGGTTTCGAAGCAGGAGACCGACGAGAAGCTCGGCGATCTCGCGGCGAAGCGGGCGGTCACCAACGCGGCGCGGGCTGATGTCGCCCGGCTGCGCGCGCTCACCGGGTTCACGCGCCTCATCGCGCCGTTCGACGGCGTGGTGACCAGCCGCTCGGCCGAGATCGGCGCGCTCGTCACGGCCGGCAGCGCGTCCTCGACGCCGTTGTTCACTGTCTCCGACGTCAATCGGATGCGCGCCTATGTGCGGGTGCCGCAGGTCTATTCGGCGCAGATCCATCCGGGCATGGAAGTGAAGCTCAGCCTGCCCGAATATCCCGGCCGCAGCTTCACGGCGGCGCTGACGCGCACCGCGGGCGCGGTCGATCCGAGCTCGGGCACCGTGCTGGTCGAGCTGCAGGCAGCCAATGGCGACCGCAGCCTCAAGCCCGGCGCCTTCGCGCAGGCGAGCTTCCCGCTCCAGGGCGCGGGGAAGACGGTGACCTTGCCGCCGAGCGCGCTGATCATCGGCGACAAGGGCACCCAGGTTGCGCTGCTCGGTCCGGATGGCAAGGCGGTGCTGCGTTCGGTTACCCTCGGACGCGACCAGGGCAAGTCGGTCGAGGTCGTTACCGGGCTCACGGCGCAGGATCGCGTGATCGACAATCCGCCCGACTCGCTGCAGACCGGCGACCCGGTGAAGGTGGTGGCCAATGCGGGCAAGTAGGACGGCACTGACCGCCGCCACGGCGCTCCTGCTGGCGGGATGCTCGATGGCGCCGGACTATCATCGTCCTGAGGTGGCGGTAGCGCCCGCGTACAAGGAAGGCGGCCCGTGGCAGACCGCGGGGGCGCAGATGCCCGCTTCGGGCAAATGGTGGGAGGCGTTCGGCGATTCCACGCTGAACGGGCTGGAGGAACGGATCGAAGCCGGCAGCCCCAGCCTCGCCGCCGCCGTCGCGCGCTATGAGCAGGCCGCGGCGCTGGTCCGTCGCACCCGTGCCGACCTGCTGCCGCAGGCCGATGGCACGGCGAGCTTCCAGCGCGACCGGGTCTCGGCCGGACGGCCGCTGTCGCCGGGCACCGCGGCGACCTACGACAATGCCCTGGTCGGCGCCTCGCTGAGCTATGAGCTCGACCTGTTCGGGCGCCTGCGCAATTCGGTGAAGGCGAGCGAGGCCAATGCTCAAGCCAGCGCCTCGGATCTCGCCGGCGTCCGGCTAGGTCTTCAGGCGCAGCTTGCGACTGCCTATTTCGCGATGCGGGGCCTCGATGCGCGGCTCTTGCTCCTGCGCGAAACCGTCGATGCCTATACGCGCGCTTTCGACCTCACCGACACGCGACACTCGGGCGGCATCGCCTCCGGCATCGATGTCAGTCGCGCGCAAAGCCAGCTCTCCGCCGCCAAGGCCGAGCTCGAAGCAGTTGTCGCCGAGCGGGCCCGCAATGAGCATGCCATCGCGGTGCTGGTTGGCGAAAGCCCGTCGACCCTCTCGATTGCGGTCGCGGACGCCGCGATCGCACCGGCGGCCATACCTGCGGAGCTGCCATCGACTTTGCTCGAGCGGCGGCCCGATATCGCGGCCGCAGAACGCCGCGTCGCCGCTGCAAACGCGCAGATCGGCGTTGCGCGCGCGGCGCTGTTCCCCAGCGTGACGCTGGGCGGGCAGGGGGGCTTCCAGGCGGCGAGCGGTAATCTGCTGAGCGCCCCGAACAGCTTCTGGGCGCTTGGTCCGCTCTCTGCCGCGCTGGCGATCTTCGACGGGGGTGCCCGCCGCGCCAATGTCCGCATCAGCCGGGCGCAATATGACGAAGCGGCGGCCCACTATCGCGAAACCGTGCTGACGGCCTTTCGCGAAGTCGAGGATGACCTGTCCGATGCGCGCCACCTGATCGAGCAGGAGCGCAACCAGCACGAAGCGACCCTGGCCGCAGAGCGTACCCGCGATCTGGCACTGACGCGCTACCGCGACGGCGCGTCGGACTATCTGGAAGTTACCATCGCACAAACGGCCGCGCTGGATGCGGAAAGAGCCCTGCTCGAAATCCGATCACGACAGCTGATTGCCGCCGCCGACATCGTGCGAGCGCTCGGAGGAGGCTTCTAGGGCAAATGAAGACGACCCATGCACTGGCCAGTCGCTTAAGGCCAGGGTGGGCGTTCACCTTGACCACCGCTTCCGACGGTCCGGTCATCGCGGGGCTATGACTTTCACTGATCAGGGAGCCAATGAAACCGGAGGTAGATGGCACTAGTTATTTCGGAATGGAAATGAATTAATGCAGCATAAATGAACATATCTTCAGATTTATGCAGTATTAAACATTCAAAATGGACGAAATTATCTGTCGGTGGCGCGAGTATTGGTCGGCGGCAAGTATTGAATAGATCTTTACGATAAGAGGTAGTTGAAGTTCGCTTGATTGATGCACTAGTCTGACCTTGCCTGATTGAGGGGGAGATTCGGGCGAGTGGGTACTGAGCGGGCCTCTGAAATCGCTGAATCGGGGCTTCATGCCCTCGCAACGCTACTTGCCGTGCATCGCATCGCAGTTGAACCCAGCCAATTGCGCCACAGCCTCGGGTATTTCGAATCCCTAGACGCCTCCGATATCCTCAGGCTCGCACAGCGTCAGGATGGCGTGCGGGCGAAGCGGATCGACGCCGACTTTGCACGGCTTTCCCGATTGCCCTTGCCGGCGATGGCGAATGGCGATGCCGGCTGGTTCCTGATCGGCCGCGTCGAAGGGGACAAGGTGCTTGTTCAGAGGGCAGGCGGTCAGGTCGAGCGGCTGTCGAGCACCGAGCTCGCCGAGCGATGGTCGGGTGAGCTGATCCTGCTGACCACCCGGCAGAGCATCGGGGCGGGCCAGGGCCATTTCGACGTGACCTGGTTCATTCCCCAGATCGTCAAATATCGCCGGCTGATCGGCGAAGTGCTGCTGATCACACTCGCGCTCAACCTGCTCGGCCTCGCCGCCCCGCTCTTCTTTCAGAATGTCGTCGACAAGGTGCTCGTCCACAATACGCTGGCGACGCTGCAGGTGCTGGCGATCGGTTTCGTGGCCGTGTCGGTGTGGGAAGTGGTGTTCGGCTGGCTGCGGACGCGGCTCTTCTCGGAAACCAGCCAGAAGCTCGACGTCGAGCTCGGGGCCCGCCTGTTCCGGCATCTGCTGGGCCTGCCGCTCTCCTATTTCGAGAACCGGCGCGTCGGCGACACCGTGACGCGGGTGCGGCAGCTCGAGCA